>OGNO01000003.1_pt1 | contig 404109 bp, 322 predicted proteins | sample 1573491 | NCBI WGS metagenome assembly OGNO01 (sample SAMEA2581900, study PRJEB24529) | metagenome | biome: Human gut stool | place: China | collected 2011
TCCATGTGTTCAGCCTAGTTCATAAATATGTGTCCAGGATTCTGGGTACATATCAAGTCGGTGTGGAGTTTTATTGTATATTAACTATTATTAGTTAGCCAGAGCCTGAAGTACAGCAGCCTTCATCGCATCGTCACACTGCTCATCTCCTATGTACAATGTAACTGTACTCTTTCCGCCTGCAGGAAAATCAAATACTGCCTTCAGTGTCTTGTCTATATATGTTCCATCTGAACCATACTTTGCAAGATCCATGCTGACCTTTGTTCCATAATATGTGATTCTGAATCCACCGTTTGTTGTGTCCTCATAATACCATACTGTTGTCTTGGCCTTCTTATCAAGAGCGTCTCCATATGTAACACCTGTAGGAACCTTCTTCTCTGTTCCGTTGCTCTGTACATCTGTATAGACGATCTCATTCTTCTTAAGGCTGTCTATCTTGTCCTTTGCTTCATCGTTAGTACGATACTGAATATTACCCTTTACAAATATCTGAGCTGTCTCAGGAAGAACCAGATACACACCGCCACAGATAGCTGCTACCACAATAATGGCTACAAGGATCTTAACAAATGTCTTCATAATTATCTCTCCTATCCACAATCAAATTCATCAATCGATACTAGAACAGTTCTTTCTCAAGCTGGAATATGAAATCCTCAAGGAGCTGCATGCGTTTGCTGTACTCAAGTCGTCCAGCCTCCGTCTTACATCTCTTGATCTTTGGTTTATTGATCTTATAAAAATTCTTGATTCTGTAATATGCGCGCTTATAGCTTGCCTCGTCCTCTATAGCCGTAGCCATGGAATCCCACAGAACACTGATCGCTCCAACTTCATCCAGCAGGTCTGCATCCATAACTATCCTGCACTCAAGTGACAAATCTGCATCAGTATCCTTCTCCTCATGGATCATGATTATCTCGCCTATCTTGGCTATCTTCTGTGGATCGACTCCCAGACTGTCAAGATAATTGACAGCTATCTCTGCTCCGACCTCCCCATGTGGTCTCTCGTCATCCCAGCCCACATCATGAAGAAGTGCCGCGAGAACTATTATATCCAGATCTCCACCTAACTTCGACTGAAGCTTTATCGCCCATCTATACACCCGCATAGTATGTTCAAATCTGCTCCTGAATGGATAATTAGGCGGCCTGCCGTTAACGGCTGTCTGTTCCTTTACAAAATCAATTACTTCAGCGTAATTCATATCCGTTTCGCCCCTTGGAAATCACTATTCTGCAGCGCATAATAACACTGCAAAAGTATCATACTTGATGATAACATCTTTTGTGGGATTTTGCTATATTTTTTTAAATTTTTAATAAATAATGTTAAAAATAAAAAAATCCATGCGATCTTCCTTCGAAGCGTCACCATAGACGTTACCTCAGCAGTTAACTCAGCCCAGGCACCCTCACGGCACACAGGAGATTCCCCTTAGTGCTGCTTCGTCTCCGACCTGACACGGTTCGAAGATTCCTGTTGCGCGAGACCCAGACATCAACATCACTTACTGAGGGCAGCCCTACAGCGGCCACCCCTCCGGAAGACCATCACCCCTGCTATAGCGGATTGCAGGTACAGGGCGCCGCTACCTCCCCGGTTGCATGGAAACTTTAAAACATATTTAATTGGCTGTGCACAAGATGCACCGCAGGCTACATTATATCTGACATGCCGCCCGCCGTCAAGCATTCTTCGCTTTTCCCTGTCTCAGGTCGCGAAAAAAGCTCTTCATCATCTCACTGCATTCATCCTGCCGCACACCACGTATAACCTCAACCTGATGATTGAACTGTTTCATGTCCAGCAGGTTTATTATGGAGCCCGCACATCCGGCCTTGGGATTCATGCATCCTATCACCACATTTGGGATACGGGCCTGCACTATGGCCCCGGCACACATCTGGCACGGTTCAAGGGTCACATACATTGTGCACTCCTCCAGCCGCCAGTCGCCGAGCTTCTTTGACGCCTGTTCTATGGCCAGTATCTCCGCATGTGCAAGTGTGGTCTTTTTCAGATTTCTCTTGTTGAAGCCCCTTGCGATTATCCTGTCATCGTGGACTATGACACAGCCTATCGGAACATCGCCATTTGCATAAGCCCTCTTTGCCTGGGCTATGGCTTTATCCATATACTTCTCATGGATACGCCGCTCCTCCGGCGTCAGCTCATCTATATTGGTATCTTCCATTCTCTTTATCCTCTTCTTCCTATCTTATATCCACTATCCAGTAGCCGAAGCTGCCGGTCTTGATATGTGTCTCCTTCTCCGGCACGAATCTGTCAAATCCAAATATCCCGGCAAGGTATTTCTCCCTCGAGGAATACACCCCCGGAACTCCAAGTATGTAACTGACGCGGTCATCATCTGGGGAAAATATGACTTTGCCGAACATCAGGTATTTGTAGCTGTAATACCCGTGTGTCAGGAAGCTGTTCACCCCGAGCTTCCAGTTGCACATGTCCAGCAGACCTATGTCATTCGGGGATATCTTCACGCTCTCTATGACGCTGTCCAGCCCGTCATCCAGGGAGCTTCCCGGAAGAAGTGGCAGACGTTCATAGTTCTCAAACATTTTGTCTATCGCCGTTCCGGTCTCGGAGGTCTCGACCTCATCAGAACATACAGGCTCCGCCGGTGCAGCACAGCTCTCAAGCTCCAACTCTGCCGTGACCGTATCTGTTATGGAGGCCTCTCTCACCGCCTCGCTCAGTTCCTCAGCATCGCGGCCCGCACGTTTCGCATCCCACATTCTGGAATAATCTATCACACTGTCCGTCCAGGACGAACAGAATATATCGCTGTCGTAATACTCCTGCCCCATATTTCCATCCGGCTGTATACGCCTTATGACGATACCGGCAAATGCAGTCACAGGCCGTCCACTCTCCATGACATCATCCCAACAGAATGAGAAGCACTCCTCACCGTGTCCATTTCTGAGTCTCATCTTACCGACGAGCACCGGCAGAGGGATCATCACGGGTTCATTTGTCTGTTCACCGCCCACTGCGCCTTCGTCGGCCAACGTCTCCCTGTAAATGAACACGCCATAGATTTCCTCTCTGCTGTTCATTCCGTTTCTCAGTCCAACCGTGAGTCTTCCCGTTCTCCCCACCTTTGCCACCTTGGCAAATCCTGAATTTTCACATTTGTGTCCGTCGTGATACCTGTAAATATACGATATAAATCGGTTCCAGTACACCATAGATAATCCTCCTCTCCCTTCCGGAATTCTGCGTCCTTTTCCGGGGGCTTTATCAATTATCTATGATTCTGTCTCACCACCTATGACATTATTTGTCCGTGAGAATGTCGCTCAAAGCTGCAAATTCCGCCAGGCTCAAACTTTCTCCACGGATATTTGCTGATATTCCAAGGGATTCCAGTGCCTTTGCGATCTGCTCCTTGGCAAATGACAGCTCTCCGCTGTTGGCTATACCATTCTGGAGAGTCTTTCTTCTCTGGTTAAATGATGCTCTTATCAGCCTGAACATGAGCTGCTCGTCCTTCACCTTAACCGGCGGTTCCTGGTATCTGTTCAGTCTGATGACCGCTGAGCCCACACCCGGTCTCGGTATAAAGCAGTTTGGCGGAACATTTGCCACTATATACGGCTCGGCATAATACTGAACTGCCAGGGACAGTGCTCCGTAATCCTTGGTTCCCGGGCCCACCTGCATGCGGTCCGCAACCTCCTTCTGCACCATGACCGTCACCGAGAGAAGCGGCACATGCTTCTCGAAAAGTCCCATGATGATCGGTGTGGTTATATAGTATGGAAGATTCGCAACCACCTTGATAGGCCTGCCGCCATTTCTCTCCTCCACGATCTTGTTGATATCCACCTTCAGTATGTCATCGTTGATGATGGTCACATTGTCGTACTCCGCAAGGGTCTCGTCCAGAATAGGGAGAAGATTCTTGTCTATCTCCACCGCCACAACCTGTCCGGCACTCTCCGCAAGATACTGGGTCATGGTTCCTATTCCCGGGCCTATCTCCAGAACGCAGTCGTCCTTCGTGATGTCCGCCGCGCTGATTATCTTGTTTATGACATGGGCATCTATGAGGAAATTCTGACCGAACTTCTTCTGAAATGCAAATTCGTATTTCTTTATCGTCTCTATCGTGACCTGTGGATTGCTTAACTTCTCCATGCTTTGTCCTTTCCATTGCCTGTAATCTACGTTTTTATTACATCTTGTACATTTTCAGGGCATTCGCGTATGTCTGGTCATACACTTTCTGAACCGGAACGCCCTTGATCTCGGTTATCTTCTCAGCTATATAAGGTATGTTGAGGGCAGAGTTCCTTGTTCCCCGGAATGGAACCGGAGCCATGTATGGGGAGTCTGTTTCGAGAACTATCTTTTCCAGAGGGATGTCCTCCACGACCTCCTGAAGCTTCCGGCTGTTCTTGAAGGTGACTACTCCGCCAACCCCTATGTTAAATCCCATCTTAATATATTCTCTTGCCTGTTCTACGCTGTATGAATAACAGTGTATCACACCGCCATTTCTGCCGCCATCCATTCTTTTCAATATCTCCATGGTGTCTGACGCGGCGTCCCTGCTGTGTATGATGATCGGCATGGCAAGCTCCTGTGCAAGCTCAAGCTGTCTGACGAACCATTTCTTCTGCACATCCCTCGGGGGATCATCATCAAAATGATAATCAAGGCCTATCTCACCTATGGCTCTAACCTTTGGATTATCCTGCACCATGCTCTTAAGTTCCTGTATATCCGCCTCCGTCAGCTCTCCTACCTCACTCGGATGTACGCCGACTGCCGCATAAAAATGCGGATATTTTGCGGCAAGCTCCACCGAATTCCTCGACGACTGCATATCCGCTCCGACGTTCATGACCTTGTCTATATCCTTCTCAAGGAATTCTGCAATTAACTGTTCTCTGTCCTCATCAAACTGAGTATCGTCATAATGACCATGTGTCTCAAATATCATATCTCAAACCTCTCTTATGGTACTAATGCATTGTTTATAGTACCGCAATATCGTATCCGTCACGCTGTATTATACAGAAATACCCGCACTTTGTGAACGTTTAATTATTTGTTTATGATTAGTTATTAATCTTTATAAATAGATTAATCTTTAAACACATTTTTTTCACAAATCCTGAATATACTAACAATCGTAAAGAGTTTTTCATTTATTTGAATCCTCTCTCCCCTCATTTTTTTGCAAGAGGCAGCAGATCTTCCCCGTTCTGTTACCTCTTGTTTTTTTGTGTCCAAAACTGTATATTTATTGTGATGTATAGATGTACACATAGATTACATCAACGTATAATATGTGTCCACATTACACGTGTCATATTGCATTGATTTTATATGTATATTTATCATAACATTTTACATAACAGGAGGACTTTCATGATTTCAAAGAAATATTCATCAATGTTAAACAACACTTCCATCATCAGGGAATTTGCACAGTATGCTTCAAAGCGTGCCGCTGAGATCGGTGCTGAGAATGTGTTCAACTATACTATAGGCAATCCATCTGTGCCTACCACGGATGACTTCAACAAGGGACTTATCGACCTTATCCAGAATGAGGATTCACTGGCACTTCACGGCTACAGCCCTACACTTACCATCTACTCTGTAAGAAAGGCTGTCGCAGAATCACTGAACCGCCGTTTCGGCATGGAGTATGTTCCTGAGGACATTTTCATGACATCAGGTGCTGCCGGAGCCCTGGCCCACGCCATCAGATGTGTCACAGAGCCGGGCGACGAGGTTATCACATTTGCCCCTTACTTCCCTGAGTATGTACCATACGTTGACGGAACCGGTGCTGTTCTCAAGGTCGTTCCCGCGGACATAACTTCATTCCAGATCAACTTTGACGCATTTCTCGAGATGATGAACCCAAATGTTCAGGCAATCCTCATCAACTCGCCAAACAACCCATCCGGAATCGTCTACTCAACCGAGACTATAACACATCTTGCCCAGATCCTCACAGAGAAACAGGAGGAGTACGGACATGACATTTACCTTATATCAGACGAGCCTTACAGAGAGATCGTATTTGAGGGAACTGATTCGCCGTTCATCTCTAAGTTCTACGACAACACCATCTGCTGCTACTCATTCAGCAAGTCACTGTCACTGCCTGGAGAGCGTATCGGATATGTGGCTGTAAATCCTAAGTGCAAGGACGCTGAACTCATCATCAATATGTGCGGACAGGTATCACGTTTCACAGGACACAACTGTCCTTCATCTCTGATACAGCTCGGAGTTGCAAGGGTTCTTGACGAGACCTCTGATCTGTCTATCTACGAGAAGAACAAGAACATCCTGTACAAAGAACTCACCGCCATGGGATATGAGTGTGTTGAGCCGGGCGGAACCTTCTATATGTTCCCTAAGACTCCTATCGCCGATGCAAATGAGTTCTGTAACATGACTGCCCATGAGCTTGATCTGATCCTTGTTCCTGGCGACAGCTTTATGTGTCCGGGACATATGAGACTGGCTTACTGTACTACAACAGATATGGTTGAGCGCTCTCTGCCACTGTTTGAGAAGGCTATTAAGATGTGTAAATAATGATCTGTGTGTACGACAATAACAGATCTTGTTTGTACAAAATTATTTTAGGAAAGTATAGAGATATAGCATATGACTAACATAAAGATAATTCTCGCCTCGGGATCGCCTAGAAGAAAGGAACTTCTGACCCAGGCGGGATACGACTTCGATGTGTGTCCAAGTCTTTCTGATGAAGATCTTGAACCTATGGCTCCATCTGAATATGTAATGCTTCTGGCTAAGAAGAAGGCAGATGAAGTGTGCAACAGGATCATCGCCCAGGATGTTGTAAGACGGGTTAAAAAGCTTCCTGAACGCTTCGTTGTCCTCGGCGCAGACACTGTTGTATCGCTGAACGGAAGGATTCTTGGTAAGCCTTACGACTACGACGATGCATACAACACCTTGAACAGTCTGTCCGACCAGACGCATCAGGTGTACACCGGCGTGTGTCTGATATATGTGAACGGAAGAGCCAAGTCATCCAGCTCATTCTATGAGAAGACGGATGTCACCTTCTATCCTGTATCCCACGACGAGATAATCCAGTACCTCGCCACAAATGAGCCGTTTGACAAAGCCGGAAGCTATGGAATTCAGGGCAAGGGCGGTCTGTTCGTCAAGGGAATTGAGGGCGACTACAACAATGTTGTCGGACTGCCACTCGCAAGGGTGTATCACGAGCTTGATGATTTGATTTCTTGAATGGTTTGGAAATATTTTCTCTAAATGGCAATTATATTTATTTTACGACACTAAATTATCCCTTTTTGAGGAAAATATCTTGAAAAAGGCACAAAATCTGAGATTTTGTATCTTTTCAACAAAATTTCCTTGAAAAGGGATAATTTTATACACATATTATTAAATTCCACGATAAACAGCACAAAGACTTTTATCCGCCATCGTGCCATAAGAAATAATTCCTACACGAATCCTTACATAAGCTCTTTCTTCACATTGAAGATAGTTCCAACGACCTTCGGGCCCGCATTTGATGCAACTGCTGCCCCGATCTGGAAGTAATCTGAAGGGCCATAGCCAACCTTCTCCGTCATACGGGCTGTCAGCTCGTCTCTTACGGTCTCATCGTTTCCATATACTATCTGGTACTCTGAACCCGGCTCCATCTCTTCCACTGTGACATCCACCATCTTTGCCATGAGCTTCTTCTCGCCGCGGCACTTGATAGCTGTCACGATCTCATTTGCCCAGATCTTCATGATAGGCTTCACGCCGAGTGCGTCACCAACCAGAGCTGCCGCACTTGGGATTCTTCCTGACTTGGCTGCATACTTGAGGCCATATATTCCGAAGTATATCCTTCTCTTTGGAAGCTCTTCCTTCAGATACCACACTATATCCCTGGCATCCCTGCCCTCCTGAACCATTCTAGCTGCCACAACCACCGGATAGCCATACTGTCCACTGTAGCCTATTCCGTCAAATACATATATATTGCACTTTCCGGCGCACTCAGGATATTCCTCCTCGAACTGATCTGCGGCCATCTGCGCATTTGCATATGAGGCAGAACCATCCTTGTTGATGCTTACATATATAATATCCGTGTAACCCTGCTCCACCAGCTCCTTATACACCTCGCCGAACTGGTACGCTGTGATCTGTGATGTCTTTGGAAGATCATCATTCTCTGCCATGAGCTTGTAGAAGCCCTCATTGTCAAAATCGACTCTGCTCAGATAAGACTTGCCCCCTATTACAACCGGGAAAGGAAGGATCTTGATGCCGAGCTCCTTCTCCTCATTCTCTGAAATGTCACTGGCAGAATCTGTCATTATAATAATTTTTCCCATAATTCACAAAACTCCATTTTTTGCTAATGAGCAGACGCATGAAAATGCGCTGCGCGCGGCGTCTGCGTGCTTCATAAGGAATCCTCCCACTTACGTGGGTCCCTCCTTATGAAAATTTACTTATCATTCTCCATACGCCACTTGATACATCTGTTGAGATAATGAACATAATCAGGGTTCTTGCACATACCCTTGCCCTTATCATCAGATATCTTGGCAACATCCATGCCGTTACATGCTGTAGTCTTCATAACTATGTTGAGCGGTTCATCGCACGTATCGTTGGATATATATGTTCCTATTCCAAATGCAACCTTGATCTTGTCCTTGAAATAGCTGTTGAGTTTGTCCGCTTTCTCGAAATCAAGGCTGTCGCTGAACAGAAGTGTCTTGGTCTTTGGATCAAGTCCAAGCTTCTCATAATGATGAACCATCTTGTCGCCCCACTCATAAGGATCGCCACTGTCGTGTCTCACCCCACTGAAAAGTGTCGCATATGTGAGCTGGAAATCCTTCAGGAAGCAATCTGTTGTGATGGCATCAGTGAGAGCTGTTCCGTTCAGCACTCCATACTCCTTAACCCATGCATCCAATGCATACCAGTTGGAATATGCAGGATTGTGCTTATGATTACCCTGTCCAACACACATGATCCACTCATGCGCCATAGTTCCAACCGGAACCAGATTATACTTCCTTGCCAGATATACATTACTTGTTCCGACAAATGTTGAACCCGGATACTTGCGCTTGCTGAGTTCCTTGACTGCAAGCTCCTGAGCTTCAGCCGAAAGTCTTCTTCTGAGTCCAAACTCACTGAAAGCTCCAAGGTTATACTCTCCGGTCTCGACTTTTCGGACCTTCTCATCAAGCTTCTCCATGAATGATGCAAGCAGCTTATCATAGTCATCGTTCATTCTGAAGTAGACCTCATTCACTATAGCCAGAGTAGGTATCTCATACATGGAAGTATTGAGCCAAGTACCTCTCGCCTCTATCTTCAGTCCACATTCAGCGTCATCTGATATCTCAAAGTCCTCATATCTTGCCTTCCAGAGTCTCAGAAAATCAACATAAGAACCCTTTATCCACTTGATATTGTGCAGATACTCAAGCTCCTCCTCTGTAAATCTCAGATCACAGTAGAGCTGTATCTGTCTTTTGATTTCATCAACCATCTCCTTTGTGAAGAACACGTCAGTATTCCTGCACTTGAATGACCATGTTGTCTTATAGTCACTGAACTGATGGTAAATCGCCTGTCCCATACTAAACTTGTACATATCCGTTTCAAGCAGGCTTGTGATTATTCTTTCCATTTTTATACTCTTCTTTCTCTTTTTATCCGCTCCACACATACGGCTTAACCGCCATATATCACGGAAATACGGAAGTATACGCAAGTTAAAATACTTCCACTTATAATAAGTTAGCACACAGCCCGCTGTCAAGCACTATTACCTTGCAACTATCACACATAGTATTGTATAATGTTACCGTTCAGAGCCATGCAGCACAATATAAGAAGTGGCTTGTCATGCTTGCATGAACAAGGCATTTCTTATATTGTGCTATACGGCGGATACGCCGCACCGAACAGGCTCGTAAGAGACTGTGAGGTGGCATGGCTCTGAATGCCGCAGGGCACACCAGCCGAACAGGCTCGTAAGAGACTGTGAGGTGGCATGGCTCTGTGGTTTTACATATTATGAAAAGAGGATAGATTATGTTAGAGCAGAACAACGAAAAAAAGCCTAAGAAGTACGCCGGCATTCTGGCTCACCCGACATCATTCCCAAGTCCTTATGGAATCGGAGATCTGGGTCCGGGCGCTTATCAGTTTATCGACTTTCTTGCAGCTTCAGGATTAAATCTGTGGCAGGTGCTTCCACTCGGTCACACAGGCTTTGGTGATTCACCTTATCAGCCATTTTCAGCATTTGCAGGACAACCACTTATCATCGATATCGACTACCTCAGAAAGAAGAAGTTACTTCTGGACGAGGACTTCTCAGCTATGCCTGACTGGGATCCTGAGAAGATCGACTATGGAACACTTATAGAATTCAAGACTGGCCTTCTGAAGAAAGCGTACGAGAGATTTATCGACACTGACTATGCAGATGATATGTCAGGAGACGAGGATCTCATGGCAAAGTTCGATGCATTTGTCAAGAATACATCATGGCTTGCTGACTACTCTCTGTTCATGGCAGGCAAGGATGCGCACGAGGGAATGCCTTGGTACATGTGGGATGATTCACTGAAGAAGCCGACCGCAAGGCAGAAGACCACATGGAAGAAGAAGCTTGCAGACGGCATCGGCTACTACAACTTCCTCCAGTTCCTTTTTACAGAGCAGTGGCAGGCCCTCAAGACATATGCAAATGATTTCGGAATCAGTATAGTAGGTGACACACCTATATTCCTCGCATGGGACAGCGCAGACGTATGGTCCAATCAGGAACTGTTCCTGCTGGATTCAAAGGGATACCCTATCGAGGTTGCAGGTGTACCACCAGATTACTTCTCAGCTACCGGCCAGCTCTGGGGCAACCCTCTGTACAACTGGAAAAAGCATACCGAGACAGGCTATGCATGGTGGATAGAGAGAATCAAATATCAGCTCACAGTAACAGATTTCCTCAGGATAGATCACTTCAGAGGATTTGACCGTTACTGGGCAGTGCCTTACGGTGAGGAGACCGCCATCAACGGCGAGTGGAAGCCAGCTCCAGGGCTGAACTTCTTCACACAGCTCGAAGCTAATCTCGGCTACCATCTTCCTATCATCGCCGAGGATCTCGGCGAGATAGATGATTCAGTCATAGAACTCAGAGACAAATTCGGACTTCCTGGAATGAAGATCCTTCAGTTTGCATTTGAAAATCCAAACGAGAACGACTTCCTTCCACATAACTATACACCTAATTGTGTATGCTATACAGGAACACACGACAACGACACCACCCTTGGATGGTATACGCAGGCTTATGAGGCTTCAAAGGATAAGCTCAGAAGATACTACAGCACTGATGCAAGTGATATCTGCTGGGTTATGATAAGAGCATGCTTCTCTTCTGTTGCCAACATGGCCATCGTTCCTATGCAGGACGTGCTAAAGCTCGACTCATGGGCACGTATGAACACGCCAGGCGTTGGAGAGGGCAACTGGGCATGGAGATTCAAAGCCTCAGACCTGAGCAAGCAGTTGTCAGACAGGCTTCTTGAGACATCAAAGCTCTATGGAAGATATACTCCAATACCGGAGAAGAAGGATTCTGAGGAGAAGTAATCATACGATGAGTCAAATCAATGCTGGAACATTTAAAATAGCATAAGGAGAATTATAATATTGAGAACAATATTTGCATATTTATTTGCCTTTCTGGGCATCATCCTGTGTACTCCGTATCACCTATATCTGTACCTTCTGGCTAAGAAGGATCAGGAAAAGGCGTACCGCCATGCCCAGAAGCTGGTCAAAGGCTTCTTTGGAATAGTCATGTTCATATGCGGTGCTAGGTGCACTGTCATAGGTCTGGAACGGGTACCGAAGGATCAGCCTATTCTGTTTGTCGGCAACCACAGAAGCTTCTTTGATATACTGTGCTGTCACAACGCACTGGACAGACCTCTGGGATTTATGTCCAAGGACGGAATCCTGAAGGTTCCTATCCTTCCATGGTATATGAAGGACATAGGATGTACATTCCTTGACAGATCCGACCTGAAGAAGGGACTGGAGACTATCATGCAGTCGGCTGATATCGTAAAATCCGGACATTCCATGATGGTATTTCCTGAAGGACACAGAAATGACGGCGAAGAACTTCTTCCTTTCAAGGACGGAGCATACAAGATCGCACAGAAGGCCGGATGTCCTATCGTACCTGTATCCATATGCGGAACAGACAATATCATGGAGGCCAACAAGCACAACTTTATCAGAAGTCACAAGGTGGTCATCGAATTTCTTGACCCTATCGACATAAATGGCTTGAAGCCAAAGGAGCGCAAGGAGGTTCTTGAAACCATTCCGGCACTCATTCAGGAAGCAAGGGTTAAGAATCTTCCCCTTGCAACAAAAAAGTGATCAGACTATAATAATCTGATCACGGCAAGACAAAACACCAATAACTAAATATAATCAGGAGGAACTAAACATGGCATGGTGGGTATGGTTGATAATAGTTGCAGTTATACTTATCGGAGGTCTTATTGCATTATACATAGTGGGCAATAAGCTTCAGAAAAAGCAGTCTGCACAGAAGGAAATGATGAAGGAACAGGCACAGCCTGTGACGATGCTTGTCATCGACAAGAAGATGCTCCCTATGAAGGATGCCGGATTGCCTAAGATGGTAATGGAACAGACACCAAAGCGTTACCAGAAGGCCAAGATGCCTATAGTAAAGGCCAAGATCGGACCTCAGATCATGAATCTTATCTGTGATGACGGTATATATGATCAGATGCCTGTCCGCGGAGAGGTAAAGGCTATGGTCAGCGGTATCTATATCATGAGCGTCAAGAATGTTCGTGGTAAGATCGAGGAGAAGAAGGGCAAGAAGACCTTTGGTGAGAAGCTTCGTGCAAAGCAGAGAAAGTATCAGGATATGTACGACAAGGATGTAGCCGAGTCAAAGCTCAGCAAGGAGCAGAAGGCCGCAGCCAAGGCTAAGGCCAAGGAGGAAAAAGAGAGAGCTAAAAAGATCCAGAAGATGTAACAGCTTGAAAGGAGGTTCCCATTATGAAGAAATGTCATATTAACCTCCGCGAACTTGGAATAGCTTTACTCGCACCGATATGCATAACTTTTGTCCAGGGGCTTATTCCATCATCTCTGGTATCATGTGTTATAATAATTATTTTCTGCGGATATATACATCATGTATATTCTTGGGTATTCACCACAGGAGATAACCGTAACAATAAAAACAGAACAGGAACGAGATCACTCTCATTCCTGTTCTGTTTTTGTGTTTTTATACTTATTGTCATAACAGGCCTCAGCCTGCAGTTCTTTTCGACCGGAATACTGAACGCCATTGAACTCCATCGTCCAGAGCTTCTCGGCAGTTACAGAGACATGGTTCGTTCATCATTCTCTCTAAACAATGGTATCTTCAGAGTTACAACAGTCATGCTGCTTGCACCGGTCTGTGAGGAGCTTGTGTTCAGAGGAATCTCTCTGAGTTCTTCCAGACGTGCATTTACATGCAGACATTCAGATGCCATCGCCATCCTGCTATCAACGCTGCTGTTCGCCCTTTATCACGGCAATTTAGTCCAGTTCTGCTACGCCCTTCCCATGGGAATCCTTCTCGCGCTGCTCGCCACATGGACGTCTTCCCTGCTGCCATCGATCCTTCTTCACATAACGATCAACGTATCTTCTTATTTCACCGGGATGCTGCCATTTGCACTGTCACATACAGGCTGTATACTTGCAACTGGTATCTCGTCAGCCGCAGGCTTCATCGCCCTATATCTGCTGCTGCGCCGAAGTGGCAAATCACACAAAGTATCTTGACATGTGATACACATACACTTTCTCATCGGGATCCTCTTCGTATCCTGACAGCTTGATGATATTCTTCAGCACAAAATACCTGCTGTCCCTCATGACTCTCTGATATTCAAATGTCGGGTAGTACAGCATCAGATATATATTTCTCGGTGTCCTGCGCACGGAATCTATTATATTGTCTATGACCTTCTTGAACACCTCCGGGGAAAACGGATTGAAGAAATAGAAATAATTATCTTCATCTGCGACCTCATACTCCTGCGCCGGAATGTTATAGAAGTTCATCCTGTCTTCCTGATCATAAAATCTGCTCTGATAACCCGCGGCATTTTCCAGAAGCTTCTCGTATATGTCAGCATCCGCCTCTATACCCGTGGCGCGGCAGTAATGTCTTGAGTTGCCATAGAACAACACACGCCCCAGTCCGCAGCCAAAGTCAACAAGTGTATCCTCCGGCTCCATGGACACGGCATTGAACAGGGTCACAAGATCCCTGTAGTAAGTCGCCTGATATATATTATTCTCCTCTGTGGGCTGCTCCGCACCTATACACAGCGTCGTATCTATAGACAGAAAATCATCAAACGCCTTCTCGTCATCCATATATCTATCCTCACTCCACGGTTATCCTAAGTACATTAAACGATACACATTCATTGCCATAATCCATCACATACACCACGACCAGACCAAGCCCCTTTTCCGTCTCCACGAGCTGATAGCCTTCAGTGAGTATGCTTATATTCATCATACCAACCGGAGTGGAATAAAATGCCTCTCTGGTCTCTCCCGGTCTGAATGACATGGCAGCACTGACTTCGCCCTTCTTTGTCAGGTCAAGTCCTAATTTGTCAAACTTCAGCAGATTTCTCGCCGGTTTCTCAAGATCCTCATAATACTCATCGTATTTCAGGTAAAATACCCCGTCCTTCTCATGAAGGCTTCCCCTGGTAACAAGCTCTATGGGTTCAGCGTTGTTCTCTTCCCTGCTCGTCCTCTGCTCTCCAACTACTGTCACAGTAACATTCTTTACCATATAAACTTCCAATCTATGTAATTTTATAAATTTATCTCTCTTTTGCCATCTCAATAAGCGTTGTGACGAGAGTCTTTATATCGTATCCCTGAGCATTCCACAGCATTGGATACATGCTTATTCCTGTAAATCCAGGAAGTGTGTTGATCTCATTGAATACAACTCTGTTTGTTCCATTCTCAAGGAAGAAATCCACTCTGGAGAGTCCGAAGCCGTCAAGTGCTTTGAATATCTTCACAGCGTCTTCCCTTATCTCATTCTCTGCTTCCTTAGGGATATCGGCGCCGATAACCGTTCTCGACTCAGCATTGTTGTACTTTGCATCGAAATCGTAGAACTCAGCAGCGGCAAGTATCTCGCCAACTCCCGAAGCCTTGGTATTGTCCTTGTAACCGAGGACTCCGCACTCAAGCTCACGTCCAACTATCGTCTCCTCAACGAGGATCTTGTTGTCGTGCTTTACGGCCTCATTCAGCGCATACAGAAGGCTTGCTCTGTCAGTCGCCTTATTTACACCCTTTGATGATCCGGCCTTTGACGGCTTTACAAATACAGGGTAATCAAGCTCAGCCTCAACTCTGTCCATAGCACTGTCTATGTCGCTGAAATCCTCTGCAAGCACAGGTACAAATCTCGCCTGTGAAACACCGATGTGATCAACGATTATCTTCGTATAGAATTTATCCATGGATGCTGCCGATGCCAGAACGCCACATCCAACATATGGAATATCTGCCATCTCGAACAATCCCTGTATAGTTCCATCCTCGCCATACATACCGTGAAGTACAGGGAATATGACGTCCACCTTCTGGCGCTCCACACCTGCATCGGAGAAAACTATAAGCTCTCTTCTGGTGTCCGGTGAGATCACTGCTGTGACCTTGCTGTCATACCAGCTTCCATCCGCTATACTCTCTATATTATCTGCCTTTAACCATCTTCCATCCTTGGTAATGCCAACCAATGTCATATTATACTTTTCAAGATCAACCCCCTTGGCAACTGTCTGTACCGATATACATGAAACCTCATGCTCTGATGATCTTCCTCCAAATATTACAACCAAATTTTCCTTAGCCATGACATGTGCTCCTTATACTTTAATCCGCGGTGCACCCGGGGCACACCACAGGTCAAAGTATAACACCTGGGAATCAACTTTTCAACGTCACTTATCCCCCAGATCTATACATAATGTCTCATACATTCCGGGCGGACAGTCCTCCCCGGAATCGCCAAAATACTCATAAGAAAATCCGGAGTTTGCATCGGCATCCACGCCCCACGCATTTGCCGCGCTCTGGGCAATGTCATTTATATCCTCCATCGCCATGACAAGATTGTGGCGCATCTGTATATAACTCAGATTCTCATTGTAGTCGTCCCCAAGCCACATGCCGATCTGCTTCATGACTGTGTTGCCCACATAGCTCTCAAGCTCATCTCTCTCATCCTCAGACTTCATATCGCCATCATAATCGACCTTAAGCCTTATGACCCTTCCACTGTCATCCAGTGAATTGTTGTACATGACCGCATCCGCCATTATCTCCCTCGACACCTTATCCTTATATTTCTTCACATAAGAAACCTGTCCAAATATCACACCGCCGACAATTCCTATGAGGACACCCAGTATGGCCGCCCTGAACATTCTCCACATAAACAATACCTCCTGATCATCTAAGTCTCTATTCACCTATCCCATCTCTCGCGTATGTCGCCAGACACTGGCCTTCATAGTGTGTCTTAAGATATTCATTTGTATTGTTATCCCCGGATTTCTCCAGTATATTCTGTTCTATCACCACAGTCACATAGCTTGTAGCAAATTCCTTCTCAAGTTCGGCTGCAGCCTCGTTCATTACCTGGGTATTCTCCGCTACTATATACTCCACATGACTCGTATCGAGGGACTTCGCATGACTCTCATTATAACTTCTGCAAGCGTCGGCAAATGAGCCGGCGTCCACCTGGTACACCCCCTCCTCGGTCAGGGAATCCTCATCGTCGTCCAGTCCTGTTATGACCAGACTGTATCTCAGCCCGCCGCCGGCAGGCTCCTCCGTGCTGCGCTCTATGATGACCGCATTCACATAGTCCACATCCTCCACCGGCTTGTATTCACACCCACTCAATATACACGCCGGCAATAACACCGCCGCCAGTCCGGCAGATTTTTTTACAGGCCATTTCCCGGCAAGTGATGCCGCCGGCAATATTATCGACAGGGGTACATCCACCAGAATAAGATATCCGGAGATGATCTTTATACGGTCCTGCTGTCCGGGCAGCATCCCGGCCCACAGGCATACGGCAAATGCAAGGACTGCCCACAATGTCTTCCACGGCCATCTGTGCCGAACACCCAGTCTGTCCACAGCGCCCCATCCACCTATGACGTTTGGAACCAGTGCCATCACACCGAACACGATGACAAGGTAACACACCAGCATGAGCGGCCTGAGCTTCACTCCGCCAGGCAGTTCCATGGCTCCAACTATATATAGTATATTTTTCTCCTTAGTCATGAGCGCACCCGTGCCCAGTGTACATATCACAATTATCGAACAGATAATGCCTATTATGGTACTTGTGCCTACGGCTGCACACAACATTCCTCTTCGCCTCCGAATGACGTGTATATACACCAGCACCACCGTCTCCATAGCCGAGAATCCAAGAAAAAGCAGTCCTCCCCTAGCCATGACACGGCTTATGGTGAGATTCGCCCCGCCCTCGTCTCCTATCTCAGTCACAGTCTTAAGCACTGACAGATCAAGGTTACTCACAGAAGACAGAATGACCACAGCCCCCGCCGCGACAGCGAACCAGAACACGGACTCCGCAAACCTGACCATCCCCCTTGTGCCACGGCTACCCATATACAGACATGCAAGCAACAAGGGGATTGAGATAGCAATTACCGTGTATCTTTTCAACATCAACTGCCTGGAACACTCGGCAAGGACAAACAGCAGCAAGCCCATCCTAACGGCAGTTCTTGCCCCATAAATCAATGCAATAGTCCTATTTTTGACTTTACCGCTTTCGCTGTTCCCTCTCTCATCAATCTTCATGTATACAATATATAGTGCTATCACGTAAGCAAAAGCCATGCATAGCATCAAAAAAAGTGACAAAATCAGGCAATTTCTTCCAAAATATGAGGGTATTAATGTAGCCACAAAAGTTATCATCCCCGGCAAAACGAGCAAAGCCATCTTAAAAAAGGCAGAAAACGTCACATTATATTTATCATTCATATCTATTTTCTCTTTCTGACCAACCTGCGCCGCTCGTCAGGATTGCTCCATTTAGGTCTGTTGATCATTTTCTTTATAGGCGCGCGGACAACAAAGTCCTTATATCCCTCGCCAGTGTATCCACAGGTCACGACAGGGGACATATACGGCACGCCAAAGCTGTCCATGGATGCAAGATGAAACACGAGAACCAGCATCGCAAGGATAAATCCAAGTATTCCATAAAGTGCGCTGGTGATTATAATTACGAACTTAAGCAATCTGAAAACAGACGCAAACGCCTCATTCGGAATGGCAAATGAAGCTATAGCCGTGAGTGCCACAACTATCACAACCATGGTGCTGACTATCCCCGCCTCCACGGCTGACTGACCAACTATCAGACCGCCAACCACTCCTATCGTATTTCCAAGCTGGCTCGGCAGTCGTATCCCGGCCTCCCGGAGCAATTCAAACAAAAGCTCCATTATCAGCACTTCAACTACAACGGGGAACGATAGCTGGCTTCTCGCATCGGCTATCGCATACAGAAGCTTGTCGGGTATCAGCTCCCTGTGATAACAGGTGATCGCAATATAAAGTCCCGGTAGTCCCACCGCAATGAACGCTGCCACATACCTTATCATTCTGGCAAATGTCGCCACCGGCCATCTGTTATAATAATCGTCCGCCGTCTGAAACAGAGTGTTGATGGTGGCTGGAGCAATTATGACCTCAGGGGAATTGTCAAACACAACGACAACCCTGCCCTCCACCAGAGCCGCGGCCGCCTTGTCAGGTCTTGTGGTCGCCTGGTATATCGGAAATATCTCCTGCCATTTCTTCTCCATCAGATGTTCAGCCATACCGCTGTCAAACACCGCATCTATCTCATACTTATCGATGGTGTCCCTTATCTGCTGTACCAGCTCAGGCTCCGCTATATCTTCCATATAGAATATCCCGTACTCTGTTCTGGATCTGACGCCCATTGTCCCCTGTTCCAGCTTCAGATGTACGTCCTTGATCCTTCTCCTTATCAGAGCTGTGGATGTCCTAAAGTTCTCATTGAAGCTGTCCCTCGGCCCTCTCATTCCTCCCTCGGTGGAGCTTTCCTCTATACCTCTCACAGGGAAATGTTTCGATGACACTACTATTGCCTGATCGCTCCCGGATACAAATATGGCCGTATCCCCCCTGAGAACCGCCCTGACAACGTTGTCCATGTCACTTTCCTGGGTATAATCCGCCGTCTGACCCTCGCAGGAGATTATATGCTCCCACAGATCTGCCGTGTCTTTATTCCGCCATTCCCAGGTTATTGGTTTTATTAATGTGTTCTCAATCAACTCATGATCGCACAGTCCATCTATATACACCACGTATATTGCCGGATCATCTCCCCAGGCACAGCGGTCCAGATCAAACCTTCGCTCCACGATATCGCTCCAGTTACCGAACATTGTCTCAATTTGCGTGATGTTTTCGTCTATTTTTTTACTGATTGAAGCCATCGTCCGCCGTAAACACCTCCAACATACCGTTTATCTCCTGTAATCTATCTTGTCCAACGGATGTGTTTTTATTCAGACATACACATAAAAAGGCGGAACACGTTTTCACGCATTCCGCCTCTTATACAGGTATTTATTATTATGCATATTGTTATTTCTGTGCTATGACAACATTTGCGATCACGATCTGTTCCTGATCGTATATATGTATACGGGTTATCTCCTTGGCTTTCTCTTCATCCCTGGCTATTATCGCATTCATGAGAGCCTCATGCTCCGCTATAAGCTTGTCGTGATAGCTGAAATCCTTTACATACTCCACGCGGTATCTGTACACCTGCTCACGAAGACTCTGGGACATGCTGATCAGTCTCGGATTGTTCGTCATGTCCATTATAGTATTGTGAAATGCAACATCCGCATCTACTATCTCCGGGATTATCTTGGAGCTTACCGCTTTCTTGAAGTCGGCATAGGACTGCTTCAACCGCTCTTTTCCCTCGTCGTCTATCCTCTTGCAGGCAAGCCCTGCCGCAAGATCCTCAAGCGCCATCCTGATCTCAAGCGCATCGCTCAGATCCTTTGCCGTTATCCTGGCAACCTCTGCTCCCCTTCTCGGGATCATGACCACAAGCCCTTCAAGCTCAAGCATTCTCATGGCCTCCCTGACAGGGGTACGGCTTACGCCAAGCCTCTTCGCAAGAGTGACCTCCATAAGTCTCTCCCCCGGCTCAAACTCACCGTGAACTATAGCATTCCTCAAAGTCTTAAACACTACCTCTCGAAGAGGCAGGTACTCATCCATATTCAATCTAAGATCCATCACATACCTCTTCTTATGTTATACGGGCTGACGGCATACGCAGCCTGTATCTCGTCCTTTTCACGCAGCATATCTACTACCCTTTGTGCCAGTTCTTTATCCCTGTTGTCATATATTCCGAACACTGTCGGCCCACTGCCACTCATGAGCACTCCCATGGAATCGTTCTCCGCTATGAGCTTCTTGACTGAATCTATCACAGGATTTGCAGGTATCGTAACCGTCTCGAGCACATTTGCCATTCTGTCTGTTATTCCCTTCAGATCTCCGGTCTTGAGTGCATCCGCCATGCCATCGATATCTGGATGCTCCTCCAGCAGATCCACCTTCAGGTTCTGGTATACCCATTTTGTGGACACTCCGATCGCCGGCTTCGCTATGACGATCAGGCAGTCCGGCATAGGTGGAAGTGGTGTAAGGATCTCTCCTATTCCCTCCGAGAGTGCCGTACCCTGCATGATACAGTAAGGCACATCTGCGCCGAGCTTCACTCCATGTTCCATGAGCTGTTCATCGGAAAGGTTCAGTCCAAACAGCATATTCATCGCCTTGAGGGCTGCCGCTGCATCAGCGCTTCCCCCTGCCATTCCGGCTGCAACCGGTATGTGCTTATCCACAGCCACATGAACGCCTTTGTCTATTCCATATATATCCTTCATCATCCGGCACGCCTTGTATATGATGTTATCCTTCACATCCGGCAGCTCCGACGAATCCGATGTTATAACGATCTCGTCTGTGGTGACATCGCAAAATGTCAGTTCATCCCACAGATCGACCGTCTGCATGATCATTTTCACCTCATGATATCCATCCTCGCGTCTCCTGACCACGTCGAGACCGAGGTTTATCTTTCCATATGCCTTTAATGATATTTCCATTTTCTCTCCTGTCCGTGACATTTCCCCTGCAGCTTTTCAGCCTGCAATCACTTTTTTCTAACAGAATATCCAAATTTGCCGAGTTTGTCGCCAAGTGCAAAATACTCTCCATGTGAATATGCGACAAGTCCCGTGCTGTTGAGGTTGAATTTGCCGGTCTTATCCATGTATTCATCACTTATCTGGACTCCGACCACCTCAGCGATAAACATGTGGTGGGATCCAAGCTCAACTACCTGCTTTACCTTGCACTCTATGTTCACCGGACTCTCCTCTATAGCCGGGCATGACACATTCACGCCGTCACATGCATGGAGGTTCATCTCCTTGAATTTATCCACGTCTCTTCCTGACTTCACACCACAATAATCAGTTGCAAATGCCAGTTTCTCAGTGACGAGATTTATGGTAAACTCTCCTGTCTCCTTGATTATGTCGTAGGAATATCTCTCCGGACGCACCGATATGGACACCATTGCAGGATCGCTGCATATGGTACCGGCCCACGCTATCGTCACTATGTTTGGCTTCTCTCCCGGTCTCTGGCAGCTCACCATAACTGCCGGAACCGGATACAACATATTTCCTGGTTTCCAATTCTGTTTTGCCATGTCTATACCTCTTTCTCTATTGACCTTCAACTCATTTTCAGCCACTTTCAGTCACTGTGGCGCAACGCACCACAGTGCTGATATCTCAAGCTGTCAATTGTTCGTATTTTGTATATTGTATACATTATACATAATAATACATGCCAGTGCATAAAATTACAACCGCATACAGCGCTCTTTATTTATCTTATTTTATTGACAGCGGATTTATTACTATAATATGAATGATCTGTCCCGGTGTTACACAAGGAAATGCAGACAAAAAAAATGATCACCCGGAAGATCATTCCAGATAATCACTTATTATTCCCTGTGCCGTTTCGCTGTCATCGGACACCATGTATACCACAAATGTATCATGCACATACAGAACCGCATCATCAAGTCTGGCGGTCTCCGACGATTTGTAATCAAGGTACATCTGCAACTGTGAGTCGCGTCTTTTCTTCATGTCCGCCAGTATGCCCTGGGCATCGACCGTTGACGACGCCTGAAATACTGCGAGCTCCTCGGCGGTGGCTCCCGTTGACATGTACACTGCACTGTCCTGCACCTGAGCGCTGTCTATACCATAATATCTGAGCGCCGTCTCAGAGGAGACCTCCTCCACGGAATCCTCAAACTTCACGTTCTGCATGAGCATATCAGCCAGAGAGTGCACATCCGGCGTATCTGCCTCGTCGTCTCCATTTCCTGCGCATCCCGCAAGCGAACAGATCATCAGACAGCATGCAAACAAATATATTATTTTTTTTATCATATGCCTCCGTCTCCACTATCTTCTGACATACACGTTCTTTCTGATGTAGTCCATCATCTTGAGACAATATTTCTTATTACAATGTTTTCCATCTATTCCCGCATCCTCCGGCAGAACACCATCCACAGACACGCTGTGAGCCACATCGAGATAGATCACCTGATCGTAGCTGCCACACATCTCCTGCATGAGAGAATTGAGCTTGTCCACACCCGGGTTGTTATACACCTGGTCTTTTGATGAAAGCTCCGCCGATACAGGAAGTACTGACATCACATATACATTTGCCGCAGGCTGTAACTGGGAGATCTGATCCAGTAAAGTCTTGTAGGCCGACATGTACCGCTTGTTATACCACGAAAGCTCCTCAAGCCCAAATGAAATGTATATATTCTCATAGCTCTTCATGCCAAGCATCTCGACAACCGTACACTGTTCTCCTGAATCGCAGGTGAACATCTTGGTATTAGCGACCTTCTCTATGTCCAGATTCTTCGCCACACACATATCCCAGTTATCTACACCGCTGTACAGTCCCAGCGCCTCGGCTCTGGAATCACCTATGAGCAGAGATGTCGAGAAATACTGGTCATCCGTAGCATTCGCCGGCATGTATATATTGCTGTCATATTTGTCCGCTCCCTTGCCGCTCACATCAGGGTTGGTGTAATTGACAAATTGTACATACTGACCATTTCTCTGATCCGGAATGGCCGCATCCTCCGCAGTTGCCAGATACTGCTGTGCAGCCTCCTCCGTGTCACTGTATGACATATCCTGACTGCTGCTCTCACTTATATCTGCCGATGTTCCGCTCTCAGGCTGGAACTCCTCCTGACCGTTCACATTCTTTTTCAGGTTGCCCTGTCCAAGCGCAAATATCATTATGACTGCGACGATCACTCCTATTCCGCTCTCGACGAGTTTCATTCTGCGGTGATGCCGCTGTCTGTATATCTTTTTTCTATAATCAGTGTTATTATTCTTAGTCACCTTCGACCTCCGAATTAACTAACTTTCATGTCTTTCGCAAAATATCCTATGATAGTATAGCAATTAATGATAAAATAATCAAGAACGCCGCGTTTTGTGAACCTCATTGTTGCCATACAATTTTTTCCGTGTTACTATTTTACATAGGAAAGTTCACTGTTTTTGTGGATTTCAGCATACAACTTAAACACAACATATTTATAGAAGAGGAGAACACGATGAACACTACAGCACGTACAATAGACTACAAGGGCGAGACTTGTATTGAACTTATATCAGGCGATTACCGTGCACTGATCGCACCATTTAACGGAAGCAACATTATGAAGATGGAGAACACCGCTCTGGATATTGATATATTCAGGAACGATCCTTCCTTGACTCCTGCACAGCTCAAAGCAGCAGCAGAGATCTACGGAATGCCTACCCTGTATCTCCCTAACAGACTGTCACACGGCAACTTAAGAACCTCCGATGCCATGTATCATTTCCCATGCAATGATCCTCTCGGCAACCATCTCCACGGTTTCCTTCATCTCAGAAACCACAGCATAGAGAGCGTGTCAGTGGATGGAGACAAGGCCATCGGCAAGACTTCATATGTATATGATGAGAAGGATGAGTTTTTCGCTACATACCCTGTGAGCTTCAGAGCAGACTTCACATTCACTCTTGCTCCGGACGGTATGCACTACGAGTTCACACTCACCAACCTCTCCGACAAGCAGATGCCATACGGCGTATGTAACCACGTTGCATTCAAGGGGCCTTTCACAAGCACAGGAAAGGGCGAGGATGTACGTCTCTGTGTACCTGTTGGAGACAAATGGGAGCTTGATGAGCACGCTATCCCTACAGAGAAGAACCTTCCTATAACAGATTACGATCTCCAGTACAAGAACGGAACCATGGTACCTGTTCTGAAGGACATCGACAACGATCTCTACACAGCGGAGATGAACGAGCTAGACGGCAAGCCTTTCTACGGAGTATACGCAACTGATGTTGCCACAGGCAAGAAGGTCTGCTATGAGGTTGACGACACAATGAAGTTCTGGATCATGTGGAACGATCACGGCGACAAGGGTTACTTCTGTCCTGAGCCAATGAGCTGGAATATTGACGCTCCAAATCTCTCAGGAGCACCGGAGATCACAGGCTACACAGAGCTTGCTCCAGGCGAGTCCAAGACAGTAAAAGAAAGAATATTCACAATGGCATAAAACATGACATTTTCTATGGAACGGTCTCCCGTCGGAGGCCGTTCTTTCATATTATTAATTTTTCCCCTGTCTCGTTGTTTTTCTCCCCCCGGTATAATAAAATTATTATAATACCATATGCAAGGAGGGATTCTATGAAAAAGATACTTAGATTTTTACTAGTTTTCGCGGCAATGTTCTGTATGACATGCTTCACAGCATTTGCAGAAGATACCGACGATCCAGACACATACTATCTGGAGTTTGATGCAGCAGGAGGACAGTTATCGGGGGAGACTTCCACTGTGATAAGCAGCCCATCAGCAGAATTTACGACTGTTGACCTGTCAAAGTACAAGCCGGAGAAAGACGGCTTTACATTCACAGGATGGTACAACGACAAGACAAAGGTCACCAGCATTGACACATCATACTTCCAGTCTACAAACCGTATAAAGCTGACAGCGATGTACACCAAGGACAGCTTCTCCGGTTCAGGGCTCACCTTCACACTGAATGCAAATGGAGGCAAGCTCGGAGATGCGGACAGCGGAACATATGACTTTGATGTAGCAGGATCAGGATATGGCGTGGCACTGAACGACTACCCACCGACCCGTGAGGGCTATGAGTTCAAGGGCTGGAACACGAAGTCCGACGGATCAGGCAAGACCGTGAACATCATATACACCTCTTCCTTTGAGAAGGCGGCAGATAACGGATATGAGTATTCCGATACTGATGACTCATCGGCTAAAAGAAACCTGGTATTTTATGCGATGTGGAAATCAGACTCTGCTCCTACAGGCACCATCAGCATGGGCGATAAGAGCTGGAACGGTCTCCAAGATGTATCATCATTTGAGCAGTATTACAACAAGGCCCAGAAGGTTACCATCACCTGTGACAACAACTCCGACCCTTCCATCACAGTCGGCTACCTGATAAGCGACTCAGCTCTGTCATCGGACGATCTGGGTGCAGCAACATTTACCGAGTATAAGAAATCATTTTCCATAAAGGACGAGGGCAAATATGTTGTATACGCAAAGCTTTCATCAGAGGACGGCAAAACAACATACTTATCCACAGATGGTTTCATCATCGACACACACGCGCCAAAGGTCACAGGAATCGCCGACGGAGAGACTTACTGCCTGTCAGCCGTGATGACCGTGAAGGAATCCCATCTGGCAAAGGTCACAGTGAACGGCGAGGAGAAACCCCTTGACGACGATCACTCACTTGCTCTGGAAGCCACAGATGGTGAGCAGACCATCATCGTATCCGACAAGGCGGGAAATGAAACCAAATTGACTGTAACAGTAAACAAGAAACACACCGCAGAAACCGACGACGGTGACTGCACGACACCTCAGAAATGCCGCTACTGCGGTGAGATCGTCGTGGAGGGCAAGAGCAGCCACGACCTCGGCAACTGGACAAGTGATGGCAACGGCAAAACCCACTCCCGCAAGTGCAAGAACAAGGGCTGTGGATATAAGGTCATCCAGGACTGCTCCGGTGGAACCGCAACCTGCCAGAAGAAGGCAGTGTGCTCTGTGTGCGGCAAGAGCTACGGCAAACTCAGCACAACGAACCACACAGACCTTAAGAAAACTGATTATGTAGCAGCAACCACCTCCAGCAAGGGCAATATAGAATACTGGTATTGCTCAGCCTGCAAGAAATATTTCAGCAACAAGGGCTGTACAAAGGAGATAAGCAAGGCTGACACAGTCATCGACAAGGCAGCACCCGAGATCATCGGCGGCAAGGGAAGCAAATGGAGCAAGGCCAGCAAGAACACTATCAAGTTCAGATCGAACGCTGAGTACGCTGACTTTGTCTGTGTCCTCATAGATGACAAGGAACTTGACCCTTCATATTACAACAAGAAAGAGGGAAGCATCATAATCGAGCTCAAGACGAGCTATCTTGAATCCCTCTCGGTCGGAAGCCACACCATAACCATCAGATCCAAGACCGGAGATGCTGTGACAACATTTACAGTGTCCAAGAAGAAGACTTCCACAACCACACAGACAACTACCAGAGCCACAACCGAGGCGACAACGGCAAGTACGACCGAGGTCACCACAGAGTATAGAAATACATTTACCCCTGTGACGACCGAGGCGACCACAACTGAGATATCCACGATAGAGCGTACCACAACCGAGACGACCACTGAGGTCACAACAGAAAAGAGCACACTCACCGTGGGCAGCTACTCCTCCACTGATAAGAGTAAGAGTAAGGTACATAACCTTCAGCTCATAATCCTTATAACAGTGCTTGCGACCATTCTAATCTCGTTTGTGATAATCATAATTTCAGGTATGAAGAAGAAATAATACCGAAAAGTTCAATAAGGCAGCACGTCAGAATAGTCAGCGGCATAGACTGAAGGTAGGTAACAGCATGAACATAAGAAACGACCGTGGCATCCATAAAAGACATCGCCCAGAGCGTCGGACCCATTCTTTACAGAACTGCTGCATGTCATAGAGAGTGAGATCCACAAGAACGGATGCATCCTGTCCAAGGTATGGTATCGGTCCATCTTCTCCGACGACAGGAGATGCAGGTATGAGAACGTGGATTCTGTAATCCGCATGATGTGCGAGGAAGCCCAGTACACAACTCCGATGCTGACCACCGTGGAGATATCCAAGACGGACATGGGGCATTTCGCCCTGCAGCTTCTAATGGACAGCCTCAAGGGCGGTCACAAGGGAGTCGCAAGAATTGAGTTCCAGTGCAAGCTCATCAAGAGAGATAGCTGCACACTGGCAGAAGACAGCAAATGGTGCGAATATTACATTTAATATCCGCACCATTTGTCGTCTGTTCATGTATCCATGTCCATATATTCAGTTTCTGTATTCAATATCTGTATCCAGCAGTTGTCCTTCTCGTGACTACTCTGTCGTATCATCTGTAGTCGTATCTCCCGTAGTCATAACTGTTCCGCCGAGATACCACTCTCCATCCTTCTCATAACAAATGATATCCATGTCCAGATCATACGGTGAAGTCTGACCCTGGAATGTCATCATTATCGTTCCGGTAACCGAAATGACATAACCCTTTGATATACCTGCTTCCTTCTGGGTCTTTCCATATACAGTGCTGCTGACTGCCGCCAGATCGCCGGACTCTGCCACATGCCCATCACCCATGGTATAGCTGACTGTATATTCTATATTATTTTCCTTATAAGTCTGGAACACAGTGACCAGATCCTTTGACGAATCGCTGTCTATGGTATCAGGATCCATAACACTCTCCACCTTGTCAAGATCCGCCTCCTCAAGACCCTCCATGTAGGTCTTTATCAGTTCCTCGCTCTCTGATTTTCCGGTCATATTTTTTTTGACAACTATGTATATCACCACTACTATCACTGCTAACACGATCGCACCAAGCGCTATAAACAGCTTCTTTTTGCCTTCTTTTCTGCTCTCCTCCATAAGCTGTATATCACGCTCGTCCAGCTCCATATCATCCATTCCGCTTCCGCCTACATAATTCTTAGTTTCATTTTTTCCCATAGCAAATAACTCCTATACTGTTTTGATATTACACAGTATAACACAGCATAAGCATCAATTAATTACTCAAATACAGGAATTAATACATTTAGTAATTGTGCAATTTTCACTATAACTTTGTTGTGTTTTAAAGTCTTTTATTATATAATCAGAGTGTATGGCTGACTTTAAGGGAGAATTTAGCACAAGTCGATACAAAAGCGGCTTCAGGGGGGCTGGCATAGCCATCTGGAAGCCTTCACAAAACATTGGAAGGAAGGTATATGCTACATGAAATTTGGTTATTTTGATGATGCCAACAAGGAGTATGTCATCACATCTCCTAGAACTCCTTATCCTTGGATCAACTACCTTGGAACACAGGATTTCTTTTCACTGATCTCCAACACTGCAGGAGGTTACAGCTTCTACAAGGATGCTCGTCTTCGTAGAATCACAAGATATCGTTATAACAACGTGCCTATAGATATGGGCGGACGTTATTTCTATATCAACGACAATGGTACAATATGGAATCCGGGATGGTCACCGGTAAAGACAGAGCTTGACGAGTATCAGTGCCGTCATGGTATGGGATATACAATCATCACAGGTAAGAAGAATGACCTTAAGGCTGAGGTTACTTTCTTTGTTCCTCAGAACTACGCTGGAGAGGTTCAGCAGGTCGTTCTTACAAATGAAGGCTCAGAGGAGAAGACATTCTCATTCTTCTCATTTGAGGAGTGGTGTCTCTGGGATGCACAGGATGACTGCACCAACTTCCAGAGAAACTTCAGTACAGGTCGTGTAGAGGTTGTCGGATCAACTATCTACCACAAGACAGAGTACAGAGACAGACGTGACCACTTCGCATTCTACACAGTAAATGACGAGATCGATGGTTACGATACAGACAGAGATTCATTCATCGGACTGTACAACGGCTTCCACAACCCACAGGCTGTTGAGGCTGGCAAGTCAAATGATTCATTTGCTGATGGATGGTCGCCTATCGCTTCACACTACAAGAAGATCACTCTTGCTCCAGGCGAGACAAAGACTCTTGTATTTATACTTGGATATGTTGAGATGCCTGTTGACCAGAAGTTCGAGGCAGACGGCAAGACTATCAATAAGGTAAAGGCTCTCGAGATGATCGAGAAGTACAACACTCCTGAGAAGGTTGCTGCAGGTCTTGAGGAGCTCAAGGAGCACTGGAACAGACTGTTGAGCATTCTCAACGTTAACACACCTGATGACAAGGTTAACCGTATGGTCAACATCTGGAATCAGTATCAGTGTATGGTTACATTCAACCTTTCACGTTCAGCTTCATACTTCGAGTCAGGTATCGGCCGTGGTATGGGATTCCGTGATTCCAACCAGGATGTGCTTGGATTCGTTCATCAGATCCCTGATCGTGCAAGAGAGAGAATCATCGATATAGCTTCAACACAGTTCCCAGACGGTGGATGCTACCATCAGTACCAGCCACTTACCAAGAAGGGTAACGCAGATATCGGTGGAGACTTCTCAGATGATCCATTATGGCTGATCCTTTCAGTTTCAGCTTATATCAAGGAAACTGGTGACTGGGGCATCCTTGACGAGATGGTTCCATATGACAACGATATGTCAATTGCAAAACCTATGCTTGACCACCTCAAGGTTTCATTCTACAAGATCGTAAACAACCTTGGACCACACGGACTTCCACTTGCAATGAGAGCTGACTGGAACGATTGTATCAACCTTTCATGCTTCTCAGATACACCAGGTGAGAGCTTCCAGACATACACCAACCCTAAGTTCGCTGCTGAGGGTGGATACTCAAAGGTTGCTGAGTCAGTTATGGTTGCTACACTCTTCACATATGCAGGTCCTAACTACGTTGCTATCCTTAAGCACCTTGGAATGGACGCTGAGGCTGATGCTGCTCAGGCTGAGATCGACAAGATGAAGGCCAACATCATGGAGTCAGCATGGGACGGCGACTGGTTCCTCAGAGCTTACGATGCAAACGGTGAGAAGATGGGATCCAAGGAGTGCGAGGAAGGTCAGATCTTCATCGAGCCACAGGGATTCGCTATCATGTCAGACATCGGTAAGGATCAGGGCTGCGACAAGAAGACTCTTGCTGCAATCGATGAGAGACTTAATACACAGCACGGACTTGTACTCAACAACCCAGCATTTACAAAGTATTACATCCAGTATGGTGAGATTTCTACATACCCAGGTGGATACAAGGAGAATGCCGGAATCTTCACACATAACAATGCATGGATCATCTGTGCTGCTGCTTACGCAGGTGCCGGTGATCAGGCATTTAAGTACTACTCAGAGATAGCTCCAGCTTTCACTGAGGAGACATCAGATATACACAAGACTGAGCCATATGTATACGGCCAGATGATCGGTGGTAAGGATGCCGGATCTGATATTGGCAAGCCGGGCAACCACTTCGGTCAGGGTAAGAACTCATGGCTGACTGGTACTGCTGCTTGGAACATGGTAGCTATATCACAGTACATCCTTGGTATCTCAGCAGACTTCGATGGTCTGAAGATCGATCCATCAATTCCTGCTGCATGGGATGGAATGACAGCTACACGTCAGTTCCGTGGTGCTACATACGACATCAAGGTTTCTAACCCAGATCACATCAACAAGGGCGTTAAGAGCGTACTCGTTGATGGCAACGCTATCGAGAGCAACGTTATCCCAGCATTTGGCGATGGCAAGACTCACTCAGTAGAGGTTGTAATGGGCTAATATAGACCGTGGATTATAAAGCACATTTAAGAAAATATACGTAAGTATATAGTGCAAAAGCCCCACAATATCTATTTTAGATATTGTGGGGCTCTTTTGTTTATATGGCCTATCTTCTTCATCCCGCCACGGGATTATTGCAAAACGCTATGTTATCATCACAAAAGATACAACTTAGCAACCTGTCCAACCCTCCCTCTACTGTATAAGCAGCATTGGATCCACAGGATTGCCGTCCTTCTCGACTGCAAAATAGAGATTGCTTCCTTCCTCGCTGTAGAATCTGCTTGGCTCGCCAACGGTTCCCACTACCTGGCCGGCGTCCAGATGCTCGCCAAGTGCAACCTTCACATCCTGAAGCTGTCCAAGTGTCACGGTGTAGCCGTCTCCAAGCTCAAGCTTGACGTAATTGCCCAGCTCTGGGTTGCTTGAGACCTCCGCTACCTTGCTCTCATATACAGCCTTGACCTCATCGCCCGTCTGCGCCTCAATTACCATTGCAGGGCTGCACTTGTATTCCTTGAGTGTCTCAAAATACACTGTCATATCCATGCTGTAAGGAATTATCACATTGCCATTTATAGGCCATGATATGCTATCCTTTGGATCGTAATGCAGGCTGTCATTTGAAACTCCTGAAGCTCCAGTCTCAGCACTCTCACTCTCCGCTGTGGATGCAGCGGAATTCTCTATGGTATTATCCGTCTCAATATCTTTCTGCTCTGATGTACCTTCATCCGACACTCCGCTGTTCTTATCATTTTTCTTATCGTTCAAAGCTTCCTTCGCATCGGCTTCCGTCGTACTGTCATTCGGCGTATTCTGTCCTATTGTTATGGTCTTCTCCTTTGAATTGGTCTGTGCGTTATAAAGTCCGAGCACTGTCACAAGCACTGCCATGCCTGTGATGAGCGAGATATAAAATATATTCTTCTTTATGCCGCCCAAAAATTTCTTCATATTCATCACCTCATCTGTATCATGTCCACTTATTGGCACTTATATACAGATGATTTGAATGTGTAAATGTTTTTTATCAACCTTTATTTTGCAATCTCTATTCCAGTATAATAATACCTGAGGATCTGATCATACTTCTCTCCATTTTCCGCCAATACAGACGCCCCATACAGTGACATTCCCAGAGAATCTCCAACGCCCACCGTTATGATCCTGTATCCATCCTTAACCTTATCTATGTGTATATTCGTCGAGGCAAGTCCCAGTTGTTCTTTGAAAACATCAGCCTCCAGCTCGCTCCCAAATACATTTATGGTCTGTGCAAATCCAGATTCTGTGGCTGTCATAACCTTGACCTCATCCGTCATATTGTCAGCGTCTATCCATTTTCTGAATATCTTCTGAAGCCTGTCCCCGCTGTATATCTCAGTGGTCGAAAAGTCCTCCGCCATCTGATCCACATCACTTGCCACCTGCCTGAGATACGGTATGTCATGCCCATATATTTCCTGTGCACTCACAGTATGCCCTGTACTTATCATATGATACGCCGGAAGTATTACCTCTCCACCGTATTTCATAACCTGTCCACCGGTCGCATACACCGCCTTCTCCGCCCTTCTCATTATCCCGGAGCACTCGCCTCCCCATTTCTTCTTGAGCTGCGATTCCGTATATCTTATCTCCCGGAGCTGGGACTCATTTATAAGATTCTTTGTCTGCCCCTGTGTGGCGGAATTCCTGTCATTTTCATCCATCTGGTAATAGATTCCGGTCCTAACCACAACTGCGACCGCCTTGAGCATTTCATCGCTCCATTTGTCACTCATCATTCCCGCCAGCGTCGATGCTGTATACTCTTCCACATCCACGAGGGAATACTCCCCATTATCATAAATACACACATTGCGTCCGCTTTTTACCGATCCGTCAGTGTCATCTCCCCCAACCGCCTTGTCGTATATTCCTGATATTATGTAAGCAAGTGCCATAGCACACGCAATCCCTATAATGATCGTCTTTGCATTCCTCATTTCACCCTCCCGCATTTTTATACCTCTTATATATATATCGTTTTTACACTGCTCATATACCCTTTTTACTGAGAAATCTTAACGCAAATTTTAGTCGTATCGTTTATTGACAAATGCAACATGACATAATATGATAATAGCGTATTCAAGATTAACGGTTCGATTGCTATATAAGGTAAGCTTTTCTTTGGAGTATTCTCTATAAGGTATATTGTAGTGTTTTCATTGAGTACAAATTTTCATTTTTAGGAGGTACTCGTGATGAAGAACGGTACAGTTAAGTGGTTCAACGGAGAAAAGGGTTATGGATTCATCTCAGATGATGAGACAGGAAAGGACGTATTTGTTCATTTTTCAGCAATCAACTCTGATGGATATAAGACTCTTAACGAGGGACAGAAGGTTACATTTGACGTAGAGGCTGATCCTAAGGACGCTTCTAAGGAGAGAGCAACTAACGTAACAGTTGTAGCTTAATTCACATATAACCATTAACACAAGAACAGGCGCTATACAGATCTTTGATCTATATAGCGCCTGTTTTTTATTGCTTGTTAATATCACGGTTTCCTCACGGCTTCCCGTTACGCCCTGCTTCCGAGAGCCTTCTTGCGGGCTCTGTATTTCGCTCTGATATAACGGCCTGCCTCAGACAGTTCACTCGTCTTCCACCGGCTCGTCTTGCTCGTCCACGACGCCAGGAGGGATGCCGATTCATTCTTATTGCTGAGACTCCAGCAGAAATAGCTGACATTCGCCTTGTTGAGTCTGGTCAGCCATTTGCCGGTGTAGGCTTTGCTTATGCCTCCATCGCCGCTTGCCGCGGACATTCCGAACTCTGTGACTATGACCGCTATCCCCTTCTTCCTTGCGTATGCAAGCTTCGCAGGAAGATACCGGTTGTGGCTCCACTCATTAGCATAGAAATGGAGTGAGTACATTATATTCTTGTAGCCCTTGATAGGGTTATCCGCAACCTCATTGTGTGTGCCATCCGAACCGAGCTGGGACCATGTCGGCGTTCCCACTACGACGATCGCCTTCTTGTCATACTTTCTTATGACCTTTATGACCTGGGACGCATATCGCTTGACGGTCTTCCAGTCGCAGCCATTTGGCTCATTGCATATCTCATAAATGATATTTTTCTGTTTCTTATACTTCTTCGCCATAGTTGCAAAGAATCTTCTTGCCTCTGCAACCTGTGTCATAGGATTCCCGTCGTTGAGTATGTGCCAGTCGATGATCACATACATGCCGAGGTCGGTCGCATATTTCACGCCCTTGTATATCTGATTTCGAAGTGCCGCTTTGCTGCCGCCCGCGCAATAGCCGTTGTATTCAGATGTATACATGGCAAGTCTTACCGCATTAACTCCCCAGTCGTCTCTCAGAGTCTTGAACGCCGCCTTGTTCACATAAGGATATCCCACATCCCAGTTGATACCGTGTGTGCTGATTCCCCTGAGCTGGAATTTCTTGCCCTTGGCATCCACCAGATCTGCCCCCTTCACAGACAGTCTCCCATGTGTCGCCACCGGCGTCTTTACCTTCGTAGCTGCAAATGCATCACAGTTCGGCTGTACGGCAACCGCTGTAAATATCATTGCAAATGCGAGCAGCAGAGCCGTGAGTCTGTGTCTCAATTTTCTACCTTTCATATGTTTATAGCCCCCTTTTCATCACAACGTAACATATATATCTATCATAACATAGGCGCGGATGTATTAACAGATGCAAAATAAAAACGGACACCATACGATCATTACCATATGATGCCCGTTTGTTATTTATTATTTCATTCTATCTGATAATTACTTATCAAGGGAAACCTTAACCTTCTTAAGCTTCCAGATCTCCTTTGCATACTCCTCGATAGTTCTGTCTGATGAGAACTTTCCAGCGCATGCTGTGTTGAGCATAGCCATCTTTGCCCAGCCCTTCTCATCCTGGTATGCCTTGTCAACCTTCTGCTGAGCCTCTGCATATGAATCGAAGTCCTTGAGGATGAAGTATACATCTTCCTTTGTGAGAGAATCATAGAGATCTCTGAATCTGTCCGGATCATCCTTTGCATAAGTGCCATCGATAAGCTGTGTGAGAACTCTTCTTACAGCCTGGTTGTTATTGTAGATATCCATTGGGTTGTAGCCGCCCTCGCGCTCATACTTCATAACCTCTTCTGCTGAAAGTCCGAAGATAAATGCGTTCTCTATGCCAACTTCCTCAACGATCTCTACGTTTGCTCCGTCCATAGTTCCAAGTGTAGGTGCACCGTTCAGCATGAACTTCATATTACCTGTACCTGAAGCCTCTCTTGAAGCTGTTGAGATCTGCTCTGATACATCTGCTGCTGCGAAGATGATCTCGGCATTGGATACTCTGTAGTTCTCTATAAATACAACCTTGATCTTGCCTTCGATTGAAGCATCGTTGTTGACAACATCTGCAACTGAGTTGATGAGCTTGATGATAAGCTTAGCTCTCTTATATCCTGCTGATGCCTTTGCTCCAAAGATGAATGTTCTTGGGTACATATCGAATTCTGGCTCTGTCTTCAGTCTGTTATACAGATGCATAACATGAAGGATGTTCAGAAGCTGTCTCTTGTACTCATGAAGCCTCTTAACCTGTACATCGAAGATTGAACGAGGATCTACATCCACATTGTTGTGCTCCTTGATGTACTTTGCAAGACGGATCTTGTTCTGGTACTTGATGTTCATAAACTCATGCTGGCACTTCTCATCGTTCACATATACCTTAAGCTTCTTAAGGTGTGAAAGATTGGTTATCCACTCGTCACCGATCTTGTCTGTGATCCAGTTTGCAAGAAGTGGGTTAGCATGAAGCAGGAAACGTCTCTGAGTGATACCATTTGTCTTGTTGTTGAACTGCTCTGGTCTCATCTCATAGAAGTCCTTAAGCTCTCTCTCCTCAAGGATCTTGGTATGAAGAGCTGCAACACCGTTTACTGAGTAAGAACCTGCAATTGCAAGATGAGCCATCTTAACCTGGCCATCGTACAGAACTGCCATATTCTTAACCTTATCCTGGTTGCCCGGATACATCTCCTGGATCTTGAGAACGAATCTTCTGTTGATCTCCTCAACGATCTGGTAGATACGTGGAAGCAGTCTTGAGAACAGCTCGATAGGCCACTTCTCAAGTGCCTCTGCCATGATCGTATGGTTGGTGTATGCACATGTTCTTGTTGTAATATCCCATGCGTCATCCCACTCAAGGCCTTCCTCATCCATGAGGATTCTCATGAGCTCGGCAACTGCTACTGTTGGGTGTGTATCATTCATCTGGAATGTCACCTTCTCTGGCAGCTTGTGGATATCCTTGTTGAGCTCCTTGAACTTGAGGATTGCTCTCTGAACTGAAGCTGAGATGAAGAAATACTGCTGTCTCAGTCTGAGCTCCTTACCTGCGTAGTGATTGTCATTTGGATAGAGAACCTCAACGATAGTCTTTGCAAGGTTCTGCTGCTCTACTGCCTTCTCATACTCACCCTTGTCAAATGAGTCAAGGCAGAACTCCTGGATTGCCTCGGCATCCCAGATTCTAAGTGTATTTACAACGTTGTTGCCATAACCGATGACTGGAAGGTCATAAGGTACGGCACGAACTGACTGATATCCATCCTGTATAAAGTAGTTTCTGCCATTCTTGTTCTCAACTCTGACATATCCACCGAACTTAACTTCAACAGCGTACTCTGAACGCTTAACCTCGAATGGGTTGCCATCCTTGAGCCAGTCATCCGGCATCTCAACCTGATATCCATCCTTGATACCCTGCTTGAACATACCATACTTGTATCTGATACCACAACCGTATGCAGGATAACCAAGTGTTGCCAATGAATCAAGGAAACAAGCTGCAAGACGTCCGAGACCGCCATTACCCAGAGCGGCATCAGGCTCCTGATCCTCTATAAAGTTCAGGTCAAATCCTAACTCGTCAAGTGCTTCCTTAACTGCATCGTAGTAAGTCAAGTTGATAAGATTGTTACCGAGTGCTCTACCCATAAGGAACTCCATAGACAGATAATAAACTGTCTTGACGTTCTTCTTCTCATACTCCTTGTGTGTAGCAATCCATCTGTCAATGATGTCGTCCTTTACTGCGTAGCTGACTGCCTGGAATACCTGCTGTGGAGTAGCCTCCTCGATAGGCTTGCGGAAAAGGGTCTTTACGTTAGTAATGACTTCCTTCTTGAAGCCTTCCTTATCGAAATCTGCTAACATCTTCATCTGATTCATTCCCTCCTTGGATAAATAGATATAATTTTTTCCATTTTCACTGTTTCATTCTATCATCAACCTTTTTTTTTAACAATACATGAGAAAAAATTTGTTAAATAACACTATAAAATTAGACTATAGTCAAATAGAATTTGCAGTTTTTTTACATAAAAGGCGATAAATGTCTGATAATATCGAGATTAATTGGGGGTTCTTGCGTTTTCAATGATTACCAGAATATTGTAAATGCACCACGTATACGATATAAAACCCCTGGGAGAGGCAACTCCCAGGGGTTTTATATCTAACTTCGTCCGTATCCACTCGGCATGCAGCACACGCAAGGCATACCGCCCATGCAGCACGACATGAGAGCACATATGGTACAAAGGTTGTTGCAAAACTTTCCGCCGGTCGGCATATCCATTCCATACCCGGCACCTCTGTCCATGTACCACTGACGGCCGCTCTTGATGGACTCATACGCCTGGCGGTATTCCTGATTGCCCGGCTCAAGCTCCATTGCACGCTTCAGCATCTCCATGGCTCTTATCTGATTGCCAAGTCCGGCGTTGCACACGCCACTGTAATAGTGCCACTTGGCATCGTGATTCTCTATCTGATTGAGGACGTTCTTCGCCTCCTCATAGCTTCCGCTGTTCATATAGTTCTTCGCGGCCTGAAAATATCTGGAATCTTTATCATTCGGATCGTAGTCATTCTGTCTCTGATAGCCACCGAAACCAAATGGGCCAAATCCTCCGAAACCGCCAAATGGATCATCATACTGTCCGTAGCCTCCTGACGAACCGCCGTAAGAACTTCCACCATACGGACCATATGAACCGCCAGATCCATAACCGCCGCCGTAGCCCTGCGAGCTTCCAGTTCCATACCCACCAGCACCACCGTAACTTGCACGGTCAGCCTCGCCGCTCACTATGGACTTGTACGCCTGCTGTATCTCCTTGAACTTTTCCTCAGCCTCATCCTTGTGAGGATTGTTGATGTTCGCATCCGGATGATACTTCCGGCTCAGCCTTCTATATGCTTTTTTTACTTCTTCTTCGCTGGCACCTCTTTTGAGTCCCAGCACCTCGTAAGGATCTTTCATAATTTATTCCTCATCGCCGCATCTTCTATTTGTAGTCGAATAATATGCTTCCCATATTCCTGAGTATATTATGTTCCTGAGTATACCTACATTTTCAATAATAGGAAGCATCTCATACTCTTTTGCAAGTGGTGCCACCATCATCATCAGAACATCCTTCGTCCACTCTGCAAGCTCCTGCCATTTGTCCTGTTCTATGGTTTTATCCGCACCCACTGATTGTACCTCAACACCCAGCTCATGCGCAAGCCTGCACACGAATGGATTGTAATTTCCAGCACCTATATCCTTCTCTATATCGTCATACGCGTCCATTATGTAGACAAATTTGCCCAGATAATAGCCTATGGTGCGGAGATATGTTTCCCACTCATCATGTTTCGGGGCACATATCTCTGCCATTATATTGCCAAAATGCCCCGACAATGCGTCCATATCATCGGATCCCACCTCCTCCAGCTCGCTTATCGCCTTGAGGTTCTCCGCTATAACCTGGATCTTCTGTGGATAATCTTCCTTGAGCCTCCTGCCATTTTTCCCGGCGAGCAGCACATCCGCATACAGCTTCCGGGTAAACATATGCTCATCATCCCAGTCGTCTATGCATTTGTAATAGGTAAGTATCACGTTCATGTCCGCCACATAGTCCGTGTACTCGTTCTGTACATAAGTATGCTTCGATGTAGGGTGTGCGATACATCTTCTGCGGCCCGAAAGCTTCTCCGGTTCGTACAGTCCCGTCAGAAGAAGGACCAGAAATGTCATATCATAGCTGAGACTTATCTGTCCTCTCGCACCGTATCTGTCCTTCAGCGATTTGCACAGGCCACAGTAATACCTACGGTATTCATCGTATTCTTTCATCTTAAGCTCAGGCTGGTTCACCACTATATATCCAAACATCTCTCAATCTCCACACTGTATTTCAACTCAAAATATCTAAAGTCCGCATCATCACTAAGACTTCTTCACAAATCTGTTGCCGCACTTAGGGCATCTGATCTCTATCTTGCCCTTTCCCCTTGGAACTCTGATCATCTGCTGGCATTTGCTGCAGACAAATATCTTGTATTCCTTGCCGGCTTCCTTCTGTTTCTTCGCGCGCTTGAATATATTCCTCACGCCCGCGGTATGCTCCATGAACCATCTGTTCTGCGCCGCGCGCTTGTCATAGTTCTTGGACATGATCCTGACATATCCATATATGAACATGAGAAGTCCAAGGAAATAAAATATCCCTGTCTTGATAAATGCATCCAGTACCATAAATATCAATCCGCCCCAGGTAAGGAATGATGACAACTGATCGTTGCCGTACCTGGATCTCATAAATCTTATAAATTTGTCTTTCATAATTCACCATTCTCCTCGCAAATTCTTACATTGTCTCCAGCTTCTCTGCGGATTCCTGGAGCTGTCTGTAGGCTTCCTTCATCCTGCCCATCTCCACGTCATCTACATGATTCATGTCTGTTCGTGTCACAAGCTTTCTCAGATACTCGCAGTCGCTCTTGATCCGTTTCATTTCTTTTTTATCGAGCTGTGCGCCCTTGGTCTCAAGAAGATTCTCTACCTTATATACATACGCCTCGGCCTCGTTCATAATGTCTTTGAACTCTCTGGCTCCAGCCACATCATCCTCGTACTTCTTCGCATCCTCCCTTGCTCTGCGGATCTCCTCCTCCGAGAGGTTGGTGCTGGATGTGATCACTATCTGCTGTTCCACGCCCCTGCCAAGATCCTTAGCTGAAACCTTGAGGATACCATTTGCATCCATGTCAAATGTGACCTCGATCTGAGGAACGCCCGCCATGGCTCTCTTGATACCGCTGAGTCTAAAGTTGCCTAGCAGCTTGTTGTCCCTTGTGAAATGTCTCTCGCCCTGGTACACCTTGATCTCGACATCCCTCTGGAAATTGCCCGCCGTGGTAAATATCTTTGATGCCCTAGTCGGAATGGCAGAATTTCTCGGAATGATGACATTTGCCACGCCTCCAAGGGTCTCAATGGACAGCGAAAGAGGTGTCACATCCATGAGGAGAATGTCATTCACCTTGTTCGACACAGTGAGCTCGCCGCTGAGCTTGCTTCCCTGGACCGCCGCACCCATGGCAACGCACTCGTCCGGGTTCATATTCTTGGATGGTTCCCTGCCGGTTATGGCACGAACCTTATCCACAACCGCCGGTATACGGGTAGAGCCACCCACCAGCAGCACTTTGTCTATCTGATTTCTCGTTATGCCCGCATCGGATAATGCCTGGTTTACAGGTCCCGCCGTTCTCTCCACCAGATCATAGGTCAGCTCGTTGAACTGTTCCCTTGTTATCGTCATATCCAGATGCACCGGCTGATTCTTCACTGTCGATATAAATGGCAGATTGATGTGTGCAGTCTGTGCAAATGAGAGCTCCTTCTTGGCATTCTCACAGGCTTCCCTCACTCTCTGGGATGCCGTGATATCCTTCGCCAGATTGACCTTTGTCTCCTTTTTAAAGGTCTTGATGACGTAATCCAGCAATCTCTCATCAAAATCATCTCCGCCCAGATGATTGTCTCCCGCGGTGGCAAGAACCTCTATGACGCTGTCCCCTATCTCTATAACAGACACGTCAAATGTTCCTCCGCCCAGATCGTATACAAGTATCTTCTGCGCCTGTCCATTGTCAAGACCATAGGCGAGAGCCGCCGATGTAGGCTCATTTATGATTCGAAGCACATTCAGTCCCGCTATTCTTCCGGCGTCCTTTGTGGCCTGTCTCTGGCTGTCGTCAAAGTAAGCCGGAACTGTTATGACTGCATCAGATACCGGTCCGCCCAGATAACTCTCAGCATCGCTCTTCAGCTTTGCAAGTATGATGGCGGATATCTCCTGCGGCGAATAGTCCTTGCCGTCTATCCTCTTTCTGTATGTTGTTCCCATCGCTCTCTTGATGGATGTGATAGTTCTGTCCACATTCACAGTCATCTGTCTCCTGGCAGCCTCACCCACCAGTCTCTCTCCATTCTTTGTGATGGCTACTATGGAAGGTGTGGTCCTGCCACCCTCCGAATTCGGTATGACAGTTGGCTGATCGCCCTCAAGCACTGCCACACAGCTGTTTGTTGTTCCCAGGTCTATTCCTACTACTCTGCTCATATATGTCAACCTCTCTGTAATGGTATTCTAATCTACTCATGGGGACGGAGGGGTCAGGCACCTCCGTCCCCATATATTGTATATAATAACCATCACTTATGAACATAATTTGGACAAAAAATAAAGTAAGTATAAAGTTCGGTTAAGAGAGTATAAAAAAAGGGGACGGAGGTACCTGACCCCTCCGTCCCCGGACTTAATATTCTACTTTGATGCTTTCTCTGCCTTGATAACCGCCTGGAATTCCTTCATATCCTTTGCGATCTCTCCGCTAAGTGCCAGCAGACAGATAAGGTTCGGAATCGCCATGAGCGCATTCGCTATATCTGAGAAGTTCCATACAAGATCCAGTGATATCGTCGCGCCTACGTATACAACGAGCGAGAACACTATCCTGTATATCATATTGTACTTGTGTGACTTGAACAGATACTCAAATGCCTTCTCTCCGTGATACTCCCATCCAAGGATCGTGGAGAATGCGAAGAGCACAATTCCTATAGTTACGAGCCAGCCTCCCACCTTGCCAAGTGCAGAGCCAAATGACAGTATCGTGAGAGCTGCACCTTTTATAACAGTTGAGCAGGCAAATGTTCCATCCTCAGCAAATGTATAATGGTTTCCGGCTGCATCAGTCCATGTACCGGTAAGACTTCCTATGGCCGCCTGACTCTCCTCCACCACAAGCTCACTTGCAAGCTTTGTATTCTCATCCTTGTTGAGTTCATCGGATGAAAGAACCGAAAGCGTCAGGGTATTTGTCGAATTGGATGTATCTGTCAAAATGAGCTGGTCATCTGTGAATTCATATGTATAATCCGTTGTGGTAGTCTTGTTGTCGGAATCAACAGCCTCCACAGTAACCTCCGTTCCGCTCACCTGATAGCTGCCCTTTGTACTGTTCTCCGTAATTCCAAGCACACCCGACGATGCAATACAGAGACCTGTGATGGTACATACTACTATGGTATCCCAGAATGTACCTGTCATATTGATGTAACCCTGACGGACAGGATTGTCTGTTGTGGCAGCCGCCGCCGTGATGGCCGCAGAGCCCATTCCAGCTTCATTTGAGAATACTCCTCTGGCAACACCGAATCTCATGGCATTCATCATAGCTGCTGTGATCGTACCACACAGACCGCCACCGACTGCCTTGACTGAGAATGCCATCTTGAATATCATGGCAACTCCTGCCGGAAGATTCTGGATATTGACGATTATTACAATAAGTCCGGCTACAACATAGAATATCGCCATCAAAGGAACAACAACTGATGACACCTTAGATATAGTCTTGATTCCTCCAACTATTATAAGAAGGGCAAAAACCGTAAGTATGATTCCTGTCACATATGTAGGCACGCTGAATGTGCTGCTAAGAGATTCAGATATGGAATTGGCCTGTGTCATATTTCCTATTCCAAATGAGGCGATGACTGCAAAGAGTGCAAACAGCCAGCCCAGCACTGCGCCGAACTTCTTATGCTTGAATGCCTTCTTCATAGTGTACATAGGACCGCCGCTCATCTCGCCCTTGGCATTCACCTCACGATACTTGATAGCAAGCATACACTCTGAGAACTTGGATGTCAGACCAAATGCTGCGGATATCCACATCCACACCAGTGCTCCCGGACCTCCCGATACCATGGCCGTTGCAACACCAACGATATTTCCCGTTCCTATGGTTGCAGCAAGCGCGGTGGTCAGTGCCGAAAATGGTGACACGTCTCCGGTTCCTCTGCTCTTTGTCCTTGCCTCCTTGCTAAGTGTACTCTTCAGCGCATAGCCGAGGTTCCTCCAAGGAAGAAATCCTGTTCTGATCGTCAGAAATATTCCCGTTCCAACCAGAAGCACCAGCATGACCGGTCCCCAGACAAATCCATCCACCGCCGACACGATCTCATTTAACTTTTCCATACAACCGCCTCCTCTTTCCAGGTTATCCATATCATCCGACCCGGCACTCCCCTCATTTTTATCCCGAATCAGTTTATATACCCGTAAATTTACTGTATTTTTGCCACAAAGTCCAGAGTATTGTGGTGTTATGGTTATTTTCCTTTATTAATTAAGTTATGCGAGCGGTTGGCGAAATATTATGCGGTGTGGATATATTTTGAGGAAAATTATATTTTCATATTATTTTGCAGGTTTTCAATATGTTTTTTTACGTTTTCCCTTGCATTTAAAAACCGTTTTTTATTAATTTGTGAATTATGCATATTTATCCACATAAATAACGGGTTAATAGCAGGCTCTCCCTAATTTAGAAGAGGCACTTGAGTTATACTATGATAGTGATGACTAAGGTTTAGATACGCTAGGAAGTGTCGTAGAAAGAATGTGTGAATTTGGCGAAACTCAATTGTGAACTGATTTAAAGTACTATTGCTGTTGCGTTTGGGCAATGTTATAATTATGTAAATAATATTACGATGATTTCGGAGGTGTTGTTATGGGCAAAATAGATTTATCCCAGCAGGAAGAGGAGCAGGCTCTTGCTAAGGAAATGTATGAGACTTATGGTCTTAGATTAGTTCACGATGAATTAACTCCAGAGGAAAAAGAGATGGATCGTCGAATGCGAAAAGCTTCTGATATGGCAAAGGAGCGTCATAGATTTCTTGGTCACACAATAGCTTCATACGACCCAGAAAAGAAAAAGGTTGTTTTGATACATCCAGATGGTAGGAGAGAGTATGCAGAATAGAAAACCAATGGTATTAGTGTTTGCGGGCCCTAATGGATCTGGTAAAAGTACTTCTAAATCTTTTTTCAGTATTGTAGGTGAGTACACTAATGCTGATGATGTAGTAAGTGCCACAGGAATGACCAATTTGGAAGCAGCCCGTGAAGTTGATGATAGAAGATACAGTGCCATAGCACAGCGCAAAGATTTCAGTTTTGAAACAGTTTTGTCATCTGAATACAAAATGAATCTGTTAAGAGCTGCAAAAGATGCAGGCTATTTTATCAAGTGTGTATTTGTATTAACATCTGATCCGAAGATAAATATTCAACGAGTACAACAAAGAGTTCTAGACGGTGGACATGATGTGGATGCAGAGAAAATAGTTTCTCGGTATTATGGCGCTATTTCTAATATACCAGAATTATTAAAGCTTTGCGATATTCTGCATATTTATGATAACACTGAAAATCTTTATAGAATTGTTAGAAAACATAAGGAAGATTTTACTATATTTCCAAATAAGTTTTGGAGTATGGAAGATATTAGTAGATTATTATTTGGTAAGTATAGAGTTAATTAACAGGAGGTAGTCCTTTAATTGGGATTACCTCTTTTCACCCAGTATTTCTGGGTTTCCCTTAAAACAAGACAGGTAGGAGTCTCTTAGTTGAGGCTCCTATTTTTGCGTTTGAAGGCAATGTCTTTTCAAACACAACGTCGAGCTGAAAACAAGAAAATAACGAGGAAAGGAGCAGGAAGAAGAATGAATGTTGCAGAAAGGAGCAACAAGAAAGTAACTACAAGGAAAAGTTTTAAGGAAGGTAAATCATGTTTAAGGACAAAGTTAAAGTAAAGATGACTTCAAGTGCCATTTCAACAGACACAAATACAAAGATGTCCGTTACAGGCAAGAATTCCTCATTCAAGGATAGCATCAAGGCAACCAATCTGAAAGCATCAACCAAGTACACACTTATGTCAGTAGCAGTAGATGCAAATACAGGCAAGGCATACAAGGATGCGAGTGGAAAAAGTCACTCTTGAAAATGCACCGTTATCGGGCATATCTCCGCCTTGGTTCCAACCCGCATATCTGGGCCAAACACGCCGACTCCTGATGTCACTATGTTGTGCATGCCGTCAACATTCAGGTAACCGCAGGAATTTTCCCACATCATCGCCACAAGTATGTTGCCTGGGAACATTTGTCCATCATGGGTGTGTCCACACAGATCCATATCCACACCCGCCGACGACAGCTCCTCCAGCTCCTTTGGCTCATGATCAAGGACTATGATAGGTTTTGATTTGTCCATATTTTCCGTGATCTCGTCCGCGGATGCTCTGTCTGTAACTCCATTTCCCGGTCTGTGGGCATCGCGGCGGCCATAGATGTATATGGAATCGTTTATCAGCACTCCCTCGTCGCGAAGAAGTGTGATTCCCGCCTTCTCCATAAACTCGTCCATCTCCGGGCTGCTGGTCTTCTCCTTCTGTCCGCCAAATGTAAATCCGGCAAGTACCTGCTCCTGTATATCGTGGTTGCCATAACATGCGTACACTCCATACTTCGACTTGATTCCCCGAAGTATTTCCTCAAGTTTCTCCGGCTGGTCAACTGCTTCCCACTCATTATCAAATATATCGCCAGCTATCAACACAAGATCTGCATCCTGCTTATTTATGGAATTTACTATTCTCTGAACCTGTCTTGTGCCAATGTTGTATCCAAGATGAAGATCTGCAACCAGCACTATCTTCATGGAATCCATCTTCTGACCATTCTCGTCCTGGACTTCCTTGTTGATAGTCACGTCATAAGGTGTCACCCGCACAAGTCTCGCATTTACAACTCCCCAGATGGATATGCATATAATGAGTGTTGCGCACGCACAGCCCACTATCCTGCGTACCCTCGGCACGCATATCTTATCTTTGCTCACTCTGAATACATGAAGCAGAAGGAATCTTCCAAGCTCAGCTATCACTATGAAAAATATCATATACAGCAGAACGCCCAGCCAGTAATTGCCCACCAGCTTCATGCCACGTCTGAACCTTCCCTGTGGCAGGAAGAATGCGATCACCAGTGCCGATGCCAGAAATACGTATAGCACTATCGGGACTATCCAGCCCTTCTTGCCTTTGAGTTTTGGAAAATATGCCTGTACCCAGCCCTTTATTCTCCAGAACAAATATATATTTAACGCTATGTAAAATGGCGCGATAAAAATTGCAATCATCTTTTTTCTCCTTTGTTTTTCTGACTGGCCAATATACATATTGACGGCTGTCCTTTGTACGATTTATTCATACAATAATATACTCCCAACACCACACATACACAAACTTAATAAATCGTAATTCCACCGTCATCCCCTAATATCCAAATATATTTAAAGAAAGTACAAAATTATCCTAAATCACAAAAAAATAGCCCGAAAGATACAAAATCTTTAAGATTTGTACCTTTCGGGCCGTATTCTCTTGATCAGGGATAATTTTTTCCAAAATGCCTGTTTTAAACCCTAATATTATATCCCTTAGTCGTTCTTCTTCACTCCGAGAGTTACCTTCTCGCCGTTGATGTTCCACTCTTTGGTGTATCCGTCAACCGAGCCGGTTATTATCTCTGTTGCCATAACGTCGCCGATGATGGCATCCGCATTTGCTGCAATGATGTCATTTGCCTTCTGGCTTCCGTCTGCGTATACAGTGATCTTGTCCATAACCTCGAATCCAGCCTCTTTTCTCATAGTCTGAACCTTGGATACTATCTCACGGACAAATCCTTCCTCAAGAAGCTCCTCTGACAGATTGGTGTCGATAACTACTGTCACACCGCCGTCTGCCTCGGATACGAAACCGTCCATCTGAGCCATGTCGATCAGAAGATCAGCCTCAGTGAGTACGATCTCTTCTCCGTCTGCCTCAAACTTCAGAGCGCCCTCTGCCTTGAGTTCTGCCATGGCTGCGTTGCCATCCAGTGCTGACAGATGCTCCTTGATCTTGCCAAGGTGCTTGCCGTACTTAGGTCCGACTGTACGAAGCTGTGGCTTGAAGCTGTATGTTGTGTAAGCGCTTACATCATCATCGAACTCAACATTCTTCACGTTCAGCTCATCCTCAATGATAGCCTTCTCCTCGCCGAAAAGCTTCTTGTCAGCCTTGACATACATCTTGCCGATTGGCTGTCTGTTCTTGATATTTGCTGTATTTCTTGCTGCACGTCCCAGAACTACGATCTTCAGGATCTCGTCCATAGCTACCTCGAGCTCTGGATCGATCATCTTCTCATCCACCTCAGGGAATGAGCACAGATGAACTGAGAGAGGTGCATCCTTGTCTATATTTCTAACCAGATTCTGGTAAATATCCTCTGCCATGAATGGGAGCATAGGAGCTACTGTCTGTGCGATCGTAACGAGCGCTGTGTAAAGTGTCATGTAAGCATTTACCTTGTCCTGCTCCATGCCCTTTGCCCAGTATCTCTCACGTCCACGACGGACATACCAGTTACTCATGTCATCCACGAACTCCTCGAGAACTCTTGTTGTCTCAGGGATCTTGTATGCGCCAAGGTTTGCGTCAACCGCCTTGACTGTTGAGTTCAGCTTGGACAGGAGCCACTTGTCCATAAGTGACAGCTTGTCGTACTCTAACTCATGCTCAAGTGGATTGAAGTTGTCTATATTTGCATAGAGTACATAGAACGCATATGTGTTCCACAGTGTACCCATGAACTTTCTCTGACACTCAACAACCGCATCCTCATGGAATCTGTTAGGAAGCCATGGTGCTGAATTGCTGTAGAAGTACCATCTGATGGCATCTGCACCATATTTGTTCAGAGCATCCATAGGATCTACCGCATTTCCCTTGGACTTACTCATCTTCTGTCCGTCCTTATCCTGGACATGTCCGAGAACGATTACGTTCTTAAACGGAGCCTTGTCGAACAGCAGTGTTGAGATCGCCATAAGTGAGTAGAACCATCCTCTTGTCTGGTCAACAGCCTCACTGATGAAATCAGCAGGGAAGTGCTTCTCAAATATATCCTGATTCTCAAACGGATAGTGCCACTGTGCAAATGGCATTGATCCTGAATCGAACCAGCAGTCGATAACCTCTGTAACTCTGTGCATCTGCTTGCCACACTCAGGACACTTGATGGTTACAGCGTCGATGAACGGACGGTGAAGTTCGATGTTCTCAGGGCAGTTGTCGCTCATTGAGCGGAGCTCTTCCTTTGATCCGATGGCATGTCTGCAGCCGCACTCACACTCCCAGATGTTCAGAGGAGTACCCCAGTAACGGTTTCTTGAAAGTCCCCAGTCCTGAACATTCTTCAGCCAGTCGCCGAAACGGCCCTTACCGATGCTCTCCGGGATCCAGTTTACAGTGTCATTATTCTTAACCAGCTTGTCTCTGACTGCTGTCATCTTGATGAACCATGTATCTCTTGCGTAGTAGATAAGTGGTGTGTCACATCTCCAGCAGTGTGGATACTCATGCTCGAACTTAGGCGCATCGAAGAGAAGTCCTCTTGCGTCCAGATCCTTCAGTACCTCAGGGTCTGCATCCTTTACGAACATTCCGGCAAATGGAGTCTCCTCAGTGAGGTCACCCTTGCCATCTACAAACTGTACAAATGGAAGATCGTAGTTTCTTCCGACATTTGCATCGTCCTCACCAAATGCAGGTGCGATATGAACGATACCGGTACCATCTGTCATAGTTACATAAGTGTCACATGTGATGAAGTGGCCCTTCTTGTGCTGCTTCTCACATACAGGCTTTACGCACTCATAGAGTGGCTCATACTCCTTGTACTCAAGATCCTTACCGACATATGTCTCAAGAACCTCGTATGCAGGAACTGCTGCCTGATCGTCTGCTGCTTCCTTTGCAAGACCGCCGAGAACCTTGTCTGCAAGCGCCTGTGCAAGATAATATGTGTAGCCGTCTGCTGCTTTAACCTTCACGTATGTCTCATCTGGATTTACACAGAGTGCTACGTTTGAAGGAAGTGTCCAAGGTGTTGTTGTCCATGCGAGGAAATATGCATCCTCTCCGATAACCTTGAATCTTACTACTGCTGAACGCTCCTTGACTGTCTTATATCCCTGTGCAACCTCATGGCTTGAAAGAGGTGTACCACATCTTGGGCAGTAAGGCACGATCTTGAAGCCCTTGTACAGAAGTCCCTGATCCCAGATCTTCTTCAGCGCCCACCACTCTGACTCGATGAAGTCATCATGGTATGTTACATATGGGTTGTCCATATCTGCCCAGAAACCTACCTTGCCTGAGAACTCTTCCCACATGCCTTTATATTTCCATACGGACTCCTTACATTTCTGGATAAATGGCTCCAGTCCGTACTCCTCTATCTGCTCCTTGCCGTCGATTCCCAAGAGCTTCTCAACCTCGAGCTCAACAGGCAGACCGTGTGTATCCCATCCGGCCTTTCTGACTACGTTATGTCCCTTCATTGTCTGATATCTAGGGATCATATCCTTGATTACACGTGTGAGAACGTGTCCGATATGTGGCTTACCATTTGCTGTTGGAGGGCCATCATAGAATGTGTATGTTGGCAGATCCTTTGTCTCTTCAACACTCTTCTCAAATACCTGATTTTCTTTCCAGAAGTCCAATACCTTCTGCTCTCTGTTCACGAATTCCAGTTTAGTCGAAACCTTGTCGTACATGTCGTCTTTCCTTTCTGTGATAAATATAAAAAAGCCCTTCGTCGTAATCAGGACGAAGGGCTTTGAGTTCGTTATACCACCTATTACTTACATACTAACATATGCGCTCCCCTTAACGCAGGAAATACGTCAGAGCCTACTTGAGTAATTCTCTTTTGGTCTGCAACTCCAGAGTGATATTCCGAAAGTCTCTACTGTCACCGGGCTCGCACCGCCCCCGGCTCGCTGCTGATCTCGCAGACTCCGTACTGTCTCTGTCATCGTTTTTAACTTATATGATCCAGAAAACCGCCTGTATAAGCCATTTCTGAACCTATCCATTCATTAGTATAGCAAGTATTTGTGGTTTGTCAATCGCAATATGCGCAAATAATTTACTATTCTACTTCTTTATAACCACATTCTTTGTTGTGCTCCATGCCGAATAGTATGTCACTCTGCCGGACTTTCTGTATACGATATATCCACCAGCTCCATTATTAAGATACATATAAAAATTTCTTACGTTTTTTATATTATCACCATGCATATACAAATACAATTTGTTTTTTATGCATATTTGCTACAAAACACGTTCGCATTTATCTAATATATACAAAAATCTCATGGACTGAGAAATCAATCCTCAATCCATGAGATTTATTTTCTAATATACGTAGAGATCATAGTCTACAAGATACCACTTACCGCCAGTCTTTATAACTGTGTATATGATCTCGCCATCTGATTCGTCAGTAGATCCTTTTATCTTGACATCAAGATCCACCTCGTAGCACTTGTCAACCGTCATGTCGACATCCAGCATGTCAAATGTATCATTTACATCCTTAAGCTTATCCTCGTCATATTCCTTCTCTGATCGGTCCTCGACCTTGATACTCTTGACCTTGCCTATCTCATCTACCATGTCGCTGACCTGCTCGTTGAATGTATCCTTGACATAGTCATCACTGCCTGTATAGCTTCTTATCCTGTTATACAGCTTGTAATATTCCTTGTCCATCAGATCAACCATGGCATCGGCATCGCCTTTTTCATAGGCTGTCACCAGCTTGTCTCCGACCTTCTTGGCACTTCTCTCACCGGAACCACCCGCCAGGATCAGAACAACGACTATTATCGCGATCAGGACTGCCGCTGCGATTCCGCCTATTATTGCTATAAGCTTCTTGTTCACCTTTTTACCCGGCTCCATAACACCCGGAGTCATGCCCGGCTGCTGGCTGTACTGTGGCTGTCCATACTGTGGCTGCCCAAATCCGCCATACTGTCCACCTGTCGACTGGACATTTCCACCAAACTGCTGACCCTGACCGTACTGCGGCTGTCCATACTGTGGCTGTCCAAATCCTCCATACTGTCCGCCCATCGGCTGTCCAAATCCACCCGGCTGCTGATTCTGCTGTGGCTGACCCGGGTTCGGCTGCCCTTGTGCACTGTTCTGCACCGGAAAAAATGCGCTCACTCCCGGAGTCGTGAGGACAGTAGTTCCCTCGTCCTCATCGTCGTCCATATCATTAAATCCATTTACGTTATTCTCGTCCATCTTTCTCTCCTTATTCTGCTCATCCCTTTTGCTGCTCTGGAACAATAATGTTCCCATAGAATCATGGTAGCATTTTATATCTGCCATGTCCAACCAAAAACATCACATTATCTCAAATTTTACACTTTATTACCTGTTTTCTTTCGCTATTATGTAATAAAAGGCGTTATGATGATGAACACACAGAATAAAAAAACAATCCGCCACGGATACAGATTGTATCCATGACGGATTCTTCTATTTCTTTTGATATTATCTCTTCTTTATTACAACCGATTTCTTTCCACTCCATGCGGAATAGTAAACCTTACCATCAATCTTCTTAAAGCTTCGTACTCTGACATAATATCTCTTGCCCTTAGTAAGTCGTTTGATGGTCTTACTTGTAACTGAACCTCCGTTTACATTGGCCGTCTTTGCAGATTTAAACGATGCATTGTCTGCATACTGTATCTGATATCCGGTGGCCTTGGCTGCCTTATTATATGTAACCTTGGCTGTTCCGGCAGATGCACTTGTGAATTTCTTCAGCTTCACGGCAGGTACATAACTTCCTGTCTTCTCGCCGCCAAATGCCGAATTGTATGTAACATCGCCAAATGTCTTATAAGTTCTTATCTTATATGTATACTTTACACCCACATTTTTAGCTGTGACGTCCACGAACGATGTTGTCCCCGGATTCTGAACAACACCTGCTATCGTATATGCTTTTCCATTTACTCCTCTGTAAACAACATATCCCGATGCCGCTTTATACTTCTTCCAGCTCAACTTTATTCCATTTGCTGTGTTGTCAATGGACTCAACTTTTCTCACACCCATCTTGATGTCAAATGTGAGTGTCTTCTCCCCTTCATAGTCACCCTTGAATTTGATGACAACTTTGGCCTTGCTGATATTCTTGTTATTTGAATATGAAACGCTGTAATTTCCTGCGGCAATCTTTCTGCCCTTTGAGTCTTTGACCTCTACCGCAGGCTTCTTAGCTGTACCATCATACTCAACAGCGCTGTATGCAAGCCTGATACTCTTTATCCTGTATATACTCTGAGTTCCCTTGCTTGCTGACTTGCAGTTTTTGCACACATGCACCTTATATCCGTCACTGGTCTGTGATGCCTTTTTCTTAACCGTCCACTCCGTCTGATAATCGTGAGGAACTGTGGTCTCATCGTCTATGATAGTATCCTTTTCTCCGCAGTTATTGTCACATTTTGCCGTCTTGGTTCCCTTCTGCGAACATGTGGCATTTCCATCTGACTCATACTTTGTGAAGCTGTGTCCTGTAGCAGGGATCACCTCGGTCTCATATATATCCTCATCCTCAATGTACCTTGTCTTCTCTCCGTTCTCAGTACATGTCGGAGTCTTGGTTATGATCCATCCCTCGTCATCTCCAGCCCCAAACTTCTGGGTCTTTGACTCAGCATATATCCACTCTGATGAACCCGTATTCTTATATCTGAGATCCAGGGTCACATCTGTGTATGTGTCATTTTCCACAACAGACATGATTCCCTGAATGGTATTTCCATATGCATCTGTCCATCTTCCGCTGACAAATGGTGTCTTCTGACTCTCATTATTTGCATATGTTATCTCTATATCTCCGGTTACACTGTATCCGTCCTCCGTCTTCTTCACCTTGCATCCTGATATGCTCACAGCGGAGATATCGTACTCGTTCTCTACCTCTGCCTCCACCTTCTCAGGAGTGATCGTCACGCTTCCTGTCTGCTGCGACGCAAGGCTGATCCTGAATGCATAACTGCGGTTCGCCTCAAATGTCCTATCTATAATGAGTTGTCCGCCGTTCCGTGAGTATGTCTTTTCCAGAACTCCATCAGCATAGATTCTGGTGTATACTGTATTATCTCCGCAGTCCACCGTAAATCTGTACTCTCCGGTCTCCGTTGGGATAAATTCATACTCGATGCCCTCTCCGTCATAGCTTATATCCGCTGTTGTCTTCTGACCCGGTGTTATTTTTCCATTACCTGTCACATACGAATCGTGATATGTAAATGTTATCTGATCATCTTTCTCTCTCGCATAGAGTGCTATAATATAGCTTCCCTTTTTCAGAGAGAAAGCATCTCCACTGCTATATGTATCTGAAAAGCTGCCATCATCCTCAATGGTATATATACCCTTAAGCTCAAAGCCCTGTCTCTGAAGGGATACCACTCCATCTGACGCAATATCAAATCTGTACAGCTTTACATCCCCAGTGTTCTCAACACCTGAAAGCACCACAGGCTCATCTGATATCAGGTACTCCAGCTCATCCACATTCAGATCTACGACGTCAAATGATGCTCCCTGAACTTCACAATCGTCAGCCATTCCCCATATGGAAGGTATTATCTCATATAATCCGGTCTGTTCTGTTATCGTGTCGATGCTTAAATAGCTGCTCACCCTGCCGTTTTTCTTGATCGTAAAGCTTATATCATCGTCATCCGCGCCAAATGTTCTGGTACTTCCATCAGAATATGTGACAACGGTTTTTATGCTGCCCTTGATCTCATCAAATTTCCTCAGATATTCAGTCTTAGAAACGGTTGTGCTTACACTTACAGCCTTGACGATCTCCTTCATTGTCACGCCGCATTTATTTACATTTTTTCCCGGATACACACATACATACAGATCCCCGCCTGCTGTGTCAAATCCCGCACTGCCAAATCCATCAGATGAATAAGCCACGTTGTTAGTCGTTATCTCTGTTCCATTTGCATCTAAAATCCTGATGCCATCGATCTTCTCATCAGCGGATACCACATACGAACCCGCCTGGGCACTTACCTTATATACATACACATATCTGTCGCCTGAAATATCAAGCGTCTTTGAGCCGTCCCATGTTCCAAGGCTCATGCTCTGTGCAGTCTTCACTGCAAATGGTATATCAACCGTATCCATGCCATCCGCACCAGCGATTGCAAGTTCAACCATGTATCTGCCAGTATCAACCCTGCTGCCAAAGCCTGCGATCTCGACATACTTTCCAGTTTTCTCGTTATATCTGTACCATGTACTCGTGATCAGCTCATTATCCTCGCTGTCACCGACACTGGCCTCTTTTACACTGCCATCATCATATACAAACTGGAGAGTCTCTCTATCCAGAAGGTTTTTGATACCTGATAATTTCATATCTGGAAGGAATTCATAGGTTCTGTTATCTCTCAGCTTCCATGAACTGATCTTTGAATTTGACAAAGTTTCTCCCCTTGTCACATTCATGCTCCAACTGGTCTGCGTATCTCCCCACTTGTCCTCTACTCCGCCATCGAGACAGATATAGTATGTATTGCCGCTCTCAAGTGCAGCCTCGCCATCCGATACACTAAGTTTCTTCAGATCATACATTGTCTCATCGTTAGCGTCGATCTTGCTGTAGATCTCCATACCGCCCACTGGGGCAAATGTATACCTGGCGGATGCCGAAGGCTTAAACGTATAATATGCACTGCCATTCTCCGACAGACTTACCTGATTAGATCCCTCCGCAAGACTTCCGGCAGCAACATCCTCTATATCCTTTATCTCTATGTCATATGCATAAGAGTCCTCACTATACAGTGTGTATATCCTAATCTGTGCCTCTCCGACAGGGCGCTCATTTTCCGTATCTGTGACTATCTCTGCAAATACCTCGTCTCCTCTGGAGGTTTTCACACTGTCCGAATCGTCAAATACCAGATCTTCTGTTTTTCCGTCAGCATACGAGATCTTTACTCTGGTTCCATCTACATAACTGCTGATATCCTTATCATAGCTGCCCATTCTGATAAAATCTGTGTTCTCGGGAACAGCAATCATGTCTGTCACTTTTGGAATAAAACTGAGTCTCACATTTGTCTTGGAAGTAGATAACTCATTATACAGGCCTACGTAATAAGTGCTGCCTCCGGTAAGTTTTCCTGTAACCTCTACCGGGCCCTCATCACCGGACTCATATACACAATAAAGACTGTCGCTTTCTATTACCACACTTCCGTCAAATGGCATGACAAAACTGTAATAGGCCTTGTCATACTCATCCGTTCCGACACTCACATTGTTGTCACCTTCGGAGAGCTGTCCTGCGCTCAGCTTGTCTATGGACACTACCTTAAGCACTGCCGTGCCGAGCAGCTCCTGATCTTCCTCAGCCGCATCATATCCCACAGCTACTTTGTACTCGCCCTCTGAAAGAGTTACACCTTTTTCATATTCGTACTCTTTCCAGTTATCATCAGATGACGAATAATATACTGTATATCTGTTTCCATTACTGTATCCACTTCCACCGGTCAGATCTATGCTTTCCGTGGACTTATCATTATACTTTATTGTACTGCTCGCACCATTCATGAAGCTTATCGGCGTTCCGGCTGCCCATTCGCTCTTTGCCAGCTTCAATGTCACCCCTGAAGGTGCCACATACTTCTTCGCCTTGAGCCTGACCTCATTCAATGTTTCATTGTCATCATCCGTTGTTCCTGAAAGTCTGACATAATAGGTCTTTCCCTTGACAAATGAATACCTGTCATTATCGGTCTCAACCACCGCCATGTCCGAATCATATACATCTATAAATGCAGTTGATGATTTATCTACCTCAAACACAAAGTCAGCAGTTGCAGATGGTATAAATCTGTAATACTCGTAACCGTCCACCCTGGTATCATATGCGTAGGTATCCGTCTCACTGATATTCCTTTTTCCTACAAAATATTCAGCAGGAGTCTGCACCTTTGCAGTGTACGAATCGTATATCTTGGTCGACTGATTCGGCTCACTATCCATTTTATCTGTAAGCTGAACAGTATACGTACCGGCCGGAAGTTTTTCCGCATCCGCATACGATACCATATCCCCTTCATCGCCCTCATAATAATAATTTCCCTTGGAATCCTTCACCCACAGACTGTATGTAACTCCATCTATCTTACAGTCTGAGCCGCTGATACCTGAACTGCGCACCTTTCCACCGGAATAGGTTACCGTTGCGTACGCCGATGTTATGGAGTCTGGTGTTCCCTCCAGTATCGTTGTATTATCCGGCACCATTTTTATTGCCGCCACATCCGGAAGCTTTCTCACGCTTATATTTGCACTTTCGGAAACTGTATAAGAACGGGCATACTTAGACCCAAGAATGTATTTCTCCCCCGCAGTGCACTTGTATACCAGCCTGCAGCATCCACTGCCATCCTTTTTACCTGTAGCAAGGCGCTTACTCTTACTGTTATACAAGGTCTCCTGAAGCATCAGCCGTGACTGGCTTCCCTGCAATATTATCTCATAATATCCTGTCTCATCCGTGACAAATGATATTTTACTCTCCTTGCCATTAACTATGTTCACAACCCCATAGTCACCCTCAAGCTCTGAAATATCCTCTGTAGCTGCTGATATCTCAGCTTCATTCATCTGTACGGCATACGCTGTCATATTTGACAGTAAAGTCTGTGCCTGTGCAGTCGTCATCGGTATATGAATGCACGACGACACCATGGCTACAGTTACAGCCGCAGCCATTATCCCCTTCAATTTCATATGTAACCTCCCTTTTTCTCCCATACATATTCAGCACATTTATGCCGAATATATAAGCACAAAAAATTACAGCCTCATATTATCATGAAGCTGTAATTTAATACAATATAATTAATATTTATGTATAAATAACACAATATCACTTATGCAATTTTACTTTCTAACCAGATGGATCTGGTAAGCATTGTACTCGCCGAACTTGAGTGGTACAGGAAGTCCTATCTGTTCAAGTCCCTGTCCGCTGTACTCTGCGCCGGTCTCCTCGTCAACATATGTGGCATCCACATCAAGTCCCTTTACTCTGACAAAAGGTACAGGGGCATTGCAGAAGCTCTCCACCGTCACGATATTGACAAGGGTCTCTGACTTATCCCTTGCCACAAATGACCATGCAGCTACACCTTTGCTCTTATCCGCATCCGTCAGTCTGTAGTAAAGTCCATTATGAAGAAGATCCCAGTACTTCTTGTAGTTTTCTACCTGAGCCTTTACCTCTTCCTTCTCCTCATCGCTGACCTTGTTCAAATCAAGCTCGTAGCCAAAGCTTCCTGCCATGGCAACGACCGCTCTGGTGTTGAAAGGAGTTGTTCTTCCTGTCTGGTGATTTGGAACCGCTGATACATGTGAGCCGACCACCGATATAGGATATCCAAATGAAGTTCCATACTGTATGTCAAGTCTGCAGATGGCATCCGTATCATCACTGCACCAGATCTGTGGTGTGTAATACATCATTCCGGCATCAAATCTTCCGCCGCCGCCGCTGCAACCCTCGATGAACATCTTTGGATATCTTGCCTGAAGTCTCTCCATGAAGTCATATACACCGAGAACATACTTGTAGAGGATAGTTCCATTGTTCTGGATTCCCTCTGTCATGGAGTATACATTGAGGATACTTCTGTTCATATCCATCTTTATATAATCAACATCAATCTTGTCCAGCACCGCAGTCATCTGATCAAATATGCAGTTTACAACCTCTTTTCTTGAGAAGTCCAGATTGAGCTGGCTTCTTCCCATGACAGGCTTTCTTCCAGGGATCACAAATGCATAATCCGGATGCTCCTTGAACAGGTTACTCTTCTCGGATACCATCTCAGGCTCGATCCAGATACCGAACTTCATGCCGAGATCCTTAACCCTCTTGACAACATCAGCCATAGGGCCGCCCATCTTATCCTCATTTACAAACCAGTCGCCGAGACCTGACTTGTCATCATTTCTCACACCGAACCAGCCGTCATCCAGAACCAGCATCTCAACGCCGAGCTCTGAAGCCTGCTTTGCTATATTAACTATATCATCACCGTTGAAGTCGAAGTATACTGCCTCCCAACTGTTGATGAGAATAGGTCTTCTCTTTGTCTTGTACTCGCCGCGGCAGATATTGTATCTCACAACATCATGCATCTTGTGTGACATGTCGGCAAATCCATCAGGAGAATACACCATGACAACCTCAGGTGCCACAAATTCACTCTCTGGATAGAGTACATACTCGAACATATCATCCTGAACGCCCATGTTGAGTCTCACCTGATCTGTCTGATCCTTCTCAACCTCACAGTTGAAGCTTCCACTATAGAGAAGTGAGATTCCGTAGCAGTCGCCCGCATCTTCATTTGCATCCTTGCCTGCTATAACCACAAATGGGCTGTGCTGATGGCTTGATGTACCCCTTGTGCTTCCGATCTTCTTCACACCATGATTTATAGCTTCTCTCTCATACATGCGTTCCATAGCATGTCTTCCGTGGAAGTGGATGAGATCATAATCACCTGTCACAAAATCCAGGCTCACACTTGATGCCTTTGCCACAAATATATCAGCATCGCTTATATTTCTGACTATAGCTGATCTTGTGATCAGATCCTTATCCTCTATAATTCCATACAGAAGATCAACCTCCACTCCCACCTGAGGATCCTGAAGAACGATCTTAAGGGTCTCACCCTTCTCGCCGTCATTTGTGTAAGCAGCAGGAAGTCCCTTGAGACTATACTTACTGTCCATCACCTCATATGAAACATATCTGAGATCACATCCATGTATTCCCTCTATGTCCTTTATGTTGAATGCCGGAGTCCTGAAATCTCCGTTGCCGTAGCAGCTATATTCCAGTGGAATGTTGTCCAGAGAGAATTCTCTGTGCTCCTGTGCTTCATAAGGATTGCCTGAGAATCCTCTATCGTAATGAGTTATGACATATGACATATCCCCGTCCATTTTCTTGCCATAATACAGATGAGCCAGATACCCATAGTCAATCACCTTCATCTGATATGTAGTATTTTTGGTGTTCAATGTGAAAAGCTTTTTCTCTTCATTTATCAATATTGCCATGCCCAAGTCCTCCTTTTCGTGATCTCCAGTTTCTCTACAGCCAAATTTCATTTGACTGGTCTTTCCTCATAATTTATCTACAACCGGCTCCGCCGGATTGTATTCCAAGTTCCACCATGTAGTCCACAAATTTCTCCACATATCCATAATCCGCCGCATATGCTGACAATCCAATATATGCCTTGCCATCTGTGTACTCAGTAAGTCCTGCCGCCTTGTATCCTTCAGATACATCTATTCCGACAGGTATCTTCTTCCCCTCTTCATCCTCATAATAAATTATCCTATCCTTATACTTATCATATATATCGCCGACTTTATCATCCGACAGGTCTGCAAGTCTGCCGCTCTTCGCCAGACCTATGAGATTGTCATACTGGCACAAGACTGCCTGAGCAGTGTCCGCCTCAAGGTATGCCAGCACCTTCATATAGTAACTGTTCTTATAATCTGAGTTATTTGCCAGATTAAAAAATGCATTGTTATCAAATGTAACCCTTCCCGGGAGATTTTCTTCCCCTACATACGACACAAACCCCTGTGTTAGCTTGCTGTCCCCTGAAACATCATCGTAGTTGTTCACAAGGACGACATCCAGTATCGGCTTGTCCTCCCTCGTTGCAAACACAACAGCAAAATACACTACAAGTCCCACGAGAACGACAGCACCGATTATCCAAAGCTTGTAATAATCCCAGATATATCCTATTTTTTTGCGTGTGGAGTCCATCTCTTTGATCTTCTGTTTTTCTTCTTCCGTGATTATCGGCTTTTTCATAGACGTCCTCCTTTTGTTTCGCACTTACGATATATTTTGGAGTGGACGCATGAGAGGCGCTCCGCGCGGCGTCCACGGCATCGTAAATACTTCGTATTTACGATATATTTTGGAACAGACGCATGGGAGGCGCTTCGCGCGGCGTCTGCAGCATCGTAAATACTTCGTATTTACGATATATTTCACAAGGGTGGCGTCATTAAGTGACGTCACCCTGTGAGCATATATAATATCTTCTTTAACTTTCTTTAGAGCTTTCCACCTGATGTTGCGATACCTTCTACGAACTGCTTCTGGAATATCAGGTATATAACGATCATTGGTATACATGATATAAGAGATGCGGCCATCAGCTGTGGATAGTTGGACTGATACTGTCCCTGCATTGTTGCAAGAGCTGCTGAGAGCGGCATCTTGTTTGCACTGCTGTTTACAACCAGTGGCCACATCAGATCCTTGAATGCGAACACTGCTGTAAATATACCGAGAGCAACCATCGATGATCTTGCAAGCGGAGCCATAACGAACACGAATGTCTTTGGAATGTTACATCCGTCAAGTCTCGCTGCCTCCTCGAGATCTCCAGGAAGTCCCATGTAAGCCTGCTTGAGCAGGAAAGTACCGAACGCTGTTACAATTCCCGGGAATACCAGAGCAAACATTGTATTTGTCATGCCCATCTTACTGATCATCAGGAACTGTGGGATGATGAATATCTGTGAAGGAATCATCATCTGGAAAAGTATCAGAGAGAACATAAAATCTCTGCCCTTGAACTTAAGTCTTGCAAATGCATATCCTGCAAGTGTTGCTGTGAGACATGCACATACAACTCTGAAGAATATGAGCAGTAATGTGTTCTTGTAAAGGACAAGGAAGTTCATGTTATTCCAAACAGTTGTGAACGCGTCTGTACGCCACTGTGATGGGAATATTACGAATGGACTTACCGAAGTTGCCTCTGTTACTGTCTTAAATGCTGTGAGTGTCATCCATACAAATGGCACTATCATAATAATTGAGAATATGATCAGAATGAGGTGAATCAATAATTTCTGCATTCTTCTCTTAAACTGTACGCCTCTTGTCATATCGATTCCCCCTTCCTAGTTATAGTGAACCCACTTCTTCTGACCTATCATCTGGAATACCGTAAGTACCATGATGACTGCGAGAAGAAGAACTACTATTGCTGATCCATAACCCTTGTTACCATTCTGGAATGAGTACTGGTAGAACAGATACACGATTGACTCTGTCTTCTTGAGGGCCGGATTAGAAATATCCATTACCATGTATACAAGGTCGAATACCTGAAGTGCTCCGATTACTCTTGTTACGAGTACGAAGAATACTGTAGGGGAGAGAAGTGGAAGAGTGATCTTGAAGAAAGCTCTTACTCCTGATGCTCCGTCAATATCTGCTGCCTCATAGTAATCCTTAGGTATCTCCTGAAGTCCTGCAAGGAACAGAACCATGTTGTAACCTATGATTGACCATACACCGATGATCGCAACTGAGATCCATGCGATCTTTGGATTGGATATCCACTCGATCTTTGTACCGAGGATGTGGTTTAACAGACCGAACTGTGAATTGTATAACCATCTCCATACCATGGCTACAGCTGCAGGTGCAACTACCATTGGCAGGAAGAATATTGCTCTGTATATTGTTCTTCCGTGCATCTTGCGATTCAGGAATACCGCAAGTATAAGTGCGATGGCGATTGAAAATGGAACCTCAATGATCGCATACTTGAATGTATTGAGAAGTGACTGCCATACCTCCGGGTCGGCGAACATCTTCTTGTAGTTGTCAAATCCTGCAAATGTTGATGTTCCAAATGAACCGACCTTGCAGAATGACTGATATATTGTCTGTACTATAGGCCATAAGTTAAGTACTATGATTCCTATCATTGTTGGGAGGATGAATGCCCAGCCCCATTTGCGCTGGTTTCTTTCCCATGTTGTTGACTTCTTTTTCTTGAATTCTTTATCTTCTGCTGCTGCCGGCTTAACTGTCTGTGTCTCTGTAGCCTGAATTATCTCAGCCGCTTTTTCTTCAACTTTCTTGTTGTTATCTGACATAAAATCCCTCCTCTTATCATTTATACTGTAATTAACACCCCATTGTTTCTGGTAAGCAATGGGCAGGACCTTCATCCTACCCACTGTTATGTTATCTTATAAATGCTCTGTAGGATTACTTGTCTTCCTCATCGATGTACTGGTTCATCTGAACTGCGAAGTCCTTACATGACTGCTCCATCTTTGATGTATCTGCCCATGCATCTGCGAAGAATGTCTGTGCAGCCTGTGACCAAACTGTTGAATTGTATGTGTAAGGTCTGAGTATAAGCTCATTTGTTACACCTGGAACTGTTGACTCCTTTGTAATATCAAGGTAAGCGTTGAGGTTGAACTTGTCTGTGCATTTTACCCACTTGTCTGATGTATTGTTGTAAGCTGACATTGTCACGCCGAGCTCTGCCTGCTTCTCCTGCATCTCCTTTGAACCGAGCCACTCGATAAGCTTCCAGCAGTCATCCGGTCTCTTTGTATCTGCTGATGCAGCCCATCCAAGTCCGTTACAGATAGATGTTCTCATGCCCGTTGTCTTGTCATATGGAAGAATCGCTACATCACAGTTCTCAACTAGATACTCGTTGTCAAGGAATCCTGCTGTCATCCATGACCCCTGTGTGATCATTGCTACTGTGCCTGACTGGAACATAACGTCTGTACCTGTCTCTGACATTGTTGTTGCCGGTGGACAGCAATCCTTGATGAGCTTTCCTACATAATCCATAGCCTTGATAGTGTTGGCATCGTCATATCCTGACTTTGTGTGATCGTCATTTACGATGTAACCGCCCATTGAGTAAACCATGTTGTAATAAGTATCCTGATCGTTTGATGTGTTCATACAGAAACCGTACTGATCGCCATTAGTAAGCTTCTTAGCTGCATCATAGAGGTCATCCCATGTCCATGTCTCATCTGGATAAGAAAGTCCTGCATCATCAAACATCTTCTTGTTGTACCAGAGAGCGATTGTATCGTAATCCTTTGGTACTGCGTAATATGAGCCATCATATGTGTAGAGCTCTGTGATCTCTGACATGTAGTTGCTCATATCAACCTTATCGCTCTTCTCAATGTAGTCATCGAGCTTTAAGAGCTTGTTGTTCTTCATGTACATCTGTGAGTTGTTGGAGTGCATCCAGAATACATCCGGCATATCTCCACCTGATGCTCCAGCCTCAAGAAGTGTCCAGTATGAATCCCACTCCTTAACCTGTACATCAACCTTGATTCCTGTCTCTTCTGTGAAGAGATCACATATCTGCTGCAGACCCTTCTGCTGATTGTTATCCCAGATAACCACCTCAAGTGCATCCTTGCTGCTACCCTTGCTTCCATCACCGCCGCCACATGCGCACAGTGAAAATGCTGTTGCCGCTGCAAGCCCTACTGCTACTGCTTTCTTCATTGTTCTTCTCATAAAACCTTCCTCCTTTTTACATCACCGGCAGGATTTACGACACCCACATTCTCTTTCATACCCTGAATTCTGCGTCCTGTTCTGCCGGTTCGCCTTACGGCGTTCTGTGTGCTTTCTATGATTGAATTATAAAATTTTGGTGAACATTTTCACATGGAAAAATGTCAAAATATCATGGGTTTTTGTCATAAATGTATATTTTTAAGTAGTTAAGTTCGCTGTTTTTGTGCTATTTTATGGTAAATTGTAGAATACATATGGTAAATTGTAAAATTCGCTATATATTGGCATACCTTTTTGTGCTATAGTTAAACAAACGATATTATCACTTTTTACATCAGGAGGAATTTTATGAACATTTTCAGCAGTGACGGCTGGTTTTCCAGATTTTTTGGAACGCTCGGCGATATTATAATAGTGAACATTCTATTTATATTGTGTAGTATTCCCATAGTCACCATGGGAGCTTCCATGAGCGCAATGTATTTCACTCTGTTAAAGAAGCAGAGGACAGGCGAAAATGGAGGTGTAGTGAAATTATTCTTCAAAGGCTTCAAGGATAATTTCAAACAGTCAACGATTTCATGGCTGCTATTCCTTCTTATATCATTTATATTCACTCTGGATTTCAACCTTTTTGGCAAGGGTGGTCCACAGGAGAACAAGCTCATGTACTACACCAGTGTCGTGCTTATGATATTGACATGCTTCATCGCAATTTACCTGTTCCCTGTCATAAGTGCCTTTAAGAACACATTGAAGAACCTTCTCTTGCAGTCCATTTACCTGGCAGCCAAGAACTTCATATTTACAATAGTGATCATGGTTCTCTACACTCTGCCTGCATATGTTCTGCTATCCAGCACTCAGGTATTCATGGTAGGTATATTCGTGTTCATAGTATGTGGCTTTGGCCTTATAGCATATGTATCATCATTCATGTTTTTGAAGGCATTCACCCCATATCTGGATGAGGTCACAAAGAAGTACACGGACGACGATCCTGCTTCATGGATGCACAGCGATGACCAGACATCTGAATCAGATGAGGATAATCCTGAATCTACAAAGGTGACCAAGAAGCTTATCGTTGACAATTCATATCATGGCAGACAGTAGTTTTTACCGTATATCGTAAATACAGCAAAGGCGGATGTGCGACAAATCGCACACCCGCCTTTTGCTTAATTCAAATTTCTTGATTCAATTATATCTTACAGCTTCGAAGCCTCATGTCCAAACTTAGCATCATTCGTCTCAAGCTCAACCTCAAGATTCCTGAATGACTTAGGACTCATTCCAAACTTCTGCTTGAATGCTTTGGAGAAAGAAAGAGAATCCTCATAACCACACTGATATGCGATTATATTGATCTGTTCCTTTGATGACCGGAGAAGACTTGCAGCTTTCTCCAATCTGAAGTTGATAAGATACTCCTGAGGAGATACACCCATCTCCTTCTTGAAGCTTCCTGTCAGATGACTTCTGCTGATTCCTATGAAATCCGCAATGTCATCGATCTTGATCTTGTTCATGTACTTCTCTGTTATGAAGTCGACAGCAGCCTTTACATATATCTTACTTGGATACTCAATGTTATCAGATTCCTGCGCATCGGAGGCATTATCCTCCATAATGGTTGCGAAGAGAAGCATCAGTGCACTCATTCTCTTCACCTCGTTTATACGTGTGATCTGGGAATATTCGAGCATCTTGTTGATACATTCTGCACACATATCCATCTGCTCTATCTTGATGATAGGTGAGCCCTTTACATACCCCATCGCCTCAATAAAATCTTCAGCTCTGTAGCCATGAAATCCAACCCACATGTAGCTCCATGGATCATCATCGTCAGCCCTGTAAGTAGTTTCCTCACCAGGTCTGATGATAAACGCCTGTCCAGGTCCTAGTTCATAAGTCTTCCCCGCAATTGTAAATGTACCCTTGCCCTTCTTTACCATATGGATAACATATGATTCTCTGACGTATGGACCAAACTTCCAGCCTTTTATACAATCCTCTCTGCCACAATAGTCCAGACTGATTGCGGTACCCCACATATAGGAGTTCGACAACTGTAGATCTTCCAGACAAGCAAAACCAACACTGTCAGTTAAACCAACCTTTCTTACCATAACCCGTCCTTTCCTTTACTATATCTTTGCCACCCTTTTATATAAGTTAACACCAAAACACCTTTATATTTTAACAAAAGCAGACAAACCTGTCAATTTTCAGATCTGTCTGCTTCCTGTAAAATATCTATAAATTATGTCTTACCAGTGACGGTAACCAAATACTGTTGCAGCGTTCTTGAAGTAGCTGAGTACCTGCTCTGCACATGTTGCGCTGTCACTGAATATCTTTTCTGCGATGTTATCTATAACAGTGATGAGGAATACTGAGATAACTATAGCAGCGATAACTGCAAATATCTTTGAGTTGTCATTTGTCTCAAGGTTATCGAATAACGCATGAGCTGCGATCACGATTCCGCAAAGGCTTATTCCGAGGAAGAGTATGTATCCAAAGCCTCCGATGATTCCGCTGAGGAAATCAACCTTGTGGAAGAGTGCTGAGATGATCTCAAATATGATTCCTGCAACCATTGCTATTGCCTCATAAAGTGCAAATACACCAACGGCGTTAAGTGCTTTTCCAAATGTGATTCCACCCTTGAATATAATTCCTCCGGCGATAAATACCGCTGCTGTCATGATGACTGCTGCGATTATAGTGAAGAAGAACATGTAGAAGCCCTTTGCTATTGAATCGCCAAAGTCAAATCCCATTATGAGGAATCCGACAGTTACAAATATAAGTGAGAGGATGGCATTTACTCCTGCAAGTATTCCGCCAGGAACCATGTTGTCACTCTGAACCATCTCACCCGCTGTATCTGCAGGGCTCTTGAAAAGACCTATCACATTCTTGAGAAGATCATTTATCATATTGCCCGCTGCTGATGGCTTCTTCGGCTGTGGCTGTGCATAGCCCTGCTGGCCGTACATCTGCTGGTTCATCTGTGGCTGGCCGTAGCCCTGCTGACCATACATCTGCTGGTTCATCTGCTGACCGTAGCCCTGCTGACTGTATGCTCCCTGGTTCATCTGCTGGCCATAACCCTGCTGATTATACATCTGCTGGTTCATCTGCTGACCGTAGCCCTGCTGGTTGTATGCACCCTGCTGGTTCATCTGCTGGCCGTAACCCTGTTGATTGTATGCACCCTGCTGGTTCATCTGCTGGCCATAGCCTTGCTGATTGTACACTCCCTGCTGACTCATCTGCGGCTGGCTGTAAGCCGCTGCCTGCTGATCTGCCTGTGGCTGGCTGTTCTCCGCCGCCTGCTGATTTGTCTGTGCCTGATCTGCCACCTGCTGTTCTCCCTGTGGCTGACCAAACTGCTGATCCTGATTCTCGTTCATTCCTGTTACCTCCAATTCCTTTCCCTATGTGAAAATATATCAAAAATATGATACCAAATCCCCCTGGTTTTGTCATCATATCATTGCTCTATAAACTTCTGTGCGATATCGAAGGATCTGACTCAATCCTTATAATATCCATCGAAATAGTTAATCGGGCTGTGGCTGTCATACTTTGCATGATACACAAATGTAGTATAATCAACGTATTCCGCTTTCTTCTCCTCATTCTGTCCAATATTGTTGGATCTTACAAGAGCAGAAATCACTATGGATACCGTTAAGCATATCCCGCACACGATACCTATTGCAACATACAAAAATACTATCGAACCCATGTCTTATCCTGCCTTTCCTTAACGTATTCTATAGTGCCATAGCTTCTGAATCTGTGAATATCTATTCTAGATCTGTGAAGCTTGTTGATCGCACGCCAGAAACTCACCAAACTATATATAACTCCGGCCACATACGCGGAAAATACCATAAAAGCTCCACCTGAATCACCCACACCTGCACTTATCCTATACAGATCCGTCATAAGTCCCCCAACAAATACAGATACATATGTACAAAGCACAACCATCACTGTCATAAGTATCGCTATGGATGCCCCAACCTTAAATCTGTTGGATGGGACATTTCCCACGACCTTGCCGGTCTGCCCATTCACCGCCACGGTATAGAGTATTCCCTGATAACGAAAAGTCATGAACCACGCTGGCAGCAATGCATACTCGATATCTGTCATCTTTATATCCGTTTTTTCCTCAGTAATCCGGGCGTTTTTCGGAACATCGCTCATCATCTCTTCCTTCACCGCATCATTGCTCTTTCTCTTTGCAACGGCTGCGATCTCGGCAGCTGGTACATCGTACCTGTCCGTGTAAAATCCGGACAGATATTCTGGAGAAAACGTCAAAGCCTTCTCTAAATCATAAGGCTCCAGTCTTGCCGAAATGTGATCATTCAATCTTCTTGTTGCATCACCAGGTACCCTTGGAACTGTACACTCACAATCTCTCATACAATTGTGTGTGACTGTTTTGTCTGCAGTTTTCTGTGCAACTGCTGCTATAGAACCAAAGCATTTTTCATAATTACTAACGCGCTCGCCTTTTTCATTCTCCTGAAATACATACTTGAGCTTTTTTCTAACATGATAAGATGCCAGCCAATATGGTATATATATTCCTCGTATCTTATCAATCTCAAATTTCTTTATCTCATCCGGAACAAACCACCCCTTACAGAACCTGTCACGTATAAGCTGTTCTGCTCTCTTCTGAGAAATCCCAAATGGAATAATAAGGTCCGGCTCCAGTTCATCCTTAACTCTGTCAACCAATATCATCGGCTGCCCACAATACGCACAGAAGCTTGATGTCTCTGTAGATTTCACCATGAGTCTCGCACCACACGAGGTACATTCATATAGATTCATATCCATATACCTTGGTGATTCATCATCCTTTCCAATATTGATCTCATCCAATGTGTATATCGTATCCGTGGCATCAGTTATGTATCTTTTTATTCTGGCAATCTTCTGAATTGCCTTATAGCTTCTCTTATCTACAAGCTCTCCATCCTCATTCCTGGTCATGGCAGAGTTTTCTTCTCCTATGCCTCTGCTGATCACCGAATCACACTGCGTACACTGCAGCTGCCTCGTCTTAGGATTCAGTACCACAACACCGCCGCAGGATGGACATTTTACTGTAAGATTCATTGCATGTTACCCCCATGTATACCAAACATAAGCCCCATTTGACTAAAACAGTATCATCTAAATTATAAGCTATCAAGTAGTCAAATTACAACTATATGTACCTGTAACGGATGTAAATATTACATAAAACGTCTTATCATCCAAATAAAGCTGTATCATAACCATTCCATCACAATACAGCTTCATAATGTTATCAATTTATCTTATTCACGTCGTCTTTATTGGTGTCGGAAATTATATAATGTGGTCTGCTCTTGGTCTCCATATATGTCTTGGCGATATATTTACCCATTATTCCTATGCACAGGAACTGGAGTCCTGATATAAACAGTATGATGCACACAAGTGACGGCCATCCCGCAACAGGGTCTCCCCACACCAGCTTTCTTATGAAGAAGAACAGCATCATGACAAATGCGACAAATGTACAAAATATTCCAAATCCTGAAGCTATACTCATCGGCGCCTCGGAGAAGTTGATTATTCCGTCCAGTGCGTATTTGAAAAGCTTCCAGAAGTTCCACTTCGTCTCGCCCGCAACTCTCTCCACATTCTCGTATTCCAGCCATTTTGTCCTGAACCCGATCCAGCCAAATATTCCCTTGGAGAATCTGTTGTACTCGCACATCGACACGATGGCATCCTTCATCTCTGCCTTCATAAGCCTGAAATCCCTGGCGCCATCCACGACATCGGCGTCGGATATCTTGTTGATGATCTTGTAGAACATCCGCGCAAACCATGATCTTATCGGCGGCTCGCCCTTTCTGGTGACTCTTCTGGTCGCCACACTGTCATATTCTCCCTGCTCAAGTATACCGAGCATCTCCGGGAGCAGACTCGGCGGATCCTGCATGTCGGCATCCATCACCGCCACGTAATCCCCATCTGCATTGCAGAAGCCCGCATACATTGCAGCCTCCTTACCAAAGTTTCTGGAAAATGACAAATACTTGAAATAATCGTATTCCTCTGAGATCTTTTTCATGGTCTCAAGAGTCTTGTCTGACGAACCGTCATTTACCATAAGAACCTCAAAATCATACTGTCTGAGCCCCTGTCTCACCTTATCCAACTCCCCTGCAAATATCGGAAGAGCCTGCTCTTCATTATAGCAAGGAATTATCAAGCTGACTTTTTTCATTTTGTATCACCTGCTTTAAATTTATAAATTCGTATTCCTGAAAATCTGTATTCTATAGATTTCTTTGTATACTTTGTTATCTCTGCTATTTTCTCAGTCATCTTGTGTATCTTTTTCTCTTCAAATTTTGGATCATTGATGACCGCCACATATATCTCATCGCCACAGTCCTCCACCAGGTCTGCGATGCTGTCTATATCATCCTCATACACATACCTGCATCTTCCCATACTGGAAAATACATTCATACCCGCATACACGTTGTTCCATTTGCCATCTCCGTGACACAGTATGATACAGTCCTGTCCCTTCATCTCCTCCAAGGCTGTGCTCCAGTCGCTGTAGCCCCTGTACTGCCAGTCTACACCCTTTACAGCTATACTGCCTGCACATAATGCCAGGCATATGACAGCGGTTACAACTGCACATCTCTTCCTGGTTATTACTGGAACCAGCTTCATCATACACCATATCATAAACACAGCCACTATAGGAAGTGCCGAGTAGATATATCTTGCATTTACAAGCTCGGACCCCTGTATTCCCACAAATGCAAGAACGGCGTCAGCCACGATAACTCCCGCCAATAACAGTGAGCGTGACTCTATCCTTCCTGTTCTGTCTGCATCTATATCTCTCCTGTGTATACATACTCTGTAGGATAATCCATCATTTCCCCTGACCAAGGATATCTTTATATCCACAAATGAAAGCACTATCCTTGCCACGATGAGCACCAGTGCCACAAGCACGATCAGCGGAAGCAGTCCTGCAAAATACGACCTGTTTATATAACTGATATAATATAAGAATTTGTGACCGGAAAGTCCTATCAGATTATCGGTAGCATAGCTTCCCCTGTAACCAAATATGTGCTTTATCGTTGCGGGAAATACCGCTATTGCCGCACCAAGTCCAGCAACAAGACTAAAGCCATACGCAAACATCTGCTTTACCTTTCGCATATACAGCAGGTATATACATACACACAATCCAAGTCCGGCAACATAGAAGTAGAAATAATAGTGTGTGAGTCCGCCGAACATGACCGCCAGTGCCAGCAATATAAAATACGGCATGGTCATCTTCTTTTTATGTCTCAGTATATATACATGAACCGCCGTCAGCAGCAATACATTCAAGGTCTGAAGAAGATACATCCGTATGAGCATACAGTTGCTTATGCCCACCGATGATACGCCCCACAAGGCTGCCGCCATCAGTCCATACCATCTGTTTCCAAGCAGATATGCCGCCACATACAACAGAAGAATATCCACAAATATCAGGAGTATGAGGTTGAGCACTATTCCCGGAACTGCACTGTATCCCGCTCCTTTGAAAAAGTAGCACACCGTATGCAGCAGCATATAATATACCGGCGGGTGGACATCATTTTCCTGATTTCTGTATGCCGCACTGTAGTTGAATGAATCATCGTTATAATTCATATAGTTTTCAAAATATGACCCCGTCACCCACTCATCAAGTGGCGTGTTGTCCTCTCCCGGATGGAGAAAAGTCTTGTCCGTGGAGTTTGCAAGGCCATAGCTGTACACCTCATCACAAAACAGATACTGTCTCTTAAGCCCGTAGTGGATGCACAGTCCATACTGCAGTAACACCAGCACTATGCATGCGATCCAGAAATACCGATTTGTCCTGATTTCTTTATTTTTCTTTACACTCTCTGTCATAATCTATTCTCTCCCTGTCTTTGCCCATATAATAAGAGCAGTTTACCTCCTTTGTATACTTAATTTATTTTAAAATAAAAAACGGACTGCTACATTGTGACCGTATATTATACGTCACTGTAACAATCCGTTTGTTTATGATTATTTTTCTTTATTACTTTTCAAGTATATCGTAGATAAGATCCATGACCTTGTCACCAAATGCTGCTGACTCCTTCTGTGCCTCATCGTATGATGAACCCTTTACTCCGTAGTAGAACTTGATCTTTGGCTCAGTTCCTGAAGGTCTTACTGCAAGCCATGCATCGTTCTCAAGCTCATAGTAGAGTACATTTGCATTAGGGAAACCGGTAGGCTTAACCTCGCCTGTCTCAATGTTTCTTATATACTCAAGACGGTAGTCACGAACTACCTTTGTCTTGTAGCCTGCAACATCCTCAGGTACATTTGCACGGAGGATATTCATGATGTGTCCGATCTTCTTAGATCCCTCAACACCCTTGAGTGTTACGGTCTTGATGTCATCTACATAATATCCGTACTTCTCGTACATATCCATCATTGCATCCCAAAGAGTCTTGCCCTGACCCTTGTAGTAAGCTGCTGCCTCGCAGAGAGCCATAGTTGCAACAACGGCATCCTTGTCTCTTGCGTGGGTTCCGATCAGGCATCCGTAGCTCTCCTCGAATCCGAAGAGGTATGTTCCCTTGCCTGTCTGCTCAAATCTGAGGATCTCACGGCCAATGTTCTTGAAACCTGTGAAACACTCGATGAGATCTGTTCCATAATACTTTGCTATAGCATCTACCATGTTGGTAGTAACGATAGTCTTGATGATTGCTCCGTCTGCTGGAAGGCTGCCATTCTTCTCCTTCATCTGGCTCACCTCATACTCGCAGAGTAAGCTTCCTGACATGTTACCTGTGAATACCTTGTACTCACCTGTCTTGGAATCCTTGGCGTAGCATCCGAGTCTGTCGGCATCAGGGTCTGTTGCCAGAACGAGATCTGCATCGACCTCCTTTGCCAGCTTGAGTGCCAGTGCAAATGCTTCCTTTGCCTCTGGGTTTGGATACTCAACTGTTGGGAAATCTCCATCCGGAAGCTCCTGCTCAGGAACCACGTACACATTCTCAAATCCGATCTCCTTGAGAATCCTTCTTACAGGGATGTTGCCTGTTCCGTGAAGTGGTGTGTACACGATCTTGATATCCTTGCCATACTTGTCAATTGCATCCTGATTGAGGATGAGCTTCTTGAGCTCGCCCATGTATGCGTCATCAACCTCTGAACCGATAGTTACAAGAAGCCCCTTCTTCTTTGCCTCTACCATGTCCATGGTCTTTGTATCTGCGAAATCTGTGATGGCCTTTACCTCGGCCATGATTCCCTGGTCATGAGGTGGTGTGATCTGTGCGCCATCCTCCCAGTATACCTTATATCCATTGTACTCTGGTGGGTTGTGTGATGCTGTTACATTGATACCAGCTACACAGTCCAGATATCTCACTGCAAATGAGAGCTCAGGTGTCGGTCTAAGTGACTCGAATCTGTAAGCCTTTATGCCATTTGCTGCCAGGCAGAGAGCTGCCTCCATAGAGAACTCGGGTGACATTCTTCTTGAATCATAAGCTATTGCCACACCTTTGTCCTGCTTGCCCGCCTTGATGATGTAGTTTGCAAGTCCCTGTGTAGCCTTGCGCACTACATATATGTTCATTCTGTTAGTACCAGCTCCGATGATGCCTCGAAGTCCGGCTGTTCCAAATACAAGATCACAATAGAATCTTTCTTCTATCTCTTTCTCGTCGTCCTTGATCGCTAAGAGCTCATCCTTGGTTTCCTGACCAAACAAAGGATTGTTCACCCACTGCTCATACACGTCCTTGTAATTATAATCGCTCATCATTTTGCCTCCTGTGAAATCTATTGCTTTATGTTACCCATAGAGCATCCTACAAATGGAAAACACACACACGAAAAAACCATCTGTAAAATACATCACAATTCAGTATCACGTGTCTAACTCAATTATTATCCACGCCCCAACATTATACTCTTAATTTGTCAGCTTGTGAAGTCCATAGGTATCGTTAATTTCACTCAAAATTTTGAGCTTTTCTTGGTCATCTTCGATAACTTTTTGGAGTTTTTCCATCAAAACCGGGGATATGTAGCTCTTTCTGGTGTTCATATACCGGTTACTTATCTTCCAGAACTTCTCCGGGAAACTGTACATAAGATATATGAATTCATAATCCTCATGTTCAAGATAATTGATCTGACTGTACGCACTCAGAATGTCCTTCGCCATGGTGATATCATACCTGTTCTTCTCCATGGCTTTGCGGAGAAACTGGTACAGATCCATGAGCTGGTATCCCACATGGAACCGGTCAAAATTTATGGTTGCTATGTATCCATCACAGAACATCACGCTGTGATAATTATACGAGCCGTGACAATAGCCAAGCCATTTGTCGTTGTATGTGAAATTATCCTGAAACAGCGACAGGCACTTCTCTGCCTGGCTGTAAAAATAATCAAATGTCTTTATGTACATCATCTCAAAGTCATTCTTCAGGGTTCTCCTGCTGACAAAATTTCTTATCCTGCGAAGCTCATTTACCTTTCTATCCAGATTTCCCGGAGTTTTTTTTGTGTATGACGTATTCTCCTCCATGTACAGTTCCCTTCCGGCTCTGTGAAACCACGCCAGATTTATAACTGCTTTCTCAAGATCCCTTATGCTTGATGCATTACACTCCCGCCCTTGGAAATATTCCCTGCACACAAATGGATTTCCATACCTGTCGCAGGTCACCAGCTCGTCTTCGCTGTTGGCCACGACCCGGTCTATATTACAGAATCCCTTTTCATATATCTTATCCTTGAATTCCTTCTCCTGCTGAAGCCTCTCGTCAGTTCCATTCAGGGATGACACCTGTCTGACCCCCTTGTCCGTCATCAGGATCACAGCACCTCTGCCTCTGCCCGTTCCCTGTACTTCCATATCGTATGCTTCATACACTTCACCCATTTTTTCAGTCAAATAAAAACCCCCTCCTACAACTGTCGCTCACTTTATAGCAATAATAACCTGCTAAATTATTGTATGAGGGGCTGTTAAGATTCATTCTTAAGTTATTATATTTTACCGGATTTTTTTACGACTGTTATCGCATCATCCAATAATTCTTTTTTATATGATATGGGAAATACATACTCCTTACATAATTTTGACCTGTTCAATAAGATATTCCCTGTCGTTCTTCTCCGGGTCTTCTATAACCATATCCAGCAGTTTCTGAAGTATCTCGCCCATCTGAGGTCCCGGCTTTATTCCCATCTTTATGAGGTCTCCGCCATTTACCTTGAGGTCCTTGATCCTGACGCAGTCAGCATCTGCCACGATCTCTTCATATTTCTTCTCAAGCTCCGCAAGCTGGCTCTGTCTCTCCTCCAGCTTGTAATCGCTCTGGGCAGCCATATCGGCTTTCTTGATCTCGATTATATATGGGAAGAAATCCTTTCCAACCTCTCCGAGAAGCTTCCTGATGGTATTCTTCTTCGGAACGCAGCCCATGCCAAAGTCATGCCATCTCACCAGCTTGCACACGTCCTTGATGGTATTGTTGTCAAACTTCAGTCTTCTGAGAACCGCCTCCGCCAGTGGAACTCCCGCGATCTGGTGGTCGTAAAAGTGATCTGTTCCATTCTCGTCCACAGTGTGTGTTGATGGCTTGCCTATATCGTGGAGAAGTGCCGCCCATCTCATGGTTACATCAGCTCTTATATTCTTAACCGCCTCAATGGAGTGTACACCCACATTGTATCTGTGATACTGGTTGTTCTGTGGCTGCTCCATCATCTTGTCAAATTCAGGAAGGATATATGCAGTGATCCCTGTAACATAGGCCTCGAGCAGCTTGTCCGGGTGATCTGATACAAGGAGCTTTGTGAGCTCCACCCTGATCCTCTCCGCACTTATATCCTTGAGGTACTGTGCCTGGATGATCATGGCCTTTCGGGTATCCCTCTCTATGTCAAATCCAAGCTGTCCCGCAAATCTTATGGCTCTGAGTATCCTAAGTGCATCCTCATCGAATCTGTCCCTTGCCACACCGACAGCTCTTATAACCTTGTCATTCAGATCCTGCACACCGCCAAACATATCTATTATGCCCTTGCTGTGGCTGTACGCCATGGCATTTATGGTGAAGTCTCTTCTCTTCAGATCCTCCTCAAGGCTGGCTGTGAACTCCACCTGATCCGGTCTCCTGTGATCACTGTACTCTCCATCTATCCTGTACGTCGTGACCTCATAGCCTTCCTTGCCCATCATGACTGTTACGGTTCCATGCTCTATTCCTGTATCTACGGTTCGCCTGAATATCTCCTTGACCTGCTCAGGTCTGGCAGATGTGGTGATATCCCAGTCCCCCGGCTCTCTTCCGAGTATGCTGTCTCTCACGCAGCCGCCGACTATATAGGCCTCATAGCCTGCTGCCTCAAGACCCTCTATAACTTTATTTGCTCCCTCTGGAATGTCTATTCTCATATATTTTCTCTCCGCATCTTTATATCTGTAAAATAATAACTTCTCCAGCAAAATACTGAAGAAGTTATTATACATGATTATTATCTATATTCTAGTATGCACGTCCGAAGTATACCATCTTCTTGGCCGGCTTGCCGCAGTGTACACATACATCTGAAAGATGCTCCTGTGCAAATGGCATACATCTTGTGGATGCTCCTGTCTCATCCTTGATAGCCTCCTCACAAGCTGTCTCGCCGCACCACATAGCCTTTACAAAGCCCTGCTCGTTGTCGATGATATTCTTGAACTCATCCCAGTTAAGAGCTGCATGTGTATGTGAATCTCTGTGAGCCTTTGCTCTCTCGAACATATCCTTCTGGATAGTCTCAAGAAGCTCTCCAACCTTTGTATCTATCTCATCAAGTGATACTGTGATCTTCTCTCTTGTGTCACGGCGTACCAGAACTGCCTGATTGGCCTCGATATCCTTTGGTCCGATCTCAACTCTGATAGGAATACCTCTCATCTCCTGCTCTGAGAACTTCCAGCCTGGGCTCTTGTCGCTGTCATCGACCTTTACTCTGAATGCTCCAAGCTTCTCACGGAGCTCTGCTGCCTTCTCAAGCACTCCTTCCTTCTTCTGCATGATAGGAATGATCATAACCTGTGTTGGAGCAACCTTTGGAGGAAGTACAAGACCTGAATTGTCTCCGTGAACCATGATGATGGCTCCGATAAGTCTTGTCGTCATACCCCATGATGTCTGGTGAACATACTTGAGCTTGTTGTCCTTGTCTGTAAACTGTATTCCAAATGCCTTGGCAAATCCGTCTCCAAAGTTATGGCTTGTACCTGACTGAAGTGCCTTGCCATCATGCATAAGAGCCTCTATTGTGTATGTTGCCTCTGCTCCTGCAAACTTCTCCTTCTCTGTCTTCTGTCCGCGGACAACAGGCATAGCCAGTACGTCCTCGCAGAAGTCCGCATACAGATTCAGCATCTGTATTGTTCTTGCCTCAGCCTCCTCGGCTGTAGCGTGTGCAGTGTGTCCCTCCTGCCACAGGAACTCTCTTGAACGAAGGAATGGTCTTGTCTCCTTCTCCCAACGCATAACTGAACACCACTGATTATATACCCTTGGCAGATCACGATATGACTGGATATCATTCTTGTAGAAATCACAGAACAGAGTCTCTGATGTAGGTCTTACACACATACGCTCTGTGAGTGGATTGAGTCCGCCATAAGTAACCCATGCTACCTCAGGTGCAAATCCCTCAACGTGATCCTTCTCCTTCTCAAGAAGGCTCTCTGGAATAAGCATAGGCATGTACACATTCTCCACACCTGTAGCCTTGAATCTCTCATCAAGCTGCTTCTGTATAAGCTCCCAGATTGCATATCCTGCGGGCTTGATAGCCATACATCCCTTCACGTTGGTATATGCGATAAGTCCTGCCTTGAGGACAACGTCAGTATACCACTGTGCAAAATCTTCATCCATGGAAGTAATAGCTTCAACCATCTTCTTATCGTTTGCCATCTTATTTATCTCCTTAATTCTAAAACATTCTATATCTGCTGCATAGCTGAACTACCTAATGCATACACTCTTTAATCTACAAAATTTCAAGGCGGATGTCAACACGTAACATGCCAACATCCGCCCTGTGAACACCTTTTTCTTAGAACTCATCCAGATCCAATATCGCAAATGCTCCGCCCTCCGGCTCATGCTTGAACACCATGTGTTCCCCTGTTGTCGGATGGTCAAATTCCAATCTGGACGCGTGAAGTCCTATCTCTTTATATTTCTTCTTCGTCTTTTGGAACTTAGGGTTGTACTTCGTGTCACCCCATATTCCGCACTTTCTCTTCGCAAACTGAGCCCTGATCTGATGATGTCTTCCAGTTATGAGTTCAACAAGTATATATGACAGAACTCCCTCGTCCGTATCCATGACATCCAGCACCTCATATTCCAGCTCGGAATACTTTGCTCCAGGTGTGTCCTTGTCCACGACCTTTGTCACATTGTCCTTAGTATCGTGAAGAAGATAATCCTTCAAAACTCCCTGGTCATTTGGAAGCTCACCAGTGAGGATCGCCTGATAATACTTCATCATAGAACCATCCTCGCCCTGCTTTGAGAGATTTGCAGCCGCCTCAGGAGTCTTGGCAAATACCATAACTCCGCCTACAGGCCTGTCCAGTCTGTGTATAGGCACAAGATATGGCTCCTCTTTTCTGTTCTCCTTCTCGTATATCCTGAGCTTGAGCATACTCACCATGCTCTCTGAATTGGTCTTGTCTGGCTGAGTTGGCACACCACATGGCTTTACAGCCACGATTATATCATTATCCTCATGTAAAATGTTTAATTTCATTTGTTTTCTCCTCATTCGCCATCTGGGGCTTATTATAATTGTGATAAGAAAGCCTTACGATTACTTCGCCACTTCGTGGCTCTCGTAATCGCACATTCATTCGCATTCCTGCCTATCGGCATACATGCTCATGAATATCTGCCCATCCGATGAACATGCAGCGTTTCATGCAAGCATGAACGCTGCATGTTCGCCGTCTGGGGCTTTCTTATCACATCCTAAACCTATAGCCCACGCCCCACACAGTCTCTATGTACTGTGGATTCGATGTGTCAAATTCAATCTTCTCTCTGATCTTCTTGATATGAACAGTAACCGTGGCTATATCTCCTATGCTGTCCATATTCCATATCTTGCTGAACAGCTCATCCTTGGAAAATACCTTGTTTGGGTTGCTGGCAAGGAAGCACAATATATCAAACTCCTTATTCGTAAATACCTTCTCCTCGTTATCAACATACACTCTTCTGTCCGTCTTGTCTATCTTAAGACCTCTGATCTCGATGACGTCATTCTTGAGTGCCGTTGAACCAACAAGTCTCTCGTATCTGGATATGTGCGCCTTGACTCTTGCCACCAGCTCACTTGGACTGAATGGCTTTGTGACATAGTCGTCAACTCCCAGACCAAGACCTCTGATCTTGTCTATATCATTCTTCTTGGCTGTTACCATGATGATCGGAATATCCTTCTTCTCCCTTATCTGTCGGCATATCTCAAATCCATCCACCTCAGGGAGCATGAGATCCAGAAGGATAAGACTGTATTCCTCATCCAATGCCTTCTCAAGACCCTTAAGTCCATTTGTCTCTATCTCTACCTCGAAATCATTGAGCTCCAGATAATCTCTCTCAAGCTCTGCAATACTAAGCTCATCTTCTATGATCAATATCTTACTCATCTGTATCTCTCCTTTTCTTTAGTGAATTTATGATCTGCAATGATCCTTTTCTCTGACCATCCTTTTTCTGATTGTCTTTTCTCTGATCATCTTTTTTCTGTGTATCCTTTTTTACATTTGCCTGCTGTTCACCGCCGGCGTCAGAAGTATCACCCTCGATCTCCTCAACCTTTGGAATATACTTCTTCAGGGTAAATACTATCGTTGTTCCGACACCAAGCTGGCTTGTGGCATATATGTTGCCGCCGTGCTCCTCAACGATCTTCTTGCATATAGCAAGTCCAAGACCACTTCCGCCTCTTGACTGTCTTGCGCTGTCAGCTCTGTACATTCTGTCAAATATATGAGGCAGACTCTCTGAATCTATTCCACGGCCATTGTCGCTTATGGATACCTTAACCTCCGCGTCATTGTCATATATGTTGATATCTATCTGTCCATATTCCTTATCGGTATACTTGATAGCATTTGTAATTATGTTGTTGATGACCCTCTTGAGCTGGTCAGGATCAACTATGACCTTCACATCGTCATCACAATAGTTCTTGTATGTGAGCGTCATGTTCTTGGAAAGGAGCGTCGTATATACCTCCTCCATACAGTCATCAAAATAATCCTTCACCGATACCCTGTGGAACTCATATGGTATGGCGTTGTTGTTGATATTCGTATACAGTGAAAGCTCATTGATGAGGCTGTCCATCTCATTTGCCTTGCTGTATATCATCTTCAGATATCTCTCCTGCTTCTCAGGGGTATCTGCAACTCCATCCATGATTCCCTCCACATAACCCTTGATGGTCGTGATAGGAGTACGGAGATCGTGTGATATATTGCTTATGAGCTGCCTGTTCTCTTCCTCATATCTCATCTTCGCCTTGGTAAAGTCTGACAGTTTCTGTCTCATATCCTCAAATGACTCACAGAGCTCACCAACCTCATCGACTCTGTTATCGCCAAAGTCTATCTTCTCGTCAAGGTTGCCTGAGCCCATACGCTCTGCTGCCTCCTTGAGCTTGACAAGAGGATTCACAAACTGCTGGTATACAAGGAATGCCACGACACCGCTCAGGAGCATCATCATTAGAACCATCAGTATGGAATAACCCATGATGGTTCCCCTGAACTTCGCCATATAATTACCATAGTATGTGAGCATGTAAATATCTACCTGACTTCCATCCAGCACATATGATACCTGGTTGCACAGATAGAATGACGGCTGGGTTATGAGATATTCCTGAACCTTTATATCACTGTTATTTCCGGTATCAATCGAATCACCATCTATCGCATTGATATTCGAACTGTTATCATTTCTCTTTAACTGCTCCTTCAGGCTCTCAGAAAAAGGATCAACGGAACTATATATGTACTCTCCATCCTTCTTCACTGCTATATGAGTATTTAATACCGAGCTCTTTTCATCCAGTGCATCTGCATTATCCTGGGTTGTATAGTATGAAGGATTCTTCTTCACCTTGCTTATAACTTCCTCACGCAATGTGGACAGAGATTTGTACACATCATTGACCGGATCGTCCTCCGAATATAAAAGCTGCAGTGAGTGATTTCGGCCATAAGTTCCAGTGATAAAATATCGCCCTATGATAGCCGTACCTATAACCATGGACAATATCGCTGCTATCCATATAAAAATTATCGCTATCTTAACTTTCTTAGTAATCTTCATTCGTGTTAACTCCCATCTTACTAGCGCTAATTATAGCATTAATCCCTATTGTTAGTGTGTGAAGTTTTTATAAACTCTCTCTCTGTTTTCTTCTGAAAATGCCCTTTTTCTTCCTCTTTATCTCCGTTGCCGCAACCTCCTGTCTGGTCTGCTGAAGTTCTCTTATGGTGGCGTCAAGCTTTCTGTATCTCGCTTCCTCCTGATCCTCCTTCTCCTTCATCAGCACATCCATCTGTTTTACCACGTCATCGGACACCGCAGCGGACACTGACTGTGTTATCACCTTAAGGTTGTCCTTTATGGAGTTGCTGATTATCTTGTCCATGATATTCTGGAATTGTGCCATCTTGAAATCAACTATTCTTGAATCATCCCCCACATCGCTGCTCACCCTTATGGTTTCTATGGTCTTCTTCTCTGTATTTTCACTCTCTGCGATAAGCTCCGTCACCGCATCATCCGCATTTTTTTCCTCTGTGCTCTCTCCCTCGTCAAGAAGTTCATACATTCTGTGAACCATATCCTTTATCGCCTTGAGCTGTATCCCCTTATCCTTCAAAGTCTTAACCCTCTGAAGTATCTTTACATCCTTCTCACTGTAGCACCTGTGACCCATGTCATTTCTCTTGATATCGATCTCAAGCTCTTCCTCCCAATACCTAAGCACATGTGACTCAACCTCAACCTTGGCTGCTGCCTCACTTATACTGTAAACTCTCTCTGTCATCGTGTATATCTCCTCCTTGTCTCAGATCAGGTCCTGTCTTAAGTTATTTCCTGTCCTGATACAATTCTAAGGACTTTAATACACAGTCTCAACGCGAATCGTCCTCTAAATTTTCCCACTATACTCCCATACTTATCACATTCTGAACTTATTCGTGACAAATAGAACTTTTTCAGTATTTTTAAACAGAAAAATCCCCTGCACATATCAGTTTGCCCTTATGTGCAGGGGATAAATATCAGTTATTTATTTTTGTGATGACAAACTGTCCATCGTCGTTCAGTCTGAAATGTACATTTTTATAGTTTGTTCCAATTACATATTCGGAGCCGTCGTTAGTTTTTCTCAGATTATCCAGTGCATTCTCATCGTTCAGAGCCTTCATAAGAATGTCAGTGAACAGCGCCTTCTTATCAACATTCAACAGCTCATTTTCATTTGCTATGGACTGTCCACCACTTGTCTCCTGAGGATATAAAACCATATCCTTAATGGTCTCAAGATCTTCATCATTGAACACCTTCACGATCTTCTCAGCAAATGCTCTGCTGTCCGTCTCTATCTGCTGCTGGACATCAGCCCTGTCCGTATATCTGTTCTCAAATACTATATGTGACAGCACTTCATTGAGTACCTCATCACTGGCTGTGACGTATATATATAGCGAATAGTTAATTGTTCCATCGCTCCAGAAAGCTATACGTCCGGGAGTCAGAGTGTAATAAGTAGCACTGTATCCCTGGATGTTGCCGGTTATCATGTCACCATTGCTGGTGTTCTCAACGCCCGCCAGATCGTACATCTCGTATTTGCAGGAGCCTCTGAGTTCAACCTTCACTCCGCTGTACCTGAAACTCACGATACCTATGTCACCGGATATCTTGTACTTCACATCCGTTATCTCGGAACTGTTCTTATCCACATCGAGATACACTCCTATCTGAGTCATATTCTCCGCGGATTCAACATCACCGCTCTTTATCTGGATACCGGTACTCTCCTCCTGACCGTCATCCACCTTCCCGCATCCCATGCAGATACCTGCAAAACAGATGACCGCAATCATAAATAATATATATTTTCTGCCCATGTCCATCCACGACGCTTTTTTCATATATCTATTCTCTCCACATTGAACACGATATTACCACGCTATTCCCTTATGACATCCGTTCTCTCTACACTTGTATGCCATGGTTGGATCTGTAGGATCCCATGTATGGCTGTAATCAAGCTGAACTGATGTAGGCTTAGGGAACGGGCCGCTCTTATTGCTCTCGAATATAGTTACCTTTGTTCCAAGATCGCAGTTGTCATATATCCACTTTGCATCTCCTGCCTTAAGTCTTATACATCCGTGTGAGCATGTCGTTCCGAGCATGTTATAAGCGCTGACTGATAATGTGGTAGGATCCTCCTCTCCGTAATACACAGAGTGGAACAGTATATCACCTGTTATAAGTGTATCCCACTGTCCATAACATGGTCCCATCAGTGTCCACCATCTTCCCTTTGCAGGTGTATAGAATGTTCCAAGAGGTGTTGTGTCACCGCCTGAACATACAAATGCCTTTACCGGAATGATATATCCCTTGTTGCCATCCTTTGCATATACAGTCACAACATTTGTGGTCTTGTTGACCTTTATCTCATAGGAATCCTGTTTTCCGAGGATCTTATCAACATCTGTGAGTCTCTTGCCACCTCTGTTGAAATAGAACTTATATCCATTCGCATATGCCCACTTGCTTCTGTACATGGCACCGCTCTTACTGAAGTAATAGTATGCTCCATCCACATATCTGTATCCGGTGAGTAATGTTCCCTTGACGCTTACGAAGTAACGCTTGCCGTTGTAATATTTCCAGCCTCTGCCCTTCACCAGTGCACCATTCTTGTCGAACAGATACAACTTGCCATTTACCTTCTTAGGTCCTTTGTATGCAACACCTGAAGCGCTGTAATACTGTCTGTTTCCAAGCTTTGTAGTATACCATCCTGTATATGGCTTTCCATTGGAACCAAATCTGTATATCACGCCATTTATCTTTCTGACACCCTCCGCAAGATAACCATTACTTGAGAAATTATAGTAATACTTGCTATTCTTTACCTTATGTGCACCCTTATAGGCTTTTCCATCAGAACCAAAGTAATACTTCTTACCCTTTATTTTCTTCCAGGTATTCACCAGTGCCTTGCCATTTGTTCTGAAGTAATAGTAATTATTCTGGATCTTGTTAAGTCCTCTCACCATGCGGCCATATCTGTTAAAATAATATTTGTCGCCCTTGTATGTAAGGAACTTGCTCTTTAACGCCTTGCCGTTCTCATCGTAATAATATGTCTTACCGTTCTTGGTATACCAGCCCTTCTTATTCTTCACAGTGGCAGTTGCATCCGTCAATGTCGCAACACTCTCTCCGGCATTAGCCTGAGTCTCCGCAGCGTACACCGTGTACTGTCCGCCGACCCTGCTTTCTGACAGATTTGAGATTCCTGTCGCACAAGTTGACAACAATACTGCTGCCATTGTCAAAAACGCAATTTTTCTAAACTTTACCATATACTACCTCTCTTATTCCTCACATGGATTTTATTCATTCAAATGCTTCTGATACACTCTTCTCGTCTGCTGCCTTCTGATTCCTATACACATACCACACTCGACCATGGTCATGAGAAGTGCGGAACCTCCCGAGCTTATGAAAGGAAGAGTAACACCTGTATTCGGAATTACATTTGTCGCAACGCTTACGTTGATCACTATCTGGCATACAAGATGTACCATTACACCTATGACCATCATGCTTCCAAATACGTTCGATGACTCTTTAACTATAACATACATCTGGTATAACAGATAGCCATACAGAAGAAATAACATGATTGCTCCTGCCACACCAAGCTCCTCGCAGATTATCGCGAAGATCATATCATTCTGGGCCTCCGGTATAGCCGAAAGCTTCTGTGTTCCATTTCCAAGTCCCTTGCCGAAGAAAGATCCGCTTCCTATGGCATACAACGACTGTATGACCTGATATCCTGCACTCTTCTCATATTTTTCTGTGTACAGCCATCCCAGGATTCGCTTTGCACGGAAGTTGTCATTTGACAGAAGTTCTTCCTCCGTAGGCAGGTAGCTCGTGGCTACCTTCACATAGACCACCGCCACCACCACAGCTATCAGCAATATTCCCAAATGCAGTTTCCAGTTCTTGCTGGCTATAAATGTTGAACAGTAACATATTCCAAGAACGACCAGACACGAACTCAGGTTTGTGGATATGACGAGCAAAAGTCCCGCCTGGAGTCCCACAAGCACCCACAGTATTATGACAGTCTGCCACTTGTGCATCTCTCTCCATTTGCTGCTTATAAATGAAGCTATGAATATGATCATGAGAGTCTTCACTATATCAGCGATCTGGATTCTGAATGGTATGTGAGGGATCTGGATCCATCTCGTCGCACCATTTACATTTACTCCCAATGGCGTGAGAAGCAAAAATGTCAGTATCAATGACAGAAAATATGCAGGCCATGTAAGCTTCTTATACAGACCGTATGGGAAAAACGCCAATCCCCATATTGCCAATGCTCCGAAAACGATAAACACCAACTGGCTTCTGAAATTGCTGGCAGCCGTACCGTAACTGGATGCGCTGAATATCATTATCAGTCCAAATGCCAGAAGGAACGTTATAGCAATTATCATCTTATATATGGTTCCCGATGTATATCTGCTTTTTTCTTTGCCCGTGGAGTTATCCACAACTGATGTATCACTCATATACAAATCTCCATCTATCTGTTCATTATCTCTTTTATAAATTTATACGCACTTATCACATCTGTGTCAAATATATCCAGGCTGTCCCTGTATTCCGGTTTCTCTATCGCTCCTGAATCACAGCCGATATGCATGCTTCCATCACTGTCCCCGCTCCACGCAAGATCAATGCTGTTACCCTTATCATATCCGGTGATCTCCGCATTTTTTCTGAACACGGCATCTCCAACCTGTATACCAAGAATTGCATCACTTCCAGACAATCTAAGCTCCACCGATGCACTTATGCTGACAGGCTTCACGGAATCCATGAGATCGACTGCCGATATATCCACATCAAACACCACTCCTGTCTCTCCGTCACTGCTCACATCCCTCTTTTTTATCACAAGATGGTTGTCAGAATTGTCAGTAACAGTGAACTCATATGACTGTGCTGTATATTTGTCTCCAGAAAATGTCAGCGACATGCTCATATCCCTGTCGGACACATGATCCGCATACAGCTTGACCAGCTCATCATTACTGTTCACAGCAAAATAGAGCGTGATATCCCTGCCGTCTAACATTTCATCCACAAATTGCTTTATATCATGTACCAATTCTGCCGTATTGTCAATGGTATCTATCTCCGGTATGTATTTGTCAAGCATGTCATACACTTCCTGAAGATCTATATCATGTGTGCCAAAACAGTCATCCAGATAACTATAGAAATCATCCACATTGAAGATGACCGAGTACACCTTGCAGTCCTGTGTACTATCCCCAGTAACCACAGTCTGTTTTCCCTCACTCGTACCCTCCATATTGAAGAAATACTTAAGTGTCTTCTGGATAATATCTGTCTGGATATCGTCACCGTTGATGTCCGTATAATTATTTGCAGCCATCCTCATACAGTTCTCATAGGCAGTGCCAAATGAGTATACTGTGTCGCTGTCTATCCCAAGCAGTGATACCACCTGAGAATTGCTCATGTTCGTGATGAGATTGTCAGCGTACTGTATTCTGATTGCCATATCATCTATATATATGAGAGAAGTCCTCTTATTTGCATAGAGTTTGAATGTCTTGTCATCAACTCCTGCCTCCGCAAGAAAATTGTGATCCGAAGCACTTCTCTTCAGCGATATGTCAACGCTGTGATCAGAATTATCCTCAAATGAAAAGCTCTGACTGCCATTTATCATGTTCATACCCATGTCAAATGTGCCATACTGCTGATTCATCTCCGACTCTCTGGAAGAATTGATGGTATTTACCATGGCCTCCACAAGCTTTATCTGAGATTTTCTCATAAGATGAAAAAAAATAATTGCAACAACTGCTGCCACCAGAATGATGACAGTCGCTGTTATTCCAATTATTCTTTTAAGTAGTTTATTATTGTTTTTTTTGTGCATATGCATCATGATTTTCATTCAACCAGGCTATGGCCTCACACAATCCTTCCTCGGAAAAATCAAACTGCTTCGATCCCTTCTGTTCATCCGGTGTGACCTCAAAACAGAATGGCTCCGGCCATATAAATGCCGTGAGTACAGTCTTTGTCTCCTTCGGTGCATCTTCCTCTGTCTGATCTTTTTCACCCTCCGGCTCAATCTCCACAACATCCTTCTGTATCATGTAACGGATACCCTTGTCACTGCCCTTAAAAGGCCGCAACTTGTAGAATTCCAGAGCCAGCAATTCAGGTCTGTTTATCACATATATCACCCTGTCTCTTTACTTTATTGTGAACGGATATACCTCTATGATCTTCTTGGTCGTCTCGTTCTGAAGATACAGATATGTTACACCCTTAGGTGCGCTGTCACCTGATATCTTGACCCATGTTGACCAGCCGTCAACCACAGGATCTGAGAATGTTATGACGTCAGACTTGTTTCCATCCGCATACACAACGTATCCCGATATCTTCATAGAGTCATCACCGTCAAATCCAAATGACGTATGAATATATATATCTGATCCATCCTTTGTCTTGATGCTGTTAGATCCCTTATCAAGATCTTTTTCACTGCTGTTTACAAATGATTCTATATTCCACTTCACAAGCTCTGAATACAGCTTCTGAGCCTTCTCGTTGCCGTCGTATCTGAGTTCTCCGAGATACGTCATTGTAGTCTCATTGGCTGCGTTCTTATTTGCATTTGCAAATGCAAGCTTTCCATTTGCTATCTTCTTGGACACATCAGTCTTGACTACCTTCTCATAGTAATCAACTGACTTCTTGTATTCCTTGTCCTTGTATGCCTGGGCTCCAAGTGCCTGATAACACTTGTCTTTCTCAGCTACACAGTCCTTGTAATCCTTGTCAACCTTATCATAGCTCTTGATGGCATTCTCGTAATCCTTGTTCTTGTAATACTGCTCTGCCTTCTTGTATGTACACTCACTGGCCTTGTTCTTGTAGTCATCAAATTCTGACTTCATGTACATATCATACGCATCGTCATATTTGCCGCTGTCGAGCAGCTCTGATGCCTTGTTGTAATAGCACTTTGCAAGAAGAGTCTGGGAATCGCTGTACTCCTCTATGGTTGACAGAATACTGATGGCGTCATCGTACTTCTTGGCTGTTATAAGTGCCTCCGCTTTCTTATATGTACACTCGATAACCTTGTCCGATGCATCCTTGTATGAGCCTGCATTGTTGAATGCATCTATGGCTGCATCGTAGGATGCCGCATTCATCTGATCCATTCCCGCATTGTAATAACACTGATAAGCCTTATCAAATGCGTCATCGCTGCTGAAACTCTCCTCGTCACCGTCAGATGACTTGCTGTAGTTCTCTGCAGCCTTTCTGCTGTTGCCTGACTTCTTATAATATTCAGCCGCCTCAAGGTTCTTGCCTTCTTTTTCAAGACCCTCGGCATACTCATAATAAGCGTCTCCGTTTGCCTTTGTATAGGAATCCTTGAATTTTCCAAGATCCTTATACAGTGTCACGGCCTCTTCAACCTTTCCCTGGTCCATGAGGTCGTTGGCCTCGTTATACTTTCTAAACTTTGGAACAAATATAAATGCAAAGACGCCTATAGCGATGACGATAGCCACTGGTATAGCTATGAGTGCGGCCTTTGCACCCTTGCTCATACCCTTCTTCTCGCCCTTTTTCTTTATCATTATATCGGCGCCTTCCTGTGGCATTATCTGAGGTTGTGGCATTCCCATCTGAGGCTGCTGCGGTGGCACAGGATTACCCTGTGGCTGCTGCATCATCTGAGGCATGCCCTGTGTTCCGCCTGTCAGGACAGTTGTGCTGTCATCGTCCTCATCGACGTCCGGCTCACTTGTAAGCACAGTTGTGCTGTCGTCAACTTCCGGCTCTATCAAAGGAAATTCTTTTCCACAGACAGGACACTTTCTTACGTTCTCCCCCAATTCACAACCACAATTATCACAATACATATCTCTTCCTCCATCTTGAACTCCAGCCATGCAAAATTTGCCTTCGGCAAATGGCTGGAGCTACATGTCAAGTTTTCATAGAAAACTTGACACATCCCTTACGGATCAACCTGATTTATTACATTTATCGAACTTCATATTTAAGAATTTATCCTGAATATGAACTCCTCATTTGAAAGCCTTATCACACTGTTATCAGGGATAGCCACATCAACATTGCTGTACACCTGAGTTCCGTTCAGGAATGTATGGTTTGTTGAGTTGTTATCTCTCAGATAATGTGTTCCATTGATACTGGTGATATAGGCATGTCTTCTACTTATAGACTTGTTTCCTGTTACCTTATAGTCAACACCCTGATCAGCCTTGCCAATACAGAATACCTGTTTATTAATCTGAACGCTCTCACCCGTAGTCTTTCTGGTGAGGGTCGGCTTGCTGCCTGTGACAAGTGTTCTGTTGCTGAACAGTGTTGTAGGTGGCTCCTCATCCGGCTGCTCGCTGAGTCTCTTGGCTTCCTCCGCCTTGAGCTTTGCAAGGTCTGCCTGTCTCTTAGCCTCCTCAGCATTCTTGCGGGCTGCAAATTCTGCCTGCATTCTAGCCTCCTCAGCATGCATCTCCTGCTCTCTGGCACGTCTTATCTCATCTGCATACTGCGATGAAACCTTCTCTGCCCTGATTCGCTCCTCCTCGGCATTCCTGAACATTTCTTCAGCCTTAAGCCTCTCACTGTCATCGGAATTGCCCTGATATGAGTACATATCCTGAGCTGTGAGTACCGCTGTCTGCTCATAATCCTTTGCCTCAGCAGTGACCTTCTGTCTCCATATCTCGGCTTCGACCCTTGCCGCCTCGGCCTTCATACGGGTCTCCTCTGCCTGTCTGGCAACTTCCGCCTGATACTTTGCTTCCTCTATCTGTCTCTTTACCTCATTCTCGGCCTGCATTCTTGCCTCTTCAGCCTTTCTGGCTGCCTCCTCGGCTTTGTGGATTGCAAACTCTTTATTATTGTCATTTGAAGTGAGTACCTTACTCTTGCCCTTTTCACCCTGTATTATAAGAAGCTGACTTGATGCTCTGAGATCTGACACGAATTCATTGAAATGAAATGCATCAAACTCCCTGTGATCGTTGAAATAATCAACTATCTGGTTAGCACATTCTATGGCTGGTGTGTGTGCATAGACAAATCCTGACAAGATGCTCTTCACGAACTCCCCAATGTCCTTCTTGTCAAATTTGCTTTCAAATGGAAGATACAGAAGCTGTATGGAGAAGTCACTAAATCTCACATACATATAATTCGTATCCCACACTACCTTCTCGAGTGCTAGTCCATTCTGTATGACTGACACAAGCTGCTTGCTTATGCTGAATATGTATTCCACCAGTTCATCCCTGAAAACCGGTTTCTGCATTATCTGACTAAGACTCATATCCCCATCTATTGAGAATTCGAGTTTTCTTTCCCCCTTAACAAACACTTCCCTGCACATGCTTGTGTTGCCTGCAAAAGGCACATTATAGGCATTCATTTCATATTTGCTAATAGGAGTAACCTGATCAAGTTTGTATTCAATTTTTATTGAATCTTTTAAAATTTGAGTCATACCCCACCTCCTACTATTTCAATAGCCAATATACCTCTACAGTATAACAGACAAAAAAAGCATATTCAAGGTTACAAAAAAAGGAAGATATATATTACATATATCTTCCGCTTGAGAGGTGCGAGCCGGATTTGAACCGGCGATGACGGTGTTGCAGACCGGGGCCTTACCACTTGGCTATCGCACCATATTATTTAATTAAAGCTCCCCGAGTAGGGCTCGAACCTACAACCCCTCGGTTAACAGCCGAGTGCTCTACCATTGAGCTATCGAGGAATAACGTCATAAGCATCTCCAAAAAAGGAAACGCAGAAGGAGGGATTTGAACCCTCGCGCCGCGCAAACGGCCTACACCCTTAGCAGGGGCGCCTCTTCAGCCACTTGAGTACTTCTGCAAAATGCCTAAATAAAAATCTCCTACCAAAGAGTATTTAATTTTTGACGCTTGTTTATAATACCAAACCTGGCAGTGAATGTCAAGGAGTTTTTACAAGAAAATAATAAGCCTAAAATCGACAAAAAAGGCGGATACTTTTTGTATCCGCCCTCTTATCGTTTTGTAGATGTTTCTTACTATCTTATCTATAGTAGTAACTGCATCTTATATACTCACAAGCCTGTCCTCTGTAGGTCTTTCCTCCTACCTTGACAACAGGGATAACATATACTCCAAATGTAGAATATGCCTTAAGACCTCTTATTGTATAAGAGCTGCTCTTAGCACTTACCTTTTTCTTTATCCATTTTGCATTTGAAGCGTATGGATTCTTTGTATAGTATACAAGATAATACTTTGTATTTGCTACTTTCTTCCATTTAACCTTTGCAGAAGTGCTGCTTACAGAAGTTACATTATTCTTCTTTACACATGCCTGAGGTATGATCGTCTTGAATGCTGACCAGTCACTCCAGCACTTAGCACCACCATTTGCCTCTTTGTATGCACGGATTCTTACCTTGAATCCCTTGTTGTTGATTGCCTTACGAACCCTTGCGTTGTTGATCTTAACGCTAGTCTTTGTTGTAGCCTTTGTTGTGTATAATCTGGTCTTTCCGTTGAGAGAGTAGATCTGAACCTGATATCCTGTAGGATAGTCATAGTTTGGATTTGCCTTCCATCCGATTGTTATTACATTTCCTCTCTTAGCTGGGCTCCATATAAGAGTTCCTGCCTTTGCATCGGCAACATACTGTGGGTTAACAGGTGCTGAGTAGAGTGTACCTGTTGACTGTCCATAACCAAGTGCTATGTAGTTTGACTCTGATCTCTTATATGAATATACATAATATCCACTATAATGTGTTCCGGCCTTTGCAGGTACAGTTGCCTTGTTTGTAGTAACATTATACTGAGCCTCAACCTTTGAACCGCTGATCTTGGCAACTACATATCCTGTTACACCTGAAACTCTGTTCCACTGTAAACCGATCTTATTCTTTGTGCCTGAAGTCTGCTTTATTGACTTGTAATCTACGCTCTCAGGAGTTGTTATGACCTGAAGAGGATCTGACTGTCCAACAAGCTGCTTGTTGACATATGTCTGAACTATTACATAGTATGCTCTGCCGGCCTGAAGATTGTAAATATACTTCTTATTTGATGTTGAAGTATAAGAACTTAATGCCTGATATCCTGAAGATCTATCCTGGGATAAATACACTAAGTATTCCTCTCCATAATTACCGCTCCACTGAACTGTGACACTTGTCTTGGTATCATCTGTCTGCTGAAGATTTGTTACTGCTCTTCCTGATGCTGCCGATGCTGTTATTGTCATTGCAAAGAGCATGATTGACATGATTGCAAGGATCAATAACGATCTGTTGAAAACTTTTTCTCTTCTCATTAAATCTCTCCTTTTTCTTCTTTCCCTTGTTAATACAACAATTAATTTAATATGAGACTAACTCATATTAAAATTTTACAAGTTTAATATATTTTAGTCAACATTATTGTGACTGTAATATTCAACAATTATTTTGTGCATTTTTGCTAATTCATTGTTGAGATTCTGTATACTTTTTATTTTATTCCTGTATTATTTATTCTGCTCAAAATAATCCTTTACCGCTGTTTCATACAGGTTGTGTCCCTCTGAATCTATAACCACAATAGCTGGGAAATTCTCCACTGTCATCTTCCTTATAGCCTCTGTTCCGAGATCATCGTATGCGATCACCTCGGATTTCTTGATACATTTGGAGAGAAGCGCTCCTGCACCACCAACGGCTGCCAGATACACAGCCTTGTTGTCGATTATTGCCTGTATAACCTCCGGGCTTCTCTTTCCCTTTCCTATCATTCCACACAGACCCTTGCTGAGAATGAGTGGAGTGTATTTGTCCATTCTGCTGCTGGTTGTCGGTCCCGCCGATCCTATGACCTGTCCAGGCTTTGCCGGTGTCGGTCCGAGATAATATATCACATTGCCGTTAAGGTCTATAGGAACTATGCCCTTCTCGTATAACTCAGTTCCACTGGCGTCCACGCATCCTGATTCCATGATGGCATCATACATTCTCTTGTGTGCGGCATCCCTGGCACTGTACACTATTCCATCTATATATACATAATCCCCTGCCTTGAGGGTCTTTACCTCTTCTCTGTCAAATGGTGCCTTTATATGTCTATCCATGATGAACCTAACCTCCTCCTATAATACTCTCGTAACGTGTCTGTTCACATGACAGCACATATTAACTGCCAATGGCATTCCGGCTATGTGAGTGGCATATGTCTCTATGTTCACAGCCAGTGCCGTGGTCTTTCCTCCAAGACCGCCAGGTCCTATTCCAGTGTTGTTGATCATCTCCAGAAGCTCACTCTCTATCCTTGCTATATGCTCTCTGTCTGAGTGAACTCCGACCTTTCTTGTAAGAGCCTTCTTTGCAAGCTTCGCAACGAGCTCAAAGTCTCCTCCAAGACCCACACCTACAAATACGGGAGGACATGCATTTGGTCCTGCATCCTTTACAGCCTGAAGAACAGCAGCTTTCACACCCTCTTCTCCATCTGCCGGCTTGAGCATGTACACCTTGCTCATATTCTCGCTTCCAAATCCCTTTGGAGCTATAGTTATCTCTATTTTATCTCCCGGAACTATATCATAATGTATGATTGCCGGGGTATTGTCCTTTGTATTTTCTCTGATAAGAGGATCCTTTACCACTGATTTTCTCAGGTATCCGTCAGTGTATCCCTGTCTCACACCTTCGTTTATGGCATCAGTTATGTTCATTCCTTCTATATGTACATCCTGTCCAACATTCACAAAGAAAACAGCCATTCCCGTATCCTGACAGATAGGAATATCATTCTCCTTTGCTATATCCAGATTCTCACATAACTGTCCAAGTATCTGTTTTCCGAGCGGACTGTCCTCAGATTCTACTGAATCCCTGACCGCCTTCTCCATATCCTCAGACAGATTTACATTTGCTTCGATGCACATCTCCCTTACATTTCTGGTAATCTCTTCTGCTGCAATAACTCTCATCTCTTCACCGCCATTTTATAAATTTGTTTTAATCATCCAGGAACGTATCATCGTTCTTTTTGTAGTTTGGATCTCTCCTGTTCATGATGAATTTGTATATGTATAACACCACTGTAAATATCGCAACAACTATGATCATCGCCGCCAATATATATATGATGTTCATTATACTGTAAGAAAGTTCAGACGCCTTCTCGGAGCTCTGGAATATCTTGTCCAGTTTTCCTTCCGTTGTTGCCTCTGTAACCGTAGATGCAGCCGTTGTAGCTGCCGATGCCACCACCTGTATCACATTCGCCGTCATGCCTTTTACCCCCAATAATTTTGTTGTATTTTCCCATAATTCCAATCTCTTTATAATAACCTTCAAAATCCTGCGTTCAGGATTATTTTCTCCCAATGTGTAATCCAAGATAAGTATATCATAACGGCTATTTGCACACAATCTGTAAACATCCATGGACATAAAAAAAGATGTACTGTCTTGCATATTACAACACAGTACATCTATCTTTATTTGTAATTATAATTACTCCTCTGAATTACTCTCGGCATCATTCTCCGTATCGTTCTCTACATTCTCTGATACTTCATTTTCTGCTGATTCTGGATTTTCTGAGTCCTCTGCCTCTTCATCTTCATCACTTCTTGCAAGCTTTGCAACAGATGCCACAAATGTGTTGCCATCCTTGCCGATATTCATAAGCTTGACACCTGAGGTTATTCTTCCTATTACAGTTATATCTGAACAATGCATTCTGATCATGATTCCCTCATTGGTCATCATCATAATGTCATGGTCATTTGTCACGGCCTTTGCGCTGACGATGTCACCGGTCTTCTCGGTTATCCTGTAACATTTGACACCCTTACCGCCTCTCATCTGAGGGGCAAATTCTGACAGTTCAGTTCTCTTACCCATACCCTTTGTGGTTACGAAGAGCATCTCGTCGCCCTGAACATCAAGCTGCATTGCTATAACTTCATCGCCCTTGTCGCATCTTATTCCACGTACACCCATGGATGTACGTCCTGTATCACGGACACATTCCTCATTGAATCTGATACACATACCCTTGGCAGTTACAAGAAATACATCATTCTCACCGCTCGTTGCCTTAACCTCTATGAGTTCATCTCCCTCATTCAGTGTTATGGCTGCCAGACCGGTCTTTCTTATATTCTCAAATGCCTCTATCTTGGTCTTCTTTACAATACCATTCTTTGTAGCCATCATGAGATACTTCTTGTCAAATCCGGCTATAGGAATTATGGCTGTTACCTTCTCACCAGGAAGAAGCTGAAGAAGGTTGACTATCGCAACACCCCTTGCATTACGTCCCGACTCAGGTATCTCGTATCCCTTCATTCTATATACTCTTCCCATATTGGTGAAGAACATTATGAAGTTGTGGGTATTAGTAAGGAATATCTCATCGATTATATCGTTGTCGATGGTGTTCATTCCCTTGATACCCTTGCCGCCTCTGTTCTGTACCTTGAAGGTATCCTTTGGCATTCTCTTGATATATCCGAGCTTTGTCATGGAGATAACTATCTCTTCTCTCTTGATAAGCTCCTCATCTGTTATATCATCTGAATATGCAGTTATGGATGTTCTTCTCTCATCACCGTACTTGTCAGCTATCGCTGCAAGCTCATTCTTGATAACTCCGAGAAGCTTATTCTCATCTGCAAGTATCTCCTTGTACTCAGCTATCTTCGCAATAAGCTCATTGTACTCGTTCTCGATCTTCTCTCTTTCCAAACCTGTCAGAGCACGGAGTCTCATATCAACGATTGCTCCGGCCTGTGCCTCGGAAAGTCCAAATCTTTCGATCAGCTTTGCCTTAGCCTCTCCAACATTCTTTGAATTTCTGATGATCGTGATGACCTCATCTATGTTGTCCAGTGCTATGAGATAACCCTGTAATATGTGGGCTCTCTCCTCAGCCTTGTTCAGATCATACTTTGTTCTTCTTGTGACAACATCCTCCTGATGCTTCAGGTAGTATGTGAGCATGTCCTTGATGTTGAGTATCTTAGGTACTCCATCCACCAGAGCCAGCATGATACATCCAAATGTATCCTGGAGCTGTGTGTGCTTGAAGAGCTGGTTGAGTATTACATTGGCATTGACATCCTTTCTAAGCTCAATGACAACTCTCATTCCCTCTCTTGAAGACTCATCTCTTATATCTGTGATTCCATCGATTCTCTTGTTCTTGACAAGATCGACCATATTCTTTATAAGAAGTGATTTATTTACCATATATGGTAGTTCGGTTACAACAATGCGGTGCTTTCCGTTGTTCATTGTTTCGATTTCTGTGATTGCACGTACTTTTATCTTGCCTCGACCTGTTCTATATGCATCGTTTATTCCCTGTCTGCCCAGTATCTGTGCGCCTGTAGGGAAATCTGGACCCTTTACTATGTCCATGATCTCATCTATCTCTGTCTCACGTCCTTCTTCCACTCTGTTATCGATGATCTTTATGGCTGCATCGATAGTTTCCTTTAAATTATGTGGTGGAATATTGGTAGCCATACCTACTGCGATACCTGATGTACCATTCACCAATAGATTAGGATAACGTGATGGTAGTACCACAGGTTCTTTCTCTGTACCATCAAAGTTAGGTGTGAAATCAACTGTATCTTTGTTTATATCTGCCATCATTTCCATGGATATCTTGGAAAGTCTTGCCTCTGTATATCGCATGGCAGCGGCATGGTCACCATCGACCGATCCAAAGTTTCCATGTCCATCCACAAGTGGATATCTGGTATTCCACTCCTGAGCCAGCTTTACAAGTGCCTCGTATATTGAACTGTCTCCATGTGGATGATATTTACCCATTGTATCACCGACGATACGGGCACATTTACGGTGTGGCTTATCAGGTCCATTGTTAAGTTCTATCATAGAATGAAGTATTCTTCGCTGAACAGGTTTAAGACCATCTCTTACATCAGGAAGAGCTCTGGCAGCGATAACGCTCATGGCATAATCTATATATGAACGCTCCATTGTCTTTTTCAGACCAACTTCATCTATTTTATCAAAAATCTTATCGTCATCCATTTTTTGATTTCCTTTCTCTCGATATTTGTTGTATTTATCACTTTTATTTAATCAATATACTATATATCGAGATTCTTTACATACTTGGCATTTGTCTCTATAAACTCACGACGTGGTTCAACCTTATCTCCCATGAGTACATTGAATGTCATATCGATCTCTGACTCATCGTCATCATCAATTGCCACTCTGAGAAGAATTCGTTTTTCTGGATCCATGGTTGTCTCCCAGAGCTGTTCTGCATCCATCTCTCCAAGTCCCTTGTATCGCTGTATCTTGTTGTTCTGATCTCTTCCGACTTCATCAAGTATACTGTTCAGCTCATCATCACTGTACGCATACCATACCTTCTTGTTCTTCTCCAGCTTGTAAAGTGGTGGCTGTGCCAGATATACATGACCCTTTCTGATAAGATCAGGCATGAATCTGTAGAAGAATGTGAGGAGAAGAGTTGCTATATGAGCTCCATCCACATCGGCATCGGTCATGATGATGATCTTGTTATATCTGAGCTTCTCTATATTGAAGTTCTCATGGATACCTGTTCCAAATGCGGTGATCATGGCTTTGATCTCTTCATTTCCAAGGATTCTGTCTATTCTTGCCTTCTCAACATTAAGGATCTTACCTCTGAGTGGAAGTATGGCCTGTGTTGCTCTTGATCTCGCTGTCTTAGCTGAACCACCGGCGGAATCTCCCTCGACTATGTATATCTCACAGTTCTTTGGATCCTTGTCTGAACAATCCGCAAGCTTTCCAGGAAGTGCCATGTTGTCTGAAAGATTTGCCTTCCTTGCAACATCCCTTGCCTTTCTTGCAGCTATTCTGGCTCTCTGTGCAACAGCCGCTTTATTCACAATTATCTTAGCAATCTGCGGATTCTGCTCAAGATAATATGTAAGCTGCTCAGTTACAACACTCTCAACTGCAGGTCTTGCCTCTGAATTACCAAGCTTCTGCTTTGTCTGACCCTCGAACTGAGGATCACTTATCTTGATAGATACGATGGCTGCAAGTCCCTCTCTCAGATCATCACCCGAGAGATTGTCATCCTTATCCTTGATAATATTATTCTTTCTTGCATAATCATTGAACACCTTTGTTATGGCTGACTTAAATCCTGTCAGATGTGTTCCACCCTCAGGTGTGTTGATGTTATTTACAAAGCTGTATGTGGATTCATTGTATGAATCATTGTGCTGAAGTGCCACCTCAACACTTATTCCATCTCTGACTCCCTCACAGTAGATTACCTCATTGTACAGAGGATCTCTGTGTCTGTTCAGATATGTTACAAACTCCTTTATACCACCCTCATAGTGGAATGATCTTACTTTCTCAGGAATAAGTCTCTTGTCTGTAAGACTTATCTTCAGGCCCTTTGTAAGGAATGCCATCTCACGAAGTCTGTTTCTCAGTATATCGTAATCGTATATGTTATCTTCAAATATTGTATGATCCGGCAGGAATGTAACCTTTGTTCCTGATACTCCCTCAGGTGCTTCACCTATAACCTGAAGCTTGTACATAACCTTGCCCTTCTCATATCTCTGCTTGTACACCTTGCCATCTCTGGTAATCTCGACTTCAAGCCATGTTGAAAGTGCATTTACAACTGATGCACCAACACCGTGAAGTCCTCCGGATACCTTATATCCTCCACCGCCGAACTTTCCGCCGGCATGAAGTATGGTAAATACCACCTCAACAGCAGGTATTCCCTGCTTTTTATGTATTCCAACAGGAATTCCTCGTCCATCATCCACTACGGTGATGGAGTTATCCTCATTTATATACACCTGAATGTGGGTACAATATCCTGCCAGAGCCTCATCTACAGAATTATCAACTATCTCATATACAAGATGGTGAAGTCCAGTGGAGGATGTACTTCCTATGTACATACCAGGTCTCTTTCTGACTGCTTCCAGTCCCTCCAGAACCTGTATCTGTTCAGCTCCATAATTATCATTTTCCATTGTCATGCTTCCTCCGTTCTTACTCTGGTGGTCGTTCCCTCCACCACGCTATAAACATTGTTGATTATTACCTGCTCTTTAACAAAATCATCATATCCCGTACAGGTTATGATAGTCTGTATATCTTTTATCTCTTCTATCAATGCATCACGTCTGCTGGTGTCCAGCTCGCTCATGACATCGTCCAGAAGCAATATCGGATTATCATTGATTATCCTTTTTACAAGTTTTATCTCCGCCATCTTGAGTGACAGGGCAACTGTTCTCTGCTGTCCCTGTGAACCATATTTTCTGGCGTCTATTCCATTTATGAGAAAACTTATATCATCTCTGTGTGGACCAGACTGTGTACTTGAATATCTGATATCCATCTCAGTCTTTTCCTGAAGTGTCTCATCGAATTTATCTTCATCGACATTGCACTCATACACTATCTCTAGCTTTTCCTTGCCCGATGTGAGATGACTATGGATCTCCCCAATTATCTCATTCATCATGTCGATAAAATTTCTTCTCTCTTTTATTATCCTCGACCCATAGTCCACAAGCTGCATATTCCACACATCCAGTGTATCCATGAGACTTCTGTTATGATAAATCTGCTTTAACAGATTATTTCGCTGATTGAGTATCCTGTTATATGATGCCAGATTCTGATAATACAATCTGCTTATCTGACACAATTCAAGATCCATGAACCTTCTCCTCTCGGCTGGTCCATTTTTAATGATAGTCAGATCTTCAGGTGAAAAGAATATGACATTGAGAAGACCATATAATTCCGTGGCCCTCCTTATGGGTATGCCATCGATCGCCACTCCCTTATTTTTGCTCTTTCGAAGATGCATATCTATCTTGTGCGATATGTCTTTCTTGTTGACAAATAATCTTATATGGCTCTCATCTTCACCTATCTTTATGATATCTTTATCCTGCGTATTTTTTCTGTGTGACTTCGTAGTCGCTGCCATGTATATGGATTCAAGTATATTTGTCTTGCCCTGGGCGTTATCGCCGTACAGGATATTCGTATTTTTTCCAAATTCTACTTTCACATTACTGTAATTTCTGTAATTACTCAGTTCTATCGACTCTATATACATAACCTTAACCATCTGCAAGATGGCGACCACAATTATTTCTGAATACTTATCTTATCACCATCAAATTCTACTTCATCACCATCATAAAGCTTTCTTCCACGTCTGGTCTCTATCTCACCGTTGACCACAACCAGTCCCTGAACTATGACCTCCTTTGCGTCAACTCCTGACTCCACCAGACCGGCAGCCTTAAGTGCCTGTCCAAGCTTTATGAACTCATCTCTTAACTTGATTATCTCCATATTCTCACCTCTTCTTACTCTTCATTGATTCCCATAGGAAGGATAAGGTAGATATATGTCTCTGCATCATCCTTGATAACACATGGAGATTTTGTATTGTTGAAATAAATAGTTACATTCTCATCGTCAATTACTCTGAGTGCATCTATTATAAGCTTTGGATTAAATCCTATAACAAGGTTGTTACCTTCCTTCTCAATATCTATCTCTTCATTCAGAGAACCAATGAGAGAACTGATCTTGAGACCGAGAGTTCTGTCATCAATGCTGAGTCTGATAGGCTTCTTGTCTGAATCCTTTATAAGAAGAGTTGCTCTGTCCAAACTGTCAAGGAACTCTCTCTTGTTTATCTTCATCTTGATCTGATAATCAACTGAGAGCATGTGGCTTATTCTGAAATACTCGCCCTCTATCAGTCTTGAAACAACCTTTGTATTGTCAAACTCAAATAATATATTGTTGTCAGTGAAATAAATATTTACAGGATCATCTACTCCACCGTTCATGATCTTGCTTATGTCGCTGAGGGATTTTCCTGGAACTACAACCTTAATGTCTGAATTATCTCCCTTGAGCTCTATATATCTGATGGATATTCTGTGTCCATCCAGAGAAACCACGCTGAGCTTATTGTTTGATACCTCAAATAACTCACCGGTCATAAGCTTATTGTTCTCATTATCTGATATAGAGAATATTGTCTGATTGATAACCTCTCTCAGCGCAAACTGGGATATGGTTATGAACTTATCCTTTGATACAACAGGAAGATTGGAGAAATCCTCTCCTGACTTTCCAGGTATGTTGAACTCAAGTCTCTCACACTTGATAAGTGTCTTGCTGTCCTTATCACTCTCTATAGTTATGTCGCTGTCAGGAAGCTTTCTTATGAAATCTGAGAAAAGCTTTGCCTCGAGTGCAACCTTTCCATCCTCTATAACAGTACCGTCAACATAACTTTCTATTCCTATCTCCATGTCATTAGCTGTGAGCTTGATAACACCGCCTGCAGCTTCAACCAGGATACAAGACAGTATCGGATGGGTCGTCTTGTTTGAGACAGCCTTTGATACGATATTTATACCCTGAAGTAAGTTAGATTTTCTTATGGAAATTTTCATTTTAAGTGTGATCTCCTTTCATGTCCAAATATAATGATCATCAAAATATGATATGTGTGTATAACTTCAAATAACAACAAACAGTGCGAGCGCTTAACTATAAATATATTAAGATAATTAGTAGTATCAGTAGTAGTGCTTTTGATAATGTTGAAAGTGTATCAAGCCCTTACAAATCAAGGCTTTGAGAATTATGTGTCCATGTTACTAATCAATTTTAACCTGTTCATAAACTGACCATTTACCAACATGGCAAAATCCTGTTCATCAGGAGTAAGAACAATTCTCAAACACATAACAACATGTAACAAACATCAAATAACAATATACAATCACGTTATGTTTGTAAGGTTATAAACAAATAAGTGAGTTTATAAGATAAAAATGTGGATAACTTGCTATTTTTGTGGATTAAGCTTCTTGATTATGACGTCAACCATCTCAGCAAATTCCGGATCCTTCTCAATCTTATCTTCAACCTTCTGTATATTGCTGTGCACGGTGGAGTGATCCTTTCCTCCAAATGCATCTCCTATACTCTTCAGACCCTTGTCCGTGTACTTTCTGCACAGGTACATGGATATCTGACGGGCAGTGGCTATATCCTGGCTTCTCTTCGTGGATACGATGTCACTGACTGATATATTAGTATGCTCTGAAACCGTGTTGATAATGAGCTCAGGTGTTATGGTCACCTTGGAATCCTTGGATATGAAATCCTTGAGGACGTTCTTGGCAAGTTCCTCAGTGATCTTGATATCTCCGAGCTCTGAATATACGCTGAGCTTGTTGAGCGCACCCTCAAGCTCACGTACGTTGTAGGTTATATTGTTGGCGATATACTCAAATATCTCCTCGCTGATGATATCGGTAAGTCCCTTTATCTCAGCCTTGTTCTTGAGGATAGCCATACGTGTCTCATAATCAGGAGCGTGGATGTCGATAGGAACACCCCACTCAAATCTTGATCTGAATCTCTCATCCAGAGTCTTGATCTCCTTTGGTGGCTTATCCGACGACAGGATTATCTGCTTACCTTCGTCATGAAGAGCGTTGAAGGTGTCAAAGAATTCCTGCTGCGTACTTGCCTTACCGATCAGGTACTGGATATCATCGATCAGAAGAACATCCACTGTTCTGTATTTGTTCCTGAATTCTTCAGTTTTATTCTTGGAGATTGCTTCTATGATCTCATTCGTGAATTTGTTCGATGGCACATAGAGAACCTTCATATTACTATTGTGCTGGAGTATATAGTGGGCTATGGACTGCATAAGATGAGTCTTGCCCAGTCCTGATCCTCCATACAGGAAAAGTGGATTGAACTTGTCCTGTCCAGGTGAATCGGCAACTGCCAGACATGTTGCGTGAGCGTGCTTGTTGCTCTCACCAACAATAAAGTTCTCAAATGTGTAGTCAGGTCTGAGATTACTCTTGGCAATGGCATCGTTGTAGTCCTCTGAATATGTAGGGGACTTTTCATCCTTTCTCATCTGACTCTCGAGTGTGAATATAACCTGAATTGAATCGTCCTGAAAGAGCTCTCTGAGAACTGTTTCAAGATATATATCAAATAATTTTCTCTTGAGAAATTCTACGCCTCTCTGTCCGTAATCCTCGTCCAGAGTGAAATAGACCTTGTTATCCTCAACTGAATATATCTTGAGAGGTTCGATCCATGTATGGATCATGATATGGGAAATTCCATGTTCATTTTCAAGTATATTCAAAATGTCATTCCACTTGGCTAATATTAAGTCCTTCATCGTAAAAAACCTTCCTCAAAAAAATAATTCTTCCTATTATTAATAACACTATTACATTTTATAATAAATGCACCCCTATTTCAAGCATATTAAGGTTAAAAACAAGATAAATTGCCTTTATTTTGATTTTACATGCTTATACGGTTAGGTACACGTATTTGGGGGTAAAATCAAAATAAACGAGAATAAGGGGCAAAAAATGAAAAAGTTAATAAAAAATCTTATTTGTGTATAATCCACATGTAATGTTGATAACTTTGTTACATAAGTTTCATAATAATTATTATTTTCAAACTTATGTAAATATAAAAAAATGACTGTTTTATATTTGTGAACATCACAAACAGCGATAAATACTGGGTTTTTTAGAATTAAACCCACAAAAGTAAAAAGTTATCAACAAGTTACCAACAAATTGTGGATAACATTATGTAAAGCGACTGGTAACAAAATTTAAATGCTTGCAAAAATGTGATTAATCTATGTAACCACAACATTTTGTGATTAATATTAATGTATCCACCTAATTAATCCAGAACGATTCGTCACCTTTATCAAATAGTGGCTGAAATCCTTATAAAATATAGGAAAAACGGCAAAAAAGGCTTGACTCACATTACCTATTTATTTATAATAGGCAAGTAAATTTGTAAAGAAGGAGGTGTTTTGTAATGAAGATGACATTCCAGCCTAAGAAGAGACAGAGATCTAAGGTTCATGGCTTTAGAAAGAGAATGAGTACTGCTAATGGCAGAAAGGTACTGGCCGCTAGAAGAGCTAAGGGAAGAAAGAAATTATCAGCGTAAGGTCACATGGTTGTGACCTTTTTTTATAGGGTCACAGCAACAGTTTTTCTAATAATCAAAGTTTCGGTGGTTACACAATGAGTAAGATGATTACATTAAAAAACAGCAGAGAGTTTGGCAGTGTGTACAGCACAAAGAATTCGGTAGCCAATAAATATTTAGTTATGTATCTGAGAAGCAACGGCTTGGATTACAACAGACTCGGAATCTCTGTTAGTAAGAAAGTTGGTAACAGTGTGGTAAGACACAGGGTAACCAGATTGATTAGAGAAGCTTACCGATTAAACAGAGCAAATATTGATGTTGGCTATGACATAGTGATAGTAGCCAGACCGTCATCAAAGGACAAGAAATGTCAGGACATTGAGAGTGCTTTGATGCATTTGTGTGGGTTAAAGAAGATAAGCCACATAGGGTAAAGAAATGAAAAAAATATTTATTGGTTTAATCAAATTTTACAGGAAGTATTTGTCACCGCTTAAGGGACATGCTACCTGCAAGTATTTTCCTACTTGTTCGCAGTATGCAATTGAGGCTATCGAAAAGTATGGAGTTTTAAAAGGTGGTCTCCTTGCAGTATGGAGGATACTTAGATGCAATCCTTTTTCAAAAGGAGGATATGATCCAGTTCCATAAAGGAGAAAATTATGTTTCTAACTAGAGAAGATGGAATGATACTCGGACCAGTTTGTTGGCTGCTCGGTAAGATATTCAATTGGATTTACATGTTCGTTGGATTTATTGGAAGCCATATGGGATTCACATACGTCAATCTCAGTGTGTGCGTTATTTTGTTCACATTTGTACTGAGAGGCGCGCTGTTCCCATTATATTTCAAGCAGCAGAGATCAAGTAAGATCATGAGTTTCATCCAGCCTGAGATTGCCAAGGCAACAAAGAAATATAAAGGCAAGACTGATCAGGACTCAATGATGAAGCAGCAGCAGGAAACTCAGAAGATCCAGAAGAAATATGGTGTCAGTATGGCATCAGGATGTCTGACTTCGCTTATACAGCTGCCTATATTCTATGGTCTGTACAGGGTTATCCAGAACATACCTGCGTATGTTCCTTCAATGACAAAGACATACGGAAAGATCGTAGAGATACTGAGTACCAAGACAGATTATATCAAAGCTATAAGTGATGTAGCAGGTGAATCGAAGGTAAGCACAGTTACAATGGCATTGAAACAGATGGGTGATGACCCTACAAAGAATCAGATCATTGATGTGCTTGATAAGTTTTCTAAGAGTGATTGGGATAAGCTGATAGCTAATCTTGATCTTACAGGTAATGCTACTCTCACAAGCTATGTTGATCAGTTCCACAATATGAACCAGTTCCTGTTTGGACTGAATATTGCAGATGCACCGGGATGGAAGCTTTCAATAGCTTTGGTGGTTCCTATCGTTTCTGCTCTCATGCAGTTCTTACAGACAAAGATATCCATGAAGTCATCACAGAATAGCAACATGGATAGCAATCAGCAGACAGCCAACAACATGATGAAGGGTATGATGTACTACATGCCTATCATGTCACTTATATTCTGTATAACTCTTCCTATAGCTATCGGTCTTTACTGGATAGTTGGTTCTGTTATTATGATAATATCTCAGCTTATAGTTGATGCTTATTATAATCATCAGGACAAGGATGAGCTGCTTGCAAAGTGTGCCGAGAAGGCTGCCAAGAAGCAGGCAAAGAAGAAGAACCCTGATAAGAAATCTTTCTATGAGAGAATGATGGATGCTCAGAATGGTAACGTTCCAACAGAGAACAGTCAGTCAGAGAATATAAATAAGATGGCTTCTTCAAGACTTAAGAGTTATGTTAATCCTGCACATTCAGTGAATGTTGACAGTGATGATGTAACCCGCAGAGAAAATGTAAACTATAAACCAGGCAGTATAGGAGCTAAGGCGAATATAATGCTTAAGTACCAGAACAATAGCAACGATAAGGGAGGAAATAAATAATGGAATTCTTAGAATTCAAAGGTAAGACCAAAGATGAAGCCCTTATGCAGGCCAGTGTTGAACTTGGAGTCCCTAGTACAGATCTTGAGTATGAAGTTATCAGCGAAGAGACAAAGGGATTTCTTGGTATAGGTTCAAAGCCTTGTATCATAAAGGCAAGAAAAAAGAAGACATTCCTGGACGATGTTAAGGAGTACCTTGACAGCCTGTTCAAGGCTATGGATATCCAGACAGAGATCCAGATGGATTTTGATGAGGAAGAGAATGTTCTGTCTATCAATCTTGAGGGACCAGAGATGGGAATTTTGATTGGAAAGCGTGGACAGACTCTAGATGCTCTTCAGTATATTATTACACTTGCTATCAATAAGAAGAGCGAGTCACGTATCAGAGTTAAGCTCGATACAGAGAACTACAGAGCAAGAAGAAAAGAGACACTTGAGAATCTTGCCAAGAATATAGCATTCAAGGTTAAGAGATCAAAGAGATCATTTGCTCTTGAGCCAATGAATCCTTATGAGAGAAGAATAATCCATGCTACTCTTCAGAACGACAAGTATGTAGCGACCAGAAGCGAGGGCGAGGAGCCATATCGTAAGGTTATTGTATATCTCAAGAAGAAATAATAGTCACGCTGATGCGTGTAAATATCATCGCAATATTTTATGGTGACAGGAAAGAGATCATTTGAGAAAATGGTCTCTTTTTTGTTGCAGTTTAGTCTTTTTATATGGAAAATGAATTGGTAATGTTGTACACTACATAGATAGGTTGTTTAATCACGGTGAAAGGAAAAGTGTAAGACAGATATGTTCAAGGAAGATACCATTGCAGCTATAACCACCGGTATGAGTAATGCCGGAGTTGGAATAATAAGGATCAGCGGAGACAGGGCATGTGAGATAACAGACATGTTGTTCCGCGCTGCAAATAAAAACAAAAAAGCGGTAAATATGAAATCTTACACTGCTGCATTTGGTGGTGTGTATGAGGATGACAGAATGATAGATGAGGCTATACTTCTGGTCATGAAGGCTCCCCATACGTACACATGTGAGGATGTGTGTGAACTTCAGTGTCACGGAGGTATAGTAGTTCTCCGAAAGATACTTGATCTGGTAATAAAATGTGGTGCAAGGGCAGCCGAACCTGGAGAATTTACAAAGAGAGCATTCCTCGGTGGAAGGATAGATCTGTCACAGGCAGAATCCGTTATGGATATAATAAATGCAAAGAATGACTTTGCAGCCAGAACGTCTGTGGAGCAGCTTCAGGGAAGACTTAGGGATAAGATCATTGATATGAGAGAACAGATTCTGTACAATGTGGCGTTTATTGAATCTGCTTTGGATGATCCTGAACACTACAGTCTGGATGGTTTTCCACAAAAGTTAGAAATAATTGTGGATAACCTTGTAGATAGTGTGGATAACCTTTTGACAACATTTGACAATGGAAAAGTGTTGTCTGAGGGAATAAATACGGTTATTGTTGGTAAACCGAATGCGGGTAAGTCTTCTCTGATGAATATGTTTGTGGGCGAAGAAAGGGCGATTGTAACAGATATGGCCGGCACAACCAGGGATACGCTCAGTGAAGTGATAAATGTAAGAGGTATAACTCTGAACATAGTTGACACTGCGGGAATAAGAGATACAGATGATGTAGTTGAGAAGATAGGTGTGGATAAGGCATTAGAGTCTGTGGATAAAGCTGATCTTGTGCTCTATGTGGTAGACAGTTCAATTGACCTGGATGAGAACGATCACAGGATCATGTCCAGAATACAGGATAAGAATGTTGTTGTGATACTCAACAAATCTGATCTGGAAAAGAAGATAGACGAATCGGATATTAAGAAATATATAGATGCAGATATAATTCAGTTGTCAGCACTGACCGGTGATGGCAGTGAAGAATTGTATGAGCTTCTGAACAGGATGTTTTTTGAGGGTACACTGACATATAATGATCAGCTTTATATCACTAATACCCGACACAAAAATGAACTTGTGTGCACCAAAAATGCACTGTTAAAGGTTAAAGAAAGCATAGATATGGGAATGGAGGAAGACTTTTTCTCCATTGATCTCATGGATGCGTATGAACATCTCGGTTTGATAATAGGTGAAACTGCCAGAGATGATCTGGCTGATAAGATATTTAAGGAATTCTGTATGGGAAAATAGATTGCAGGATATAAGGTACTGGAAGGAGGACATTTGTATGCCTGTTTTGAATGAAGAATATGATGTGGTAGTTGTGGGGGCAGGACATGCAGGATGTGAGGCAGCTCTTGCAAGTGCAAGACTTGGTCTGAATACTATTATTTTTACGGTGAGTATGGACAGTGTGGCCATGATGCCATGTAATCCGAATGTAGGAGGAAGCTCTAAGGGACATCTGGTAAGGGAAATAGATGCACTTGGCGGAGAGATGGGCAAGAATATAGACAAGACGTATATTCAGTCAAAGATGCTCAATGCGTCTAAGGGTCCGGCGGTTCACTCTCTTCGTGCCCAGGCAGACAAGGCAAATTATTCCAGAACCATGAAGCACACCCTTGAGAATACAGATAATCTCACATTGAGACAGGCAGAGGTGTCGGAAATTATCATCGAGGATAATGTGGTTAAGGGTGTAAAGACATATTCGGGAGCAACTTATTTTGCAAAGGCTGTGGTTCTGTGTACAGGAACATACCTCAAGGCGAGATGTATATACGGAGATGTCGTATATCACACCGGACCTAATGGACTTATGGCAGCTAATTATTTGTCAGATTCCATGAAGAATGCAGGGATAGAGATAAGAAGATTCAAGACGGGAACCCCTGCCAGACTGGATAAAAGAACGATAGATTTTTCTCAGATGGAGGAACAGAAGGGCGATGAGAAGATAGTTCCATTCTCATTTACAAATACTGAGGCGGATATAAGACGTGATCAAATATCATGCTGGCTCTGTTACACAAATGAGAAGACACATGAGATAATCAGAGATAATATAGACAGATCACCTCTGTTTTCAGGCGTGATCGAGGGTACAGGACCAAGATACTGCCCTTCTATTGAGGATAAGGTTACGAAATTCCCTGATAAGACCAGACATCAGATATTTATTGAGCCTGAGGGTGAATATACGAATGAGATGTATATGGGTGGAATGAGCAGTTCTCTTCCTGAGGATGTTCAGTATGAGATGATACACAGCATGAAGGGACTGGAGAATGCAAAGATAATAAGGAATGCTTATGCCATAGAGTATGATTGTATAAATGCCATTAACTTAAAACCTTCTCTGGAGTTTAAGAGTGTATCAGGACTTTTTGGTGCCGGCCAGATAAATGGAAGTTCAGGATATGAGGAGGCTGCAGCCCAGGGTATAATGGCAGGAATCAATGCTGCTAGAAAAGTACAGGGCAAGGAAGCGGTGGTTCTTGACAGATCACAGGCATATATAGGAGTTCTTATAGATGATCTTGTCACAAAAGAGACATCGGAGCCATACAGAATGATGACATCCAGAGCTGAGTACAGACTTCTTCTCAGACAGGATAACGCTGATCTGAGACTCACGGAGATCGGACATGAGATCGGTCTTATAGATGACAAGAGATATGCTGCATTTACAAAGAAGAGACAACAGATAATGGATGAGATACAGAGACTTGAGAGCACCATGGTTGGAGCAAATTCAACCATACAGAAGTTCCTTGAGGATCTTGGAAGTACAGGACTTAAGACTGCTGCATCTCTTGCAGAAATTATAAGAAGACCGGAACTGTCATATGAGGCAATTGAACCAATAGATGAGGGAAGAACCAAACTTCCGGATGATGTTATAGAACAGATAAATATAACCATAAAATATCAGGGATATATAGACAGACAGAATCAGCAGGTAAATCAGTTTAAGAAGCTGGAGAAGAAAAAGCTGCCGGCAGATATTGACTATAATGATATATCAAATCTCAGGATCGAGGCCAGACAGAAGCTGTCTCTCATCAGACCTGAAAATATTGGACAGGCGTCAAGAATATCAGGAGTTTCTCCGGCTGATATATCAGTATTGCTGGTGTATCTCAAGATGAAGGGTAGAGACTAAACTGGTATAGAAGTTATTCAGAATAATTTGTTGAAGGAGAACAATATGGACAGATTAAATTCCATAACAAAACAGTTTGGTCTGGAATTGAGTGATAAGCAGATAGAACAATTTTCAAAATATTATGATATTCTGGTTGAGTGGAATAAGGTAATGAATCTTACAGCCATAACTGAGAAGGAAGATGTAATAATAAAGCATTTTGCTGACAGTCTGCTTCTTTCAAAGTATAAAGATCTTCATGAGAATATTGACGTTATAGATGTTGGTACAGGTGCAGGATTTCCGGGAATTCCTCTGAAGATTGCTTTTCCAGAGCTGAATATAACACTTATGGATTCGTTGAATAAGAGATTAAAGTTCCTCGATGAAGTTATAGATGAACTTGGACTGCAGGATATCCACACTGTTCATTCAAGAGCAGAGGATGGAGGTAGAGATGAGATGCATAGAGAAAAATATGATCTGGCTGTATCCAGGGCAGTTGCCAATCTTGCAACTCTGTCGGAATGGTGTATTCCATTTGTCAAGCCGGGTGGATATTTTGTATCTTATAAGTCAAATGCTTTGCCGGAAGAGATGCGGGATGGAAAGAAAGCAATCAGGATTCTTGGGGGACAGGTCGAGAACATATTTAATACGAATATACCGGAGACCAATAACCAGAGAAGCTTTGTGTTTGTAAAGAAGATTGCAAATACAGACAACAAGTACCCGAGAAAAGCGGGAGCTGCTAAAAAGCCAATAGCATAAAAAAATAAAACAGCCTCAAATGGCTGTTTTATTTTTTAGTTTGAAGATTTCATATGTCTTTTTTCTTTTCTTTTTTCACGAATATCTTCCTGTTTTTGTTTAATTGCCTCTATACCCTGTTTGTCGATAGGTTTTATTGTCTTGTGAACATAATAGTTATTGTTTACAGATTTGAATTTTATCTTGCCACAAAAATAACCATGCATCCAGCATTTTCCAACACACATGTACGATGATGGACTATTTGCAAACCAGTCAATATGTGTCTTGACCTTCTTGCTGCATTTGTAACAACGAATCTGAGTTACTTTTTCATCGTCCAGTGCTGCATGTTTATTTCTGAAACCCCTTGAGATATATTCGTACTGGTTATTATGAGATACTTCAATCTCTTCTTCTTTATTCTTAGGTGTTATATAGAGATCAAAGCTGTAAAGCTGATTTATATTCTTGGCTTTCATCTCTTTCATAACAAGTGCGGTGTATCTTGCATCGTTGAGAGCTGTGTGAAATGGTTCATTTTCCGGAATATTCATTTCACTGACCGCTTTTTCAAGTTTACTCATACTCTGAGGTATTCCTGAGGTATTCGTAACGCTTGCATATATACTTTGGAGATTCAGAAACTTAAGTGGCCTAGGAAGCTTGTCCATATAATAAAAGTCCATATTAGTCTGAAGCTCTGTGAGGTCCATAGGTCCCCATGTGCAGAATATGTAATCTTTTCCACACCAGTCAAGAAATTCTGAACAGACTTCCTTGAATCCTCTTCCGAGACTCAGGTCATCCTCATCATAGTTCAGAATTGTTCTGATCTTTGAATGTAATTTCTTATAAATTTTTGGTTTGATAAGACTTGAGTATTCGTCAATGATGTTGAGATTCTTATCTACCTTAACGGCACCAATCTCTATAATTTCAAAAGGCATACGTGGATGTTCACCCATATGCCCATTGTAGCTTTGATTCCATTCAAGATCCATAACAATATAATTCATAGTCATGTCCCTTTAGAAAATTTATTAGTGAAAAATAGTGCACCTGACGGGATTCGAACCCACGACCTTCCGCTTAGGAGGCGGACGCTCTATCCTGCTGAGCTACAGATGCACATCAATTATAAGTGTAACATTTATAGAGTTTATAGTCAAGGATTAACTATATGCCCCTGAAGCCACACATCACCCTTGAATCTTCTTCCCGGAGCAGGTTCACCCAGAAGATGGTTTTTGTTGATCGCTACGGTAAATGTCAGATCATTGCTTTCTACATCAATCAGATATATCGATTCATTTGTATAGCTGTTGGTTGTCTCGATATATGATGTGATAGTTCCTATAACTGCGTAGTGATCAGTCTCAATACCGACAGGCATGAAGCTTGATTTCACTATGGACAGAACATCCTCTTTGTGAGTCCTTCTTCCAATGGTGTTATAGGTGTCCATATCTTCGAGAGTAAGACTTTCTATTGCGTCCGGATCACCCTTCTTTGCAGCCTCGATGAGTTTACTTCTCTTTGCATTGCCATAGGATGTATTTTTATCACTGTGATCATCCACATCAAGAATGATCATACCATTTACTGACAGACCGGAAAAATACGCCTTTGAAAAGTACTTGTTTGATCTGTTCATCCACAATGATTTTTCATAGTCTGCTATGTTGGTTATGAAGAAAATAAGAGTCATTCCAAGACTGAAATCACTGCTAACACCGGCATATGCTCTCTTGTCAGAATATTTCTCAACGTATATATTTTCGTCATCGGTCAAAAGCTTTGATGTGACGTAAGGAAAATAATACTCAATGGATATTGAGCCATCCTTTGACATTTCACCTACAAGCGATATTCCAAATCTCTCCCCAAAGTCTTTGCTGAATTGTACAAGACAGGTGTCAGCACTTATAGTTGATATAAATTTCCTGTCAGGCGATTCAAGAATCTGCCTGTATATAGGTTCAAGCTGCTGTCTGTTTTTTATGTTAGTAAAGCCTATAGATGGAAGAAAACTATGCATTCCGACACCTCCCTTGTTGTATGTTTTTATTTATATTATTACTTTCCTGTCTTCTCAAGATACTCTTTTCCACCCATGTATGGACGAAGCTTCTCTGGAATTCTGACTCTTCCGTCAGCCTGGAGATTGTTCTCAAGGAAAGCGATAAGCATTCTTGGTGGAGCAACAACTGTATTGTTGAGTGTATGAGCGAGATACTTCTTGCCATCCTCGCCCTTTACTCTGATCTGAAGTCTTCTTGCCTGTGCATCGCCAAGGTTTGAACAGCTTCCAACCTCGAAGTATTTCTTCTGACGAGGTGACCATGCCTCAACATCTACAGACTTAACCTTGAGATCTGCAAGATCTCCAGAACAACACTCAAGTGTTCTTACAGGGATATCCATTGATCTGAAGAGATCAACTGTGTTCTGCCACAGTTTGTCAAACCACATCTTGCTGTCCTCAGGCTTACATACAACGATCATTTCCTGCTTCTCAAACTGATGGATTCTGTATACACCTCTCTCCTCAATTCCGTGAGCACCCTTCTCTTTTCTGAAGCAAGGTGAGTAGCTTGTAAGAGTCTTTGGAAGCTCATCCTCAGGAATTATAGTGTCGATGAACTTACCGATCATTGAGTGCTCTGAAGTTCCGATGAGATACAGATCCTCACCCTCAATCTTATACATCATGGCATCCATCTCAGCAAAGCTCATAACACCTGTGACAACGTTGCTTCTGATCATGAAAGGTGGAATACAATATGTGAATCCTCTGTCTATCATGAAATCTCTTGCGTATGAGATAATAGCAGAGTGAAGTCTTGCTATGTCGCCCATGAGATAGTAGAAGCCGTTTCCTGCAACTTTTCTTGCTGAATCGAGGTCAATTCCTCCAAGTGCCTCCATGATATCTGCATGATAAGGAATCTCAAAGTCAGGAACAACAGGCTCACCATACTTCTGAACCTCTACATTCTCTGAGTCATCCTTTCCTATAGGAACTGATGGATCAATGATGTTAGGAATTATCATCATGATCTTCTTAACCTTCTCCTTGAGCTCAGGCTCTAAAGCTTCAAGCTCCTTGAGTCTTGCTGATGTCTCAGCAACCTGCTTCTTAACTTCCTCAGCCTCTTCCTTCTTTCCCTGAGCCATAAGAGCACCGATCTGCTTTGCTATTGCATTCTTGTTTGCTCTGAGTGTATCAGCTTCCTGCTGAGCAGCACGAGCCTGCTTGTCAAGCTCTATTACTTCATCGACAAGTGGAAGTTTGTCATTCTGGAACTTATTCTTTATATTCTGTTTTACTACGTCTGGGTTTTCTCTTAAGAATTTAATATCAATCATGATATCCTCCTATTAAATATATAAATTTATTTGAAAATATATTATAATAATGTAGCTACATAATATATTTTCATGTTTTTGTTTCTTTTTATTTTCTTGTTTATTTTATAAATCTTGTTCTTATCGTTTTAGTGATTTTACGTTTTATACGCTTTTTGTTTTATACGCTTTTGTATTTTATATACTTTTGTGCTTTATACGCTTTTCTATTTTATGTGTTTCATACACATTTGTACGTTGCATGTTTTGTATAATATTTTTTTGAAATATGGTTATTTTAGTTTGTTTTCAGCTATTTCATCCTCGAGGGTTTTAGCTCGTTCAATAGCCTCTTTTTCCTCTTCTGACAGTGCAACATATGCTTCGCCACCTATGATCTCTTTTGCATAGTTAAAACAGCCTTCTCTGGTATGCATACAGTTGAGTACGACACCATTGTTCTCTGTATCCAGAAGAGCAAGTGCAAAACTTAGATTACCACCCATTCCTTCAAATGCATTATACTTTACAAGACCAATTTTACTGACACATGCTGAAAGATGACTCTGTATTTCCTTATGTTCCTTTGTGAGTCGCTTGGAATTGTTTTTTACAGCATCCATCTCAGCGAATCTTTTCATGATAATATCTTCAAGATCACCTGCCTGAGTTCCGCTCAACAGCCTTTTTATCTGTTTGTTTCTATTTTTAATATTGCCCATCAATATGAATAATAGTACAAACAAGGCTATTATGAGAACCAGCATACCAATTAGTATGTAGGCAGGATCAATACCTATTTTTTGTAATATGGAACTTTCCATTATAATATTGTCCTTCCTTGATTGTGCATATGTATGATGCAGATGGTTACTACATCATTTCTTTATTGATTGAGTAAAGCATCTCTGTTATTCGGTCAAGCTCGTCCTGAGAATAGTAGTTTATCTCAATTTTGCCTTTGTCATTATTAGATGCCTTGATAGCTATCTTTGCACCTAAAATTGACTTTAATTTGTTCTCTATATCAGAATAGAAGACGGATAAATCCTTTTGAGGCTTCTGTTTTTCCTCTTTTTCCGGCTTTTTCTCCAGAATTGCCTTTACATATGCCTCTGTTTCTCTAACACTGAGCTTCTGATCGTATACAATTGCAGCCGTTTCGTACTGTAATTTAGGATCTTCTATAGGAATAAGTGCTCTGGCATGTCCTGTTGATATCATATTATACATGACCATCTGTCTTACATCCTCGCAAAGCTTCAGAAGTCGGAGAGAATTGGTTATTGTTGATCTGCTTTTTGATACTCTCTCTGCAACTTCTTCCTGCTTGAGATTATATTCCGATATAAGAGCTTCGTAAGCCTCAGCTTCTTCAATTGGATTCAGATCTTCTCTCTGAATATTCTCTATAAGAGAAATCTCCATTATTTCTTTGTCAGTATAATCACGTATAACTACAGGAACTTCCTTTATTCCTGCCATTCTGGCAGCTCTCCAACGTCTTTCACCTGCAATTATCTCATAATAATCGCCTTTTTTAGTGACAATCAGAGGCTCAAGAACACCATATTTCTTAATGGAATCAGATAATTCCTGTAATGCTTCTTCATCAAACTGCTTTCTTGGCTGTGACTTATTTGGCTCAATGAGATTGATCTTAATCTTCTGTTCAACCTCTTTTACAACTTCCTTCACAACCTCTTTGGTTACTGTTTTTATCTCTTTACTTGTGTTTTCAGAGGAGTTTTGCTGATTATTTCTACTTCGGGACGGCTTTGAAGCCTCTGAAGTACCTAAAAGGTCGTTCAAACCTCTTCCTAAACCTTTTTTCTGTGCCATATTAGCCCTCCATTATCTATAGTAGTCATTTTCTATAACTTCATCTGCCAACATCATATAATGCTCAGCTCCGGCTGATCTTGGATCATACTCAATTATTGGCATTCCGTAACTTGGCGCTTCAGCAAGTCTGACATTTCTCGGTATAACTGTGTTGTATATGTGTTGTTTGAGGTTTTCTTTTACATTTTCAACAACCTGAACTGATAAATTGGTTCTTGAGTCAAACATTGTAAATACAACACCTTCTATAGTAAGAAGTCTGTTCAGATTTTTTCTTATCAGTTCGATAGTGTATACCAACTGTGAGAGACCATCCAGTGCGAAAAATTCACATTGAATAGGTACAAGTACCGTATTTGCTGCTGTAAGAGCATTTACAGTAAGCATTCCAAGTGCAGGAGGACAATCAATGATAACGTAATCAAATTTGTTCTTTACCTTCTTGATATGTGTCTTAAGAATGTGCTGCATATCCTCCATTCCGACAAATTCAACCTCAGCACCTGCCAGTTCTCTGTTGGCAGGAATGAGATTAAGACCAGGATATACGTTTATGAGCATACATTCTCCTATGTTGCACTCATTTCTCAACATATCATAGACTGTGTATTCAAGAGAATCCCTGTCTACACCTAATCCACTTGTCATATTACCCTGTGGATCCATATCAACGGCCAGAACTTTTTTACCCTTTGCTGCCAGACATGCGGCAAGGTTTATGGCTGTTGTTGTCTTGCCAACGCCACCTTTCTGGTTTGCAATCGCTATAATTCTGCCCATTTTGTCTCCTTTTCATTCAAAAAAAGAATGTTTCACGTGAAACATTGTTGTTTGCTTATTTAATATAGATAAAATATGATGATATTTTATATTATAAATAGTGCTTGTCTATTATAGCACTTATAAAGTGCTAATTCTACAAAATACAGAAAAAATATGATGTTTAATAAAATGTTTCACGTGAAACATTCTATTATCTAATGAATGGATAATATCGTATACAAAGTGGCAATTAAACTGTGTAAAATCTGATAAATAGTGTGTGCATGTTTTGTATTCGTTATATGGGTAAAGTTTCACGTGAAACATTTTATAATTGAATTAATGGTTAAAAAGGTAAGTAAAGTATTGACTATGCTTGAAAGTTCTATAAATTCTTTGAAAAAAATCAGAATAATAGACAAGAAAGTACAATTATTATATGTGGATTACTTAGATATATAAATATTATATGTAATGATGAAAATGTTTCACGTGAAACATGAATATTATCAAATAAATCAGAAAAGTAGTTCATGGAGTGGTAATTGAGTTGTAAAATACTTTGTTATAATGTAAATGAATAATAAGGTAGCAGAAACGACAAACAAGATGTAAAAGATTTATAAGTGTAGAAAACAAATGTAAGCGATATCTGAAGTTTGAGTTGAAATACGTTTATCATAAAGTTTCACGTGAAACATTCAAATATATATAATATTAAAGCAAAATTAAATATACAAAGGATCTATTTATTGAAATAATTTAAATCACCATATAATTTAGTATTTAACAGCTTTAAAGATTCTGTATTCATAAAAACGCAATGTAGAATATATAAGTATATAAAGGAATAGAACAGAAGAGATTATATAATACGTAATATGGTTAGAAATATGATTTTGTTATTTTAATAAACAATTTCTTCACAAAGAAAACTGTAAAACTTAGAAAAACAAGAGAAGAATACCTAAAAATATTCAGATATAAGAAAAAATACCTGAAGTAAAGATATTCAGAACAAAATTATCTAGGATAATAATTTCGAAACAATGATGTCTGAAAGATAGTGTTTAGAAGACAATATTCAGAATGGAATATTCATAATGGAATATTCAGAACGATAATACTCAGAACGATAATACTCAGAACAATAATATCCAGAACAATGACAGCAGATAAGAATATTCAGAACAGAAATATCATGAGTAATATTATTTAGAGAAAAGTATCAAAAACAATAATATCTATGACAATATAATTTAAAGTGGTTCCTGGAGATATATGAGAAAAAGAGAATGTTTCACGTGAAACATTCTCTTTTTCTCTAACCAGGTTATATGGTCATATATTAATATAGAAGAAACACTGATTACATTGCCTCTGGAGCTTCGATTCCAAGGAGGTTAAGTGCCTCAGATATTGTATTCTTAGTGAGATATGTGAGCATAACTCTTGCATTCTTAAGCTCAACATCATCTACATTGATTCTTGTTGAGTTATAGAACTTGTTAAATGCCTGAGCAACATCAACTGCATATCTTGCTACAACAGATGGCTCATACTTATCAGCAGCATCCTTGATCACAGATGGGAATCTGTTGATCTCTTTTAATAACTCTATGGCATCCTGCTCTGTAATGAGACTGTAGTTAACCGGTTTTGATGGATCGAATGACTCAGCAAGTCTTACAACGCTGCAGCATCTTGCATGTGTATACTGAACATAAGGACCTGTCTCACCATCAAAGTTGAGAACCTTATCCCAGCTAAATGATACATCCTTGATTCTCTGGTTATATAAGTCATTGAAAAGAACAGCACCAACACCAACTTTCTTGGCTACATCCTCCTTGTTTGGAAGATTTGGGCTCTTTTCGGTGATTATCTCAAGACTCTTTGCAATGGCATCCTTCAGAATATCCTCTGCGTATATGATATTACCGTTTCTGGTAGAAAGCTTTGCTCCCTCAAGACTTACAAGACCATAAGGGATGTGAACAAGCTGATCCTTTGCCCATTCGTTTCCAAGAAGCTCAACTACCTTGAATACCTGTGCAAAATGAAGTTTCTGCTCCTGACCGGTTACATATAAGCACTTTGAGAAGTGATATGTGTCTTTTCTATAGAATATAGCAGCAAGATCTCTTGTTGCGTATATTGAGCTTCCGTCTTTCTTGGTTATGATACATGGAGCCATATCGTAATCTGAGAGATCAACGATCATTGCACCTTCGCTCTCCTTCAGAAGACCGGCAGCCTTAACCTTGTCCACAACAGCCTGGCACTTGTCTCTATAGAAACTCTCTCCAAGATAGTAGTCGAAATCCATTCCGAGGAGGTTGTATGTTCTCTTGTATTCAACAAGACTTATATCCTTGAACCACTGCCATATGCTGAGTGCTTCCTCGTCTCCATTTTCCATCTTGTTGAACCATGCTCTTGCCTCGTCAACAAGCTCTGGATTCTTGTCAGCCTCTTCATGGAACTTCACATACAGCTTCATGAGCTCTGAGATTCCATCCTTCTCAACAGCTTCCTTTGAACCCCATGCCTTGTAAGCTACGATAAGCTTACCAAACTGTGTGCCCCAATCGCCAAGGTGATTTATTCTTACAACATTGTATCCAAGCTTGGAATAAATCTTGTAAAGAGAGTTACCGATTATTGTAGTTCTGAGATGGCCAACGTGGAAATTCTTTGCAACGTTAGGAGATGAGTAGTCAATACATATGGTCTGTCCCTCGCCTATATCGGATTTGCCGAAGTCATCTGTGTTGGCTGCCTCTATCATTGTCTTTACAAATACATCTTTCTTGATATAGAAGTTCAGGTATGCACCTGCTACATCGATCTTCTCGATGAAATCTACATCTCCTATGGCTTCCTTTATATCGGCTGCAATCATATTTGGGGCTTTTCTGAGCACCTTTGCCAGTCTGAAGCAAGGAAATGCAAAATCACCCATATCAGGGCGTGGTGGAATCTCGATTGAAGCAATGATATCTGACATTTCGATTCCTTCTACGTTATTTGAGATAAGCTGTGCAATTTTTTCTTTCATGATAATGTTCCTTTTATGTTTATTTTATTCGAAATATATATGTGTTGATAAAACAACATATACACAATATAACACTTTGTTACTTTAAGATATCCAACCTGTAAACTAAGTAATATATGTCTTTCAACAGATACGTTATTATTCAAGTGGAATAGTAAATCTTACATTTGTTCCGGTTTTTGAATCTCCATCGATCTTCAGAGTTCCATTTAACAGATATATGATCTCCTTGATTCTGTGGAGACTGCTGTACCATGGACTGTTGGTATCATAATTGTTGTCTATACCCACGCCATTGTCGTTGATATATACATCTATGAGCTTACTGCTCAGATATATCTTGATTGAGACCTTGTTGGCATTTGAATGAACAAATATGTTGTCCATAATATCTTTAGTTATTGATAAAAGATATGTAGCTACAATACCTGGAATATTCATGGCATAATCAGCACAGTTGATGTCGTATGATATGCCACATTCAGGATGTTCATCCCTGTAACCCTGGAAAAGTTTCTCAAGATGATTCCATACAGGCTCTTCGCTGTCTGATTCTCCAGAGAGAGAATTGGCAAGTTCATCTACATGGTCGGCAAGTTTTGCCGTTGATGAGGTGAGCTCTTCGAGTGTGACCTTAGCTCTGTTGATATCTGATCTTATAAGCCAGGACAGTACATCCAGCTTGTGTGAATTGGAGTCAAGAACATCTGTGATGTCAGATTGAATCCTGTCCGCAAGCTGTTTTTTCTCATATTGGTACAATCTGAGGATATTTTTTCCGTGATCCGCTGCTGTCAGGGAATCAGTATCTGGTCCGTCTGTTTCTGTTGTATCTTCATTATTAATAGTAGATACTTCCTCAGTCACCTCCGTCAGAAGATCATCTATATGTCTGTTGGAGGTGGATAAATCAGTTATACGCTTCTTAAGCAATGCGGTTTCTTCTTCGTCCTCTTTGATCTGAAGATGAAGAGTCTGCTGCATATCCTGAAGCTCCTTTAACTGAAGCTCTATCTGAGTAGCCTTTTCCTGCTGTGAGGTGGTGTCTACTGAGAATGGTGAAAATACATTGTGACCAGTGCTTGTCTTGAAGGAGTATACATCTAATGTCTTTATAAGCTGGTCTATCTTTGCCTTGAGTTCAAAATCTTCAGTTTTGAGTGACTGAACCTGCTCAAGCTTGCTGATATATGAATCATTAAAGAAATTCAACAGATCCTGATTGGTTTTGCGCACCAATTTGAGACTTTCTATAGAAGATGTATCCATGATGAAACTCCTTTCCATAAATTTGCTGTAATCTTCATTGTAGTATACCAAAAACTGTGTGTCAACAAATGCAAAATCAACGTTTATTTCTTTTCCCTGTATGCGACGAGTCTGTTGATAGGTGTTCCCATTGCTGAGAATTTGGTCTCATACTCGGTCATGATGTTGCCTTCGTTGTATTCTGAATTGTGAAGGTCATATGTGTAGTTCTCAAGGATCCATCCTGCCTCGGGAACCTGTTCCAGAGAGAAATCAAAGAGTCCTCTGTTATCAGTCTTAAATATAACTCTTCCCTCAGGGGCGAGGAACTGATCATACAGACCAAGAAAATGTGTAGATGTGAGACGTCTCTTGGCATGCCTGTCCTTTGGCCATGGGTCCGAGAAATTGAGATATATTCTATCTACTTCATTTGTATCGAATACGTCAGTTATATATTCGGCATCCATTCTTATAAAGTAGAGATTCGTCATCTCAGGTTCAAGCTCTCTTTTCTCAAGGGCACGCACCAGGACACTTGAATACTTCTCTATGCCTATGTAATTGATATCAGGATTGCGTCTTGCAAGCTCCATGATAAACTGTCCCTTGCCCATGCCTATCTCAATATGTATAGGGTTATCGTTGTCAAATAACTCATGCCAATGCCCCTTCATGCCTGTTTCATTGTGCACTACATAGTCATTTGCTGCGATAGTCTCTCTTGATCCTTTTACATTTCTCAGTCTCATAGTAATCTCCATCTATTTATTGTAAAAATCTTCTTTTTATTGAAAAAGTCATACCTTATAATAATAACATAGGCGAAAATGATATTCAAACAATATATATAACTGGTAATTTTGGTATGGGATAGGAGCAGAGTAATACCGAACAAATAAAAATGAAAAAAGTTGAAAAAAACACTTGCATTATAAAAAGAACTAATGTATACTCTAATCTGTTGTGACGAACACAACATGATAAACACGGGCCGCTAGCTCATTTGGTAGAGCACCTGACTCTTAATCAGGGTGTGCGGGGTTCGAGCCCCCGGCGGCCCACTACAAGATGGATTGACTGCAATATGTTGTGGCTGGTCCATTTTTTTGTGCAAAAATCCATGGCCTTTTATTTATTTCCTTATTTGAAGATGTGTGGGTTACACGCCTTCGTTATCGAATGCTGGAATGAAGCTCTCTTTTGCTGTCTCACCCTCCTGTATAAATCCATTTTCAACGCCGATATCAATGGCATAATCCACAAGCTCATCGTATTCAGAAGGAGTTATAGTTCTGCCAAGCTCTGGAAATCTATTCTCAATTCCCGGCATAGGGGTGTACTGGTTCATGATGCTTATATATATTGAATCTTTGTATGTGTTATATAGATATGTGATTATTGACTTGGAATCATCCAGATGATCAGGAAGCTGCAGATGACGGACGATAACACCTCTCTGCATAATTCCGTCGTCATCAAAGCGGGTCTGGTCTCCGCCGCATTGTCTGACCATCTCAGATATGGAGGCTTTGGCATGTTCAGGATAGTCTGGAGCATTACTGTATTTTGCGGACAGATCCGGTGACATGAATTTGAAATCAGGAAGATACACGTCTATATAGCCATCAAGTAGCTGTATCATCTCGGCCGTTTCATAACCACTGCAGTTATATACAAATGGAAGCTTGAAGTTCCGTGATCTCGCCATGTCTATAGCTGATATGATCTGTGGTATATAGTGATCCGGTGTGACAAGATTGATGTTGTTGGCACCCTTATCCTGAAGCTCAAAGAAAATGTTGCACAGCCTTGATATGGATATATCCTTGCCAGCCTTGCCTCCGGATATGGCTTTATTCTGGCAGAAGCAGCATCCAAGTGCACATCCGGAGAAGAATACGGCACCTGAACCGTTCTCTCCGGATATACATGGCTCTTCCCACATGTGTAGCGCTGCACGGCTCACCCTGACTGTGTCTGTCATATGGCAGGCACCTGTGTGACCGGATGTACGGTCTACACCGCATTTTCTTGGACACAATATGCAGTTGTTCAGGATGTGCCGGATATCCATATTATTTACCTCCAAAATAGATGATAATTGTTATTAACTGACAGGTGAATTAGTATTTGTCAGGGTCAAATGTGCTTATGAGATCAGCAAATTCCTGAAGATCAGCATTTGCTTCCATGTGCTCTATCTCACCCCTATCCATAAGCCCCGCAAGGGAAGGATTGATAGGCAGACGGATCGCGTGCCCTATATACAGGTCTCTTATGACCTGCTCAAGCTGGCTCTTGCCAAATATATAGTGCTTGTTATTGCAGTCAGGACAAATGAAATATGACATATTCTCTATCATACCAATGACAGGGATATTCATGCTGTCTGCCATGTGAACAGCCTTTCCAACGATGACAGATACGAGATCCTGAGGGGTGGTAACTACCACAACTCCATCTATAGGGATGGACTGGAATATGGTAAGTGGCACGTCGCCGGTTCCAGGAGGACAGTCGATGAACATATAGTCTATGTCTCCCCAGATGATGTCTGAGTAGAACTGCTTGACTGTTCCCGCTATGATAGGTCCTCTCCAGAGGACAGGTGTTGTCTCGTCGTCCAGAAGAAGATTCACAGACATGATCTTGATTCCTGTTTCCGTCTCATCGGGATACAGGAAATCTCCTTCTGCCTCTGGTGTCTTATGTACGCCAAATGCCTTTGGAATAGAAGGTCCTGTGATATCTGCGTCAAGTATGGCTGTCTTGTAACCCATGCGCTGCATGAGAACGGCGAGCTGACAGGTTACTGAGGATTTTCCGACTCCTCCTTTGCCGCTGACCACGGCAATAATATGTTTTATATGTGAACCTGGATGTGGCTCTATGATAAGACTCTGTGGTTCTGTTCTGCTGGAACAGCTCTGACCACAGGTACTGCAGTTGTGTGTACAATTCTCTGACATGATACTCTCCAATCTACTGCACATGGATGTCTGTGCAATCTGTGTTGTATGCTAAGTTACGCATTTGATTAATATATATCATTAAGAGGTTACAAAGTCAACGAATGCAGGTACTATGAAATTTGAGAGGTGAGTTGAAATTGACGGGTGTCAAATATATAATCAGAGACATGATAGTATACGGATTGTAGAGTTGAAATGAAATACCTGATAGAAAGTATTCTAATAAAGTAATTGGGCATGAAAAATACTATAAAAAGGAGAATATAGCATGGGAGTTTTATCAAATATCGAGCCATATGGAGTTTTTCGTTTCTTTGAGGAGATATGCGGGATTCCACACGGATCGTCGGATACAAAGAAGATAAGTGATTATCTGGTGAAGTTTGCCATAGACAAAAATCTGAGATATATACAGGATGAGAGCAACAATGTGATCATATTCAAGGACGGAACTGCCGGGTATGAGGACAGTGCCCCTGTCATGCTACAGGGACATATGGATATGGTCTGTGAGAAAGATGTTGACTGTGATATTGATTTTGAGCGGGACGGACTGAGACTAGTGCTTGAGGACGGAGTGATATCCGCTGATGGAACCACCCTTGGCGGAGATGACGGGATAGCTGTGGCATTTGCACTGGCTATACTGGATGCCGACGATATACCACATCCACCGATTGAGTGCGTATTTACGGTTGATGAGGAGATAGGAATGCTGGGAGCTGCGGCGATTGACTGTAGTCCACTTAAGTCACGGATCATGCTCAATCTGGATTCTGAGGATGAGGGGTATCTGTTGGTGTCATGTGCCGGAGGTGCGTGTGCTACGTGCCATATTCCGGTTGAATATGAGAATGCAGAAGATGATCATTCAGTTGTGAAAATTATTGTAGAGGGTCTTACCGGTGGACATTCCGGCGTGGAGATCATAAAACAGAGGGCAAATGCCGACAAGCAGCTTGCAAGACTTCTATATAATATAGGAAGGGATGTTCCATACAGACTGATATCTATACAGGGCGGTCTTAAGGACAATGCAATACCTAACAAGGCGAAGGCATATGTGGGTATTGATCCGGAGGATGTGGATAACTTTGTAAAATCTGCGGAAAAGAATGAGAATATTCTGAGGCATGAATTTGGAAATACTGATCCAGAGCTTATAGTGAAAGTAGAAACGGATCTGTCAGATGATCTGGGTTCATATAATAACGCGGATGATGTGCAGAACGATATGTATGGTAGAACCATGATCAACAGAGTTATGACAGAAAAGTCATCGGATATAGTTATCAGGAGTCTTATGATGATGCCAAATGGAATTCAGAAGATGAGCAATGATATAGAAGGGCTTGTGCAGACATCGCTGAATCTTGGAATATTGAATACAACTGAGGATGAGGTCACAGCAAGCTTTTCAGTAAGAAGCAGTGTACAGTCTGAAAAGGAAAATCTGATAGATCAGCTCCGATGTGTATCTGTCTCGGCTGGTGGAAGTCTGGAAGTGCAGGGGGATTATCCTGCATGGGAGTACAGACATGATTCTCCTCTCAGAGATATTATGGTGGATGTGTTTGAAGAGCAGTATGGAAGAAAGCCTGTTATACAGGCGATTCACGCCGGAGTGGAGTGTGGACTTTTCGCTGGCAAGATGCCGGGTCTGGACTGTGTATCATTTGGCCCGGATATGAAGAATATCCATACAAGCAGAGAGTCTATGGATGTAGCCAGTGTGCAGAGAACATGGAAGTATACACTGGGTATACTTGAGAAATTGAAGTAATTGACAGCAATATAATTTCAATAAGGAGAAGAATGATGGAAAAGGTAAAAGGATTCTTGAAGAAGAAAGACATCGTGTTCAGTGTCAAGAGATACGGAATAGATGCTCTCGGTGCCATGGCACAGGGATTGTTCTGTACTCTGCTTATCGGAACTATCCTGAACACACTTGGCAATCAGTTTGGTGTGCCATTTCTTAAAGCGGTTGTTGCGACCGTGAATGGAACAGATTATACAGTTGGAGGTCTCGCATCTGCTATGGCAGGACCTGCGATGGCGGTGGCTATAGGATATGCTCTTAAGGCACCACAGCTCGTATTGTTCTCACTGATAACAGTTGGATTTGCGGCAAATGCCTTGGGCGGCGCAGGAGGCCCGCTGGCAGTTTATTTTATTGCAGTTATTGCAACTGAACTTGGAAAGGTTGTCTCAAAGGAGACAAAGATTGACATACTGGTGACACCTCTGGTTACCATCGGAAGTGGTGTGGCTGTGTCTGCACTTCTTGCACCTACACTCGGTGCCATAGCCATGAAGGTCGGAGATCTCATCATGCTGGCTACAAACCTTCAGCCGTTCTGGATGGGTATTGCGGTATCAGTTCTCGTCGGTGTGGCACTTACACTTCCGATATCATCCGCTGCGATATGTGCGGCATTCGGACTTACAGGTCTGGCCGGCGGTGCTGCTGTGGCGGGATGTTGTGCACAGATGGTGGGTTTTGCGGTTATGTCATTCAGAGAGAATAAGTGGGGCGGACTGGTTTCACAGGGAATAGGAACATCTATGCTCCAGATGGGTAACATCATCAAGAATCCGAGAATCTGGATCGCACCTATAGTTACATCTGCGATTACAGGACCTCTTGCAACATGTCTGTTCAAGCTTCAGATGAATGGAACCCCGGTATCATCAGGTATGGGTACATGCGGTCTGGTAGGACAGATCGGAGTATACACAGGCTGGATGAATGATATCGAGGCGGGAAGCAAGACAGCGGTCACAGCTATGGACTGGGTTGGTCTGATCCTAATCTCATTTGTACTTCCTGCAGTTCTCTGCCCGCTCATCAACATGGTGGTGAGAAAACTCGGCTGGGTTAAGGATGGAGATATGACTTTATCATAAAGATTGGCTGAAATCCGGTGGAAGAAAATTATCTCAAAATTGTTTCCATCAGGCAGATTACAACAGAAAAGATACAATATTTTCGCAAATAAGATTGAAATTGGCTCGAAAGATACAAATTTACAGATTTTGTGTCTTTCGGGCCTTTTTATATGGAAAAGGAGATAATATTTTCCTAAAATGGGTGATTCAGAAGGAAAAAGATACAAAATATATGGTGCTTGATTTGTGGAGTGAAAATACAGCAAAAATGAGCAGACGATAGAAAAATCAAGAATACAAAAAAGTCCTTGCCTTGAAGTGAACTCCAAAGAGTATTATTAGATATGTCAGAGAAACAGTTCCTGACGTTTTTCGAAAATATGGTAGTTAAAACAGACAGGAGGACGCTTTAATGAAGAAATTAGGAGCATTTTTAGTGTGTGCTGTTATGGCTTTTGGACTTGTTGGATGCGGAAGTGGTGACAGCACAGAAAGTAAAAGTACCACACAGGCAGAAACCCAGACAGAGGTTGTTACGGATGCGGTCAATGAGGCCGATACAAGCAACGACAACGCTGACTCTACGGTATCAGAGGAACAGACCAGCGAGGAAAGCAGCGCTGATGAGACAGACAATGTTGACACAGAGACAGGTAAGACTCTGGTGATCTATTTTTCAGCAACTGGAAATACAAAAGATGCTGCAGAATATATAGCGGCAGAGACAGGAGCAGATATATTTGAGATCACCCCGGCCCAGGAGTATACATCGGATGATCTGAACTACAATGATGACAGCAGCAGGGTATCAAAGGAACACAATGACGAAAGCCTCAGGGATGTGGAGCTTACCACCACTGAAGTTCCTGGCTGGGAATCGTATGATACGGTATTTGTAGGTTATCCTATATGGTGGGGAACGTCTGCATGGCCGGTAGATTCATTTGTCAAGGCAAATGACTTCACTGGCAAGACTGTATATCCGTTCTGCACATCGGCGAGCTCAGGACTGGGAAGCAGTGCAGATGATCTGGCTTCTGAGGCAGGAAGCGGAGACTGGAAGGATGGTCAGAGATTCTCGTCGGGTGTGACACAGCAGGATGTGGCCGACTGGATAAGCGGGCTCGGCCTTGGACAGTAATGTGTCAGATAAGTAACTGAACAGATGTAATAAACATAGCTGGAAATAATTTGAAATTGAAATAAAAAGAAACAGGAGGATATAAAAATGTTAAAAGAAACTTACACACTTAACAATGGAGTAGCAATTCCAAAGTTTGGACTTGGAACATGGTTCATCGACGATGACAAGATAGCAGATGCCGTGAGGGAGGCCGTAAAGATAGGTTACAGACATATTGACACTGCACAGGCATACGGCAATGAGCGCGGAGTAGGCGAAGGAGTTAGAACCTGTGGTATTCCAAGAGAAGAACTGTTCGTAGTCTCAAAGGTTGCGGCTGAGCACAAGACATATGAGGAGGCCAAGGCGGGAATCGATGGAACGCTTGAGAAGATGGGACTTGACTATCTCGATATGATGATCATTCACAGCCCACAGCCTTGGGTAAAAGTAAATCAGAGCGATGACAGATACGTGGAGGGCAACAGAGCAGCATGGAGAGCACTTGAGGAGGCATACAAGGAAGGCAAGCTCAAGGCTATTGGTATATCCAATTTCCAGATCGGTGATATCGAGAGCCTTATGGAGACTGCTGAGATCAAGCCTATGGTCAACCAGATACTTCTTCACATCAGCAATACTCCGATAGAACTGGTGGATTACTGTCAGAAGAACGATATACTTGTTGAGGCTTATTCACCTATCGCACATGGTGAGATACTCAATCAGCCTGAGATCAAGGCTATGGCGGACAAGTATGGTGTGACTGTTCCACAGCTCTGCATCAGATATACTATCCAGCTCGGAACAATTTCACTGCCAAAGACGGCCAATCCAGAGCACATGAAGAGCAATACAGAGGTCGATTTCGAGATAAGTGCAGAGGATATGGAGGCTCTTAAGAATTTCAAGAAGATCGAGAGCTATGGAGCGAGCAGTGGTTTTCCTGTATATGGTGGACGTATATAATAAAGAAAAGTTCATAGCTATAGTGGACAGCCGTCAGGTTTGTATAGTTTGCAATCATAAATATCTTGCATAATATAATAGTTACCTTATAATAGAGATGTTGCTAATTTTATACATTTAGGAGGAAATGAACAATATGAAAAAGGGAACAAGTTATATTGTAGTGGCTGCAATGATGATGGGATTGATGCTGACAGGCTGTGGGGGCAATGACAATTCTGTAACTAAGGCTACAACTGAAGCTGAGACAGAAGCAGCAACAGAGGAGCAGGATACTGAAACACAGGACACTGCAGATGATACTGAGGACAGTTCGGTCGCCATTGATGAGGAGGACACAGAGGAAGATACAGAGGACAGTGAAGAGGCAGAAGCTGATCCTTCAATAGTAGGTGTATACACCAAGAATGGTTATGAGAATTCGTATTTTGGATTTAAGATCAACCTTGAAGGAAGCTATGGAATTCAGACAAGAGGTTCATTACTGACTGCCACCGATATCTCTGAGGTTGTGGAGGATTCCAATAGCGATGAGACTGTACAGAGGGCATTGGATAATCTGGACAATAGCTTTACGGTAGGAAACGATTATGCATTCTGTGCAAATGATGGTACACACTATATTCTGCTCAAAATAAAGTCCCCTAAGGGTGGTGGAAATTACGGTTATGATGTGTGGGCTGATGAGAATACAGTAGCAAAGGCAACTGTTGCTCAGATGGATACTGTTATTACATCTACAGCAAGTAGAATTGGCGCTGAAGCAAGCAATATTGAGACTGATTATTCCAAGTGTACAGTATTTGGCGAAGAGCACTACATATGTACAGCAACGGCTGATATGTCTGGAACTGAGTACTCTCTGACAAATGTAATAGTAAGATCAGATGACGGAAAGTATACGATGATAATAGCTATAGAGACACTTGGTGACAGAAATTATCAGGATATTCTGGATAACATGTTCAGTCCATTATAAATTTTACAACTTTACTTTTTCAAAAACAAAAAGTATAATACACATCGAAAGCGAGTGGCAAAGATTGCGTAAATCCAGTTTTGTCACTCGCTTTTTATGTGTATATATAATAATTTTCTAGTGTGTAGCTATTCAGCGTAAGTCCAACTAACTTAGGCGGTAGCTGCTTTTTTTGTTCAGGAAAAGGAGTTTGAAGAGTGGAAGAAATAGATAAGAACAAAGAGGAAAACAGAGAGAGAAATAAGATGAAAGATATGCCAGTTGGAAAGCTGATGATCCAGATGGGTATTCCTATGATTCTTTCCATGGCGCTTCAGGCGGTGTACAACATCGTAGACAGCGCATTTGTGGGAAATATGAAGGTGGGAAGTGAGGCTGCGTTAAATGCCCTCACGCTGGTATTTCCGGTGCAGATGCTCATGGTTGCTCTGGGCATAGGCACGGGAGTCGGCACAAATGCGTTTATTGCCAGAACCCTTGGTCAGGGTGATAAGGAAAGAGCTGCCAAGGTGGCTGGCAACAGTCTGTTTCTCGGTGCTGTAATATATGTGGTGTGTTTGTTATTTGGAATATTGGGAGTGAGGACTTATATAGTCTCACAGACTATGGACACGCAGGTCACAGAGATGGCTGTGGATTATCTAAGAATATGCTGTGTGTATTCATTTGGAATAATACTCTTCTCGTTGTTTGAGAAGCTGCTTCAGGCAACTGGCAGATCCATGTATTCAACGATAGGTCAGGTGATGGGAGCTGTCATAAACATCATACTTGATCCGCTTCTCATATACGGAGTGGGACCATTTCCTGAGATGGGTGTCAGAGGAGCCGCCTATGCGACTATTATAGGTCAGATAGCGTCTGCGGTTCTGCTGTGCGTGTTCCATCTGAGACTTAATAAGGAATTTGAACATGGATGTGCATACATGAAGCCTGACTGGAGAATCATCCGGGGAATATATGCCATAGGACTCCCGGCCATCATAGCCCAGGCACTTATGTCCATCATGGTATACGCGCTGAATCTCATTCTCAAGTTTAACCAGTCGGCGCAGACTGCATATGGTCTGTTCTACAAGGTTCAGCAGTTTGTGCTGTTTCTCGCATTTGGACTCAGGGATGCGATCACCCCGATCACGGCATACAGCTATGGAATGGGTGACAGAAAGAGGATAAATGATGCGATTAAGTATGGAATAATCTACACAATAGTGCTGATGGTGTTTGGAATGGCTGTGACAGAGCTGTTTCCAGCTGCATTTGCCGGACTTTTTAATGCGGGACAGTCCAGAGTGTATTTTATAGACGCCATGAGGATAATCTCCCTAAGTTTCGTATTTGCCGGGGTAAATGTTGCATTTCAGGGAATATATCAGGCCCTTGAAGGCGGTGTGGAATCGCTTGTGATATCGCTGCTCAGACAGTTGATAATCATCCTGCCGCTTGCCGGAGCATTTGCGGCTCTGGTCAGAGGCGGTCAGGCGGATGTATCACTGATATGGTGGGCATTCCCGATCACGGAGATCGTGTCGTGCGTGGTGGGCATGGTGTTGCTGAGAAGGAAAATGAGGAGGGTTACTTCTTCTCTGCACCTTTCATCATTGACTTAAATGTCAGCATGAATGTTGCACCGCATGAGAATGCGGACACTATGTCGCTGATAGGCTCGGCGTAGTAAATACTCATGACTGAGTGTGTGCAGTATGGCAGGATGATCGCGAGTGGGATTATCAGTATGACCTTTCTCAGCAGTGCAAATATAAGGGATTTGCCTGCCTGTCCCATGGATATGAAGGACTGCTGACATCCGTTCTGTATGCCAAAGAACATCATTCCGAATATGTATATCGGAAGAACCTTTGCACAGAGTGCTTTGAGGGATTCATCCGAGGTAAATATTCCGGCTGCCACGGACGGAAACAGGAATGCGGCCCCAGCCAGGACAAATGACACTATGATGGACATGGTTATCAGTATGGTACATGTCTTCTTCACTCTGTCCACGTTGCCCTTGCCGTAGTTGTAGCTGATGATGGGCTGGACTCCCTGGGAGAAACCGCTCATCGGGATAAATATAATCTGCATGATACTTTGGAGTATGGTGAATGATCCCACGTACAGGTCATCGCCGTACTTCTGGAGCCCGTGAGTGAACACGATGGTTATAAGGCTCTCCGTGACCTGCATGATAAATGGTGACACACCGAGAGCTGCAATTGACAGGATCAGCTTGCCTTGTGGACGCATCATCTGCGCTGATATGCGAAGACTAGCCTTGTCGGATGTCAGAAATCTGATAACCCATGCCGCACTTATCGCCTGGGATATGACGGTCGCTATGGCCGCACCCTTGATTCCGAGGTTCAGTGCAAATATGAATATCGGATCGAGGATGATGTTGAATATGGCTCCTATGAGCACAGAAAACATGGCGGTCTTTGACTGTCCCTGGGCTGTGATAAATGTGTTCAGTCCGGTGGTGATCATGACAAATATAGTGCCTATAAGGTAAATGCTCAGATAGTCATCGGCATGTGGATAGGTGGCATCGCTGGCACCGAAGAAATACAGAAGCGGTTTCTTCAATGTGTAGATGACAGCCATAACAATAACTGTAAATATGATGAGCAGGGTTACGCCATTTGACAGGATGCGCTGTGCCTTGTCCCTGTCGCCTTTACCGAGAGCAATGGAAGCCAGAGGTGCTCCGCCCGCGCCCACGAACACGCTGAATGCACTTACAAGGGTGATGATCGGGAGACACAGTCCGATTCCGGTGAGGGATGCTGCGCCTACCTCGGGGATATGTCCTATGTATATTCTGTCCACTATGTTGTATAAGAGATTGATGAGCTGCGCCACAAATGTTGGAATGCCCATGGAGAGCATAAGTTTAAATATCGGCGCCGTGCCCATCCTCTCTTCGGAATTTGAAGAAATTGTACTTGTGTTCATAACTACTCCTTAATGTTGATAACTTTTCGAATTTTTCGGAAAAGATTATATTTTGAATAGATGTGTTCTCTATTATAATGCCTAATGTATAGAATATTTCAGTTAGATGGGGTAGTCAATCAACAAATAATAAAGAAAGTATAAAATAAATGATAAGTGGAAAAAGTCCAGCAAATATGCGGAAAACAGTAAAAAGCGAGTGAAAATATAACAAAAACTTGAAAAATTATTCTTGACAAATTTACTAGGAAAGCGCAATATGGTTACAGATATAAGATAAACCGTTGATCAAGAGGAGTAGCGGCATATAACATGTTCAGAGAGTTGCAGGTGGTGTGATTGCAGCGATGGGAGTGCAGGTGAATGGACTTGTGAGGGCAAACCGAAAGATTTGAGATTCAAGTAGGGGAGACGGAGACCTACCGTTATAGAAGGTACATATATGATTGTATATGGTCGAGGGCATCGATATATATAAATATATATAAATTATTTATATATATTTTTTTTATTTATTGATGAAATTAGGTGGCACCGCAGGAGATTAGATTTCTTGTCCTAATGTTTGTAGGATAAGGAATTTTTTTTATGTCCTGTGGTTTTTTTTATTTTCATAAGGAGGGACCCGCATAAGCGGGAGGAATCCTAAAAAGGAAACGCACTGATGTGCGAGTAGGTCATCAAGCTACGCTTGACGACATGTTGTGAAGCACGCAGACGCCGCGCGAAGCGCCTTTCATGCGTCTGCTCATAATGGATTAATTGGCAAGGAGGATGAGACATGATAAGACCAGAACTTAACGAGGCAAAGAAATATGCGGCAGACGGATATAGGATGGTTCCGGTGTGCTGTGAGATGTTATCGGATGTGATCACACCGATCAACTTACTCAGAAAGCTGAAAGCGGCAAATGAGCACTGTTACATACTTGAGAGCGTGGAGAATCAGGAGGTGTGGGGACGGTACACATTTCTTGGTTACAATCCGAAGCTTGATGTCACATGCATGAATGGGCACATACAGCTCAAGGATATAGATGGAAATGTGATAAAGAAAGCGGATGACATTCATCCTGAGGGATTCATAAGAGAGATACTTAAGGATTACAAGAGTCCGAAGATAGAAGGACTTCCAACATTTACAGGCGGGTTTGTCGGTTACTTCTCATATGATTACATAAAGTACAGTGAGAAGAAGCTTGTGATCGATGCCGAGGATGATGAAGGGTTTCAGGATCTGGATCTCATGCTCTTTGACAAGGTCATTGCATTTGACAATTTCAAGTCAAAGCTGATCCTCATTGCAAATGCTGACACATCCAATATAGAAGCTGGATATGCAAATGCACTTGCTGATATAGAAGATATGAAGAAGCTCATCCTCGATGGAGAGATGGCGGAGATAGAGCCGGTTAAGATGAAGAGTGATTTCAAGCCGCTGTTTGACAAAGAGAAGTATTGCAGCATGGTTGAGAGGGCAAAGAGGTACATATTCGAGGGAGATATCTTCCAGGTGGTTCTGTCCAACAGACTTGAGGCAGAGATGGAGGGATCGCTGTTCAACACGTACAGGATTCTCAGAAGCACAAATCCTTCACCGTATATGTTCTACTTCAGCGGAGACCAGATAGAGGTTGCGGGCGCATCGCCTGAGACACTGGTAAAGCTTGAAAATGGCGTGCTTCACACATTTCCACTTGCTGGAACGAGACCAAGGGGAAAGACAAAGGAAGAGGATATGAGACTTGAGGCCGGACTTATGGCGGATGAGAAGGAGCTGGCAGAACACAACATGCTGGTGGATCTCGGTAGAAATGATCTTGGAAAGATAAGCAGATTCGGAACCGTTGAGGTTGAGCAGTACATGAAGATTCAGAGATATTCACATGTAATGCACATCGGCTCAACAGTCAGAGGCGAGATCGACGACAGCAGATTCGATGAGCTGTCAGCAGTGGATGCGGTTCTCCCAGCGGGCACACTCTCAGGAGCACCGAAGATCAGGGCGTGTCAGATTATCAACGAGCTGGAGGACAACAAGAGAGGAATATATGGCGGTGCCATAGGATACATAGATTTCACAGGGAATCTTGATACATGTATAGCCATAAGGATCGCATACAAAAAGGGTGACAAGGTATTTGTCAGATCGGGAGCGGGAATCGTCGCAGACAGTGTTCCGGCAAATGAGTTCCAGGAATGTATCAACAAGGCAAAGGCAGTTACAACAGCACTTGAGATGAGCAGTTGTTTGTGAATTGAAATCACAAACAACTATATATAAGGAGGAAAAAATGACAATACTTATAGATAATTATGACAGCTTCTCCTACAACCTGTATCAGCTTGTGGGGGCAATAAATCCGGATATAAAGGTCATAAGAAATGATGAGTTCACCTGTGAGGAGATTGAATCGATGAAGCCGGATCACATAATCATCTCACCGGGACCCGGAAGACCTTCGGATGCGGGAATGTGTGAGGAAGCGGTGAGATATTTTGCAGGAAAAGTACCAATCCTTGGCGTGTGTCTCGGACATCAGGCGATTTGTGAGACATATGGTGCGACAGTCACATATGCAAAGAAACTTATGCATGGAAAGATGTCGCTGGTTGATGTGAATCTGAACTGCAGATTGTTCAGAGGACTTCAGAGCAAGATACAGGTTGCCAGATATCATTCACTGGCAGCAGCCGATGAGAATTTCCCAGAATGTCTGGAGGTCACAGCAAGAACGGAGGATGGAGAGATCATGGCAGTAAAACACAGGGATCACGAGGTATACGGAGTTCAGTTCCATCCGGAGTCGATATTGACACCGAAGGGCAAGATAATGCTCAGGAATTTTTTAGAGATATAAAATGATATAAAATAAGGAGGATATGGCGATGATACAGGAAACTCTTAAGAAGGTAGCAGCAGGACAGGATCTTACATACGATGAGGCATATGCCAGCATGGATGAAATATTCAGCGGCCAGGTGCCGGGAGAGACAACGGCTGGATATCTCACAGCGCTTCATATGAAGGGCGAGACACTTGATGAGATAACAGCCAGTGCAAATGGAATGAGAGACCATGCGGAGTCTCTTCCACATGACGGAATAGATGTTCTTGAGATCGTGGGAACAGGCGGAGATTGTGCGAATTCATTTAACATATCGACAACGAGTGGTATAGTTGCAGCAGCAGCCGGAGTACCGATCGCAAAGCACGGCAACAGAAGCGTATCGAGCAAGAGTGGAGCAGCGGATGTACTTGAGGCTCTTGGTGTAAATATCTCCATATCACCTGAAAAGATGGGCAAGGTTCTCGCTGAGTGCAACATGAGCTTTATGTTTGCCCAGGTATATCACAAGGCGATGAAATATGCAGGTCCGGTCAGAAAGGCACTTGGAATACCGACAGTATTCAATATCCTTGGACCTCTCACCAACCCGGCAAAGGCTCAGATGCAGATCATGGGAGTATACAAGGAGGAGCTTGTTGATCAGATGGCTCCTGTACTTGTTGGTCTTGGTGTAAAACGGGGACTTGTCGTATACGGACAGGATTGTCTGGATGAGATATCCATGAGCGCACCTACAACAGTTGCAGAGATCAAAGATGGCGAGATCACAAAGTATGAGATCAAGCCAGAGGATTTCGAATTTGAGAGGTGCAGTAAGGAGGATCTGGTGGGCGGCGATCCTGAGGAAAATGCACAGATTACCCGCGATATCCTGTCAGGCAAGATTAAAGGAGCCAAGAGAAATGCAGTTGTACTGAACGCAGCAGCTTGTATCTACATCGCAGGCAAGGCAGATTCCATAGCGGATGGAATCAAGGTTGCAGAGGACGTGATCGACAGTGACAAGGCTGCTGAGACGCTTGATGCATTTGTAAGACTGACAAATGAGTAGATAAGTTTTATCGCAGACTATGATAGAAAGTTGTATAGAGAGGTAAGAGATGATATTAGATGAGATAGCTGCAAAGACAAAGGAACGTGTGGCGGAGCAGAAGAAAAAAGATCCTCTTGAGGAGATGAAGAGACAGGCACTTGATATAGTTGCCAGAGAGACGGATAACGGCAGCAGCCCATATAGTAAGTTCCCATTTAGGGATAATCTGGCAGCGGATGGAATATCGTTTATTTGTGAGGTCAAGAAGGCATCGCCTTCCAAGGGGCTTATCGCACCGGACTTTCCCTATGTTGAGATCGCAAAGGAATATGAGGCGGCTGGTGCTTCAGCCATATCGGTGCTCACTGAGCCGTTTTATTTCCAGGGAAGCAATCAGTTCCTGATGGATATAAAGAAGGAGGTAAATATACCGCTGCTGAGGAAGGATTTTACAGTTGACGAGTATATGATATATGAGGCAAAGGTCATAGGAGCCTCGGCGGTGCTTTTGATTTGCGCAATACTGGATGACGAGCAGCTTGGATTATACCTGCAGCTTGCGCATGAACTTGGGATGTCGGCTCTGGTTGAGGCTCACGATGAGGAGGAGGTCAGACGGGCGATAGCCTGCGGAGCCGGCATCATCGGAGTGAACAACAGGAATCTCAGAACATTTACGGTGGATATCATGAACAGCGTTCGTCTTAGAAAGCTGATACCGGATACGGTGCCAGCCACCCATGTGGGGACGGAGGTACCTGTCACTGGTACAGGAGCTGCGGCTGACACTTTAGCACCCCAGAAGATGGTGTATGTGTCTGAGAGTGGAATCAAGGCAAAAGAGGACATAGACAGGCTCAAGGCAAATGGAACTGATGCGGTGCTCATAGGTGAGACATTTATGAGAAGTCTCGACAAGAAGAAGTTGTTTGCGGAACTTAGAGGCGAGTAACATATTATATAGAAGAAACACAATACAAAAGTGTAGAAATTACATTTGAAAATATATCTGAGAAGACAAAAACAGGAGGAAAAACATATGTCAAAAGGCAGATTTGGCGTTCACGGCGGCCAGTATATTCCAGAGACTCTGATGAATGCGATGCTGGAGCTGGAGGAGGCTTACAAGAAATATAAGGATGATCCGGAGTTCAACAGAGAACTCACGGAGATGCTCAACGAGTATGCGGGAAGACCTAGCAGACTTTACTATGCGGAGAGAATGACAAAGGATCTGGGCGGTGCAAAGATCTACCTCAAGAGAGAGGATCTGAACCACACAGGAGCGCACAAGATTAACAACGTAATCGGACAGATGCTCCTTGCCAAGAGAATGGGCAAGACAAGAGTTATCGCGGAGACCGGTGCCGGACAGCATGGAGTTGCAACAGCTACAGTTGCAGCCATGATGGGCATGGAGTGTGAGATATACATGGGCGAGGAGGACACGATCAGACAGGCTCTCAACGTGTACAGAATGAGACTTCTGGGTGCAAAGGTTCATCCGGTAAAGACTGGAACAGCCACACTGAAGGATGCGGTATCTGAGGCATTCCGTGAGTGGACAAGCAGGATCGATGACACACACTATGTACTCGGCTCAGTCATGGGACCATATCCTTTCCCTGAGATCGTCCGTGATTTCCAGGCTGTGATCAGTAAAGAGATCAAGGCACAGCTCATGGAGAAGGAGGGAAGACTTCCTGATGTCGTCATGGCATGTGTGGGCGGCGGTTCAAATGCCATCGGAGCTTTCTATGATTTCATACCTGACGAGAGCGTCAGATTGATCGGCTGTGAGGCAGCAGGCAGAGGTGTTGATACATTTGAGACAGCGGCAACCATCGCAACCGGAAAGCTTGGTATATTCCACGGCATGAAGTCCTACTTCTGTCAGGATGAATATGGCCAGATCGCACCTGTATATTCGATCTCAGCGGGACTTGACTACCCGGGAATCGGACCTGAGCATGCATACCTTCACGACATCGGACGTGCAGAGTATGTGGCGATCACAGATGACGAGGCAGTTGATGCATTTGAGTATCTGTCAAGGATCGAGGGAATCATCCCTGCGATAGAGAGCGCACACGCTGTGGCTTACGCCATAAAGCTGGCACCTACAATGGATAAGGATAAAATAATAGTGATCAATGTATCAGGACGTGGCGATAAGGACGTTGCAGCCATCGCAAGATACAGAGGGGAGGATCTTCATGAGTAATATATCAAAAGCATTTGAGCATGGAAAAGCATTTATACCATTTGTGACATGTGGCGATCCGTCGCTGGATGTGACAGAGGAGGTAGTATACGCAATGGTTGAGGCCGGTGCAGACCTTATAGAGCTGGGAATCCCATTCTCAGACCCGACAGCCGAGGGTCCGGCCATTCAGGGCGCAAATATAAGAGCGCTTGCAGGCGGCGTGACGACAGACAAGGTATTTGACCTTGTGAGAAAGCTCCGCAAGAAAGTGACAATACCTATGGTGTTCATGACATATGCAAATGTCGTGTTCTCGTACGGTTCGGAGAGATTCATCAGCACATGCAGGGAGATTGGCATAGACGGTCTGATCCTTCCTGACATTCCTTACGAGGAGAAGGACGAGTTTGATGGAATCTGCAAGCAGTATGATGTGGATCTCATTTCACTCATCGCACCTACATCCCATGAGAGAATATCCATGATCGCAAATGATGCGAGTGGATTTGTATATTGCGTGTCATCACTCGGTGTAACCGGAACCAGAACCAAGATCACCACAGACATAGGTGCAATGGTCAATCTGGTGAAGAAGGCGAAGGACATCCCTTGCGCTGTAGGTTTCGGAATATCTACACCTGAGCAGGCAAAGCAGATGGCGGAGAAGTCAGACGGTGTCATCGTCGGTTCAGCCATCGTCAAGCTGTGTGCCCAGTACGGCAAGGACTGTGTGCCTTATGTGAGAGATTATGTGAAGAGCATGAAGGATGCGATAAGGTAGGAAATTATAGATACTAATTGGGGTATGCATTTGTGGATGCATATTTAAGAGAGTCGGAGAAATCTGGCTCTCTTGTGTTTTATAGATATATTTATAAATATGTTGACACCACAATTAGTTTTTGATATAACATATACATCAGCGATTGCTGATATCCATAATGAAAATTGAATAAATCATATTTTAAGTAGAAGAGTTTGAAAACATGATGAGTAGCAAGTGCTACAAGTCTGCAATCATGACTCTTTTTTTGTTGCCTTTTGGGCATGGGGCAGATTTCAAATGAAAACTGAATATGCATCTGCCTGGTATCCGGGGCAGCAAAGAATACGGACACAGCGACTGTCGTCGGCTGAAAAATGACAGACCGGGGAGCGGGCACTGATAAGGTGTGAGCTGGTAAAGCTTCAGATAACACATTGACAACATTTTGTAGATTTATTTTAGGTTTATTTTTTCATTATGGAGGTAACGATTATGAGATATTCATTTACAGAAAAGACATCACACAGACAGCAGGAGACAGCATACATGCTTTATATGATCATCGGCAGCTATTTTCACAGATGCAGCTGCAGATCAAAGGCGTTGGAGGAGAATCTATTCCTTCATTATAAAGAGATGCCGGTAAAGCGTCAGGAAGAGAAAGAGTGGCAGATTATCAGAGTCAGCGAGGGCGTGCTTGGCGAATGTCTTGCCAGCATGGCGCAGATGAACGCGGAGGTATTCATCTCAAAGACAGATGAAATGTATGTGTTGAGATTCTATACTAGCTTTGAGGATATTGTGGTAACTGTTGATGATAAGGGACGCTATGATATAAGTCTGGTGGAGGATGAAATGGTGGCGTAGTGGTGATGTGTATAGCGTGAACAGAATGGTTAACTGGTGTATGATGGCGGTTGTCCGGGGTATAAATAAACTTGGACAGCTGTCATGTTTTTGCTTGATATAAGAACTAATGTTCGATATAATATAGGCAGGCTTTAGCCTGGGTGCTGCCATGAGAAGGTGGCAGTTTGTGTAAAGAATTTTGAGGAGATTTTCATGGATCATTTTGAATTGGTATCGGAATATAAGCCTACCGGAGATCAGCCGGAGGCTATTGAGAAACTGGTAAAAGGATTTAAGGAAGGCAATCAGTTTGAGACGCTGCTGGGTGTAACCGGATCTGGTAAGACTTTTACCATGGCGAATGTCATACAGCAGCTTAATAAGCCAACACTGATACTTGCACATAACAAGACTCTGGCGGCGCAGCTTTATGGGGAGATGAAAGAATTTTTCCCGAACAATGCGGTGGAGTATTTTGTATCATACTACGATTATTATCAGCCGGAAGCATATGTGGCGTCTACGGATACTTATATTGCAAAGGATTCGTCTATTAATGACGATATTGACCGGATGAGACATAGTGCAACAGCTGCGCTCATAGACAGAAAGGACGTAATCGTGGTCGCGTCTGTGTCGTGCATATATGGTATCGGTGATCCGGACGAGTACAGGAATCAGATGCTGTCATTCAGAGTCGGAATGATAAAGGATAGAGATCAGGTCATCGATGAACTGACAGATATACAGTATGACAGGAATGACATGGATCTGCAGAGAGGCACGTTCAGAGTGCGCGGGGATGTACTTGAGATAATACCTGTGTCAACATTTGACGATGGAATAAGGATAGAGTTTTTTGGTGATGAGATAGACAGGATCACAGAGTTTGATCCGCTCACTGGAGAGGGAAAGAGGGATCTGACATATACCTGTCTGTTCCCGGCGTCCCACTATGTGGTTGGACAGGAGAAGATGGAGAAGGCACTGAAGAGGATAGAGGCGGAGCTCAAGGACAGAGTTGCTTACTTCAAGTCAAAGGATAAACTCATCGAGGCACAGCGTATCGAGGAGAGAACTAACTTTGATATGGAGATGATGAGAGAGACTGGATTTTGCTCTGGTATAGAGAACTATTCCGGTCCGCTGGCTGGAAGATCAGCCGGAGAGACGCCGAGCACACTGCTGGATTTCTTTGATGATGACTTTCTTCTTATTATAGATGAGTCACATATGACGGTGCCTCAGGTTGGCGCGATGTATTCGGGAGACCGATCCCGTAAGATGAATTTGGTTGACTATGGATTCAGGCTTCCATCGGCACTTGACAACAGACCACTCAACTTCTCGGAATTTGAGCAGAAGCTTGATCAGGTCATGTTTGTATCAGCCACACCGGGCAAATACGAGGAGGAGCACCAGATGCTTATGGCTGAACAAATCATCAGACCTACAGGACTTCTTGATCCGCCGGTTGAGGTCAGACCGGTGGAGGGACAGATAGATGATCTGCTGAAAGAGGTTCGCAAGGAGACCGAGCAGGGACACAAGGTACTTGTGACAACACTTACCAAGCGTATGGCTGAAGATCTCACCAGCTATATGAGGGACAATGATATAAAGGTAAAATATCTGCACTCGGATATAGACACCATGGAGAGAGTTGAGATAGTGAGAGATCTCCGCCTTGGAGTATTTGATGTGCTTGTTGGAATCAACCTTCTGAGAGAGGGGCTTGATATACCGGAGATCACACTGGTAGCCATACTTGACGCTGATAAGGAAGGTTTCCTGCGATCGGAGACATCACTCATCCAGACCATAGGAAGAGCAGCCCGAAATGTGGATGGACATGTCATCATGTATGCGGATACTATCACGGGTTCTATGAAGTATGCCCTCGATGAGACGAGCAGACGTCGTGAGATACAGCAGAAGTATAATGAGGAACATGGAATAACCCCTAAGACTATAGAGAAGAGCATAAGGGATCTCATAACCATAGAGGTGAAGAAGGAGGAACTTCCAGAGGAGGATAAGGACGCTGAGTCCATGACGAAGAAGGAGCTTCAGAAGGTTATCGCCAAGCTGACCAAGAAGATGAATATGGCGGCAGCAGACCTCAACTTTGAGGTGGCGGCAGAGATCAGGGATCAGCTCAAGGTGTATAAGGCGGCACTGAGAGATTATGATAAAGAATAGATGGATGCAGGGTAGATAATTAAGATATAACAAATATAAATAATAAAGAGAAAAGGTTAGATCAAGATGGAAGACAATAAGAATTATGAACGTGGTGAGCATCTGGAGAATATAACGGATGCGAGCATGAAAGATGATGATTATTTCAACGCCAGCAGGAATATTGACAGGAAGTATATTACTATTGAGGGCGCACGTGAAAATAATCTGAAAAATATCAATGTCAAGATTCCAAGGGACAAATTTGTTGTCGTGACAGGACTTTCGGGATCAGGTAAGTCTTCACTGGCATTTGACACGATATATGCGGAGGGACAGAGACGATATATGGAGTCGCTGTCCTCCTATGCGAGACAGTTCCTTGGACAGGCTGAGAAGCCGGACGTGGATAAGATAGAGGGACTTTCCCCTGCAATCTCCATAGATCAGAAGTCAACAAACAGAAATCCCCGATCCACAGTTGGCACTGTCACTGAGATATACGACTATTTCAGACTTCTCTATGCCAGAGTGGGAATACCACACTGCCCGAACTGTGGTAAGGTCATAAGCAGACAGACGGTTGACCAGATGGTGGATGAGATCATGAAGCTACCTGAGAGGACAAAGTTCATGGTGCTTGCGCCTGTGGTCAGAGGCCGAAAGGGAGAGCATGTAAAGCTGCTGGAGAAGGCAAAGAAGAGCGGATTTGTCAGAGTGGTAGTCGATGGCAGCATGTATGAGCTGTCGGAGGAGATAAAGCTCGATAAGAACAAGAAGCACAGTATAGATATAGTTGTCGATCGTCTGGTTGTAAGACAGGATGTGGAGAGGCGACTCACAGATTCCATAGAGACCGCACTTCAGCTTGCAGAGGGGCTTATGAAGATTGAGGTGATCGGGGAGAGGGATGAGAATGGTGTTCAGAAGGAGAATACCATTATCAATTTCTCAGACAGCTTTTCATGCCCGGATTGCGGAATCAGCATAGATGAGATAGAGCCGAGAAGCTTTTCGTTCAACAATCCATTTGGCGCATGCCCGACATGTGCAGGTCTTGGCTTCAAGATGGAATTTGATCCGGATCTTATGATACCCGATCAGAGTTTGTCGATAAATGATGGAGCCATAGTGGTTCTGGGATGGCAGTCGTGCAATGATGGCAAGAGCTATTCAAATGCAATACTCAGGGCACTCAGTGCGGAGTATGGATTCTCTCTTGATACACCATTTCAGGAATATCCACAGGATATCAAGGATCTCTTATTATATGGAAAGAACTCTCGCCCGGTTAAGGTGCATTATAAAGGACAGCGCGGGGAGGGAGTGTATGATATAACATTTGAGGGACTCATAAAGAGTGTTGCCAGAAGATACAGGGAGACATCTGCGGAGTCCACAAAGGCCGAGTATGAGACATTCATGACTGTAACTCCGTGTGAGGTCTGTGGTGGTAAGAGACTTAAGCCGACAGCCCTTGCTGTTACAGTTGGAGATAAGAATATTGCCGAACTTACAGAACTACCTATCACAGAACTTGCAAAGTTCATGAAAAATCTGGAGCTCACTGACAGACAGAAGATGATAGGTGCGGCCATACTCAAGGAGATAAGGTCGAGACTGCATTTTCTTATTGATGTGGGACTTGACTATCTGTGTCTGAGTAGAGGTACAAGCACGCTCTCAGGTGGAGAGGCACAGAGAATAAGACTTGCCACGCAGATAGGTTCAGGTCTGGTCGGAGTTGCATATATTCTGGATGAGCCAAGTATCGGACTTCACCAGAGGGACAATGACAAGCTGATAGCAGCGCTCAAGAATCTGAGAGACCTTGGAAATACGCTTATCGTTGTAGAGCACGACGAGGATACCATGAGGGCGGCGGATCACATCATAGATATAGGACCGGGAGCCGGAGCAAATGGTGGATATGTGGTAGCTGAGGGTACGGCTGAAGACATTATGAAATGTGAGAATTCTATCACCGGTGACTACTTAAGCGGCAGGAAGAAGATAGAGGTTCCGGATGTGAGGAGAAAGCCAACCGGATGGCTCACTGTCAAGAATGCTTATGAGAACAATCTCAAGCATATAGATGTGGACATACCACTTGGAATCATGACATGTGTGACGGGTGTGTCTGGTTCAGGAAAGAGTTCTCTGGTAAATGAGATCCTGTACAAGAAACTTGCGAGAAGACTCAATAAAAGCAGGGTTAAGGTAGGAAAGCATGACCATATCATCGGTTATGATGCTTTGGACAAGATCATAAATATAGACCAGTCACCTATAGGTAGAACGCCGAGATCCAATCCGGCTACTTATACAGGTACATTTGATCTGATAAGGGATCTGTTTGCCGGAACCAAGGATGCCAAGGCAAGAGGTTACGGCAAGGGAAGATTCAGCTTCAATGTATCCGGTGGACGATGTGAGGCGTGTCGTGGAGATGGAATAATCAAGATAGAGATGCACTTCCTGCCAGATATATATGTGCCATGTGAAGTGTGCGGAGGAAAGAGATACAACAGGGAGACCCTGGAGGTCAAATACAAGGGTAAGAGTATCAATGAAGTTCTCGATATGACTGTTGATGAGGCATGTGAGTTCTTTGCAAATGTTCCGAGAATACTCAGGAAGATAGAAACGTTGCGAGATGTGGGACTCGGATATATCAGGCTTGGTCAGCCATCCACCACTCTGTCGGGCGGAGAGGCGCAGAGAATCAAGCTTGCAACAGAGCTTTCGAGACGAGGAACAGGAAAGACGATATATGTGCTTGATGAGCCAACCACGGGACTTCATTTTGCTGATGTGCACAGACTTGTGGATATACTCAGAAGGCTCAGCGAGGGCGGCAACACAGTTGTGGTTATCGAACATAATCTTGACGTTATCAAGACCGCAGATTATATTATTGACATGGGACCTGAAGGAGGTGCTGGCGGTGGAACGGTCATTGCCAGAGGAACTCCTGAGGAAGTTGCGAAGATACCTCAGTCCTATACAGGACAGTATCTGAAGAGGTATCTCGATATGTAAGGGATGTGTCGAATAATTACATCGGAGGTAGATGACAACATGGATGAACAGAATAGAGTAGAAGATATTGACAGAGTTGATGGCGGGTCGACTTCTGAGCAGAAAAAGGCTATGATGGCTGAGAATAGTCAGGCACAGAATGGTCAGGGTGTGCAGTCAGTTCAAGCACCATATAGTCAGGTAGCACAGCCAGCTCAGTCACTGTATCAGCATATGCCACAGTATGGCCAGCCGGTGCAGCATCCATACCAGCCACAGTCGCAGTACGGTCAGCCAGTCCAGCAGCCATATCAGCCACAGTCACAGTATAGCCAGGGAGCACAGCCAATGCAGACACCATACCAGCAGATGCCGCAGTATGGTCAGCCAACCCAGCAGCCATACCAGCCACAGTCGCAGTATGGCCAGCCAACCCAGCAGCCATACCAGCCACAGTCGCAGTACGGCCAGCCGGTACAGCCAACGCCATACAACAACCCTATGGGTTATATGGGATATGAGAACAGGCAGAACATACCTGATGATGTGAAGAAGGGATCCACACATGTACCTAATATGTTAAACCTGATCGGCATTATCATGGCTGTTGTATCAGTATTTATTCCTTATGCTTATATGGGGACAGATGCCAGAAGTATAGTTGGAGTGTTTGGGATAAATGTACTGTCAATGCTTGTTGTGGCGGTAGTTATTATAGCAGACGTGATCTGTGCATTTATCAACAAGGCAGGCTGTTATATAGCAGACCTTGTTATATCTATAGTTGTTGGCGGAATATTGATATTTGAATTTGTTCTGTCATTGATAGATCTTGGAAAGCTAGATGCAGCGGCAAATGCAAGACTCGGAGTCGGTGCATGGATCAGCGTGGCAGCGGCACTTTTCATGCTAATATCAGTTCCTATATGGTGGACAATCAGCAGAAAAAAGGATAAGGCAGAGAAGCAAGATTAGAATTTAGAAATTTATATTAGTGAAGATAAAAAATAATATAAAAGAAAAATAAGTAAGAATAAGAACCCCATCATGGCTTGTGCAAGCTGTGATGGGGTTCCTTTAAGTTTACGTGAGCGATACTTGTCCGAAAGCTGTCGAACAGTTTATCGTTACATTTGTTAATTGTTCTGTTAAAGATCTGTTAATTAGTCGTTAGCCTTACCAACTGATCCGAAGAGTTCCATCTTCTCCTTAACAGTAGCCTTGATAGCCTCGAAACCAGGAGCGAGAAGCTTTCTAGGATCAAATCCCTTGCCCTCAAGATCCTTACCAGCCTCGATGTACTTTCTTGTAGCATCTGCGAATGATAACTGGCACTCTGTGTTAACGTTGATCTTTGAAACGCCAAGTGAAATAGCCTTCTTGATCATGTCAGCTGGGATACCTGTACCACCGTGAAGAACTAATGGCATAACGCCTGTCTTCTGCTGGATAGCATCAAGGGTCTCAAAGCTAAGTCCCTTCCAGTTAGCTGGGTACTTACCATGGATGTTACCGATACCAGCAGCAAGCATATCAACGCCGAGATCAGCGATAGTCTTGCACTCCGCTGGATCAGCGCACTCGCCCATACCAATAACTCCGTCTTCCTCACCACCGATAGAACCAACCTCACACTCGATTGAGAGGCCAAGCTGATGAGCTACGTTAACGAGCTCTGTTGACTTAGCAAGGTTCTCCTCGAATGGATAGTGTGAACCATCGAACATGATTGAAGTAAATCCAGCCTTAACACACTTGTAGCATCCTTCGTATGTTCCGTGATCAAGGTGAAGAGCTACAGGAACTGTGATTCCAAGTGACTCATCCATAGCCTTAACCATTGCTGCAACTGTCTCAAATCCTGTCATATACTTTCCAGCGCCCTCTGAAACACCAAGGATAACAGGTGACTGAAGCTCCTGAGCTGTGAGGAGAACAGCCTTTGTCCACTCAAGGTTGTTGATGTTGAACTGACCTACTGCGTAGTGACCAGCCTTAGCTTTCTTTAACATTTCTGTTGCTGAAACTAACATTTGTAAAATCCTCCGTAAAATTATATTTGGATACAATGTACCCACTTACGCTGATTATACCCCATATAATAAGAAAATAAAAGAATTTTTAGCCAAAAGTTCAACATATAGTTAGTTTGAACTTATCGATAGAAATGAAAAAAATAAAACATTTATAAAGAATAGTCCGCCTTAATTGCATTGAAAAAAATTAAATGCTATGATTTGCCAGTAATACTGACAAATATATAAAAGAGTAATGCATATAGAACATAATACGTTATGTGTATGCACACAGACGTGGCGCAAAGCACCTTACTATGCTTTTGCACAATATAATCTTAAAAAGGGAGGACAGAATGCTTCAGCTTAAGAATATCGTGAAGGATTATCACACTGGTGATGAAGTTGTTCAGGCACTTAAGGGTGTATCTGTGAACTTTAGGAGAAATGAGTTTGTGTCCATACTTGGTCAGTCGGGTTGTGGAAAGACAACGCTTCTGAACATAGTGGGCGGACTGGATCAGTACACCAGTGGAGATCTGGTTATCAATGGCAAGTCGACAAAGGATTTCAAGTCAAGAGACTGGGATTCATATAGAAACAATTCAGTCGGATTTGTATTCCAGAGCTACAATCTGATACCGCATCAGTCGGTACTGTCAAATGTAGAGCTTGCGCTTACTTTGTCTGGAGTATCAAAGGCAGAGAGAAGAAAGAGAGCGAAGGAGGTTTTGGAGAGGGTTGGTCTGGGAAATCAGATTCACAAGAAACCAAACCAGATGTCCGGTGGACAGATGCAGAGAGTTGCCATCGCCAGAGCACTCATAAACGATCCGGATATTCTGTTGGCGGATGAGCCAACGGGTGCACTTGACACAGAGACAAGTGTTCAGATCATGGAACTGCTCAAGGAGATAGCCAAGGACAAGCTGGTTATTATGGTCACGCACAACCCGGAGTTGGCACAGCAGTATTCAACAAGAATCGTAAAGCTCCTCGATGGAAATATAATAGATGACTCCAATCCATTCTCAGATGAGGATGAAGCAAAGGAGGATGACGGAAGTTATGAACCTAGAAAGACATCCATGAGTATGTTCACAGCGTTCTCGCTGAGTCTGAACAACCTCATGACAAAGAAGGGACGAACGTTCTTAACAGCATTTGCCGGAAGTATAGGAATCATAGGAATAGCACTTATATTGTCGCTATCGTCTGGATTCCAGAAGTACATAAACGATGTACAGGAGGAGACACTTGCCACATATCCAGTGCAGATAACAAAGAAAGCGATGGATTACAATGAGCTGCTCTCAAAGATGGTAGGTAACAACGAGGAGAATTCAGATCACAATCACGCTGGCGAGGACAAGATATATTCGGGAGATATCATGGGAGACATGCTCGTGTCCATGGTGTCAGATGTGAAGGAGAACGACCTTGAGTCATTTAAGAATTATATAGAAGACGATGCAAACGGCTTCACCAAGTATACAAGTGATATAACATACACATATGATACACCATTATATGTGTTTAACGAGAACAGTGCAAATGGCGGTGTTGCCCAGGTAAATCCAAGCACCACAATGGCAGATATGGGATTTGGAGGTATGGCGGAGGCACAGGAGTCAACGGCAGATTTCATGTCGGCGTTTAGTTACGGCTCATCATCAATGGACATGTGGACACAGATGCTTGACAATGACACTCTGCTTAAGCAGCAGTACGATGTACTGGCAGGACACTGGCCTGAGAACAAGAACGAGGTTGTACTTGTCGTCGACAAGAACAATGAGATAAGTGATTTTACACTGTATACTCTTGGACTTAGGGATTCAAAGGAACTGAGCGATATGGTTTCAACCATACTTGCTGGCGGAGAGGCACCGGAGCTTGAGCAGATGGTGTTTACATACGATGACCTTCTTAATCTCAAGTTTAAGGTTGTGCTTCCGGGCAATCTGTACAAGAAGAATGATGATGGAACATACACAGATATGAGTTCTGATGCTGATTTTCTGAAGTCTGCAGTGGCCGGGGGCCTTGAAGTAAAGGTGTCGGCAGTAATCAGGGCTTCGGATAAAGCGTATGCAACTACCATGCAGCCGGGATATATAGGTTACACATCGGAGCTTGCCAATTACATAGTTTCAGAGAACGAGAAGACAGATGTACTCAAGGCTCAGATGGATAATCCTGATACTGACATATTTACAGGAATGCCATTTTCAGATGGCAAGGAACTGACAGCGGATGATGTGGATATGGATTCTGTTATGCAGCAGCTTATGGCTTCAGGTCAGGTTACTGAGGACATGCAGGCACAGATGGCGTCCATGACCAAGGATCAGCTCTTCGATATGCTCAAGGGTTACGGTTTCTTCCAGGAGTCAACATCTACTTATGAGGATAACATGTCAAAGCTTGGATATGCAGAGCTTGCAAAGCCGGCTTCCATCAACCTCTACTGTGCAGAATTTGCGGATAAGGACGAGATAACAAAGCTTATAGACAAGTACAACGAGGATTATCCTGACAAGGAGATCACATACACTGATTACATCGGAATCATGCTGTCATCGGTGACCAAGATCATCAACGCGATAACCTATGTACTCATTGCATTTGTGGCAATTTCATTGATAGTTTCATCCATCATGATCGGAATAATCACATATATCTCAGTTCTTGAGAGAACAAAGGAGATTGGTATTCTGCGAAGCATAGGAGCTTCAAAGAAGGATATCTCAAGAGTGTTCAATGCGGAGACATTTATAATAGGTCTCTTCTCAGGACTCATAGGAATCGGCGTGACGGTGCTGATCAATATACCGATCAGTAAGGTGATAGAGAGTTATATCAACGTTGCCGGTGTATCGGCGCTTCCTTGGAAGGGTGGAGTGATGCTGGTAATCATCAGCGTTATACTGACATTGATCGGAGGACTTATCCCATCGAGACTTGCAGCTAAGAAGGATCCTGTTATAGCGCTCAGAAGTGAGTAATTATAAATTATCTGAATACAAAAAGAAAAGGCTGCCATCTCTGGCAGCCTCTTCTTTTTGTATTAAAAGGGAGTGACTGCAACTACATTATGTGAGGGGAGGGTGTTGCAGTCGTTTATGAAAAAGGGGATGTAAACAACTCGCTTACGCTCTCGCTGTTTACAGTTAATAATATACCGAGAAAATGTGTTCTAATTTTGGAGAAGTTGTGTAGAAAATGTGTTTTTCGGGTAAAAATATGAAGATGCTGTAAGAAATTTAAAGGATATGAAAACAGCATAAGGCAGACATGGTTAGAAATTAGAAAGGTAAGTAAAGGTATGAGACAAAATGTGTATTGTCTTGTTTATTTTTGCTGATCATATAATGTATAATGGTAGAAATGTATTTAGGAGGATAAACAGATGGCAGGAAGTCATATAGCAATACCAACCATTCTTAAGATCGGAAAGGGAACCCTGAATGATCTGGGCAAATATATAAGTGCTTCCGGGATGAAGAATGCTGTTATTTATTTTGGAAATGGACTCATAGACATGTTTGGACAGCAGGTCATGGATTCTCTGAAGAAAGAAAATGTGACAGTTGTGGAGTACAGAGAGCTGGATTCCACCAATATAGAGGATATAATCAAGCTGGCATTTGATATAGATGCGAAGGCCCAGGTGATCGTGGGTATCGGCGGAGGAAAGGTTATTGATGTGGCAAAGTATGCGGCATATCTCAGAAAGCTTCCTTTTATAAGTATTCCGACATCGGCGTCATCGGACGGATTCTCAAGTGCCAGCGCATCACTTATGGTAAATGGACGGCGTACATCGGTGCCTGCAAGGATGGCATACGGAATCATAGCGGATACGGAGATCATTAAGTCTGCACCGGAGAGATTCCTTTACTCGGGAATCGGAGATATGGTATCCAAGATCACATCCCTCTATGACTGGCTCTTCGAGTCTGAACTGGGATACTCTGAGATGAACGATTTTGCAGTTATGATAGCGAAGAAGGCAGTGAACAGTTTCGTCAGAACACCATTTGAGACGATCAAGGATGACCTCTTCCTGAAGGAGCTTCTCGATTCCCTTGCCATGAGCGGTGTTGCTAATGAGATTGCAGGCGGAAGCACACCGACATCCGGAAGTGAACACCTGATCTCACATGCACTTGACAAGATGCTTGAACAGCCACAGCTCCATGGAATCCAGGTGGGAATTGCCACATATATCATGGCTGTTGTCCAGGATCACAGATATGTCAGGGTAAATGCAATATTTGAAAAGACTGGTTTCTGGGATTATGTAGCCACACTTGACCTCAAGAGAGAGGATTTTGCAAAGGCGATAGACATGGCTCCTCAGATCAAGCCTCACAGACACACATACCTTCACGAGGAGAACTACAGAGAACTTGCCAAGAAGGTTCTGTATGAGGACGAGGTACTTAAGAGAGTATTCGACTAAGAAAAAAGGTGTGAAGAATGGTACTGCAAGGTGGAAAAACAGTGTATCGTGTAAAACAATGAACAGTATGTGGATGCCAGCCGTGGAGGGCATTGTCAGGAGAGTATTATATGGAAGAAAACAATTTCGGCTATGGCTTTGAACATGATGACTATGGGAGATTTGAGCAGGATATTGACCAGGACACAGCATATGTGATCAGACCTGAGCAGATGGGCGGTGGAGCTTCCCCACAGCCACAGATAAAGAGGACGATCCCTATAGTTACGATTGCATTGATAGTGGCAAATGTCATAGCTGGCATCATGTGCATCGGTGTGGACAATTACTCCAGAACCGGTGGACTCAACTATCAGTACGTGAAGCTGAATGGCGAGTATGGACGACTTATATCGGCGATGTTCCTGCATTCTGGCTTTGATCATCTCTTTGGCAATATGTTTGCACTATATATGTTTGGCTCCACGGTGGAGAGAAAACTTGGCTCCCTGAGGACGACTATCATATACTTTGTATCAGGAATTGTTGCCGGGATCATATCCATGAATGTGTATCATATGACTGATCCTGACAGAATGCATTTCTCTATAGGAGCATCAGGGGCGGTGTTCGGAATCATATGTGCTGCTGTGTTCCTGACATTCATGGGCAACAGGAAAGCAAGCAGAAAAGATATGATGATATCCATAGTTGTTGTGGTCATATATGCTCTGTATACAAATGAGAAGAATATAGATATCTATGCGCATGTGGGTGGTGCGATCGTGGGAGGAATCCTTGCATTTGCACTGAATATCAAGCGGTGGGAGAAGTTTAGGGAGAACAAATTCTGCAAGCTTTTGGCAGTCATACTCACATTGTCCATGTGCGTGACAGGTATCGGTGAGGCGGGGATCGGCAAAGATGCAGCCGATATTCCGGATAAGAGGATAGATTATATAAAGGAACAGAAGATATTCCCGGATGGAGACACAACCTATGGGGATGGTCTGGATGCCTATTGCAGCGATGAACACTGGCAGGCATTTGTCGCGACGGACGGAAGTCAGATAGTGCAGTTTGAAGGGAATGCCACATATAAGGGGCAGCAGGTGACGGTCACAGTCCAGTTTCAGATAGAGGGTGACTGCGAGGGCTATCAGCCGGGATATGTCGGGCTGAATGATGTGGGACAGAACAGTGAGAGTGCCACGGAATTCATGTTGACAGTGTGTGGAAGATCGATAAATGAGCTGAAGTATGGAAGATAAATATCGTTGTGTGAACAAATGTGTCATGGTATACTAAATCTGTGTGTCCATATGCGGATAGAGAAGATATGTGTCTCAGAATATGGGCAGATATATCAGGAAAAGTATATGGTATAAGATCTATTATAATCAGGAAAGTACAGAGATAGAGAAAACATGGCACTCAAATACGTGATGATAAATGACATAATTGAAGAACATAATGCAAGAATGCAGAATCTGAGGAAATATTACCCGTTTTTTGTTCTGGCTGAGACCACATTTGCGCAGTATAAGGAAGGTCGTTATGCACAGCTGGACATGGGTTATATAACCATGGCGATTCTGCGTTTTTTTATTCAGGAGAACAGCTTCAATGAGCGTGAAGTGTCATACGATGAATATGAGGAATTCATGGGGCAGCTCCTTGACCGTGATTTCGATGTGGAGATTGCGGGAGATGACAGGGCTGACCTGATAATGTATATATTTGACAAGATCAAGAACGACGGAAGAGCATTTGAATTCACGTTCTATGATCCGGGAAAGAAGCAGCGCAAGACGGGACGAGTGAAGCTGATAGACAGCCATATAGTGGATGGCAAGGTCCTGTATTTCATCACTGCGGATGGAATCGAATTCTATCTGGACACCAAGGAGATCAAGGACGAGAGCAAGATCAACGTGCAGCAGCTTCTTCTGGAAAAGATGATCGTTGGAGAGAACTTCCGTGGCGGTATCGAGGTCGTGCGCAGGATCAATAGCGAGGTGAACAGGCTGATCCGCGAGAAGGATGAGATAGTAAATCTTCTGTCCATCGACGTGTTCAAGGGCGCGGAGGAGTACGAGAATTATATGAAGACCGTCGGCAAATGGTTCGCTGACGAGCAGAAGCTCTTTGCCAAGAACAAAGCTCTGGTGGACAAAGCGATCACTAAGGCGAGCTATGATAATATGGGCAAGGGCAACCTGAAAGCGATGGAGGAGATAAGCCAGCTTGAGCTTGAACTCAAGAGGACCATCATCAAGCACGGAAGTCTGATAAGCAGCACCATGGAGCTGCAGAACATATCGGACAATATCATACACAAGGCAAAGTTGCAGAAGCTTAGACCTGCATTTGACTTTGCAGGACAGCTTCAGAGTATCATAAAAGAGGACAGACCGGATAAGATACTCACCATACTTGCGCCTCTCTTCGCTCCGAGGATCGTGAAAACGTTCAGCATGACATCCATAGATCACATGCTCACGCTGAAGTCCGAGGACAATGCGAAGACCACAAAGGTGAAGAAGGAGCAGCTTGATCCGAACTTCCGTTACGAAGATGAACTTCTCGATGAACAGATAAGTGCCAACTTCACAAAGCTGTTCCACGAACTCCTTGACCAGCTGAACAAATGGGGACATCTGAGTCTCAAGGAATTCAATGGAATACTTGAAGTTAAGTTTGGAAAAGAAATCTACGACAACAAAGATTACTATTCCTTCCTCACACACCTGGCTCAGAAGGACAGATACAGCGTGGATGAGATACTGGCAAAGCCGGACACTATGCTGGAGGGAATGCTGGTAGATCACATAGAGAGAATAAAAACTGGCAAAGGTATTGCTATTTTGCAGAATCAGACCGATGGTGATATGGGGCATGGCGGTTCTGGTCTCTCCCGTGAGATGTATGCACCGGAACTCACACTGGATGCGTTCAGAGGCATGACATTTACACTGGAATTCCATCCAGACGAAGAGATACAGATTGGCGAGGACATGTACGTTACGGGAATTCAGTTTAACAAAACCAGCTGAGAGTGATTGTACGGAGAATAGGAGAAAAAGATGGAAAGTAAGAATCTGGACAAGGCGATAGAGATATATTCCAAGTTAATATCAGGTGAGGAGATCTGCAAGAAGCATCCCGACAACGGCCCGCTGTACGATGAATTCTACGGCAATGCCGAGGTGTACGACATCGTCATGAATATGATGAAGAAGATGAACCTGTCACTGTACGAGTACAATGACAGCTTGTATATAACAGCCGGAGAGGGCAACAGGGTATTTGGCTATACGAATGACGACATGAAGAAGCTTCTGGGACTTCGTCTGAACAAGGAGCTCTATCTGTGTTACTTCATTATGTATATGACACTTCTCTATTTTTACAAGGATTCCTCCAGCTATCAGTTCAGGGAGTATGTGAAGTCAGAGAACATTATAGATGAGACAAGCAAATATCTTGCGGACATAACGAAGAAGCTTGATGTTCTGTCAACTGATGAGGTGGAGCAGGACAGCTTCAAGGCGATAGCGCTCCTGTGGGATGAGCTCCCGGCGGTGACGGGCAATCAGGAGGGCGACAGCGCCAGGGCGTCCAAGGCATCCCGGGCGGGTTATGTGAAGCTGGTGTTCAACTTCATGTCGGCCCAGCGGTTATTTGTGGAGAATGCGGACAGGTACTATCCGACAGACAGGATGAAAGCTTTGTCGGAGAACTATTTTGAGGAATACAGAGGACGGTTGTATCAGCTGCTTGGAGGTGAAGAAGAGGATGCCTAGTATCAACAGGATAAGGGTCAACAATGTAAAATATAACTTTGGTACACAGCAGTACGATGACTTCACTATGAGAATGTATGGCAAGAACACGCTGTATGATCTGGCAAATGGAGGAGGAAAGAGTATTCTCATGCTTCTGCTCCTTCAGAACCTGATACCGAACTGTACTCTGGATGAGAAGCAGCCTGTGGAGAAGCTTTTCCGTGCGGGCGGCGGCAACACAGTCATCCATTCGCTGATCGAGTGGAAGCTTGACGAGGCGGATATAAAGGATGGCTACAGATACATGACCACCGGATTCTGTGCCAGAAAGGCGAAGGATGCTGCGGATGCCGGGGAGGTACAGAAGGACACTGCATCCATAGAGTATTTTAATTACTGCATTTTCTACAGGGAATATAACAAGAATGACATAGTGAACCTTCCTTTGTCGGAGGGTAATGAGAGGATCACATTCAACGGTTTAAAGACATATCTCAAGGATCTCGGACACAGGGATATGAGCCTGGAGATCAGGGTATTTGACAAGAAGGGCGAGTACCAGAGATTTATAAGTGGCTATGGTCTCCACGAGAGCCACTGGGAAATCATACGTGGAATCAACAAGACAGAGGGGCACGTAAGAACGTATTTTGAGACAAATTACAGGACCACAAGGAAGGTCGTGGAGGATCTGCTTATAGAGGAGATCATAGAGAAGGCATTTGCCACAAAGACAGGACGAAACGGTGAGGAAGACACCATGGCAGAGACTCTTCTCGACATCAAGGACAAGCTGAACGTTCTGGCACAGAGAAAGCGTGACATAGCCAACTATGACCACCAGATAGAATTGATAAATGTGCTCGAGGGCAAGGTGAACTCATGCATAGGTCTCTACGAGGACAACGACAGGATATGTAAGGGCCTGGCCGATGTGTATGCCACAGGAAGGGCGTGTACACAGGAGGGCGACACCCATATGGAGGAGCTGGCGAAGGCAAAGGCTGATGCCGGGGAGCAGATGGAACAGCAGAACAAGCGTCTGGCAAATCTCAGGGTCACCAGGGATTATCTGCGCCTTGAGGACATGAACCGCAAGATGGATGACACTGTCACGCAGATAGAGGACAATGAGAAGAAGCTTGCGGAGCTGAAAAACCAGATCGGCTACAAGGAGAGTGTAAATGACTACCTTGTATACAGGGAGAACAAGCGACAGTACGAAGAGAGCAGACTGATAGTCGACAATATAAGAAACAACATCGGATCATCCAGTGAGAAGATGGCGGTGTATGCGTACAACAGACGCATCCGTGATGAGAAGAAGCTTGCAGAGCTCATGGTGGCAAGGGAAGAGGCCCAGACCAGCTATGATCACGCACTTGAGGAGGCGGAGTACTGCAGAAAGGTCATGAGGGAGGGCGAGATCGCCCAGGCGGTGGCGGAGAACAATATCGCTGATGCCACAGCCAAGATTGATGAGATAAGTGCCCGCATAAGTGAGCTGGCTGCATCGGTCAACCTGCTCGTAGTGGGTGATGTGAAGGATATGATGAACAAGGCTCAGGAGGAGTCTGACAGGATACTTGCTGAGATGACAGAGTTGGAGATAGCCATAGCAGATGGCAGGACAAAGCTGTACGATGACAGATACAGACTGACGACTGTGCAGGCTGAGTATGATGCGCTGGAGAGAAGCTGCGAGGATGCAAGGCTTGACGCCGAGGCGTACAGGCAGTCGGGAAGCCAGCTCGACAGCATCATGGCAGTATACTCTGTGGAGAATCCACAGGATATAACAGGTGTTATAAATGACAGGATTAGGGGCACCATAACAGAGACGATCAAGCGCCAGCAGGAGATCGACAGACTGACAAAGCTTGCGAAATGCTATGAGGATGGCAGACCATTTCCGCCGTCGGAGGGTGCTGAGACTGTGATAAACTACATCTCCACCAGACATGGGCTCATGGCCATGCATGGTGCGGATTATCTGTCGGCACTCCCGGGTGATACAAAGGAGGAGCTGCTTCAGGCAAATCCATACCTGCCGTACAGTGTTGTGACAAAGGGATTTGATAGTCTGGAGGACGATATAAATCTCGGTTCGATAGACACCGGCAGCGAATGTGTAATGGTGTACGATATGGATAAGCTTTCAGACTCAGCGATAGTTCCCGCCGAGAACATGCTTATCATAGGAAGAGACAGGAAATATTTCATGTCTAAGGACTCCATAGAGGACGCCAGAAAGGCAAATGCTGATAAGATAGCAGGTCTCACGGAGGAGATCAGTTTGATAAATGAGAAGCTTGCGACTTATCAGGAGGATCTTGCATTTGTCACAAGGCTTGTGGATGCGAGATATACAGGTGCCGAGGACAGGGAGAGAGAGCTGAACCAGGCACTGCTCGATAAGAAGGATGAGCTTGAGGAGCTTAAGACATCGATCAAGGTTACAGAGACGGAGCTTAAGAATAACACCGAGAGATATGGAGACCTGCAGCAGAGTCAGCAGAAGGAATCTGACAGAAGACAGACATTTGTCATGATAGAGCAGCTGTCGGATCTTGCAAGACCGGAGGAGCAGAGACTTGCCGAGTATAAGCAGAGGAAGTCTGACCTTGTGGCAAAGCTGTCAGGACTTCAGAGCGATGTGCTGAAGTGGTCGACGACGGTTGGAGAGACTGAGTCAAAGCTTGCGGGGCTTACAAGGAATATAGAGGATATCCAGTACAAGTGGACGGAGTATTTCGAACCGTATCTGCCGAAGTCTGAGAATGCGGGAGTTGCTGAAAATACAGATGGTGCAGGCGTGGCTGCTGCGGCATGGCAGGACGGAATACCGGAGGAATACAAGGAGACTTTGGACATTTCAGATGAACGGCTTGAACAGGAATTTATGGCTATGCTGGCGGTTTCAAAGGAGCATGCGCCGGATCTTGAGGACAAGAAGAAGCTCATGGATGCGCTGAAGAAGTCAATGGACAGAATACAGAAGACCATAGAGAAGAGAGGCTTTGACATGGCGGTATTTGCCGGGGCAGGAGAGCTCTATCCGACGTCAGAGGACCATCTCAGGGAGATGGACGATGAGCTGGCAAGGCTCACACTGATAGAGGCGTCGCTGATGCAGCAGCAGAAGGCTGACCAGAAGGCGTATAGCAAGCTTGAGGGAAGCATAGAGTATGCGATAGAGAACATCAATAGAACATACGGTGATGGCAGCTATGTGCGTGAGGAGATATCTGCAGCCGATGCAGATACAGCCATAGCCAATGGAGATGCGGTGCTTGCGGATATGAACCGCATATTCAAAGAAGCTGAGAAGGCGTACAGCGATTACTATAAGCAGTATGGTTTCATGGTGGATCTGTACAAGGATGTAAAGAGAATAGTCGATACAAATGACATAGATGTGTCCGGTGGAAATGTACTGGATGAAGACATGGATACCCTCAGACAGTTATTTGAGACAAGCCTCATGAAGTACGACAGGAGCATGAAAGCCCTTGAGCGTGCGAAGAATGAGATCATGAGATTCAAGGGACAGACGGCGGATACACTAGTGGAGATGGGTGTATTCGAGATGGCCAATACGATCAGACAGGATGTGCAGGTTCCGGATACCTACAGTCAGGCAAAGGAACTTCTGGCAAATCTTCTTCAGATTATTGAGTTCATCAAGCTGGAGAAGGAGCGCGTTGAGAAGGGTATCGAGGATATGGTTGCCATCAAGGAGAACTTCGAGAATCAGTGTGTACAGAGATGTATGGATGTGAAGACTGAGCTTGAGAAGCTTCCAAAGCTGTCACGTATCACGGTGGGCGATGATGTGATCAAGATGGTCGATCTCACCATACCTTATGTGAAGGATGAATTTGTAAAGCAGAGAATGTCTGATTATATAGATGACATAGTGAAAGGCGCGGATGCCTACGAGGATGAGAGAAAGAGGATCAAGTACATCCGTGACTGCCTCGGACTTAAGAAGCTGTTCGGCGTCATGGTCACAGATATGAACGCCATAAAGCTTAACCTCTATAAGAGGGAGAGAATAAAGGAACAGAGCCGTTATCTCAGATATGAGGAGGCTGTTGGAAGTACGGGACAGTCTCAGGGAATCTACATCCAGTTTCTGGTTGCTGTCATCAACTATATTGCAGGAATGTACAGTCTGGCACCGGAGGAGTCAGTACAGTCGAAGACTATATTTATCGACAACCCATTTGGAGCGGCGAAGGATATATACATATGGGAGCCTATATTTGCCATGCTGGCAGCCAACCATGTGCAGCTCATCGTACCTGCCCGTGGCGCGACACCGGCCATCACAGGACGCTTCGATGTGAACTACATTCTGGGGCAGCAGATGGTGGGCGGAAAGCAACAGACGGTCGTTGTGGACTATACCAGCAAGACGGATCAGGAGGAGCTTGAATATCAGGAGCTTTCCTATGAGCAGGCGACCTTCGACTTCATCTAGGGGGGCTGTGGAATGGCTTGACCGGTTTCATATTCCCCTGATAGGCAATATGAAACCATCAAGCCATAATTCAGGTTACGGGTTTTGCAGATATATGTTGTTGAATTACTTTAAATATTAGCTTGGGAGGAACTATAGATGGATTGGAACAGGAAACAGCTTAGAAAGGGAGCGTGGAACACGGTATTTAAGCGGGGACTTTTGGCCTGGATGGCCATGGTCGCTGTGTGTTTTGTATTCTCTTATCTTGGGGTAGATGATTCTTCACAGACAAAGTTCGTGAAGGGTATAGATCAGGTGCTCGGGCAGGAGACAGAGCATGAGGCGGACAATGTGACCATACTCAAGGAATATGTGAAGAATATGCCGATGGTTGAGCATATGTCGGAGGAAAAAGCAGAGACAGTTGCCCGGATGATAGATTCGGTGACGGTGAAGCAGACCTGGATCATCAAGCTTTTAGGCGCCAATACGGCATACGTGAAGAGAAATCCCGGTGAGGTCATAGTGATGCTTCTCATATCCGCACTTATCATGGCGGTACTGCATTTCTTCATACAGAGTGCGGCAATAGTCGGCAAATGCCGTTATGCCATGGAGTGCAGATACAGTGACAAGGTGTCCATCAACCGAATGTTTGCACCTTTCCACAGACATTATTTACTCAGACTTATGTGGGTCATGTTCTGTTACAATGTTGTTATGACACTCTGGTGGCTCACGATAATCGGTGGTGTGTACAAGTATTATCAGTATAGGATGGTTCCATATCTCCTGGCGGAGAATCCAAGACTCAAGTGGAGAGATGCGAAGAACATGTCAAGGGAGATGACGAGAGGCTATAAGTGGAAAATGTTCCTGACGGATCTGTCATGCATCCACGTGTGGATGATCAAGGCTATACCGGTTGCAGGACTTCTGGTAGCATTACCGTTCCAGATGGAGCTTGATGTGGAGATGTACTTCTGGTTCAGACAGAATATAGGTGTGGAAAATTTTGTCGAGGAAGCATTCAATGCTGCACCATATAACAAAAAGGTTATCGAGGCTGCTTATCAGTCGGCAGGAGACGCGGGAGTTGCTGAGGTATGGACCAAGCCGGTCTATATTCTCCAGGATGTCGCGGTTGAGGTTCCTGAGGGAATGAAGGTGAAGAGTGAATACGGTCTTAGGGATTTCATTTTCTTCTTCTTTGTGTTCTGTTTTATAGGATGGCTGTGGGAGGTCTTGCTCTATATAGTTATGGATCATGTTCTTGTAAACCGCGGAACCATGTATGGACCATGGCTGCCCGTGTACGGAGTCGGTGGCGTTGCTATCATATTCCTGCTTGACCGCTTCAAGGCAGATAAAGCAAAGCTGTTTGCTATGGCGATGGTGGTATGTGGAATCATAGAATTCATAGCGAGCTGGGCACTGGATTTCTTCTTTAACTCACAGTATTGGGACTACAAGAACGAGTTCCTTAATGTAAATGGAAGAATATGTCTGGTAGGGCTTCTTGCGTTTGGCATGGGAAGTCTGTTTGGAGTGTATATAGCGGCACCGAAGCTCAGTGAATTTCTGAATTCCAAGAGCAAAAAAGTGCAGAACATTATATGTATCACATTGTCGGTATTGTTTATCATAGATCTGATATGCTGCGCCATATTCGGATTTAACAAGGGCGAAGGAGTTGGCGGCACATTATAAAGAGAAGGAACCAATATGACGAAGTCATATAAAAAGGAGGAACCAATATGACGGATATACAGAATGGTAAAATGATTGATCCGGGGAAACAGTCCTGGAATATAAAGGCAGGAGTATTCAGCTCCTGTATGCTGCATATCATCGCGATGACATGCATGCTCAGTGATCACATGTGGGCAACGTTGTTTCCGTATGTGGATATACTTACGTGCATAGGAAGAATAGCATTTCCGATATTTGCGTTCATGATAGTTGAGGGATTTTACCATACCAGTAATTTCCGCAGATATCTGTGCAGAATGCTGATATTTGCGGTGATATCTGAAGTTCCATTTGATCTTGTGTCCGGAGACAGTGTCCTGTATCTGTTTCATCAGAATGTACTTTGGACATTTCTCATAGGATTACTGCTGATAGCATTGATAGACAAGGTAAGGAAAACGGGCAAGGTATGGCTGTGGATCCCGGTTGCGGTTGTTGTGACACTTGTGGGATATGTGATAGGAACGATCACCATGGTTGATTTCTATGGAGCGGGAGTTGTCATGGTTATAATGTTCTATCTGTTCCGGGGCAAGGAACCATGGAAATTGATAGCACAGCTCGTGTGTATGTATTATATCAATGCACAGCTGCTTAGTGGATATTGTTATACGTTTAGTATAGCGGGACATAGCTTTGAATTCCCGCAGCAGGCGTTTGCGCTAATCGCATTGCCGGTGATATGGCTATACAATGGAAAATTGGGATACCATAAGAAGTGGTTTAAATACTTCTGTTATGCATTTTATCCGGGACACTTGCTTGTATTGTACATAATCTGGCAGATGGTGATGTAGACATTGTATGAGCAGAGAATCGGTGGTTTTTGCAGATATTGGGGAAAAGGAGAAATAAGATGAATGCAGCTCATAAGATAGTGGTTTTGGTTGGCAGTATATTCCTTGCTGTCGGTGTTTTCGTGGGAATTATATTTGCAATTGTGGCGGAGCCTGGCAAATTCCCCCTGGCTATGCTGAGCCTTCCGGGAAGTTTCTTACTGATCGGTGGGGGAATGGACATAGTGGTGGCGATATTGGTTCACAACAAGAAGATGATAGTGAAAAAGGGCGTGAGGTATCCTGCAAAGATATATGGATACACGGAGAATACTTCTGTCAGGGTGAACAATACATATATGATGGACACAATCGTGCATTATTTTGACAGCTACCATGTTGAGCGGGAGGCTATAATACCAACGGGATTCACAAGGGGTGCCGGCATGTACCCGATAGGTCTGACGATAGATATATTTGAGTACAGCGGCAAATACGGCTATGATCCGGATTCAGTAAGGGATGAGAGGCTTCCTGGTGAGGAAGAGCTCATGGACGACAAGCCGGTGGCACCGGATAAGCTGAGACTTGTGGCGGTCAGATGCCCGAATTGTGGTTCGAGTTTCCGTGCAGCGACTGGATATTCCAGCAAATGTCCTTATTGTGGAAATTACTTGAATGTGAATATGTAAGCCTGAAAAAGAGCGTGGGTGAGTCGAACCCACGCTCTTTTTTGTTTGCGTGGATTACTGTACATGACCATGTTTTAGCATGAATTGCTCATCGCCATAAATGTGCAGTGATGCGAGAGGCATGTGCTATGTGAGGAAGGCAGCTTGCTTTTATGACTATGCGCAAAACAGATGGAAAACAACCAAAAGATAAAAACAAGCTGTTATAGGAAGTGCCACTAAAACGCCGCTAAGCCACCGTATAGAATATGTCATCACAGACCATCCCGCCCTCCAAACTTGCCGGTGACAGGTGAAAATTGCCCAGTAAAGCAAGCTAAACCATCACTATTAAGTCAAAAATATCCTAATATATAACTATTAAACAACCGCTATTGTTAAAAATATCTATAAAAATTTCAATAAATCGCAAAATTTTGCTAATTAATCCAAAAATATTCTATTCTTTCAAAACCCCTGTCAAATTATAATGAATACAGTCAATGAGGCAAGACGAAAAAATAAAACACACAAAGCCAAAGGATGTGTTAAGTTTCAGAAAACTTAACATGCAGCATCAGCCCTTGCCGAAGGCAATTACAAATGGGCTGATGTTCAAAGAACAGGAGGGAACGTAATATGAGAAAAAGAAGAATTTTAGCTGTAGCAGCAGCTGCAACACTTGCATTATCAATGGTAGGATGTGGATCAGGCGGAAGCTCAAGTGGCGGAAGTTCAAGCAGCGGAGTAGCAAACAAGGACAAGCCACTTTGCTGGTTCAACCGTCAGCCATCCAACAGCTCAACAGGAGAGCTTGACAAGGATGCCCTTAGCTACAACAAGGACACATATTATGTAGGATTTGATGCTAATCAGGGTGCTGAGCTTCAGGGACAGATGGTTCTTGATTACATCAAGGCAAACGCAGCAACGATCGATCGTAACGGTGATGGAGTCATCGGATATGTACTTGCAATCGGTGATATCGGACACAATGATTCAATCGCGCGTACAAGAGGTGTTCGTTCAGCACTTGGCACAGGAGTTGATGCAAGCGGAGCAGTTGATTCAACACCAGCCGGAACAAACGTAGATGGTAAGGCAACAGTAGTACAGGATGCTAAGCTTGATGTAGATGGCAAGACATATACGATCAGAGAGCTTGCATCACAGGAGATGAAGAACTCAGCAGGAGCTACATGGGATGCAGCTACAGCTGGTAATGCAATAGGAACATGGACAGCATCATTTGGTGATCAGATTGATGTAGTTGTTTCAAATAACGATGGTATGGGAATGTCAATGTTCAATGCCTGGGCAAAGGACGCAAAGGTTCCTACATTTGGATACGATGCTAACAGCGATGCAGTTGCAGCAATCGCAGAGGGCTACGGCGGAACAATTTCACAGCATGCAGATGTTCAGGCTTACCTGACACTGAGAGTTCTCCGTAATGCACTTGACGGTGTAGATATTGATACTGGTATCGGTACAGCAGACGAGGCTGGAAACCAGCTTGAGGAAGGTGTTGACTACAGATACAGCGCAGACGAGAGATCATACTACGCACTGAACATTGCAGTAACAGCAGACAACTATCAGGATTTCACAGATTCAACAAAGGTTTATGACAAGGTTTCAAAGCAGCTTGACTCAAGCAAGAGCCCAAGCAAGAAGGTATGGCTTGATATCTACAACGCTTCAGATAACTTCCTGAGCTCAACATACCAGCCACTTCTTCAGAACTATGATGATCTTCTTAACCTGAATGTAGATTACATCGGTGGTGATGGTCAGACAGAGTCTAACATCACAAACCGTCTTGGTAACCCAGGCGAGTACGATGCATTTGCAATCAACATGGTTAAGACAGACAATGCAGCATCATACACATCAATTCTCTCTAAGTAATATAAGTTACCTGGATGATTGATCAATAGGAAATGATTTAACTCAGAGGGGTGTCAGACTAAACATTTGATACCCTTCTTTTACTAAGAGCATGTATCAAGTTTTCTATGAAAACTTGATATGTAGCATCAGTCCTCGCCGAAGGCGACTATTAATGGGCTGATGTTCAATGAAAGGAAGTAGAGATATGGCAGAAGATAAGAATAAATACATCTTATCGATTCAAGGCATGAGCAAATCATTCGGCAGAAACAAGGTCCTTAACCATATTAATTTGAATGTTAAACCTGGTTCGATCATGGGACTTATGGGTGAGAATGGTGCCGGTAAATCGACAATGATGAAGTGTCTCTTCGGAACCTATCAGAAGGACGAAGGCACAATAATATTAGATGGAAAAGAAGTAAATTTCTCTGGCCCTAAGGATGCACTCGAGAATGGAGTTGCGATGGTTCATCAGGAATTAAATCAGTGTCTTGAGAGAAGCGTTGTTGACAACCTGTTCCTTGGACGTTATCCAAAGAACTCTCTTGGAGTCATCGATGAGGGCCGTATGAAGAAGGAAGCTTCAGACTTGTTCAGAAAGCTGGGTATAACGGTCAATCTTACACAGCCGATGAAGAGGATGTCAGTTTCCCAGAGACAGATGTGTGAGATCGCAAAGGCTATCTCGTACAATTCCAAGGTAATCGTACTTGATGAGCCTACATCATCGCTGACAGCACCTGAGGTTGCAAAGCTTTTCAAGATGATGAGACAGCTCAAGGAGCAGGGAATTTCCCTGATCTACATCTCACATAAGATGGATGAGATATTCGAGATCTGTGATCAGATATCAGTTCTCCGAGACGGTAGTCTGGTCATGACAAAGGACAGCAAGGACACCAACATGAACGAGCTTATATCAGCCATGGTTGGTCGTTCACTTGATAACAGATTCCCGCCGGTCGACAATACGCCGGGTGAGACGATCCTCTCAGTGCAGGGACTCTCCACAAAGTATGCACCGAAGCTCCAGAACATCACATTTGATGTGAAGAAGGGTGAGATATTCGGTCTATATGGTCTGGTTGGTGCAGGCCGTACAGAGCTCCTGGAAACAATTTTTGGTATTCGTACAAGAGCAGCAGGAAATGTAATGTATGGTGGCAAGATCATGAACTTCACTGGTCCAAAGGATGCTATGGATCACGGATTTGCCCTTATCACTGAGGAGAGAAAGGCAAATGGTCTCTTCCTCAAGGCAGATATCACCTTCAATACCACCATTGCAAATATGAACCACTACAAGAGCGGCGTGGCACTGTCACATGACAGCATGGTTCGTGCCACAGCTGAGGAGATCAAGGTCATGCACACCAAGTGTATGGGACCTGACGATATGATCGCCAACCTGTCCGGTGGTAACCAGCAGAAGGTTATTTTCGGAAAATGGCTTGAGCGTTCACCAAATGTATTCATGATGGATGATCCTACAAGAGGTATTGATGTAGGAGCCAAGTATGAAATATATGAGCTTATAATCAACATGGCAAAGCAGGGCAAGACTATCATAGTTGTCTCCTCTGAGATGCCGGAGATCCTGGGTATCACAAACCGTATAGGTGTTATGTCAAATGGACATCTTGCCGGAATTGTAAATACCAAGGAGACTAATCAGGAAGAATTGTTAAGACTTAGTGCTAAATATTTGTAATAGAGAGGAGCATGGATATGGCAGATAAAAATATGATCCTTTCGGCTGATGCAGAGGAAAAACTCCTTAAGCCGATTGATGAATATGTTGGAAAGATACAGGCTCAGATCGATGAACTTCGAGTTGATGGATCTGACAAGGTTCGTAGTTTGAAGAACCATATAGCTATCGCAAAGGAAGATAAGAATTTATCAAAGGAAGAAAAGGATAGCATAATCGCAAAGGATAAGGCAGCCCTGGAGAAGGCAAAGGCAGTTGAGGCAGCCAACAAGGATAAGGTTGCAAAGCTTATCGCTGACGCAGAGGGATACCTTAAGGAGCATTATGACAGCGAGTACTACAGCAAGGTAGTGGCAAGCTGCGAGGCTGAGAAGGCAGCAGAAAATGAGTCCTACGAGAGAGTAAAGGCAACACTTAAGACAGAGCATGAGCAGACACTTGCAAAGCTCTCTGATTCGGAAGAGATCAAGGACGAGAAATATGTATACAAGAACAAGCTCTTTGATGCACAGATGACACATGAGTCAAGACTTCAGGAGATCAAGGACAGAAAGCATGATGCATTTTCACACAAGTATCATCTGATAGATCTTCTTAGAATGTCCAAGTACACATTCATGCAGAGCAGAGCACAGAAATTTGAGAATTACAAGTACACATTCAATACAACACAGTTCCTTTACAAGAATGGTCTGTATATAGTAATCGTGTTGATATTCATTGCACTTTGTATCATCACTCCGATTGTGAAGAACACACAGCTCCTCACAGTTACCAATATACTGAATATACTTCAGCAGGCATCACCTAGAATGTTCCTGGCACTCGGTGTTGCGGGACTTATCCTCCTGACTGGTACCGATCTTTCGATTGGACGTATGGTTGGTATGGGTATGGTTACAGCTACCATTATCATGCACAACGGTGCAAATACAGGTGGTGTGTTCGGACACATATTTGATTTCTCAAGTATGCCAGTTGTAGGAAAAGCATTATTTGCACTTGTTGCATGTATTATCCTTACAACAGTATTCTCAAGTATTGCAGGTTTCTTCATGGCGAAGTACAAGATGCATCCGTTCATCTCAACAATGGCGAACATGCTGATAATCTTCGGACTTGTAACATATGCGACAAAGGGTGTTTCATTTGGTGCTATTGATTCAGCAATACCAAATATGTTCATCCCAACAATAGGAAACTTCCCAACTATTATCATTTGGGCAATAGTTGCTGTAGTTGTAGTATGGTTCATCTGGAACAAGACTACATTTGGTAAGAATCTGTACGCTGTAGGTGGAAACCCAGAGGCAGCAGCAGTTTCAGGTATATCAGTTTTCAAGGTAACACTTGGCGCATTCATCCTTGCCGGTATCCTTTACGGATTCGGATCATGGCTTGAGTGTAACAGAATGGTTGGTTCAGGTAGTGCAGCTTATGGACAGGGCTGGGATATGGACGCCATAGCAGCCTGCGTTGTTGGTGGTGTTTCATTCACAGGTGGTATCGGTAAGATCTCCGGTGTTGTAACTGGTGTTCTTATCTTCACATCACTTACCTACTCACTTACTATTCTTGGTATTGATACAAACCTTCAGTTCATATTTGAAGGTATCATCATCCTTGCCGCTGTAACTCTTGACTGTCTCAAGTATGTACAGAAGAAGTAAGGAACAACAAATTTAACTCTCACAAAACCTTTATATAAAAAGCCGCTCGGATCGTCTACAGGATGGATTGAGCGGTTTTTTTCATAAGGAGGGGCCCGCATAAGCGGGAGGATTCCTTGTGAAGTGCACGAAGTGCACGCATGACGCAAGGCATGTGGATTGGCGGACGCCTTCTGTGCATCTATGCCACTTTTTTATGCATGCCACCTAATCACGCAGCCGCTTCCTTCGCTCCAATGATTTTATCTGCATGCGGCGCCGCGCGCGATAAGGGCGTTTGCGCGCTCTGCCTTAGCAAAAATCATTGAAGCTCAGTCACGTCTAGCTATCGATTAGGTGGTATGCATAAAAGTGGCAGGCGCATGCAAGGAAGGCTGGCCTGTGGAGATATTTATATATTGTGAATTTCTGGACGAGTGTTCCCCTTCCCTCACTTCAGCTTGCTTTTATCTGCACACTGCTTTGACCGCGATAAGGGCAATGCGGTCTCCGCAGTGGCAAAAAGCGCTGAAGCTCAGTCGTGTTCACTATCGATGTCGCAGTATATAAATGCAGCCATGCATGCAGCCGGAAACAAGCTGGATCCTCAGCTGGAAACAGGCAAGGCTTCGAGTCACGGACAGGTGAGGAAAATTCCTTGACGGTATAGATGAAGAAATAATGAAATAATAATAAAAGTACAGATATTCTCTGCGGTATTTGATATAATTACATTGCTGGAAAAGACCGGTGAACCGGGTGGCATTTGATATATAGAAAGGATTTCTGTTAGATGGATAAATACAAGGTTATCCTTGTCGATGACGAGGAAGAGGTTATAGATGTTATAGAGAGAAAGATCCACTGGGATATGCTCGGATTTGATGTTGTGGGAAGTGCCAACAATGGTGTGAAGGCTCTTGAACTGGTGGAGAAGCTGCAGCCGGATGTGGTCATAACGGACATCAAGATGCCATATATGGACGGTCTTGAGCTGTCCAGACGACTCAACAATGATTATCAGAATATACACATCATCATATTCACAGGGTTTGATGAGTTTGAGTATGCCAAGGAGGCGGTGCACCTTGAGATAGAGGAGTACATGCTCAAGCCTATAAATGCCTTAGAACTCTCGGATTGTCTGAAGAGGGTCAAGAACTCTCTGGACAAGGAGAGGGAGGAAAAGCTGAATGTAGAGAAGCTTGCAAATTATTTCAATGCATCTCTGCCTGTTCTTCAGACAAATCTGTTTGTATCACTGATAGAGGGCAGAGTGAGCGAGTCGGATTATGAGAAATTCCTTGCAGCATACCAGATCGATATGAAGGGACCGCTTTATTGCTGCGCGGTTTTTCATACATCGGAGCATCACGTTCCAGATGGAATGAACCCGCTTCTGTTGTCAATGTCAGTGGAACAGCAGATCAAGGACAGAATTGCTGATACATGGAAATGCAAGGTATTTACATATCTGGGCAACACGGTGCTCATCATCGAGATAGTCTCAGAGGATGCCATGGCAGAGCTGACGGATGCCTGCGACAGATTCTGCAGATGGGCTTACCGAGTCATGGGTGCCGTGGTGACTGCCGGTATTGGCAGAGTGTGCGACAGTCTTCTGAATATCAACAACTCATATGAGGGTGCCAGAGAAGCTGTATCATACAGGGTTCTATACGGAACCCAGAGGGCTATAAATATTGCTGAGATCGCACCGAAGGAGCAGAAGGCAGCAGTACAGTATGAAGATGCAAATATGCATGAGCTTATCAAGTCAATATATCTTGGCAAAAGAGATGCCATTGAGGGCGCAGTACATGATGAGATAGAGAAGCTGCACAGATCTGCACAGACCATGAACAGGTACAAGCTGACGCTCATGGAGATGGTAGGAACATTCTACAGATTCTGTGCAAATAATTTTATAGATTTTGATAATTTTTCAGGTGGGATCAGCAACCCATACGAGAAGGTTCCTGAGATGGATGAAGTTACCCTCACAGCATGGCTCATAGACACATCGATGGCGATCGGCGAGGAATTGAAAAATGCCAGAAATAACACGTCCAGAAGAATGGTAACGGATGCCCAGAATATGGTAGTTGACAGGTATATGGAGCCCGATCTGTCGCTGGATACGGTGTGCTCAGAGCTTGGTGTGTCCAATTCGTATTTTTCATCGGTGTTCAAGAAGGAGACAGGCAAGGCATTTATCTCGTATCTGACGGATTACAGGATGGATCACGCAGCCAATCTCATACTTGAGACAAATGAGAAGAGCTATAAGATAGCAGAGCAGGTTGGATATCAGGATGCAAATTACTTTAGCTATGTGTTCAAGAAGAGATTTGGAATGTCGCCATCAAAGTACAGAACTGAACATGCGGGGAATAAGTAGAGCAGAGAAAGTATAAGGGGAGTAGAATTGTTTTGAAGATTAGAGAGAAAAAGGATGCTCAGGGCAAAAAGCAGAAAAATAAATATTCTCTGCGCGCGAGGCTGCGAGGCTGGTTTCATCATGGCAGATTTATAGGATTTGACATACAGTCAATAATCATGGCGGTGCTCACAGGACTGACGATAACCACAACTGTTGTTATGGGGTTTCTTATTTACAATAGATTCAAGCTTGCGATAAAGCAGACTGCAGTGTCAAATGCAGAAAGCATGATAGAGAGTACTGTGGATAAAGTGGATACAGACCTGGCAGGTATCAGACAGATATCTAATGGAGTGAATTATAACATTATCCAGGAATATGACATCTCCAGTCAGGAGTTCAGCAGACAGTTCAGCCTTTTATATGAGGTGAATGTTGACAAAGTGCAGAGTATGGCGTTGTACGACAATTCCGGGAAGCTTATTGCTGCGGAGCCGGTTGCAGTGCAGAAGGATAAGGTTAATGTGGAGGAACAGGAATGGTACAAGAATGCATCTGAAGATATAGAGAATATGCACTTTTCTACACCTCATATACAAGATCTGTTTCAAGATGGCGCCAACAGGTATTATTGGGTCATATCCCTCAGCCGTTCTGTTGATATCAATGATGGAGATAAGCCGGTAAACGGCGTGCTTCTGATAGATATGAAGTATTCCGTGATCGAGGAGGCTCTTTCAAGGATCAATGATTCTTCAAGTGAGACTTATTATTATCTGTGCAACCGTGACGGAGATATCATATACCATCCGCGAAGAGCAGAGATAGACAGAGGCTTTTTCACAGAGGAAAGTACAGAGGCAGCGGTATACGATGACGGTACATATGAGATCAAGATGACGGGTGGCACAGAAAATGTTGTTGTCAGCAGTATAGCCTACACTGGATGGAAGATCATAGGAGTTGTCCCGGAAAGTGTTCAGACTGCCAGCATCAATCAGTACAGATATTACATCATAACTACGGTTGTGATATTGCTTATGATGCTCTTGTGGGTGAACAGGATCATAACAAAGAAAATCTCAAAGCCTATACTTAAGCTGAATGAATCAGTAAAGTCATATGAGACAGGTGGAACCACGGATATATATATTGGAGGATCTTCCGAGATAAGACATCTGGGATATTCGGTCAAGAAATCCTATGAGCAGATAGAGGTTCTGATGCAGGAGATAATCAGACAGCAGAATGAGCGGAGAAAGAGTGAGATGGATGCGCTCCAGAGTCAGATCAATCCGCATTTCCTGTATAATACACTGGAGTCCATAACATGGATGGTGGAGGCGAACAGAAATACAGATGCAGTATTTATGATATCTGAGCTTGCAAAGCTGCTGAGGATAAGTCTGTCAAAAGGCAGAACTGTCATAAGGATAGCGGACGAGATCCAGCACAGCACGAGTTACATGAACATACAGAAGGTAAGATATAAAGAAAGATTTGCTACAGAATTTATCATAGACGAAGAGATAAATGACTATTGTACAGTTAAACTTATCGTGCAGCCAATCCTGGAAAATGCAATATACTACGGTGTGGGCAACATGGATGAGGACGATGGCGGCAAGATAACTGTCCGCGGTGAGAAGAAGGGCAATGACATCTACATTTCAGTTGAGGATAATGGCATGGGTATGTCGGAGGATGTTGTCCGGAACATCCTTGTGGACAACAATAAGGTGCCAAAGCATGGCTCCGGAGTGGGTGTTATCAATGTTCACTCCAGGATAAAGCTGATGTTTGGCAGCGAATATGGATTAAAGGTGTACAGTGAGCCGGACGAGGGAACAAAGGTTGTCATTCACATTCCAGCCATTCCTTACACGGAGGAGAACAGAGAGAGACTTGAGAGGCAGGATTTTGGAAGGGGGATGGCGACAGATGAAGAAGAGTAAGATAACATTCCTGATCGCGGAGCTGTTTTTGGTTGTAATAGCCGGATTCTTTATACACCAGATATTCCGGGAAAATGTACCTCAGAAAAGAGTAGCGGTCATACTTTCAAATTCCGGTGATAAGAGGTGGGATGGACTTATAAATGGACTTAAACAATCAGCAAATGTCAATGATGTCCATCTTATCATATGCAACACCGATGATATCGAGTCAGCCCAGGATGAGAAGGAGCTAATAGATGAACAGCTTGAAAATGATGTAGATGCATTCATAATTTGTCCTGCACCGGGCGAGGATACATCGGATATGCTGGGACAGCTTGGCGATGTACCATTTGTACTTATAACCCAGGATGTATACAGTGAAGATGGCGCCTCGGGATTTGTCACGATAAAACCTGATAACTACAAGATAGGATATACCCTTGGAGAACAGATCAGGGCAAATGATGCGGACGGACTCCGTGGCAAAAGCATAGGCATTATAACCGGATATTCCCAGACAGAGGGAAGTGTGAGCGGAAAAGCAGGACTTATGGATGCGATAGAAGGAACCGGATGCGAGGTGAGCTGGGTGTACAGCCGATGTGGCAATCAGAACATATGTGACATTGTGGATATTCTGGGAAAGGTGGACTACATGGTTGTGATGGACACATATGCGATCGATGAGATAGGAGAGAATGCGGATAACGGTATGTACAATGGCGCCCAGATATATGGAATGGGGACCAGCGTAAAATCTGTGGCGCTGCTTGATGCGGGCAAGATAAAGTGCCTTGTTATTCCGGATGGATACGGTGTTGGCTATGCCAGTGTGACAGAGGTAGTAAAAGGTCTGAACAGCAGGTTGTATACGATGAAGAGTCGGGAGGAGGGCATAAAGATAATATACAGTGACGATTTGTTCTCCGATGATGTAGAGAGGTTTTTATATTCATATGAGTAGACAGAAACGAAGAAAAATATATGTGCTTTTGCTGGCAGCTGCGATGATAGTCTCGCTTATGGGCTGCGGCAGCAGCAATAAAAAATCAAACAAAACCATGAGAGTCGGGGTGGTCACTTATACAGCAGATGATCCATTCATAAATGCCATGATTGAAAAGGTGAAATCTCAGCTTAAGACTATGGAGACCACAAACATGAATGTGATAGTATCGGTGAGAAGTGGTGATAATGATCAGCGTGAGCAGGATGAGATAGTTGATGAGATGATAGATGCAGGCTGCGATGTGCTGTGTGTAAATCTTGTAGACAGAACCGCACCGGCAAATATTATCAAGTCAGCAAGGCAGAGTGATATACCAGTGATCTTTTTCAACAGAGAGCCGGTGCGTGATGACCTGATGCAGTGGGAAAAGCTCTACTATGTTGGCTGTGACGCAAAAGAATCCGGTGATATGCAGGGTGAGATTGCGGCAAATTATATAAAGAAGCACAGCGAAGTGGATCGCAACGGTGATGGCAAGATACAGTATGTTCTTCTGGAGGGGGAGGCCGGACATCAGGATGCCATAAGCAGAACCGACTGTTCGGTGAAGACCATCATGGATAAGGGAGTGGATCTTGAGAAGCTCAGTTATCAGTTTGCAGACTGGAACAGAGGTCAGGCGGAGAACAGAATGACTCAGCTTATAAGTCAGTATGGCAGTCAGATAGAGCTTGTCATATCCAACAATGATGAGATGGCACTGGGCGCAGTTGAGGCGTACGATAACTCAAGTATAAGCCGGGACAAATGGCCTGTGATCTTTGGAATAGACGGACTTGATGATGCTCTCCAGGCGATAAAGCAGGGAAACATGCAGGGAACAGTTTATAATGACAAGGAGGCCCAGGCGGGAGAGATAGCGCGGTTGGCAGTTGATCTCTTCAAGGGAAACAGCATTGATGATCATAATCTTGAAGAGGGCAAATATTACGTGTCGCCTTACTGGAAGGTCGATGTTGACAGCGTGGATGATTTCCTGCACAGATAAAGGTAACCAACTGATACATGAGTAAACAATCGAGAATTAAAAGCATATATAATTGGAGAAGATCTGTCTGGAAAAATTATCAAGAATTAATGTAGAGATACAGATCCGATTATATATTCGGGAAGGATACATATGGAAAATAGCTGGATAGAAGAATTTTACAAAGAGACGGATGCAGATAAGAGACTTGAACTGCTGGAGAATAACAGCACGGATATGGATGGTGACAGCGCCGGTTCGTCTACTGCCTTCCGTCAGAGATTGTGGACAGCGAGATATGGCAAGAGAAAGCCGAAGAATGATGCATTTGTGGGCTGCCTTATGGAGCTCAAATACATATCGGAGGGCGGTTCTGTTGACATCGGAGGTCAGAAAAAGAAACAGGCTGTGGAGATCATAAGCAAGCTCTGCCTGTTCGACGCAGACAGGAGAAGTGCCGAGGAACAGGAGATACTGCTTTATGAGCTCAAGAATGCGTTTCTCAAGTTCATCGAGGTGAGCAGAGGCGGCAGAGGTTTCACATCCATAGCATTTGGCATGGGGCAGCTCTCGGATGAGGGGGTGGCGAAGAAGATCGCAGATCAGATAAGCTCCATCGCATTTGACGCACCGCATATGCTGCACATGGACAAGGAATTTGCCATACTTCAGAGTGCCGCACTGGCGGCGTTCAGGCAGGAGTATCCTAACAGGGAGCATTTCTTAAGAAAATGATAGCGTAGACGGAATGGCTATGTGTGAACAGATCAAAAGACCATCATGTATTTAGTGTTAAAATGCATGATGGTCTTATCTATTGTACCTGTTTTGGCGTTATCTCATGAATGTATGGATTCGAAGATAGAATATGTATCATCAGAATCCCTGGTGTTCAGAAATATCACTTCGTCCCTCGTCTTTATCATGATGATGGGATAACTGTCTGCGTATACATACAGCTCACATTTGCCGTAGGTGCTGCTCTTGAAATGGCCGATCAGGTATTCATCGGTGGCACCTCCGTTTGTGCGAACAAAATCATCGTCTGGCAGTTCATCCAGAAGCTGAACCTCCTCGATGTCATCAAAATATATCTCCGATGAGTATATGGCAGCAGACACTGTGAGTTTGTTGGAGTCAAGATGAGTGTCGATATGCACGTTTATGAATGGCACAAGCACGCCTATCGTCCAGACAATGCAGGCGGTGATAAGGATATATGTAAGTCCTGTAAAAATCTTTGCGCTCCTGGTGGCATAGTTAAATGTATAATTTCCACTCTGCAATCTGTTCTGAACCAGCACATGCGGGTCGGAAGGATTGTAGTAATATCCGGTTTTCCAGTATTCGTCGTCATCCACGTAGAGAGGCTGGGTGTCGGCGGCCAAGAGTTCACGTTTTCTGCTTTGTGCCATGAGGAGAGGTGCAAACAATCCGATGGCAGCAAGAGTCTGGACAAATATATAGACATAGAGTGCGGAGCTGCACAGCGAGACATTTACAAGCGCACCCTTGAAATTAAGGATATCAGAAAGCGAAATTTGCCGGGACTTACTGGCTGATGATATGCAATGAATCAGGGTGTCAATAGTGATATATACCCATGCGACAGCATTTGTTGCCGAAAGAATCAGCATTGCTAGTCCCTTGTATATCTTCATGGTTCTGTTGACGGTCTGGTTGAGCTGGGTATCCGAGCTGTACACAGTTCGCTCGTGCCGGTTTACATATATGTGGAATATCATGGATGTAAGTGACATCAGGACGGAGCAGAGACCCATTATTATCATTGTGGTTGATATGACCGCACTTTTCCCTATCACAAATGGCACTAGGCAAATGAGCTCTACAAGGATTATTATTCCATGATAATTGAAACTGATCTCACTTTTGCCGATCTGGGTTGACACATTTGTATCAATGTAACGTTTTCTTCTTTGATCAGGGACCACCCAATCATTTTTCATCTTTAGGGCATACATTTTCCTGTGCGCGGAGTTGTTTGCATATGTTATAAGGAAACAGAATGCGATCATCCAGATAGTGTATGCCAGTACGAATATAATGATCTCCCAGAATACGACAAAGCACAGGGCTGTTCCAAGGATGAGATTTATCCAGATAATCCGGTTCATCTTACGTCTGGCAGCAGCAACAATATTCAGGACGGTTTCGTCTTCAATGTGTTCCTTTGGAATGTGGACACCCAGGAGCATTCCCTCGGTATACGAATAATTACTTGTATATACGAACTTCATTATGAGCAGTATGAAGAAGTTCATAAACAGGAAGATGATAAATAATGCTATGCTCATAAGCGGCTCCTTTCTGTTATTTTAGTGGATATTTGGATTGGAGAAGACTTCATTTTGGAATATACTTTATCGCACAACTTGAGAAAATCTTCCCGGTTCATCCCGGTTATGCTTGCCTCGGCAGACAGAAGTTCCAACTCTGACTCCAGCTTGTCACGGAACTCGGCGTCCATATTGATATTTTCTGATACAAATGCTCCAAGCCTTCTGTCAGTTCTGATATATCCCTCGTTTTTTAGTATCTGGTATGTCTTATTCACAGTCATTGTGTTCACGCCGGCATCCGCCGCAAGCTGTCTTACAGTGGGAAGCTTTTCACCTGACTGTATCTCGCCTTTGCCGATTCCCTTTACTATCTGATTGCGCAGCTGTACGTATATGGGTGTGTCACTGCTCATGTCAAGCTCTATGATCATGTGGTGTCCCTCCTTTTTTGTATTATCTGTATTATAATATATAATACAGACTCCGCGATAAGTCAACTATTAGAAACCGCCGTATAAATAAAAATCATCCGTGAGTAAGTTGATTACCCACAGATGATCATTATATAATTCATTATATCCAAAAGTTCTTCCGGTGACAATTCATTTGAGTGTATTGACGCAGGACGAAAGATTTGAACAGGCGCAGGCTAACGGAAATAAAGGAGGTTTAAAAAATATGTGTGAAGTACTTGATAGGGCGGAAGCCAGAGGAGAAGAAAGAGGAATATCTATAGGCGAGGCGCGAGGAGAATTAAAGGGTGCAGTGAGGGCATATTTGGATGTGAAGGTTCCTATAGAAGAGATAGCGAAGAAACTGAACATATCAGTGGAGGAAGTCCAGAAGATAGCCGACACACTATAGGAGATGAAAAACATGCAGGTACACACACTTATATCTTCGGAAAATGGTCCGATCATCCTCTGGGTCATGTACCCACACAGGGGAGATGAACTGGAGCACACAGCGGATTCTATCAGAGAACTGGTGGGAGAAGAACATTTTACACTTGTTGCGATACAGATAGATGACTGGAACAGGGATCTCTCACCGTGGAGATCGGATGAGGTCGATGGATCATTTGCCGGAGAGGCGGGACGGACACTGGATTATATAGAACAGCAGGTCGTACCGCAGTTGGATATTCAAAGCCAGGCGAACAGACCTCTTTATATCATGGGATATTCGCTTGCCGGGCTTTTTGCACTTTGGGCAATGTATCAGACTGATATATTTGACGGGTGTGCCACATGTTCAGGTTCAATGTGGTATCCGGGATTTGTGGAATATGTAAACAGCCAGCCAACACTTGCTAATAAACGTATATACATCAGCCTCGGCGGTAAGGAATCGAGAACGTCAGACAGACTTATGGCAACTGTGGCGGATCGGACAAAGGAGATTTGCGACCTGCTGAAGAAGGACAACGATGTGATATATGAGATAAATCCAGGTGGACATTTTGCCGATTCCGGGAAGAGGCTGGCGAAGGCTGTGAAGTGGATAGAGAAGGCAAAAGGATAACAAAAAGCACAGGAGAGCACATATATACAATCGTTCACTGGCAGAACGATACGAGGCATAACATATACCGGATAGATATATATTTTTATCGGAATAGATGATAATATATGGGGCAGACATATGGAGTAGATAGATTAATGGCAGACACGATCCGGTAAGTATATGCAGTGAAAAATCAGACCGTGGTAAGCCGGAAAGAAGGGCAACATGGGTAAACAGACAAAGAAAAAGAAAAGCACAGGAGCGGCAAAGGAGATATTTGCAAAGCCCCCAGGAAGGCTCGGCAAATGGAATGTGATAGCATTTGCAGTGCTTGTTGTGGGAGAGCTTATATACTATTATGCGGCAATACCGGCAATCAACATACAGAGTACAAGTTTCTGGGTATGGATGGTCATTTCAGTTGCGCTTGTTGGCTTTTGTACGCTTGATTTCACGGTGGAGAGTAATGATACCAGAAGTGTCGCAACGAAAGCAACGAAACCGGCAGCATGGATAGTAGTAATAATGATAGCGGTCGGACTCATTATGGTGGCGGCGTCATCCAAGCTGTTTTGTGCATCAAAGTATGCAAGTCTCATCAATATAGAGGATGGGGACTTCCAGACGGATATCCCGGAGAGCAGGCAGATAAATGACATTGCACTGATGGATACAAGCACAGCGAGGATCATAGGTGAGAGAGCCGTCGGTTCACTCTCGGATGTGGTCAGCCAGTACGAGGTCAGCGGCAATTACAGCACTATAGATTACAATGGTGCACCGATGAAGGTTGCAGCACTCAATTATGCGGGATTCATCAAATATATGAACAACAGGAAGAACGGAATCCCGGGTTATGTTCTTGTGGATCCTGTAAAGAATGAGGCACACTATATACAGACTGAAAAGCCTATAGTGTATTCACCTTCAGCGTATTTCAACAAGAATCTGTACAGACATGTCCAGATGGCTTATCCGACATATATATTTGAAGGTTTCTATCTGGAGCTCAATGACGATGGCAATCCATATTACATCTGTCCGGTTCTTGAGTCGCATGCAGGACTCTTCGGTGCAAAGGATGTAAAGGGCGTGGTTATATGCGATCCGTGTACGGGCGATACAGAGTACCATGAAGTCAGTGATGTTCCACACTGGGTGGACCGTGTATATGATGGCGACCTGGTGTGCCAGAAATACGACTGGTACGGCGAGCTCTCAGGCGGCTACTGGAACAGTGTATTTGGCAATAAGGGCTGCAAGAGGACTACGGATGATTATGGTTACAAGGTTATGGACGGCGATGTGTGGGTATATACAGGTGTCACATCGGTAAATGGTGACGAGTCCAACATAGGATTTGCCCTGATGAATCTCCGGACAGGAGAGAGCAAATATTATAAGGTGGCAGGTGCAGAGGAATACTCAGCCATGTCATCGGCAGAGGGACAGGTACAGCATCTTGGTTATAAGGCATCCTTCCCATCACTCATCAATATCAGCGGAATACCAACCTACATCATGGTCTTAAAGGACAACGGTGGCCTGGTAAAGATGTATGCGCTTGTCGATGTGGAGAAGTACAATATTGTAGCTACAGGCACTACTCAGAAGGACGCACTTGCGGCATACAACAAGCTGCTGGCAGAGAACGGACTTAAGAGTACGCAGAGCATGACGGACGATATACCAAACAGACAGATCACGGTAGCTGATATCAAATATATCAACATGGATGAGACGACATATGTGTATATCACGGATGAAAATGGCAATGTATACAAGCAGGATTTCTCAGAGAACGAGGAACTGATATTTATACAGAGCGGGGATAAAATAAAAGTATTTTATCAGGAATCAGACAACGGAATAAATGACATAATATCTGTTGAGAGATAGATTTATTCACTAAATAAAGGCTCTCCCTGTGATAAACAGGGGGAGCTTTTTGCATGATAATGTGGTATTATAGAAATATCTTATTGAGAATAAATCTATATAACTGATTAATTATGATTGACAAGGAGGTTATTATCATGGATAAAAAGGCGATCTACAGTTTATCATACGGGATTTTCATGTTGTCCACAAAGCTGGGCGACAAGGCAAATGGCTGCATCATCAACACCTGTATACAGGTGGCGAACAATCCAACGCGGGTTGCGATATCGGTTCTCAACACGAATTACACATGTGATCTGCTCAAGGAGAGTGGTGTGTTTGCCCTCAGTGTACTTGACGAGCAGTGTACATTTGACTCGATAAAGCACTTCGGTTTCCAGTCGGGAAGAGACGTGGACAAAACCTCCGGAATAAAGATGCCGGAGGATGTCAACGGAATCCCTTACATGGGCTGGTATGCATGTGCGGTTATCAGTGGCAAGGTGGTTGAGAGCCATGATCTCGGAACGCACACGTTGTTCATCGCGGAGGTGGTTGATGCAAAGATGCTGTCAGACAAGGCTCCTCTCACATATGCTGATTATCAGGCGCATGTAAAGCCAAAGGCAGACAAGCCTCCTAAGACAGATAAGAAGATAGTGGGATGGCGCTGCAAGATATGTAACTATGTATATGAAGGAAGTGAGCTCCCGGCAGATTATGTATGTCCTCTGTGTGGACACGGAGCGGACGACTTTGAACCTATATATGAGTAATGTAAGATATGCCGCTATCGGCAAGAAATGAACGGTTTCAAATCTTGAAAAAGTTGATTTCTTGCCGGTAACGGCATATACTATCTATATACAAAACACTGTGCAGATGATAAAAGCCCATTGCGTAAAAGGAGGGGTTTTCATGGGTTATATTTCAGTTGCAGAGACTGCAAAAAAATGGAATGTGTCAGAACGAACCGTTAGAAATTACTGCGCTCATGATAAGATTCCTGGGGCTTTTCTGACGGGAAAGACGTGGAATATACCGGATTCTGCGCAGAAACCAATGCGTCAATCTGCTGGAGAAGAGAACCGGGATCTGCTGACTGTGCTGAGAGAAGAGAAAAAACGAGGAATTAAAGGTGGCATTTATCATAAGATACAGGTGGATCTCACTTACAATTCCAATCATATAGAGGGCAGCAGGCTCAGTCATGATCAGACACGGTATATATATGAGACAAATACTATAGGCGTGAGTGATCAGGCGATAAATGTTGACGATATAGTCGAGACGACCAATCATTTCAGGTGTATAGATCTGGTGATCGATGATGCAAAGAACTTATTAAGTGAGAAAATGATAAAGGAGCTGCATTTGATTTTCAAGAATGGAACTCAGGACTCACGAAAAGAATGGTTTGCGGTGGGAGATTACAAGAAAGTTCCGAATGAGGTGGGCGGTCATGATACGGCTTTGCCGGAAGAAGTTCCAGAGAAAATGAAAAATCTCCTTGCAAGATACCGCAAGCTCAATGAAAAGACACTAGATGATATTCTGGATTTTCACCATGAATTTGAAAGTATTCATCCGTTTCAAGATGGCAATGGCAGGGTTGGCAGGCTGATATTGTTCAAGGAGTGTCTGAAATATGATATAGTTCCATTTATCATAGATGAAGATCTCAAATGGTATTACTATAGAGGACTTTCAGAATGGAATAGAGAAAGAGGATATCTGCGGGATACCTGCCTTACTGCGCAGGATAAGTTTAAAAAGTACCTGGACTATTTCAGGATACAGCACAGAGATTAAAATAATGGAGGAAATTATGGACAGAGAAAGAATGATGAAGAACGTAGCAGAGATATTCAGCCGCGGTGCGGTGGAGAAGAATCTTCCGGCATGGGTAAATATGCGCCACGCCTGGAAAGCAAGTGATGCGGCGAGAGACAGAGGGCTTGAATATCCGGCAAATGTTGTACAGATAAAGAATCTGGATTACAAAAAGGAGCTTGATGAGGTCCGTTTCAATGAGCTGATTGAAACATGGGACAAAGGTGTAGAGAGGAACATTATATTCTTTGCCGATTCCGGGGATGTCGCAGACGTGGATTCTGCAAGCTATACATCTAACAGCTACATGGATATCTGCGTTCCAATATCGTATATGACAGATGAAAACAGAAAATATCCGGTGATAGTGAGCGTGCATGGCGGAGGTTGGTTCTATGGTGACAAGGAACTGTACAGCCACTATTGCTGCCTTCTTGCGGAGCACGGGTACGTGGTGGTGAACTTTAACTATAGATTGTCACCGCAGAACAAATATCCTGCGGCCATAGAGGATGTGGCGTATCTCATTCGGTATATCCATGAGAATGCGCAGACACTTGGAATAGACATTGATAATTTCTATATGGTCGGTGATTCGGCGGGGGCACAGCTCACGGCAAATTATTGCATCATAGCATCAAACAGCGATTACAGGGCAAAGCTTGATTTCTTCACATATGATCTACTGCCTGAGAAGGTATGCCTTAACTGTGGTGCATACAAGATGGCAGAGAGAAATGACAATATATCCGCATGGTATCTGAGAAATGCTGTGGTTGAGGAACAATACAAGCTGTTTATGGATCAGCTTGATTATGTAAATGCTGAGTTCCCGGAGGCGTATCTCATGTACAGTGTAAATGATGATCTGGCATCACATACAAAAGCGTTGGATGAGGTGCTGAACAAAGTTGGAGTTGCACATATCACAAAAGCGTATGGACAGAACAATCCTGACAGCGGCCATGTATTCCATATGAATATGTACAATCCAGAGGGAATACTCTGTAACGAGGATGAGTGTGCATTTATGAAATAAAAAAACTGTTTGACAACACGACATCAGAATGCTATCCTAAAAATCAGATAAAGGCAAAGACAGGAAGGAGTACTTAAGTCACTGTCACTTCAGAGAGTAGGCGTTTGGTGCGAGCCTATAGGACACCTTAAGGAAGCAGTCCCCGAGCTGTGACCGCGAAAGTTTTCCGGGTAGTGGTCAACGGAAGGTTCCACGTTATAGGAACAACGATAGTGATGGCTGTCGGCTGAGAGCAGGAATAAGTTCCTGAATTTAGGTGGTAACACGGACAAGAAAGTTCGCCCTAAGCATATTATAAGTATGCTTAGGGCTTTTATTTTGCGTTTTCAGGGTGACAAGCGGCTGCGATGCGCGAGCTTGTTCGCGGGCATCGGCAGACAATTGTCACCCGCGCGCGACATGAAACACGAAGCCCGGTAGGGCGGAGTGTGAATGTCGTGCAGAGATTACGGGAGCATCGAAGATGCGGAGTAATCTCGAAGAAAACGCAAAGGAAAGCCGGAAAGCAAGCGGCTGCGATGCGTGAGCTTGCTCGCGGGCATCGGCAGATGCGGAGTAATCTCGAAGAAAACGCAAGTTAAAACCAACGATCAGCAAACACAGACAACAAGGGATCAAGAGATATAAAGGAGTGTGTATCATGAGAAAATTCGAAAAATCATCAAAGCTTGACAATGTGTGTTACGACATAAGAGGTCCTGTTATGGACGAGGCAAACAGAATGGTGGCTGAAGGGGTAAATGTCCTTAAACTGAACATAGGAAATCCTGCACCGCACGGACTTATGGCACCTGATGAAGTTGTAAGGGATATGGCATATAACCTCAGAGATACCGAGGGATATTCGGATTCAAAGGGACTTTTCTCTGCAAGAAAGGCGATCATGCAGTATTGCCAGCTGAAGAATATTCCAAATGTGGGAATCGATGACATATATACAGGAAATGGAGTCAGCGAACTTATCACCATGTCCATGCAGGGACTGCTTGATTCGGGAGATGAGATACTTGTCCCGATGCCTGACTATCCGTTGTGGACGGCTTCTGTTAACCTGGCAGGAGGAACAGCGGTTCATTATCTTTGTGATGAGCAGTCCAACTGGTATCCGGATATAGAAGATATCAAGAAAAAGATAACATCAAGAACAAAAGGAATCGTAGTCATCAACCCTAACAACCCTACAGGAGCTCTCTATCCAAAGGAGGTTCTTGAGCAGATAGTTCAGGTTGCAAGGGAGAATGAGCTTATCCTTTTTGCTGATGAGATATATGACAGACTTGTCATGGATGATAAAGAGCATGTGGCTCTGGCTTCACTGGCACCTGACCTTTTCACCATAAGCTTTAACGGACTGAGCAAGTCTCACCGAGTTGCAGGTTACAGAGTTGGCTGGATGTGTCTGTGTGGAAACAAGAGCAATGTGAAGGGATACATAGAGGGACTTAACCTCCTGTCATCCATGAGACTTTGCTCGAATGTTCCTGCTCAGAGTATAGTTCAGACCTGTCTTGGAGGCTACCAGAGTGCAGATGAGCTGCTTCTGCCTGGAGGAAGGATCTATGATCAGAGAGAGTATATTTATAAAGCACTCTGTGATATACCGGGAATAAGTGTGGTTAAGCCGGAGGCAGCGTTCTACATATTCCCGAAACTTGACAAGGAGAAGTTCAACATCACAAATGATGAACAGTTCGCTCTTGATCTTTTGAGGGATAAGCACATCCTCGTCACATGTGGAACGGGATTTAACTGGAAGGATCCGGATCACTTCAGAATAGTATATCTTCCGAATATGGAGATACTCAAGGCAGCAACAGCAAAGCTGGCTGATTTCCTGAGCTATTACCACCAGTAAAAGAAATTATATAACAAGGCTGTATCTGAGAAGCTGCCAGTGGCATGTATTTTAGAAATATGAATACATATGTGCTATTGCAATACAGATACAGTCTTGTTTTTATATTATTTGGTTGAGTGGAATGATGCAAGTTACAGCATATAAGCAGTTTTGCGGGTCTATTATGCAGAAACCATTATATTTTTCTACAGAATTTTTTACATTTTTCAGACCATATCCATGGATAAAGTCAAAATCATTGTCTGAAGAATGTTTTTTCGAAGCATTATAAGAATTTTCAACATAAATGGTGAATGTATTTCTTATAGTTTGTAGCTTGACTGTAATTACCGCATTTTCAACATCATTACATGCGGTTATGGCATTGTCGAAAAGATTACCTAAAACTATAGTCAGGTCATAATCTGTAAGAGGTATCTGAGTAGTACTCAGTTTTATACTTGTATCAAGAGTTATATGGTATTTGTCAGCCACTTCTTTCAGGTTACTCACAAATGAATCTATTACCAGGTTGCCTGTGTTTATAGAACAGTATCTGGATTTGAGATCGTTTAAAGTATCATTAGTATAAGGAATGACTGCGTCATAATTTTTATTTTTTATACAATTTTGTATATATATAAAGTGTTTATTTGTATCATGCATAAAACTGCGGAGACTTTTATAAGCCTCTCCAAGTTGAACGTATTTGTTTTGTTGGAATTCAATCTGTCTTGATAATTGTTCTGTTTGCGCTTGTAATTCTTCCTTTTTAGATATTTCATTGATCAGGAAGAAATTAACAATATTTATAGTAAGCAGTAAATTTATAAGATTGCTATAAGCTCGAGGATTTGTCTTGTTAAAGGCAAATATATCAGGGGTTATTAAAATTATGAGAGATATGACAGGAATTACCACAATAGCTGAAATATCAATAATTGACAGTGATATATGAATCTTTCTAAATATAATTGTAACAAGCAGAACAAATATGAGACAATAAAAATCAGAAAGAGAAAAAACAGAATTGAAAACGGCAACAGGGATTGTGTCGTTTTCAATATTTGTTGCAAGAAAGCGATTTATAGTTGAATATGACATATTTTCGCATAGCATAGTAATTGTCACAAAGGAAATAGATGTAAATAATCTTGATGTGATTGTGGCAGTAAATAAAAGTGAAAGAATGGTAGTTAATAAAAAGGAAAGAGAAACTCTCATAACAGTTGTTTTCATGGATACATCTCCGGAAAGTGGGAGAACAATAATATTTTGTAGCATTTCAACTCCCCAGATTATAAAAATACCAAAAATAAAGTTATAATTAAATCGTCTTTTGTCGTTGAATATAACATAAAAAAATATATACATATCTGCACTGTATAAAAGCGTTGGCATAATATCAAAAATAATGTCCATTGTATTTACCCTTTCATATCTGAGATGATTTGCTTTGCAAAAAAAGTTCTGAATTTTTTTAGGTTTCTTCTAGAAATATTCATTACGTCTCCATTATCAAGACCTAACAACTTATCGTTAAAGTGGGTTATATGCTTTGTATTTACCAGAGTGCTTTGATTGGTTAAAATAAATCCATGTTCAGCAAGAGAGGTTGCCAATGATGATAACGCTCCACGACCAATTATTTGAGAATCGCGTAGTGTATAAATAAGATGGAGTTTTTGGCTCTTGCTTGTACGAATGTAGATTACATCATTCACATTTACAAGAAGTTTTTCATTATATGTATCTACTACTATGCGTATATTGTTCTTGCTTTGCATATATGTTAAAAGGTCAGACATAATATTTTGAAAAATATTGTAGGAAACAGGTTTTATAAGATATTGAAAAGGATGAACCTGAAAGCTATCATGCATATAGCTTGGATATGAAGTCACAAATACAATGTATACATCATCTGAATATTTTTTCCTTATATGTTTGGAAATCTCTAAACCATCCATATTTGGCATATCAATGTCAAGAAATACAATGTTGTATTTGTTTGTTTCAAATGAAGACAAAAATTTAGAACTGTCTGTAAAAGTGTGAATTTCACAGTCGATATCAAATTGTATTTGATATGAAATCAAGTATTTTTTTATTGAATAAATTGATGATACTTCATCGTCACAAATTGCTATATTAATATTTTTAAGAGACATTTTTTATATTCCTTATATATCCTGCAAGTAAACTTAATGTACATATTAACACACACAATGTAATAGTTTGTGTATGCTGATTGGATTTATTGTACCATAATATAAGTTGGATTCCACATATTAATATTACGGTAATCCTGGCTTTCTTTTGTAGACTGATTTTGTCTGAGATGTTAAATCTTTTATTTTCTGTATCAACAGGTGAAACTATCATAATTATGGCAATGCAGACAAAAAATATGATTGCTTGAATAGTTTCTGAATGTTCAAATGATAATTGTGGAAATAATACCACAATTATCATGATTCCATATGACAAGATGGTGCACCGCAAAGGTGTTGATGCGTGATAGCCACCTGCAAAATAGCGCAATGGCATAGTTATTATTATGAATAGAACAGATGTAATTAATCTATGAAAAATAATCCCTGTGGCAAGTGTTATAAGGTCAAAAATAATTTCTTCAAATACACATGAGAAAAGGTAGGAATATATATTTCTTTCTTTATCTGTAATTATTTTTTCTTTGATAAGGTAATTAGAAATCTTCAAACATATATAATTAATCATAAAATACTCTCCCTAATATTGATATCAAATGAGTAAAGTTAATGATAGCACGAGTGACGTATGTAGCAATAGGAATGGAGTAAACGGTCAAAATTAAGGAGTATGTGGTAATAAATTACCGTTCACTCCTTAATTTTGACCAATTAGTCCATTTTGAAAAAATAGTCGAAAAATGCATTTATAATAACCTTATAAACATAGTTGTCGATTGTATAGCAGTAGAAAGGAGGATATGTATTGTGAGAAAATTACTTGTCAAGGCAGGAAGATTATTATGTGCATGCTCAGTGGTAATATCCCCACTTGTTGTGGAAGGATGCAAGACTAGATATTATCAGCCGAAGGAGCCGGATGGCTTAGAAGAGTTTGCTAAAAAAAGTAGACAATAATTTGAATTTAGGAGGATATGCATATGAGGATGTTTAAGAGAATGATTGTATGCGTGATGACAGCGGTAATGACGATATCATGTATGCCTGGGGTGAGTGCACTTGCGGGGGAGAGCGAGACCACAATGGCAGAAGAGCTAGCTGTAGAAAATAATAGTGTTGCAAGAGCGGTTGCATCATATTATTATGACTATGATTGCACTAGTTATACTAAAGTAGGACATGTAACAACGGCAGGTACAACTATGACACTGATATATAATGCTTCAACGAAAGGAAAAGTGAAAATAACAGTAAAGGATTCCAGTGGAAATATAGCAAAGATTATATATCCGCCTGCTGAAGGGAGCACAGGTACTTCACTTTCAACAACTTTTGGAGTAAGCAAAGGAAAAACATATTATTTTTATACTGAACCGACTGGCGCAAATTATAGGACTGCAGGATCGTTCAGGGTAAGATGCTGATATTATAAAGAATGTGCTAAAAATATAGAAATATAGCTCCGTCATAATTTGACGGGGCTAATTGTGTATAGCGGGGGGGACATATGAAAACAAACTTATTTCTGATAACAAAATACTGGAGATATCATAAAAAGCAGTTTGCGAGCATGCTTACCTCGATAGTGATATTAACGGCTTTCCTGTTGATTGCACTTTTGATGGAGAGAACAGAATGTAGACGGCAGTATGATGACAAGCTGCGGGGAAGTAGTAAGACATTTTACCTGTATAGCAATCTTGGCAGTGATGCATATGAGGAGATGTCACAAGACAAAAGGGTCAGCATGATCGGGCGTACGGCTATATGTGGAAAGCTGGGAAATGACAAAACACAGTATACATATGGTACATATATTGACGATACGGCAGAGGAGCTTGAGTATGTAAAGCTTTCGTCGGGAAGATTCCCTGAAAAAACCGGGGAGGCAGCAGTGTACGATTATGTGTTGGAGGATATGTTTTTTACTGTTGATCCTGACTCGTATGTTGGAAAGGAAGTAACATTTGACAGTTACGATTTGGATGATACATATCTGTTGAGAACAGGTAGACATGTGGGACAGATTACGTTTACTATCACAGGTGTATTGTGTGCAGACAGCAGAAGAGATCTTAAGGAGAACAGAGTAGACTGGGGATCTGACCTTTCGGAAGTACAGATGCCAACTATATATCTGTGGCGGGATGACTGTGATTTGGATGAGAATACATTCGTATATACTGCTGTCTCACTGTATGGTGATGACGAGATAACAGAGCAGTCGGAGAGCGCTATGGAAGAGTTTGCGCAGGATTATTATGACAAAACTGGAATATGGCCAAGATCCGGCCGCAGCAGATCGGCTGCAGAAGATATCTGCAACATTACCCTTGGAAACGAGAAGCTTAACAGCGAAAGTTATCTGTCGGACTCTGTCCAGGGAATACTATATTTCAGTGTTATTGCTGTGATCTTGTCGGCTATATCCCTGTTTGGCGTGATGATAACTGTTATGAGCGAGAGGCAGAAATCCCTGGATATCGTGAGAGATATAGGAGCCAGCCGGATGAAAGTGGCTTGGATACATATATTGGAATGGGGAATCCTGCTGGTTTCAGGAGTGATATGCGGTGGAGTCGTTGGAATCACTGTATATGAGGTCATACTCGAGATTCAAAGTCGTTTGCTGAGGCTGCCTAAATTGCGCGGTTATACAGTGGAGTGGTGTGTACAGCAGATTACAGAAAATCCATTTGTAATCTCTGTTGTGTGTGCAACAGGTACATTTACTCTTGGATATTTACTTTTTTATATATACCTTCATATAAAATCAAGAAGACTTATAAGAAGAGATCGTGTGAGATCATTCGGGAGAATCAAATCGGTGGTTTCCGGTATTCCATTTGCAAATATAATGCAGATGTTGTCTGTTGCCCTGATCCTGTTTGCGGCGGTGATGTGCTACGCATTCTGCTCTATGGACGGCAAGGGAAAAGGATATTTTCACAATGATGATCTGGACAGAGACACATATTATACATATGGACAATTGGATATGGAAACCAGTGATGTAGATATATGCCTTTATGATCAGGGGTCGGGGATTACTGGTGGAGTATTGCTTACAGATACAGGACTTACTGAGGATGGGCGCAAGAGCATTGCGGATATGAACGAAGTAAAGTCAATAGAGAGTTTCTCCACAAACGATGGCTTTGATATATTTTATGATAGAAATGACGAGGATATTCCGGATGGATTGTGGCAGGCGGAGGTCCAGTTTCCGGAAGATACAGAAGAATTCTATCATGCAGACGATAGATTTTATTTCAACGTTCCAGCGATATGGCTGGATGATAACGGAATGAGAAAGCTGGATAAATATGTAAAAGAGGGGTCAATAGGTACCCATGAAAATGGTGTGGCGTGTGTTGAATATGAATATGACGGAATGACCGCGGAGTCGCCATATAAGATAGGCGATGTAATGCATACAATGACAGTGAACGGAAAAGGCGAATACAAGGAGACTGTTGAAATCGTGGATGCGATAATCGTGATTCCGGAGACCACAAAGGAGAGCGATCCGATATTGTACGCAGGTCTTGACAGAGCTTCACAGTATGGATATGCAATAGTAGCCTCACAGGACACAGCAGTCAGTATTGGGATGTTTAAGACATGTTATGACGTTACATATATATCTCTAAGCAACAGGGGAGATATTGATAGAGTTGTATCCAGGTTTGCTGACATATTGGACTCTTCAATGGAACTCAGGATACGAACGATAGATGAGTGTGATAAGGAGTATCGTGAGGCATATATATCACAGTATGCGAGCACAATATGTCTGTTCTTTATTCTTCTTATCATGGCGGCATGGGGATATTGGGAACTTGTCACCATGCGTTACCAGAATGGCAGGCGGAACGTGGCGATCATGCGGGCTCTTGGAATGGAGAAGCACTCATGGAACATGACGTTTATATGGTATAACATAAGAAATGCCCTGGTATCATGTGCTGTCGGAGCCGGTATGGTGTATGGCATGAGATGGCTTTTGCGCTACAAGTACGAACAGGCGCTAAACATGTTCAACTGGCCGGAGACAGATTTATGGAACGTCGATGCAGATGTTATAAAAGAGGTAACGAGACTCCAGCATGTATTTCTATTCGACAGCGAGATATTTGTTGTCCCTGTGGGAAGAGCGTTGGTACTGATAGGAACATTCCTTGTTGTGATTTCGACGATTATTACGGTGCTGGTCATTCATAAGAAGAAATCGGAAGAGATAATTGATGATCTGGCTGAAAAAGAGTAAGGGGGACGATGCATATGATTCAGATAAAGGATTTAAATAAGACGTATGGTGAAGGAACAAATGCTGTTCATGCACTTCGCAACTGTAACGTGGAATTTGAGTATGGAAAATTTACGGCGATTATAGGAACATCAGGCAGTGGAAAGTCAACATTGCTGCATCTGATGGGCGGACTGGATACAAAGGCAGAAGGAGAGATATTCTATGATGATGAAGATATACTCAGATATTCAGATGCACAGCTTGCAAAATTCCGCAGAAAAAATATAGGTTTCGTATTCCAGTTCTTCAATCTGGTGCCAGAGCTGACAGCAAAGGAAAATATATTCCTGCCAATGATGATAGATAAGGTTAAGGTAGATGAGGAGTACTTTGATAAGCTTACTGAAAAACTTGGAATTTCAGAGAGACTGACACATTATCCGTCACAGTTGTCCGGTGGACAGCAGCAGAGGGTTGCGATAGCCAGAGCGCTCATACACAAACCAAAAGTGTTGCTCTGCGATGAACCTACCGGAAATCTGGACTCTCAATCAGGAAAAGAAGTCCTGAGACTGCTTAGAGAACTGCAGAGTGAAGATGGACAGACTATAATTATGGTTACTCACGATGGAAATATAGCAGATCAGGCCGATCGTATCGTAAGGATAGAAGATGGACAGATAAAATGTGTATAATATTCACACAATTATATACATAAAAGACAATTTGATGATAAAACGCAACAACAATGACAATAAAATTGATAAATTGTCAAAAAATATGTTGACGATTTGCCTTGCATCATGTATAATAAAGGTACATTAAAGAACGGCCATTTGAAAAAGATACAGATGGCACACCATAGATTGTCACCCGTGACACGTAACATGTACGAAGTTATCTCAGAGATTTATAGAATCGTGAAAAAGACTTTACACATGGTGCGCAGGAAACAGAGATCCGTGGTACAAGTTCACGAAAGGAGGAGGTTCCGTTGGAGACAATTGAAGAACATTTTTATCATGATGGTAACTCAGAACTGGGAAGTTGTTTCCACACGAGATGCCTTTAAGATAAATCTTGAATCAGTCCACATGTAGATGCTGTATATAGCATGATTGAAGTGCCAGGACGCAGGTATTTGATACCAGATTTGATCCATCGTGATTGTTCACAACACAAGATATGAGTGGTGTTTCAAGGGCATCAGGTCATATCACATACCGCAAGACCAGTGCTTATAAGAGGTTGGTACATATACAAGTTCATGCAGTGCATGTTATGAGTAGATGCAATTCGTACCCTGATAGTTTATATTCCGGTAAGTTTAATCTCTAGGCACAACGAATTTTTTCATAGATATTTATAATATAGTGGAAGAATCAATGGCATGTGTGGAAACATTCAGATATTTTGATTAGATACTTCAATATTTAAAAAATGAATAAACTAATATAAAGCCAGTTGGTATTATGCCAGCTGGCTTTTTTGTGTATTAATTACAACGTGTGTTAAACCACTGATTACCCGCTCTGCGAGCAGTAACAATCCGTGCGGTAACAAGAAACTAATATTAATTGCAAATAACTTAAATTATTGACTAATATGGCGTGCAAAAGCAATAAAAAACAACTTAAATATTCGGTAATTAATGACATGTTCAACAATTAAAAAATGAGTTAATATAAGTATATGTATAAATATTAATCACGAATTAGGCTGTTCGTGGTGAGTAAAGTGGAGGAATATCACAAAAAAGAAAGGGTAAGGAATATGGTGAGATTTAGAACAAGACTTGTTGCTGTGACATGTGCAGTTGCAATGGTTGGCTCATTCTGGGGAAGTGCAGGGGCAATAGTCTCAGCTGATGCATCAGAGCCGTCTGCGGAAATGGCGTGGAGCATCACTACAGACAAACTGGTATTTGACACTGGCGCAGATGCCAAGTGGACAGATAAAATTTATGCCAGCAATGATGAAGGTACATACCCAGAGTTAGGCAGGATCGATGATGTGTCTGTGGGTAAAAAGGCTGTGCTCACGGCAAATGTAACACTTAATGGAGATTTTTCAGGATTGGATGGTGCGGAGGCTGCTAACGGAACGTATAATGTGATCCAGCTTTCCTGTGCAATCAAGACTGGCGATGGATGGACATACACCAAGTCTGATGATTATCCATTCCTTAAAGCGGAAAATTTTTCAGATGGCAAGACACAGGTATCATTTGCATTTGATGTGGAGGATACAGGAGCTGTGAACGAGATAATATTCCAGTACAATTCAAACTCTGCATATACTGGAACAATATCAATATCTGATGTAGAGATTCAGAGTGATGCTTCAGGAGAGGAGCCTGATGGTGGAGAAGAGCCAGGTGGCGGATCATCAGCAACAGGAAATGTGACAGGTGTGGCAGCACCTTCGATCACAGACAATACAGTATGGAGCAGTTCAGATGCAGTTCTCACATTTGACGCTGTTTCAGATAAGACATGGAAAGATAAAGCGTATGCCAGCAATGACAGCGCTACATATGCCGACATGGCGAGAATAGAGGGGGCAACTGTAGGTGAAAAGGCGAAACTCACAGCGACAGTTTCTCTCGACGGCGATATATCAGGCCTTGACGGTGCCGAGGCATCAGATGGATCGTACAATGCGATCCAGCTTGCATGTGCCATCAAGACAGGCGATAGCTGGACATATGTCAAGTCAGATGACTATCCATTTTTAAAGAGTGAGAACCTTACAGATGGCAAGTGCAGCGTAGAGTTCAACTTTAACGGAGTGGATGCAGGCGATGTTCAGGAGATCGTATTCCAGTACAATGCAAACTCAGCATTTACAGGAAAGGTTCTCATCGGCGGCGTTGCAGTTGACAAGGTAGAGAGTGGCAAGAAGCCGACAACATCAGAGACTGAGGTTGGAAATTTTGCAGATGCAAGCCTTGTGTTTGACACAGCGAGCGATGCAAAGTGGACAGACAAGGCATTTGCCAGCAATGATACAGGAAGCTATACAGATATTCCTACAGTAGACAATGTCAAAGTTGGAGCAAAGGCAAAGCTCACAGCTACAGTTACACTTGATGCAGATGCAACGGGACTTGACGGCGCTGAGGCGTCAGACGGGTCATATAACGCGATACAGCTTGCATGTGCCATGAAGACAGGCGACAGCTGGGATTACGTCAAGTCAGGCGACTATCCGTTCATCAAGGCTGAGAACTTTGTCGATGGCAAGTGCGATATATCATTTGCATTTGATGTATCAGAGGTGGGAAATGTGCAGGAGATCGTATTCCAGTACAATTCCAACTCAGCATATGCTGGCAAGATCACAATAAGCAACGTTAAGGTACTTGATGTTAAGGAGAGCAGCGGCGGACTTGAGCAGAGAGATCCTGCTGTGATCTCAGATCTCTCATCGGCTGAGGATTATGACAAGTGGAGCACAGAGGCCGGATATGCATACAAGCACGGCGATGCAGCCAACAAGGCAGGTACTGCCACACCTGACATATCATATGACAGTGCAAATGAGAGACTTAAGGTTTCTGTTGACTACTCAGCAGATTCAACTTCCTCCTGGAGTGAGGCAAAGGTTAAGTGTGTTCCTACAAAGGCTATGGATGTGAGCCAGTACAACCAGCTCAGTGTGGATATCATCTACCCGGCAAAGCTCAAGGGAAGCAAGATCAAGTTTTTTGCAAATGGAATAATAAATAAAGATACAACCATTGACGATGATGCAGAGGATATCGGCGATGGATTAAAGAAGGCTACAGTTACTATGGGATTTACTCCGACAGATAAACCACTCACAGATGTGACAATAGGAATCATAGGAAGCAGCACAAGCTTCAAGGGCAATGTATATCTTGATAATCTTGTTCTGTCACAGGCAGATACAACAAAGGATTTTGTTGAGATAACAGAGACTCCTGGTGCTGGTTCACCAGCGGATCTTTCACAGATGCCATCATCAGTTAGAGTGAGTGATGCGAATGCTGCAGACAGCGCAAGAGCGCTTGCGGCATACCTGAATACGCTTATGAACAGCGATCAGGTTCTGTTCGGACATCAGAATGATGTGAGCAGAAGCGTAAATCCACAGGCGTCACTCGGTGATGTATATGATGTGACTGGACAGGTCAGCGGTGTGTTCGGAATCGACTCACTGGCAGTTACAGGCTCGGAGGCAGGCGGTTCAGACGCGGCTTCGGCACTGGCAAACTCAGTGGCATACAGCAAGACTGCAGCGGCAAATGGTGCGATCGTGTCATTGTCAATGCATATGCCAAACTTCTCCAGCTCCAAGATAGTGAAGAACCCGGATGGAACGTACAGCTTCTACGGATGTGATTTCTCGGAGTCCAAGGATCTGTCAAATGACATAGTAAAGCAGATTCTCCCAGGCGGAGAGTACAATGAGGTATTTACAGCTTACCTTGATGTGATCGCAGACTACGCATCACAGCTTCAGGCTGCCGGAATACCTATCATGATCAGACCATTCCACGAGAACACAGGAAGCTGGTTCTGGTGGGGATCAATGAACACAGCTGAGACATACAAGTCTCTTTACAGATATACCAAGGATTACATGGAGCAGAGCGGTGTACACAACCTTCTCTGGGTATACTCGCCAAACGGACCTATCACATCAGAGGCAGCTTACGAGTCATACTATCCAGGCGATGAGTATGTAGATATCCTTGCATTTGACTATTACAACGATTACAATTCGTATCCTGCAGCAGCAGACAACTCTTTCTTTGACAGTCTTGATACAACATGTAATATCGTGTCATCAATAGCTGCAAAGAGAGGCAAGATACCAGCCATCGCTGAGTGCGGTGTCAGAGTCATGAAGAAGGACGGTTCAGACAACGAGGGACTTCTCGTAAAGGGTAATCCGGTTGGAACAGAGGCTTCAGGAAAGAACTGGTATCAGGAAGTCAGCGACATTGCGAAGAAGAACAACATGCCATACTACCTCGTATGGGCCAACTTCGGAGATACCAACTTCTACGTTCCATATAAGTATGACGACACACATGGACAGGAGCTTATCAATGACTTCATAAAGTACTACAATGACGACTCATCAATATTCGGTGTAGATACAGGATTCTACAGTAACATGGGAACCCTTGCAGGAGTATCTGCAAATACATACACGGGTCAGATGGGTTACATGGTATATCCATTTGACAGAGATACCATCCTCAAGGCGACAACACTCAAGGCTGGTGTTAAGAATGCATCAAAGGTTCAGTTCATTATCAACAATCCTGATACAGGTGTTAAGCTTACACTCAACGCTGAGGCTGGAGCCGAGATTGCCGCTGCAGGATCAGAGCCAACACTTTACACGGCTGATTTCACAGAGAAGAATCTCAGCAAGCTTGGAAAGACAGACACAGCAACCATCACACTCTTGGCAGATGGCGAGCAGCTCGCACAGCTGTCACACATAAGCCTTGGAAAGGCCAAGGATAAGGCTCCTGCAAATGTCATCGAGGACTTCGAGTACTATTCAGGAAGCGACGGACTTCTGGATTCCACATACACATCTAACTCAGCCGCAGGATGCAGCTCAAGCTTTGTTCTTGACAAGACTCATAAGAACGGTGGCACATATGGCGGTGCGTTCAAGTATAAGCTTGAGACAAATGGATCAGAGGTGTGGACAGGAAGGATTAAGTCAGAGCTTACAAACAATGATTTCTCAAAGTATAATGCGCTGGAGATGTGGGTACAGCCGGACGGTATGGGACAGAAACTTGTGATCCAGATCACAGATGGAAGCGGCGAGGAATTTGAGGTATACCTCACAGATTTCGTAAAGGGAACAAAGGCACAGTATGTTACTATTCCATTCAGCTCATTCAAGGGTAAGAAGGGTGGTACACTCGATGCATCGGATATAGTCAAATTTGCTGTATGGTGCAACTCGATCGTGCCGGAGGATCACACTGGCAAGTGGACAGTTGACTCAACTATCTACTTTGATGGAATCCAGGCAGTGAAGCTCACAGATGATATGCTCAAGAAGAATCCAGTGGATAAGAATGGACTTATCATAACAGACAAGTCACTGGTTAAGAAGGATGCGGCAGATCCGGGTAAGGACGATCCAACTACAGAAGATCCAGGCAAGAACGATGCCACAACTGAGAACCCAACCACAGAGGATCAGACTACCGAGGCTCCAACAACTGAGAAGCCTGGCAATGACGACAAGACAACTGAGGCTACCACAGCAGCAACAACGGATGGAAGCACAGGTGGAAATGGACAGAACGTGGTAAATACAGGAGATAAGTCACCTGTAGACGTAATGTTTGCGATAATGATAGCATCACTTATCATGGCTGGTGCAGGCTATATCGTTATCAAAAAGGATAAGAAGTAATACTCATTTTAGCCATACAAAGAGCCCCGCTGTCGGCGTTGATGAAGACCACCGGCAGTGGGGCTTTATTTGTTGGTTTATATTTGTATGCAATATCAGTTTGCAGCACGTCTCTTCTCAACAAGCTTCTCCACAGGGGTTGTGAGATACATTATGGAGAGCATCAGTGTACAGCAGAACCAGATGATAGGCTCTGTGATGGTAACTCCGAGATATCCAAGTCTTGGAGTGAGGATCATAACCGCAAGTACCTTGCCGATCAGCTCTATAGTGGATGACATGACCGGAACGATCTTCCTGCCCATTCCCTGCATTGCACATCTCAGGACGAACAGAGGACCAAGTACATAGAAGCACGTCACGCCGATCCTTACATATCTCACGGCCGGATCTATGATGGCACTGGCAGATGTACCTGCAACCAGCTTTATAAGTGCCGGGCTGAGCAGCCAGCCGAATATTATCATGACAGTGGTTATGATCGTGTTTATGATGATCGCAGCCCTCACACCCTGATGTACCCGGTCGTATCTGCCTGCGCCCATATTCTGGCTTACATATGTCGTCACGGCATTTCCTACTATATATAACATGAACATGAGGATATCAAATATCTTTCTTGCCGCTGTGTGGGCGGTTACTATATCAGTTCCGAGTCCATTGATGGCTCTCTGGAGTATGACCGTTCCGATGTTCACTATACAGCTCATAAATCCCATGGCAAGTGCGGACTGTATGAGGTCTGCCCGATCACTCTTCTCTACGGAGTATTCATCCTTCTCCGGAATCAGATGCTTTGCCTTCACAAGTATATAGATCAGGGCAAGTATGCCCGCCAGCGCCTGTGATATATCGGTGGCGATGGCTGCACCCCGTACTCCCATGTCAAATGCTCTTATGAAAAGAAGATCCAGAACGATATTGAGTACAACTGATATACCGAGGAATATAAGAGGCGTCTTGCTGTCTCCGACTGCACGCAGTATGTTGGCGCACAGATTATATAATGAACAGAATATAATTCCAACGATTATGATTATAACGTAGCTTGCTGCCATATCCAGTATGTCGTCTGGTGTTTTGAGAAGTACCAGGATAGGCCTTATAAATATGAGACTCAGAACGGTCAGGACAATGGATGCCAGCAGTGTCATGATGGCCGATGCACCGATACATCTTCTCATATTGTGATAGTCCTTTGCACCGTAGTATTTGGCTATAGGGATGGCAAGCCCCATGGTTCCGCTGTTGAGGAAGCCTATTATCATATTCGAAATGACTGAGGTTGCGCCAACCGCGGCGAGTGCCTGTGAGCTTACGTAGTTGCCCACGATGGCTGAGTCTGTAAAACTGTATAACTGCTGTGCGATCTGTCCCAGTATCATAGGAACAGCAAATAACCATATGACTTTCATTGGTTTTCCGACTGTCAGATCTTTCATATATAATAACCCTCCTTATTTTTTTGCGCCTGATATTCGATTGTACAACAGTTCGCGATAAAGTCAATGTGGTTTTTGCTTAATTTTAAAGAAAAATGTTTTATTTTGTTATATAAAATGTTATGTTAAAGTGTAACGATTAAAAATTGCTTGATTGTGCATACTAACATTTGACATATATTATAGAAAGAAATGGAAAATATGGAAAAGAATAACATACAAAAAAATAAGCGTAACAGGAAGAGACATGCGGAGCTCGAGAGAATGGCGTTATACGCAGTGGGCGTCATTCTGCTGGGACTGGTCATAGGCCTTGCTGTGAAAAACTACAGACTTAAGAGTAAACTGGATAATCGTAATGAAAAGGACTCGGTTGTCACAGGAACATCGACGGACAGTGATAATACGAATGGCGATGCCTCAGTAGCAACAACAGAAAAGGCTGCGGAACTCAAGGTTCAGGGAACTGTGGAATGTACAGACATAGCGGTTCCGGAGACGGAGCAGGAAGAGAATTATAATGGTGAGGATCTGGCGGACAATGGCTGTCCGTATGCCATCAAGATAAACAGACAGGAAAATATAGTTACTATATATAAGCTGGATGCCACAGGTTATTACACCGTTCCGGTTAAAGCCATGCGCTGTTCGGTATCACCGGTGGGAGAAACTCCTGTCGGACTGTTCAACATACAGCTAAAGTGGGACTGGCTTGCACTGTTTGACAACTGTTATGGCCAGTATGTGTCACAGATAGACGGTGACACTCTGTTCCATTCCGTACCATATCTTGACACCACAAAGGATTCTCTTGAGACATGGGAATTCAACAAGCTTGGAACAGGGGCATCACTGGGATGCGTCAGACTGTGTGTTGCAGATACCAAATGGATATACGAGAACTGTGAGGCCGGAACATATGTGGATATATTTGACAGTAATTACTATGGACCACTTGGAAGACCTGTGCCGGTGACCAGACTGGATAACACTGATGAGACCGGATGGGACCCGACAGACATGGTTGAGGAGAATCCGACCGCAGGAACAGCCGTGATATACGGTGCGGAGAGCCACAGCATAAACCAGGGCGAGAACTATGACACAATGGCGGGAATATGGGCCTTCAATTCACAGCGTGAGGATGTAACGGACCAGTTGAAGGTTGAGGGAACCGTGGACAATATGAAGCTGGGGAAATATACAGTAAAGTACAGCTTTACAGATCAGGGCAAGGAGATATGGAAGAGTATCGAGATAACAGTGGAGGATGATGAAGCCCCTGTTATAACAAGGGTTCCTGTGGAGATAAAGCTGGAGAGTTACAATGGACAGGCTGATGAGCTTGCAGAGCTTGTTGCATCTTATGTGAACGCACAGGATGGTGATACACTGATAAGGACAGGAGTGGCCACAGATGGCAATGGCAAGACTCTGGATGGACAGGCACTCACAAGTCTTGGACAGGACGTTATATGCGTGGCTGTTAACAAGATGGAGTCTAAGGCGGGCAGCTATACAGTTGTGTGCTGTGCGCAGGACAGCAGCGGTAACAGATCATCCTATCACACAGTCACAGTCACCGTTGAAAAGTAGAGGTGGATCATGGCAGACAGGAAAAGTACGATTTATGATCTCGAAGCAGAGAAGATAAAGGAAAAGATAATCATATTTGCCGCCGATACAGGTGGATATACACAGAAAGAGGTCTCACTGGAGATACAGGCATCCCTGGACGAGCTCACGGAGCTCATAGACACAGCCGGAGCCGAGGTCGTGGGACGACTGGTGCAGAACAGGGACCGCATTGCAAATGACCTGTATCTGGGAAGAGGAAAGGTTGAGGAGCTCAGGGAGATGATATATGAGCTGGGCGCCACAGGAGTGTGCTGTGATGACGAGCTGTCACCGGCACAGTTGATGAACCTTCAGGACGCACTGGACATAAAGGTTATGGACAGGACAATGGTCATTCTCGATATATTTGCAGCACATGCTGGAAGCTACGAGGGCAAGCTGCAGGTGGAACTTGCACAGCTCAAGTTCAGAGCCACCAGACTTGTTGGAATGAGAGATTCGCTGTCGAGACTGGGCGGCGGAATCGGAACGAGAGGACCCGGAGAGAAGAAGCTGGAGATAGACAGACGAGTCATAAGGGACAGGATCTCCAGACTGAAGGCGGAGCTCAGGAACGTTGAATCTCAGAGAAGCCAGCAGAGAAAGCAGAGACAGAGGAGCGCTGTGCCGGTTGTGGGCATAGTCGGATACACAAATGCGGGCAAGTCGACCCTGCTGAATGCACTCACGGGGGCAGGAGTATTACAGGAAGACAAATTATTTGCGACCCTTGATCCTACGACAAGAGGATACAAGCTGCCGGGCGGACAGAATATACTGCTCACCGATACGGTCGGTTTTATAAGGAAGCTGCCGCATCATCTGGTCGAGGCTTTTGGCTCCACTCTGGAGGAGGCAAAATACTGTGATGTCATCCTTCATGTTGTGGACGCATCGGATGAAAACTGGGATAAGAACATAGAGACGGTGTACAGCACATTAAAGCAGCTCAAGATAGAAGAGAACTCGGGAAAACCTGTGATAACTGTATTCAACAAGATAGACAGAATATCAAAGGATGATCTGGTGGGTGTGCGCGATCTGAGAGCGGACAAGACTCTGTATATCTCGGCTGCCACGGGACAGGGACTCCCGGAGCTTGCCAGTGCGATAGAGGAAATACTCAGAAATCAGAAGTCATATATAAGGCATACATTTGCATATTCTGAAGCAGGACTCACAGGACTTATCCACAAATATGGTGAGATCCAGACAGAGGAATATCTGGACGATGGCATATTTATAGAGGCTTATGTTCCAAAGTCCATACTTGGAAAACTTGGCCTCAGTTTCGATGGTGAAGCTGATTTTTAGGACCGGCAATGTGGCGTATCAGGCGTTAACGTGCCATTTCACATTGCTTACATAATATAAAGAGATAATAAAAAATGTTTACATTTTATAAGTATTTGTGTAAATTTACAGAGGAAGGATAATGGTTATTCACACAGAAAGGGAGATATTATGAGTGATAATAACATGAATCAGATGCCGGACGGAATGAATCCTAACGGCGCCGATGGTCCACAGCCATCACAGAACCAGCAGGGTGATGCGGGTCAGCAGTATAGCGCAGACCAGCAGTATGCAGGACAGTACGGTCAGCAGCAGTACGATGCAAACCAGCAGTACGCAGCAGATCAGCAGTACGCAGGACAGTACGGCCAGCAGCAGTATGGAGCGAACCAGCAGTACGCAGGACAGTATGGCCAGCAGCAGTACGATGCAAATCAGCAGTTTGCGGGTCAGCAGTTTGCAGATCAGTACGGTCAGCAGATGAATGCACAGCAGAGTGTATATGATCAGACCGTGAACATGTATGGTGATCAGGCGCACAAGCCTGAGTCTCCAAAGAAGAGAAAGGGTATCAAGATAGCCATAATAGCAGTTGTGGCAGCGCTTGTTATCATAGCAGCACTTGTTGTTGTATTCTTCGTGTTCATCAAGAAGAGCCCTAAGGATGCGGTCAAGGATGCGATGGAGAACACAGCAAAGGAACTTGAGAACAATAATATTGCAGGTATTGTCGGAGCAGATGACATAGATGTCGACAAGCTGGACGTTCAGTCAGATTTTACCATCGACAAGGTTGCCGGAGATGGTCAGCTCGACGGTTCAACATTTACATTTGACGCAAGCACAGCCAAGAGCGACGGACAGAACAGCTTCAAGCTTGGTTCTTCCATGACACTGGCAGGCGAGACAGTCAGTGCGGATGTTGTAATGATCGGTCAGACGCTCTATATGTCATGTCCTGATCTCTTTACCAAGACATTTTCATTTGACATGAACAGTGTTATGGCAGAGCTCGACAGCAAGGACGCGGGAGCCGGCGGTTCAGTTGACAGCGAGGCTCTTCAGAAGATCATAGATGAGGATCTCAAGCCGGCTGCAGATAAGCTTGCAGAGTCCATAACATATGAGAAGGTCGGCAAGGATGAGTTTACAAATGCAAATGGCAAGACTATCAAGGCAGACCACTACACAGTGACAATAACAACAGACGCTATAGATGAGTTCTCACAGGCACTGGTTGACTGTCTGAACAAGTACATGGACAGCAATCTGTCAGATGATATGATGGATCAGATGGGTGTTACAAAGGATCAGCTCAAGCAGTCCATCGGCACTATTCCATCTCTGGTCAGCGCAGTAATGACAAAGGATGCCGTTGCAAATGTATACGTAGAAAACGACAAGGTGATCCGTGTTGACTGGGATTATGATCTTGCAGCAGCAGGCGTTAAGATTTCATTCACAGCAGATTACATGGGTGACGGAAATGTCACATCAGATGCTGTAACAAAGATAGCACTTACATACGGTTCAGATGTAAATATAGAGCTCAAGAGTGAGTCAAAGACTGACACATCAGGAGATAAGATATCAACTGACAAGAAGTACACATTATCAGCAATGAGCGGCGGAGAGAGCCAGGAGTTCACAGGAAATGTGACATCAGACTATGACAAGAACAGCGGTAAGATGAGTGGAAGCATATCTGTTGATGTACAGGGTGAGACTGCTCAGGCTGCATTTGAGGGTGTCCTTGCAGATGTCAAGAAGGGCGAGTCATTCAGCATAAATGATGCAAAGCTCACAGTTACAGTATCAGGCGAGGATGTTCTTCAGTGCTCAGGAAATCTCAAGGTAGCAGAGAAGGACAACAAGATAGAGGCTCCTGCAGCAGGAGATGTGGTTGATTACTCAGTTCTCAACAGTGATGATGTAGATCAGTACATCAACATGGATAAGATGGAAAAGATCGTATCAGCATGGAGCGAGATATTTGACTCAGTAAGTGTTGACAGCAGACTTGACGGAAAGTTCGGCACCGACTCAAAGGATACTGAGGAGGAAGAGCCTGAGACAACAGAGGCAGCTACAACAGAGGAAGCAACCACAGAGAAGTCAAATGACAGCACAGAGGAGAAAGACCTTTCAAAGGTTACATTAAGCCTTGGTGATAAGTCAGTAAAGATCAATGATCCAAAGGGATACGAGAGAAGCTATGCTTCAGAGTATACCATATCTTATAATGATGAGAAGGGCGATGTATATGCAAGCTATTCTACATATACACACTATTCAGCAAGTGATCTTGTGAAGAACATGAAGGATACTTACACAGAGTATTACAACGATGAGAACTCCAAGGTCAACGAGATGACAGATGGCACAGTGAAGGCAAAGGATGGCACAGAGGTAACATATCTTGTGATACAGCTCACATCATATGATATGGACAGAACAGAGGTGCTGTTGGTATATCCTACAGGCGAGGATGTAGTCACATGTTCTATCAGCTACTGGGATAAGGTCGACAAGGTTGACGCGCAGAAGCTGTGTGAGACATTCATGGATGCAATTGAGATAAAGTAATAGCTGTACAACGTGCAGGGAAAATGTGAAAAAGGCAGGAGGCAGTGATGAAGGTCGTTAATGTGAAGAATGTGGCGATAGGAGAGGGAATGACTAAGATCTGTGTACCTCTGGTAGCTCCGACGGATTATGATGTGGACTATCAGTTGAGGATCATAGCGAAGTCGGAACCAGACATGGTGGAATTCAGAGCGGATATGTACGAGAAGTGCTTTGACAGAGAGGCACTTATGAAGACTCTGGCGAAGATCCATGATAAGCTGGGGCAGTTCCCTATTATATTTACATTCCGAACAAAGGGCGAGGGTGGCTGCATGGAGGCAACACTCAGCCAGTATCACGACCTTCTTATTGACGCTATAGACAGTGGATATATAGACATCGTGGATATAGAATATTTCTCCGACATGGAGATTGTGGATGAAGTCATAGCGGAGGCTCATTCCAAGGGCGTGTATGTCATAGTGTCTAATCATGATTTCAAGACTACTATACCTATGGAACAGATAGTTGACAGATTTAAGTCCATCATATTCACAGGTGCAGATATAGCCAAGATAGCCATGATGCCTGAGGAGGGATCGCAGGTCGTAGATATGATGCAGGCTGCAAAGGAACTGCAGGATAGAGGAAATCAGACGCCTCTCATAGTTATATCCATGGGCGAGCTCGGCGTGGAGACGAGAACCACAGGCGAGATGTATGGCAATACAGTATCATTTGCCACGGCGGGAATACCTTCCGCTCCGGGACAGATATCTGTGGATGCACTGAGAAGCCAGCTCACTATGATACATCACATCATAGCTGGCAAATAATATTAAATATATGATCTTATTATTCTGGAAGTCACGGATGAATGCCGTGGCTTCCATTTTTTTAGTGTTGTGTGGCTTGTTTCGAAGATATATGGTATTATGACATAAATGTTCCGGGGCCTTGTATGGCAGACGGCGGCTAAGGAGATAAGAATATATGGAAGAAAAGATACACAAGAGGAGAGTTCGCTACAGTGGAACTCATCCGAAGAGGTTTGAGGAGAAATATAAGGAGCATGATCCTGAGAAATATGCCGATACGATAGAGAAGGTTATAAGCAAGGGCAGTACTCCGGCGGGAATGCACATATCAATATGTGTAAATGAGATACTGGATTTTCTTCAGATACAGCCGGGACAGCAGGGGCTTGATGCGACGCTGGGCTATGGCGGACACACAAGGCGTATGCTGGAGAAGCTTCAGGGAAAAGGTCATATGTATGCACTGGATGTTGATCCTATAGAGATAGTGAAGACGAAGAAGAGGCTGGAGGATGCCGGCTACGGGGAGGATATACTCACGATAAAGCAGACAAATTTCAGGAATATCGACCAGGTGGCAGAGGAGGCCGGGGGATTTGATTTTATCCTTGCGGATCTCGGAGTGTCTTCCATGCAGATAGACAATCCAGACAGGGGATTCACATACAAGTTTGATGGACCACTTGATCTGAGGCTTGATCCGGAGAAGGGTGAGTCGGCGGCGGAGCGTCTACGAGAGGTTTCGTATGAGGAACTCGTTGGGATGTTCCAGGAGAACTCGGACGAGCCTTATGCGGAGGAGATCGCCACGGTCATCATGAAGAGAAACCGAACTAAGAATTATGTGGAGACCACCACGCAGATGAAGGATGCCATCGAGGAGGCATTGGCATTTGTGCCGGAGAAGGACAGAAAAGAGGCTGTGAAGAAATCCTGTCAGAGGTGTTTTCAGGCTCTGCGAATAGATGTGAACAGTGAGTTTGAGGTTTTGTATGATTTCCTTGACAAGCTGCCGGATGCGCTCAGACCTGGTGGAAAAGTGGCGATACTGACATTCCATTCAGGTGAGGACAGACTGGTAAAGAGAGCGTTCAAGGCGGGAGCGAAGGCTGGTGTTTACAGCGAAGTCAGCAAGGATGTCGTCAGACCGTCAGCGGAGGAGTGCGCCCGCAATCCGAGAGCAAGATCGACGAAGATGAGATGGGCTGTAAAAGCAGAATAAAGGACACAGAAAGGCGACATCGTCTGTATATCATGTTAATATGATGACAGGGGATGTCGCCTTTTGGACATATGTTTCAGATGTATTGTGGCTGACTATTTCACAGGAGTTGAGGCAAGTGAGATGAATGTGAGCTGCGCCTGTGATGGCATACAGGCAGAGGAAATGCTCTATGAGGATCAGTATGATCTTTTTTCGGTGGAGATAAGCTCCCAGTAAATGCGTAACAGGCATACAGAGGATAGTAAAAATGTCCGGGATAATTTAGGTAGGACATTTATAGAAATCATAATAAAATTTTCATATATAATACAAAAATATTCATATTTTTTTGATGTGATCGGTATGATATACTTCAAAATGTAGTGATAACTTGCATATATAAAAAGAAACCATCGTAAGGATATTTTAAGAGAGGTATCAATATGGGAGATTATAAGGCAGCAGAGAATAGATATAAGAATGTTGAAGGTACAGGATTTTACAGACATTGCGGAAAGAGCGGTCTCATGATGCCGCCTCTGGCACTTGGTCTCTGGCACAACTTTGGAACAAATGACGATTATGAGAATATGAAGAAGATGTGCTTTACCGCATTTGACAACGGAATAACACATTTTGATATAGCAAACAACTATGGCCCGGTGTACGGAAGTGCGGAGGAAAACTTTGGAAAGATACTCAGAGAGGAACTGGGTGCGTACAGGGATGAGCTGATAATCAGTACGAAGGCCGGATTCGATATGTGGGAAGGCCCTTACGGCAACTGGGGTAGCAGAAAATATCTCATAGCAAGTCTTGACCAGAGCCTTAAAAGACTTGGCATCCCATATGTGGATATATTCTATCATCACAGAATGGATCCGAACACTCCACTCGAGGAGACCATGGGAGCATTGGCGCAGATAGTGAAGAGTGGAAAGGCACTTTATGTCGGACTCTCCAACTATGACGGACCTACCATGGCAAAGGCGGAGCGCATACTTGATGAGCTTCATGTGCCATTTGTGATAAATCAGAACAGATACAGCATACTGGACAGATCTGTCGAGAACAATGGGCTTTTGAAGCAGACATACGCATCAGGCAAGGGACTCATATGCTTCTCGCCTCTGGCACAGGGAATGCTGACAGACAGATATCTGAAGGACATGCCGGCGGACAGCAGGGCTGTGAAGGACGGAAGATTCCTTCATGAGGATCAGGTGCTTGAAACTAGACCTCTCCTCAACCAGTTAAATGAGATCGCAGCCGGATATGATATGAAGCTATCAGAGCTTGCCATAGCATGGCTGCTGAACAAGCCGGAGGTCACAACAGTGCTGATCGGTGCTTCAAAGCCTGAGCAGATCATCAGCAATCTCAAGGCTGCTGAAAAGCAGGCACATACAGTCATGACCGATGACGAATTACAGAAGATCGAGGATGCCGTTGCAGCATTTGGAAGATCATAAAATAGGCAAAACTTTCTTTTCATCCCCCTCGCAGGAGAAGCCGGATAGAGCTTCTCCTGTTTTTTATATCTGTGCAGACGTTGGGAGAAGTCTGTGCTGTTACAAATACATAAAAGTATGGTATTATATCACACAGAATCTATGTTACGGAGAAAAACTGGTGAAGGAATATATAAATGAAGCACTTGAAAAATATATAGAGAAGGGTACATACCCGTGGCACATGCCTGGGCACAAGAGACAGCCGATAGAAGCCGTCCAAAATGTTGATAACATTTCAAAATCCCGGGAAAACTTCTGGAACGGGGTGTATGCACATGATTTCACTGAGGCTAAAGATCTTGACGACATGCATGAGCCGGAGATGTTCATAGCGGACAGTATTGCCGAGATGAAGAAGGTGTATGGAACATTTGCAACATATATGCTGGTGAACGGTTCCACATCCGGACTTATGACAGCTATACACGCCACCTGTCACAGGGGAGACGTGATACTTGCGGCAAGAAACTGCCACAAGGCGGTGTACAACGCCATCTGCATGCTTGAGCTTGAGCCTGAATACATAGTGCCGGATTATGTTGATATGAGATGGCGCTGTGGCGTGAATCAGAATGGAGAACAGACGATAACAGATGGGATGACGGATGCCAGCGGCGAAAGCAATCGCGGGACTCGGGAAAAGATGGCTGCCAGCAGCGAAGTCAATCATGAAACAGAGGAAAAGGCGGCTGTCAATGGTGAAGATGATCGTGAAGTGTCAGAGAGGACGGACATATTGGGTGATATATCTCCGGATAAGGTAGAGCGTGCGATCAACATGTTGATAACGGATGGCAGAAAGCCAAGAGCGGTGATCATCACATCGCCGACATATGAGGGCGTCATGTCAGATATAAGAACCATAGCCGAAATCGCACACAGGTATGGAATATATCTCATTGTGGACGAGGCACAGGGAGCACATCTGAACTTCATGGAAGGACATGAGACCGCCATGCAGCAGGGCGCGGATATTGTCATCGAGAGCCTGCACAAGACCATGCCTGCACTTACCCAGACATCGCTCCTTCATGTGATGAATCCGAAACTTGATGAGAGAGTCAGGAGATATCTGCAGATATTCCAGACATCATCACCTTCGTATATATTTATGCAGAGCATGGAGAAGGCAGTTGCATTTGGCGCAAATAACAGAGATGAATTTGCCAGGTATGGGCGGAGGCTTGAGGCATTTGCCGGGAAATGTGATGGGCTCAGAAATATACGGCTGTTCAGACCTGATGCTTCCTCAGTGAAAAATGATGAGATCTGTAATGCGTGTAAAGTGTTCGACCATGATGAGGGCAGACTGGTATTTGTCGTGAGACCGGGAACTGTAGACGAGTCGGGACAGAAATTTACAGGGGTTATGCTTGCTGAAATTCTGGCGGACAGGTATGGGCTGATTGTTGAGATGGCATCGGTGAGTTATGTCATTTGTATATCATCTGTTGTGGACAGTGCAGACAGTTATGATATACTATTTAATGCGGTGGCTGAGATAGACGGGAACCTTGGCTATGAGCCGGATAAAACAGACCGGCAGGAGCTGGATATCATATCCGGCAGAAGGTCAGCTATGCCGCCGGGAACCGCGTGGGACAGACCAGTGGAGAGCGTGCCGATTGAGGGTGCGGCTGGAAAGGTGTCGGGGGCATTTGTATATGCATATCCGCCGGGAATACCTGTGCTGGCGCCGGGAGAGGTCGTTGACCGGCAGGCGGTGAACGGAATAAAGTCCATGATAGACAGCGGACTTAATGTGGCAGGAGTCAATGACGGTTATATCAAAGTGCTGTGCGGAGAATGATATGTAGCATTATGATCTGGAAGGTTTGATAAGAATCACAATATAAATATGAAAGGTGTACATGTGCAGGAACAGCATATGGCAGGGTTAGGATATGAAAGGAATATTTATAACTATAGAGGGCCCGGACGGAGCGGGCAAGACCACACAGAGGGAGCTGCTTAAGGAATATCTGGAGAAGAAAGGCTATGACGTGCTGATAACCAGAGATCCGGGGGGAAATCCCATAAGTGAGGCGATCCGCGAGGTTATATTGAACAAGGATTTTACAGAGATGGGATATATGACTGAGCTGCTTCTGTATGCTTCGGCGAGAGCACAGCTTGTGAAAGAGAATATCAAGCCTGCACTGGATGCCGGTCAGGCGGTGATTGCAGACAGATTTGTGGACTCATCCGCTGTGTATCAGGGAATCGGAAGAGGACTCGGAGTTGACACGGTGTATAAGGTAAATGAATTTGCACTTCAGGGAATCATGCCTGATATGACATTCCTTATGGATCTTGACGCACAGGAAGGAATAGCAAGGAAGAAAAATCAGGCCGAGCTTGACAGGATGGAAAATGAAAAGCTTGATTTCCATCAGAAGGTCGTGGATGGATACCGCAAGTTGGCAGATATGCATCCTGAGAGAATAGTAAGGATAGACGCTACTTTACCTATTGATGAGATTCATGGTATAATAGTAGGGTATGTAGAGAAGAAACTTAATCTTTAATATATTTTGATTTTGGAGAAGGTCAGAATAGACATACAGAAACAATTAATTGTAAGGGGGTTGGTATATATGATAGATTTCACAGACATAATCGGACATGAGGACATAATACGCCACTTCAAGAGCAGCATTGAGCTGGGTAAGATATCCCAGGGCTACATCATCAATGGCGAGACAGGAAGTGGAAAAAAGACCCTTACCAGGGCGCTGGTCAAGACTCTCCAGTGTGAGGAGGGCGGTACAGAGCCATGTAATCATTGTAAGTCATGTCTTCAGTGTGAGACGGGAAATCAGCCTGATATCGTGTGGGTGACCCACGACAAGCCAAATGTGATCTCGGTTGAAGAGATACGTGATCAGGTGAATTCTGATATTGATATCAAGCCTTATAGCAGCAGATATAAGATATATGTTATAGAGGATGCACAGCTTCTGAATGTAAATGCACAGAACGCTTTGTTAAAGACGATCGAGGAAGCTCCGGCCTATGCAATAATCATACTGCTCACCAACAATCTTGATAAGATGCTTCAGACGATACAGTCCAGATGTATAGTGCTGAATGTGAAGCCTGTCAGGGAGCATGATATACTTGATTATCTCATGAACGAGCTCAAGCTGGACAAGCAGAAGGCTGACTTCTGTATGGATTTTGCCCAGGGCAATCTGGGAAAGGCCATCAGGCTTGCAACTAGTGATGAGTACAAGGAGATCAAGGAAAATGTGGTGAAGTTCATGAGACATATAAGTGATATGTCGGTTGATGACATGATATTTGCCATTAAGAATATGGAGCTGTACAAGCTCAAGGTAAGTGACTACATCGATCTGATGATGATGTGGTACAGGGACATTCTTATGCTTAAGGTTTCCAATAACCCGGGTCGGTTGATGTTCAAGGAGTATTATTCTGATATAAGAAAGCAGTCTTCACACATCAGCTATGAGGGTATAGAAAAGGTACTCAAGTCTATGGACAAGGCCAAGGTCAGACTTGAGGCGAATGTCAGCTTTGACATTGTCATGGAGCTTATGCTCCTAACCATGAAGGAGAATTGTTAATGAAAGAGATTATAGGAGTTCGTTTCAGACCAAACGGTAAGATATATTATTTTGATCCACAGAACTTTGAGGTCGAGGCCGGCAGTTTTGTCATTGTCGAGACCGCAAGGGGTGTGGAGTACGGCAAAGTGGTTCTGGGAAGACGAGAGGTAGAAGAGGGTAAGATAACGGCGTCACTCAAGCCAATCATAAGAATTGCCACAGAGGATGACACCAGAAGATACGAGGATAACAAGAAGAAGAGCAAGAGAGCATTTGGCATATGTCTTGAGAAGATCGCAAAGCATAAGCTGGACATGAAGCTCATCGAGGCTGAGTATACATTTGACAACAATAAGGTGCTGTTCTACTTCACAGCAGACAGGAGAATCGATTTCCGAGAGCTGGTAAAGGATCTGGCATCTGTGTTCAAGACAAGAATAGAGCTCAGACAGATCGGTGTCCGCGATGAGACCAAGATGGTTGGCGGAATCGGCATATGTGGAAGGGAGCTCTGCTGTAACAAGCATTTGTCGGAGTTTGTTCCAGTATCAATCAAGATGGCAAAGGAGCAGAACCTGTCACTGAATCCTACTAAGATATCCGGTGTGTGCGGAAGACTTATGTGCTGTCTGAAGCATGAGCAGGACACTTACGAGTATCTGAATGAGAAGCTTCCGAATGTAGGAGATTTCGTCAGGACCATAGATGGCAACAAGGGCGAGGTCATGTCAGTGAACGTTCTCCGACAGAAGGTTAAGATCGTGGTGACAGACAAGGATGACAACAAGGAAGTTATGGAGTATCCTGTGGCTGAACTCAAGTTCAAGCCTAGGAGAAGAAAGAATTCAGAGAGACTCAGCGCTGAGGAGTACAAGGCACTTGAGGCATTGGAGGACAAGGGTGGAAAGTCCAAATTTGACGATTAGACCGGAAGTGGTTATTAAATCCTGTGAGAGGATAGATGACCTGCAGTGCAAGGGTTATCAGATCATACAGAACAGCGGAATGTTCTGTTTTGGAATGGACGCTGTGCTGCTGGCAAACTATGTGAGATTTAAGCGCGGCGGCAGATATATGGATCTCGGGACAGGAACAGGTATCATACCTATACTTCTTGCTGCAAAGGAATATGGAGAAGGGACTCTTACCCGGAAGGAGAGGCTGGCTGTTTTGGACGCTATTGACCGTAAGATAGCGTCTGATCATCCGGAAATAAAACGAGGATTGACGGATGCTAAGCCTGCTGATAATGCACGTTTTATAGGTATAGAACTCCAGCCTGAATGCGCGGACATGGCGGCAAGGAGCGTGAGCCTCAATGGGCTTGACGGTTTAGTGCGAATAGATAACGGAGATATAAAGGAGGTCTCTTGTAACTACAAGAAGGCCTCCTTTGACATAGTGACCTCAAATCCGCCATACATAAAGGGCAGTCACGGTTTGGAGAATCCGGATGCTCCGAAGAACATAGCGAGACATGAGGTTCATGTGACACTGGAGCAGGTGGTGGCGGCGGCAGAGTATGCCCTTAAACCCGGCGGAAGCTTCTATATGATACACAAGCCGTTCAGACTGGCTGAGATATTTGAATGTCTGCATGAGCACAGGCTTGAGCCGAAGAGGATGCAGCTTGTGCACCCATACATAGATAAGGAGCCGAACATGGTCATAGTTGAGGCTGTGAAGGGCGGCAATTCCATGATAAAGATCGATCCGCCTATGATAGTCTACAAGGCTCCGGGAGTGTATACGGAGCAGCTGCTGGCGACGTATGAAGGCAGTGCAAAGCGGTAACAGGCAACGGCTGCAGCATGAAAGTGAAAGATGTTGTAAACACTCTAATGTACATATTACAGATAGTGAGGATTATATATGGCAGGCAAATTATATCTGGTGGCAACACCTATAGGCAATCTTGAGGATATGACATACAGGGCTGTCAGGGTTCTTTCCGAGGTGGATGTGATAGCGGCGGAGGATACAAGAAATAGTATAAAGCTGCTCAATCATTTCGAGATCAAGACTCCGATGACAAGCTATCATGAATACAACAAATACGATAAGGCAAAGGTTCTCGTTGAGAAAATGCAGCAAGGACAAAGCGTTGCAGTTATCACTGATGCCGGAACTCCGGGTATATCTGATCCCGGGGAGGAGCTTGTGAGACAGGCTCTTGCCGCAGGGCTTGAGGTTACACCGGTGCCGGGGGCGTGCGCATGCATATCGGCACTCATCAGCTCCGGACTTTCGACCAGAAGATTCGCATTTGAGGCGTTTCTTCCATATGACAAGAAGGACAGGACGAGGGTTCTCGAGGAGATGAAGCGTGAGACGAGGACAATGGTGATGTATGAGGCCCCTCACAAGCTGAAGAAAACTTTGGCGGAACTCATGGAGACACTCGGTGACAGGCATATAACACTTGCGAGAGAGATCACCAAGAAACATGAGGCGATAGAACCTATGATGCTCTCTCAGGCGATAGCCCGCTACGAGGAGGAAGATCCAAGAGGAGAATTCGTCATCGTGATAGAAGGGCTTGATGTGAAGAAGCTTGAGGAGGAGAAGAAGAGCTCGTTCGAGGCTATGTCCGTGGAGGAACATGTGCAGATGTACGTAGATCAGGGTATGTCCAAGAAGGATGCGGTCAAGCAGGCGGCCGTTGACCGCGGAGTCCCTAAGAGGGATGTGTATAATGCGGTGATGAAATAGAAAACGGAGGTAGATTGGTGTCAGGTGCAGATAAACAAAAGTTTATCTGTACCTGACACTTTTTAATTTTTATGTAATATGGCGAAAAACAACTTGCATATACACAATGCGTATGATAATATAAATGTGCAATATACGCAACGCGGGCACAAAAGTAACATGCTAACGGGAGATATGTAGTCAAAGGAGAGTGCGATATGGACAGTAAAGACTATCTAGTAGAGCTTAGAGAAAGCACTGGTATGACCAGAAAGGAGTTTTGTGAGTATTTCGAGATACCATATAGGACAGTTCAGGATTGGGAACTTGGAAACCGCAAGATGCCGGATTATCTCTTGCGTCTGATGGAGTACAAGATCAGGATGGAACAGGGAATAAAGGATGGAAAAGAGCTTGAAAACAACAAATAAAGCCGCTATACTTCATATAAAGAAAGGCGGTGGAAAGGATGGAAGAAATGCAAAATCAGGAGTTATGTATTTTACTTGATAGTATCCTCGCACTACTTGAGACGAATAATGAGGATAAAGCAAAAGAAATCATAAGAAACGCAATAAAGAGAATAGATAAAGGATCGACGTCCAGCTCGAAGGAAGAGTAGGTTGAACAGAAAAGAGGGGGGCTTTTTTGCTTTTTAAAAATCTCCTTCTTTTCAGATTTATCTCCATCATTTTATCAATAAATGATGGAGATAATAATAGACATGATGGAAATAACACTCCCCATATTCAAACATTATCTTTTGAATTGTAAAACATACTGGTTTCTTATTCTCTGTTCCGGTCTGACATCAACCAGATATAAGAATAATAAAAATATCCATTCCAATGGTTTCATTATAATATAAACAACATCTGCTCTAAGAGGATTTATTATGAGTTTCGACAGTGGATAGCCGTATGTATCATATATGTGGCGAACCATCCTGTGAAAACTTGGAAATTTTATCTGAATCACTTCTTCAAATGCGTTGGCAATACATAATTGCCTGTTTACAATGATCGTTGCACCTCTCCTGCTTCCAAATCTAAGCGGTTTCACAACTTTTTTGTGCCCACCGGCGGCTACCGTACAAAGATAATGTCCTTCGTAATCTGATGGCGGTGGTGGTGTCTGCTTTGAAAATGTCCAATCTGCAGTATCTGTAAATGCCTTAATCGGAGCATCCAGTCCCTGACCAATTAGGACAAATATAATCTCGATAATTGCCACAACCAGAAACAGTGCAACAAAAATTACAATGGTGTACCTGGATAAGCTGTTAATGATATCGTAAAATTTCTTGAAACGTATATTGTTATCCTGTGCTGCTGCTCTGTTTTTAAAGATTTCTACCTGTTGCAGCATATGTCTCTGAATTGCTCTTGCAGATAACAGCAATATGTTGAAATGATAAACGTAAAATAACAATTCTAAGGGATCATCAATATTTTTAGATAACTGAACTGCAAATGTAATCTGCAATACATTAAGCAGGATAATAAAGGAAATGGCAGCCGCGGATACTAATGGCGGCAGTCGGTCGGTATTTATGTATAACAACAAAAAGTATGCAGCAAATCCTAATAAAGCAACCCAGGAAATTCCCCAATACCCGGAAGAAATCACATAGTGAAATTGCATAGTATTAACCTGTTCATACCAGTCGCCTGCTGTATCATACGTTATCGCAAACAGCATCAGATATAACAGGCCGCCAACCAGAACGGTTACGGTTGAGATGAGCTTTTCCTTTTTGGGGTTTGCAGAAAAACAATTATAAATGTTCCAGACTGTTAAAGTTCCGGGTACAACAAATGCGATTATACCGAAAAATAAAAATATTAATATGTCGTTCAAATGAAACATTTACAAATCTCCCTTTCCCCAATACTGCCGATCAGACATCCCCATTTATATAAACCCTAGGTACCCTCACCGATATGTTGCACACGATCACATCCACGTTGGTGTCGAGCATATTTGCCATGTCTTCGATGGACATGCCCTCGCCGAGAAGGGTTACTGTGTCGCCGCGCTTTACATCCGGGATGTCTGTAATGTCTGCCATGCACTGATCCATACATACGCGTCCGATGATCGGCGCTTCATGGCCGTTTATGATGACCTTGCCCTTGTTGGACAGATAGCGGCTGTAGCCGTCGGCAAATCCGACAGGCAGAGTGGCAATCTTTGTAGGCCTTTTGGTGACAAATGTTCCGCCGTAGCCGATTTCTGAACCGGCAGGAACCTCCTTCACCATGGCAACGTATGTGTACCAGCTGAGGATCTCCTGAAGTCCTGAATCCTTCCAGTCAAAATCATCAGAAGGAGTGAGACCATAGAGGATATCACCGCATCTCACCGCATCAAGCTGTGCCTCAGGCAGCATCAGTATGGCAGGGCTGTTGGCTACGTGGTGCTTTGGTATGACAACCCCCATTTTCTCAAGTTCATTTACGGCGTGGAGGTATAGGTCAAGCTGCTTTCTGGCGCTTGTGTGGTCGCCCTCGTCTGCCCTTGCAAAATGTGTAAATATACCTGTTACGTTCAGGTCATCCATCTCGCAGATCTTCTTTATAGTGTCAAATGATTCCTGACATACCGGAAATCCGATTCTGTTCATTCCTGTGTTCAGCTTTATCTGTACGTTCTGCTTCTTTCCTGCGCGTCTTGCGGCGGCAGCCATATTCTCGGCACCCTCCAGAGAGAACAAGGTCAGGTCGAGGTCGTACTTTACTGCTTCATCCAGCATATCATCGGCGGTGTCTCCAAGTATAAGCACGGACTCTGTTGCGCCTGCGTCCCTGAGCATTTTGCCCTCCTCCCAGATGGCAACTGCGTAGCTGTCGATGCCACATTCCTTGAGTGTTGGGTAAAGTCCGGCGATGCCGTGTCTGTATCCGTCACCCTTCATGACGGCGGTAAACTCCACGCCCGGCTTCAGTCTTGCCTTGATATTTGCGATATTGCTTCTGAGCTTTGCCAGATCTATAACTGCTGCAGTTCTTCCTGCAAATGGTCTGTTATTCATAGTTATTCTCCTATTTTACAACTGTCATATATAGTATCTAGGTAATTATATTTTTAATTGTTGAATGAGTCAACACGTGTGTTATGATGTTGTTAAAAGTCACGCAGAATATATATTTTACAACCCCGTTGTATCCAATTCTATGATCATCTGTTCCAGTTTTTGCTCTCTTAATAAATAGCACATATAGATTGGAAGGTATGTTATAGCACCGTCTGTCTCCACGTTTCCAATTGATAAAACATATGCTTTTTCAAGATGATAATCCGGAACTTTCATAAAATTATCCAACGCTTTGTGTGATTTATAAGCCTTTCCTGATTTAACTTCAATTGGAACAACCTGACCATTCATTTCTATTGCGAAATCCATCTCTCCGATTTTCTGCTTTTTACAGAAATAAGGTTCGAAACCATTGGCAACCAATTGCTGTGCGACTGCATTTTCAAAATGAGCACCATTGTTGACTTCCCCGTTTTTATTTATCAGCTCAACTTTAGTTTCTGCCGGATAAGCGCTGGTCAGCAGACCGATGTCACTCGAGAAAAGTCTGAACACATTACTGCTCTTGCTCGCCAGAAGTGGGATTACCGGCGCATCTACATTATAAACAGGCAACGCCACGCCTGCATCTTTTAACCATAAAAAGCTGTTTTCATATCGATTAAATTTCAATTCTTTATCCAACATGGTAAATACAAATTTCTTATTTTGCTTATTCAACTCAGCCGGAATAATCTCATATATAGATTTCACTTTTAACTTTTTGTCTTCAAGCTCATATTGTGAAAAATCTTCCTTATAAAGAGTTGTAATATCCCGTTGAACTTTATCGACTTCCCGAATATCCTTGGTATTTATATAAGCTTTGACAGCATCCGGCATTCCGCCGACAATAAGATACACAAAGAACATTGCCAGAAGCTTTTTGTGTATAAATTCATCCACCGGGCTGGAAGTTTTAAATTTATCCTCTAACATATTCAAGGTTGTTGCTGAGACATTATTTGCCACCATAAATTCTTCAAAATCCATGGGATACATTCTTAAGACTGTCAGATACCCGACTGGGGCAGAAGCAATTCCTTTAAGCTCCACACCCAGTAGTGAACCGCTCATGACATATTTATAACTGCCCTCATCTACCAGAAATTTTATTTTTGTTACTATTTCTGGGCATTTTTGAATTTCATCAAAAAAAACAACCGTTTCGTGCACTTTACAATCTTCGGGCATGATCATTTTCAGTTTAACCAGAAATTCTTCTGCACTCATTTCTGCATTTAGATAAGATACCATATCCGGTTGATCAATGAAGTTGACCTCAAACTTGGTATATTTGCTCTTTTCAATTTCGTTTCTTATAAGCCATGTTTTTCCAATCTGTCTTGCCCCAGTTACCAACAATGCTTTATTTGAATTTTCAAGCCATTCTCCAATAATTCTGGAATCTTTTCTATACATACATTCATACCTCCCAAATACAATTTAACCTATTTGCCCCGTTTTTTCAATTACTATAAAATTATTTTGCCCCGTTTTTATTATTTTATTTTAATAAAATGCCCCGTTTTAATTGCTGACCCGAATATTTGTTGTCATTGAAAGCTGTGGAGGGTATAATATCGAAATATAAGAGAATTTATAAATGACTTGGAAGGTAGTATTGTTATGAGAAAAGAATATGTTATGGGTAACGGGGCCATAGCCCTCGGTGCACTTGCGGCGGGTCTGAACCTTGTGGCGGGATATCCGGGAACCCCGTCTTCGGAGATACTGGAGACAGTAGCAAAATACCCGCACGACGGAGTCCATGTGGAGTGGTCGGTAAATGAGAAGGCGGCCATGGAGGTTGCCGCCAGTGCATCATACAGTGGAGCGAGAACGCTTGTGACCATGAAACAGGTGGGTCTAAACGTGGCATCGGATCCGCTTATGTCGCTGGCGTATGTCGGAATAAAGGGCGGAATGGTCATCGTGTCTGCGGATGATCCGGGACCGATATCGTCACAGACGGAGCAGGATACGAGGATGTTTGCAGACTTTTGCAGGATCCCGGTATTTGACCCGTCGACTCCTGAGGAGGCATATCAGATGATACAGGATGCATTTGACTACTCGGAGAAATACAAGACTCCGGTTCTGTTCAGACCGACAACCAGAGTGTGTCATGCATATGCATCCATAGAGGTAAAAGACGAGTGGAAGGCAAAGGAATATGAGGGATTTGTAAAGGATTCAAAGAAATGGGTCATATTCCCGAGATTGTCATTTGCCAATCATGCCATGATAGAAAAAAGAAATGTAGAGATTGGGGACGACTTCGGCAGCTACTCCATGAATACGGTGGAGGGATGCGGCAGCAAGGCGGTATTTGCTTCGGGAATCAGCTACTGCTATGCAAAAGAGACACTTAAGAATGTGTCTGATGTGAAGCTGGTCCGTATAGCAACCCCACATCCGTTCCCTGAGCAGTTCGTGAAGAATGCGCTGGATGGGGTGACTGAGGTCATGTGTCTTGAGGAGCTCAGCCCATACATAGAAAATCAGATATTACGCCTTGCAGGCAAATATCATATGGATATAGATGTCAGAGGAAAGCAGACCGGGGATGTGCCGGCGAGCGGAGAGCTTTCTACCAACAAGGCTGCGGATATCCTGTGCGATTTCCTTGGCCTTGAGAAGACTTCCCAGGTGGATGTGTCAGATGCACCAGAGCTTCCTGTGAGACCGCCGGTGCTGTGTGCAGGATGTCCTCACAGAGCGTCATTCTACGCGGTAAAGAAGGCGATGGCCGGAAGAAAGAGTTATTTCTGCGGAGACATCGGATGCTATACACTTGGAAATGCCATGCCGCTTGACATGGTTGACACCTGTCTGTGCATGGGTGCCGGAATCACCATGGCGCAGGGCTTCCACTGGGTGGATGAAGATGGCGTGTGCTTTGCATTTGTGGGAGATTCCACATTCTTCGCGTCTGGTATGACCGGCGTGGTAAATGCAGTGTACAATGATGCAAATATGATCCTGTGCGTGCTGGACAATTCGACCACAGCCATGACGGGACACCAGCCACATCCGGGAACAGGACGCAACATGATGGGCCAGTTCGTGGACAAGGTGAGTATACAGAAGGTTCTTGAAGGAATCGGAGTGAAGAAGATAGTCACTGTTGATCCGCTTGATCTTGAGGCGAGCGTGGCAGCAGTTAAGGAGTGTGCGGATATCAGAGGTGTCAAAGCGATCATTTTCAAGTCGCCATGTATAGCCATCACCAAGCCGTCTGGCAAGATGGAGATATCCGAAAAGTGTATACAGTGTAAGAAATGTATCAGAGAGATAGGCTGCCCTGCGATAATCCTGAAGGATGGCAAGGTGGCGATAGATGAAAGCCTGTGTACGGGATGCGGTCTTTGTTCACAGATCTGTCCGGTGGGGGCGATAGGAGGTGCTTGCAATGAATAAAGATATTCTGGTCTGCGGAGTAGGCGGACAGGGAACGGTTCTTGCGTCCAAGCTCATCGCATCGGCTTATATGGCAAAGGGCGAGACGGTACATTCGGCGGAGACCATAGGAATGGCGCAGAGAGGCGGAAGTGTCACGAGCCATGTGAGGATCGGTGAGGCGTATTCGCCACTCATAGCCCAGGGCGGTGCTGACATTATACTTGCGTTTGAGCCTGCAGAGGCGGTGCGCAATCTGGCTTATCTGAAAAAGGGAGGAATCGTCATCACCAACAACGTCCCGGTGAAACCGGCGACTGACTCGCTCATGAATTCAGGCTACGAGGCGCAGCCGATGCTTGACTACCTGAAGGATAAATGCGATTGTATAGTCATGGACGGCGCGGCGATAAGCCGTGAATTTGGTTCGGCAAAGTTCTACAACATAGCACTTCTTGGAGTTGCAGCAGCCAGCGGCAGACTTGGACTTGACGAGGCGGATATCATTTTAGCTATTGAGAATGGAGTGAATCCGAAGTTTGTAGAGGTAAACAAGAGAGTATTTGAATATGCGATGAAGATGTAGTTGGCGATGGGCTGACCGAAGGGAAAAAGGAGAGTAAAAATTATGAAGTTAAATGACACACAGCTTGCTCAGGTGGACGCTCAGATAAAGAGACTTGTAAAGACTGACAGCTATTATGGTAAGAAGTACAGAGAGCTTGGTATAACAGATGTGACAAGTCAGGAGGCATTTGAGGAGCTTCCGTTTTCAAGCAAGGATGATCTGAGAAATGCTTATCCACTGGGAATACAGGCTGTTCCGGATGAGGAAGTGGTACGTATCCATTCATCTTCAGGAACAACAGGAAAGCCGGTTATCATACCTTATACAGCAAAGGATGTCGATGACTGGGCAACCATGTTCGCAAGATGCTACGAGACAGCCGGAGTGACAAAGAAAGACCGAGTACATATCACACCGGGATATGGTCTGTGGACAGCCGGAATAGGATTTCAGGCAGGCGCGGAGAAGCTTGGTGCCATGGTGATTCCTATGGGTCCTGGAAATACTGACAAACAGTTACAGATGATGATCGATCTTGAAAGTACAGTTCTCACAGCAACATCATCATACGCACTTCTTCTTGCCGAGGAGATAGATAAGAGAGGGCTTAAGGATAAGATACATTTGAAGAAGGGCGTATTTGGCTCAGAACGCTGGAGTGAGAAGAAGAGAAAGTATATAAAAGAGAAGCTTGGAATAGAGCTGTATGATATATATGGACTTACAGAGATCTATGGACCTGGTATCGGAATAAGCTGCGATGCCCAGAATGGAATGCACTATTGGGATGATTATGTTTATATAGAGATAATAGATCCGAAGACCGGAAAGACTCTCCCTGACGGAGAGGAGGGAGAGATAGTTATCACTACTCTGGTTAAGGAGGGGGCTCCGCTCATCCGTTTCAGGACACACGATATATCAAGGATCATTCCGGGTGAGTGTCCATGCGGAAGAAAGCATCCTAGACTGGATATCATCAAGGGCAGAAGTGATGATATGTTCAAGGTACACGGCGTAAATATGTTCCCAAGTCAGGTTGAGGAGCTGCTTGCACTTGTGGATGGAGTCCCAAGTGAGTACACCATAAATATAGCCCATGATGAGCCTGCCAATAAGGATATCATGTTGGTTACAGTTGAGGCCGAGGGACGTGTAGATTTTGAGCAGACAGGACGTCAGATCAGAGATCTGTTCAAGTCAAGGATCGGAGTTACACCGAAGATTACTGTTGTCCCTGTTGGAACACTGCCTAGAAGTGAGAAGAAGACACAGCGTGTCATCGACCATCGTGAGCAGTAGGTGACGGACGGTGAGCACTATTGGAGAATGACGCATCTGAGTTTTAGTATGTCCAATCAGGGTCGCTCCCGCTTATTTCGGCGCGTAGCGAATGCAATAGAGAGGGGCCCGCGTAGCGGGAAAGTTGGCTGTTGCGTGTAATAGAAGGGACCCACGAAGTGGGAAGTTGGCTATTACACAAGGACCGGCGGCCTCAAATTCCCTGAGTTGAACATACTAAAACTCAGATGCTGTCAACGATGGTTGTACAGGTGCTCACCTGTCTATGGAGAGGATATTTATTATATTAGATACCTGTAATGTAGTTGTATGAGACTAGAAGAATATGTGTTAACATATTTATATTTTAGAAGGGGTAGGAGTAATTAATTATGAATTCAACTGATATAATTTCCTATATAGTTGCGTTTTTACTTGGGGTGGTGTTGTTTACTCTGGCAAATAAGATCATACTCAAGCTGCCGAACAATGAGAATATTTTTAAGGGGAAGCCGAAGAGCTTTGAGAAGTTTTCTCCGAGATGTCTGTTCATACAGATCCTTGGTGGGGTGTTCGGAGTGCTTATGGTGTGGCAGTTTGATGTGAGCCTTGAGGCGGTCACGGTATTCCTGTTCTTTGGACTGCTGACTATCATCACATTCATAGACGCTGATACCATGGAGATACCATTTGTGCTGAATGTATGCATACTGGTGCTTGGAGTTATATCCATATTCACGAGAGGTGGATTTTCACTGACAGGCGGAGATCTCTCTCTTGTGAGCAGACTTATTGGAATGCTTTGCGTGAGTCTTCCTCTGTTCCTGATAGTGCTGGTTATACCGGATGGATTTGGCGGAGGAGATATCAAGCTCATGTTTGCCGCAGGATTCTTTCTTGGCTGGAAGGCAACCGTCATAGCATTCTTCATCGGACTTATCATTGGTGGATGCCAGGGCGTGATACTTCTTGCAAGGCGTAAGAAAGGCAAGGACGATCATTTCGCATTTGGCCCGGCGCTCAGCGTTGGCCTGATGATTGCGACATTTGTGGGATCACAGATGATGAACAGCTATATCAATATGATCAAGGCATCATTCTACGCGTAGAGTGATGAATCCATGAAAAAGAAATAGTGCTGGTGTATAAGTGATAAAAAACTTATACATCAGCACTATTTTTTATGATAGTATTCAAATGTAATTGCCTATTGTATATTTTCCATGTGAGGGATATACTGTAAAGAGCGTGCAATTTAACGCGTTAAAGCTTTTAATTGAGAAAGAAGAGCAATTATTAAGAGAGGTTAGGAGTTACGATTATGCCAATCACAGATTACTTAGAGAGAAATGCCAGAGAATATGGAAATGATGTCGCTCTGGTAGAGATAAATCCTGATGTGCAGGAGACGAGAAGGGTTACATGGAGGGAGTATGAGCTCATAGAGTCGAATCCTACATGCCAGTACAGAAGAGAGATCACATGGAGCGTGTTCAACGAGAAGGCAAACAGATTTGCCAATCTACTGGTATCACGCGGAATCCAGAAGGGAGACAAGGTAGGTATCCTCATGATGAACTGCCTTGAGTGGCTTCCAATATATTTCGGAGTATTGAAGACAGGAGCCATAGTGGTTCCGTTCAACTTCAGATACGATGCGGAGGAGATCAAATACTGTGTAGAGCTTGCAGATGTTGACGTGCTTGTATTTGGCCCTGAGTTCATCGGACGTATAGAGGCTGTCGTTGACGAGATAGCTGAGAAGAGAATCCTCTTCTATGTGGGCGGCAATTGTCCTACATTTGCAGAGGACTATGACAAGCTGACATCCAACTGCTCAAGTGTATTCGAGAAGAGAGACATCAAGGACAGTGATGATGCGGCTATATATTTCTCATCTGGAACAACAGGATTCCCAAAGGCTATTCTGCACAACCATGAGAGCCTGATGCATGCGGCAAAGGTTGAGAATGTACATCACGGACAGACAAAGGATGATGTGTTCCTGTGTATTCCGCCACTGTACCACACAGGTGCCAAGATGCACTGGTTTGGAAGTCTGATAGTGGGCGGAAAGGCAGTTCTGCTCAAGGGAGTAAGCGCCAAGACTATACTTCAGACGGTAAGCGACGAGAAGTGTACTATAGTATGGCTTCTGGTGCCATGGGCTCAGGATATACTGCTTGCCATAGAGAACGGCGATGTACATCTGGAGGATTACGAGCTGTCACAGTGGAGACTGATGCACATCGGAGCACAGCCAGTGCCACAGAGCCTTATAAAGAAATGGAAAGAGATATTCCCTAACCATCAGTACGACACGAACTATGGACTTTCAGAGTCCATCGGACCGGGTGCGGTACATTTGGGAGTTGAGAACATACATAAGGTCGGAGCTATAGGCGTGCCGGGTTATGGCTGGCAGGCGAAGATCGTGAACGAGGACGGAACAGAGGTCGAGCAGGGCGCAGTCGGCGAGCTTATCCTCAAGGGACCGGGTGTCATGACCTGCTACTACAAGAATCCAAAGGCGACAGAGGAGTGCCTGAAGGACGGCTGGCTGTACACGGGAGATATGGCTATGCAGGACGAAGATGGATTTATTTATCTTGTAGATAGAAAGAAAGATGTTATAATCAGTGGTGGAGAGAATATCTACCCTGTACAGATAGAGAACTTCCTCAGCAAATACGAGAAGATCAAGGACGTTGCGGTCATTGGTATCGCAGATGCCCGTCTCGGAGAGATCACAGCGGCGATCATAGAGGTAAAGGATGGCATGACCTGCACAGAGGAAGAGATCAACGAGTTCTGTAAAGAACTTCCAAGATACAAGAGACCAAGGAAGATCATATTTGAGCACGTTCCGAGAAATGCTACAGGTAAGATAGAAAAGCCACTTCTCCGTAAGATGCACAAGAGTGAGAATCTTGTCGCAGCGGAGAACAACGCATAATATGCAGGAAAGGTGTCTGAATATTTTTGGACATCTCTGCAAAAATATAAGGCAAGTATCCAGAACAAGTAAATTGATGACAAAATCTGACTATACCATGTGCAGGACATTTGAGTCCGCCGGTACTCAGCGAGCAGGCGAGCGCTAGTACCGCTGCAGGACGAAACGAGCGAGAGCGCTCCTGCACAGGTAAGTCAGCGTTTTGTCATCGTATATATGTAGCAGGATACTTGCCATAATACAGCACAGAAAGGACAAAAAAGATGAAGACACCATTTATTACAAAGGCAAAGGCAGAGGAGATCATCAGGGAGATCCCTACACCGTTTCACATTTACGATGAAGAAGGAATCAGAGAGAATGCGCGAAAGCTTTATAAGGCGTTTTCATGGAATAAAGGATTCAAGGAGTATTTCGCTGTAAAGGCTACTCCAAACCCAACGATACTCAAGATCCTCAAGGAAGAGGGCTGCGGAACAGACTGTTCATCACTGACAGAGCTTATGATGTCAGACAAGATGGGATTTAAGGGCGATGAGATCATGTTCTCATCCAATGACACTCCTGCCGAAGAATTCGTGCTTGCGAAGAAGCTTAACGCAACCATCAATCTTGACGATTTCACACACATTGATTTCCTGGAGAAGTCAGCAGGAATTCCAGAGAAGATCTGCTGCAGATTCAACCCGGGCGGAAAGTTCTCCATATCAACCACCATCATGGACAACCCTGGTGATGCAAAGTATGGTATGACCAAGGATCAGATCATCGAGGCATACAAGATCCTCAAGGCAAAGGGCGTGAAGAGATTTGGAATGCATGCCTTCCTTGCCAGCAATACAGTGACAAATGAATATTATCCAACACTTGCAAAGATCCTGTTCGAGACAGCAGTTGAGATCAAGGAGAAGACAGGTGTAAAGCTTGACTTCATCAATCTTTCAGGCGGAGTAGGAATCCCATACACACCTGACAAGGAGCCAAATGACATCATTGTCATCGGCGAGGGTGTAAGAAAGGTATACGAGGAGGTTCTCGTACCTGCAGGAATGGGTGATGTTGCTATCTTCACAGAGCTCGGACGTTTCATGCTGGCACCTTACGGACACCTGGTTACAACAGCCATTCATGAGAAGCACACACACAAGGAGTACATCGGCGTAGACGCATGTGCAGTCAACCTCATGAGACCTGCCATGTACGGTGCATACCATCACATCACAGTCCTCGGCAAAGAGAATGAGCCGTGCGATCACAAGTATGATGTGACAGGTTCACTGTGTGAGAACAATGACAAGTTCGCTATAGACAGAATGCTTCCGAAGATCGACATGGGAGATATCCTTGTCATCCACGACACCGGAGCACATGGCTTTGCCATGGGCTACAACTACAACGGCAAGCTGAAGTCAGCAGAGGTTCTGCTCAGACCGGACGGCTCATTCAAACTCATCCGCCGTGCAGAGACACCTGAGGATTACTTCGCAACCATCAAGGATTTCTGGGATGTAGAGCTGTAACAGGCAGATCATAGATAAGCATAGAAAACCGGCAGTATATCAGTTGAAGCTCAACTGTATACTGCCGGTTTTCTAGGTGCATGAGCTGCGTTACACTGTCACCTCGAAGCAAATATAATTCTGTCCGGATATGGTTCGGTTATCCAGACATATCTTTCCCTCATATTCATCCACAAGTTTTTTCATGTTCGGAAGACCATATCCGTGATGCTGTTTGTCGATGGTCTTGGTTGTGTAGCCGTAGGTAAACATATTTCTTCTAAGATCAGAGCTCAACACAGGACCTTTGTTCATGGTACTTATGATGATCTGGTTCTGACTGCTGTCAAGAGACAGGGTGGCAGATCCCGGAACATCTACAGCCTCCAGAGCATTGTCTATTAATATTCCAAGTATACGTATGATCTCATATTCGGGCATACAGCTTTTCAACGTATGCTGTCTGACTATCACATTCAGAGTCTTTCCGTTCTTTTCAGCATTGATCATCTTGCTATATATAAAACCGGCGACAACAGACAGATTGATGCGAAGCAGCTCAGACTCACGGTATTCAGATACCATATTGTCCGAATAGTTTATCAGGGCATTTTTCAGAGACTCATAATCCCTATAGGTGTATGGAAGCATTCTGACTGCCATCAGATGGTTATCAAAGTCATGCTGTTTGCTTCGCAGATCCTTTATCAGATCAGCCATCATAGGCTGATAGGTTTTAAAGCATTCCAGGTCGTGCTGCTGCTTTCCTATGGTTCGCTGCTGTCCCAGAATGATGATATCCGAGAGAATGACCACAACCGCAAAGCATGATATCACAGGTATATACACCGAGGTGTCGATGGTGCTGAATTTGTACAGCCCAGTCTCAATCATATACACAACGTACAAATGAATAGACAGGAATTTGATAATTCCACTGCCGCCCATGAAGGTTTGGAACACACGGTTCATAGGCGCATATCTGCACAGAGCCACTGAGATCAGAAATGAAAATACAGCACAGGAAATGGACAGGTATATCTCATTGTTCACACCCAGACGTGTCATACCCATGATGATAATGTCCTCAAGAAAAGCCGCATACAGATATTCAAGAATATACGCCATCAATACATAAAAATATCTGGTCTTCATAATATACAACAGCATGAGATAGGACAGCAGGCATAATGTCAGCCATCCAAATGCATTTGGGAAAATTAAGGAAACTGCATTCCCGAGTATAAGGTAAGCAGCCATTCCAATAATTGGGTGGCGCATATCCCGGAATTTTCTTCCGATGAGGGCAGATATAAAAATAACATCCTTCATTGTTTCCAATGTAAAGCATAGGAGATCAATTATAGAATTCGGCATTTCAAATACTCCTTATCATTGCTAAGCCTGTTCAACGTGTTTGTGCGCAGTTGTGGAAGCCTTAAGTCTGTGACCAAACTCTGTGGCATATTTGCGGCCAACCGGTATCCATTGATAGTCCGGTGTGTCAAGCGATACCATGGCGGTAACCTTGTCGTAGGTATCCACATGATGAAGGTTTACGATAAAGCTCTTGTGGCAGCGCGCAAAATACGATGGAAGAGAGTCCGCAAATACAGAGAGTCGTGTTCCTGTGGATATAAATAGTCCGGTGGTTGTGTGGACATGCATGTTTCGCAGCTCGGATTTAATGTATAGTATATTGTCTGGTCTGATCCTGGCAAGTACACCATCTCTGTCGGTAAGCTCTATTGGTTCCTCCCTGATCAGAGAAAGGTTCAGAAGCTTGGAGACAGATTCTATCAGATCCTGCTGTGAGTAGGGCTTGACCAGATAATCGTAGCAGTTGGTCTTGTGGATCGCTCTGGGAGCTTCGTTTACAAGAGCTGTCACGTACAAAATAGGAGTTGTCTGATAACGCGGATTCTTCCGCAATTGTTCTCCCAGCGTTATTCCGTCCTTATCCGGGTCGGCGCCAAGCTGTATATCCAGCAGAAAAAGCTGGATGCTGTGCGAATCTGCCAGAGCCAGAGCATCATCATAACAGGCGGCCTTCAGACATTCTATGTCGGGGAAGCTTTCTTCTATTATTTCTGCCAGACCATTTAATTGTGCCACATTGTCTTCAACTACCAAAGCTCTCATTATAAAAGACTCCTTCCTTCTATGTGTTGTATTTTAAACCATTACTTCAAAACGCACCAGAGTATCATCCAGAAGATAATCGTTTTCCAGATATATTTTTCCATTATATTTAAATACCAGACGCCTGAGATTGTAAAGACCAAGACCGTGCTTCTGACGATCACAGGTCTTGGTGGTATAGCCTGCCGTGAAAAGCTTTGCTCTGATCTCGGGTGTTAGCAGAGGACCTTTGTTCAGAGTGGTGATGATGATTCTGCCGTCCCGGCTATCCAGGTGCAGAGTCATACTATCGTGCTCAGATATGGCCTCCAGTGCATTGTCGATGAGTATTCCCAGAACCCTGACCAGCTCATATTCAGGCATCCGGCTCTCGAGCAGATAGCTGTGAACGACAATATTCAGCTTTTTGTGCGCCTTTTCTGCCTGCTTTTGTTTGCTGTATATAAACCCGGCGATCACGAACATGTTGATTTTCAGAAGCTCGGTGGTTCTGTATTCGGATATAACCTCATCTGAACTGCTGATAAGAGCCTCCTTTAATGAACTGTAGTCGGTGTGTGTATATGGAAGCATTCGAATACCGGTCAATATATTGTCAAAGTCATGCTGCCTTCCCGTGACGTCCTCAATCAGATCATCCATCATAGGCTGATAGATGTTGTAATTTGTCAGATCGTGCTGCTGCTTGCTGATGATCTGTTGCTGGCTGAGGATTACTATGTCGGTGATGAGTACTATCACGGTGAAAAATGAGATGAGGGGGATATATATGATTGTGTTAAATGTGCTGTATTTACGCAGTCCCAGCTCAAGCATGATTATCAGAAAAACATGTATTACAAGGTACTTGGATAAAAATTTGCCATTAATCAACTGAGAGTAGAAGCTATGGAATGGAAGTAGCCTGCATATAGCACAAGCAATAGAAAAAGTAATCAGGGAGCCTGCGATGGAGGAGGCTATCTGATTATTAAAATTCACTCTGTAAAATAACAGAATTATAGAATTTTGAATAAGAAGGATAAAAGTGTGTGATATGACGAAGGCAATTAGAGAATTAAATATAGTCGTATTTAAGATAAAAAGAGTCGTTAAATAGGCTAGTGAACATAAGATGATCCACCCAAGCGCACCTGGAAACAGGGATGAAAAAAAGGTTCCCAAACAAAAGTATAAAATTGCACTTATCACAGGATGTCGCATTTCTTTTATATGTACTCCGGCAATGGATGAGAGCATGATGAGATCATATAAAATTTCAATAATATAACAAAAAGAGTCTACGATATGATGTATCATGGCAACCTCCATAAAGATAATATATTTGAAACATTATACAAAGCCAATTTATACCGCGTCAATTGTCGTTTATGACATGATAGATACCGTTCATAACAAATTAAGTAAAATATATTGCAATCTAAGTAGTTGTATGATAAAAGAAAAGTGGAGGTGGTCGAATAGATAATCTAAACAACAAGTTGGGAATATTATTAACACAGATTCTGCTGGGCAGAAAATACAGAAGCGATGAGGATCGTGATGTAAAAATACAATATTCTATACTGCTTCTTATTGACAAGGTAGAGAAATATTTAATTATTTTGGGCCTCTTTTCAATGTTGGGACACGTTGATATAGCAATAATAATAGGCTTGACAATAGAACTTACAAGAAATTATCTTGGCGGTATACATATGAAAACATGGTATGGCTGTACAGCGGTGACTGTATTGTTTTGTATCGTGGTGTTAGCATGCGGAGAAAATATTATATTGTCAAGCAAACTGCAGAATTCATTGTGGGTAGCGGAGATAGTAGTTATAGCATTATTTGCGCCTATACCATCAAAACAGAGACCTAAATATAATCAACATAGAAAAAATATGATAAAGGCTCGTGGTATAGCAGGTGTGCTGATAATTGGAGCGGTGAGTCTTGGGGTGAAATCTTACAATAACTATATTGTATGGATATGGTTGTTGCAGATTATAGAAGTGATGATATTAAAATTATCATCTCTGATAAAAAGAAATAAATAGGGGGTGACAATGCGTGACGCAGAAGAGGGTTAGAAATATGCTGTCGGACATACTTGAGAATATGGCAGAAGATGTGATTAGACTGACAGGATGTTTCGGTGCATGGGGAGAGATAGAACTCCCAGAGTGTCTCAGGAATATCGATTCACAGAAAGAGACAAAGTAAAATATCCTGAAGAGTTGAGCTTCAGGATATTAGAAATATCAAGACAATCATTTGCTGGAAAAATCTTGATAAGCGGATTGTACTATCAGACACAGAAAAGTACAATAGCAAAATTGTTAAAAGTGGCAAAAGTGGAGTAAAGACCGCAGATAATTAATTAGGAGGGACAAAAGGTTATGAAGAAGTCAATGAAAACAAAGCTTGCGATGTTCGCTGTTGCAGGAGCGATGGCAGTGTCAGGAGCAGCGGGAATTGCTGCACCTGCTAAGGCTGAGAATGTACATACAAATAATGCAGGTACAGTGGTTACATGCAAAGAATCATATTCTAATACAGATAACGAGCTGTTTACTTTTAGCAACAATAACAGCGGATATGGTTATAGTTCGTACAGACGTAAATATAATAAGACAAAGGTTTATGTATATCCAACAGTAGGACCAAAGCTCAGCTACACAGTAATGGGCTCGCATTCATCAAAAGGGACAAACCCAATAGTAAAATCTGATACGCATATTATTCCGCTTGGAATTGAGGCGAGTATCACAAACATGGTAAACGAGAAAGGCTATGCCTATGCAGGCTTGAGGATGCACAGGACAGTCAAAGCACAGACTGATTCAAAGGGCTGGTGGAGTCCGGATTCCACAAGAAATTACACTATTTATGACTGATTAAAGCAGTGACATAAGACGGATGGCAAAGGCAGAGTTGGGAGGAGTAGAAGTGAAGAAGAAAAGATATCTTGTGATGACAGTGGCAGCAGTGCTGATCATGGCAGCAGTGGCAGCTTCGGCGTATGTGCTCCAGAAAAACCGGGAAACCCCAGAAGACAGAGCGTTAAGGAAGTCGTCTGAGGCAGCATCTGAAGAGACAGACAGCGAAGCTTCGGGAAACAAGACCGGAGAGAAAATAAGTGAAAAAGAAGGTGTGGGTGATAACGTGCTGATGTCAGGAGCGGTGAAGATAGAGCTGCTGTCGGCTGATGTATACACAGGTGACGAGATAACAACAGAGGATAAATATCCGGTTGAATATTTTCGCAGTGAGACTCTGCCGGAGCCTGAGTCGGAGGAGGAGATAACAGACTGGGATGCTCTGTATGAGGAGGCTCCGGGATACAAGGAATTTCAGGAGTCGGCAGGGGATGCGTATACTCCTGAGGAGTGTGAGGAGATAACTGCACAGTATCAGGATGTGATAGATAAGCATACGCAGACTGTGATAAAGACCAATAAGCTGTATTTTATTAAGTGCAGACTGACGAATACCGGGGATGCGGTTGTGAAGAATGTGTTCCCATACGACATTGTGGAGAGGATTCCCGGTGAGAGTGAGGTTTCGTTCGTAGAAGGAATGGTATACTTTGACAAATCAGTCCACACAGAGGGCGATGACAGAGCCAGTTGGTACTATCTATACAGACTGGAAGGACACGAGACAATGGAATGTACGATTGGACTTGTTGTGCCACAGGAGCCGGAGGATGGCGTGAAATATTATTATGGACAGGTGATCACAGGATATTTTACGTACAATCCGGCGGATCTTCCGGATTTTGTGGATCTGGATGCACTCCCAAAGCCGGAAGCGGATGACAAGCCATGAGGTGGGAATCAGATTTTGTGGAGGTATATGCATGAGGAGAGGTGTTCTGATGGCATTGGGTGTTGTGAGCTTGTGTGCAGTCACCTTGTGGTGCGGAAGAATATTCAGCGTTAACAGGGCGTACAGTGATGACACCAGAGTTGTAGAAGCGGCTGAGAATGTATCGGTGGATGGATTGCTTATAAAATGCAGGGAGACCCGCATATACAGTATAGATGAGTATAAAGCACGTTTTAATGTGGACAGTGTGGATGTGCTGAGCCCGGAGGATCGGTTTATCTGTACACGCCTGAATGTAGATAATACAACTGAAGAACCGATCGATTGGGATACTGTGATGGCGGCGACTGAGTGTGGCTTTGAGTCACAGACATGGTGCAGTTCGGTGAATTTGTATTCTGGCCGGGAACTGAATACGTTTACAAGTAATGATCTGGAGCCCGGAATGAATCAGGATATATGGTATGTGACAAGTCTTGCGCGGGTGTCATTTAGCAGGGATACGTGGGATAACCTGGAGCGGGAGAGCTTCTATTATGTACTCACCCTTGAACCTGATAAGCTGATGATCAGACTGGATATTGAATGAAGTGGTGTTGAGATATGAGAGTATTAAGATTTGAAATGACCAGAGCGTTCAGAAATAAGTGGCTTGCAGTAAGCATAGCTCTGGGAACGTTGATTGGGCTGGCGGACATATGGCTTAATGTCAGCCAGTATGGATTTAACAGAGGCAGGGCTTTGATCCAGACATGGATCGGGACAGACTATCAGTTTGCATACAACAGCTTGTTTTACGTACTGCTGCCACTGATTGCGTGTTTTCCATATGCGGGGTCGTGTTATCAGGATCAAAAAACCGGATATGAAAGCAGTATATGTATTAAGACGTCCCGCTTAAGCTATATGATTGCAAAGGAAGCGGCTGTGGCGGCTTCGGGAGCGGCAGCCGTGGCGTGCCCGCTGCTCATAGCCATGTTCATTGCTGCGGGGATATATCCGGATAAAAGACCGGAAAAACTGACATTTTTGTATGCAGGAATTATAGACTGCCACATGTTCCCGAGAATATTTGCAGAGCATCCTGTGTGCTATGCGTTGCTGTTTACGCTGCTCGATGCAGTGTTTGGAGGGATAACAGGTCTTGTGGCTATGTGCTTTGCGAGGTGGTGCGGGAGCAGATTTTCAACGATAATGGCTCCGTTCGCATTGTATGTATTTACCGGTGTGATGTTTGAGGGACGTGGGATTGGAACCTGGTCAGCCATGCAGATGGTCAATCCACTGCAGAATGTGGTTACATACAGGTACCAGATGGTGACGATGTATGCTGCGGTGAGTGCAGCGGCACTCGTTCTTATATACATATGGCACAGAAGAAGGGATATTCTATGAAAGAAGGAAATACAGATAAAAAAGGAATGTATGTGGTGGACAGATATGAGGTGATGCGGGAATGAGGACTCTGAGACTTCTCGGAAGAGATATGGAAAATGGAATATTAAGGAGATGTGTTCTTTTTATACTGCCGTTACTGTTTGCGGTGTCGCAGACACGTGAGCTCCACGCATATCTTATCGAGCTTGCAGATGGGAATATCCTGTTGACCAACGGAACATTTGCGGACTATCTTCTGTTTGCGATGAAGGGGATGGAGGTGTATTACTTTGATCCAAGGAGCGTATTTTACATACCGATATACTGGTTTGCGTTCCAGATAGGCCTGGCCTATTTCCTGGCATATTATTCCAGTGATGATTTTGCCGCAAATGCGAGAGTGGTGTGCCTTGCGTCCGGAAGCAGAAGAAGCTGGTGGGTCAGCAAGCTCATATACTGTACGGTGGCTGTGGTAATGTATTTTGCTGTATGTGTGCTGACGATATATTTAATGGCGGCGGCATATGGGGCAGATATGACCATGGATATGACGGCGGCGCTGACAACACGGCTGTATCCTCCGCAGACATACAATCTTAGTGCCGCAGATCTGCTTCTGATAACATTATTTATACCGATGCTGGTAACGCTGGGGATAAGCCAGCTTCAGGTACTGGCGGGTTTTATAATCACGCCGGTCATCAGCTTTGCAGCGGTGTGTGGAGTGTATGTTCTGTCGGCATACTATACTGTATGGTATCTGTCGGGAAATTATACGATGTGGCAGAGAGTGTCATATGTAGTGGCAGATGGGGTTAATCCCATGAGTGGAGTGGTGCTTGCGGCTGGTATGCTGATCACTGCATTTGCAGGAGGAATCGTGTATTTTGATAATAAGGATATAATCTGATAGGAGAATACATATGAGCGAGATAAGGATAGAAAATCTGAATAAGAAGATAAAGGGTTCAGTTATACTTAATGATATCAGTCTGACCATGACTCCGGGCAGGATATATGGACTCCGTGGAAAGAATGGCTGTGGCAAGACAATGCTTATGAGAGCTATATGTGGTCTGCTCATACCTGATGGAGGACACATATATATAGATGATGAGGAGCTCCACAGGGACATAAAGTTTCCACGGAGTATAGGTGCTCTGATAGAGAATCCGTCATTTCTGCCTCAGTACACAGGCTTCAGGAACCTCAGGCTTCTGGCAAAGCTCATGGGAGGGATCAGTGATGACGATGTCAGATATGCCATAGAGAGGACAGGTCTTGATCCGGATGATAAGAGGGTATACAGAAAGTATTCCCTTGGAATGAAGCAGAAGCTTGGCATAGCAAATGCAATCATGGGAGAGCCGGATGTCATAGTGCTGGATGAACCTATCAACGCACTTGATGAAGAGTCTGTAGATAACATAAAGAAGGAGCTGCTGAAGTTGCGTGATGGCGGAAGTCTTATAATCACTGCCTGCCACGACAGGGAGGAGCTGGAATATCTGTGCGATGAGATATATGAGATGAAGGATGGAAGGATATGTGGCTGACAGATTTGAATACTCTTTTTGACTCATCAATAATCGGTATCATGATATCTGTGTAGAAAATATCATCTTTTTGCTGATATACAAAAAAACCATTATTTTTTTCAACAGTATGGCTTATATTGCTCAGACCAAAACCATGGTCAATGGAGTGTTGTCTTGCGGTGGAATCAATAACAGGTGACCGGTTTTCACAGTGTATAACAAATTTATCGTTGTCAGTAGTTTCTATACTTATATTTATATATCGGCTGTTATTACATTTTATACATGCGGCAATACAGTTATCAAGCAGGTTCCCTAGAATTATACACAGATCATAGTCGTTTGTAGGAACCCGGTTAAAATCTACATTTAGCCTTACGTAGAATGCGATGTTATTTTTTGTTGCAATATTGTCATAGTTTGTTATGAATGAATCTATTACCAGGTTGCCAGTATTATACTTGGCATAGTTATCCTCTATGGATTGGATTGCGGTGGAGGTGTAATTTTTCAGGTCGTCAAAATGCTGCTTGTTGATCTGTTCCTGAATATAGAAGTAATGTTTTTTCACATCGTGTATAATTCTTCTGTTTTGTCTGTAGGATTCACTTAACTGTTCAAATTTACCTTTTTGGAAGTCGAGTTGACGTTGAATGTTCATATTTGTGTAGTTGACTACGGTGGATATAAAAGCCCTTTGTATAAGAATATAATTAACTATGTTAAGCAGAGAAAGGCATATAAACAGTACTTCATAGAAAAACACATTATCATTCTCTGATAAAAAATGCAGAGGGGTAAATGAAAATATGGTTAATGTTATTATAGGAGTTGTAAACAACAGGATACTATATTCTGTTGTATGCTCGTATTTCTGATTTCTAAAAAATATGGTGACAATAAGGCAGAGCAAAAAGAGCATTACTTTTGAACCGAGATTCATAATGCTGTAAAGCAGAGTTTTGTTTGCCATGTCAAGAATGTCAGGATTGACATGAGTAATTATAAAAGTAAAGAATGATTCGCCAAGCGAGACAAGAACCTGAAAAGACAGGGCAGTAAGTATTTTTGCTTTTATGGAGTTTGAGAAAAAACAGCAGAGAGCAAATGTTGTCAGAATGCTGAGAGCAGGAGTTATCACCACAGAAGAAAAAGAATTGTATCTGGATGATAACAGTTCATTTATATATAATATGACCTCGACTAATATGAGGCATAGTATATATATAGTTGAGTATTTTTTTTTAAAGTGTTTTAACATGTTCTTAAGATAAGAAGATACGATAAAAATATCAAAAATATAGGTTACGGCGCTAATTAAGTAAGTCATAAAATCCCTCTACAATCAATGGTTATGTATTGCAACAATCTTGTTAAGAAAACAGTCAAGTAGTTTCTTTCGGTTGCGTTTACTCATAGTAACAACTTCATCATTTTCAAGAATAATCTGGTTATCTTTGATAAAGTGAATGTGCTGAATATTTATCAAAGCATTTCTGGAACATAGAATAAATGAATTATCGGCAAGTGTGGTATTCCAGTAATTCAGAGTGCCGGTTGTGTGTATCTGATTATCTTTCATATGAAAAATCAGGGCTTTACTGGATGAATCCGAACATTCTATATAGTAAATGTCCTTTATGTATATAGTGTGTTCGGTATCATAATCACTGATGATCGTGACCAATGAATGGGTTTTCTTATAATAATTATATATATCATCCAAAAGTGTATTTAAAGTTGTGTAATTAATAGGTTTTTGTAAGAAATGATATGGATGAACCGAAAATGAATCCAGCATATATTCTGGGTAGTTGCTGATAAACACTATCAATACATCAAAATCTTTGGTGTGTTTAATTTTTTCTGCTATTGATATACCATTTTCACCAGGCATTTCTATATCAAGCATTAAAACTTGATATGGTGAGGACTGAGAAGAATCGTATGCAGACAACAGTGCAGAACCATTTTGGTATTTATCTACGTGGATATCTATGTCAAACTGTAAGGAATATGAAATTAACATTTTTTCCAGATTTTCCATAAAAGATTTATCGTCATCGCATATAGCAATATTAAGTCTCATTTTCTTCCTCCGTTATTTATAAATAGACCAATAATCTGATTCACAAAAACTATAGTGAGACAAATCATTATCAGATTTCCATATCTATATAAACGAAATGATAACACAACAGATAAAAGGATGTAAATTATACCTATGCAAAAGCAGCAATATTTTTTTATTTTGTGTTTTGCTTGATAGCTTTGCTTCTTGTTCTTGTGTGAAACTGGAGATAGTGCACATATACCGATTCCGGTAACAAGACAGACTAATATGTTCAAAACTGGAATACCAGGAATCAACCGGCATAACAACATACAGAGTAGATATACAGAGTATGATATAGAACAGCATGCATATGTGCTCCCAGCATGTGCGCCACCAGCCAGCATCTTTGTTGGAACAAGAACGGTTACATAGATTACAGATAGGATAAAGTTATGGGTTAAGGCACCAATGATTATGATGCTTAAGTTGAACAATACTAAATCCAGAGCGAAATCAATGCAGTATATATATGCAGCATCCAAATGACTATCTATTATGTTGTTATCTGACATGATATTGACAATCTTTTTGCTTAATTGCTCAGATAAGATCATGGCACGCACTCCCTTTTAATCAAAAATTATAAGCTGATAAAATTATACTCTCTGATATAGACAGAAAAGACAGAGAATCCGCGAATGGTCGAAAAAAGCAGGTGAATGGTAGATACATTTCATTCACCTGCTTTTTTTGACCATTCACAGACGATTTTGGTTGGGTGGTGTCGAATGATGTTAGCATACAAAGTGCATAAACCAATATGGAAGGAGGACTGGGGTATGAGTAATAGGATGGTGGAGCCCTGATTCAACAAGAAATTACACTGTATATGATTGATAAGAGGTTGGTCTATTGATAAAGTGAAGCGGGTGAAGGCAGGATCATGAGGAGGAATACAAGATTATGAAAAAAAGGTATCTGGCAGCAGTAATAATATGCGTATTGATTATGGCAGCAGGAGGAACTTCAGCATATATGCTTCAGAAAAACAAAGAAACTCCTGAGGAAAGGTCGAATACGACTACGAAGACTACTTCAAATGCAAGTAGTGAAAACTCAACGACTTCAGAAAAAAGCGTGGTTGAGGGGGTAGGAGATAATGTTTTGATGGTTGGAGCTATAAAGATAGAGATGTTGTCAGCAGATGTCATAGAGGGATCTGAGATCTCCACGGAAAACAGATATCCGGTTGAATATTTCCGGGATCAGACCCTGCCGGATCCTGAAGAAACTGAGGATATTATAGATTGGGATTCAATCTATGAGGAGGCTCCTGAGGTAAAAGATGTTCATTTATCGGATTATGATGCGTATACGGCAGAGGAGTCCGAAGAAATCATGGACAGAAATCAGGACGTGATAGATAAGTACACATACACTAAGGTTAAACCCAGAAAATTTTATTTTATCAAGTGCAAATTGACCAATATGGGAAACGCAGATGTAGAGGATGCATTTCCATATGATGTTGTATATGACTCTCCTGAAGCGAGTGAGATAAGCTACAATGAAGCTTTGTGTTACTATGATAAGCCGATTTATACAGATGGGGATGAAAGAGCGATGAAATATTATTTCTTCAGGTTGAAGGGCCATGAGAGCATGGAATGTACAATTGGTTTGGCGGTACCACAGGAATTTGACGAAAATGAGAAACATTATTATGGAAATCTTATAACAGGGAACTTCTCATATGATCCGGCAAAATTACCGGATTATGTTGATATAGATTCGCTTCCGAAGACGGAAACAGATGATCAGTAATGGGAGGACGAATGAAGAGATATATTGGAGTCATTGTAGTGGTGGTGGTTATATGTGCAGCCATATTCTGGTGCGGCAGAATATACAGTATAAACCACGGATACATTGACAATACGCAGATCGTTGAAGCGGGAGAAGCAATAGAATGTGATGGTCTGGTCATCAGATGTGTAGAAGCACATATATACAGTATAGATGATTATAAGACCCGTTTTGGAGTGGATAACGTGGAGACGCTTAGTTCGGAAGACAGAATAGTATGCGCCTGTATCGATATAGAGAACGATACAAATGAATCTATTTCATGGGACACGGTGATGGATATGACATCTGGTGGATTTGAATCTGTTACATGGTGCAGCTCTGTGAATCCCTATGATATGCAGGATATCAATGTGTTTTCAGATAATGAGCTGAAATCCGGTGCAGACCAGAAGGTATGGTATGTAACCAAAGCGGCCCGGGTATCATTTGGAGATAAGACATGGGAACATATGGATGCGGAGACATTTTATTATGTGCCTGTGCTTGAGCCGGCGAAGATCAGGATGAAATTGGATATGGAATAAATTGGTGAATGATATGAATATATTTAAGTTTGAAATGCAAAGGGCATTTAAGAATATATGGCTTGCTGTAAGTGTTGCGATTGGAACACTGATAGGATTGGCGGATATTATACTCTACTTAAAACAGTATGGTCATAAAGCGGATTGCGCACTGATCCAGATATGGCTGGGGACTGATTATCACTTTGCTTATAATAGTCTGTTCTATGTATTGCTTCCCCTGCTGGCCTGCCTGCCATATGCGGGCACATGTTATCAGGACATAAAAAGTGGATATGAACGGAATATATGTATCAGGACATCGCGCATGAAGTACATGCTGGCAAAGGAGCTCGCTGTGGTAGCTTCGGGAGCTGCTGCGACAGCCATTCCCCTTTTGATAGATCTGTTCATATGTGCCGGGCTATACCCAAATAAAAAACCGGATAAGTTAACATTCCTGTATGCGGGTATTATAGACTGCAATATGTTCCCAAGGCTGTTTGCAGAGCATCCGGTATGTTATGCGTTGGTGTTTATTATGCTTGATGCTTTGTTCGGCGGCATTGCCGGTCTGGTGGCAATGTGTTTTGCCAGATGGTGCGGAAGCAGATTTTCCACAATAATGGCACCATTCGCACTGTATGTGTTTACGGGAGTTATATTTGAAGGAACCGGAATCGGCACATGGTCGGCTATGGCAATGATAAATCCTATTCAAAATGTGGTTACATATAGATATCAGATAGTGACAATGTATGTTGTGGTATGCGCAGTTCCACTTGCATTGATATATATATGGCATAGGAGGAGAGATATTCTGTGAAAGAGATAATAATTGAGGGACTCAGTAAGAAGATAAAAGGCACGCTCATACTTGATAATGTTAATATGCAGATGGAACCCGGAAAAGTGTATGGACTCAGGGGAAAAAACGGGTGTGGCAAGACCATGATAATGAGAGCTCTTTGCGGCTTGCTGATACCGGATAGTGGTAAGGTCATTATTGATGGTGAGGTTTTGCACCGTGATATAAAGTTTCCGCGAAGCGTTGGAGTTTTGATAGAGAACCCTTCATTTCTTCCGCAGTATACGGGATATGAAAACCTTCGTATGCTGTCAAAGCTTATGGGAAATATAAGCGATGAAGAGGTGAGAAATGCGATAGAGAGGGTTGGACTTGATCCCGATGATGGAAGGACATACCGTAAATATTCGCTTGGAATGAAACAGAAGCTTGGAATAGCAAATGCAATTATGGGAGAACCGGATCTGATAATTCTGGACGAACCGATAAATGCGCTTGATGAGCAGACTGTGATGAGCATAAAAACCGAACTTCTGAAGCTGCGTGACAAGGGGAAGCTAATAGTAATTGCGTGCCATGACAGGGAAGAACTGGAATTTCTGTGTGACATAATATATGAGATCAAAAACGGTACGGTTGCGGGATGCGAGGTGATCGGGGAATGAAAACTCTGAGACTCCTTGGAAGAGATACAACAAATGGTATTTTGAGAAGAAGTTTTCTGTTTATCATACCTTTATTATTTGCTGTATCACAGACAAGGGAATTACATTCATATCTCAACGACCTCGTGGATCGAAATGCGTTGTTTACAAATGGTACACTTGCAGATTACATATTGTTTGTTACCAAAGGGATGAGCGTGTACTATTTTGACCCAAAGGAGTATTTCCAGATACCAATATACTGGTTTGCATTCCAGATCGGGCTTGCGTATCTGCTTGCATATTATGCAAGTGACGATTTTCACTCGAATGGAATGGTATTGTTTATAGCTGTTGGGAGCAGAAGTAAGTGGTGGATAAGTAAATTTATTTACTGCATTGTGACTGTGGTGTTGTATTATGCTGTGTGCATTGGTGGGATATGTGTAACAGCAGCTTTATATGGTGCTGATATGAGATGGGGAGTAACCCCTGGATTAGCAGTGCGTCTGTATACCACTTCTACATTGAGTATGGGTACGTGGGATGTGCTTTGTGTGACCATATTACTGCCGGTATTGGTGTCTGTTGCGGTCTGTCAGGTGCAGATGTTGGCTGGATTTCTTATTACACCTGTAGTCAGCTTTGCCGGTGTGTGTGCTATGTATGTATTGTCGGCCTACTATACAGTGTGGTATCTGCCGGGAAATTATACCATGTGGCAGAGGACATCGTATATAGAGGTGGACGGCGTTAATCCGGCCAGCGGACTGGTGCTTTCGGCAGGAATGATCCTGATATCTTTGATCGGTGGACTTATGTATTTTGACAGGAAGGATATATTGTGAGGCTGTGAACTATAATAAAGGGAGAACGGTGCAGATGCAAAAAGACATCTGTACTGCTCTCCCTTTAAATTTGTTTAATAAACAGGTTTTCTGTTTTCAAATTCCTGTATATGGGTTATAATACTTTCGATTAAGCCTTTACGGGTTCAGGATAATCAACACCGAAGGTCTCGACTGTTACAGTCTTCATCTTCTGTTCCTGACGAGGCTTGTCATTGTAGTCAGTTGGCACATTTGCGATCTTGTCTACGATGTCAAGTCCCTCGATAACCTTACCGAAGGCAGCGTAAGCACCGTCCAGATGAGGAGATGTCTTATGCATGATAAAGAACTGTGAACCTGCTGAGTCAGGCATCATGGAACGGGCCATTGACAGCACTCCCGGAGTGTGGGCCAGATCGTTCTTGAATCCGTTCTGTGAGAATTCACCTTTGATTGAGTATCCAGGACCGCCGATGCCGATTCCCTGAGGGTCTCCACCCTGTATCATGAAGCCTTTTATTACACGATGGAAGATTATTCCGTCATAGAAGCCTTTCTTGATCAGTGAGATGAAGTTGTTTACAGTGTTTGGAGCAATGTCAGGATAGAGTTCTGCTTTCATGACATCGCCATTTTCCATAGTGATAGTAACTATTGGATTTGCCATGTATATCATTCCTTTCTTGGTATAAGATAGGGTAATGATAACATCAGTTAACAGAACAGGCAAATGAAATTTGCAGATACAGAAGGAGAAAGAGATGGATTGGAGAAACATAGCAAGACCCGTTATTATAATAGCGCTGGCGGTATGTCTGGTGCTGTTCGGGGTATACAAGGTTAAGGAGACGTATACCGGATTTATGCAGGAATACGAGGGCACCTACAGTGCCGGCGGCGGAGAGAAGATCGAGGTTACCATACCTGAGGATACATCTGTCAAGGAGGCAGCATCTATACTTAAGGATGCGGGGCTTATAAAGTATAAGCTTGCATTCCAGCTCAGAATGACCGGCTCGCAGTACAGCCACAGTCTTCAGCCGGGTACTTACACACTCACAACAGGTATGTCGACATTGGATATGATAAAGACTCTGTGTTACGTGGAGTCGACCAGAGAGGTAAAATATACACTGACAGTTCCTGAGGGATTTACGGTTGAACAGATCGCTGACAGATGCGAGGAGCTGGGCTTCTGCTCTGCAAAGGAGTTCCTTGAGGCGTGCAAGTCGGGAGAGTTTGAGTATCCGTTTGAGATACCTTCATCGGAAGTCAAGTACGCATTACAGGGCTTCCTGTTCCCTGCTACTTACGACATATATGCAGATATGACTCCAAAGGAGCTCATACAGGACATGATAGACAAGTTTAACAGCATTTACACAGATGACTTCAGGAAGAAGGCAGAGGAGCTTGGATATACAGATTTTGAGGTTCTCACCATGGCTTCCATAGTTGAGAAGGAGTGTAAGCTGGATTCAGACAGAGCGATGGTTGCGGGAGTATTTATCAACAGATTGAATGATGACATGCCTCTTCAGGTAGATCCATCTGTTCTCTATGTTGTGACTGACGGTCAGTACAATCAGGCAGAACTGTCATATGATGATCTGGAGGTTGATTCACCGTACAATACCTACAAGTACACAGGACTTCCTGTCGGCCCTATATGTAATCCGGGCGAGGCATCCATAGAGGGTGTCCTGAATGCGGTTAAGCATGATTACTACTACTACCTGACATCAGATGAGAGCCAGGGAGCATGTATCTTTAATAAGACATACGAGGGACATCTTGCTGACATAGAAAAGGCTGATGCAGCCAAGGCGGAAAAGGAAGCTGCAGAGGGTGATGGATCAGAAGATGGCTCCGATGAAAGCACTGATTCAGAGTAAAAAAATATAGACAAAATTATATAGCGAAAATTATCTAAAAGGGTATAAACTGCTTGCGATATATAGACTTTTTATATATAATAAAGGAGTATGTACCCTTTTGGGTTTTTATGCATCTAGTTATGCGCTTATGGAGGTGCGATAGGAGGAATATTTGATGAGGAAAATAAGTTTCAAGGTAAGAAATATCGGCTCTGAGAAATATTTGTCATATATTCTGAATGATGATTGTGAGTTTGACGAGGAGTTATTGGATTATCTGGAGGAGAACCGGATTCCTGAGCTCATTGATATCATTTATGAAGAGGATGATGAGAACGATTATCTTACATATAACGTTACAGGCAGGACAACGGTTGACGCACTCCTTTCGAATACGGTAAATGCTGAGAAGATATTGGGGATAATCAGAGGGGTAGCTTCTGGTATAGTTAATTTACGTGATCTTGGAATACCGGCATCATATGTGGTTCTTCACAAGGACTTTACATATGTTAATCCGGTTACATACGATGTTGGAATGTTATGTGTTCCAGTTGAGTCAGAAGCCAATATCAATGCCGAATTCAGGATGTTCGCAAAGGACTTGCTGACGAGCGTTATTTATGATGACAGTGAGGATTGCAACTATGTGGCAAAGCTTCTCAATCTGTTGAATGCAGACAAGTTCACAGTGAGAAACTTCTATGCACAGCTCACAGAGCTTATGGAGTCTGCAGGAATGCAGGTGGAGGAGAACTTCGTTGATATAGGATCAGATATGTCGGTTTCACAGTCTTCAGTTGACACGGTGGAATCTGATACAAGTATGGATGATCTGCCTGAGTTTGAGGACGTATCATTTGGCGATGATGAGGAAGACGAGCTTGATGAGGTAGAGGAGATCAGCGACGAGGCGGCCGCAGCGAATGCGATATTCAAGGATCTTGATCTTGATTCGGATGAGACGAAGAAAGAGAATGTATCAAGCGAGATAGATATGTCGGTATTTGATGACAGCGTTCTTGAGGAGCTCGAGTTAGATGAGAGCCTTGATGAGGAAGAAGAGGACGACGAGGAGGGCATGACAGAGGCTCTCACATCAGATATGGCAGTACATGAGCCATCAGGACTTACAGAGGTTGCAAAGGCTGCCGATGGAGTTACGGAGGTTGAGCTTGACAAGAAGGATGAGCAGAAGCCGGTTCTGATATCTACGGACGAGCTTATGGATAATCCACCTGTTGTTAAGAATATCAAGATCAACCGTGCGAAGATCATACAGAAGGCGGTTGCTGAGACAGAGGAAGCTCAGATAGATAACCCTACAGAACAGATAGTTGCACCACAGTTCATGGACGGTGACCAGCCGGAGCCTGAGACGAATATGGATCCGGTGAAGGAGAAGGCAGAGGAGCCTGAGCAGAAGGGCACAGGAAGCACTGTTGAGCTGACCGGAGGAATGAACGTAGTTAAGGATACCGAACCTGAGAAGGCAGCGGTTAACAAGAACGCTCCAAAGGCTATGCCATATATAGTCCGTGTCAACACAGGCGAGCGAGTTATGGTCAACAAGGCTGTGTTCAAGATAGGAAAGGCGGCAAGAGGTGTTGATTACCATGTCGGTGGTAATGGGGCCATCAGCAAGGTACATGTCATCATCTACCAGAGAGAGGATGGATGTTATCTGAAGGATAACAAGGCGACAAATGGCACATATCTCAACGGAGCGCGCCTGGATGAGAATGCAGAGCAGAAGCTTTCAAACGATGCCATGATAAGCATCGGTGGAGAGGACTTTATCTTCAAATTAAGTTAATATACACCACCCACGATGTGGGATAAGAGCAGGTAGCAATACCTGCTTTTGGTGTTTGAATGAAGGAATAATTTTTGACGGAAAATATGCGGATTTAGACGAAAGGGATTGAAAAAATGAACAGAGAAAAGGTTGTTGTAGTTCCGGCGGGGGAAACTTACAGAGTGAGTTACAGTCTGGATATCAGTGATGTGATAGATGCTAAAGTGTATGATATGAGCAGAAGCGGATCTATGCCTGAGATGGCACCGTGTGACATGCAGGAGAATGCCGGAGTCAGGGTGTTCAATTATCAGATCGATGACAAGAAGCCTCTTGCGGAGATACTGAGACAGGAGATGAACAAGAAGGAGATACTCACACTTCTGTACAACATTCTGCATGCACTGGAGATGTTTGGTAAGAATATGGTTTCGCTCAGCTATGTTGCAAGGGACGAGCAGTGTGTATTTGTATCGCCTGAGACATACGATGTCTGCTTTATTGTCGCTCCGGTACAGAAGGAAGTGACAGATCTCAACGATGTCAGAGCATTTGTGAAGTCGGTGATAGTTGATGCGAGATACTCAGAGAATGACAATGACAATTACGTAGCACGCCTTATAAACTGTGCGAATATGAGAGGTACATTTTCAAACTCGGACATGAAGAACGAGGTTAAGGCGATGCTTGCAGAAGCAGGCATAGACGCTGCTGAGATAGACAGAATGAAGGAGCTTTCCACAAATGCTCCAAAGGGTGGCAACAGCCACATACTTCGAGGTGAGTCACCTAAGGTGAGCAGACTCGAGGTTATGAGAAATAATGCGAGAATGAATGGATATGCACAGCCGATGGGACCAAACGGCCAGATGCCAAACGGAATGCCACCGATGGGCATGCCACCGATGGGACCGAACGGCCCGATGGGATCAAATGGTCAGATGCCGAATGGCAAGGTTCCGAACGGAATGCCGCCAATGGGCATGATGCCGATGGAACCAAACGGTCCGGTGCCAAACGGCCCAATGGGACCAAATGGCCAGGTGCCAAACGGAATGCCGCCAATGGGCATGATGCCGATGGAACCAAACGGTCCGATGCCAAACGGCCCAATGGGACCGAATGGACAGGCACCGAACGGAATGCCACCGATGGGCATGCCGCCAATGGGACCGAATGGCCAGGTGCCAAACGGAATGCCACCGATGGGCATGCCGCCAATGGGACCGAATGGACAGGTACCAAACGGCTCAATGGGACCAAATGGAATGCCACCGGTAGGCGTGCCACCGATGGAGGAGCCAATTAAGCCTGAGGTGGCTGGAGCACAGCCGCAGAGTGATAAAACGGAGAATGATGAGGCGGTTGAAGCAGAAGCACAGGATGCCAAGCCGGAGGTTGTAGAGCCTGTTGTGACAGAGCCGCAGGATGTCAAGCCTGAGCCAGCAGAGCCGGTTGAAACACAGCCACAGGAGATAAAGCCAATACCTCCAATGCAGGGCAACCCATTTGGAGGAAACCCGATTCCACCAATGCCACAGGCGCAGCCAATGCCGCAGATGCAGCCGGTGCCACCAATGCCACAGATGCAGCCGGTGCCACCAATGCCGCAGATGCAGCCGGTGCCACCAATGCCGCAGATGCAGCCGGTACCACCAATGCCACAGACACCACCGATGCCACAGGCACAGCCAGTGCAGGGCAATCCATTTGATGGAGCACCGGCACCATATTTCCTTAGGGTGAAGACGGGCGAGAGAATAAGCTTGGACAAGGCAGAGTTCAAGATCGGACATAAGGCAAGACTTGTGGACTATGCGATTACTGACAATTCAGCTATAAGCAGAGTTCATTGTGTTATCACCAAGAGAAATGGCGTGTGCTTCATCAGCGATAACAAGTCTACAAATGGTACATTTGTGAACGGAGAGGAGTTGAAGGCGGGCGAAGAAAAGTTCCTGACGAACAATGCGATCGTTATACTCGGGGACGAGGAGCTTGTCTATCACATTAGATAGAATATCCGCAACGAGAGTTGAGACATAAATATTGGGAGGAATGTATATGGGGTTTAGCGCAGTATACAATACAGACGTAGGAATAAAGAAAAAGACAAATCAGGATTCGCTGGCGATCAAGATAGCGGATACTCCAAATGGACAGGTCGTGTTCTCCCTCGTATGTGATGGCATGGGAGGTCTGGCAAAGGGAGAGGTTGCCAGCAAGGAAGTCATAACAGCTTTCTGCAACTGGTTTGACACACAGTTTGTTGAGATGGTTGACAACAACAGCTTTAGTGAAGAGCTGCTGAGATACCAGTGGATAAGACTTGCCGTGGAGCAGAATGAGAAGATCAAGGCGTATGGCGAGCAGAATGGATTTATGCTTGGTACGACCATTTCTGCGATCCTCATATACAGAGAAATGTACTACATTCTCCATGTTGGAGACAGCCGAGTGTATGAGATCACTTCAGGGATAAGGCAGCTCACCGCAGATCAGACGCTTGTTGCAAGGGAGATCGCAGCGGGAAGACTTACACCGGAGCAGGCGGAGACGGACAGCAGACGAAGCGTGCTTCTCCAGTGTATCGGAGCTTCACCTGTGGTGGAACCGGATTTCGTAGTTGGGCAGGCAGCTCCCGGAGCGCATTACATGCTGTGTTCTGATGGATTCAGACATAAGATAACGCCTCAGGAGATGATAGAGAGACTTGGCCCGGGAACATGCGTCGACGAGGCGAAGATGAAGGAGGGCTGTGAGTTCCTCACAGAGCTTGTGAAGTACAGAAAAGAAACGGATAATGTAACAGTAGTGCTTATTAAATCGGAGTAATGGGGATCGATATATGACAGAGTTAGGAACGGTATTAGACGGAAAATACGAAATACTTAAAAAAGTCGGCCAGGGTGGTATGTCAATAGTTTATCTTGCCATGGATAACCGACTTAATAAACAGTGGGCTGTAAAGGAGATCAAGAATGATGGCTCCAAGAGTACAGCCACACTCTTAAAGGGATTGGAGCGAGAAGCAAATATCCTCAAGGATGTGGATCATCCGGTACTGCCACGAATCGTTGATATCATCAATGAGAATGGCACGATCTACGTTGTCATGGACTTCGTAGAAGGACGTCCACTCAGCGATGTGCTCAAGGCGGAGGGCGCACAGCCACAGGAAAAGGTAATCGAATGGGGCAGGGCGCTTGCCAGTGCACTTGACTACCTGCATTCCATGAATCCGCCGATCATATACAGAGATATGAAGCCTTCAAATGTCATGCTGAAGCCGGATGGCTCGGTAAAGCTTATCGACTTTGGAACGGCTAAGGAATACATAGTGGAGAACAATGCGGATACCACGGCTCTTGGAACAAGAGGCTATGCGGCACCGGAGCAGTTCGGTGATGCGCAGGGACATGGAATCTACAACACGGATGCAAGAACAGATATTTACAATCTGGGAGCAACGCTCTATCACCTTGTTACCGGCAAGAATCCATGTGAGCCTCCTTACGAGATAAAGCCTATCAGACAGTGGAATCCGATGCTCTCATCAGGATTTGAGAGAATTATACAGACGTGCTGTCAGCCGAGTCCTGAGGACAGATATCAGTCCTGTTCAGAACTGCTGTATGCGCTGGATCACTACAACGAGCTCGACGATGCATACAAGGCAAAGGCAAAGCATAAGATAGCAGCGTTCTCAGTGGTTGCGGGATTATCGATACTCTCAGCGTGCTGTGCTGTGATAGGCGGAGTAAAGAAAGGCCAGCTCAAGGATCTTGATTACAACAACAAGGTCAACGAGGCGAGGGATGCAGTCGACGAGGGCGATTACAACAAGGCATTTGAGTGCTATAAGGCGGCTGTCGACATAGACCCAACCGCATCGGATGCCTATATAGGCTACATGGAGACATATGCTTACTATTATACAGAGGACGATGGAAACACTTCGGCCAACACCGAGACGGCGGCAGAAAAGGGAATAAGACTTGCACTTAAGAACAAGGACGAGATAAAGGACGACGTAAAGTTCAAGATAGCCATGTTGTATTACGACGAGGTCAAGGACTACAGTGCGGCCAAGAAATATTTCAATATGGTTGATGAGAGCAAGGACTTCCCGGATCAGGCAAAGCAGGCAAAGTATTACGCTGCGATATGTGACAGCAAGATAAACAAGTCTGCAAGCTTTGATACGAACAAGGAAAATATATTTGCATTCCAGGATTACAACAGTGACAACATAGATGACACCAATCCTGACAAATACACCAATTACCTCAACATAGCTTACATATATCTTGGCGAGATATCCAATGATCCGGAGCTTGCGAACAGAATAGAGGTGCTGATGGATGAGGCGATGAAGAACCTGGACGACAACGCAGAGGTGCTGAACAGCCAGTTCCCGGCGGACAGAGGCGTAAAATACTACAATGGCCAGTATTCAGGAGTTATGTACTCGGTATATACAGAACTTGCCGAGAATGCGGATGATGCGGGCCAGCAGTTACATTATTACAACTCTGCGGCGAACAGTGCAGCGCTTTATCTGAACAGTCTGGATATAGAGGGCGAGAATGCGACAGAGACATCCAAGAAAGCATATTCAGAATACTCGGTGAACGAGGCTGAGACTTATATCAAGATGGCAGAGAACAGCGGCGATGACAGCTACTATGATGAGGCAGAGAGAATATATGGCAACGCTGAGACTACACTTGGAACCGATGACAACGCAGCGGTCGTGTACGTAAGCCATCTGAGCTATCTGGTCGATAGATATTCGAATAAATTTGGAAGCGATTCGGCATCATGGAATGCCAGTGCCACAAGGGCTGTGAGGAAAGTGTACGAGAACGGTAACAAAGTTCCGGCACTTGCAAATGGTCTTAAGCAGGGATGGCAGTCGTTATCCAATGACCTGACAGTTAAGAGCATAGTAAATGGCAGTTCAAGGTCAACGAGCGAGTAAGGGAGGAGTGAAAGGTTATGGCAACAGTTTATAATGTAATGTTATATGGCGGCCTGGCACTTGCGATCGTATTCGCTATTGTGGCGGTGGTACTGTTCTTCGTGTTAAAGATACCGAAGGCGGTGGGAATTGCCACAGGCTCAACAGCCCGTAAGAAGATCGATGAGATCAAGGAGAAGGGCTATGAGAGTGTACAGGGAGGCGGTGCCTCCAAACAGGAGGCGATCAAGAACCATACATCCAGAATTTCGGTAAGGGATGTAAAGTCAACTGCAGCCGAAAAACATTCTGAAAAGGGAATGGCAAATTACGAGAAAGCGATAGCTGATCTCGGGAAAAAGAGACTGGAGGATGAAGGCGAGACTGCAACTGATATTCTCCGCGATGATGCCGAGGAGGCAACAGATATTCTGAGGGAAGACGAAGAGAATCTTGACATCAATGGCAGCAGCTTTGAGGAGGCGACAGACATCCTCAGAGAAGATGCGGATGAGGAAGCAACGGATGTACTCAGAAATGACGAGGCAGATGAGGAAGCAACGGACATACTCAGAAGTGATGAGGCGGACGAGGAAGCAACGGACATACTCAGAAGTGATGAGGCGGACGAGGAAGCAACGGATGTACTTAGAAGCGATGACGCAGATGATTCCACAGCCGTTCTTCAGGGAGGACGCGCAGCGAGCTCGGTAAGAATGATAAAGAATGTAATTATAGTACATTCCGATGAAGAGATATAGGAGGAGAGGGACATGAAAAAGGTTATGCAGAATAAATCACTTTTGCATCGACTGATCGCGCTTACGATGGCGGTAGTTATGACACTCACTCTTGTGGCGATCGATTCACATTTTCATTTGTTTGCGGAGGAGGAAGATATACAGACCATAGATGTAACGGCCATTGTAAAGGGCGATAAGGCGGATATGGTGTATGGCTTCAAGGATTTTGACAAGGCAATAAAGTTCAAGATCAAGTCCGACAAAGTTGACGGAATCGACAGCAGCAAGTTAGGAGTGGCTGTTTACAAAGGAGCTACAGCGGACGATAAGATCGCTACAGCCACAGATGCAGCAGGAAAGCTTGTCACATTTGATAATGTGTATGAGCTGAAGAATGACACAGCGGTACAGAAGATAGCTATTTACTATTATACAGGTACTGATGAGAGCGGTGATTTCGAGCTGCTTGGAACCATAAAGGTTGCCGTGGATAAGCAGGCACCTACAATATCGGTTGAGGCTGATGATAACTACAACCTTCACAACAAGGTGAGCGATGGCTATTATCTCCTGAACCTCACAAGCAGTGATGCCGACAGAACATTTGTGATAGACGCCAAGGATACCACAGATGCAGCAGAGGGAAATGCCACAGGAATAGACTATGTGGAGTATTCATCAGACAATGGAAAGACCTGGAGCAAGACTGAGAGCACATCCCAGTTTGTTGCACCTGATAAGAGTGGAACATACAAGTTCAGAGCGGTCGATGTTGCAGGAAACAAGTCAGAGGAGACCAGTGTTATCGTCAAGAAGCTCAACGGAGCTCCTGTCATAACAAGTGTTACCCCTGAGATCATACAGAAGAACGGAGTGGATTACAGATTCCCTCAGCTCAAGGTAGATGATGCTTATAAGTTCACTGTACAGGTGAAGAAGGTTACAGTCGGCAGTGATAACACTGAGATAGATGACGTGAGCCTGTACTACGAGCTTACGGGTGCAGCTTCAGCAGTGGAGTGCACAGGCAAAAAGGCTGTGTCCGGCGGATATGAATATGAATTCGAGATAAGTGCACAGTGGTTCAAGAAGGACAATGCAGATAATGCAGATAATGCCAAGAAGCTTGTCATTTACGCCAAGGAGAACGAGTTTGGCAATAACTCAGTCGGCGCAGATGAGGATGGCGACATTGTATTTGTAAAGGAAGGAAAGCCTGAACTCACAGTTACAGGCGGTTCCACAAGCTATGTGAAATCCACAAAGCTGACAGTGAAGGCAACTGGAGAGTATTCTTACATAGACACCGTGTCATACAGCGTGGATGGCAAGAAGGAAACGATCCTTGAAAAAGGAAACAAGTTCACATACAGCAGCGATGTCCGTGTGAGCGGTGGAGATGTACAGGATTCAACAAAGTCAGACATATATCTGGCTGATGGAGAGCATACCATCACATTTGCGGCAAAGGACTTCGCCGGAATAGATGGCAGGATAGAGACTGTAGTCAAGGTGGATAATACAGCACCTGTTGTAAAGGTTACGGACAACGCCGGAACAGACAGGACAAACAATGATCAGCAGTACACAGTCACAGACGCAAAGGAAGCTGTTCTTAATATAAAGTACAGCGATGCCACATCAGGTGTTGCATCGGCGGTCGCTTCACTCAAGAAGGCAGATGCAAATGGATCATATACATCGGTCAAGAACTGGTATTCAACATCTACAGGTGACAATGGCCTGCAGAGCGGAAAAGAGATAAGCATAGATGGTTCAGGAAGTTATGTCCTGACAGTTGTGGTAACTGACGAGGCTGGAAATAAGACAGAGACGAACACATATGTGTATGTCAATGTGGATGGCCTTTCAGGAGAGAAGTTATCTGTGAACGGTACAGATGCTGACAACGGCGCTATATTCTGGAGAAATGATGATACTCTGACTGTAGAGGGTGCAGTATCAGGCTTCCAGCTTGCAGCAGATGACGCAAAGCTGGTGATCACCAGAACATCATTTGCAGGAAAGAATGATAAGGCAGTTGAGGTAAAGGGTACAGTTGCCGCTGCATATGACAAGAATACGGTCAACATATCCTACGAGCTTCCAGATGAGGGTGTGTACGAGATCTCACTCATGGCGAGAATACACGATCCGAACAATGCTGACACGAAGTTCAAAGAAGTACAGAGCATAAAGGTTTACTATGATAAGACTGCACCGGCAAATGTGAAGCTGGAGTGTGCAAACCAGAAATACAAATCAGGATCGACATTCTATTACAGATCAAAGAGTGACGTGAAGATCAAGGTCTCTGGTTCCGATAACAATGACAGCAATGGCAAAGTTACATATACAGTAGGCAGAAGCAGCGCAGCCGGATCACAGGACATTACAGGAAGCATTAATGTATCAGGAAATGATATAGAAAAGACACTGGATGCAAAGGCCCTTGGCATAACAGATGAAAATACAGAGTACACGATGACTGTTAAGCTGAAGGACAGAGCAGGAAACGAGAGCAAGGCCAGCCAGGAGATACACCTGATAGTTGATACCGTCAAGCCATCAGTGTCAATAGATGGAACTGCCGGCGGAAAGCTGATAAATTACTGGAATAACAGCAATGTGACCATAACAGCAAGGGGAACTGACAATTACTTCGTGGAGAAGTTCGTTGTGACAGGAACACGCGATGGCAGGAGCATAAGCAAGTATGAGCTGGATGCGGATTACACTGCAAATGCAGCAAAGTCCACAACATTCAAAGAGCCTGGACTTTATAATATCACGATCGTTGCTGTCGATGAGGTTGGCAATGAGTCGGGTAAGGCAACAACTTCATTTGTAATAGATAAGAAGAGCCCTGAGATATCAGTTGTGTCCGGTGGAAGCAGCAGATTCCTTAACAGGAGCAGAACTATTACATTTGGCATAGAAGATGATTATGGAATGGATGCACAGAATGCAACGCTTAAGGTACACTACAAGACCTACAGTGATTCGAACTGGTCAGAGACAACGGTTCCGTTCCAGACAGCAGATGGCAAGACCACTGCAGCATATAAGATGACAGCTAAGGGCGGCAAGGCAACTGTATATTATTTCACAGTTGAGGGAGCCGATAATTCCGGCAATGCACTGAAGCCGGCAGCAGACGAGGCGTTCAGTGTTCAGGAGGGCACAAGTGCTCTCAATACAAAGAATTATTACGTCGACACCACAGAGCCACTTGTGTATGTTGACGATGATCCTGAGTACAGACTGGATAATAACAATTACTTCAAGACTTCAATATCATTCAGAGTTGGTGTGGAGGAACAGTTCAAGTCGCTTCAGAACACCATTATCACAGAGAATGATGGAAAAGTAGCAGTGGATGAGAATCCGCAATACTTCTATATAAAGAGTAACGGCGGAACATGGGGCAAGAAGTACACATATGATAAGGAAGGTGAGTATGATCTCACCATGACCGTTACCGACAAGTGTGGAAATGAAGGAACAACAGGAACCCATTTCTACATAGACAAGCACAAGCCTGAGATACAGCTTGGAAATGTCAACACTATAAACAACAGCGATGTGACAGTCCCTGTAACACTTACAGATAACATGAGAGGTGGAAAGTACACCATTCATGTAGTCAGAACAAATGAGGGTGGATCTGTTGTAGAGAACAGAGATATCAGAAAGAATGTTACCTGGGGAACAAAGGGCGATGGAGTCAGCACAGTCAGAGAGGTACTCAGCGGTGTGACATTTGACGCCCAGGGCGATTACACAGTCACCGTGTCCGCAGAGGATAAGGCGGGCAACAAGGCTGTGACCAGAACAGTGAAGTTCAGAATCGATAAGACTGCACCGGTTATATCGATTTCAGGAATGAACGACAGACAGACAACGGCGGTAAATGCAACCATCAGCATAGATGAGGCATTCTCATTTGCATATGAGAACAACAATCTTGCCGCAGATGCATTTAACGTGACAATAACCAGAAAGACGGACGGAACAGCGGCATCGAATATCGCTACGCTGGGAACAAGCAGCTTCTCAGGAAGCAATCCACATACCGCAACTTACAACTTTACAGAGGATGGCGAGTATACGATCACAGTAAATGCAAGAGATCTTGCAGGAAATGTGGCAGCCAGCCAGACCAAGACCTTCAAGGTTGACTCAAAGGCACCTGTTGTAAAGGTGAGCGCAGTGGATAAGGACAACAAGGAAGTAAAGAATTACGACCCAATAGGAAGTATGGATTCTTCCGCACCGAACTATGTTGATATGTCACTGAGCGTTCAGGAGTCATTCTTCTCGACAGATGATGTGAAGATAACCGTGAAGAAGGACAGCAAGGATGTGTCATCATCATACTTTACAAATTACAGCAATTCTTCAGAACTCAGCACAGGAAGCCAGAGATTCTCTGAGGACGGTGTATACGAGGTGTCAATAACAGCGCAGGATGAACTGGGAAATAAGGCTGATGATTACAGCCTGGTATTCACAGTCGATAACACACCACCTGAGCTCAAGGCTACATCGACACTTGCCGGATTCATGAGCAAGAGCATTGCAAGCGATGACGGAACACTGCTTCTCAATGCATCAGATTTTGCTGATATACGAGACAAGGGCTACGAAGCACTGTGGGATGTAAGTGATACTTCAGACTTCTCGGTTGACGCCAAGATAGACGGAGTAAATCTTATCGATTTCTCAGATATGACAGACGGATATCACAAGATAACACTTACAGTAACTGACAAGGTTGGACACACGGCAACACAGGAATTTGATTATACGTATGATGGTACTGCACCACGAATCATCATAACAGGTGTTGAGGATGGAGAGACTCTCAGAGAGCCATTCAACATGACGATAGGTCTTGAGAATGAGGAAGACGAGATCACATCCATAGTTATAAATGGCAATACCATAGATCCTGCAAGCTATCAGGCAGATAACAAGTATGAGATGCAGGTAGATCAGTATGATACATACACGGTTGAGGTAACAGCCCAGGATAAGGCCGGTAATATAGCGACAACATATGACAGAGAGACCGGAGAGGTATTCACCTTCAAGCTCAGCGAAAAGATGTCACCGGTTGTGCTGATCATAATAATAATCGCAGCGATCCTGCTTCTTGCATTGCTTGCATTCATCATCATAGCTGGCAGAAGAAGAAAGAAAAACGCCGCTGCTTAATGTAGGAGAAAGTGCTATGTACAGGGCAGTTGTATTTGATATGGACGGCGTGTTGGTAGACACGGAGAAGATATACAGGAAGTGCTGGAAGGAAAACGGCATGAGCATAGGGATTCCTGAGGCACAGATGGAAAATGTATGTGACCGGGTGGCTGGAGGCAACAAGACCTCCAACGCCCGGGTGTTTAAGGAAATAATGGGCGAAGATTTTGATTATCTTGCGTTCAGACAGAGAACAATGGATCTGTTCGATGAACATGTGGAAAAGTATGGAATAGACATAAAGCCACATGTCGAGGACACGCTGAGATTCTTAAAAGAACACGGCGTGAAGATGGCACTTGCAACCTCCACTGCGAGGACGAGGGCGCAGCAGAGACTTGATAGCGTTGGAATAGCCGGATACTTCGATGAAAAGGTATGCGGAGACGAGATCACCCACGGAAAGCCGGAGCCTGATATATATCTGAAGGCCTGCGGGAAGCTGGGCGTAAACCCGGACGAAGCGGTGGCCGTTGAGGACTCTGTGAATGGTATCATATCTGCCAGCCGGGCAGGGCTATGTACGGTCATGGTGGTGGATCTGATAAAACCAAATGGTATCACGCGCGAGCGTGCATACAAAACCTTTTATGATATAGAAGATATATGCAGCCTGTTTGAGTAAACAGGCTGTATTTTTATTAATAAAATGAGGAGGAACATCATAATAATGTAAAGAGTAAAGAATATGGTGGTAGTATGTCTGCAAGTCAGAAATTTATGGGAGTTGTAAAGGGATTGATCCTGTCCTATCTGCTCACGATAATCATGCTGTTTATAACGGCGGTGGTCGTATACAAAGTGGGGATAAGCGATAAGGTGCTCGGTATACTGGTTGTTGTGATATACATAGTGGCCACATTTGCCGGGGGCTTTGTTACGGGCAGAAAAGTCAGGGAGAAGCGTTTCCTGTGGGGGATGGTGTATGGCCTGACTTACATATCGGTCGCATTGACCGTGTCGGTGCTGTTTACAGGTTCAGGCGACAGAGAGGGAATAGCAGTTATAACCAAGTGTATTATGTGCGTTGCAGGCGGGATGCTGGGGGCTATGCTCAGTTAAAAAAAACTTTTACTTTATATATCTTTGTGTTATAATCCCGATATATGACATAAAAAGAGAGGTGTATCCAGAATGAAGAGAATTAAAACACTCACAAACAGGACTATGAAGAATACAATGGTCAAGGGTGGATGTGGCGAGTGCCAGACATCATGCCAGTCAGCTTGTAAGACATCATGCACAGTTGGTAATCAGAGCTGTGAGAATGTTAACAACAAGTAATTTGTAACAGGTTTGTATTTGATCAGCTAAAGGGGACCGTCGTTTATGATGACAGTCCTCTTTAGTGCGTGTATAAGGGTGCCGTGTGTGGCGCCTTGAATTAGAATTTCACGGATAGATCCGATGAAATATATTGAAGGAGAATTATGGTTCATCAGTACAAGAACAATGGTTATAATATAGTGCTTGATGTCTGTAGTGGTTCTGTACATGTCGTAGACGATCTTGTCTATGATATTATTTCTTTATATGAGGAGAATGATAAAGAGCAGATTATAAAGGCACTGTCACAGTATGACAGCGCAGATGTTTCCGAGGCTTATGACGAGGTAGCCCAACTGGTAGAGGACGGAACATTATTTACAGATGACGTATACAAAGATTATATTATAGATTTCAAGAAGAGAAAGACAGTTGTCAAGGCGTTGTGTCTGCATATCGCCCATGACTGTAACCTTGCCTGCAGATACTGCTTTGCCGGTGAGGGAGAATATAAGGGAGACAGGGCGCTTATGTCACTTGAGGTGGCAAAGAAATCCCTGGATTTTCTGGTTGCGAATTCCGGTTTAAGAAGAAATCTCGAGGTGGATTTCTTCGGCGGTGAGCCGCTTATGAACTGGGATGTAGTCAGGAAGACCGTGGAATACGGAAGAAGCCTTGAGGAGAAGTATGACAAGAAGTTCAGATTCACACTTACTACCAACGGAGTGCTTCTGAATGACGAGATCATGGAATTTGCCAACAGAGAGATGGCGAACGTGGTGCTCAGCATAGATGGAAGGAAGGAAGTCCACGACTACATGAGACCTACCAGGAATGGCAAGGGAAGTTATGATGTCATACTATCCAAGTTCCAGGAATTTGCCAAGAAGAGAGCAGGCAAGAGCTACTACGTAAGAGGAACTTACACTCATAACAATCTTGATTTCTCACAGGACGTGCTTCATATGGCGGATCTGGGATTTGACCAGATATCCGTTGAGCCTGTTGTATCACTTCCGGACGAGCCATATGCTATAAAGGAAGAGGATATACCGGTACTGCTTGAGCAGTACGATATCCTGGCTAAGGAGATGATCAAGAGACATAAGGAGGGAAGAGGCTTCAATTTCTTCCACTTCATGATAGATCTTGAGGGTGGACCTTGCGTAGCCAAGAGACTTTCCGGTTGTGGTTCAGGTACAGAGTACATGGCGGTCACTCCTTGGGGAGACCTTTATCCTTGCCATCAGTTTGTTGGTGAGGATGATTTCTGTATAGGAAATGTATTCGATGGAATCAAGAATCAGGATATAGTCAATGAATTCAAGCTGTGCAATGTATATGCCAAGGATAAGTGTAAGGACTGCTTTGCAAGATTCTATTGCAGCGGTGGCTGTGCGGCCAACTCATACAAGTTCCACGGCAATATACTTGATGCATATGACATAGGTTGTGAGCTTCAGAAGAAGCGTATAGAATGTGCAATCATGCTGAAGGCGGCTATGGCCGATGAGGCAGAAGAGGAATAAAAAGGGTAAAAGGAGAAGACGATGAAGAAGACAAAGAGAAACGCTGTGCTCGTCATCATTGCCTTTCTGCTTATACTGGGTGTTGCTATATATACAGCAATATTCGGTGTTGCAGACAGAGGTAAAGTCGAGTACATCAAGCTTGGACTTGACCTTAAGGGTGGTCTGAGTGTAACTTACGAGATTCAGGAGGATGATTACAGCGACAAGGATCTCGAGGATACCAAGTATAAGATTGAGCAGCGTGTAGAGGCCTACACCAATGAGTACTCAGTCTATGAAGATGGAGACAAGAAGATTACGGCAGAGATCCCTGGTGTAACAAATGCAGATGAGATACTTAATGCCCTGAATATTGAGGGAAAGCTTGAGTTCCTTGATCCGGACAATTATACAAAGTGGTCAAAGGGACAGGAGTATGAGGCTGCTCTTACAGGAGATGACATCAAGAATGCCACAGCCGGAATTGACTCAGATAACGGCAATGACAATGTGGTACAGCTTGCATTCACCGATGAGGGAGCTCAGAAGTTCGCTGATGTTACCGCGGCAAATGTTGGGAATATAGTATACATTATATATGACAACAAGGTCGTAAGTGCACCAACAGTACAGTCAGCCATAACAGGCGGAAGCGCAGAAATCAACAAGATCGGAAGCTACGAGGAGGCCGAGCAGCTTGCTACTACTATCCGTATCGGTGCACTTCCTCTTACACTTAAGCAGGTTCGTTCCAATATAGTAGGAGCTACACTTGGTTCAGATGCTATCAGCACAAGCCTTAAGGCAGGTGCGATCGGTATTGCACTTGTGTTCCTTATCATGATCATTGTATTCAGGATTCCAGGTCTTGTAGCTTCATTTGCCCTGGCATTCTACACAATACTTGATCTGCTGGTCATCAATCTGTTCAACGTTACACTGACACTTCCTGGTATAGCCGGTGTTATACTGTCAGTAGGTATGGCGGTCGATGCCAACGTAATCATATTCACGCGTATCAAAGAGGAGCTGGCGGATGGCAAGTCCGTAAAGCAGGCTGTAAAGGGTGGTTTCCACAATGCCCTGTCAGCCATCATAGATGGTAACGTTACAACACTTATAGCAGCTCTTGTACTTGGAATATTCGGAACAGGTACTATCAAGGGATTTGCGATCACACTGGCTATCGGTGTTGTTCTTTCAGTATTTACAGCTCTGGCAGTCAGCCAGTCACTGCTCACAGCGCTTGTAAATCTCGGCGTTACAGATGCCAAGTATTTCGGCGTTGCAAGAGAGCCAAAGAAGACAAACTTCGTGAAGGCAGGTAAGTTCTGTATGCTCGGATCACTCATTGTGATCATCGCATGCTTCTGTATGATGCCTGTTAATAATAAGTCAAAGGGTTCACCACTTAACTTCAGTGTTGAGTTTGCAGGCGGTACAAGCCTTACAGTAGGTTTTGACAAAGAGTACTCACTTAGCGAGGCTGAGAAAGATATAGTTCCTGTCATTGCAGAGGCTGCCGGTATCGGTGAGGCAGGAATATCAGTTCAGACAGTATCCGGAACAAATGAGATCGTGTTCAAGATGCCTGAACTTTCAGATGACGGAACAGATGACTCACAGATGTCCAAGGTGCGCAGCGCACTCACAGACAAGCTTGGCGCAGATGTCAAGGAGGCAAACGTAATAAGTGGATCGGTCAGCAGCGAGATGTCTAAGAACGCTATATTCTCAGTCATCCTTGCAGCTATCCTGATGCTTATATACATTGCTATCAGATTCCACGATGTGAAGTTCGGTGCAAGTGCAGTTATCGCACTTCTCCACGATGTAGCCATGGTATTCTGTCTGTACATTATACTGAGACTTACAGTTGGTAACACATGTATCGCATGTCTGCTTACCATAGTGGGTTACTCGATCAATGCGACGATCATCATATTCGACCGTGTAAGAGAGAATATAGGTGTTATGAAGCCTAAGAAGGCCACATACAAGGATATAGTCAACCTGAGTATCAATCAGACCTTCAGCAGAACAATATATACATCACTCACAACATTTGTGACAATATTCGTTCTGTATATCATGGGTGTAGCTTCTATCAAGGAGTTCGCTCTCACACTTATGGCTGGTGTAGTTATCGGTGCTTACTCTTCAGTATGTATCACAGGACCACTCTGGTACTACATGAAGACAAAGCTTGGTAAGACAGAAAAAGATGCTTAATAGAATAAAGTTATCGGACGGATGTCAGATGACAGATGATAACAGGCTTCCATGGCAGAGATGCTGTGGAAGCCTGTTGTATTATTGGGAGATGGAAGAGATATGAATTGTAAAGCAGTGGTGTTTGATATGGATGGAGTCATCCTCGATTCAGAACAATTGGTTGTCAAGAGCTGGCAGAAGACAGCGGACAAATATGGCATAGAGGACATAGAGAGCTTCTGTATGGCTGCCCTTGGACTCAACCGTGAGGCGGCGAAGAAGCTGTTCGTGCAGATGTACAAAGGAAGATGTGGTGAAGGACAGGATACATTGGATGAGGAGAGATATGAGAGCCTCAAGGTTGAGATGGCGGCGGAATTCCACCGTGCAGCGGCAGAGGGAGAGCTTGTGCTGAAGCCGGGAGTTACGGACATGCTGAAGATGCTCAGGGATAATTGCATACCATGTGCCCTTGCCACATCCACCAGAAAAAAGGTAGTCACCATGGAGCTCATCAACCTCGGGGTGATAGATTACTTCGACAAGCTTGTATGTGGAGACATGGTAGATCGGAGCAAACCCGCACCGGATATATTCCTGAAGGCCTGTGAAGAGCTTGGAGTTGAGTCGGAGAGTGCATGGGCGGTGGAGGACTCATACAACGGAGTCAGAGCAGCATATGCGGCAGGGATGAAGATTGCCATGATCCCGGACCTCGTGCAGCCGGATGATGAGATGAGGGATAAGGCAGATTTTATATTTAAGAATATGAATGAGTTTCAAGAGTATATTCTTGAGTCCATCAGAGCATGACAGATGGATCCGACGAATAAAAAAAGAACTCCTGATGCAGAGAGAGCAAAATCTCTGTAACAGGAGTTCTTTTAGTTAGTTTTTAGGGGTTTAAGGGGACTGGTGAGGTCCCATATATAATATGTAAGTCCCGGCAAAGGACTGACATATTTTGATCTAATGGGTCAGTTAGATCAATGACTCGTAGAGCTTGGTGATATCCTCCACGCTAGTCTCTTTTGGATTGCCCGGACGACATGCGTCATCGTAGGCTGACTGTGCCAGGAATGGAATATCCTCTGGCTTTACAATGCCTTTAAGGTTTGTAGGGATTCCCACATCGATGGACAACTGGCGTACTGCGTCGACAGCAGCCTTTCTGTATTCTTCCTGGGTCATGTCATCCACGCCCTTGACGCCCATGGCTCTTGCTATCTCGCGGTACTTCTCGCCGGTAGCCTCTGCGTTGTACTCCATGACAGTTGGGAGAATGATGGCATTTGCAACACCGTGAGGTGTGTCATACAGAGCTCCCAGTGGATGAGCCATGGAATGAACGATTCCAAGACCTACATTTGAGAAGCCCATGCCTGCAACATACTGGCCAAGAGCCATATCTGCACGGCCCTCAGGCGTATTGGCAACAGCCCCTCTGAGTGAACGGCTGATGATCTCGATTGCCTTGAGGTGGAACATGTCTGACAGCTCCCATGCGGCTGCGGTGATGTAACCCTCGATTGCGTGTGTCAGTGCATCCATACCTGTGGCTGCTGTGAGTCCCTTTGGCATGGAGCTCATCATCTCAGGATCGACAAATGCCACAACAGGAATGTCCTTAGGATCAACACATACCATCTTGCGGTTCTTCTCAACATCTGTGATGACGTAGTTGATAGTTACCTCTGCTGCGGTTCCGGCTGTAGTTGGAACTGCAAATATAGGAACTGATTTATTCTTTGTAGGTGCAACACCCTCCAGACTTCTGATGTCTGCAAAATCAGGGTTGGCAATAACTATGCCGATACCCTTGGCAGTGTCCATGGATGATCCGCCGCCTATGGCGATGATGTAATCTGCCTCAGCAGCCTTAAATGCGGCCACACCCTGCTGCACGTTCTCTATAGTAGGGTTTGGCTTGATGTTGGAATAGATCTCGTATGCAAGTCCTGCACCGTCCAGAACATCGGTGACCTTCTTGGTCACACCGAACTTGATCAGATCAGGATCTGAGCACACAAGAGCCTTGGCGAAGCCTCTGCCGACTGCCTCTGTGGCGATCTCAGCGATGGCACCCGCTCCGTGGTAAGAGGTTTCATTGAGTACGAATCTGTTTGCCATAAAAATATCTCCTCCTTTGCACTGCGCATTTGTGATAGAACTTCCAGATACTGCCATCAAAATGCACAAAAGATATATTCAAAATGTATATTTATTATAACATTTATACAATAAAAAGCAAATAGACATAACAGGTGAAATGTCAACATTTACAGGCAAAATGGCGGCATTTACACTGGTAATACCATAATGCGTCTGCTAAAATATGTGGATGGATACAGCAGGGATGAGGATATGTCCCTGCGATAAAATGATACGGAGAACAGAAGATGACATTGACACCGGAGCAGAAGGATATAATAGATAAATATGTGAAGAAGCCAGAGTGGAGAGTGGCGGGCAAAAGAGCGGACTTTAATGCCATAGGCGAGAGGTTCGGTGTGAGTCCTGTTGTGGCGAGGGTTATCACGAACAGAGGAGTCACCGGGGAGAAAGCCATAGCTATGTACCTTGATGGCGGCTGGGATTCCATGCACGATCCGGCACTGATGAAGGATATGGTGGAAGCCGGTGAGATAATAAAGGAAAAGCTCAGCGATAACAGGAGAATAAGGATAATCTCGGACTACGACGTGGACGGGGTTACCTCCAATTATATATTGCTTCTCGGTCTTCGGAGAACATGGGCGGCGCTGCACGGAAGCTGCGCTGATGATTGCATCGTGGTGGATTACGACATTCCACATCGAGTGCATGATGGATACGGAATAAATAAAAGACTTTTAGATGCCGCCATATCGGATGGTGTTGATACTATCATAACCTGCGACAATGGAATAGCGGCGATAGAACAGGTGAGATATGCGAAGGAGCGTGGGCTTACGGTCATCGTCACGGATCACCATCAGATCCCATTTGAGGAGAGTGATGGCGGCGAGCGGGTATATATGCTGCCCCAGGCGGATGCGGTCATAGACAATCAGAGGCAGGACTGTGAATATCCATTCAAGGGGCTGTGCGGGGCCGGCGTTGCGTTCAAGCTCATCCAGTACATGTACAGGATATGCGGGATAGCCGAGAGCGAGGTAAATGAATTCATGGAGATCCTGGGGCTGGCTACCAACTGTGACATGATGGATCTGGTGGATGAGAACAGACTCTATGTAAAATATGCCCTTGAAAGTCTGAAGGATAGCCGCAATCCGGGTCTGAATGCCCTCATGAGGCTCAGCGGCAGAAATGAGAAGAAGATATCAACGTATGATCTGGGATTTCTGATAGGGCCGTGCATCAATGCGGCGGGAAGACTGGGGGATGCGAAACAGAGCCTTGAGTTCTTGCTTGAGAGAGATCCAAATGTCGCCGAGGCAAGGGCTAGGGAACTGCTGGCTGTCAACAATGAGAGAAAGAGCATGACGGAGGCCGGAGCCCGGCATATCACAGATATGCTTGAGACAGCCACTGTGAACGGAGAGTTCGGACAGGCGGCTACCCTTGCGGACAAGGTACTTGTGGTGTATATACCGGCTGTACATGAGAGCGTTGTGGGAATAATCGCCAGCAGGCTCAAGGAGGCATACACAAGACCTGTGATGGTGTTCACGGACGCAGAGACGCCGGGGATACTGAAAGGATCGGGAAGATCCATAGACAGCTACAACATGTTTGAGGAGCTGAACCGGTTCCGGGAGATGTTCACTGCATTTGGCGGACATGCCATGGCGGCGGGCTTTTCCATAGAGAAGGAGAGGCTTGACGAGCTGAGGCGGAAGCTCAATGAAGCGGCGGTGCTGACGGATGAAGATATAACACCTAAGCTGATGATAGATGTGGCCATGCCGCTGGCGTACAACAGCATAGAGCTGACGGAACAGATCGAGAGGCTTGAACCATACGGAAAGGGTAACAGGAAACCGCTGTTTGCACAGGCGGCAGTACCGGTGCGAAGGGCGCAGATACTTGGAAGAAACAAAAATCTTCTGAAGCTCCAGCTTGATACCGGGTACGGAAGGTGCGTGGATGCCATAGATTTTGATCCGGATACATTTGTGAATAACATAAAACAGTGGTTTGGAGAGGATGAATGTGTTAAAATGTTAAATGGTCAGCCGAACGCCGTAGTGATAGATGTCGCATACTATCCGACCATCAATGAATATATGGGAAGACGTTCACTCCAGATGAAGATGGAGGCCTATAACAAGGGAATATAAGCTGACTTTGATGAGAATACTATTAAGTACATTTGTAATATATATCATACAGGAGGACGTAAGATGAGTGAGGTAGAAAAGTATATCAAGAGTATTCCTGATTTTCCACAGCCGGGAATCATATTCAGGGATGTGACAAGTGTAACAGAGAATCCTGAGGGCATGAAGCTGGCCATCGATGAGATGGACAAGCTGCTGGAGGGAGTAGATTACGATGTCATCGCCGGAGCAGAGTCCAGAGGATTTATATTTGGAGCACCGCTGGCATACAAGAACGGCAAGGGACTTGTTCTCGTGAGAAAGAAGGGCAAGCTTCCGAGAGAGACCGTGGAGATGTCTTACGATCTTGAGTATGGACAGGCTACTATAGAGATACATAAGGATTCCATCAAGCCGGGTGAGAAGGTCGTGCTGGTGGATGATCTTATTGCAACAGGTGGAACCATAGAGGCTGCGGCTAAGCTTATAGAGAGCCTTGGCGGAATAGTAGTCAAGATGGTATTCCTCATAGAGCTGACAGACCTGAAGGGAAGAGAGAGACTTTCCAAATATGACGTGGCTTCAGTAGTACAGTTTGAGGGCGAATGATCAGGGCAGAATAAAACAGGAAGTGTGGTGAGCATATGGGAGAGACATTGGATAAGACACAGGACAATATAATAGCTCAGGAGACAAAGAGGGCTGCGGAAGCAGGTGTTATCACCTCGGAGCAGGCCACGAAGGATGGAATAGCAGCCATCGAGAAGGCTCTTGCGTCTGGCAAGAATGTTCCTCAGAATGAACTTATAAAGCTGGAGGAGCAGGCGAATAAGCAGATGAAGGCGAAGAGAGAGATAGATCTGTCCACACCGGCAGATTTTACACCGCCGGAGGAATTGTATAAGGAGCTTATCTCAAGGATACTCACATATCACCCATCTGCCGACATCACTATGATAGAGAAGGCATATAAGGTGGCGGACGCTGCCCACAAGGGACAGCTCAGAAAGTCCGGGGAGCCTTATATCATGCACCCTCTGAATGTGGCCATAATCCTGGCAGAGCTTGAGCTCGACAAGGAGACGATAGTGGCAGGGATACTCCACGATGTCGTTGAGGATACAGTCATGACATCTGAGGAGATAGCAGCGGAGTTCTCCGAGGAGGTTGCTTTCCTTGTGGATGGAGTTACGAAGCTGACACAGCTCAAGATGACCACGGACAAGATAGAGGTTCAGGCGGAGAATCTGCGTAAGATGTTCCTCTCCATGGCGAAGGATATCAGAGTCATACTGATAAAGCTGGCGGACAGACTCCACAATCTGAGAACCCTCCAGTATCAGTCACCGGAGAAGCAGATAGAGAAGGCCAGAGAGACCATGGATATATATGCGCCTATCGCACACAGACTTGGTATCAGCAAGATCAAGGTCGAGCTGGATGACCTGTCCATGATGTACCTCATGCCGGATGTGTACAAGGATCTCAAGGCGCAGATAGATGAGAAGCTTACCGAGAGGGATGCTTATATCAAGAGGGTCGTTGCCGATGTCAAGAAGCATATTGATAATGCCGGACTTGAGGCTGAGATAGACGGAAGAGTAAAGCATTTCTTCAGTATATATAAGAAGATGAAGAACCAGAACAAGACTCTGGATCAGATATACGATATATTTGCGGTACGTATCAAGGTGAATACGGTCAGGGACTGTTACTCAGCACTGGGTATCATTCATGAGATGTACAAGCCTATTCCGGGAAGATTCAAGGACTACATAGCCATGCCTAAGTCCAACATGTACCAGTCCCTTCACACCACACTGATCGGACCTGAGGGACAGCCATTTGAGATACAGATAAGAACCTACGAGATGCACAGAACGGCTGAGTATGGTATCGCTGCGCACTGGAAGTACAAGGAGAACATAACCGGTACGGTCATGCAGAAGGAGGAGGAAAAGCTCTCCTGGCTCCGTCAGATCCTTGAGTGGCAGAGGGATACCGATGACAACAAGGAGTTCATGAGCTTTGTCAAGACTGACCTTGATCTCTTTGCTGAACAGGTATACTGCTTTACTCCTGCCGGAGATGTTAAGAACCTTCCTAGCGGATCCACACCTATAGATTTTGCTTATGCCATTCACACGGCGGTGGGCAACAAGATGGTCGGTGCAAGGATCAACGGACGACAGGTTCCTATAGATACCAAGCTCAACAACGGAGATCGTGTGGAGATCATAACCTCACAGAACTCCACAGGACCAAGCCGTGACTGGCTGAATATAGTCAAGAGTACACAGGCGAGGACAAAGATCAACCAGTGGTTTAAGCATCAGCTCAAGGATGAGAATATCAGCCGCGGAAGAGAGCTCATACTGAACTACTGCAAATCAAAGGGAATAGACTACTCCATGTACTCAAAGCCTGAGTATCAGGAGAAGATATACAAGAAGTACAATTTCCAGGATTGGGATTCCATAGTTGCCGCCGTTGGACATGGCGGAATCAAGGAAGGCCAGATAGTAAACCGTCTGATTGATGAGTACAACAAGGAGCACAAGCCACAGACTGCCACGAACGCTGAGGTTCTGGACGAGTATTCGGTGAAGAAGAACCATGGCAACCATACCGGCAAGGGTGGAATAATCGTAAACGGCATAGATGACGTTGCCGTGAGATTCTCCAAGTGCTGTTCACCTGTTCCGGGGGATGAGATCATAGGATTTATCACCAGAGGACGAGGTGTGTCCATACACCGTACTGACTGTGTAAATGTGTTGTGCATGAGCGAGGCGGACAGAGCCAGAGTCATCGAGGCCGAGTGGAAGGATGACGCTGTTGCATCGAACACATACATGACCGAGATAAATATATATGCAGATGACAGAAACGGCATATTATTTGACATAACCAAGATCCTCAGCGAGGCAAATATAAACGTAAACAGTATCAACAGCCGTACAAGCAAGCAGGGCAAGGCTACGATCACGATCTCATTTGCGATCAAGTCGAAGGAACAGTTGAATACGATAATTGCCAAGATAAGGAATATTGATAATATAATTGATATAGAGAGAACTACGGGCTGATGGCCGGAAAGGTTTATATGGCGGAATTAAAAGTTATCAGAAGTGAGCTGGGAGGATTCCAGACGAATTGTTATATAGTGGCAAATGAGCAGACCGGGGAGGCTATAGTCATTGATCCTTCATGGAATGCGAATTATATATACAACACACTGAAGAAGAATGAGTATACCTGCGTTGGCATTTATCTCACTCACGGTCATGTGGATCACATGGCGGCGATGGGAGATCTGAAGAAGCTCACAGGCGCGGATACATATGCTTCGGAGGACGAGAAGGAAGTTCTCGGCAACAGCAGGGTGAACCTGTCGGCGATGATGACCAGTGTATTTGAAAAGGTGATAGAGACTGAGACGGATCACTATCTGAGCGACGGCAGTGTGAAGAAGCTGCTTGGCACTGAGATGAGATGCATCAGTGTGTCGGGACATACCAGAGGCGGAATGTGCTATTACTTCGAGTCAGAGAATATACTGTTCTCAGGGGATACGCTGTTCAAATACAGTGTGGGAAGATCGGATTTCCCTACAGGTGATGAGCATGCGCTGCTCGAGAACATAAGAGAGAAGCTGTTTGTGCTTCCTGATGATACCGTGGTGTACCCTGGACACGGGGAGACAACACTTATAAGAAAAGAGAAGAAGATGAATCCGTTCTTCTGATGGGCGGATCATGGTGGAAATATGATATTACTGATACAGAATATAGAAGATTACAACAATGATCTCCGGGTGAGTCTCCAGGCCTTCTACGGCGGTGAAAGAATAGTGGTTCCGGAGATATTTGACAAAAAGCCGGAGCTTAAGGCGGAGATAGACAAGGTGCTTGTGGCGGATATAGATGACAATAGAATAAATATAGAGCTGTATTCTGTAGCAGACGGAGGAGAGCGGACTTTGGCGTGCAGCACACAGATTCCTGTGGATGGCGACTGCCGGGATAAGAGTGCCGTGAGGAATCCGTTAAAGCTGGCGATATACAACATGCTTTCGGAGTATACAGACCGCAGACTTCCGTGGGGCTCCCTGACGGGTATCAGACCTACGAAGATAGCTGTGTCTTATATGGAAGCCGGTATGACCTCAGAGGATATAATAGGAAACTACCAGGAGATATATGGAACCTCCCGTGAGAAAGCCGAGCTGGCAGTGGCGGTGGCTGACAGGGAGAAGAAAATCATAGACTCTGTGGCGGAGGAGGACGAATACTGTCTGTATATAGGCATACCGTTCTGTCCGACAAGATGTTTGTACTGTTCATTTACCTCATATCCGATCGCGGTATATAAGAATAAGGTGGATGCATATCTGGACGCAGTCGAGAAAGAGATGGCATACGTTGCGGAGGCATATTCCGGAAAACGGCTCATATCAATATATGTGGGAGGCGGAACGCCGTCATCCATATCTGCGGAGCATATGGACAGACTCTGCAGCATGATAGAGAAGTCATTTGACCTGTCACAGGTGAGGGAGTTCACCATAGAAGCGGGCAGACCGGACAGTACCACATTTGACAAGCTTGAGGTCATGAAGCGCCACGGAGTGACGCGTATAAGCATAAATCCACAGACCATGAACGAGGAGACATTAAGGACCATAGGCAGGGCACATACGCCGGAGCAGACGGTCATAGCCATGGAGAATGCCCGGAGAGCGGGCTTTGACAACATCAACATGGATCTGATAGTGGGACTTCCGGGAGAGGACACGGACAGTGTGGAGAACACGCTGAGACAGGTGAAGGAGCTTTCCCCTGAAAGTCTGACGGTTCACACCCTTGCCATCAAGAGGGCGGCGAATCTGAACATAGAGATGGACAAATACCGTGACACCCTGAAGTCGGATATAGACAGCCAGCTTGGTGCTGTTACGAGGGCGGCGGCTGAGATGGGGCTTGATCCATACTATCTGTACAGACAGAAGAACATGACCGGCAATCTGGAGAACGTGGGTTACTCGAAGCCGGGGCTTGAGTGCCTGTACAATATACTCATCATGGAGGAGAGGACTGACATCATCGGTCTCGGTGCCGGAAGCTCATCGAAGCTTGTGGTGAGACCAGGACATGACGGAGTGACAGAGGGGACACGTATAGACAGAATAGAGAATTGTAAGAGTGTAGACGATTATATAGCTCGAATAGATGAGATGATCGAGCGTAAGAAAGCGGGATTTATATGGGATTAGCATTGGAGAAGGATGCAGAAGAATGCTATTCAGTTGATATGAATGATGCGGTGCGCCATGGAATGTGTGTGAGTATACTGGCATCTGAGCTGGCGAGGGAGCTGGGCTGCGATGAGGAATTCATACACAAGGTTGCCGTGGCGGGAATGCTGCACGATGTGGGCAAGCTGCAGGTGAGTCCTTACATATATGGACGGCGGCAGGGTGCGATGAAGATCGAGGAGATGAGATACGTCAGGCTGCATGCCAAGCTTGGCGCGGAGATACTTAAGCGTGAGGGCTACGATCAGGACATAGTGGATATGGTGCACTATCACCATGAGAACTATGACGGCTCGGGATATCCGTACAGGATGCGGGGCGAGGAGATACCACTCGGCGCAAGACTTATCAGAGTGTGCGATGTGTTCAGTGCACTGGTCAGCGACAGACCATACAGGAAGGCATTTGACGCGGATACGGCATTTGGAATGGTGATAGATGAGGTGAGACACTTCGACATGAGGGCGTTCCTGGCGTTCCAGCGGCTGATCAACACCACAGACATCATGAACAGGGTGGATCAGGTGCTTCACGGCGATATACCAGGTCTTGACGAAAAATGAAAAAAGTGTATAGTGACATAAGGAAAGTTTTTAATTTTAGGAGGATAGCGTAAGATGGCAGAATCTATGCAGGGGCTTAAGAGAAGCCACAGATGTACAGAGGTTAGCAGTGCCAACATAGGTGAGAAAGTCACCGTGATGGGCTGGGTTCAGAAGAGCAGAAATAAAGGTGGAATAATCTTTGTAGATCTTCGAGATAGAAGTGGAATATTACAGGTTATATTTGAGGAGTCACAGTGTGGCGCAGAGTGCTTCGAGAAGGCAGGAAAGCTTCGTTCAGAGTTCGTTGCAGCCATTGAGGGAACAGTGTGCAAGCGTGCGGGTGCAGTGAATGAGAACCTTGCAACAGGAGACATCGAGGTCGTTGCAAGCAGCCTCCGTATACTGTCAGAGGCAGAGACACCTCCATTCCCTATAGAGGAGAACAGCAAGACCAAGGAGGAGATAAGGCTCAAGTACAGATATCTCGACCTCAGACGTCCAGACCTCCAGAGAAATCTTATCATGAAGAGTAAGGTAGCCACCATCGCCAGACAGTTCATGGCAGATGAGGGATTCCTTGAGATAGAGACACCTATGCTGACCAAGTCAACACCAGAGGGAGCAAGAGATTACCTTGTGCCAAGCCGTGTACACCCTGGTACATTCTACGCTCTGCCACAGTCACCACAGCTCTTCAAGCAGCTTCTTATGTGCTCTGGTTACGACAGATATTTCCAGATCGCAAGATGCTTCCGTGACGAGGATCTCCGTGCAGACAGACAGCCGGAGTTCACCCAGATGGATATGGAGCTCTCATTTGTTGACGTTGACGATGTAATCGATGTAAATGAGCGTCTTCTTGCAAAGCTCTTCAAGGAGATACTTGATCTCGACATCCAGCTTCCAATTCAGAGAATGACATGGCAGGAGGCAATGGACAGATTTGGTTCAGATAAGCCTGACCTCAGATTTGGACTCGAGCTCAAGGATGTCAGCGATGTTGTCAAGGACTGTGAGTTCGGAGTATTCACAGGTGCCCTTGCAAATGGCGGAACAGTCCGCGGTATCAATGCCGAGGGACAGGGAAGCATGCCTAGAAAGAAGATAGATGCCCTTATCGAGTATGCAAAGACATACGGCGCAAAGGGACTTGCATATATAGTTATCAACGAGGATGGAAGCTACAAGTCATCATTTGCCAAGTTCATGACAGAGGAGCAGATGAACGCCCTTGTGGCAGCCATGGATGGAAAGCCTGGCGACCTGCTTCTGTTCGCAGCGGACAAGACAAAGATCGTATGGACAGTCCTCGGCGCACTGAGATGCCATCTGGCAGAGCTCATGGGACTTGTGGACAAGAATGTATACAGATTCGTGTGGATCACAGAGTTCCCACTTCTTGAGTGGTCAGACGAGGAGAACAGATTCACAGCTATGCACCATCCATTTACCATGCCTATGGAGGAGGATCTTCAGTACATCGATTCTGATCCGGGCAGGGTTCGTGCAAAGGCTTATGATATAGTATTAAACGGAAATGAGATCGGTGGAGGTTCAGTCAGAATCCATCAGGATGACATTCAGGAGAAGATGTTCGAGTGCCTTGGCTTTACAAAGGCCGAGGCTCACGAGAGATTCGGATTCCTTCTGGATGCGTTCAAGTACGGAGTACCACCTCACGCAGGACTTGCCTATGGTCTTGACCGTCTGGTCATGCTCATGGCAAAGCAGGATTCTATCCGTGACGTAATCGCATTCCCTAAGGTAAAGGATGCATCATGTCTCATGACAAATGCGCCTGACTATGTAGACGACAAACAGCTCGCTGAGCTTGGAATCGAGGTCACACCAGAGGCTGAGGCCGAGATCGAGGCTGAGAAGAGCGCACCTGCAGACGCAGAGTAGAATGACAGAATAATATACAGAAGGACGAGCTTCTGATACGGAGGCGGGATATCAAACAGGATATCCCGCCTCTTTTTTGCGTTTACAGACATAAAGAGCAAATGGGGTACATATACTATACCAAAGTGTGTTAAGTGGCTTAAAATGACAGCCAGACACCTTAAAAAGCAAATGGTGGAGGTGATACATGTGGAAAATGAAAAAGAGTTTCTAAGAGGGAGAATGTGGGGCAGACTTACCTTCCTGCTGGTGGTTGCACTGGAGCTCATGATATTCTGCGTTGGATGTGCAAGGTTTGAGGTGTCGGACAGTGGTGAGCCGCTGCTCTATGACGTGTGCGATGAGACCATGCTGCCGGATGAACTGGTTACCATCATAGACAAAAAGAAGGAAAACCCATTTAATCTCGTATATTCAAACAGCACATATACATATATAGTCATCGCTGCGGGCATGCAGGAGAGGGATGACGTTGGGGTGACTCTGGAGGAGATGTACAAGGACGACAATGCCATTTACATCAAGGGAGTTTTAAGGCAGGTGGCGACTCCGACGGATGGCGTGAAGGGAGACAATGTATCATTTCCTTATATGGTGGTCAGGATAGTGAAGATGGATCTTCCGGTTGTATTCAAGTAAAACGGTATATCATAAAAAATAAGGTGGGGAAAATATGGAGCTTACTAAGAACAGGATCACAACGACGAATCTTAAGGCGGCAAAATATGTTGAGTTTACCGTGGATGACGATTTCAATGTCCCTGATGTGAAGGGGGATATAGACAGACAGATAGCCAGCAAAGGACAGGTGACGATAGAAAACATAGACGTCATGGAGGGCAAGGCGCGCATCACAGGAACTGTGAGCTACGCCATCCTATACCAGACGGACCGGGAGGGGGATTCATTTGAGAGCCATGACGGAGAGCTGCCATTTGAGGAGACGATAAATGCGGATGAACTGTCGCTGGGAGATAAGGTTTCCGTACAGGGTGTGCTGGAGGATCTGTACGTGACCGTGATAAATTCCAGAAAATACGAGGTGAGAGGGCTTGTGGGCGTGAAGCTCTGGGCGTGCCAGCAGATCACCGCAGATGGCGCCGTGGGCATAGCAAACGGCTCTGGTATAGAGTGCATGACGGAGAAGGTAAGCTTTACAAATCTTGCGGCGTCTTCCAGAGACATAATGAAGATAAAGGAGGACATAGAGATCCCGGCAAATAAGCCGAATATCGGACGTGTGCTGTGGGATCAGGTGAACTTCTCGGAGATAGAGAGCCGTGCCACGGATGTGGGGGTACATATAAGCGGCAAGATGGACATATTTGTCATATACAAGCCGGATGACGAGGTGGCTCCGGTGCAGTATGTCAGCGCCACGAGGGAGTTCCAGGACACTGTGAACTGCGATGGAATAGACGAGGATATGATACTGGACGATATGATAACCGCATCCCGCGGTTCGGTGTCCGTGCGTGCAAATGACGGCGGTGAGGACAGGATACTCCAGGTGGAGAGCAGCCTCAATGTGGACATCAAGGTGTACGAGGACGTGGAGGCAGACCTTCTCAAGGATATGTTCTCATATTCTGCGCAGGTCGATCCCGTCAGGAGCAGATTCAGCTACGAGAACCTTCTCATGAGAAACAATGCAAAGACGAGGGTCGTGAAGAAGGAGAGGCTCAAGAGCAGCCAGCCGTCCATTCTCCAGATCGTAAATGTGACGGGCAGTGTGGATATAGACGATGTCAGGCCGGCGGATGACGCCGTGGTCGTCGAGGGTGCTGTGAAGGCGGCAGTTCTTTATGTGTCATCGGATGACAGCAGACCTCTGTGTCAGATGGAGGTGGTAGCTCCATTTTCATACAGGGTGGAGACTGTTCCGCTCAGAACTCAGGATTCCATCAGGATTACCCCTGCACTCAATCAGATCACGGCGGCGCTGCCGGGCAATGACGAGGTGGAGATAAAAGCCATAGTGGATATGGGAATGACCATATTTACCCGGAAAGAGATAGAGCTTATCGATGACATGACGGTGGCTCCGGTCGATATGAAGAAGAAAGCGGTGGCGCCAGGTATAGTGGGCTATGTTGTGCGTGACGGTGACAGCATATGGTCGATCGCAAAACAGTATTATTCCAGTCTTGATTCCATAAGAAAGCTCAACAGCCTTGAGGGGGATGACGTGAAAGCCGGTGACAGGTTGATAGTGGTCAAATGTGCGGGAAAGAATTAGCTGTTGCCCTTCCAGTGTATATTGTATTTTCCCGGTGATCTGGGATCCTGGTCGGTGACAGCGGCTTCTCTGAAATATTCTTCGTATGGAACAGGGTTGTTGGTGATTCCAAGAATGTAATCGGATGACACGTTATATAACTCGGTGAGATATATAAGGTGATGGATTGGCAGCGCGCTTGCGCCCCTTTCATAACGTGCGTACATGGTCTGTGAGGTGTTCAGATAGCGGGCAACATATTGTTGTGTAAAGTCATGATCTTCCCGCAGTCCCCGGATTCTTTCTATATACTTTTTATCCTTGCTAAATTCCATATACTGCATTCGATCACCCGCAAAAATGATAACATACGGGTTTGTGACCCCTTTAATTTTAGTAAATATGTTTACTAAACGAGATGGTAACAAAAAAGTGCAATCATAGCCGACAGCTATAATTGCACTTAAGTTTGTGTATTTCCATTAATCAGGCTTCTTTTGCCTGTTCATTGGCCTCTTTGTCGTCCTTCTCAGGGAGAAGTCTCTTGAACAGTGGAACGAGCTGTGCGGCGATGACAGCCTTAACGAGGTCGAGTGGAATGAATGCCACGAAACCTGATAAGAATGCAACCTTCCATGTGAGGTTACCGTTGAACTTCCACCAGATCATTCCCACGATATCAATGATCACGACACCTATGATCGCAACGATGGTATACTTAAGTCTCTTGTACTTTTGGCCTTTGATGAGACCGACTACGATTGATGCAATGATGAATGAGAAGGTGTATCCACCGAATACTCCGAACAGATATCCAAGGCCTGCGCCTCCGCCGATGAATACAGGAACGCCGATGGCACCCATGATCATCCAAAGTGCTATTATGATCGTTGAGTCTCTGAGCTCAAATACGAGAGCTATCAGAATTATCATAAAGTTGAGTAATGTGATGTGTGCTGCGTTAGGGAGCGGTGTTGGAATGCTCAGGTAAGCGGATGCACACAGAATTGCAGTGAACATGGCCATCATGACCAGCTCTACAGTGGTAAATGCTTTTTTCATTTGTAATAATCCTCCAATGATTGTAATGCCTGTGTACAGCTTATTCACAACAAATCCAGGTAGTTTCGACGGGCTGATGACGAATACTGCCTGGATTTGTTAACCTATACACAAGGGCTATGGTTGACATTATATATACACATGGGAGGAATGTCAACCATAAATTTTGAACACAGGTTAACATTTGCAAAACACACGTTATTGTGTAAAATACTTAATATAGAATTCGAACGATATACAGAGTGTATACACAGGAGGCGGGATATGATAAAGGTCGGAATTACGGAGATCGATATTGGATACGAGGATAAGGAGTATGCCAGGGAGCACTGTCTTGGGGTTATGCAGGAGGCATATGAGAATGGCGTTGAGCTCTTGGTGTTTCCTGAGATGACGCTGACGGGATTTACCATGATGCCCGCTCGCATGTGGGAGGCGTACAGGGATGGTGAGATACCGGAGAGCGTTTCGTTTTTCATGGAGAACAGCAGGAAATACGATATGGCCATGGCATTTGGTTATATAGAAGCTTTTATGGCTGATGGAAGCGGTGAGTTTGATGAGAGCAGAAGGAAGGTATTTGAAAATAAGCTGGCGATTGTCAGTGGAGATCGGGTGATCATGGATTATACCAAGATACATCCTTTTTCGTTCAGCGGTGAGGACAGGGTGTACCGGGCAGGCAGCCGCATTTGTCAGGCGAATGTCAAGGATCTGAGGCTGGGCGGATACATATGCTATGATCTCAGATTCCCGGAGATATTTTCGGCGGCCAGGGATTCTTACGATGCCATACTTGTGATAGCTAACTGGCCTGAGGAGAGAGTCGCCCAGTGGGAAGCACTGCTCAGGGCGAGGGCGATAGAAAATCAGGCGTATGTGATAGGCGTGAACAGAGTGGGTATGGGAAAAAGGGAAAGATATGTTCCTAGCTCACATATATATGATATATTTGGAAATGAACTGGCTGAGAGGGTGAGCGACAGACTGCTCGTTGCGGAGCTTGATCCTGCGGTCATAGCAGGTGCCAGAAAGACATTCCCGCAGGGCAGGGACAGGAAAAATGAATTTTACATGTCAATATTATAGAATTATTTGACTGGTGTATAAAACTGGTGTTCTCTTTGGTGCTTGTAATATTTTGTCAGATGGTTTACAATGGATAGAGGCAATGAGGAGGTAAAACTTATATGAATAAGGACGATTGCATTTTTTGTAAGATAGCCAACGGTGAGATTCCATCAGCGACAGTTTATGAGGATAGTATCTGCAGAGTAATACTTGATGTGAATCCTGCTAACAAGGGCCATGCGCTTATTATCCCGAAAGAACATTTTGACAATATATACAGCATGGATGCTGAGACAGCAGCCAAGATATTTACTATAGCTACAGAGGTGGCAAAGGCACAGAAGGCTGAGCTGAATCCGGACGGACTGAATATCCTTCAGAACAACGGCGAGGCAGCAGGCCAGACTGTATTCCACTTCCATATGCATCTTGTTCCAAGATACATCAAGGACAACGTGACTATGACCTGGATACCGGGTAAGGCTGATACAGAGGAGCTGTCAGCATTGTCTAAGGCTCTCAGAAAGAGAATCTAGACGATTGAAGATAGATATATAAGGTTTTGTGAGAAGAGCAGCACATGATGAACATAAGTCATGTGCTGTTTTTTTCTGTATACAATGTCTGCAAATACAGATATAGAGTCTGGATAAGCACTTGAAGGCAGTCGTATGGCTGGTGATCAACGATGAGGAAAGGATAAATAAATGGGAGGAAATAGACTGGATGATATAAAAAAACAAAAAAGGAATATCAGGATATTCTCCTCCAATGCGCTGAAGATCATAGCCTGCGTAGGTATGCTGATTGATCATATAGGGATCGTATTTGTGGACAACAATCCGTTCATGCGCGCTGTGGGGCGTCTGGCATTTCCGATATTTGCGTTTTTACTCGTACAGGGGCTGCTGCATACATCAGATGTGAGGAGGTATCTCCTGAGACTCAGTATCTTTGCGGTGGTGTCTGAGATACCATTTGATCTGGCAATGCACGATACGATCTGGTATCCGGGGGCTCAGAACATATTCTTCACCCTGACAGCCGGTCTGTTTGCCATATACGCCATGGATAGCCGGGGGCCAATCGGAAGATGGAAGGTCGAGATCGCACTGACCGCAGCACTTCTGGCGGAGTTCCTGAGATTCGACTACGGCATGGCGGGAGTGGGAATCATAGTCATTATCTATCTGATCGAGAAGGAGCGGAGTGGAGCGGATGCTTATACTCTGGCATATTTCAATAAGAAGCAGAACATTGAGATCGTGGTGCTCAGTTCGCTAGTATATATCCTCTGCCTGGGTATTAATCAGCTATACGCTCTGTTGGCGATGATACCTGTGAATATGTACAGCGGTGAGAGGGGGAGAATGAAGCTCAAGTATTTTTTCTACCTGTTTTATCCCCTGCATTTGCTGCTTATATGGGAAATCGTAAAAGGAATGTAGATGTCGAAAATCTACATTCCTTTTTTTACTTTTGTGGATATTTGGTTTTTACGTTACTTGCCCCACTGATATAATCGACAGATACATTATAATACCTGGCAAGAATAAGGAGACTGTCAACAGGAATCCGTGTTTTGCCGCTTTCGTAATCAGCATATGTACGCTGACCAACATGCAATAAATCGGCAACTTTTTGCTGGGTTAAAGAGCTGTCTTCCCTAATCTCACGTATCCTTTCATTATAGCGCATTAGCATACCTCCTTTAGTTTACGATTAGTATAATTTGAGAAAATTTAATTATTGACAAAAAGAGCCATAAACTCTAAAATGAAAATGCTGATATAGAGTTATAAACTCTAAACTAGTGAGGGAGGCGGAGTTTATGAAAATACGTGTGGGTTTTATTGTTTCGGATAAAATATATATAGAAAGACTGGTATCAACCCTTAACAGATATTATAGTGATAAGTTAGAAATTTATTCATACACGGATGTTAAAGTGGCCAATGAAAGCGTTGAAAATCAAAGGCTTGACATAGTAATAGTGGATGAGACGTTACAGGTGAACGAATACAGAAATTGCTGCATGGCATATTTTGTAGAGTCTCCTGACATAGACAAGATAGAAGGAAAAAAAGCGATATGTAAGTTCCAGAAAGTAGAGCTTATATATAAGGATATACTTGCGTTATACTCTGAGTACAGTTCTAGAATTACCAAGCGCAAGAGAAGTGGTGAGCTTGCAGAAGTCATCACTTTTACCTCACCGGCATGCGGCAGCGGAGTGACATCCATGGCAGCGGCATTCGCCTTAAATTGTTCCCTTAATAATAAAAGTGCATTGTATCTGAGTATGGAGAATATTCCGACTACAGATATTATTTTCGATGGTGAAGGAAAATATACACTTACTGACGTGGTGTATGCAGTGAAGAGTAAGAGGTCAAATCTTTCGATGAAGCTTGAAAGCTTTGCCATTACAGATTCAGCAAATGTAGACTATTTTGCTGCGCCTAAGAATCCGATGGATCTTCATGAAATGAATGATGAGGATGTGGAATTGCTTATATCAGAGCTCAAGTCCATGGGACTTTATGATTTCATAGTAATCGATGCTGATTTCAATATCACTCCAACATTCAAAAAGATTATAGATTGTTCAGATAAGACAGTGATAGTTGTGAATGACGATGAGAGATCCGCACATAAGGTTGACAGAATGAATGAACTTATGAAGGTATTCGTCAACAATGAAGATTTCATCAGGACAGCAAGCTTCATTATTAATAAAGAAGAAGCTGCAAAGTTTGATTGGTCTACGTGCAAAGTTATAACAAAGTCCGGTGCTGTTCAGGGAGCAACATTCAGGCAGATAGTAGATATACTTGCTAACAATCAGGAATTTTTGAAATTATATTAGGGTGTGAATTATGACATTTGATGAAGAACAGGAATTTGTGGCGGCAGCCAAATTCTATGTGTCCAATAATCTGGAACTTAACAGACTGAGTGATGAGGACCTCGAGGAAGAGATAGAAAATGTTGTTAACAGTAAGCTGGATGGTCAGTATTGCACAGTTGAACAGAGACTGTCCATAGTAAAACAGGTATACAGCTCAATCCGTGGATTGGGACTGCTGGACAGTATCATGACAGACGATACCATAACAGAGGTCATGATAAATGGGAAAGACAATATATTCATAGAGCAGAATGGACGAGTAAAACGACTGGACAAGTTTTTTGAGACGGACAGGCGACTGGAAGATATAATTCAGCGAATTGTTGGAATGGCAGGTAGAGAGGTCAATCAGGCTAATCCTATTGTTGATACAAGACTTCAGGATGGCTCCCGAGTTAATGTCGTGCTTCCACCTATAGCCCTGTGTGGACCAACGGTAACTATTCGAAAGTTCTCAAAGGAACCAATGACAATAGAGAAGCTTATAAAATACGGTTCAATAACTGAGGAGATAGCGCATAAGCTTGAGCTTCTGGTAAGGGCAAAATACAACATATTCATATGTGGAGGTACTGGTTCTGGTAAGACAACGTTCCTCAACGCTTTGTCAAATTACATACCGAAGGACGAGCGAGTAATTACCATTGAGGATTCAGCAGAGCTTCAGATAGTTGGAGTAGATAATCTTGTAAGTCTGGAGACCAGAAATGCAAATGCATCAGGAGCTGGAGCAATAACTATAAGGGATCTTATCAAATCCTCACTCCGAATGAGACCTGAAAGAATAGTAGTTGGAGAGGTTCGTGGTGGTGAGGCACTTGATATGCTGCAGGCCATGAATACAGGTCATGATGGAAGCTTATCTACAGGACATGCTAACTCAACTCATGATATGCTCTCTCGTCTGGAGACAATGGTACTTCAGGGAGCAGAAGGATTGCCTCTTGAAGCTATAAGGCAGCAGATAGCATCAGCTATAGATATAATAGTTCATCTGTCCAGACTTCGAGATAAGTCAAGAAAAACAATGGAGATCACAGAGGTCCTTGGAATGAAGGATGGAGAGATACAGTTAAATCCTTTGTATGTATTTGAGGAGGATGAAAATTCGACGCTCGACAGAGTGTCTGGAAGATTAAAGCGAACAGACAATAAGATGCAGAATGTATTCAAGCTGCAGCTCACGGGAATAAGGGAAGAGATATAAGTATGTTTGGAATAAGTAAAAAGGAAAAGAAACCGGAAGAACCACAATATTATATGTCAAGAGTACAGATGCCTGTCATGAATTATAAGGTATATCACATGGGTAAAGTGGAAAAAATACTTACATTTATGCTGGCGTTTGTGATAGGAGCGGCAGTGGCATATCTGTTCTATGGAGGCTTGTTTAAGGATGAATATGGAAATGCCACAACAGCTACCTGGATCAGCAATATAGTGATCATGCTGGTGGTTGGAATCATAGCAGGCAGAATGTTTGTTCCAATCAGAACAAAGAGCATCATAGACAAAAATCAGAGAAAACTCAAAGAGCAGTTCAGAAGTATGCTGGAAGCTGTAAACACCTCACTCGGCGCAGGAAACAATGCCATAGATTCATTTGAATCAGCGTACAGAGACCTTCGTGTTCAGTATGAGGAGGATGCTTTCATATTGAAAGAGCTGAATGTCATATTGGTTTCAAACAGAAACAATATAGATATAGAAACTGTGCTGAAGGACTTTGGTGAGAGAAGCGGAATAGATGATATCAAGAGCTTTGCCAGTGTGTATGAGATATGTTACAGAAAGGGTGGAAATCTCCGAGATGTAATCAACAACACCCACTCCATCATAAGTGACAAGATGGAGATCATGGAGGAGATAGAGACCATGGTTGCATCGAATAAGATGGAACAGAATCTGATGATAGTTATGCCGGTGGGACTTATAGGTGTAATCAAGATGATGAGTCCCGATTTCGGAGATAACTATGCAACGGCTGCAGGTGTAATAGCAACTACTCTCGGTATTGTATGTTTTGTGGCTGCATATTATATCGGACGGAAGATACTGAACATCAAATTATAGGAGGCTGAGAATATGTTAACAACAGCAAACATTATAGTGTTCTCCATATCAGGAATATTACTTGTTGCATGGCTGTTTTTTTATTTTAAAGGGAAAAAGTATGCTGAATTATTTGATGGACTTGACGAAAAAGAGTATCCACTCAAGGATTTATATTTTATTGGTTATGGAATGATGGAAACATTTCATTATCAGTATAAAAGCAAGGCTGATAGAAAGCTCAGACAGAGCGCTGCTATATTGTATGAGAAAAAGTATGCGGAGTATTATGTAAGACTTGCGTATGCGCAGAAGATATCATTGTCGTTTACATTGCTTCTGATAGGCTTTATTCTCTATGGTTTTACATCGGAGATGGGGATGCTTCTGGTGTTTTGTATATTTTCTTTTACCGCGTATTATTATTTCGGTACCTTGATGCTTGAAAAGATAAGCAAGAGAGAGGATGAAATGCTCCGAGATTTCTCGGAGGTTATCTCAAAGCTTGCGCTACTTACAAACGCCGGAATGATACTCAGAGAAGCATGGGAAAAGGTAGCTTTTAATGGGGACACAACAATTTATAAGGAAATGCAAAGGTCTGTGGAGGACATGCATAATGGAGTATCGGAGGTGGAAGCATTTCATAGCTTTGGAACCAGATGTGTTCTGGCAGAGGTAAAAAAGGCTGTATCGACTATGATACAGGGCATGGAAAAGGGAAACAAGGAGCTTGTAAAGATGCTTACTGAGCAGTCACAGGAATCCTGGAATCTCAAGAAGAATATAGCTATGAGAGATGGAGAAAAGGCGTCCAGTAAGCTGCTTATACCTATGATGATTATGTTTGCAGGCATATTGATTATGGTATTGATACCGATATTTGCAAATATTGGTGTGTAAATACAAGAACTAATGAAAAATGGGAAGGAAGGAGGAAGCGGGATGTTAGAGAGAATCGATGACATGGCTGGTATAGCTGTTGTAAAGGCAAAGTATCTCGGATTCAAGGCAAAGGAGAAGTTTGTTGACTTTGTCACAAAGGAAGATGGAGATGTAAATGTTGTATCTATCGTAATTCTTATAGGAATAGCAGTTGTACTTGCACTTATGTTCAAAAAACAAATTGTTACTATACTTCAGAAATTACTCAAAGCAATTGGAACAAAGGCGGATGAGGCTACTAAAGAAGTTAGCTAGTGCAAAATTAAACATACGATATGCGTGAATAATACTGGCTGAAAACTGTCATTGTGAAATTTACATATTATGTGTGCGGCGGCAGTTTTCAGCCTTTTTATTAAAGGGATGTAAAGATGAATAAATTGAAAAAGGATGAAAGAGGTTCGTTGATTGTTGAAGCCTCTATTGTGTTTCCTGTAACATTTTTAGTGGTTATATTTTTATTATTTGTAGGAAATATGTATTATCAAAGGAGCAAAGCTCAGGCTATATTTACTGAATCGGTAATAGGATATGCAGCAGAAGAAAGTAATCCAATGCTTGCATATTACAAGAATAATGGAGCAATGGTTACGTTAAGCTCTGATAATGATTTTAAACCTTATAGATATTTGAATTTTTGGGGCGATACAGGGGATATAGAAGGAAAAGTTGAAAAAAAATTGAAAAATATGGGTACAGGGCTTTTCTCAGGAATGAATGTTAAGAGTCAGAAAGTACACGTTGAATATAAAACATATGGAGTGTATGCAAAGGTTGAAGCCGAAATGAGCTATAGTATAACTATGCCCGTAAAACTATTAGGGCAGAGTGAGCCATCGAAAGTGAAATTCAATGAGTATATAGAGATCCCAGCAATGGAAGGATCTGAGATGGTTAGAAATGTAAATATGGTTAAAAATATTATTGAAAGAAATGAGAAGGCAAGTAAGGCTGCAGGTAAAATAAAAACATACATAGACAAATTTAAGTCTATAGCAAACTAGGAGGGGAAGGTTATGATAAAGAAGTTTCGGCCAGGGGGAGCAATATCGGTATTCCTTGTAATAATATTGGTTCCATGTCTTGTTCTGTGTTTTCTTTATGTGGATTTAAGTAGAATAGAACTGTCTAAGAGTTCTGTAGAATCAACTGCAGATACAACATTAAATTCACTTCTTGCAAATTATGATGTGGATCTTAGTGAATATTATGGACTTGTTGCCTCTGTTCAGAATATAGATGATTTCTGTGCAAAAAGTAAAGAGTTTTTTAAGAAGACTTTAGAAGCAAATGGTGTTTCAGACGATCAAAGCAATGAGATTATTTCATGGGTGTTTTCAGAATTGCAAGGCGGAGATTATAATGACTTGTTACAGGGACAGTTGGTTGATGGTACGGAAAATGTGTTTTCTGTGCCAAAATCATCGTTGGGGGAAAATCCGGCACTTATTAAAGAGGGAATTGTTGAATTTATGAAGTACAGAGCACCAGAGATGGCTGCTGAATCTATTTATGATAAGCTTGCAAGTGATGCTGACAAGGTTAAGCATGACTTGGAAGATGCATCTGAGGATAGCGAGCTGGCTAAAGCACGAAATGATTTTTCTGAGATAGAAGGAAAATTAAACAAAAAGGAGTTTTACACTTATTACTATTATCAGATGTATGCACATGGTGGAAACCTTGGAGATAAGGAAAGTGGGACTGCTCCAGGTACAGGGCCAAATGATGGAGAGATAACGGAAATTCGAGATTTTGTTGAAGATGCACTGCTTGACTATGAATCAATAACAAAGGATGCGGTCGAAAAGTTATGGATATCAAAGGTCAAAGAACCTGCAGCGGTATATAATTATTATATCAATTTGAATAGTAATACTGAAGACGGAGTTAAAGTGTACAGGGCAACAGGATCTGGCGGATATGATGAGCATAAGTCGGTAAAAGACGTTAAAAGCTCTGAGAAAGACAAGAAATATTATATAAAATGGTCAAAACTGGAACCTGCAATTTCTGATGTAAATACAAAATTGGAGAATTTATGCACAGCATTATCAAATGCTGATTCAGATGTAGAGAAATATGCCGGGAAAAATTATGGTAAAGAAGACGGAAATACAAATGAAGCACAGTGGTATTATTTTGCGTATAATGCAATAAGAAGTAGTATAGAAGATGTCAATAAAAAGGGAGATGCTCTAGCGAAAGCATATGTTAAGCTACAGGCGATGATGGATTGTGAAAAAGATCCTGAAGATACTACTTTTCCGGATAAATGGTCTGGTGCCGCTAAAGATGCCATGAAATATGCCGAAGAAGCGTTAACCAATATTTTTAGTGATTTTTCTGAGTCTGGATATAAAGACAAAGGTAAAAAATACATGACGGTAAAAAATGCTTTAGTAAGCCTGAATAGCAATAGTGTTCGATCTCAGTATGATTCTTCTTCTGCGTCGCAAAAGTTAAAAATTATTTCTGAAAAAATGACTGGATATAGAGATAAAATCAAGTCATATATAGAAATGTTAGATTTAGTTATAAATGGTGATGGCAAGCTGATTAAATCAGAAGTTATGAGCTTAGATGATTTGAGTTCGTTAGTTTGGGAGTATTATGGAGAATATGATGATTGGAAAGAAAAAACTGAAAAAAGCAAAACATCTCTTGGAGAAACACAGCAAGATGATCTAAAAATATATGAAAGTCAAAAAAGAGAAGTTGATGGGGATGATGTCATTGAATTTAAGAAGAAATTGTTAAAAGAAAGGGCTGCATTACAAAGCATACTTGATGCTATAGATAATGTAAAATATGGAGGAAAGAAAATAACTGATATAGAGGATTTTGATGGGTTTTATTCAAAGTTTAAGAAGAAGTTTGAAATTCCTTCCGAGCCACTTACAAATTCTAAAATGAAAACAATGGCAGACAATATTTATTATGAACTAATGAATCCTAAGAAAACTGAAGCATTGATACCTAAGCCTGATTGTAAATATGTATTGAGCGAAGGTGATGATACATATTATGATTTCTTGTTGTCAAAAAAATATGACACATCCGAATTAAACAGTTTGAAAAAAAAGGTCAAGGATAGAGATGCCAAACTGGATGATTATAAGGATGATAAGAAAGATGCTGAAAATTCGGAGGAATCAAAAAAACAGAAAAAAGGAAAGGACGAAATTTCGGGTTCATCTAATATTTATGTTGAAAAAATATCCAATCCAGAATTTAAGGTAACAGATATAGTAGGAAGTTTCGCAAAAACTATAGGAAGCTTCGCAAATCTAAATGGAATAGATACAAGGGATTCTTTATATGCAACGTTGTATGCAATGAACATGTTTAGCTATAGAACATATGTATATGAAGGTAAGTATAAATATAACGAGGATAATAATGGTGCAGAAATAACATATTCTAATTGTAACAGTAAATATGCAGGATTGGAATCTAAATGGCAGGATGAAAATAAAACGTTTGTATATAATAAATCTTTAACAAATCAGATGATTAATTTGGAGAATAATGCGGCTAATAATGCAGAAATTGAGTATATTTTATATGGTAAGACAAACGAGAAAAATTTAGAAAAAGCGTATCTTTCTATTTACGAATTAAGAATGGCTTTAAATCTTGCGTCTGGATTTGTAAATTTTTGGCCAGAAAAAAAGGACAACGAAACAGCGAAAGCAATACGGGGTGCTGCACGGTTAATCGAAAAGGCAACTCAGGGGATAATTCCTGCTCCAGTTACAAAGTGTGTATTAATAGCTTTGTTAGCAGCTTTGGAAAGTGTAAATGATATGAAAATATTGAATAAGGGGATTCCGTTGGAGGTGTATAAAAAAACAGATAAACAGTGGGCATACAGTATGGGTGGTTCAGGAGAAGATGTTTCTAGTAATAATCCTAAAGATCCACAAAAGGGTGATGGGATTCGCATGCAATATAGTGATTATTTGTTTGTCTTTTTGTATTCTACATTGGAAAAAGGTGATAAATTAACAAACGCGGCGTATAGCAGAATTGGAAGGGTTATAGAAGCTAATATGCAGAAGGTGACAGGCGATTCAAGCTATGATTTGAAAAATTCAAAAACAATGTTTACGATCACAGCAGAAATAGAAGTGCCACCAATGATGATGGATCAACCACTGGCAAGTGATTATAGAAAATACCTAGACAATGGACAATGGAATCGATATACTCTAAAAATGAGTAGAGGATATTAAAAAAACAGAAGAAATAGAATTACTAATATAAAACGTATAAAACAGGAGGTAAAAAATGAATAAAAAAATATTATACGGAATAATTAGTGTTGCTGCATTATCGATGATAACAGGATGTGGAAGCAAAGCAAGTGATGGGGCTAATAATGTGAATACGACTGAGGTAATAAATACACAGGATTCACAAGATACTAATAGTGAATCTGAAGATAGTTATATGGATTCAGAAAAAAGTGCTTGGGTGTTAAGAAAGGAATTTACGGATAAACAGATTCTGGATGAACCATCAGGTGTTGCGATGTTTGCAGACAATTTGACTTTACCGATTGATATAAACACTTTAATGGATTATCCTGCGGAAGCAGTTGGCATTGAACAGGGAAAGCTATCTTCAATAGTTGACAGTTATACAGATACTTTCACGTTTGAGGAATTTACAATATACGATAAGACAGGAACAACGTATTCATATATGCCTGATCTTGTACTGGGAAAGGAAGATAGTGAAGAGAAAACAACTGTAAAACAGGCTATAACGGATGGAAATTGGAAACTTGGACCATCTATGGTGACATATGAAACTGTTGGACTTACGGAGGATGAATATAACTCTATATGTAATGAGAATCCAGATAAAGATGGCTTGTATATAATTGCAGACAAAATATATGATAGATTAGGAACTCCAAATTATATTGGTTGGTATTGCGATTCAGAAAATTCCACACAATATGGAAAGGGATATGATGCAAAAGCATATCTTAATATGATGAGAGATCCTGGAAAATATGGAAGTGATGGAGTTACATCTTATGAAACAATCGTTGGATGGCAGTTTGATAGTTATGGAATTGCATTAGATATTTCGGAGACAAGTGATAACTATGGTGGTGATGTGAAATCAAGCGTGTACAGTGTTGTGATTAGCTACATTCCGGCGACTTATGGCACCATCGAGGATGAATGCGGTACAAATGCAATAGCTGATTTTTTGGCAGCAAAATAGTTAGAATATGAATAGAACAAAGAAAATATCATTGCTGGTGCAGACAATAATAGGGATGTCGCTCTTGACTGGCTGTGTAAGTATGGATGATCTTCTTAAAGATGATTATGGATGTAGTGCGCCATATCCAGTGGTTGATGAAGAAAACGACGATGAGAATACTGGTGGTATACCATGGATACTGGATAAAGATGTAACAGACAGAGTTGTCTTGGATTTACCAGAGGGTGTACGCATGTTTACAGGTCAGTTGGCAATGCCGCTAAATCTTTATGACCTTATGGACTGTCAGGTACAGATAGCTGGCCGGGATGGGAAGAAAACTTTTTCTTCGATGGTTGATTGTTATACAGATAGTTTTGAGACTATGGATATGACAGTATATGATGAGTCGGGAACTTTAAGTAGATATGTACCAGACATTACATTAGGTACTATGGATAGTGGTATAGAAACAACAATCAGTCAAGCGCTTCGTGATGGAAACTGGATAATGCCATTGTCGATATTGTCATTCAGCGATCTAGGATTTACAGAGATCGAGTATAATAAGATATGCAATGAAAATTATAATGCCGATGTAAATTATATTTTAATGGACAAGATGTATGATATGCTTGGATGCCCAAATTTTGTAGGCTGGGCTTGCGGTTTTGATAATGAGACTAAATATGGTTCATTATATAATACAGAGAGATATATTGATACAATGAGAAATCCAGCTAAGTATAGTAGCGATAATACAACGGTATACAGCACATATGTTGGATGGCAGTTTGAAGATTGTGGAATTATGGTACGTTTATTAGAAATAAGTTCCCAGGATGAGCAATCGTTGTGTGTAAGCGTTGGCAACATAAGTGTAAGCTATGTTCCTTCGACATATGGTTCTTTGGAGGACGTGTATGGCACAAATGCTGTGTCAGATTTTTTGAAGACAAAATAGAATATGTATGAGCTTATAAGAATGAAGGGGTGGTTTATTGACAGACCATCCCTTTATTCTTCACATTTTTAGAGTACATAACTCTAAAAAGGCATTAGAACTTAATTATGTTTAATTATTGACAAAATCTGATACAAAAACTAAAATAAAATAGAGTTTATAACTCTAGAAAAATAAGAGAGGATTGTGGTTATGAGGGAAAATAACGATGAAGGGGCAATTGTTGTAGAGGCATCTATTGCTGTGCCGGTGTATGCATTTATTATATTTACTATCTTGACATTAGTTAATATATGTTATGCACAGGCAAAGGTTCAAATAGCACTTAATTCAGCAGCTAGACAGTTTTCTGAGATTGCATACGTTGCATATGCAAGTAATTTAGCTGATGCTGGGGGATATTCAGACGGCAAATCGTCAGATATGACCCAGAAGATAAGTACGAAGTTGAATGAAACAATGAATGAGTGGGGGATTCAAAATGAAACTTTGAGCGGAATGTCCGAAATGTTGGGAAAGACAAGTTTGACCGGAATTCTTGTTAATGAAGGTGCTCGGGCGACAATGCAGAGTTTGGTTGATAGAGAATTTAAGTTGTCTAAAAATGGAAATTCATCATCACTGGTAAAATGGTTGAATATGGATACAGAACCAAAAGTTCATGCGATTATTACAAATAATGATGTCCTTGTTGCTGGAGCCTATTATGAGGTGAAAGTGATAGATCTTTTGAACATTGATATAACATACAAATTTCATAGTGGAACTATTACATATTTGTGGACCAATACAAAGAGAAGTAAAACAGATATAGAAAATGAGTAAATAGGGGAATATTATATTATGAAAATAAATTCTTATGTAGTAATCAATATAATCACAGTATTGGTAAACATTCTAAATCTATATGCGTTTAGATATGAACATGGAAATAATGAAAAAAAATCTGTTAACAAAATATTTGTAGTTGCTATGTTTGCGATGAATATTATATTGGCTAATTTTATTGTTTATATCTATAACGGATCAAATATTATTAATGCCAAGCTTATGATTCTTATATCTATGATGTGGCCTATTGCGTATATCGATTTCAAAGAAAAGAGAATTCCAAATAAAATTTTAATAATTATGCTTATTGCGCGGGCGGTTATTTTAATACCAGAACTTGCACTTCTTGGAAATATATCACAAACATTGATATCTATGGTGATTGCGACAGTAGCTGTAATAATTGCCTGCGTCTTGTGTTGCCTTATTGTAAAAGGGGCAATAGGAATGGGAGATATTAAACTCTTTTGTGTTATGGCGATATATCTTGGGTTAGAGGGAATATGGAGTGCAATTTTCTGCTCGTTGATCGTATCATTTGTTATCGCAGTATTCTCGTTGGCAACTAAAAGGGTAAATAGAAAGGATAACATTCCATTTGCACCGGCAATTTTAATAGGTACTTATTTGTCAATATTTTTGACAGGAATATAATAAATAACAAAATTAGGAGAAAAATATGAAATATAGAGCTTTATTTCCACCAGCATTAACAGGATTACTGATAGTTTCAATATTTTCTACAGCAAAAAACAATAGTGAAAAAGTTGATAATTATAACGAATATATAAATCAAGCTAGGGAGGCTGCTTCGTATGAGATTTATGTGGATGCAGAGACTGATTATTTGAAGGCTCTTGAAATAAAAAAAAGTCTTTCTATTTACAACGAACTTGCAGAAATTTATATGGAAGATAACAAAGAGAGTGAGGCGGAAGAAATAGCAGATAAGTTAGTGAGCACATATCCAGAAGATGGGATGGCTTATAATTATTGCGCGCAAATATATAAAAATTATGAAAATTATTCAGAAATATATAAGATATATGAAAAATATAAAAAGAAAAATTTACAAAATGATGAGTTGGACAAATTATATTCAGAAATAAAGTGGTTGTATGAGATTGGAAATGAATATGGTTCTGAGGTATCGTGCTTTTCTAATGGTTTATGTGCGGTACAAAGAGGGGACGATGGTTCAGAATGGGGGTATATAGGAAGTACAGGACGAAGAGAGATAGACTACAAGTACAAATATGCGGGTCCGTTTATCAATGAAATTGCACCTGTAGAGACTGTAAATAATATCTGGTATTTCATAGATAAGGAAGGTAATAAGAAGAAGGTTCTTAACAAGATAGAAAACGTAAAAGGAATTGGATATGTGTGTGATGCGATTCCTGTATTTAATGGTGAGACATGGGCCTATTATACTGACAGCCAGAAACTGATATCTGAAGGATATGACGAGGCAATGGCAATGGCGAATGGTTATGCTGCAGTCAGAAAAGGGAACTCTTGGCAGTTGATAAATGAAAAAGGTAAAGAGGCTACAGACAAGATATATACAGATATAGTTGTTGATGATAAAGGAATTGCATATAGATACTGCTTTTTTGCAAAACAGAATGGAAAGTACAGAATGTATGATATTGATGGCAATGCAATAGGCGATGGAGTGTTTGATAATGCAAGATTATTTAATCCGGGAAGTGATTATGCCGCAGTAATGATTAATGGCAAATGGGGATTTGTTGATGCCTCAGGAAAACAGGTGATCGAACCTGAATATGAGGATGCCAGAAGCTTTGCAAATGGGGTGGCAGCAGTAAAGAAAAATGGCAAATGGGGATATATAGACAAAAATAATGAAATGGTCATTGAAAATATATTTAGCGATGCCAGAGACTTTAATGATGCAGGGAATGCCCTTGTAGAGGACTGTGGAACATGGCAGATGTTAAAACTGCTCAGATACGAGAATTAGTAAAGGAGAGAACACACATGCAGGGATTTACTTATGAAAATCAGGGACAGAATACATATCTTGTATATCAGTTTGACGACAGACCGATAGATACAATGGCTCTTGGTATGCTGACCAACAATAAGATAAAGGGGTTTGCTCCGGCTATATATACAGAGATAGATAATCAGAAATTCATCAAGTACAATGTGTCGTCACATGTAACACTCAGTAAGCTCTTTATGGGAGATGTCCGCAAGATGCGTCTTCTTAAGACATTCGTCAATATTGTGGATGCAATGCAGATGCTTGATGCGTATATGCTTGATAGAAGAACAATCATGCTGGACAGAGATTACATATATGTGGATGCGTCAACATCAGACGTATCTATGATATGCGTGCCTGTTGTAGATGAGTTTGCTCCTATAGATGAGAGGGAATTCTTTAAAAACATTATTTTCTCTGTCAGCTTTGCGGCAAATGAGAATGGAGACTATGTGGCAAGGATACTTGCTTATTTGAATAGTGTTGAACTCTTCCAGCTTCAGGATTTCAAGAAGATGCTTGAGGGGCTTATGTCAGAGCAGCCTGCGGCCGGTATGCAGAATGTACAGCCTGCCATGGGTGCTCCTTACATGCAGAACAATCCTTATCAGCAGACTCCTGCGGGAGCTCCGGCACAGCCGCAGATGAATATGAAACCTGCTGTTATGCAGCAGCCGGTTCCACCTGTACAGCCACAGAACAGACCAACAGATATTGGCCAGGAACCTGCTATACAGAATGTATATGTGTCCTCTGGGGCGAGTGCAAAGGATATAAAACTGGCAAAAAGAGAGGAAATGCTCAAGCAGCAGGAGGAAGAAAGAGCTAGGGAGATGGCAAGGAATCCTATAGCACCGGAGAATGTCGATATGGGATTTGCAGTTCCGGGCATGAGTACAAACCAGTACGCAAGTAAACCGAAAGCAGTATCTGCAGCACCGGCACAGAAGGCTTCTAAGGGAAAGAAGAACAGTGGTTCATCAGAGGATGACATCTCATTGTTCTATCTGATGCAGCATTACAGCAAAGAAAATAAAGAAAAATATAAAGCGGCAAAGGAGCGAAAGAAGTCAGGGAATACAGCTACAGAGGCTCCTATTGCGAAGAAGCAGGCGTCGGTAATCAAGCCAGTGGCAGCATCGGCAGTTCAGCAACCGCCTGTGGGTAATCCATATCAGGCGGCACCAGTACAGCCGCAGACACCAGCGATGGCAAATCCATATCAGACAGCACCAGCACAGCCACAGGCACCAGCAATGTCAAATCCATATCAGACAGCGCCGGCACAGCCACAGGCATCAGTTATGAACAATCCATATCCGGCACCACAGATGCCAGCGATGGGCGGAATGCAGGATGACTATGATCAGACAACGCTTATAAAAAATACTGGTAATACGGATGATGCTGGAACAACGGTGCTCAATGCGGCAACAAAGGTTGAGAGACATCCATATTTGTATCAGGTCAAGAATGGCCGAAAGATATACTTAGATAAGAAAACAAACAGAATCGGTAAAAATAGAGAGGTTGTAGACATATGCATAGATGGAAATCCGGCGATCAGCAGATGTCATGCAATTTTCTATAGAGTTGATGATGCCTGCTACATAGAGGATCTTAATTCAACAAATGGAACATTTGTTGATGATCAGCAGATAACAAGTAACTGTAAAACAATGGTTCGTGTAGGTTCAAGAGTGAAGCTGGGCGATGAGGAATTTGAACTTAGATACGACTAAATCTGCCGAAATGGAGGAGAGGGTTTATGAGTTGCTTATTAGTTGTACATAGTGATATCGGAATAAAAAAGAGTACCAATCAGGATTCGGTTCTCGCTGTTAAGGCTGATACGGATATGGGTGAAATTTCACTGATTGCCGTATGTGATGGAATGGGTGGATTTGCTAAAGGAGAATTGGCATCTGCCACGGTTATAAGAGCCTTAAATGACTGGTTTGCCAACAGATTAACCTATCTGGTTGGCAGCGGATTCAGCGATGACGGTGTGCGCAGGGAATGGAATGATCTGTTAAAAAAACAGAATGAAATAATAAAAGCATATGGAGCAGTAAATGGAATAAGTCTGGGTACTACGATTGTGGCTGCATTATTTTACGGTAACCGGTATATCATATGCAATCTGGGGGATTCCAGAGCATACAGATTGAGCAATGGAATAGAGCTTATAACAAAAGACCATTCATATGTTCAGAGAGAGATAGATGCGGGAAGAATGACAGAGGCGGAAGCAGAGGTAAGTCCTCAGCGAAGCGTAATATTGCAGTGTATAGGTGCTTCGGATGATATATTTCCCGATTTCTTTTCAGGAACTACCAGTCCTGGTGACAGCTTTGTTCTGTGCTCCGACGGTTTCAGACACAAAATAGGCATGAACGAGATATATAAATACCTGAACGCCGGAATGACTCCGGATGAGGTGAGAATGAAGAATAATATGGAATATCTCACAGAGCTCAATAAATACAGGGCAGAGACGGACAATATATCAGTTGCAATGGCGAGAATAGTATCATAGGAGGGGAGCGCTATGCTTGAGATAGGTTCTCTTGTAGATGGAAAATATAAGATCCTGAACAAAATCGGACAGGGCGGTATGAGTGTTGTATACCTTGCCATGAACGAGAAGGCAAATAAGCAGTGGGCGATTAAGGAGGTCCGAAAAGATGGCAAGAAGGACTTTGACGTAATACGGCAGGGGCTTGTTGTAGAGACGGACATGCTTAAAAGGCTAAAGCATCCGCATTTGCCGAGTATAGTCGATGTTATAGATGGAGATGGTACCTTCCTTATAGTTATGGATTATATCGAAGGTAATCCTTTAAATGTTCTGGTCAATGAACAGGGAGCCCAGTCGCAGGAGGACGTGATCGATTGGGCAAAACAGTTGTGTGATGTGCTTGGATATCTTCACAGCAGAACACCGGCTATTATTTATCGAGATATGAAGCCGTCCAATGTAATGCTAAAGCCTGACGGCAATGTTATGCTTATTGATTTTGGTACTGCCAGAGAATACAAAAATAAGAACATGGTGGAGGATACAACCTGTCTTGGAACTCAGGGATATGCGGCTCCGGAGCAGTTTGGAGGGCATGGTCAGACTGATGCCAGAACGGATATTTATTGCCTGGGAGCAACTATGTATCATCTGGTTACTGGTCATAATCCGGCTAAACCTCCATATGAGATGTATCCGATAAGACAGTGGAATCCGAAGCTTTCATCAGGACTTGAAGAGATAATTCTAAAATGTACCAGAAAGAACCCTGATGATAGATATCAGTCATGTAGTGAATTGATGTATGCGTTGGAGCATTACAACGAGCTGGACATTACATATAAGAAATCACAGAAAAGAAAAATGTTCGGATTCGCAACGGCGGTTGTGTTGTCGGCGGCGCTCTTTGGTACAGCAGGATATATGAATTACAAAGAGAAATCTTACAAGAGTCAGAACTTTGATACGTATTATACATATGCGGGTACGGCGACATCGGAATCGGAGTTTAAAGACATGGTTAGCAATGCTTTAAGCCTGGATGATACTTCACCTGAGACATATGATCTTATACGTACTAAGTATCTTGAATATTTTGAGAATGGACAGCCTCAGGGTTCTGGGGATAAATCGATAACATTCAATGAGCTCAACAGTATAAAGGAACTGATTGAAAAGGATGGACATCTGGATAATTTCAAAAAAGCAGATCCTCTTGAATATTACAATTTCTGTTACAATCTCGGACTTAATTTGTGGGCATATATGAATAACGGAAGCTCCGACGCAATAGCGTGGTTTAGCAAGGTTGAACCATATTCGGATGGAAATAAAAACAACAATAAGAATGCGTCAAATGCAAAACTTTTCATAAGGCTTGGAGGATATGTGAATTCTTCAGGTGGAAGCGGAGTGGATATATTTGATGAGGATGTAGATTATTCTGCCGAGTGGGATGATCTGGTAAGCTTGTATGACCTCACGATATCACAGGATGACAATTATACTGATGATAAATTCAAAGCGTATACATATCAGCTTATTCTTAACCAGATTGTTGCAAAGGCAAGGGAATATAACGGTTATATAGATGCGTCCCAAATGTATGAAATGATAGACAACATAGAGACACAGGTAAAGGGTGCTTTGGTGGAGGTTGTCGGTAACAGCTATGATGGAGTGTTTGACAGCCTTATAGATACAGCGCGGGGAAAGGTGAACAGTGCAGTCACCGGATCAGGTAAGACTGGGGGTGAGAAGTAATGTCACTTAGTGTAGATGAGATAGAACGTACCATGAATACATATCATACAGCGTGGCTTGTGTGTATGATAGCGGCATGTGTATTTCTTGTTGCAGCGGTTGTATTGTTTATTGTGTTTCGTATTCCAAGGGTGTTCATGAACCTCACAGGTATTGAGAGAAAACGCCAGATCAAGGAGATCACGGAGAATGTCGGAACAGAGGCACAGACTGCACGGCATAAGTCGGTACAGAAAAGAAAAACTGTACAGCCTGAGCCACCTGGTGTTCAGCAGAATAGTGCATACCAGATGAATGCCGGACAAATGCAGACGACAATGCTGGCGGGGCAGAATTCGAGTAACATTGATTCGACTGTCAAGCTGGCAAATTCTGAAAACACTGTATTGTTATCAAACAATGGCGGTGGTGCAGGGGCGACTGATGTTCTGGTTGCCAAAGCAAAGCCGGAGAAGTCAACAAGAAGCAGTGTGTTCAATATAACGCAGCAGATAATTCTGATTAATACAGAAGAAATCATATAAGTATAAGAGAGGAGCAAAGAGAAATGAGAAAATCAAGGTTTTTTAAAGCGTTGATGGCATGGACACTGGTTGTGATTATGATAACCGCAAATGCAGGAAGTGTACTTACATCAAGAGCAGTAGAGAGCACACCTGTATCTCAGGACGGACAGGATGGGCAGAGCCAGAAGGATCAGCTCAAAGAGCCTGCTTCAGAAGAATTTAAAAAACCGGCAGGAGTCGGTGATATCACATTTATACAGAATGAGATCAAAAGCGGGCTTGGACAGGTTACAACGGGCTTGAGGGTAGCCATAGACAATGGAGAAGAATTCAAGAATAGTGTTGATAAGGTGGAGTTCTGGATAGGGTCTATATGTGCAAGCTGTATTCACACTAAAGATTATGTGGATGAAGAATATTATGATTTTGATTTATTGGGTTCCCAGTTGAAAGCCGGGGATGAGCTGAGTGTCAGATTCTATCCGTTTCAGGGTGATTTTACTGCATGGACCGGCAATGTTGATTCAGATATAAATATAATACATGGAATTGACAGAGCATATGTATCTGAGGATAACGGCAGCTATAAGCTTAATATAAACACAAGCTTTGAGGGCAAAAGAAAATACAGTGTAGATATAATTGGAACAGATGATGGAAAGTCTCTTGCGGGACAGCCATATGAGCTTGTTACATCAGATGGAACAAGTGAAATAGAGCTCAGTTCAATTGTAAAGAATATCTCGGAAAAGAATTTCTATGTGAAAGTATCCGGTATAGATGCTTATGGAAACGCATTGGCAGAGGTAACTACAAAAGTTGTGACGAATTCGACATATCTTACGGTTAAGTATCCTGACAATGTAGAGATTTTAGCTGTCAGCGGAAAAAATGACCAGACAGCTATAGATGGCAGATATACTCTTTTAAAAAATCAGAAGATAACATTAAAAATAAAGGCAAATTCACCAAAGCCAATTATAAGCAGTATAACTGACAATGGAAATAACCTGGCATTTACTTCAACAGCTTCTGGCAAATCTGACAGCACGGTGTATTCTCAGACGAGCGTAGATATAGCTTTTGATGGAAATAATCATGAAGTTCAGATTGAGACTTCCGATGCACAGGGCGAGGGAGTATTGTCCTTTGCAAAGAATATAAAGAGTAACGAGTTCTATCCTACATATAAATATACTGCATTTTTCACAACGAGAAACGTGAAACCGGAGAATGCAATAGATGAGTATAGCGTGAAATTTAGCTCTGACTCTGCTGCAATAGAGTCGATCAATGCAAAAACCGGAGTATTCACAATTGCGGAGGATGCTCAGGAGAATTCTACATTTGAGATTAAGGCAACATACAAAATATGTGATACTGAGAAGACGGTTTCTATCAAGGGAACGGTGAAGTATGGTCAGTTTGACAATTTCAATTATGTATATGTAGATAAAAACAACACCACTTACCCGACAATGGTTGACAACAGCTATGTGTGGATGAATAGGCCGGTATTCCTCCGACTGGGCTTTGATACTGATAAGGTTGTATCCTATAAGGTAAATGATGGCGCATATACATCAATAGGAGACTCATCTCAGAAAGATATATATGCAGACGACAGTAACAGCTATTTTGAAAAGGAAACTAAAGTAAATATTACAACCAAAGCAATAGGTGATAACAAAAATCAGGATTCCTCTACGGATAAGAATAATTTCAAGTATAAGAAGGATGAAGTCCCTGTATATGTTGATCTCAATGCTCCTGAAGCAAAGGTTTCATACATGAAATTTTATGCAAAGAACTCAACAGAAATTCAGATAGACAATGCATCTGAGAAAATACCTGAGGCATATAAGAAGGTTGTGACACTTGACATATCCGATCCAGAGTCAGGCCTTGTTGACAAGGTTGTGTATTCGGATCACGAGCTGACAGATATCGATGTAAATAATACGACTACGGACAGTGTAAATAAGATATTGAGTAAGTACAGTAATCAGACAATATCCGTCAATTCAGGAAGAGCAGAGCTTACAGTTACTGCAGATAAGAATCCAAGCAATGACGCTCGGAATACGTATTATTTCTATACATTTGACAAATCCGGAAACTGTACTATGATCACCTGTGATATTGGTGCACTTCCACAGATAAAGGGTGGCGCAGTCAAGTATAAAAATGAGCTTAAGGATGGTTTTACAAAGGCTGGAAACAGTGTTTATTTCACAGTAAATGGTTCATTTGGAATATATGAAACAGATGTGGATAAGGAGTATGGCTCAGATACAGCTTATATCAAGTTCTATTACGTTAAGGCTGGAAATCAGAACAACAAGATTGCAATAGATAATATAAGTGTATCAGAAAATACAGAGCAGGGAGCATATGACGTAACAGGAACATTTGATATACCTAAGGGTAGTGATGCTGATGACGTATACGATGTGTATATGGATGTTCAGGATGCTGCAGGAAATAAGCTGGATAATATGCTTCATGCACATTTTACAGTAGATAACACTGCTCCTGTACTGACTGCGAACAAGGAGTTTGGAGACAGCAGCTATACATATCTTAACGCATCAAGTAATAGCGCATGGGGAGTAAAGGCTGTTGAGAACAATCTTAAAAGTATAAGTGTAGAGAGCGTTGATATTGCTAATGTTGGCGACTCATCAAAGAGCGCAGAGGATATCAAGAAGATCGTAACAGATACATTTACATATCCGGGTCAGGCCACACAGTTTGTCAAGAACAATGATGGCACATACAGTACCGGAAGCTGCAAGATTCCTGCTGAGGCAAAGTATACAGTAAATCTTAAGGCTGAAGATGTTGTGGGTAACATATGCAGGCTGTCTATGAGATTTTATTATGACAAGACATCAGCCAATATATCCGGTTTTTCTGTTAAGCCGATGTCTGACGATACAAAATACGAGGATTATAAGTCCTTCTCAAATGGAGCAATCCAGTTGTCATTCAGTGCAAATGATGATGTCAGTGGAGTAGGAAAGGTTGTCATTGATTTTGAATCGGCAGATAAAAAGAACAGTGACACAATGGATGCTGAGGTATGGACATGTGGATCAGGAGAGAAGCTTACTAAGGCGTTTACCAAGCTTATAGACAAGAACTTTAAGGGTAAAATAAACATAACTGTATATGATGTTGCAGGCAATAAGGCATATCAGAGCAAAGAGGATGTGACAAAGTATTTTGGTGTAGTCAGAGAGGACAGTAATCTTCATGAGAGAACGTCGTCTGTGGATATCACTGAGAACAGTTCAATTGCAACAAAATATGGTAACGTATATTATTATGGCAAGGATGAGAATGTAAGCCTGTCAATAAAGGCAAATGATGATTTCTCGGGAATAAAGAATGTTGTGCTTAAGGACAATGGAAACGTTCAGACTCTATGTGATAATACTGATAAAACATCCATTAAGACAAAGTTCAGTGGATCATATACGATAGGTTCCGCAGAAGAAAACGAGGGAGAGCACCGTGTGATGGCAACGCTCACTGATAATGCGGGAAACGTAATTACATCTGGTGTATATCGCAGATATGTGATTGATACCATAGCTCCAGTTATAAGCTGTACATATGATTCAAATAATGACTCAAACTTCTACAACAGGGCAAGAACGGCACATATCAGAATTGATGAAGTGAATTTTGATCCTGAAAAGGTTACTGTGTCAGTGTCTAAGAAAGGTGTTGTGACTAAGCTTAAGAATAACTTCAGTAAGGATGGTAATACATACGTGATGGACTATGTATTCTCAGACGATGCAGATTATATTCTTACAGTTACATGTCGAGATAAGGCTGATAATAAGGCAAATGATTATTCGTCAGGAAAGTTCACAGTGGATGCGACAGCACCTGTATTGGAGGTTTCGTACGATAATAACAGTGCTCAGAATGGCACATATTACAATGCATCCAGAACGGCTACAATAAGGGTTGAGGAGCATAACTTTGATGCTTCACGAGTTAATATAGCTGTAACATCGGAGGATGGAACATCCGCAGCTCCGGGAGCAAGTGGATTTACATCAAATGGTGATACGCACGTTGCGACAGTCAATTTCTCTGCAGATGGAAAGTTCCGTATAAGGGTAAGCGCAACAGACAGTGCGGGAAATACTGCATCAAATACAGTTGATGATTCATTTACCATTGATATGACTGCTCCTGAGATTAGCATATCGCAGGTAGAAAAGGATGGAGTATACACAGATGAGGTATCGCCGGTTATATCTGTAACGGATACAAACTATAACAAGGATGGCATATCAATAAGTGTGACCGGCACAAGAGGCGAAGCTGGCAGTGATGATGTGGCATACAGCGCCGAGACGGTTTCAAATGGTGAGAAATATTCATATTCTAACTTTAAACAGAGCGAGAATGTTGATGACAATTATACTCTGGTTGTGACTGCTAAGGATATGGCTGGAAATGAAACAAGTCAGGAAATAGGATTTAAGGTAGATAGATTTGGATCTTATTTCGTACTTGGAAAGGCTGCAAAGGCAAGCGTCGACAGATATTATACGAATCTGAGCGATGGTGACATAGTTATAGATGAGTATAATGTTGCCGGTTTTGCGGATTCTGATGTGTACTATACAGTTGGCGACAAGGTAGTAAACCTTGAGAGCAATGAGTATACAGTCAAGGAAGACAAGCCGTCAAATGGATGGAACAAGCGTTCATTTACAATTCCTGCTGATACCTTCAAGGACGAGGGTGTGTACAGTATAGTTATCCATACCAAGGATGCAGCGGGAAAAGAAACAGATAATGAAGTAAAGAATGCTGCGGTTAAGTTCTGTATAGATAGAACAGCACCGGAGTATCATGTAGCTGGTGTTGAAAATGGTGCTGTGTATGAGAATACGGATTCTGTAAGTGCATCGGTTTCATTCCATGATAATCTTGCGCTGGGATATGCGGACATCACGGTTGACGGAGTCAAGACGAGATATAAAGCTAAGGACATTGAAAAGCTCGGCGGAGAGGTTAAGCTTGACGATATAAAGGCATCTGCAAAGAAGCACACAATAGTTGTGGAATGTTTTGATGCAGCAGGTAATGGCGCATCGGATAATGGTTCAGAAATAACATTTACTGTATCGAGTAATGCTATTCAGACGGCTATGGCTGAGGCTGGCAGCATCTCATGGATCATTATACTGATCATAGTTATTGTGGTATTGATTATTGCGGGAATAGTTATATTCCTTGTAAGAAAGAAAAAGAAGGATAATAACTAAGTTATTGGTATGGGCAAAGGGGATAGCCACATCTCCTTTGCCCATTATATATAAAAAAACTCATTAAGCATCATTTTCCCCAAAAATATGTTGACTAATAACTCTCAATGATATAGAGTAATGGTTGCATTTATAGATATTAGAAAAACGCTCTTATTCAGAATGGTGGAGTCAGAAGGGACGAAGAAGCCATGGCAACCCCGATGTCAGATTCGGAAGGTGCCGACCTGAGCGACGCAGATATGTAGGTGATACAAGATCTGTGCTCGAACAATGAGAGGCTTGACAGACACGATCAAACCGCTCATACGAAGCGGTTTTTCTTATGTACAAAAAGGAAAGGAAGTAGTATGGAAAGAAGATTATTTACATCGGAATCAGTAACAGAAGGACATCCTGACAAAATCTGTGACCAGATATCAGATGCAGTGCTTGACGCGCTGATGGAGCAGGATCCAATGAGCCGTGTGGCATGTGAGACATCCATCACGACAGGTCTTGTGCTTGTCATGGGAGAGATCACAACCAACGCTTATGTGGATATTCAGAAGATCGTTCGTGAGACGATCAGAGAGATCGGATACGACAGAGCAAAGTACGGATTTGACTGCGATACATGCGGCGTTATCACAGCCATAGACGAGCAGTCATCAGATATTGCCATGGGAGTTGACAAGGCACTCGAGGCAAAGGAGCATCTCATGAGCGAGGATGATATCGAGGCGATCGGTGCCGGAGATCAGGGTATGATGTTCGGATTTGCAACAAATGAGACACCTGAGTACATGCCATATCCAATAGCACTTGCCCACAAGCTTGCAAGAAAGCTCACAGAGGTAAGAAAGAACGGAACACTCCCATACTTAAGACCGGACGGTAAGACACAGGTAACAGTTGAGTACGATGAGAATGACAAGCCTGTAAGACTTGATGCAGTCGTTCTCTCAACACAGCACGGAGAGGAAGTCAGCCAGGAGCAGATCCACGCTGACGTTAAGAAGTATATATTCGACGAGGTTCTTCCACAGGAGCTCATCGATGAGAATACCAAGTTCTTCATCAATCCAACAGGAAGATTCGTAATAGGTGGACCAAATGGTGACAGTGGTCTCACAGGACGTAAGATCATCGTTGACACATACGGCGGATATGCCCGTCACGGCGGCGGAGCCTTCTCAGGCAAGGATTGTACCAAGGTAGACCGTTCAGCGGCTTATGCGGCCCGCTACGTGGCTAAAAACATAGTTGCAGCAGGTCTGGCTGACAAGTGTGAGATACAGCTCTCATACGCTATCGGTGTTGCAAGACCTACATCCATCATGGTAGACACATTTGGCACAGGAAAGCTTTCAGATGAGAAGCTTGTTGAGATCATTAGAGAGCACTTTGACTTAAGACCAGCAGGTATCATCAAGATGCTTGACCTCAGAAGACCTATCTACAAGCAGACAGCAGCTTACGGACACTTCGGAAGAACAGATCTTGATCTCCCATGGGAGAAGCTGGACAAGGTGGATGTGCTGAAAGCATACTTATAAGCAGATTAAAAAAATTCAGACAAATATAAAAGCACATGTATCAGATTGAAACTGATACATGTGCTTTTTGTATATCACGTTATTCCGTGAGTATTAATCTTTGTATTTCTTTGCGGATTCAAGTGCCGCATCTATCTCGTCGAGGGATGCCTGGATCTTGCTCTCCGTATCCTCTTTGACGTCAAATGCTGAATCTATAGGCTCGCTGTCATCGGCGACATCCTCAAATGCAGTGTCGTCATAGTCGTCAGTGTGGATGACATCGTCCTCATCAGGAGATACCTGATTGTCGTAATCGGAGTCTGCGTAACTCTCGTGGATAACCTCGTCGTCCCCAGGGAAGAGCGCCTTGTTGTTGATGGTGGGCACCTCGCTATTGTCGTGGTGAGGCATTCTGACGTGTTCAGCGGCTTTTGCGGAAGGCTCGGCAGCTTCTGATGTTTCATTTGCTGTGCTTTCCTTCTCCTCGTTGTCCTTCTTCAGCTTGTCTATCTGAGCCTCGTAATCAGCGATGAGACCCTTGAGTGAGACAGCAAGGATGATGATGACAACGACCAGTATCACAAGAACTATGATGGCTATGAGCATTATTACGAACTTGTGCTTGTCTATGAAGCTGGACAGCGAATCCGTCTCCTCGATGAGATCCGTTGCGTCAAGGAAAGTTCCTTCATTTGGATTGAAGAAATACCAGCCCTGGTGTCCGTCGTTTGTTGCTGCGTAGAGGAGAACGGTGTTGGAACTGCTTCCCTTCATATAAGCTCTGATGTCCGTGTCGTTCAGGTTGATCTTCACTGGAAGATATCCGGTTGGCACTGAGACTGAATTAGGCTTTGGAATGATGTTATAAGTGTTGTTGTTTGAGTGAACGCTTACAAGGGTATCTGCAGGTGCGGATGCGTTCTGATCTGCCTCTGTGAGTGTTCCTACCTCATCCTCAGTAACAACAGGCTTGGTCTCGCTGTCGATCAATGCAAGAGGTGTTGCAGGCTCGGCTTCTGAACCGGTATCGCTGACAGTAGATGAAGCTGCTTCGGTGGAAGCGGCGGCTGACTTGTCGCTGATGGTTACCGAGTTGTATGACGGTGTCATGTCTATCGACTCTTCTGTGTCGGAGATGACCTCAACTGCTGATGTCTCTATGCTGGCAGTTCCGCTCGCAATGGCGGTAAATGTAAATGTTGCTGTCATTGCATCTCCAGGCTTTACATTTGCCTGGGAGTAGCTTACGGTGCCCTCAGATTCCACGGTGCCGCCGCTCACAGCCTTGAGCAATGTGGAATCATATGTGATATTGTAGCTGTAGCTTGATAAAGCCTGATCGGCTGCGTTTATACTTACCTTGATCTCCACGGTATCGCCAACAACGACCGTGGTGGATGGAACCTCAACACTAAATGCGACTGTAGCGGCATAAGTGGTATGAAGCATGAAAAGCATCATAGTCAACACACATGCAACTTCTGTCATAAACGTTCTAAAGCTAAATCTTGTAGTCCTCATAATATTCATATACGGTTATCCACCGAGTCCTCCTTATCCTCTGTTAATTATTATGGTGTAAGTACGTGTAGCTTTACTCTGGGATTTACATACTATCTTAAATGTATTCTTTCCTGATTTCAGGGTTTTTGTTCCCGTTCCGCTCACTGTGGAGTAGCTGCTTACAGGTGAAGCGTTTATTGTCGCACTTGATACAGATGAGCGCACATTTACCGTGTACTGTGTAGTGCTGTTTATTGCAAATGTAGGTGACAGCTTCTGGCCGCTTACAGAGAGTGTTTTCAGGTAGTTGTTCTGGTTGCCCGGATTAGCCGCAGGCATCTTCATTGCTGTGCTTGGCATATTCTTGTAAACAGGTATGGCAAATGTTATGGCTTTGTTGAGTGCTCCTGAAGACTTGTAGGCATCATATACCTTCCATGCCTCTGTTGTAGGGGCCTGTACATTTCCCATGTACTGATGCCAGTACAGGCAGTCTGTGTAGGTTACGTTGAACTTCTGAGTATACAGAGTGTTCTGACCCTTGTTGATGTAGGACTCTCCGATATACATCGCACCGCCGATTATTGATTTGGCAGGTGTTGTCCATGGCCTGTTGTACGATGTGCCCGATGAAGCCCATCTCAGACCGTTTGTTATAGCGTTGCCTGATGCACTCTCAAATGCACCGATATTGTAGAAGTTATATATGCCGGGATATGTGGCATTCTTACCGTTTGTTCCCGAGGTTATCGAGCCTCCGACCTCCTGCTTGATACGTGAAGCAATGTGGTAAGGGCTGACGCCGGATTTCTGTGCTGCGGTGATTATCATGGATGAATATGTGGTGGTCGAACCGGTTGGGTGCGCATTGTGCATAAACGAACCAGATAATATAGCCTCAACTCCTGACTTTGTCTGTGATGAGTCGTATGACAGCTTTTCAAATGCGAACATGGAGCTTGCGGATGACATATATGTTCTCGGATCGAGGTAATACTTTACAAGATCGTCCGAGGCTGCAAACCATGTTGAACCATCATATGATGAGTAGGAGTCTGTCTTGTAGTTGTATCCAACGGTCTGTGATCTCCAGCCGTAGTTAGGACTGGAAGATGTACAGTTTACAAGGTTGTTGACACGTCCCTGTACGTTGACCTCGTTCTTGACCACGTCGTTCCAGTTAAGGTTGGTGTGTACCGCCTTGAATATCCAGTTTGGATGCTCCGCATGGAGCTTTCTGAGAAGCACCTTGTAGCTCTCAGGGAAGTTCTGGGCGGATAACTGCTTTTCAAATGCTGCATCCGATGTCTGGTTACCGTCAGGTTCCTTGTATGTTCCCATTGTGATGAGCGATGAGGAGATAAATCCTGTATACTTCTTGCTGCTGTATGTGAGGTTGACCTTGTACCATGACTTGTTGGATGTATCAGTCACGGAGAGTGCCTGTCCCTTCATGAGCATGATCGCGCTTCCGTTGTAGGTTATAGGTGTACCCGCTGCCGTCTTGCGGAAGTATACATAGTCTTCATTCACATAACCGCTCTTGGCTGCCTGAGCCGCTGTGGTAGGCTGCTGCGTAGTAGCCTTGGTCGTGGCCTTTGTTGTGGCTGAAGTGGAGTCGATCACGATGAACTTGGAATATACATAACCGGTGTAGCGCTTCTTCTTATATGTAAGCTTGACCTTGTACCATGTCTTGTTGGAAGTGCTCAGTACGGTCATCTTCTGACCCTTCCTGAGGAGTATGGCCGAGCCGTTATATTTTATAGGCGTGCCGTTTGGTGATTTGCGGAAATACACGTAGTCAGACGTGAGAGTTCCCGTGGTCGCGGCTTCTGCGTGATTGTTTCCCACATACAGTCCGGTCACCGCGATGCAGACGACCGCCCAAATAAGCATTACGATAGAAATAGTAGTCCGGGTTCGTTTATTATTGATATCCATAGTAACCTCCATTTTTCATAAAACAAATCTATATATAAAATAGTATTTATGACAAAATTACATCAGTCTAAGTTTACCATAATTATTGCAAATGAGCACCATTTTTGTGAAAAAAGTTATAAAAAAGTAATAAAATTGCAACAAAAAAGCTTTTGCCGGTCAGACAAGTGCTGACCGGCAAAAGCTTTTCGCCTTATGTCGTATATATTAACCTACTTTGAGCTTGAATTTCTGAATCTCTTTGTCCGTCTCTACCTTCTCGATTAGAGCACCAAGTCCGCGAAGCTTTTCGTCGAACTTCTCGTAGCCTCTCTGGATATACTTGATATCACATACAGTAGAGAAGTCGTTGGCCACAAGTGCCGCAATTACAAGTGCTGCGCCTGCTCTCAGGTCAGGTGCTGCAACATTTGCACCGGTGAATGTCTCCACACCATCGAGAATAGCGGTGTTGCCCTCGACTCTGATGTGTGCGCCCATTCTTGAAAGCTCTGCGACATACTTGAATCTGTTCTCAAATATGCTCTCGGTGACGATGCTTGTTCCGTTGGACAGTGCAAGTGTAACCGCCATCTGTGGCTGCATATCTGTCGGGAATCCCGGATATGGCAGAGTCTTGATGTTGGTAGCCTTGAGTCTCTTGTTGCACATTACTCTCACTGAATCATCGTACTCGATGACAGTGGCACCTATATCTGTAAGCTTTGAGGTTATAGCCTCAAGATGCTTAGGAATTACGTTCTTGATGAGGACGTTGCCTCTGGTGGCTGCTGCTGCAACCATGAAGGTTCCTGCCTCGATCTGGTCCGGAATGATGGAATATGTAGTTCCGTGAAGTGACTTTACGCCACGGATACGGATGACATCAGTTCCGGCACCCTTGATGTTAGCACCCATACTGTTGAGGAAATTGGCAACATCAACGATATGTGGCTCCTTGGCTGCGTTCTCTATGGTAGTCTTGCCGTTTGCCATTACGGCGGCCATCATGACATTGATGGTGGCACCTACTGAGATCACATCCATGTAAATGTGGCTTCCGATCAGCTCATCAGCCTCAACGGATATCATACCGTTTGCTATATCAACGTGGGCTCCAAGTGCTTCAAAACCTTTTATGTGCAGATCTATCGGACGGGCTCCGATGTCGCATCCGCCTGGAAGAGCGACCTGTGAATGGTTATATTTGCCAAGCAGTGCGCCGAGCAGATAGTAGGATGCTCTGATCTTTCTGATATATTCGTCGTCGACACAGAGATTGGTATTCGGATTGATGGTTCCACCACATATAGCAACCGTGTGCTCGTCTATGTAACGGACCCTTGCGCCGATACCCTGAATGGCCTGAAGAAGGACTCTTGTATCTCTGACGTTCGGTACGTTTTCTATTGTGACTTCCTGGTCGGTCATGACTGCAGCGGCAAGTATTCCAAGTGCGGCATTCTTAGCACCCGCAATGGTAACTTCGCCCTCCAGAGGACGACCTCCCTTGATAACATACTGTTCCATATTTCACCTCTTAGATAATTCTCGGATTATCGCAACTTTATAGATTATAGCACATAAAACTGAAAAGTAAACAGTTACTTGTCTGCTTCACAGTATATACATCTGTAAATTCGCTTTTCTCTGTCTGTGAGTTTGAATATATGGGTTATTCCCTGCTCTGTGGTCGTAATGCATCTTGGATTGGTACATTTCTTTATTCCAACCAGTCTCTCAGGCAGTTCGATCTTACGTTTTTCAACGAGCTTGCCGTCCTTGATGATGTTGACGGATATATCCGGGTCGATATACCCCAGAACATCAAGGTTTATGTCGATATCCTGATCTATCTTAAGAATGTCCTTTCTTCCCATCTTCTCGCTTTTAACATTCTTGATTATAGCAACGGAGCAATCCAGCTTATCAAGATGAAGATCGTTGTATATCTGCAGGGCTTTGCCTGCTGTTATATGGTCAAGTACAATACCATTCTGAATACTGTCAATATTCATGATCATTCCTCCTATGCCTTAAAATCCTTGTCGAGTCCGAGAAGGTCCATGATGAGTGCCATTCGGACATATTTGCCGTTGAGTGCTTGTCGGAAATAACATGCTCTCGGATCGTCATCCACCTCAACAGATATCTCATTTACACGAGGAAGCGGGTGAAGGATCGACAGGTCAGGCCTAGCGAGAGCCAGCTTTGACTTGTCAAGAATATAGGTATCTTTCAGTCTTATGTAGTCCGCCTCGTTGAAGAAACGTTCTTTCTGGACTCTTGTCATATAGAGAACGTCCAGAGATCCGATAGCATCCTCAAGAGAGGAAATCTCCTCATATGGTATATTATTCTTTTCGATGACTTCTGTTCTTATATAATCAGGTAATTTTAATTCATCCGGTGATATGAGAATAAATTTTATGCCTTCGTATCGTGACATGGCCTTTATAAGTGAATGAACCGTACGACCAAACATAAGATCTCCGCAGAAACCTATGGTCATATTGTTTAGTCTGCCCTTCTCTCTCTTTATTGTGAGAAGGTCGGCCAATGTCTGCGTAGGGTGATTGTGACCGCCGTCACCAGCATTAATAATAGGAACATCTGATTTCATGGAAGCCAGCATCGGGGCACCCTCTTTATAATGTCTCATAGCTATAATATCGGCATAACAGCTGACGATCTTGACGGTATCGCCCACACTCTCACCTTTTGTTGAAGATGAGGAGCTCGCAGATGAAAATCCGAGAACGTTTCCGCCAAGTTCCATCATGGCAGCCTCGAAGCTAAGTCTTGTGCGTGTGCTTGGTTCAAAGAACAGAGTTGCAAGCTTCTTGCCCTTACACACCTCGCTGTATTTCTCTTTATTGTCGATGATGTCCTGTGCCAGCACGAGAAGGTGGTCAACCTCCTCAACTGACAGATCCATCGGGTCTATTAAATGTCTCATTTGACATAATCCTCCTTAGATGATCGGGTAAATATTATCATGAATTGAGAAGTGTATACATAACAGCCTTCTCAGCGTGACGTCTGTTCTCAGCCTCATCGAGAATGTGGTTAAGGTTCTTGTCGATAACGCCCTGTGAGATCTCAAATCCCTGGTGCATAGGCATGTCGTGGAATACTATAGCCTTGCTTCCCTCTGTGAACTCCTCGTTGAGCTGGTAAGGCATCATCTTTGCGAGAGTCTCCTCCTTCTGCTGCTTGTATGCAGGGTTGTTGAAGAACTCCATGTCTACCCATGTATCTGTGTAGAGGATATCCATGTCCTTGGCGTACTTCTTGGCCTCCTCCATGCTCATGGTAGGATCGAGCTCAACATAGTGACCTGTAGCCTTTGCTGCCTCAAAGAAGTCATCGCCGCATACGGTGTTGTTCACAAGTGGCGTGAGTCCGTAGATAGTTCCCTTCTTCATCTTTGCAAAGAACTCAACAAGTGAGTTAAATACGTTGTTCTTGGCACCAATGTACATAAGTTTTACATCGAGGCTGCCAAACTTCTCTATGATAGTGAGGGCATCTGCCAGAATCTGGCATGGATGATAAGAACTGTCACATCCGTTGATAAATGGAACAGTAACATTGTCACCGAACAGCTCAACAGTCTCGTTCTTTACAAGACGAGCCATGATGATATCTACATTTCTGCATACATACTTAATCTCTGATACAGGCTCACCGAGTGTAAAGTTGGAATCCTTCCAGAGCTGGTTGTAATATGTACCGCCGAGCTCAGTTATACCTGTTGTAAATGAAAGGAATGTTCTTGTGGAAGTTTTCTCAAAAAGAGTGTAGAGCTTCTTGCCATCAAGAGCATGAGCGTACTTCTCAGGGTTCTTCTTCATATCAAGTGCCAGATTGAGAATATCCATCAGCTCACCAGCTGTGAAATTCTTGAAGTTAAGCATGTTTTTCATAACAAATGTCCTCTTTTCTCTATAATTATAAATTACTTGCAATACGGACAAACATAATCTATGGATCCTGGCAATATATTTAGGATACGGGTGTTGATATATGTCTGCCTGAAATTTTATTATATAGCACATGGTTTCAAAAGTAAAACAGTTTACGACATCACATAAATTATGAATGTAAATATTTGAAGATTTATGCCTGATTATAAAAAAAATATAGATAATAAAGCAAAAAACAGCTTAATTTTTTGATTTTTATTGACAAAGATGTGCATATATGGTTTTATTATTTTATAAAATTTTTATAAAAAATTTATAATTAAATCAAAGGGAGGACATTTTATGATCAAGCAGAGAAACATTGCTTTGTGCATAGTATTTTCAATCATTACATTTGGAATATATGCACTGTATTGGTTCGTTTGCCTTACAAATGATGCTAATCAGGAATCTGGACAGACAGATGCAACAAGCGGTGGGGTAGCATTGTTGCTTACTATCGTTACATGTAATATCTATGGATGGTTCTGGGCATACAAGATGGGCGAGAAGATTGATGCCATAAAGACAAAGAATGGTCAGCCAGCAGGAAACTCAAGCATACTTTTCCTTCTGCTCCAGTTATGCGGACTTGGAATCGTATCATATGCTATTATGCAGGATACCATCAATAAAAATGCGTAATGAATCAAATTGCATACAAATATACATTGAAAAATGTATAGATGCAGTTGCATACAGACAAAATGTATGAGAAAATAGTCCCGTAGGCTGAGTTGTGTCTGCGGGGCTATTCTATTATTTTTATTGCAGTTATGTAGTGGTTATATAGGAACAGTATAATTGCAGTCATACACAAGTCATACATATGTAATTAAGGATCTAAATTTAAGGAGGATTATCAATTATGATCAAACAGAGGAATATTGGAATATGTATTCTGCTTTCAATTGTGACATGCGGAATATATGGATTGTATTGGTTTGTTGTGCTGACAGACGATATCAATCAGGAGTCAGGAGAGACAGATGCAACAAGTGGTGGAATGTCGCTTTTGCTCACTATCGTTACATGTAACATCTATGGATGGTTCTGGGCATATAAGATGGGTGAGAAAGTTGATATCATAAAGAATAAGAACGGTGTACCATCAAGCAACTCAGGCATCTTATACGTCCTTCTTCAGGTATTTGGACTTGGAATTATTGCATATGCGCTTATGCAGGACACTGCAAACAAATATGCAGAGGCTATACCTCAGATGAATACAGGATATGGTCAGCAGACCTACAGTCAGCAGCCATATGGTCAGCAGGGATATGGTCAGAATACATACAACCAGCAGGGATATGGTCAGCAGCCATACAGCCAGCAGGGATATGATCAGAACGCATATAACCAGCAGGCATACGGACAGCAGCCATACAGCCAGCAGGGATATGATCAGAACGCATATAATCAGCAGGCATACGGACAGCAGCCATACAGCCAGCAGGGATATGATCAGAATGCATACAATCAGCAGGGATATGGTCAGCAGGCCGGTTTAGACCAGAATACATTTGGCCAGCAGTCAGATCAGAATATTAACACATCAGCAGATGCTTCAGGCAGTGATAACAGCCAGCAGTAGTCGGCGGAGACAAAGAAATACAGAGCATGGATCAGATACAGAAATCAAGAAGAAATGCGATAATTAAAAGGGATGCCATCCTCGTGGGGATAGGCATCCTCTATTATATATTCATAAGAGTGACAGGACTTGCCATACCATGTATATTCAGAAAGATAACCGGATTTTTATGCCCAGGATGCGGGATAACACGGGCTATCCTTGCGGCCGTAAGGCTGGATCTTGCAAAGGCATTTGCTTATAATCAATTTATGTTTATAGCTCTTCCGGCGTTGGCATACATAATTGTAAAAAACGATTATGTATTCGTAAGATATGGAAACAGAAAATTATCGCGATTTGACAATATACTTATATTTATATGTATTGCCGGGGCGGTGATGTTTGCCGTTCTCAGGAATGTGATGCGCTTTTGAGAGAGAGACGATGACAAGTTTATTGGCAGCGTTATAGAATGACCATCGTAACAGACTTATTTAATATCCCATCTTCTTGACAATAAATAATAAAAGGGCATATAATTTACAATTACCGAGGAGTTTTTCGGTAAAGTTGCACAAGCATTTCATTTGTGCTTGTAGTATTTTTTCAGGGAGGGTTTTTGAAATGGCAAAAAAACCGTATTATATTACAACCGCCATTGCATATGCATCAGGTAAACCTCATATAGGCAACACCTACGAGATCGTGTTGGCTGACAGCATTGCAAGGTATAAGAGATTCGCAGGTTATGATGTAAGATTCATGACAGGAACAGATGAGCATGGACAGAAGATTGAGAACAAAGCTTTCGAGAACATGCAGACACCAAAGGAATTCGTGGATGAGACATCCGGTGAGATCAAGAGGATTTGGGACCTCATGAACACATCATATGACAAATTTATCCGTACAACAGACGATTATCATGAGAAACAGGTACAGAAGATATTTAAGAAACTGTACGATCAGGGTGACATATATAAAGGACACTATGTAGGAAAGTACTGTACACCATGTGAGTCGTTCTTCACAGACGGTCAGCTTATAGACGGCAAATGTCCGGATTGCGGAAGACCTGTTCAGGAGGCAAAGGAGGAGGCATACTTCTTCAAGATGAGCAAATACCAGGACAAGCTCATGAAACATATTGAGCAGCATCCTGAGTTTATACAGCCTGAGTCGAGACGTAATGAGATGGTTAACAACTTTTTAAAGCCTGGACTTCAGGATCTGTGTGTTTCAAGAACATCATTCAAGTGGGGAATCCCCGTGGACTTTGATCCAAAACATGTTGTATATGTATGGGTTGATGCGCTTTCAAACTACATAACCGGACTTGGATATGACGTAGATGGAAAGAGCGATGAGAAGTTTTATAAATACTGGCCGGCAGATCTTCACTTGATCGGCAAGGATATCCTGAGATTCCATACCATTTACTGGCCTATCATGCTGATGGCACTCGGACTTCCGCTTCCAAAGCAGGTATTCGGTCATCCTTGGCTTATCCAGAGTGACGGCAAGATGAGTAAGTCGAAGGGCAACGTAATGTACGCTGACGATATGGTCAATATATTTGGCGTGGATGCTGTCAGATTCTTTGTTCTTCACGAGATGCCATTTGAGAATGATGGAGTTATCTCATGGGAGCTCATGGTTGAGAGACTCAACTCAGAGCTTGCAAATACACTTGGAAATCTGGTCAATAGAACCATATCGATGTCAAACAAGTATTTCGGTGGCATTGTGACAAATACCAACGTCACAGAGCCTGTCGATGAGGATCTTAAGAAGGTCGTTATGGACTGCAGATACAAGGTTGCAGAGTGCATGGATAAGCTCAAGGTTGCAGATGCGATCACAGAGATATTTGCACTGTTCAAGAGATGCAACAAGTACATAGATGAGACAATGCCTTGGGCACTCGCAAAGGAGGAGGACAAGAAGGACAGACTGAACACAGTTCTGTACAACCTTGTCGAGAGCATCGTTATAGGTGCAACACTCCTTGAGCCATATATGCCTGAGACAACTGAGAAGATCATGGCACAGCTCAATACCGAGAAGAGAAAGGTCACAGAGCTTGGAAAGTTTGGTCTGTACAAGTCAGGAACAAAGGTAACAGAGCAGCCTGAGATCCTATTCGCACGTCTTGACGTGAAGGAAGTTATGGCTAAGGTTGCCGAGTTCGCTCCAGTGGAGAAGGAGTCCATGTACGAGCAGGCCAAGAAGCAGAAGGAAGAGAAGGAGAATTCTGCTGAGACCAAGAAGATCAAGATCGCAGAGGCAAAGGTTCAGGCACTCAAGGCCAATCCTGATGTAGTTGACAAGCAGGAGATAAGCATTGAGGAGTTCCAGAAGATGCAGCTCATGATCGGCGAGATCGTTTCCTGTGAGGAGGTTCCAAACTCCAGAAAGCTTCTCTGTTCACAGGTAAGCTTTGGCAAGAACAATGTGAAGCAGATTGTGTCCGGAATCAAGGGTACATATTCCGCTGAGGATATGGTTGGCAAGAAGGTTGTGGCTATAGTAAACCTCAAGCCATGCAAGCTTGCCGGAGTCGTATCAGAGGGTATGCTTCTGTGCGCAGAGGATCCTGAGGGTAATCTGTCACTCCTGACCACCGAGAAGGACTTCCCAGGTGGATGCTTTATAAGCTGAGATATAAAATAGTGGATATAATGAGGGAAGCATCACAGGCCGGGCACACGGCCGGGATCCGTGGTGTTTCCCTGTTTTTATTTATAAAGCTGAAGTAAATTTTATGTTACAAAGATTATACGCAGAGGCCTTTCTGCATTGATTTATTAGATGTTTCATGATAGAATTTTGTTAGGTGCACGGACAGGAGGAGTGTGCCTTTGGAAAGATTTAGAAATCTTAGCGCCATGACCCCTGGGCTTTGGCTTTCAGGGATAACGAGGTTGAAGGTTATCGAATATTCGGCGGATGCCTTCACGCAGAGTCTGGATGCGCACATGATATCCAAATATGGGGGTAACTCCAAAACAAAGAATCATGACCGGACACCCATAGCTGTTATGTATGGTGGCTTCACCTTTTTTTAGTGCGCCATATTATAATATTATCAGTATACAGCGTGGTTATAAGCCGAAAGGAGATTAATTTAATATGTGTGGAATCATAGGATATGTAGGAAAGAAACCAGCCAAGGACATTCTTATTGACGGACTGGCAAAGCTCGAGTACAGGGGATATGACAGTGCGGGAATAGCACTGCTTAATGATGATGATACACTGACGATCAAGAAGAAAGCCGGCAGAGTGGAAGACCTCAGGGAGATGTGCAGCGACGACAGTCCTGTGTACAGATCAACCTGTGGAATAGGCCATACGAGATGGGCTACTCACGGCGGAGTTACGGATGTGAATGCACATCCACATAAGTGCGGTGATGTTGCACTTATACATAATGGCATTATAGAGAATTATAATGACATTATCAGGGAATACGGACTGGCTGATAAGCTGGTATCCGAGACGGACACAGAGGTAGTAGCAGCACTTCTGGACACACTGTACGATGGCAATCCCATCGAGACTATCAGAAAGGCTGTTAAGGCTATAGCCGGTTCATTTGCACTCTGCATTATGTTTGCAGACAGACCGGGCAAGATATACGCAGTGAGAAATGTAAGTCCGATGATCGCTTCATACACAGATGAGGGATCGATCATTGCATCAGACCTCACAGCGATAATATCATTTTCAAAGGAATACTTTGTTGTGCCGGAGTATCATATACTGACACTCTCAAGCACAGGCATCAAAGTAGAGGACATGAAGGGGAACATGGTAGAGCCGGAGATGCTCAAGATAACATGGGACATAACGGCAGCTCAGAAGGGTGGATATCCGCACTTTATGCTGAAGGAGATCTATGAGCAGCCAGAGGCACTGAGAAACACGATAACTCCTCGTATAGTGAATGAGCTTCCTGATTTCACTGAGGACGGCATCGATGATGAGGTGTTTAAGAATCTTGAGAACATCACAGTGGTTGCATGCGGAACAGCTATGCACGCCGGAATAGTCGGCAAGGCCATGATTGAGAAGGAGTTAAAGATTCCTGTTAATGTTGAGATAGCATCAGAATTCAGATACAAGGAACCACTCATAAATGAAAAGACTCTCGTAATAGTTACATCACAGTCAGGAGAGACTATTGACACACTCGAGGCACTCAGACTTGCCAAGAGATGTGGATCAAAGGTTCTGTCCATAGTCAATGTAAAGGGATCGACCATCGCCAGAGAGAGCGATTACGTCCTTTATACACATGCCGGTCCTGAGATCGCAGTTGCAAGTACCAAGGCATATTCGGTACAGATGGCTGCAATGTATCTCATTGGATGCAGACTTGGCTATGTCAAGGGTATATACTCTGAGGACAGGGCAAAGAAATTCATCAGACAGCTTCAGGGCGTTATCCCGGTGATAGAGGAGACACTCAAGCAGGCAGATGAAGTAAAGACAGTTGCAAACTATATAAAGATGGCTCCGGATGCATTCTTCATAGGAAGAGGACTGGATTATACACTGTCACTGGAAGGTGCACTGAAGCTGAAAGAGATTTCTTATGTTCACGCTGAGGCTTATGCGGCAGGGGAGTTAAAACATGGAACAATAGCACTCATAACTGAGAACGTTCCGGTCATAGCCTTGGCTACACAGGAATCTGTATACGGAAAGATGATTTCCAATATACGCGAGGTTAAGGCAAGAGGCGCATACGTCATTCTTGTCAGCATGGATGAAGAGTACAATGATAAAGATGTATGTGACAAACACATATCCATACCAAAGCAGGATGGATTGTTCACGGTATTTTCGGCTGCTGTCATCCTGCAGCTTATAGCGTATTACACGTCCGATGCAAAGGGGTTGGACGTAGATAAGCCACGTAATCTGGCAAAGTCAGTTACAGTAGAATAATTGACTCCGGGACTTACATGGATATCGTGCGATAAATATCGGAGGGTTTTATATGAGTGATAAGATGTATTTGTGTGATGAGTACAAATTGTACTTTAAGATTGAAGACGATGTAGAGGTTCTTCACAATGAGGTAGAGCTGTACAATGCTCAGTTTGTGGGCAATAATGCGTTCTGCCATGAGGAATATATAGATGGTCAGAGAGCTCTGACATATTCTATTCCAGCCATGACTACCATGAATCAGTTCCTTGAGAAGAAGATACACAAGGATGAGCTGGTTGATCTGATATTCAGTATTGCAGATCAGCTCATGTATCTCAAGGCGAATGATCTGTCCATTGGAAAGGTTATACTGAATAAGGGATATATGTATATAGACTTCCAGAATATGGCTGTTCAGCTCATATTCCTGCCTATAGATAAGCCTATGGACAGATGTAATATGGAGAAGTTTATAAGGGATCTTATGGGCAATATGAAGTTTGCGAATAAGAAGGCATCCGATGCCGGATATGAGCTTATCAAATACTTTGATCACAATCCTACATTTTATCTGTCAGAATTTTATAAGTTTATAACAGACCTGAAGAATGACAATATAGCACATCCTGAGGATGAGCAGGAGCTTATGAAGTCAGCGGGAGTCAGCCCGGTCAATGTGGCTAAGGTAGAGGTCCCTGAGACTCCTCATGTTACAACTTCTTCATTCAAGCTTGCAAAGGAAGTTAAGGATTTCTCATCAAATGATATTGGATTTGATGACAACGATGACGGTTCGACAACAGTTCTCACAGCCAACAACCGTGGCAAGAGCGGCCCTGTCATCATAAGAACGAGAACAGGCGAGAGGATAAGGATCGACAAGCCGATATTCTGTATCGGTAAGTCTACACAGGGAGTTGACTATCAGGTAACTGACAACAATTCAGTCAGCCGCCGCCATGCTTACATTATCAATGTCAACGGCGTGTACTATCTGAGAGATAACAAGTCGACCAACCACACTTACCTTGGTGGCAAGATCATAAGCAGCGGAACGGATATGATGCTCATAGATGGAATCAGATTCAAGCTTGCGAATGAAGAGTTCACCTTCAAGGAGAAATAAAATAGTATATTATACTGGATAAGGAGACTTGTTTATTATTATAATGAGTCTCCTTATTTTATAATAAATCCCCTGCATAGGTGCGCCGGAGTACATGTGGGTAAAGGGGTAATATAAATAGAATGTGAAAAAAGGGGGAGTATCAAAGATTATGAAAAGAAAAGGAAGCTTATCGGGAAGGACACTGTGTAAAAAAGCAGCAACAGTGGTAATGTGTGCAGTGCTGATGCTGACGGCAGGTATTCAGACGACAGGTATTCAGACTGTTAAGGCCAGTACCCTTGACCAGCAGATAGAAGAGGCTCAGAGTGAGTTGGAACAGGTGAAGAAAGATCAGAGTGAAGTGATGACCGTATATGATCAGGGCTCTATAGGTTTTGTAGACTGGATGCTTGCGAAAAGCAACCTGACAACAAAACAGAAATATGATCTGAATCGGGCCAAGACTGTCCTGCAGGAGGCATGTGAGGAAGATTTCTCCAAGTGGGCGGGAGGAAATAATACAGGTCTTCCGGAATCGAGAAATAACAAGGTTGTTGTTACCGGAGATAAGAAAGACGCCATATCGCTTGAAAACACAAAGGCGACATTTGCGGTATTGAATAAAATTAATTCGTTAAGGGACACAGACGAAAACTATGTCGGGGCAATGAAGAGGAATGCGGCTAAGACTAATTTCTATTTCATGGCGGTGGCACAGTCAGGCGCGGACAGAGGTGCAGGACTCACAAATCATTCACTTCTTCAGGTGTCATGTGAGAATCTGGCGTTTGGATATACTGATCCGGCGGCAGGATGGAACAGTGAGAAGGCATCTTTTAACAAGATAAGGGATGAGCTGGGATATTCATCCATAACTTCGCAGAGTCAGCTTACAGCTGTTGAACAAAAGGCGGATTCGGAGGGAGTCACGGTTGGACATTATACCAATATGTTCTGGGCAGCAGATCAGGTGATGGGAGTCGGATTCACACTCTATGGCAGGTATGGCAATACTTCATGCTTCAATGCAAGCAAGCTTTCAAACTATACTAGCCAATATGAGGTGTACACAATAGCTGAATTTGAGAAGCTGTTTGATGAATATTATGAGACTGTAGATCCGGAGAAGTGGCAGAAAAAGGTGGATGCAGCGCAGGCCAAGCTGGATAAGTTGCTTGGACAGCGGTATGATGCATGCACGGAGCATGTGTATGGTGAAGGTGTGAAAAAAGAGGCCACATGTACAGAGACAGGTGGAACAGTATACACATGCGCTAAATGTGGCTACAAAAAGATAGAGGATAAGGTTCCGGCTCTTGGGCATAGCTTTACAGATGGCGTATGTACGAGATGTAAAGTAACAGGACCAAAGACGATGTACGTGTACTGGAGATTATCGGAAACTGCTTCATCAGCCACATATGATCAGGAGTTCGAAGTAGGAAAGGATATAGAGACATACATATCTTTCTCAACGGCATCAGATAGCAAATCCGATGACAAATTCGTGTTTGATATAGCAGACCCGTCTATTATTTCGTATACCCCTTCGTCTAACTATGCTGGAACATTCCATATGAACAAGATAGGAGAGACAACGGTGACTGTATATCCGGTCGTGAATCCGGATATGAAGAGGGTAATCACTGTGTCGGTAACAGATGTGGGTGGTCATGACTATGTAATAAGTCAGGCAGAACCGGGATCTGGAGAGACAGAAAAAATTTGTTCAAAGTGCGGGACGACAAAAACGGTGACAATCCCGACGGCGATAACACGTACTGTATGGTGGAGTGATAGTAATGGATATTACAAGCCTGCTGATGTGGAAGTAGGTGATGAGATCAATCTGGAAGTAGATTATGCACCAACGAAGGTCGACAACTCTGAGTTTATAGTTACATCATCGGATGAAGGTATTGTAAAAGTGAGTGATCCGGAATCTTCTTATAGAAGATATGATGCTAAGCTTACGGCGGTCGGAACAGGTGATGTAACCATAAGAATAGTTCATAAATATGACAGCTCAATTTGTCAGGAATACACGTTCAATGTGGCAGATCAGGGGGGACATGAGTATGTCATATCAGAGGCAGATGAGGGTGAAAGCCAGACAGTAGAGACGTGTTCAAAGTGCGGATATGAGAAGATCGTGTCACTTCCTACCAGTATCAGATATGTGTATTGGCAGGAGAAGGACAGCGATAACAGGACTACTTCACCAAGTGAGTATGAAATTGGAGCGGAACTGAGTATAAATATAATGGATTGGCCAACGAGAGCGGACATACATGAGTATGCGGTTACATCGTCGGATGAGACTGTTGTAAAGGTGAATGAAGTGTCTAGGACTACGGCATCACTTTCGGCAATCGGCAACGGCGTTGTAACGATTACGATTGCCAGTAAATATAATCCGTGGGTGAAGGCTGAGTATGAACTTGATATAACAGAGATAGGCGGACATTCATACACTGCGGAAATAGTAAATGATGAAACTCTTGCACAGGCTGCGACCTGTACAACTGCTGCGAAATATTATTATTCCTGTGATAACTGTGGAAGAGTGAATCGCAAAAAGACATTTACACACGGGGATAGCCTGGGGCATGATTACGCCCCAAAGTATGAGTGGTCAGCAAATGGCAACACTTGCAAGCTGGTTCTCACCTGTACCAGAGATTCGAGTCATGTGATCAGTGAGCCGATGACTGTAACAAGCAAGATAACGCAGGCATCCTGCGAGAACGATGGTGCAAAGGTGTGTACAGCAAAATGCACGCTGAATGGCAAGAGTTATCAGAGTACCAAGAAGATAGCCATTGGTGCATTGGGACATAGATGGGATTCAGGCGTGGTTAAGAAAAAAGCTTTGTGTGCAGCAGAAGGTCTGATCAGATACACATGTGAGCGATGCCAAAAGACAAAGGATGAGAAGACAGAGCCACTCGGACATACCCAGGGAAAGGCTGTGTATGAGAATGTAAATCTGGCTACATGTCAGGCTGAAGGCAGCCGAGACAAGGTTATATACTGCACCGTGTGCAAGGCAGAACTCAGCAGGACTGCTGAGATTCTTCCAAAGACAGACCATGATAGAACGCTTGTAGGAGAGAAGAAAGCTACCTGTATGGGCGGCGGATATACAGGAGATGTTGTCTGCAGCATGTGTGGTGAGATTTTTGAAACCGGTACAGCAACAGACCCGGTTGATCACAGCTACACAGCAAAGAAAACAACTGAGCAATATCTGAAGAAGGCAGCAGATTATGATTCCCCGGCAGAGTATTACTATGCATGTGTATACTGTGGAGCAAAGGGTGAGACAAGCTATGTGTATGGCTCAAAGCTCACGCGTAAGAGCATATCGTCAGCAAAGGTTACGCTTAACAAAACAGAATATACATATGATGGTAATTCGAAGAATCCGGCTGTAACAGTAAAGCTTGGCAATAAAACGCTGAAAAAGGGTATAGATTATACGGTTTCATACAATAAGAACAAAGCTGCCGGAACAGCAGAGGCTGTAATTACAGGCACTGGCGCATATCAGGGACAGAAGACGATCAATTTTAAGATCAAAAAGGCGCCGAACAGCATAACGCTGAAAAAGCGCAGCTACAGAATAGAGATGTCAACCAGCTCGAAGAGAATATCTATTTCACAGAGCGTGAGCGCACGTGCCGGAAAGCTCAGCTACAGCTCGGATAACAAAGCTGTAAAGGTAGACTCTGCTGGAACAATAACGATCGCAGCCCGGTATATAGGCAAGGCAAACATCACCGTATATGCTGGAGATTCGAATCATGTGAAGGTGAAGAAGATAATACCTGTTACTGTCAGCCCGAAGATACCAGGTATAAGCCAGATAAAGAGCCCATCGGCTGCGTCTGTAAGATTAAAGTGGGGGAAGATAAGCTGCGCAGATGGCTATCAGATCCAGTATTCAACAACATCAAACTTTAAAAAGGGTACATATGCATTCACGGTGTTAAGCGGTGGAAGCAAGACGACTGCGAGTCTTGGAGCAAAGCAGCGGATTAAAGGCGGAAAAACATATTATGTAAGGGTTAGAAGCTTTTCGAACAAGTTTGGCACAAGATGCTACTCAGCATGGAGCAAGACAAAGTCAGTCAGGGTGAGAAAGTAGCCGGAGATAACATATATATAAAGCTCAGCCTGTGTGATGGATTCAGTAGAAATCACACAGGCTGAGCTTTTCTTAATGTATATTCTTAAGACACATTCTTAATGCATATAGTTACTCGGCGGTCTCGCCACCTGAGGAGATATCGCCTTCGTCTGAACTGTCCTCGCTTGAGCTGTCAGAGCTGTCAGAGCCTGAGCTCTGCTGGGAACCCTCTATTGCAAGCATGGATGCATCAACCTGGGACAGCCCCGCCGGGTCAGCACAGTAATATTCACCGTCATCGGTTATCTTCACAGAGACCACAACAGGACTGCGGTAATCCATGTCTGCGGCTTTATTCTGAAGGATATCCGACACGCCCTGGGCAAATTCTTTCTCGTAATCTTCCTTTGTGGTGTTGTTGAAATCGCCGGCGCTGATCTTCTTGTTATAGTCGTCGATATATGCGAACACATCGTCAAATGCCTGATTGAGAATGTCCATAGGATACACGGTCACGTCCACATAGTAGTCGCTTCCGCTCTTATAGGCTCTTGACACCTCATATTTGGCCTTGGAGTAGATGACCTTTGCGGTCTCGTCAAATATAGCATCCACCTCGTCTGTCTCTGCGTTGTTCAGTGAGTAATGATTGATGAGCTGGCCGGCCAGATAATCTATGCTGTCGCTGTACATGGCTGAGGCGTCCTCCTCGGAGCCGTCGTTGTCCTTCACGTATCCGTCAAAGCTTCCTTTGTAGTTGACGTCGAGAACGTTCTGCATGTATGTCTGATAGGTGGTCTTCTTGCGGTGAAGACAGCCTGTGAGTGATGTCATCACGAGGGTTGCCGCGAGACCTAATATGACAAGTTTTGAATGGTGTTTCATCTATATGATCCTCCGTAAAATTTAAATTCAATGAGCAGTTACAATATAGCATAAAAAAAGTGGTTTGTAATCATAAAAGGTAAAAATACTTTGCTTACAGAATTATGTGTGCTATAATTACGGAGTATCTACAATAGGATTAGTTTTTCGGAGGTAAGGTCATGGCAAAACAGGTAGAAGATGTTGTAACTGACGATAGAGTAGAATCACTGAAGACAGTGAAGTTTGGTGGATATGATAAGGCATCCGTTGATTACTATATTGATGAACTTAAGGGAAAGCACAATAAAGAAGTAGAGGAGCTTAAGGCGAACGTCAACAAGCTCAGCGAGGCTGTTCTGAGTCTCAAGACCATGAGAGAGGTCAATATGACAGAGTCTTCCAAGACCATAGAGACTCTCAAGAAGACCAATTCAGAGCAGGAGAGCGAGATAGAGTCACTCAAGGAGCAGATCAATGCATACAAGCAGAGAGAGCTTGAGAATGCAGGAAGATACGAGTCAATATCAAGAACACTTCTTGAGGCCCGTGAGAGCGCAGACGCACTGATCGCACAGACTGAGAAGGAGTGCACAGACAAGAAGAATACTATAACTGCAGAGCTCGAGGCATATGAGACAGATGTCAAGGAGAGATGCACAAAGCTCCAGACAGATACAGAGATACAGTGCCAGCAGATGTATGATCAGACCGAGGCAAAGTGCAACAGCATGAAGGATGAGGCATACTCAGAGGCAGAGAAGACAAGAAATAAATCTCACGCAGATGCAGAGGCTCTGTCGGCAAAGACAGATTACGAGTGCAAGGTTATGAGAGAGGAAGCTCAGAAGGATGCTGCCAATACAAGAAATGCAGCCACAGATGATGCAACCAGACTTCGCAACAATGTGAAGAAGGAGTGCGAGAGCGTAAGCAGATATATGTCAGATCTTCTGTCATCACTGGACAATGTTATTTCTGCATGTGCTTCAACAAAGGATGTTGCCGACAAGGCATTTACCGGACTGAAGAGCGAGGCAACTGCTATGGTTAGTGATGCTGAGGATGCACAGTAGTAATATATGATATATGGTAACATGAAACTTTTCTATGTGATGGGACATAGGAAAGTTTTATGTGCATTAAGGGGTAAATAATATACGGGGTGTATAATAATGGGATAAAACTGCACTTGTGCAGTGGATATATGGAGAGATATTTATGGAGATAAACAGACTTAGTGGTTATTCAGATTTTCTGGGAATAGTTGAATATCCTGCGGTTGTGTTCTGCGAGGATGGTGAAGTCATCAGCATAAACAATGCCGCAGTTAAGATCGTGGGTTCGGATGTTGAATCCATTGCCATGGAGCCGGATAAGTTTATGGTCAGCGATGAGTTCTGGCCGACACTTGACGACAAGAAGGCTATCATATGGCACAGACTTGGACTTATAGTTAACGACAAGGACAGATATGTAGTCAGTGGATTTGTCAACCAGTTTGAATATGGTGGCAAGAAGGCGTATATGGTATTGTTTGAGCTTCGATCAGACGTTACGATAGGAAGCGTGAGTCTTGAGAGGATCATAAACCATATAGGCGTTATAGCTCTGTATCTGTATAAGCCGGAGGGCGTATGGAGAACGAGATACGTATCTAAGAACATATCTGAGTATGGATATACAGATGGCAATTTCTACAGTGGGCTGGTGGGACTCAGCGACCTGCTTCCTAAGAGTGATTATGACCTTCTGATCGGACAGCTCTACAAGGTTCAGAATACCGGAGTGGATGATTTTGAGATGGAGACTAGGATCGTATCAGCTCACAGAGATATAAATAAGATGAGACTTAAGTGTCACATCGTGAGAACCACAGATGGCGACATGGATGGAATAGAGCTCCTGTTCATAAAGGACAAGGAGACCGGATACAATGAGGATCAGGCGGCGTATATATTATCTGCCATGTCTAAGATCAAGAGCTTTGTCATGGTACAGCAGTACGAGAATGGCAGACCGATCTTCAAGTATATAACCCCGAACGCCAAGCAGATGGGAATAAATGTGGATGCCATCAAGCTTGGTGACAGACTCATAGAGGATTATATCCATCCGAAGGACAGAAGCAGGGTTATGGCGAATGTCAGAAACGCCACGAAGCGCGAGGACAAGGACTACGAGGAAGAGTTCAGGATAGTCAACGACAGAGGCGAGGTTATCTGGGTGAAGTCCCAGAGCTCTGTGACACAGGCGGCTGATAACACATACACGGTTGAATATTTTATATCTGATATTACGGACAAGAAGGCTCTTGAGAACAGTGTTGAGCGCGCTAAGAAGGAGTTCGATGACAAGCTCTCATACATTATGAAGACAAATACCCAGTCGGATGAGGAAAGGAATCAGATAGATACCGAGAAGTGGAATCTGATAACGAAGGCGTTCTCTGCACTCACAGGACTTTATACAACTATCATAGATCCTGTGGGCAAGAAGATGGTTGAGCCGGCCGGCCCTCAGAAGCATATGGGTTATTTCTATGATATGTTTGAGAAGCCTCAGTATAAGCAGATATATATGAAGCTCAATGAGGTAGTTCTCAGGAACAATGTTCCGGTTATGATGGAAATGGACGATGACATCACGGGAAGTATGATCTGTGGTGCACCGATCATGATAGATGGCAAGCATGTGGCAACATGGATATGCTGCTCATATGATGACGAGGATGCGAAGAAAATGGAGAGCGTATACAAGGTGCAGTGGCAGCTTGGACGCATTTTCTCCGAATACGCATTCAGCTCTCAGATCCTGGCAAAGGAGGCGATCCGTGCCAAGTCAGAGGAGGTCATAATGGAGAACAAGCTGCAGTGGCAGAAGATTCTGCTTGATGCCCTGAACACTTCAGATAAGAGCTCCCAGCAGGTTATCAATGACGTGATAGCACAGGTGGGCGAGGTCTTAAATGCTGACGTGGCAGCCCTGTATGTGAAGGACAAGCAGGGAGATCTGGATTGCCAGTATATCTGGTCCAAGAATCAGAGCATGTCTGCGGAGGAGTATGTGACAGAGTGGCAGCGCGCCAACATGAAGTTCAGATCATGGCAGAATGGTCAGGGCTCGGGCAAGCTGGTGGACAAGGGATACCTTGTGATAGATGCAAAGCATATGGATGAAGCAGCTAAGAAGATCATGTCAGCGGGTCCTGTTAAGAGCTTTACCGCAGTTCCTGTGTATGTCAATGGCAATTATGGAGCGGTATTTGTGCTGGCGAATACCTCTATCAACAAATTGTGGACCACAGAAGAGATTGAATTTGTAAAGCAGACAGGTGATGTACTCAGAAGTGCCCTTGAGAAGATAGAGAGCGATGACAGCGTTAAACGTATAAACAGTGTTCTCCTCGATACATATAACTATATGGATGAGGGTATATTTATTAGAGAAGTTGATACTGGAAGAGTGCTGTTCTCGAACAGGACTCTGAACGATATGCTTGGATATGATTTTACAGACAAGGACAGTAAGCTCCTTATAGAGAATCTCAGAGATAAGTACAAGCTCATGGGAGGTCCGGATCAGCATCTGGCTACGGACAGCAAGGAGGTCAACTGGAGAAGCTATATAAGAAGTCTCGACAAGATCATGGATTTGACTGAAGTTAGCATGAAATGGCTTGACGGCAGCAATGCATCTCTTGTAATATTAAGGGACGTGAACGAATAGAAGGGAGACTTGTGATGGCAAGCGCAGATATTGGTATAGATTTAGGTACAGCCAGTATACTGGTGTATGTGAAAGGCAAAGGAGTCGTACTCAAGGAGCCTTCAGTAGTTGCATACGACAGGGATACTAATAAGATAGTGGCTATTGGTGAAGAGGCGAGACTTATGCTTGGAAGAACTCCGGGTAATATAGTGGCCATCAGACCTCTCAGGCAGGGCGTAATCTCTGATTATACGATAACAGAGAAGATGCTCAAGTATTTCATACAGAAGGCTGTCGGAAGGAGTTATTTTGGAAGACGACCTAGGATCAGCGTATGTGTACCTTCTCAGGTTACAGAGGTTGAGAAGAAGGCAGTTGAGGATGCAACTTATGCGGCCGGTGCCAGGGATGTGTCCATAATTGAGGAGCCTGTGGCAGCAGCCATTGGCGCAGGAATAGATATATACAGACCATGTGGTAATATGATAGTTGATATAGGTGGTGGAACTGCCGATATAGCAGTCATCTCTCTCGGAGGTCCTGTTGTCAGTGCATCCATTAAGGTGGCCGGAGATGATTTTGATGAGGCAGTTGTCAGATTCATGAGAAAGAAGCATAACCTTCTCATAGGAGAGAGAACCGCCGAGGAGATCAAGATCAAGATAGGTACATGTTACAGAAGACCTGAGAATATAACGTTGGATATACGAGGCAGAAACCTTGTAACCGGTCTTCCGAAGACTGTTACGGTCACATCGGATGAGACGGAGGAGGCACTTCGTGAGCCTGCGTCCCAGATATGTGAAGCTGTTCATTCAGTTCTGGAGAGAACTCCTCCTGAGCTTGCTGCTGATATTGCAGATCGTGGTATAGTTCTGACCGGTGGTGGTGCGCTGCTCCACGGACTTGAGGAGCTGCTTGAGGAGAAGACAGGAATAACCACCATGACAGCGGAGGATCCACTCAGAGCGGTGGCCATTGGTACAGGAAAGTACATCGAGCTTCTCAGCGAGAAGAACAATTAAGACAGGAGCTGAGGACTCAGTCTTCAGAGGAGAGAAAACTTGGTAAGAGAAGGTTACGTAGAGAAAGTTATATATAAGAATGAAGACAATGGGTACGCCGTCTTCGCCGTTGAGGGCGAGGACGGCGAAGATATTTTTGTGGGGAATCTTCACGGCGTTGCAGAGGGGATCTATGTATCGGCGGAGGGGGATTATGTAGAGCATCCAACTTATGATTTGCAGTTCAAATTCACCTCATGTGAGATCAAGATGCCGGATGATGTGCTCAGTATTGAGAAGTACCTCGGTTCGGGCATCATAAAGGGTGTCGGAGAGGCTCTGGCAAAACGTATAGTGAAGAAGTTCCGTATGGACTCACTCAGGATAATCGAGGAAGAGCCGGAGCGCCTTGCGGAGATACGTGGAATATCAGAGAGGAAGGCCAGAGACATTGCCGTGTCATACAACGAGAAAAAAGAGATGCAGGATGCGCTCATGTTCCTGACCGGTCTCAATATCCCGGTGAACCTCGCTGTAAAGATCTACAATGAATACGGTGACGAAGTGTACGACATAGTGAGGACAAATCCCTATAAGATAGCAGAGGATATAACGGGCGTTGGATTCAGGACAGCGGACGAGATTGCGGACAGACTTGGTATCGGAAGAGATTCGGATTTCAGGGTAAGAGCCGCTATTATGTATGCCCTATCCGGTGCAAATGGACTTGGCCATATGTATATTCCCCAGAAGATGCTGGTAGACAAGACATATTCATTGCTGATGAATGAGTACATGCCATATGATCCGGAGCTTGAGATGTCCATATGCAATCAGATACTTGAGCTCAGCGTTGCCGGCAAGATAATCATAAAGGAGTTGAAGGACGATCCAGATTCAGGGGAGCTCCCAGATGTGAGCCTTGATGATCCGGTGACTGACATAGACATGGATTTGCTGGATACGGAGTCAGAGTCAAACGTGACAAATGCCGTGTATGCAGCACCTAATTATTATATGGAGCTCAATTCGGCAAGACTTCTGTGTGAGCTCAACATAGATTTCTCAAAGGCAAAGCTCAAGATAGACAAGGTTGTTGAGACGGTAGAAAAGTCAGAGAATATGAAGCTGGCTGATGCCCAGAGACTTGCCATAAGAAATGCCGTGGATCACGGCGTTGCGGTCATAACCGGAGGCCCCGGAACCGGAAAGACAACGATCATAAATGTACTTATCAAGATATACGAGAGCTTCAGGATGAAGATAGTTCTCGCTGCGCCTACAGGACGTGCAGCCAAGAGGATAACAGAGGCCACAGGATACGGAGCACAGACCATACACAGAATGCTCGAGCTTACGGGCGGAGTGGAAGGAGAAGAGACTTCTGCGTATACATTTATGCGGAATGAGAGCAATCCACTTGAGGCCGATGTTATCATAATAGATGAGATGTCCATGGTTGACAGCAGCATTTTCTACAGTCTGCTCAAGGCTGTGGCTCCGGGCACAAGACTTGTGCTTGTGGGTGATTCGGATCAGCTTCCGTCAGTTGGCCCGGGAAATGTGCTCAAGGATATCATAGCGTCCGGTGTGTTCAGCGTGTCGGTGCTGGACAGGATATACAGACAGGGCGAGGACAGCGATATCATAGGCAATGCCCACAGGATAAAGGATGGAGAGCATGTGGAGATCAAGAACAAGAGCAGGGATTTCTTCTTTGTTCCAAGGAATGGCTACAATGAGATCGTGGCAGAGCTCAAGGTGCTTCTGACAAAGCAGCTTCCATCATATTTTGGTGTGGATAAATCGGATATACAGGTGCTGACACCTATGCGTAAGTATGATATGGGTGTTGAGAACCTCAACAAGCAGCTTCAGGATGTCCTCAATCCGGAGGGACACGGAAAACCCGAGCATGACCGGGGCGATGTGGTGTTCAGACAGGGCGATAAGGTCATGCAGGTCAAGAACAATTACAAGCAGGAGTGGAAGATACTGGATCCGTCGGGTAGATTTGCCAAGGAGGAAGGAGTCGGAGTGTTCAACGGCGATATTGGATTTGTAAAGGCTGTTGACGACTACGAGCAGAGGATCGTGGTGGAATTTGACGATGGAAGACAGACTGAGTACCCATACAACCAGCTTGAGGAGCTTGAACATGCATTTGCGATAACCATACATAAGTCGCAGGGAAGTGAGTATCCCGTGGTTGTGATCCCGCTTCTCAGATGCCCACCTAAGCTTTTGAACAGAAACCTGCTGTACACGGCGGTGACGAGAGCCAGAAGAAGCGTGGTCATAGTGGGCAATATAGGACTGGTAAATACGATGATAGACAATGAGGATGAACAGAAGAGATACACCTCATTTGCACTGAGACTCAGGGAGATGGAGAGAAGATGAAACGATGCGCAGATAAGTTCGGGTTCGGACGACTGCTCACAGATCTCCTGTATCCCCGCCGGTGTGCGATATGTGACGAGGTGCTTCCGATGGGAGAAGGGCTGATATGCAGAGGGCATAACAGCCTTCCCTATGTGAAGCCTCCGTCATGTATGGTGTGCGGCAAGGAGGTCGACAGTGAAGAGCGGGAGCTCTGTCTGGACTGTGAAAAACATTCAAGAAATTTCGAAAGAGGTTTCCCCGTATTTAATTACATGGAACCCGTCAAAGCCAGTGTTCTGGCGATAAAATACCATAACAAAAAAGAATATTGTGATTTCTACGGAGCTAAGATGGCGGAGAAGGTGCGCCCGTATGTCAGAAGGTATGGAATAGATGCGGTCACCTGTGTACCTTTGCACAGGAAAAAGCAGAGACAGCGCGGCTACAATCAGGCGGCTGCACTGGCGAAGGTTGTCGCTGATGAACTGGGGCTTCCATTCTGTGAGGATATGCTGGTGAGAAGAAAGTACACCACACCGCAGAAGAAACTGGACAACCTGGAGAGGGCAAACAACATAAAGACATCCATGGACATAGGCAGAGTGTACCCGGAGTACAGAAATATCCTGCTTGTGGATGATATATATACAACCGGTGTCACCATAGACGTGTGCGCCGGCCTTCTGAAGAAAGCCGGCGCACGCCATGTATATTATTCATCTGTATGTGTTGGCAAGGGGTGTTAGTCCTCGTCTGTATCGTCAACTATATGGAAGTCCTCGTCGCTCTTCTCTTCCTCCTCCGGCATGTACTCGTTGAAGATGTGTACAAATACCAGTGAGCACAGATAAGCGTGAAGTCCTGCGACACATATGAGCATAAGACCGAGCACGGTGGAGCTGAAATAGCATCCCGCTGCGATCGCTGCCGTTATCGCAACCATGAGAAGTGTCCATGGAAGATTCTTGATGGACATGAGGAATGCGTTCTTGATGGTCGCTTTGACTGTGTTCTCAAACTGCGCCTGAAGTGGGAATACATACAGGACAGTGAACAGGTAGATAAGTGACATGATGGTGAATATGACCAGCATACTCTTGATGTTCCTGCTCACGGCGAACCACATGTCAAATGCACACAGGACACCGGCAAGCAGAGCCAGAACGCCTATCCCTGTAGCCTGTTTGAAATTCTCCCTGAAGCTCTTGAAGAACAGCTTGACCACGCCGCCCTGACCGTTTCTGATGCATTTCATGGTGGTGTAGTAGAGTGCTGTGGTCGATGCACCTATCGTGAGGATTGGCAAGGAAGTCAGCAGCCACAGAAAATGCAATATTACTATATCGCACACTATGGTTAGAAAATACATGATAGGATTATCTGTCGATAATGATCTGTTCAAAATAAAATACCTCTCTTTCTTTATCCAAAAAATATTACAAGCCTAAGCCATCAGATCTTCCTTTGTAAGGGTCTCAAGTGTGGCTACGTCAATGTTGTCCATGGAAACTATTCTGGTGGCCTGCCTGGATATGGCGGATTCCATAAAGTTACGGACTTCACGGGCGTTGGCAAATGTATCGTCGTGATGTGCGGCTTTGTCGTGCCAGTATTCTGAGGCGTATGCGCGGGCATCATCGTCCAGCTTGTATTCCTGCTTGGAACACATGCTCTCGAAGATGGACATAAGCTCGTCCCCGGTGTAATCCTCAAATGTGATGAATTTGTTGAATCTGGAACGAAGTCCCGGGTTGGAGCTCAGGAACTGTTCCATGAGATCCGGGTAGCCGGCAACTATGACTATGAGATCATCTCTATGATCCTCCATAGCTTTGAGCAGCGTGTCCACTGCCTCCTGACCGAAATCATTCTCACCCTTGCCTGCGGTGAGAGTATAAGCCTCATCTATAAATAAGATCCCGCCGAGGGCTGATTCTATGACCTCGGTTGTCTTGACGGCTGTCTGACCAATATATCCCACAACAAGTCCGCCTCTGTCGACCTCGACAAGCTGTCCTCTTGACAGTATGCCCAGACCCTTGTAGATATTTGCAAGAAGTCTTGCCACCGTGGTCTTTCCTGTTCCCGGATTGCCGGAGAATACAAGGTGGAGAGATACGGACGGTTGTTTCATGCCGTTTTCCTCGCGGAGCTTCTTGATCTTCAGAAGGTTTACGAGGTTGGTGATGTCCTTCTTCACGCTCTCGAGACCGGTCATGGAATTCAGTTCCTCGAGAAGAGTGTCCACATCCTTGACGGGTTCAGCCCTTTCGGAAGCTGTCGACTTAGCCGGAGTCTGTGAGACTGGGGAAGCACTCTTTGGGAGTGCGTTGTACTTGTCGAGCAGTGGGCTTGGATCTATGGCGTACAGGTTCATGGACTTGAGATATTTGTCGAGCATGAGGCAGTAGCCTGTGAGCCTTGCTATCTCGTTGTCGTCAGTCATGTTGTTGCAGGCGATGAATTCCTGCCCCATGAGCTTGAACATTCTGACGTAATCTCTGGAACGGTATACTGATTTGGGATTTACCTTTGCCCGGGCCAGATCGCCCTGTACAAAATATGTAAGGGATCTAGGTGGTGTCACGGCAAAATCCCTGGTTGTTCTCTCATATTTGAATGTGCGGAATTTGTCTGTTGTAAAGTGCTGGTTCAGGTATTCGCGGACAAATTTTATCTCCAGGGTAAGTTCTGCCTGGTCGGAGCTGGACAGATATGCAAGAAACTGAAGCAGGTCAAACTGAAGCATCTCTCTTGTCTTGAGTCCTGTCTTCTGGCGCGCACCGTAGCCGTCGTTGTCCAGCGAATCGGCATAGGAATAGCAGTTGTCCAGTTCGGCTTTTAGTGAGTAATTCATAAGTTGTTCCCCATCCTTTCCATAAAGCACATAATTGTATCTATTGTAAAGCCTTTGGCCCATGTAATCAAATAAAGTTTTGCCTGGTTAATCCATTTATTGTGTCATATTTGTATTTTGTATGATAAAATAGTAGTTATATGAGCAAAATTTACACCAAAAGGTGACAAACGCGACAGGAGACAGACGATATGAAATTCAGACCATGCATAGACATACACAATGGACAGGTAAAGCAGATAGTTGGAGGCAGTCTCTGTGATGAGGGTGACAGAGCAGATGAAAACTTTGTATCACAGAAGGACGGAGACTTCTTTGCTGAACTGTACAAAAGCTATGGACTTAAGGGTGGTCATATCATACTTCTCAATCCTGCGTCCAGCGAATACTATGACGCCGATGTAAGACAGGCACAGCTCGCTCTGGCTGCATATCCGGGAGGACTGCAGATAGGCGGGGGAATAAATGCTGACAATGCACAGTGGTTCATAGATATGGGTGCGTCACATGTCATAGCCACATCATTTGTGTTCAGGGATGGAGAGATCAACTACGACAACCTGAAGGCACTTGAGAAGGCTGTGGGCAGAGAGCATCTGGTGCTGGATCTGTCCTGCCGGAAGAGGGACGGAGAGTATTATATTGTCACTGACAGATGGCAGAAATTTACAAATGTAAAGGTGGAGGAGGCAACGCTTGACCGGCTCTCAGAATACTGCGACGAGTATCTCGTTCATGCGGTGGATGTGGAGGGCAAGGCGTCAGGCATAGAGACCCATGTTGCGGACATGCTTGGAAGATGGGGAAAGCTGCCGATGACATATGCCGGAGGTGTGGCATCATTTGACGATCTGGAACAGCTCAGAAGTCTCGGAAGGAACAGGATAGACGTGACCATAGGGAGCGCACTGGATATCTTTGGGGGACATATGGCGTTTCAGGAGATTATAAGGTTTATGGAGGGTTAACATGGCAAAGATGAAGAAGGTACTGGCCATTGCGATGGCTACGGCTATGGGTATGTCCATGCTGGCTGGCTGCGGAGGTCAGGGCAAGGACGATGTGACAGAGGCGACAAGCCAGGCGGAGACCAGCGAGGCTGCGACCTCGGAGGAGAAGACAGAGGAGGCTGAACAGGAGAAGACAGAGGTCAAGGCAGGGGATGTCCTGATAGACCTGAACTTTGATGACAATGACACGGACGAGTGCCATACATATTCAAATGGCGGACAGGCCGTACTCGGAGCAGAGAACGGAGAACTGTGTCTGGATATAACCGGAACAGGAAGCCTGGATTATGCGAACCAGATATACTATGACGGATTTGAGCTCAACCAGGACTGTGTGTATGAGCTGTCATTTGACGTGCACAGCACCATTGAGAGAGGACTTCAGTACAGACTTCAGATAAATGGCGGTGATTACCACGCTTATGTGATGGATGACATAACGATAGGCACTGAGACACAGCACATATCCAAACAGTTCACCATGAGTGAGGAATCGGATCCGGCACCTAGAATGTGTATGAATCTGGGACATTTCGAGGACGTTGGTGATGACAGCGTGCCTCACAAGGTATACTTTGACAATATCAAGCTCACTGTAGTTGACGCTTCAAGCGCACAGAGCGTTGAGGGTATTCCTGATCCAAAACTGGTTGGCATCAACCAGATGGGTTACGGCAAGGATGCGAAGAAGCTTGCCACAGTGACTGACAGAGACGCCAAGAGCTACGAGGTAAAGAGCGTCGCTGATGACAAGGTAGTCAGCAAGGGTGACGTATCTGGCTGGGATTACGATCCTGCTGTGGGCGACAAATGTGCGGTTATAGATTTCTCTGATGTCAAGGATCAGGGTACATACAAGATAGTTCTCGACACCGGAGTAGAATCATACGAGTTCCCTGTTGGGGATGGCGTGTATGACGATATATACAAGGCGTCAGTGCTCATGTTCTATGACCAGAGATGTGGAACAGAGCTTGATTCAGCCATAGCCGGTGATTTTGCACACGCTGCATGTCACACGGGAACTGCCATAGTGTACGGCTCAGATGTTGCAAAGGATGTGACCGGCGGATGGCATGATGCCGGAGACTACGGAAGATATGTTGTTCCGGGCGCAAAGGCGGTACAGGATCTGCTCCTTACATATGAGGATTCAGAGTATGCGGCAAAGGACGACGCTATCGGAATACCTGAGAGCGGCAACGGTGTTCCTGACGTTCTGGATGAGGTCAGATACGAGCTTGACTGGATGCTCAAGATGCAGGATGAGACCAGCGGCGGAGTTTATCACAAGGTTACCGGAGAGGTGTTCCCTGGGATGGTGGCTGCTGTTGAGGAGACTGCACAGATGATACTCTCACCTATATCCAACACAGCAACAGGCGATTTTGCGGCTGTTATGGCAAAGGCTTCAGTTGTATACAGAAAGTACGATGCAGCATTTGCAGATTCATGTCTTGCTGCAGCTCAGAAGGCATGGAAGTATCTTGAGCAGCATCAGGGAGATGCAGGCTTTAAGAACGTTGGAAGCATAGTTACAGGTGAGTATCCTGACAGCAATGACAGCGATGAGTACCTGTGGGCAGCAGCGGAGCTGTATATCGCAACAGGTGATGAGAGCTACAATGATTATGTGAAGACAGCCATCGAGGGAAGCATTAAGTACGGCCTTGGATGGGCGGATGTCGGATATTATGGAATATATGATTACTGTGTAAATGTAAAGGACTGCGCAGCAGAGAAGGAGATACTTAAGAAGGGTGCTGACAAGCTTGTAGATAACTATGCCGGCAGCGGCTTCGGTTCAACAACAGGCGGCTCTTATGTATGGGGAAGCAACATGGTCGTTGCGGATAACGGAATCCTTCTGCTCATGGCATCAAAGGTTCTGGGCGACGATTCATATGTGGACTATGCGGCAGACCAGCTCAACTATATACTTGGAAGAAATGCAGTCAGCTACTGTTATGTGACAGGATATGGTTCACAGACTCCTGAGAATCCACACCACAGACCTTCAGAGGCACTGGGCAAGGCAATGCCTGGAATGCTTGTGGGCGGTGCCGATGGAAACCTTGAGGATCCATATGCGAAGGCTGTTCTTGCAAAGCTTCCAAAGGAGAGATGCTATGTCGACAACGTACAGAGTTATTCATGTAATGAGGTAACGATCTACTGGAATTCACCTCTTGTATATCTTCTTGCGAACTTCAAGTAGCAAATATTTAAGAATATGTAACTATCATTAGTACATCATATTTGATATAACTGTTGAATATCATGTAAGGAATCGGTATGGAAATATGAATGAATATGTGGACAAAATAAAAAAGCTTATGGAGAAAGAGATGGTCAGATATGTTATAGCCGGAGGAATGACCACGGCTGTGAATCTTGTATCATTCTTTGTGTTGAGACTTGTGACGGATCTGTCGCGAAGTGCGGCGAATATCATAGCGATAATGCTTGCCATATTATTTGCCTACTTTGCAAATGGATTTTACGTGTTCAGGTCGGAGCAGAGGAAGAGCATAGGCCGGATCATAAGGGAGTTCATATCATTTGTGGGAATGCGTCTGTTTGCCATGGTGGTGGAGGTCGTTGGAACCAACCTACTGTGCGACTCCTTCAGATACAATGAGTTTATATCAAAGATAATAATTCAGGTAGTTGTACTTGTAATAAACTATATATTCAGCAAATGCTTCGTATTTAAGAAGGATAAAAAGCCTGTAAAGGATATATTTGCTGACAACTATATCATGATAATCGCTTTTATCATCCCGGCGATATTTATGTTCGTGCTGTGGATGGTGGCGGAGATAGGACCATTTGGCGGACACAGCCTTACCATGGTGGACAGTCTTCACCAGTATCTGCCATTCTTCTCTGATTATCATGACAAACTGGTGAACGAGGGAAGCCTGTTCTATACATGGGACATAGGCATGGGAAGCAATCTGCTTGACATAATCGCCTACTATATGGCTTGTCCTCTGAACTTTATAATCGTGCTGTTCAGCAGGGAGCATCTGTACATAGCGATGTGCCTGCTCATAAGTATCAAGATAGCTCTGTCCGGTATGACCATGGCGAGCTATCTTGGATACAAGTGCAGGAACAAGAACAACCTGCTCATCATTCCATTTGCTGTGGCATATGCGCTCAGCAACTATGTCATAGGATATTCATGGAATCTCATGTGGATGGACTGTATACTGATACTTCCGCTTATCATGCAGGGCTTCGAGCAGATGATGGAGGACGGCAGCAACTACAGACTGTATACGCTCAGTCTGTTCTACGGACTTCTGTGTAACTACTATATATGTTTCATGATATGTGTGTTCCTGGTTCTCCAGTTTATACTCACCAATCACAAGAACATATACAAGGGCGCAGAGGACACTTTGAGATTTGCGGGAACATCTGTCATGGCTGCGGCTATGTCTGCGTTTCTGCTGATCCCGGCTTATATCGGGCTTAACACCACGGCGTCTGCCACCAGACATTTCCCTAAATGGGAGTGGTACGGAAGCATATGGGATATGATAAAGCAGATGTTTGTCCTGACTGAGCCGATAAAGAGCCAGCAGTTTGACGGCGGTGTGAACCTGTACTGCGGTACATTTGCCATACTGCTGATAGGAATATATATTTTCAATACAAAGATCAAATGGTACGAGAAGCTTAAGAATGTGATACTGATCGTATTTCTCATGATGAGCTTCAACAATACGCTGCTCAACTATATATGGCACGGCTTCCATGATCAGTACGGAATCCCGAACAGATTTTCATTCCTGTTCATCTTCATTCTGCTGAGCATGGGATACGAGGCCCTTGCAAATACAGACAAGAAGCAGATACCGGGAATAGTCCTGGGAATTATCGTGTCGTTCGGTTTCCTGGTTTATGCAGACAAGAATATTGATATGGACAGGACGGTAATTATCCTCACATGGGTGCTGTTTGTTGTGTACTCGGCGGGAATCCTGGTGTTGGGACTTGTCCGCGGCAAAGGCAGATTCGCAGTGGCAGCTATACTTTCAGTGTTGTGTCTGACTGAGATCGTGTTCAGCGCCGCAAAGGGATACGAGAGCAACGGAACGGTGAACATACCGGATTACTATGGCGATGCTGCTAGTGTGCAGGCCGCTATAGATTCAGTTAAGACAGGCCATTTTCCATATAGGACGGAGCTCAACAACACCAAGGTGGTGGATGAATCTACCTATTACAATATGCAGGGAGTCAGCCTGTTTGGTTCGACGGTTTCAAATGACCTTGTGAATGCCATGCACGGACTTGGTTTCTACACAGGTGCCAATGAGTTCCTGTTTGACGGAGCAAATCCGGTGTCAAGTTCGGTTCTGGGCATAAGATATTTGTTCAGGAGACAGGATGAGCATATGTCCTACGATATGGACTATGTGGATACGGTGGATGGCGTTGATGTATACCAGAACAGCCGGGCGCTCAAGCTGGGCTTCATGGTGAATAACGAGCTGAAAGACTGGACTTCTGATGCATCGAATATGTTTGACAGTATAAATAATTTCGTGGAAAAGTCGACTGGGGTGGCTGGTACGTTCAGCCAGATATATCCGGAGGTAACTGGCTCTTCAAATGACATCACGATAACACATGACAATCCGTACAGTGAATACTTTGGACTTTCCGATATCACACCGGGTATCGTGAGCTTTGGACTCAGCTTTGACATAACAGAGGAACAGAATGATCTGTACATCATAGCGAACTGCAATGGAATCACCAAGATAAGGATATATGTGAACGGTGAGGAGCAGAATTACGAGAGACTTCAGTACCAGACATACCATGTGGGACATCTGATAAAGGGAACCAACGTGGAGGTCGAGTATTATTTCTCTGCGGGTGTACCTGACAATACATCTGCAAGACTTACGATAGCCACTCTCAACGGTGCTGCATTTGACCAGGCGTATGAGAGATGGGCTGACAATCAGTTAAATATCAATAAATTTGAGGATGGATATGTGAAGGGACATATATCAGTCGATGAGGCTGGCCTGATGTTCACATCCATACCATATGATTCGGGCTGGACTGCCTATGTTGATGGCAGAAAGACCGATATACAGACTGTTGCGGGAGCATTTATCGCACTGGATCTCGAGAAGGGAGACCATGTGATAGAGTTCAAGTATTTCCCTAGAGGACTCAAGAGCGGCCTGATATTCACATTTGCCGGATGGCTTGTGTTTGCACTGCTTATGAATGCGAAGATCATCAAGGAGAAGCGCGGCAGCAAAAAGGGGAAGCCTGAGGATGAGGATCGGACAGATGATGAAGCAGTGATAGAGTAATGCAGATCTGTTGAGAGATAAAATATGCATAATAACGAGGTGGAATGGCTGGGAGATCATAAAAAGTAGTCCAATATGTACAAAATAACAGAGAAAATTTGTACATTATTCAGCATAAAAAACTATATGAGCGTTGACCTTAATAATTATTTATAATATAATGTATCCATGTGGATATGCATAGGAGTGTCTATGTGGCAAACGCAATATTTATAGAAACAGAGGTGCATTAATGGACAAAATTAAGGAAATTGGGATTAAGCCGCTTGCACTGGCCATGGCTGTTCTGGCTTTGCTGGCGGGAGTGCTGGGAGTCGCCGGTATCGGTGTGGGAGCTATTATATGTGGCGTCCTGGCAGCGGTCGTTGCTGTTCTGGTATTACTGGTATTCGGAGATGGCAACATGGGATCAGCAGGAAAGTCTGATAAGTATAAGAAGCTTTTCATGAACCTTCCTATAGGATTTGCACAGGCGAGGATCGTTAATGATCCTGTCAACGGAACAAACTACGAGATAGTAGACGCCAATGAGATATTTGGGGAGTATTTCAAGCTCGATGTGTCTGACTACAAGGACAAGATACTGAAGGAGAGTAAGATAGAGGTACTTCAGGATATCAATGCATGGTTCACAGCTTATAACAACTCCGGCACCAAAGAGGGAGATCTGATGGATGTTGAGATCACCATGGAGTCACTTCAGAAGGTGTTCAACACGGTTATGTATAAGTCTGAGGCTGATTACATCAACATGGTAGTCATAGATGTGACCAAGCAGAAGGAGACTGAGGAGAAGCTCAGCAAGGCCATCGTGGATGCGAATGCAGCATACAAGACACAGGCCGAGTTCCTTGCAAACATGAGCCACGAGATAAGAACACCTATCAACGGTATTCTCGGTATGCTCCAGCTCACACTTATGGCTGAGGATCTTCAGGCTGATTACAGAGATAACCTTATCACAGCTAAGAACTGTGCAGACACACTGCTCAGACTTATCAATGATATTCTTGATATAAGCAAGCTTGAGGCTGGTAAGTACAAGATCAAGGAAGAGACATTTGACATCAGGACTGCCATTGAGGACACAGTTGCTGCACAGGTTCCGATCGCAACCAACAAGGGACTGCAGCTCGACTGTTCATTTGGAAGCAATATTCCAAAGCTTGTCCGCGGTGATGGACAGAGAATCCAGCAGGTTCTCAACTGTCTGCTTTCAAATGCTATCAAGTTTACATCCGAGGGAAGCGTAAGAGTCAAGATAGCATCCATGGATGACGGGGACAACAAGATTAAGATCAGAATGGCAGTTGCAGATACCGGTATAGGTATCTCAGAGGCTAACATGAGCAAGCTGTTCATAAGATTCAGCCAGGTAGATGCATCAGATACAAGAAAGTACGGTGGTTCAGGTCTGGGACTTGTCATCACCAAGCAGATCGTTGAGCTGATGGGTGGTAACATAACAGTTCAGAGTAAGGAAGATATAGGTTCAACATTCATCGTCGAGATACCACTCAAGGTTATCAAAGCGGCAGATGCAGCAGATGAGTTCCTCAAAGAGAAGGAGGAGCCTGCAGTATTCTCCATCAATGCACACAGCAAGGCAAGGATACTTGTTGCAGAGGATGAGCCGGTCAACCAGCAGGTTATCGGTAAGCTTCTCGGTATGGCAGGATTCTCATACGATATAGCTGAGAATGGCCAGAAGGCTGTTGAGCTGTTCAAGACCAAGATATACGATGCGGCACTGTTTGACGTACAGATGCCGGTTATGGACGGTATAGCAGCTACACAGGAGATCAGGGAGATAGAGCGCAAGGAGAAGAGAAAGAGACTTCCGATCATTGCGGTTACGGCGAGAGCCATGTTCGGTGACAAGGAGAGGATCCTTGAGAACCAGCTTGATGATTATATCGCAAAGCCTTATAATCTCAATGATGTGGTTGATACACTGAATAAGTACATAGACGACTGATGTGAAAGGTCATAAGTATACATGACATAGTGAGAAACAAAGTCAAATAAAAAATCGGGGATTATGGAATCAACACCCATATTCCCGGTTTTTTTAGTTTTACATGGATATATTAAGGCAGATAAAGAAAGATCTATATTACATGGAGGTATATGATATGTCAGATTTTTTCCAGGATGTGTTCAACAAGACCAAGAAGTTTGCAAATAATGCGGTGGATGAGACGAAGGACGCAGCGCAGAAGGCAAAGCTCAACAACAAGATATCAAATGAGGTGCAGATGATCGACAGGAACATGGTCGAGATCGGCAAGTATTTCTACGAGCAGAACAAGGAGAATCCACCTCAGGAGCTGCTCCAGTATTTCAACAATGTAAAGGTTCTTCAGGACAGTATAGCCATAAGCAGGAGCGAGATACAGAACATTGATAATGCCATGGCAGCAAGGAAGCAGGCTGATATGAATCCTAATCAGAGTCCTAATCAGAACTATAACCAGAACCCAAATAACAATCGAAACATGGGAAATGGACAATTTTAGTAAAAAAATTATATATACATGCTGTAAAATCAGAAGCCCGTTCGTAACAGGACGGGCTTTTTGTATATTGAAATTGGGCAATATACAGCCTGTATATAGCCGCAATTTATAAAATTTTCTTTATGAAATCCCCCCTTTACAAAGGCTGAGAGAGGGTGTAAGGTGTGCTTACAACTCAGAGAGAAGGGAGGACAGAGATCATATATTATGTAATACCATTGATCGCAACTGTGAGCATGGCGGTGGTATCGGACTTCAGAGACTGGAGGATTCCGAACAGGCTTATCGCAGTTGGCATGATACAGGGATTCCTGATGTCGGCAGTTGTCAGAGGACCGTGTGATGGACTTCTGAGCAGTGTGGCAGGCTGTGTTATTCCTGTGGTGATCTTGTTTGTATTATTTCATAAAAAAGCCTTGGGGGCAGGTGATATCAAGCTGCTGGCGACGGCTGGCACATTTGTAGGAACCGATGTGATCCGGGTGATTGTTTACTCCTTTTTGGCCGGAGGAGTTATATCTTTATTTTTTCTTTTAAAAGAAGTTTTAATGTCAGTTACGAATCGTAAAGAAATTTCAACAAAACAATTTTATAGGAATCTGATGAAGTCCAGGGTACATTTCTCTGCTGCCATAATGGGCGGAGTCATGTATTACGTGTGCACTACAGAGTGGAGGTGACAAAATTCAGCAGTACAAGATTGGAATACTGGATGGTGACAGGGCTTACATGATAAGTCTTATGAACCATATCAATTCGGACAGGGACAATCCGCTGTTTGCGCTTGCATTTTCATCGGAGGGAGAACTGTATGGGTATCTTGAGACTAAGACTCTGGATGTTCTGCTGATGGATGAGAATATTCCTCTGGATGAGAGCAAAGTGCCGGTGGCCTGCCGGATGATATTTATGACGAGGGATAGAGTCGATGGATCAGAAGAGATCAGCCATAACAGGATATTCAAATATTCCAGGGTACGGAACATTTCTTCAGAGATCCTCAGATATATGAATATAGACGATACGGACCGCAGAAGAAAGCTGTTCAGGTCGTATGCAGTTATATCACCCATAGGGAGGTGTGGTAAGACAAACCTTGCGGTCAGCCTGTGCATGAATGATGAGGTGCGGGGCGGCCTGTATGTGGGCATGGAGGAGTACAGTGCATTTCACGACCATGAGGACGTTCTGGCGAATGTGATATATCTGGTGAAACAGAGGTCACCGGATCTGACCGGATATATGGAGCAAAATATCGTGGAGCTTGAGGAATACAGCGTGCTTGGATATCTGGGATCGTACATAGATGCACTGGAGCTGGACACGGAGGATATGGTGTGGCTCATAGACGAGTTCCGCAGATGGGGCAGATATACAACGGTTGTGTTTGATATGGGACAGGCGGTTCTCAAGGATCTGGCGATACTTGGGGCATTTGACGAGATAATGGTTCCGGAGCTTAAGGATGAATTGTCCCAGGACAAGCTTGGAATGTTCGAGAGGGTTCTGGAGAGAAGGGAGCTCGGTAAGATTGCTCGGAGGCTGCACAGGTTGAACGTGCCGCTGGCGGTTCCGGGAAGTGCGGAGATGCTGAGATTTATAGAAAGTGAAATAGGAAGCAGAAGATGAAACAGGATGACAGACAGTTGATACGAAGCAAGGTCATGCAGAGTATAGATATGTCGGGTGACATAGGAGATGAGCAGGTCAGCGATATGATCGACAGGTGTATTCTCGAATCTGAGTCCGGGAATGTGCTGAGCGTGAGGGATAAGCTTGCGCTGAAGAAGGAACTGTTCAACAGTCTGAGGAGGCTTGATATATTGTCCGAGCTTCTCGATGATGAAGCGGTGACTGAGATAATGATAAATGGCTACAGCAATATATTTGTCGAGCGGGCAGGAAGGATGTACAGATATGACAAGGCATTTGAGAGCGAGGATCGGCTCAAGACCATAATCCAGAGCATCGTAGCGGAGTGCAACAGGATAGTAAATGAGGCGTCGCCGATAGTGGATGCAAGGCTTAAGGATGGTTCGAGAGTGAATGTGGTGCTGCCGCCGGTGAGCCTGAGCGGCAGCGTGATGACCATAAGAAAGTTTCCGAAGGACAAGATGACCATGGACAAGCTGGTGGAGATCGGATCAGTCACCATGGAGGTTGCTGATTTCCTGAAGAATCTGGTCGTGGCGGGCTACAACATAATCATCTCGGGAGGAACCGGCGCGGGCAAGACGACATTTCTGAATGCCCTGTCAGGGTATATACCGGCGGATGAGAGAATTGTCACGATAGAGGATTCGGCGGAGCTTCAGCTTGCGGGCATCGACAATCTGGTGAGCCTTGAGGCGAGAAGTGCAAATGTCGAGGGCGAAAATGCGGTGAGCATAAGGAATCTTATCAAGACGAGCCTCAGAATGAGACCTTCACGGATAATAGTGGGTGAGGTCAGGGATGCGGCGGCGATAGATATGCTTACTGCCATGAACACAGGACACGATGGAAGCCTGTCAACAGGACACGCAAACTCTGCCCGGGACATGCTGACGAGGCTTGAGACCATGGTTCTGATGGGTGCGGATATGCCTGTTCTGGCGATAAGGCAGCAGATAGCGTCGGCGGTGGACATAGTTGTCCAGCTTGGAAGACTGAGGGACAGATCCCGAAGATGTATAGAGATAAGCGAGGTCACAGGACTGGAAGGAGGTGAATTTGTCATGAATAAATTGTATGAATTTCATGAGAGCAATATGGGAAAGGACAGGGGGCGAGTGGAAGGAATGCTTAGAAAGATAAATGATCTTCACAACACATCAAAGCTCGTGGCGGCTGGACTTATAAGCGTTAATGAGAGCAGTGATTCAAGGAGGGATGTGTGCTGAGACAGGGTATAGATTATGATTCTTATAAACTAAGTGTCAGGGAAATCGTAACCGGTATCGCTGTGTATTCAGTCATAGCGGTGATGGTGTCGGTGCTCTTCTTTGACAGTCTTATACCGTGCCTGGTGTTCACGCCGGGGATTCTGGTATTTCTCAGGAAAATTGCCGATGGTAAATGCCGGCAGAGAAAGAATAAACTTAATAATGAATTTAAGGAAATGCTGCTGTCCCTGTCCGCAAATATGGCGGCGGGATATTCATTGGAAAAAGCGTTTGTTCCAGCTTGTCACGAGCTGGACGGAATGTATCAGGGGAAATCTTATATCAGACAGGAAATGCTGCTCATAATAAACGGACTTGAGATGAGCTCTGATGTTGAAAGTCTTTTGAGGGATATGGCGGACAGGTCAGGACTTCAGGATGTGAAGGAATTTGCTCATGTGGTCGCAGTTGCAAAGGGCTCCGGGGGAAATCTCATCAGGATGATGAAGAAGATGGTTGAAAATATTGACAGGCGTCTGGAAGTGGAGGAAGAGATAGACACGATGATAGCGTCAAAACGGCTGGAGCAGAATATCATGTCTGCCATGCCATTTGTCATCATTCTGTATCTGAGGGTGTGTAATCCTGGATATATGGATGCGCTGTATGGCAATGCTCTGGGGATAGCTGCCATGAGTGCGTGTTTGGTGATCACGGCGGCGACGGTGATATGGGGCAGAAAGATCACAGATATACATATGTGAAAGGATGATGGATATGCTGAAAAGGGCTGCGGGAAAAATATACGGCTGGATAGAACCGCATATGGACAATGACAAGATGCTCACGAAGATAAAGAGGGTATACATATGTACGGATGCCGCGGCGAGGGATAAATGTGCGGAGATGTACACAGACATTATTGCGAAGATCCTGCTGGTGCTTTTGGTGACATGTATTCTTGCGGTGATCCTTGTGGCAAAGGAAGCATTTGCGCCTCATCAGGTGGTGCTCACCAGAGATGGGTACGGAGGGGATGTGTCCACCGTCACTTTGGAGACTGATATAGATGGAGAAAAGACTGATTTTGATGTGGATGTCATGCCGCTGGAATATGATCCTGACGATATGGAAGCTGTGTTTGAGCAGGGATTTGGTGAAATTGAAGACCTGTATCTTGGGGAAAATGAATCCCCCGACGAAGTGATATATGATCTGGAGCTTGTGGATCACCTGGATGCGCTCGGACTCGATGTGCAGTGGATAAGCGAGGACAACGAGCTGGTGTCGTCCGATGGACGTATCGGCGATATAGCGGAGGGAGAAGACAGAATAGTGTCCATCACGGCTGTTATTACATACAGTGAGCTGAGCGCGGAGAGAACATATCAGATACGCGTGTGCGGAAGGGAAGAGACAGGCAGGGAAAAGGCTCTGAAGGATATAAGGGAAGGCATCAGGGAGATACAGGCGGGAAGTGGAGATTCGAGCGAGGTGGCGCTGCCGGAGCAGATAAACGGATATGCGGTCAGGCCCACCTCGGGAGGCGGAAGCGGTCTTATGATACTGTTTCTCGGTGGTTTCGCAGCCATTTGTATATGGGGTGGAAACAGGTCGAAGATCCGGGGAATGGAAAAAAAGAGATCCGACGAGCTCATGTCGGAGTACCCGGAGCTTGTGGATAAGCTGACGCTCTATCTTGGAGCAGGAGTCACGGTCAGAGGTGCATTTGCAAGGATAGTGAAGAGTGGCAGGGAAGATTGTGCCGGTACGGATCAGAGCGGGAGTGTCCTGACCAGGGAACTGATTTATACGCTAAATGAGATCCAGGCAGGAGTATCCGAGAGTGAGGCTTACTACAACATGGGGCACAGGATAAATCTGCCGGTGTATATAAAGCTCATGTCGCTTTTGTCACAGAATGTGAAGAAAGGCACGAGAGATATATTGATCATGATGGCGGGCGAGGAGCAGAACGCAATGCAGACCAGAAAGGAGATGGCGAAGAGAAAGGGGGAGGAAGCCGGGACAAAGCTGCTTCTTCCGATGGTGGTTCTGCTGGGAGTGGTCATGGTAATAGTCATGCTGCCCGCAATAATAAATTTTTAAGATAATAAGTTTTTAAGGAGGAAAAATGTATGAAGAGATGGGAAGATTTTATGGAAGATGAGTCAGGTATGGGAGTGGTCGAAATAATCCTTATAATGGTGGTCTTGATCGCGATGTGCGTCATATTCAAGCAGCAGATAACTTCTCTGGTGAACAACATATGGAACTCGATCAACAAGAGTGCAAAGAAGATATATTAAGGGGGAGCTGTATGAGAAATCAGGGACATGTAACGGTTTTTCTGAGTATAATCCTGATCTCCATGCTGCTTCTGGGGCTCTCCGTGCTTGAGATGGCGCGGATAAGAATGGGCAGTGCCAAGGCCGCAATGGCGGCCGAGGGCGCAGCCTGTAATGTGAAGGCGGCGTACGACAAGGAGTTGTTTGAGGAGTATCATCTGCTGGCGGTCGACAGCACATTTGGCGGACACGGTGAGGGAAAGCTTGAACAGATGGCGCAGGATTATCTGGAATATACTCTGGAAAATGGTCAGGGCGACAATATGAGCGTTGAAGATGTGGCGCTGGCAGAGTGCAGGGGACTTCTGGAGAATGACTGCGAGAATATGAAGCTGCAGATAACTGACCATATGAAGGTGTACATGGAGGAGAAGGGAATAGAAGACATTCTTGAGATGATAACATCCGGGGATAAGGCCATGGAGGATGCTTCTGGAGCTGTGGAAAATGGTAAGAATGAGTCGAATCAGGATGAGAGCAGTTGGAGTGGTACGGATCCTAGAAAAGCGCTGAAAAGCATCCTGACAGGTGGACTTCTGAATGTTGTCACGCCATCCGGGCGGGTGGTGTCAGATCAGGCATACGATCTGGATGGCTTTCCGTCAGACGGACAGGCGGAGGATACGAGACAGTGGGAGGACATAGAATTTGACGATCTGGATAAATTCCAGAGGCAGCTCATGTCGGATGGAGAGAGATCACAGACCGGAATAGTGGATGACATATATGGTGTCGGGTATGCACTGGCGAATTTCAATACATTTACCGACAGGAAACAGGACAGACCATTTGAGTGTGAGGTGGAATACATTATCGCCGGAAAGGATAATGACCATGACAATCTGCAGGGGGTCGTGAACAGGATAGTGCTTCACAGACTGCCGCTCAATCTGGCATATCTGCTCTCAGACAGCGCAAAGATGGCCGAGGTGTCATCCATAGCTGCGGTGCTGGCTCTTGTGCCGGGGGTCACCTATGGGGCGGCGAAATATCTGCTGCTCGGATGCTGGGCTTATGCTGAGACAATTGTTGATATAAGGCTGCTGCTTGACGGCAAAAGCGTTCAGTTTATGAAGACAGACGAATACTGGGTGACGGACATTAACAATCTTGACAAGCTGATGAATCTGGATTCCGTGGACTATGAAGGCGTGGATGCTGTGAGCTACAGGGATTATCTGGCGATACTTCTGATAGAGAATAAAGGAGGCATGTATTACAGGATGGCGGATCTTATACAGCTTAATTTCAGACAGACGGATGAGTCGTTTGAGATGAAGAATATGATGTATTCTCTGACATTTGATGTTGAGGTCAGTCAGGACAGGAAATTTGCATCGTTTATAGAAGATCACGAGGGCGTATCGAAGATAGATGACGGACTGTACAGGTACAGCTTCAGGCAGTGTGTGAGTTATTGAGATATGAAAATATCCTGAAGGGGGGTGTTATATGTTCTCTTGTTGTATGTTGAAAAGTAAATATATGAAAGATAAATCGCCTCTCCAAGCGCATATTACTATAGATTTTGTTCGAATCAGGTATGGCAGGAGAATATATAAGACAGCTCCTTTGGGATGTGACCGTGGTAGTGCCAGTGTGGAGGCATCGCTGGTGCTGCCAGTGTTTATATTTGCCATGCTGACTGTGTTTGCCATGGCCGGATGTATACGGACACGGACTGTGATATATGAGGGCTTACATGAGACGGCTGCGTATCTTGCGGAATACAGCTATGCGTATGAGCTAGCCGAAAAGGGCGCGGACATGGGGCCGTATGCTGAAGGTATGGCAGATGGTGTGTCGCTCGTGCTGGCGAACAGGAAGATCAGGGAGTATATAGATGACAAAGGCACGGTGAACACATATGTCGACGGCGGAATGTCCGGGGTTAAGGTGATAAATGCAGAGTTGTCGGATGACGGATTTGTGTGCCTCAAGGTCAGATATATGCTGAAGATCAATCTGCCATTTGCCGGAGGATCCACCGTGGGGTGCGTGGACAGGATAAGACAGAGGGCGTACCTGGGATATGACAGGTCGCAGGATGATGACGATGATGATGAGTATGTGTATGTGGCTGAGAATGGTTCGGTGTACCACAACTCGCGGAGCTGTTACCATATCAGGATATCTGTGAGAAGCGTGAGTGGGGAGGTTCTGGATGACAGATATTCCGGGCTTTCGGCGTGCAGGATCTGTGGAAGATATAAAAGCAATGGTGTGATCTATGTCACTGAACAGGGAGACAAATATCACTATTCGCTGGGCTGCTCCGGCTTGAAGCGGACGATATACAGAAAGAAAAAGTCAGAGTGCGGGGGACTTCCTCAGTGCTCTGAGTGCGGGAAAAGATAGGAGAAGATAAGAAAAGACAGGAGGAGTCAGATATATGGATGACAATGGATCTATAGTTCTGGAGATGTGCCTGATAACACTGATACTTGTGTGTGCCGTGTTTGTGGTGATGAACATGTTGTTTATAGCGTTTAACCATGCGGCGGCATCGGGGGAGGCGTATCTGGTACTGTACAACCGAGAGGAATACAGGATCAATGAGAGTGGTGAGGGGGATACGGACAGTGCAGAGAAAGCGATGTCCACAAATGTATCCGAGACCGTGATATGTGCCGATGGTGTGAATGCGGAAATGGCCATGAATGGGAAGAATCTGGTTGCGGAGATAACTTACAGAGAGTCATTTCCGGGGATACAGATATTGATAGATGACGGCAGATGTGACAGAAAGACTGCGGCCAGACAGGAGATAAGGGATGTAGGAAATGAACTTAGGAGGTGGCAGGAATATGGTAAGTTATTGCCAGGTAGAGGGAATTAACTCTTTTTTTGTGGTGGAGGTCAGTGCAGCAGCCATAAATTCCTATGAGACGGACATGCTGTACAATAATTTTGTCGAGGGAATAATACAGCCGGAATTCAGGGCCATCAACGGAGATATGTTCATATACTGCAAAATAAATGGCATGAAGAGCCTGGACGATATATCTGACAGGGGGATAATGTCTATGGAGCAGGCTGTTGCTCTCATGAGATCGTTGTGCAGTGCGGTCATGGAGACGGGAGAATACATGCTTGAGCCGGACAATCTTCTGATAGAATCCGACAAGATATTTTACTCGGATGCAGAGAAGCGTTTCAGATACGTGTATGTGCCGGGACAGGGAACGGATGTCAGAATGGGAATAAAGAATCTTGTGGAGAAGATCATAAAGAGGGTAGATCACAGGGACACTGAGCTTGTGGATTTTATGTATGAGATATATGACATGGTGGTGTCGGCAAATTATGACATGGAGCGGATGCAGAAATATGTGGATAAGGTCTCTGCCCGTGAGCAGGAAAAATGCTGCTCCGGCAATAGAAAAAGAAATGTGGAATCTTTGGCTGCGGCCCGTGAGCAGGAGCTTTTGATGGATGAGGTGTTCGGAACGGATCAAAGCAGTGCGGCGGCGTTGACGATACCGACAACGGAGAAAAACAAATATGATAGGATATTTTTCATACTCATAGGATTTACTGTGGCGGCATTTACGGGAATAGCGGCTGTTCAATTTTATATACAGGGGCATGCGGCGGATGTGAGATTTATAATGCTGGCACTCATCGTGCTGTCCGTGGAGTTATTTGTCTATGTGGAGATGAAGAGGAAGCTGTCTGCTGCTGAGGATGAACGGCGGGGACAGGAGGGCGTGGAGTGCTCAGAGCTGCGATATGCGGAGGAAGATGAAAACAGAAGACCTAAAAAACAGAATGTTGATGCATTGGAACATGTAAGTCTGGCTGACGAAATACCTGGCGATACCACGGTGCTTGGCTCGGAGGATGACTGTACAACCCTGCTTACACAGCATAATCTCGATGGCAGAGCGTCCGCACAGGAGCAGAGACTGTCTGTGAGACTGATCGAAGACGGAGGCATTGTGGCTGCTGAATTTCCGGTGACGCCGGAGGAAGTTGTATTGGGGCGGGACAGACGACAGGCGGATCAGGTTATAGAGGATATCAGCGTCAGTAGAAGGCACATAAGGATATACGAGGATGCAGAGAAGATCTATGTCGAAGATCTTGATTCCACAAATGGAACTGTCATAAATGGGATCAGGCTTCCGGCGGGCAGGAGCTGGCAGCTTGCGGACAGAGATGTTCTGTGTATAGGCACCAGGCAATACCATATTCAAATATTGCTTATCTGATTGATATAAAATGTAAATTCAGATATAATAGTCTGTGTGAGTTTTATGATACAAAGGTAGGTATTGGTGATGTCGTATGTAGCTTTATATAGAAAATGGAGACCTGATACTTTTGACGAGGTAAAGGGGCAGGATCATATAGTTACCACTCTTAGAAACCAGATTAAGAATGATAGACTTGGTCATGCCTTTTTATTTTGCGGTACGAGAGGAACAGGTAAGACTTCGATCGCCAAGATATTTGCCAAGGCATGTAACTGCGAGCATCCGGTGGACGGAAGCCCATGTAATGAATGTGCAAGCTGCAGAGCCATATCGGATGGATCATCGCTTAATGTCATTGAGATAGATGCGGCCTCCAACAATGGTGTTGACAATATAAGGCAGATAAGGGAGGAGGTAGCATATCCTCCTACTGAGGGCAAGTATAAGGTATACATCATAGATGAGGTTCATATGTTGTCCCCGGGAGCGTTCAACGCTCTGTTAAAGACTCTCGAGGAGCCGCCATCATATGTAATATTCATACTGGCTACCACGGAGTCCCACAAGATACCTATAACCATATCGTCAAGGTGTCAGAAGTACGACTTCAGACGTATCCCGGTGGATGTCATCTCGGATCGACTGGAGGAGCTTATGAACAGGGAGGGACTTGATGCGGATAAGAAGGCGATAGATTATATCGCAAAGTCCGGTGATGGTTCCATGAGAGATGCCTTGTCTATTCTGGATCAGTGCGTTGCATTCAATCTCGGGCAGAAGCTTACATATGATAATGTGCTTGAGACCATAGGAGCTGTGGACATAGATACATTTGCAAGACTTCTGGAGTGCGTGCTGGAATCTGATGTTGAACATGCAATAGATGTGGTTGACGAAGTTGTGTGGCAGGGACGTGAGCTTGGCCGTTTCGTAAATGAATTTACATGGTTTCTCAGGAACATACTCGTTGTCAAGCTGTCCTCGGCGGAGGGCGACAGATTGGATATGACCAAGGAGAATCTGGAACGCATAAGAGAGATATCCGGTCATATGGAGGAGAGCACCATAGTAAGATATATAAACGTGTTTTCGGATACAGCCGCCAGCATCAAGTATTCCTCACAGAAGAGGATAGTGCTTGAGATGGCTGTCATAAAGCTGTGCAGACCACAGATGGAGGTTGATACCACAAGTCTGATCGAGAGGGTAAGGATGCTTGAGAAGAAGCTTGATGACCTTGAGGCAAATGGCATACAGGCTGCGCCGGTTCAAAGTGCTGCCCCCGTAAGCCCAGCTGACGATGTGATAGATCAGAAGGGCATGAAGGAATATCAGGACAAGCTGGCAAGGGAGCTTCCAAAGGCAGAGTTCGAAGATTTGCAGAGAGCTGCGGAGAACTGGAATGATATACTGGAGAAGCTGTCGGTTCCTGCGAGAAGATATCTCAAGAGAAATGATGCTGATCCGGCCATAAGGACGAAACTCATACTGTCCGATGATCACAGAAGACTTCTGCTCATGATCCCGCTGACGGATGACGATATGCCGAAGTTATACTTTGACAAGCCTGAGAATGTGGAGCATGTGAAGAGTGTGATCGAGGAATATCTTGGAAGAGAGATTGAATTTGAGATACTTTGTACAAGGAATTCCCACAGTGATAATGGAAGGCTTGAGACGGAGAATATACTGAACCTAAACAAGATCAACTTTCCAATAGATAAGAAATGATGATATCATATTATAAATTATTTAATCAGAATAAGGAGGACTATTGTAATGGCTAAGAGAGGCGGTTTCCCAGGAGGTATGATGCCTGGTAATATGAACAATCTTATGAAGCAGGCACAGAAGATGCAGAAGCAGATGGAGGAGACAACTAAGACACTTGAGGATAAGGTGTATGAGTCATCTGTAGGTGGCGGAGTTGTCACTGCAAAGGTGTCAGGTAAGAAGGAACTCATGGAGATCAAGCTTGATCCTGAGGTTGTTGATCCTGATGATATAGAGACACTTGAGGATCTTATCATATCGGCTGTGAACGAGGCACTGAGAGCACAGGAGGATGACTACAATAGCAGTATGGGCAAGATCTCAGGTGGAATGGGACTTGGAGGATTGCCGTTCTAATGGAAGTTTATGGAGGAGAAGTAAACAGACTTATAGAAGAGCTGGGAAGACTCCCGGGAATAGGCTCCAAGACGGCTCAGAGACTGGCGTTTCACATAATAAGTATGCCTGAGGAGAGGGCGCTGGCGTTATCCGATGCCATTGTGAATGCAAAGAAGAACATAAAATACTGCAGTTGTTGCTACACGATAACTGACAGGGAGGTATGTCCTATATGCAGTTCACCAAACAGGAATCACAAGGTGATAATGGTGGTGGAGACCCCGAGGGATCTGGCGGCATATGAGAGAACAGGACAGTTTGATGGCGTTTACCATGTGCTCCACGGAGTTATAAATCCTGCCCTGGGTATCGGCCCGGCGGATATCAGGATATCCGAGCTCATGAGAAGGCTTCAGAATGAAGATGTGGATGAGCTCATAATCGCTACAGGTTCAGGCCCGGAGGGTGAGGCGACTGCGATGTATATATCAAAGCTTGTGAAGCCGGCCGGTATCAAGGTCAGCCGTATAGCAAGCGGTGTGCCTGTAGGCGGAGATCTGGAATGTATAGATGAGGTTACGCTTCTGAGGGCTCTTGAGGGAAGAGTATACTTATAATGTATACAGACAGTCTGTGTACATAGGAAAAATAAAAGGAAGAGGTGCAGAGTATGTTAAGAGTAGGTTTTTTGACTAGTGGTGGTGACTGTCAGGCATTAAATGCAACTATGCGCGGAATCGCAAAGGGTTTGTATGAATTGTTTGACGAGGTTGAGATCTATGGATTCCTTGAGGGTTACAAGGGACTCATGAGAGGCAACTATATCAAGATGAAGCCGGCTGATTTCTCAGGGATTATCAACAAGGGTGGAACGATCCTCGGCAGTTCAAGACAGCCATTCAAGCTCATGGGAGAGCCAACTGAGGATGGTCTGGACAAGGTAAAGTCCATGAAGGATAACTATAAGAAGCTGAAGCTGGATTGCCTGTGCGTTTTAGGTGGAAATGGTTCACAGAAGACCGCAAATCTCCTCAGTGAGGAGGGACTCAATGTCATCGGTCTGCCAAAGACCATAGACAATGATCTGTGGGGAACTGACATGACATTTGGTTTCCAGAGTGCTGTTGATATAGCGACCCAGACAATAGACTGTATCCACACAACCGCTGCATCGCATAACAGAATCTTTATCGTTGAGATTATGGGCCACAAGGTTGGCTGGATAACTCTCCACGCCGGAATCGCCGGTGGCGCAGATGTGATCCTGCTCCCGGAGATCCCATACGATATCGATAAGGTATATAAGGCTATAGACAAGAGAACAAAGGACAACAAGGGCTTCACGATAGTTGCAGTTGCCGAAGGTGCTATTCCGAAGGAGATCGCAGAGCTTCCAAAGAAGAAGAGAAAAGAAGCGATAGCCAACAATCCATATCCATCAGTTGCGTATGAGCTGGCTGATAAGCTCAAAGCGTACACAACACAGGATATAAGAATAGCAATACCTGGACATACCCAGAGAGGTGGAAGTCCGGATGCATATGACAGAGTCATATCATCAAGATTTGGAGCAAAGGCAGCAGAGCTCATAAAGGCAAAGGATTTTGGAAAGCTTGTTGTATTCCTTGACAACAAGGTTACAGCTATCCCACTCTCAGAGAGTGCAGGAAAGCTCAAATACGTATCTCCTGATGACGACATCATCAGCGAGGCAAGAACACTTGGAATCTCATTCGGAGACAGATAAAGTAAGCTCTGAAAAAAGTAACAGAGATATTCACACATTCTCCCCATCTGCATATCTATGTAATAGACACACAACAATGCAGATAGGGAGATTTGTATGAGTGAAGAATTTAAGTATATTCCTTACAGCCCGGACGATGAAAACCTCAGGGGGCTTATAAGGGATGGAAATGTCTATAATATCAAGACACCTGTGATACCCGGTATGGGTGAGACTGGTGGATACAGTATGAGTTCTACAGGAATCATGCTTCCTGACTGTGATGATGGGACAGATGAAATGATGAGGGATATTGAGTACATGAAGGAGATGTACCCGGAAGAACTCCGAAAGGTCAGTATGGCCGTGGAGGAGGAGTGTGACAAGCTCGAGTATGAGGGCAGTCCGATGCTTGTTCAATATCCTGACAGAGAAGAGATGCGCCGTGTTGCGCGAAGGGTGTACGATGATCTGAGCGAAAGTGGACAGATATCGGAGGATTGTTATGCAGGAATGGCTTCGGCAGGTGAAGCTTCGTACGAGGAACCGCCATATGTCCCAGAGGGACCCGGATGCGCCAATTGTGTTATGAGAAATATAATCGAACTGCTTGTGTGCAATGAATTCTGTATGAGACGCGACAGGCATAGAAGACGTAGAAGAAGGTTTTATTAAGTGAAGAAGAAAATAAATGTACTTGTAAGAATACTTGTGATGGCAGCAATATTTGTGATCACAATATATTTGGTCAATATATTTCAGAATAGAAGTTACAAGAATCTGGCTGCGGAGATGAAGGATGCAGAGCTGCCATTAGCTTATGTGAGCTATGGCGATTCGCTTCTCAATTGTATGCATGGTTATACAGGGGAGGTCGACCTCACACTTCTCAGGGACTCTGTGACGCCGATAGATGAGAATAAGAATCTTGAGATAATGGTGGAGAATGATGCATTTAAGGATGCGTCGTATTCGTATGAGATCAGGTCGATATCCGGAGATTCCCTTATAGAGAAGGGTGATCTGGAGGCGGCCTCGGGAACTGATGGCTACGATGTGCTTGATATAAGTGCGAGAATGGATCTCAAGCAGGATATGGAGTATATGCTGGTTGTCAAGCTTAAGAGCGGTGATGGCAGGAGTGCTTCATACTATACCAGAGTGGTCGTAAATGACAATTATCATGAGTCCCAACTGCTGAATGCCGCAAAGGATTTCCACGATGCGACATTTGCATTTGACAAGTTGGAGTCGGAATCGGTCATAGGAACCTACAAGCAGGAATACACGGGCGGCGGAACGGGAGATTCCTACGGACTGGGACATGTGAACCTTGCAAATGCATACTCGGATCTCCTCTGGGATGGACTTAAGCCTACGGTTATAAGCGATGTAAACACATATATAAAGGAGATAGATGTCAACTATGCGGTGATCGAGATGGAATATAAAGCCATGTCCATCACATCGCAGGATGTCATGAGCTATTACACAGTTAAGGAGTTCTATAAGATCAGCTACAAGGATGTGCCTGTTGCCAGCCAGACTGATGAGGCGGACGGAGCCGGCACTGATGGAATATATTTTGACGAAACAGCTTCGTATGATGAGGCCTATTCGGATGAACAGGATGCAGATACTGTTACGGAGACTGAGCCGAAGATCACCATGCTCAGCTATGACAGATATGTGGACGAGTATTTTGACAAAGACGGCATAGATGCCATAAACAATGTGTATGAGATAGGTATCGTGTCATCGGATGATCTGGAATACCGCTACACAGAGGATAACAAGAAGATCGCATTTGTGAGAAATGGACAGCTCTGGATGTATGACTACGGCGATGGACAGATAACTCTGGTGTACGGATCAGGAATGGATGACCATGCAAATGACTCAAACACTTACGCCGACCATGACATGAACATCATAAGCTTTGACAAAGATGGAAATATGACATTTGCGGTGTATGGATATATGAACAGCGGAGATCATGAGGGAAAGCTCGGAGTTGCGCTGTATACATTTGATTATACGACTCTGGAGGTGGACGAGCTTCTGTTCGTCGAGTGCAATGTGCCTTATGAGGCTATGAAGAGCGAGACCTCCAGACTGACATATTACGACGGAGATAAGTTTTATTACATGCTCGGCGGAAAGGTGAATGCCGTGGACATGAAGACGAGACAGCAGTCTTATATTGCGGAGGGACTGTCAGCCAGCGATGTCAAGGTGTCGGTGAACATGGAAGTTATGGCGTATGGAGAGAGCGAGGACCAGAGCAGCAATACAAAGCTGACTCTGATGAATATGCATACCGGAAAGAGCTATGAGATAACCGCCGGAGCAGGGGAATGTCTGATATGCTATGGCTTTAAGGACTCAGATATGGTATACGGAGTGTCGAGCATATCTGATGCGCAGGTTGATGTGGATGCCGAGTCATTTGCTGGTACGAGGTACAGCGAGGAGTCCAGAGATAACATACCTGCATCCAGATTGTATATAGTAAACAGCGATGGCGAGCAGATAAAGGAATACGCAAAGAGCGGGTATTATCTGATGCAGGTTGATGTGGATACGAATCTGCTGTATCTGACAAGAGGAGAGAAATCCGACAGTGGATTCAAGTCTGTGGACGATGATTTCATAACCTTCAAGGAGGACGATACAAAGGAGACGATAGGAACTACCCATCTGTCATCCATAACCGGATATGACAGGCTGTATTTTACGGTTCCGTCAAATATGTATCTGAGCTATATACCGGCGCTGAACATAACAAAGGAAAAGATAGATCCTGATGCTGCAAGTATGATAATGACAGTAGTGCGTGATAAGGTGACCTATCATGTGTACGACAATCTTGGACTTTCAAAGATATATGACGTGGCGGGTGATGCGATAAATTATGCAGTGTCTGTATCAGGTATAGTGGTGTCAAGCGAAGGCGAGGTAATATACAGGCAGGCTGAGAGTCAGGAATACAACACCATCGCCTCTGGAATATTCCATCGCAGTACGCGAAGTGTGGATGCGTCACTCGGCGACTGTCTGTACATGGTTCTGACGTATCAGGGAGTACAGGTGACAGAGGATGATATAGCACAGTATACAGATCCTGTCGAGGCTCTTAACTCTCTTGGAAAGAGACAGGGCATAGATGTTACAGGTCTTTCGCTGGATATGCTCCTCGGTTATGTGAGTTCGGGAATACCGGTAATATCGAGGATAAGCGATGGCAGATATGTTCTCATAGTGAGCTATAATGAGGCAGACATAAGATATTATGATCCTGTCGAGGACAAGGAGATAGTTGTGTCAAGAGATGAGTATACGGATATGATGCTCCAGTGGCACAATGAATCCTACACTTATGTTGAGGAATAAAGATAAAAAGAAAACGGAGCGTGTTACCGCTCCGTTTTCTTTATAATAGTTGTAGTATAAGTTACTTAGCATGGATCCGAATGTTACGGATCATGTAGATTACTCCTCTGAGATTGTTCCTACTGGACAAGAACCAGCACAAGCACCACATGAGATACACTGTGAACCATCGATAACAAATACGCCGCCATTATCGCTGATAGCACCTACTGGACAAGAGCCAGCACATGAACCACAACCGATACATGAATCGCCAATAACGAATGCCATAATTGTTTCCTCCTTATAAAGTAAAAATAATCACACGCTTATTGTAAAACAAAACTCATTAATTAGCAAGTGATAATAATATTTATCAACAACGGGTTTTATCAATAAGTAACAATAAAAGGGATAGACATTTAAAATTGGGTATAATATAATGTGAATGCTGAGTAAGAGTGCAATCTAAGGAGGATATAAATAATGGTAAAGATAAGTAAAGACATGCTTATAAATGACATTCTTGCAGTTGATGCAGGAAATGCAGCAATACTGATGGCAGCAGGTATGCATTGCATAGGATGCCTTGCAGCAGCAGGAGAGAGTCTTGAGGAGGCAGCAGCCGTTCACGGACTTGATGCAGAGGAGCTTGAGCAGGAGATCAATGATTATCTTGCAAAAAAGGAGGCTGAGTAGTATACTTGCCAAAGTAACCAGGTGTACTATAAAGGATGGAGAGATATATGAAGACAGACGGAACAAATCCTCCCGGGCAGGGAATATTTGGACTGATAGATATTAATTGTCATATTTTACCGGGAACAGAGGATGGACCGGATAATTTCCGGGAAGCGGCAGAGATGCTCAGAATAGCGTATGATGAGGGAATAAGGACGATAGTTGCCACCCCGCCATACAACAAGAAGAATCCGATAATGGATGAAGACAAACTGGACAGACTTGTGGAACAGCTCAACGTTGAAGCTGGAAAGATAGATCCAGATTACAGAGTCTATCTTGGAAGAGAGATAGAGTATAACGATGAGAACCACCAGAAGATCATATCTGGTCAGTTGGATTCCATGGCAGACAGCAAGTATGTTATGATCAGATTCCCTTATGATGTGGATTTTGAGACGATATCTGAAGCTATAAGAGACATCAATATGGACGGATATATACCGATAGTTGCCAATGTAGAACAGTATGAATGTCTTGAGGAAGACGAGGACAAGGTCGAGGAGCTCATTCAGTTTGGTGCATATGTACAGATAAGTGCATCGGCTGTGGTTGGAGATCTTGGACATGACATCAAGAATTTTTCGAGAAAGCTTCTCAAGGGAGAGCTTGTTCACTTTGTGGCAAGTGATGCATTGGATTCAGAGGATAAAGCACCATACCTCAGGGAGTGTGCTGAGTACATAGAGCGAAAGTATGGAGAGGATTACATGACGGAGCTCTTCTACACCAATCCAAAAGCAGTTATCGAGAATGATGATATTGACATATAAAAAAAAGACGTATCGCTTGTGCGGTACGTCTTTTTTGCTGCGCCGGAATCTCTGGCTATTACTTATAATGCTGACAGTGTCTGAAGTGCTTCCTCCGGCATAATAGCGGTGAAGTGCTCCTTGAAATGTGCCGGCATGGCATATGTGAGCTTCTGTGCTGTTCCGTATTCTGCAAGGATATTGCAGGCTCTCACAAATTCCTGGCTTGTGTTATTGCTGTTCGTGAGAACCAGATAATATCTTCCGTTGGAAGGATTCTTGTACAGGCAGTTCTCGCTGAAGTAGAAAGAAGCAACCTGTTTTGCTGCACTTATGATGGTTGCAAGTGAGTCAAAGATGTACAGTGAGCACATGCTCTCCCTTGCTGAACCTGATTCCTTTGTGCTGCCTGTTGTACTGGCGGCAGTGCCTGTGGTGCTGTCATCAGATGATGTATTGCTGCCATTTGCCGCAGCGGCAAAATCTCCTGCGGTTCCGGCAAGTCCGGATATGGTGTTGAAAATGCCCTCAAGTGCCTCTCTTACGCCCTGTGGAACGGAACCGGATCCACTGATCTCAAGTCTTGCGATGGTTCCGTTGTTATCCCTGGACTCATCGTTGTCGTCAAGATCGTCATCTATGTCATCATCATCCATGTATTCGTCATCGTCATCAATATCATATTCGCTGGTCTTTGAGAATCTGGAAAAGCGGGTATCCAGTTCTTCCGGATCTTCAACCTTTGTCACAATGAGTATGAGACAATCTGGTGATACCGGTATGGCTTCGATCATAAGTGGAGTGTCGTCAGCCTCAAAGCCTAATTCTACAGATGCCTGTTGCATCATATCCTTGAAGAGCTCTTTTGCCTTCGGTGTGCCATAGGCAAGCTCGGAGATCTTGAGCTGCTTTTCGGTGAGATCGGCTTTGTTGAGTGTGCATCTTATCTGATTTTCACTTAGACGTTCAATCTTCATAGAATCGACCCCCTTCAATAATTTAATGGTATTAAAATGTGTATTATAGTTTACCACATTTGTCAAGCAAGTAAATAGGATATATGGAGAAAATATTGGAATTTTCCGTGAAAAAATATCCCTAATTCTACGTTATGTATACTTTTATGAAAATTTCATAAAATATGCTCAAATGGGGTTGGAAAATGGCTTTTTATGCGTTATTGTGGAGTTGTGAGCGGGACGTGCTCAGGATATTTAGATGAGCTCATTTCTTTATTTTTCTACAAATTCTGTCTGATTCTTATCGTCTCAGATACAATTCCCAGAGATAGTGATATGACAGTGCTCACACATTTCCATAACTGACACATGGCACATAAAAGGAGAATAATACATCACAACACATCTGTCTTTACATTGCATGGCAGGGATGGAAAAATAAACTATTTGGGGGTGATGCCTATAGGGGGTTAAAAGGCAGCAGTAGCATATAGAACATAATTATATGCACAGAATTACACTTAACATCTATTTGGGGGCTCTGCCGCTGTCACAGCAGAGCCCCTGGTTTTATTTGGCGTGCTGTTCATGCCATGTACAGACTGCATTGCAGATGGCGTTTGCTAGGGCGGTCTGGTATTCATCATTGCACAGATCGGAACATTCCTTTGTGTTGCTCAAAAAGCCGCACTCAACGATGACGGCGGTGCATGGACTTTCCCGCAAAACAAGGTATTCGGAATTGCCCTTTGCCGTCCGTGTGTTGGATGGATCGGCTTCGGAGATGAGATGCTCCTGGATGCACTCCGCCAAGGCTTTACCACCGGAGGAAGTGGAGTAATAAAATACCTGCGCTCCGTGGACATACTCGGCTGAATAGCTGTTCTGGTGGATGCTGATGTAGAGATCAGCGTTTACATTTGTGGCGAGGTTGGTGCGGGCTTTCAGATCTGAAGTCTTCTTGCTGGATGCATTTTCACTGTTCAGGGACTTGTCGGAGTCTCTGGTCAGATACACGGAAAATCCCTGATCCGTAAGTGCCGATGCCAGCTTTGAGGCGATGGCCAGATTTATATCCTTTTCCATGATCCCATCCGGGCTGACCTTACCCGGGTCAAATCCGCCGTGTCCCGGATCGATGAGGATCGTAAATGATTTTGCCGCATCTGTGGTGTCCAAACCTTCGGTGGATGTGCGCTCATTTCCTGTATTGGTGGAAGTATCCTGCCCGGCTGTATGGTCTGCGGGACGGACTATAAATATGTAGCAGAGGATAGGAGGAAGTATTACTGCAAATATTATGGCAAATACAAGTATGTATAATTTGGTGGAAGTACGCATCGGTGATACCCGGGAAGTGTAATTACTATTTTATATGACGGCGGCGGACGTTATATGATATATGTTACCCAAATATAGCCTAAACATTTGACACACATGCGGTGCTGGGCTAAAATATGGGCGTATATGCAATAATATAGAAGCGATAACAATTTATTATAGAAGAAGGTAAAGTGATGAACACTATAATTGCAAAAGCAGGAGTGGATGACGACCGCATGTATGAGCAGGCGGCGGAGATACTTAAGAGAGGTGGTCTTGTAGCATTCCCGACAGAGACAGTGTATGGCCTTGGAGGAGACGCGCTGAATCCGGATGCGTCACATCGGATATATGCGGCAAAGGGCCGGCCATCGGACAATCCGCTCATAGTCCATATAGCAGAGACATCAAGCGTGTATGAACTGGCGGAGACAGTGAGTGACGACACGAAGAAGCTCATGGAAGCATTCTGGCCGGGACCACTCACCATCATACTCAACAAGAAAGAGGTCGTTCCGCACACGACCACTGGCGGACTTGATACGGTTGCCATCAGGATGCCATCACATCCGGTTGCCATGAGGCTCATAAAGGATTCGGGAGTGTATATCGCAGCTCCAAGTGCCAATCTGTCCGGACGACCATCCCCGACCACTGCGCAGCATGTGCAGCAGGATATGGACGGCAGGATAGATATGATCATCGACGGCGGGGCAGTCGGAATCGGTATAGAGTCGACGATAGTGGACATGACCGGAGACAGACCGACTATATTGCGGCCTGGATATATCACTCCGGAGATGATAAGGGATATCGTTGGCGATGTGACTATAGATCCGGCGATAACAGGTATGAACAATGCTCTGAGACCTAAGGCTCCAGGGATGAAGTACACACACTATGCTCCAAAGGGAGAACTCAGCATAGTAGAGGGCGATAGACTGGCTGCGGCTGAGAAGATAAGAAGTCTTGTTGCGGAGAAAAAGGCGCAGGGATACAAGACTGCGATACTGTGTGACACTGACAATGTCAGTCTTTATGATGACGGAGTATGCGAGAACGTATACGATGCCGGAAGCAAGAAGAACGAGATAACTGTGTCTGCCGGACTGTACAGTCTGCTCAGAACCTGTGATGACATAGGTGCACAGTATATATACAGCGAGTCATTTGAGGAGGGGGACATGGGCTACGCCATCATGAACCGTCTCATCAAGGCTGCAGGACACAGGATAATAAGCTGTTAGTTATTTTCGAAAAAAATATTATATAAAAAGGAGAATCAGAACATGATAGCACTTGGATGTGACCACGGCGGATATGAGCTTATGCAGGAGGTTATAAAGCATCTTGAGGAGAGAGGCCTTGAGTACAAGAACTTTGGCTGTTACAGCACAGAGTCAGTTGACTACCCGGTATATGGACAGGCAGCAGCAAAGGCAGTAGCCTCAGGTGAGTGTGATAAGGGAATCATCATCTGCGGAACAGGAATAGGAATATCGATCTCAGCGAATAAGATAAAGGGAATCAGAGCTGCACTCTGCCACGACTGCTTCTCGGCACAGGCGACAAGAGAGCACAACGATGCAAATATGCTGGCTATGGGTGCCAGAGTCATAGGACCTGGACTTGCACTTAAGATAGTCGACATATTCCTCGACACACCATTCTCAAATGATGAGCGTCACGTAAGAAGAATCGGAATGATTGAGTAGTATCATAAGTTATGCCGTAAGGAGGACCCGCCTTTAAGGCGGGAGATTCCTTGCGAAGCACGCATGCTCCTAAAAAAAGAATCCCATGACAGTATGGTCAAGACTGTCATGGGATCTTTTTTATGCGGTTTTCGTCAAACTGCATCATTTGTTCGACATATAACCGCGTTAAAAGGAAGAAAAATGATTAATGGATAAACATAAGTATTATCAACATAGTCACATTGTACATTAACAATAAAAAAATATCAAGGGGGTTGTACAAACTTTACAAAATGTTTATTTACAATATAGCCAACTCATTATAAAATAATATTACTTGAGTTTTGACATAATAATCTAAAGTGATGCTTTGATAAAGTGTTTATGGAATTGAGTCTGCTCATAAATTTTTATAAGGGAGGAATGTTATGCTGCAGGAGACTATGAAGAAGATAACCGATGCAGAGTCTGAAGCTGACGAGATCATTCGCAAGGCCAAGGAAGAAGCCGACTATACAGTAGCTGCTGCAAAGAAGGAGGCTGCGGATATGATCGCGGCCGCAGGATCAGCTTCGAGAGAAAGCATGAAGAGTGCCGAGGGAGCCGGCAGATCTGAGGAGGAGAAGCTCACGGTGAAGGCGATGGATATTGCCACCGCTGAGATCGCACATCTCAGGGAACGTGCAGCGTCCATGGAAGGCGAGGTTACTTCCATGATCATCGCAGAGCTGGTGGGATGAAAAGTCCTGCAGGCATTTTAAGAAAGGGGGTAAATGTATGGCGGTACTTCCTATGAAGAAGATTGAGATCTGTGCCATGAAGAGGGACAGAAAAGCAATTCTTGAGAAGCTCCAGTCGCTGGGAATGGTTGAGATACAGACTGATAACGAAGAGACTGATGACTTCAGGAAGATGAGTACCACAAGCCAGAGAGCAAAGTACGAGAAGAGAGTACAGAATACAGATGAAGCCTTACAGATACTTGATAAGTATGCTCCGGAGGAGAAATCCATATTTGCCAGCCTGGAAGGACGGCAGGAGGCGTCAGAGGCTGACATTCAGGAGATCATAGCTGGAAGATGGGATTATAACCGTGAGGTTAAAAAGATCCAGGAGATCAGCAAGGACATAGCCGGCTGCGAGGCGGGGATAGTCAAATGTCAGGTGGCTATAGACGGATTGGCGCCGTGGCTGAATATGGACATACCGATCAATACCACAGGGACCGAGAAGACGGATGTGATGATCGGAACTATGCCACCGGGGCTCACGGAGACGGATATTCAGGGGTATATAAGCTCTGCGGAACCGGAGATAGCGGGATACACAGTCACTGTTGTAGGATCTGATAAGGACCAGACTTGTATGGTGGCAATAGCCATTAAAACTGTATCACAGAGGGTGGAGGAGATATTGAGATCCCATGGATTTACAAGAATTTCGTATTTCTCCAAAAGAACACCTGAACAGAAGACGGATAAGTACAGGGCGGATATAAGGGAGTTCGAACAGTGGATAGAGGACAAGAAGAATGAACTAGTATCCATGGCTGATGACAGAGACAAGCTGAGACTTCTGGCTGACTATTACCGCATAAGGGCGGATAAATATAAGGTCCTTGGAAATATTCTCCAATCAAAGAGCACATTTGTCATATCGGGATATGTGCTGGAGAGAGATGCAGACAGGGTAGTGGCTGTACTCAATGAGAATTTCAGCCTGATGGCTGATGTATATGATGTTCCGGATTCTGAAGCGGCACCTATACAGCTTCAGAATCCGAAGATGTTCGCATCGGCGGAGGGTGTACTGGAGTCATTTGGACTTCCGGGAAAAGGTGAGATGGATCCAACCACACCGATGGCGATATTCTATATATTCCTGTTCGGACTCATGTTGTCCGATGCGGCGTATGGACTCATCATATTCCTGGCATGTTTTATTTTGATCAGGAAATTCCCGAAGATGGAGAACGGACTTCAAAAGTCCCTGCGCCTGTTCATGTACTGTGGTATATCCACACTGATATGGGGAATATTATTTGGTGGTTTTTTCGGAGACCTGATAACGGTGGTATCGAGGACGTTTTTCCACCACGAGGTGACGTTCAAGCCGGTATGGTTTGCACCGCTGGATGACCCGATGAAGCTTTTGTTATTCTCTTTGCTGTTCGGACTTATACATTTGTTCGGCGGACTGGCACTCAAGGGATATATGTGCCTGAAGAAGGGAGATGCGAAATCATTCATATGCGACGTGCTGTCGTGGTTCATGCTCATCACAGGACTTGTGCTGATGCTCATGCCGACGGAGCTGTTCGCATCCATAGCACAGATGCAGTTCAATTTCCCTGGCTGGCTTAAGAATACAAGCTACGGACTGGCGATTGTGGGAGCTGCGATCATCGTGCTCATGTCGGGAAGAGACCACAAGAATCCGGTGCTCAGACTTGCACTTGGACTGTATGACATATACAACCTGACAGGCTGGCTGTCAGATCTGCTGTCGTACTCAAGGCTTCTTGCTCTGGGACTTGCGACGGGAGTTATAGCACAGGTAATAAACCAGATGGGAAGCATGGCTGGCGATGGAATATTCGGAGCCATAGTGTTCGTCATCGTATTTATAGTAGGACATCTGTTCAACCTTGCGATCAACATGCTGGGAGCATACGTGCACACATGCCGTCTCCAGTATGTAGAGTTCTTCGGCAAATTCTACGAGGGCGGCGGCAATCCATTCAGGCCGTTCAGGGAGAATACGAAGTACGTTGATATAGTAAGTGGTACAGAAACACAGAAATAAGAAACCAATTTTAGGAGGAGAAAATATTATGACAATGGGAACGGTTTTGGCATTAGTGGGAGCTGCGCTGGCAGTAATTCTTGCAGGCATGGGATCTGCATATGGAGTAGGAGTTGCTGGTCAGGCGGCAGCAGGTGTAGTAAGTGAGGATCCAAGCAAATTCGCAAAAGTTCTTATCATCCAGCTTCTTCCGGGTACACAGGGTATCTACGGACTTCTTGTTGGATTCATAGCATTGTCCAACATAGGAATCCTTTCAGGAACACCAAAGGAGCTCACAGTAGCACAGGGACTTATGATGCTTGCAGCATGTCTTCCAATAGCGGTAGTTGGTCTTGTATCAGCAATGCACCAGGGCAAGACAGCAGTTGCAGCAGTTGGAATAGTTGTAAAGAAGCCTGATCAGTTTGGTAAGGCGATGCTTTTCCCAGCCATGGTTGAGACATATGCGATCCTTGCACTTCTGGTATCAATTCTTGCAGTAAATGGAATCAAATTATAACTTTTCGTAAGGAGGATGTACTTTATGACGGGATTGGAAACAATCGTAGAACAGATCCTTCAGGAAGCGCAGAAGGAAGCTGAAGAGATCAAAGCTCAGGCTGCCAGAAACGCGGATTCCATCATTGCAAATGCCAAAAAGACTGTGGATAAGATGAATGAGGAGACCATAGAGAAGGTTGCCCAGGCAGAAAAGTCCGGATCATTCAGGGCAAAGTCCTCATCAGAGCTTAAGAAGAGACAGGCGATACTTGCGGCAAAGCAGTCCATAATTGGGAATATGCTGGATAAGGCATATGACGCAATGGTGGCGCTCCCGGATGAGGAGTATTTCCAGGTGATCGTCAAATGTCTGGAGAAGTCGGTACAGCCGAAAAGCGGGGAGATATGTTTCTCCGGGAAAGACAGAAAACGACTTACACCACAGACTGAGAAGCAGATAGAGCAGATAGCTGCAGCTCATGGAGGAAGCCTTACGGTGTCCAATGGGAACTGTGATATAGATGGAGGATTTATCCTGATCTACGGAGGAATCGAGGAAAACTGTTCATTCAGAGCAATGCTGGACGCGAACAGAGAACATTTGGCAGACAAGGTAAATAAATTATTATTTGTTGATAACAGATAGCTGGAGGTAGGCAGATGGCAGACAAATATATATATGCAGTTGCCAGGATCAGGGCACTTGAGATGACGCTTATGAGTCAGGCAGTCATAGAACAGCTCGTGGCCACGGATTCCTACAAGAAGGCGGTTCAGTTCATCATAGAGAAGGGCTGGGGCGATAGTGATAAAGCCAGTATGGATGAAAATGACATACTTAGGGCGGAGACTGACAAGACGTGGGCTGCTGTGGCTGAGATGGTGGATGATATGTCCGTGTTCGATGTCATAAGACTTCCAGATCTGTATCACAACCTCAAGGCGGCGATCAAGACTGTGGTTGCCGGGGAGACTCCTGCCCATGTGTTCTTCGACAATGCCGGGATAGACGGTCAGAAGATGCTGTCCATCGTAAGTGACAAGGCGTGGGACAGACTTCCAGAACACATGAGAGACTGCGCGAGGGAGGCTTGGGACTGTATGGCACAGGCTGGAGATGGACAGATGTGCGATGCTGTGATAGATCGAGGAACACTGCTGGCGATCATGCAGGCTGCAAAGAAGGCAGATGACAGCCTGCTCAGGGATTATGCAGAGACGACGGTGGCTGTTGCAGATATCAAGATAGCGGTGAGATCCATGAAGACAGGCAAAAACAAGGATTTCATGAAGAGAGCCATGGCGGAGTGCAACACTCTGGATATTGACAGGCTGGCGACGGCTGCGGTGGCTGGCATGGAGGAGATAGAGAGATACCTTGCGGATACAGCATACGCTGGTGGGGCAGAGGCACTTTCTGAGTCGGCATCGGCATTTGAGAGATGGTGTGACAACCGTATCATAGAAACGATAAAGCCTCAGAAGTACAACCCATTTACGGTGGGACCGATAGTGGCGTACATTCTGGCGAGGCTCAACGAGATAAAGACAGTCAGGATCATATTGACATGCAAGCTGAACCAGCTTCCGGAGGAGGCTATCAGGGAAAGGGTAAGGGAGATGTATGTATAAGATAGCTGTTATGGGCGATTATGACAGTATATACGGATTTGCAACTCTGGGCCTGGATACATTCCCTGTAGAAAATCTGGATTATGGGGTCACGTTGCTGAAAAGGCTGGCAGAGGACAATTATGCAGTCATATATATGACCGAGGCACTGGCTTCGGATCTCAATAAAGAGATAGACAGATACAGAGAGGTTATGAAGCCTGCGATCATTCTCATACCGGGGATATCTGGCAATACAGGGGCCGGAATAGCGGGAGTAAAGAAATCCGTTGAGCAGGCTGTAGGCTCGGATATTTTATTTAATGAAGAATGATTAGAAAATAATGGTGAAACGAGCGGATATAGGTAATTGCGAAATCGGTATAATTCGATTTTGTTATACTAAACTGCCTCAATCATATCGGAAAGAGGATTCGCAATTATCTATGGAGCGAGTGAGTATAGAAGGGAGCGTGAGCTGTTAAGTGGCTACAGGAAAGATTAAGAAGGTCGCCGGACCACTGGTCATCGCTGAGGGCATGCGTGATGCAAATATGTACGACGTGGTGCGTGTAAGTGAGAGCAGACTTATCGGCGAGATCATAGAGATGCACGGAGATCAGGCATCAGTTCAGGTATACGAGGAGACATCGGGACTTGCACCGGGAGCACCGGTCGAGTCAACGGGAATGCCTCTGTCGGTTGAGCTGGGACCGGGACTTATAAGCAGTATATACGATGGAATCCAGAGACCGCTGGATGATATCATGAAGATATGTGGTAACAACCTGAAGCGAGGAGTTGAAGTCCCATCGCTGAAGAGAGATATCAAGTGGACATTTGTGCCGACTGCCAAGGTGGGTGATAAGGTGTCGGCAGGCGATGTGATAGGAACAGTTCAGGAGACTGTGGTCGTCACACAGAAGATCATGGTGCCTTATGGTGTGACAGGAACCATCAAAGAGATAAAGGCAGGAGAATTCACAGTTGAGGAGACTGTGTGTGTGGTTGAGACAGACAAGGGTGACAGGGAGCTGACACTCATGCAGAAGTGGCCGGTTCGTAAGGGCCGTCCATATCAGGAGAAGATACCACCGATCATGCCACTTATCACAGGACAGAGAGTTGTAGATACATTCTTCCCTATAGCAAAGGGAGGAGTGGCTGCGGTTCCCGGACCTTTCGGAAGCGGCAAGACAGTTATCCAGCATCAGCTTGCAAAGTGGGCTGAGGCGGATATCGTTGTCTACATCGGATGCGGAGAGCGTGGAAATGAGATGACAGATGTTCTGAACGAGTTCCCAGAGCTGAAGGATCCGAAGACTGGACATTCACTCATGCAGAGAACAGTCCTCATAGCCAACACATCGGATATGCCGGTTGCGGCCAGAGAGGCATCTATATATACGGGTATAACTATAGCTGAGTATTTCCGTGATATGGGTTACTCGGTGGCACTCATGGCGGATTCCACATCGCGTTGGGCTGAGGCGCTCAGAGAGATGTCAGGACGTCTGCAGGAGATGCCTGGTGAGGAGGGTTACCCTGCTTACCTCGGTTCAAGACTTGCACAGTTCTACGAGAGAGCCGGAATGGTCAAGACTCTCGGCAGCGAGGGCAGAACCGGTGCACTGTCGGTTATCGGTGCGGTTTCTCCTCCGGGTGGTGATATTTCCGAGCCGGTTTCACAGGCAACACTTCGAATCGTCAAGGTATTCTGGGGACTGGATTCATCGCTTGCGTACAAGAGACATTTTCCTGCCATCAACTGGCTGACCTCATACTCTCTGTATGTGGACAATATGGGCAAATGGTTCGAGGAAAATGTAAATGAAAAGTTCATGGTCGACAGACAGAAGATGATGACCCTGCTTCAGGAGGAGGCAGAGCTCGATGAGATCGTTAAGATGGTAGGTATGGATGCCCTTTCAGCGGGAGACCGACTGAAGATGGAGGCGGCGAGATCCATCAGAGAGGATTTTCTTCACCAGAACTCATTCCATGATGTGGACACATACACACCGCTTCACAAGCAGTTTCTGATGATGGAGCTCATCATGGCATTTTATGAGGAGTCAGCGCAGGCACTGGCCGGTGGAGCAAGCATAAGAAATATTCTGAACATGCCGATCAGAGAAAAGATCGGACGATTCAAATATGTGCTTCCTGAGAATGTGGATGAAGAGTACGAGAAGATATCCAGGGAGCTTGACAAGGAGCTTCAGGAAGCTATAGAGAAGGAGGACTAAGACTATGCCAAAGGAATATAGAACTATACAGGAAGTTGCGGGTCCTCTGATGCTGGTGCACGGAGTTGAGAATGTAGCTTATGATGAGCTGGGTGAGATTGAGCTGGCGGACGGCGAGATCAGACGATGCAAGGTCCTTGAGATAAATGGTGAGGATGCCCTGGTACAGCTCTTTGAGAACTCGACAGGTATCAATCTTTCAAACAGCAAAGTAAGATTCCTTGGAAGGAGTATGGAGCTCGGCGTATCAGAAGATATGCTTGGCCGTGTATTTGACGGACTTGGAAGACCTATAGATGGCGGCCCTGAGATACTTCCTGATGAGAGAAGAGATATCAATGGTCTGCCGATGAATCCGGCTGCCAGGAACTATCCGTCTGAGTTCATTCAGACAGGTATATCAGCCATAGACGGACTGAACACACTGGTAAGAGGACAGAAGCTGCCGATATTCTCGGCTTCAGGACTTCCGCACAGCCAGCTTGCAGCACAGATAGCAAGACAGGCGAAGGTGCGCGGAACAGATGAGCCATTTGCCGTTGTATTTGCGGCTATGGGTATCACATTTGAGGAGGCAAACTTCTTCACAGAGAGCTTCAAGGAGACTGGTGCCATAGACAGAACAGTCCTCTTCATCAACCTGGCAAATGATCCTGCGGTTGAGCGTATCGCCACACCTAGAATGGCACTTACCGCCGCTGAGTATCTTGCATTTGAGAAGAACATGCACGTTCTGGTAATCCTCACGGATATCACGAACTATGCGGATGCACTTCGTGAGGTATCAGCCGCAAGAAAAGAGGTTCCGGGACGCCGTGGTTATCCTGGATACATGTACACTGACCTGGCAACTCTGTACGAGAGAGCAGGAAGACAGAAGGGCAAGAATGGAAGTATCACCATGATACCGATCCTGACCATGCCTGAGGATGACAAGACTCATCCTATACCTGACCTTACGGGATATATCACGGAGGGGCAGATCATTCTCTCAAGAGAGCTGTACAGAAAGGGAGTCACACCGCCTATCGATGTACTTCCATCATTGTCCAGACTTAAGGATAAGGGAACAGGTGAGGGCAAGACCAGAGGAGATCATGCCAGCACCATGAACCAGTTATTTGCAGCTTATTCAAGAGGAAAGGATGCCAAGGAGCTCATGACTATCCTGGGTGAGTCGGCACTTTCGGATATAGATATCATATATGCAAAGTTTGCAGAGGCATTTGAGAAGGAGTATGTATCCCAGGGGTACGGCACTGACAGAAGTATCGAGGAGACACTGGCCATCGGCTGGAAGCTTCTCTCCATTCTTCCTAGAGGCGAGCTGAAACGTATCGACGACAAGTGGCTTGACATGTATTACGGAAAGTAGTGGGTAGGCAATTTTGCGGGAAGATTGTGGAATATAGCATTCGACTGCATACCTGAGCAGGAGCGCTTTCGCTCGTTTCACCCTGCAGCGGTACTAGCGCTCGCATGCTCGCTGAGTACCGGCGGGCTCAAATGTCCTGCTCATGGTAATGCAGTGGATTGCTATATATTTAAAGCATTCGTGCAAAATTGCCATATACACGTTGTCTTTGTAATACATGTCAAGTAGCTTGAAAATATATTTGGAAGAAAGGAGAAGACGGATGGCTAATGTGGTTGTCAATCCTACACGTATGGAGCTGACAAGGCTTAAGAAGAAGCTGGTTACGGCGTCCAGAGGTCATAAGCTCCTGAAGGATAAGCGAGATGAACTGATGAGGCAGTTCCTTGACATGGCAAGAGAGAATATGGAACTGAGAAAGAAGGTTGAGGCTGGCATCAAAGCTGCCAACACCAACTTCGTAATAGCGAAGGCGGGGATGAATGAGCAGACATTGAGTACGGCGCTCATGGCTCCGAAGCAGGAGGTGCGGATCGCTCTTGGCGACAGGAATGTAATGAGTGTTGACATTCCGGTGTACGACTATAAGACGAAAAGCGCAAATTCAAATGACATATATTCATATGGATTTGCATTTACATCCGGAGAGCTGGATGATGCAGTGAAGTCCCTCTCGGATATACTTCCTGATATGCTGAGGCTGGCGGAGGTTGAGAAGTCCTGCCAGATGCTTGCAGCGGAGATAGAGAAGACCAGAAGGCGCGTAAATGCTCTTGAGCATGTCATTATCCCGGAGACCCGGGAGGGCATAAAGTATATAAGCATGAAGCTTGATGAGAATGAGCGAAGCACTCAGGTCAGACTTATGAAGGTCAAGGACATGATGCTGGAGGAGGCTCATCACTACAAAGAGCATCAGTTTGAGCATGCGCAGTAGACAGAATGATATTTAAACTTATAGGACAAAAGTTTTGATAAAAACCGCCAACACCTCAGATAAATAAAGGGGTGTTGGCGGTTTGATCTTTTGGTTGAATATTGAATTAGTCGGTTGTATCCCTTCGCAGAAGAACGGGTGTGATCTTCTTGTGGACGGGAACTGTGTTTATATGGGGGTTCCTTTTCTTGCGTTCGTCCATTTCGTTTACCAGAAGCTCCATGGCTGTGTGGGCTATAACATCAATCTGCTGACCGATGGTGGAGATAGGTATGATGGCATCCTCTGCGATTGGGGAACCATCGAAACCGACTATACGATAGCTTTCCGGAAGAGAACCGTATTTTCTGATGATAATATTCAGCAGAATACTTGCAAATGTATCATTGGCTATGAAGATTCCTTTCTTCTTAGTCGGATACTTTTCTTCTATCTCGCAGAAAATGTCATATATTTTGTTGTACGTATCACGGTATGTGTTGCCCAGTTCCCGAAGGAACAACTCATATGTGACCTTCTGCTCGCGGCATACATCCTCAAAGGCTGCAATTCTTTTGTAGCTTGGTATCTCCTGTGGAACATTTGAATTGATATGTATAAGTACATCACAGTTATTCCTTATAAGCAGACTTGTGGCCTGCATTGCCCCCATGTAGTTGTCGGTGTTGACGCTGTCGATGTACTTGTCCTCACGCTCTATGGCTACGATAGGGATATTGTAGGATGCCAGTTCCTGTGATGATATAGTGTGGCTGAGGATGATCATCCCTTCTATGTTGTAGGCGAGAAGCTCTTGGATATATCTGCGCTCCAGTTCCTCATCACCGCTTCCCGGGAATACCAGAAATTTATAGCCGTAGTCCTTGTATGTGAGAAGCAGCTGGTTGAGCATCTCTGAATAGTAGTGCAGGTACAGATTGGGAATTATGAGACCGATGAACTCGGTCTTGCCGTTTGCAAGGACTTTAGCCAGTTTGTTTTCCTGGTAGTTCAGATCTTTTAATGCCTGTGATATCTTATCCTGATTTTCCAGAGTGACGGAATCAGGATTGTTGAAATATCTTGATATCGTTGTTTTGGAAAAACCTGTGTATTTTGCTATATCGTCAAATGTGACTTTCTTTTTATTCATTTAATATCCTCCCAAAATGAATATCTACATTTTCAGAGCAGATATCCAAAAACTAAGTCCAGTATACTCATTTATACACAATAATGCAACAAAATAAATAACCGGTTACTTTCCTTTATTTATAACATAATCCGAGCGGAAAAAATAAGCGAAAAGTATGAAAATCAGGTTGACTTTGAAATGTTCTGGTGATAATATAAGAACATCAAAGTAACCGGTTACTTAACCGGTTACATAACGCGAAAGGAGAAGTTTATGAGAAAGAAGTCTTTGATGGTGTTTCTTGCGGCAGCAGCTTTTGCCGGATGTCTTGCCGGATGTGGCAAGAGTGAGCCGGAGCCGGGCAGAATAGCCGGTTACGATGAAGGGGAACAGTATTTGTCCATATGGGTTCATTCCATAGAAGATACTGACGAAGGCCGGTGTTATAAGAAGTCGGTGGAGGCGTTCAATGAGAAGTATGACGGAACATATTTCGCAGATATAGAATTTATACCGAGAAATGACAGTGGCGGAGGATATTCAGACAAGATCAATGCCTCTGTTATGATGGGAGATCTCCCGGATGTCCTTACTGTCGATGGACCCAATATTGCAGCATATGCTGAGAATGGAATCATCCAGCCACTGGCAGAGATAAGTGATGACGATAAGAGTATTTATCTTGATTCCATCATCGAACAGGGTACATACAATGATAAGCTGTATGCACTTGGTGCCATGGAGTCCAGCGTCGGCTGTTATTACAATAAGGATATATTGAAAGAAGCGGGAGTTGAAGTACCTGATGGTGATCATCCATGGACATTCAGTGAGTTCCTTGATGTTCTTGAGAAGGTAAAGCCGGTATGTGAGGCGAAGGGCGGCTATGCACTTGATATGACATTCCCGGTGGGAGAGGCAACTATTTACTACTATGCACCGTTCTTCTGGTCAAATGGTGGCAGCCTTGTTGATGACACGGGACTTAAGGTGGACGGCGTGTTCAATTCAAAGGAAAATGCGGACACTGTGAATTATTTCAAGACTATACTGGCAAATGGCTACATGAGCAGCGTTCCTATCCAGAACCTTTTTGAAAGTGGCAGAGCAGCATTTAAGTTTGATGGTGCTTGGGAAGTCAATACCTTGTATACAAGCTATCCTGATGTATCTTTTGGTGTTGCGCCTTATGTAGTGGGTGACAACTGGAATGGTGAAAGATATACACCGACTGGATCATGGGCGTATGCAGCTTCATCCAAGACAGAGAATCTTGAGGGCGCGACTAAGCTTGTACAGTGGATGAGCGGTGTTGAGAGCGGCAAGATGCTCTGGAATGATACCAAGACGTTCCCTTCAACTTACGAGGCGTTTGAGAGTATAGACATATTTCAGACGGATGAGAACTACAGTGCACTTTACAATCAGCTTTCCAAGTATGGACATCCGAGACCAAAGACACCTGTTTATCCTCAGGTGAGCACATCATTCCAGCAGGTGCTTGAGAACTGTGTGCTGAGTGGTGAAGATGTGGGGAATCAGCTGGATAAATCTGTGGAAAGGATAAACGCTAAGCTGAAGCGTTACAGGTAAAAGATTATGAAAAAGAAAAAAAGAGAATCGATAATGGGAATGGCCTTCTTTGGCCCGGCATTACTTCTGCTGACTATATTCCTTTTTCTGCCGATGATACTCACACTGGTGTTCAGCTTTACTGATTTCTTTGCACTCAATCCAAAGCTGACACATTTTACAGGCCTGGGAAATTATATACAGATCTTCCAGGATGAGGATTATCTCAAGGCATTTGTGAATACTATCAAGTTTGTGGTGATCATAGTTCCGCTTCAGGGAATAGGAGCACTGGTGCTGGCACTTCTTATAAATAAAGTCACCAGATGCAAGACTTATTTTAAGGTAGCATTCTTTATACCAGTTGTAATGTCACTGGCGGTTGTATCTACACTGTGGATACAGATATACAGCCCTGAGGGAATACTCAATTCTCTTCTGGCACATCTGGGCATAAGCGCACAGCCGTTTATCAACAGTGCATCTCAGGCACTTCCTTCCATAGCTTTTATGAGTGCATGGCAGGGAATGGGTTACCAGATGATAATCTTCCTCGGAGGTCTGCAGCAGATCAATCCGGCGCTCTATGAGGCTGCTGAGATGGATCACGCATCTGCATGGCAGAAGTTCAAAGACATCACACTTCCTGAACTCAAACCATTGTGTGTATTTGTATTTATAACTATAACGATTGGAGCTTTCCGTATGATAGTCCAGCCTATGGTCATGACTGGCGGCGGACCATCACATTCAACATATACAATGGTGTATGACATATATGAGACCGGTACAGTAAACTGGGAGATTGGACTTGCTTCAACCATGGCGATTGTATTTGCAATATTTGTCATGATACTTACAATCATACAGACTATACTGACAAAGGATAAGGAGGAGAAAAAGCATGCGGACAAAAAAACAAAAAACAATTAATTGGATATTGGTGATAGTGATGCTTGCACTCTCACTTCTGTTCCTGTTCCCTGTTATCTGGATGCTGGCCAATTCGTTCAAAACAGATGCGGTCATAACAGCAGACATGAATTCAATCAAGGCATTTGTTCCACCGGCATTAACCGGCGGATTCTTTGACAACTATGTGTCGATAATCACAAATACTGATTTCCTCAAGTATATGGGGAACACACTGCTCTATGCATTTATTCTTATAGTTGCAGGGGTTATAGTAAACGGACTTGCCGGATACGCGTTGGCAAAGATCAACTTCCCTTTCAGGGAGAGATGGCTGATGATCATCATGCTTCTCATGATAGTACCTATGGAGACGATCATTACTATACATTTCATTTTCATCGCAAAGCTAGGACTCCTCAATACCGTGCTTGGATACGTGCTTCCGATGATAGTAAACCCATTCAATATCTTCCTGTTCAGACAGGTATTTATCAGTCTGCCAGATGATATATATGAGGCAGCACAGCTTGATTACTGCAGTCCTGTAAAATATTTCTTTACCATGGTACTGCCTATGTCAAAGAGCGTTGTTGCAACTGTCAGTGTATTTACATTCTTGAATGTATGGAATGATTATCTGTGGCCATCACTTGTATTTACATCAAGCGATCTGCTCACAGCTCAGATTGGTCTGAATGCCATAACTTCAAATGACAACACGACCATGGGGCAGACGCTGGCTGTAATCACACTGATCACAATTCCGGTAATTATAATTTATTCATTATTCTCAAAACAGATAGTAGAAGGTGTCGTATCAACAGGATCCAAGGAGGGTTAAAATATGAGTTTTATAGAGTTAAAAAATATATGTAAAAAATATAAGGGAAGCAGCAAGAATGCTGTAACAGATGTAAATATTAACATAGAGGAGAAGGAGTTCATCGCATTTGTCGGCCCTTCAGGATGCGGTAAATCCACAACTCTTCGTATGATAGCCGGATTTGAGGAGATTTCCAGCGGAGATCTGTTCATCGGAGGAAAGCGTATGAATGATGTACTGCCAAGAGACAGAGGTATATCAATGGTTTTCCAGAACTACGCACTCTATCCTCATATGACAGTTGAGAAGAATATATCATATGGACTTAAGAACATGAAGGTTCCTGCTGATGAGATAAAGAGAAAGGTCGACTGGGCAATCAAGATCCTCGGACTTGAGGAGTACAGAAACAGAAAACCGAAGAATCTCTCTGGTGGACAGAGACAGAGAGTGGCGCTTGGACGTGCTATAGTGAAGGATCAGAAAGTATTTCTCATGGATGAGCCGCTTTCCAACCTTGATGCAAAGCTCAGAGTCAGCATGAGAAGTGAGATAAGCAAGCTTCACAGAGATCTTGGAAGTACTACTATATATGTAACACATGACCAGGTTGAGGCTATGACCATGGCAGATCGTATAGTGATCATGAAGGACGGAGTTGTACAGCAGACAGGAGCTCCTATGGAGCTTTATGATCACCCTGTCAATCTCTTTGTAGCAGGCTTCATAGGCTCACCTCAGATGAATTTCTTTGACGTGACGCTGGATGGCGATGGAGTGACATTCAAGGATGGAAGCAGAATGAAGCTCACAGACGAGACTGTCAAGAAGCTGAGCGATCATGGACAGAAGAATGTGATACTCGGTATTCGAGGAGAAGATATCAAGTTCGATCCTCAGAATCTGGATCTCTATAAGGATAATACATTCAGCGCTGTTATCGAGGATACAGAGATCATGGGAAATGAAAATAATCTGTATTTCCAGTTTGCTGGAAGCAAGACTGTTGCAAGAGTATCAAAGTATGAGATAAGCCAGATAGGCGACAAGGTTTCGTTCGTATTCATGCCACATAAGCTTCACTTCTTTGACAGCACAACCGAAAAAACAATCTAATCAAACAGAAGGAGGTCACAGTATGTATACATGCCAGAAGGCAGATGAATATATAGAAAAGAACAGAGTAGACAGAGCAGACAAGCCGGAGTTCCATCTTACAACTCCGGTGGGCTGGTTAAACGACCCTAATGGATTTTCCATATATGGAGGAAAGGCACATTTGTTTTATCAGTTCCATCCATACAGCACGGAGTGGGGACCTATGCACTGGGGACATTCCACCTCAGATGATTTTATAAGATGGGAGGAGCTTCCAACAGCACTGGCACCTGACTCGGATTATGATGCATTTGGCTGCTTTTCAGGAACTGCAATAGAGAATGACGGGAAGCATGTATTGTTCTATACAGGAGTAGTTGAGGAAAAACTGGCTGATGGAACTAAGAATGTTATACAAAACCAGTGTATGGCTGTAGGCGATGGAATTAGTTATGAAAAAATATCCGGCAATCCTGTTGTTGATGGGAAGATCATGCCGGAGGAATGCAGCCGTGCTGATTTCAGAGATCCGAAGGTCTGGAAGGATGCGGACGGCAGGTACTATATGCTGGCTGGAAACCGGACATATGATGGAATCCCTCAGGTTGTACTGTTCTCTTCAGATGATATGTACAACTGGAAATTTGAATCAGTATTTGCAAAGGATGAAACAGGCAGATTTGGTGCAGTGTGGGAGTGCCCAGACTATTTTGAGATGGATGGACATAAGGTGCTTATAGTATCCCCACAGGACATGTCAGCAGATGGAGAGTTTCACAATGGAAATAACGTGGTATTCTTCACAGGCGATGTGGATGAAGAGAAACATATTTTCAAGTATGAAAAAGCGGTATCTGTGGACAGTGGATTTGATTTTTATGCACCACAGACTATAAGAACATCTGATGGCCGAAGGGTGATGATTGGCTGGATGCAGTCCTGGGACAGCGTAAATACGCTGCCACGTGGACAGAAGTGGGCATGTATGATGTCAGTTCCAAGAGAACTAATGATCTCTGACGGCAAGCTGATTCAGACTCCGGTCAGAGAGCTTTGTGGATACAGGCAGAACAAGCTGGTAGTTAATGATACTTTGCGTGGTGAGAAGACATATGAAGGCATTAACGGCAGAGTTATCGATATGACAGTTGATATAAAGAAAGCTGAATGCGGACATTTTACAATGCACTTTGCAAAGGATGAGATTCATGAAACCAATGTCAGCTATACCCCGGGAACACAAATGCTTGAGATAGACAGAACATTTGCGGGATGGATACGTGATACAAACTGTGTGCGCAAGGTCAAAATCAAGAATGGCAATGGACTTTCAAAAATGAGAATAGTGATGGATTGGAATTCCATAGAGATATTTGTAAATGATGGAGAACAGGTGCTGTCTACAGTTATATATACACCGCGCAATGCTCAGGATATTGTATTTGAAACTGACGGATGTGTGGAAATTGAGGTGGAGAAATACGATCTGAACATATAGGTAATATGCTCTGATTGATCAAATTTTGAAAGGAGTCTTAATATGTGTAAATATGATGTGGCTGCACTTGGTGAGCTGCTTATAGATTTTGCAAAAAAAGAAGTGAATGTGACAGGTGATCTTATGTTTGCGGCAAATCCTGGAGGCGCTCCGTGCAATGTTCTGGCTATGCTGCAAAAGCTTGGCAGGAAAACCGCTTTTATTGGAAAGGTGGGCAATGATTTCCTTGGAGAATTTCTGGCAAAAACAGTTGAAGACCAGGGAATTGATATATCGGGGCTCTCCAGAGACAATAAGGTCCCTACAACTCTTGCATTTGTAAACAATACGCCGGATGGAGACAGAAGCTTTTCCTTTTACAGAAACCCTGGTGCTGACATGATGCTCAGTAAAGACGATGTGGATTTGTCAATTATAGGCAATGCGACGATATTCCATTTTGGCACTCTTTCTATGACAGACGACAGCGTGGAGCAGGCTACAAAGCTTGCGGTTGACTATGCAAAGAAAAATGGAAAAATTATTTCATTTGATCCAAATCTCAGAGAACCATTGTGGGATGACCTTGAGCGCGCAAAGGAAAAGATGGAATATGGTATGTCAGTATGCGATATACTTAAGATATCTGACAATGAGATAGAATTTGTGACAGGACAGAGCGATATTGAGACAGGAATCAAAATCATAAAAGAGAGATATTCTCCGAAACTCATATGTGCTACTATGGGTAAGGATGGAAGCATAGCCTTGTATGGCGATATTGAGGTAAAAGAAGATGGCTTTGTTCAGGAAAATACAGTAGATACCACTGGTGCCGGAGATACTTTTATGGCATGTGTTCTGAATTATGTGTGTGAGAATGGACTAGATAATCTTACGAAAAACCAGCTTACACAGATGCTGGTATTTGCAAATGCTGCGGCTTCCATTATAACTACAAGAGTTGGTGCACTAAAGTCTATGCCAGAACGTACAGAAATTGAGAGCCTTATATCAGGAAGAAATGCAAAGAATACATACGAGGTTCAGATCAATCTGGGGACGATAGATAAGGTAAAAAGATTTGTGGCTGCAATTGCTCCTTTAAGTGCAGATTTTGCAATAAAGAATGATAAGTATGTAGTTGATGCCAAGTCTATAATGGGAGTGTTCAGTATGGATTTGTCCAGGCCGCTTAAACTTCAGATTGACACAGAGGGTGATCGGATGGATGATATTTTGAAAGAAATAGAAGAGTTTATGATACAATAAAAAATTTGAGAACCTGAATACATGCGATAAAAAATACCAGCTTGCAAAGATTGGAAAAACATCTGATTTTGCAGACTGGTATTTTGTTTATTTATCCAGCAAATATGCTGACTACATGTAAATGCGCAATGTCATAAATTTAAGCGTATTGAAAAAAAGTTAAGCTCTGTTATTCAATGCAGTTATGTTATACTTATAGTGAAAACACTGTTGAAAAGTGTGGTAGTGCATAAGTGCGGGGATCTAAAAACGACTACTGTACTTATTAGGACTAAAACATCAGTAAATGTTGGGAAAACAAAGGAGAAATTGCATGAAAGTTCATAATTATAAAATAAAAAATAACTTTGAGCAGGCAGAGGGTGCAACTTGTGAAACGTGCAGAAAAATAACATTGAACGGAATAGGTCTGCTTTCCGGAGCACAGCTTAAGTATATAGCGTTCATTTCAATGCTTATAGATCATACGAATAAGACTTTGCTGTATCCGTATCTGGACGGTGGAATAATATCGGCTGTAAGTGATGTGTTTGATGTCCTGGGACGGATAGCCTTCCCAATATTCATATATATGCTGGTGGAAGGATATTTCCATACGAGAAACAAGTGGAAGTATCTTGGAATGCTGCTTATATTTGGCGTGATATCTGAGATCCCTTATGACATGTTCTCCAGTGGCGTATTCTTTGAATGGAATGCAAATAATATTATGTTTACATTGGCGATGGTGCTGGCAATGATATGGATCATTGATGTGCTGAGGAAAAAAATGGAGAAGCTTCCCAAGGCAGTATGGTTTATAGCAACGATACCGATAGTTGCCATAGTGTGTCTTATATCGATGAATCTTGCGGTTGATTATGACTACCACGCCATACTTATAGGATATTTCCTGTATATATTTCATGAAAAGTCCGCAATTGCAATACCGTTCTGCTACCTGGCGATGTTCAAGGAACCGTGGGCACTGTTGGGGTTTGGACTGACTTTGACATACAATGGCAAGCGTGGCAGGCAGAATAAGCTGGTGAATTACCTGTTCTATCCAGTGCATATGCTGATACTCGGTATTATAAGGATGTGTCTTGGGCTGTGATAGATGAGAAGGAGCACGGAGGCGTTATGGAAATTGACAAAGGGCTGATGACAAAGATATATGACCTCAGGTGCAGGCTTCACAGCATTCCTGAGGCTTCGATGCATGAGATGCAGACTAAGGCGATGCTCATGTCGTTTCTCAGGGAGAATACTGACCTTGAGATCGTGGATAGAGGTGCTTGGTTTTATGCGGTGCTGAAATCTGCTGATGACATAATAGGGGATGAAGAAAGAACGCCGATCGCGTTCAGGGCAGACATGGATGCAGTGTGTGGGCAGGATGGAAAGCCGGGACATTACTGCGGGCATGATGGACATAGCAGTATATTATGTGGGGCTGCGGCCTGGCTGTCCCGTGCAATGGAAAAATGCGGAAATACACACAGGGACGTCTATTTCATTTTCCAGCCCGGCGAGGAGACAGGTGCCGGGGCAAGGCTGTGCAGAGATCTTATAATTGAGAAGAATATAGGTGAGATTTATGGACTTCATAACATACCAGGATATCCGAGAAATCATGTGCTGACGATAGATGGAACATTTGCATGTGCATCAACGGGGCTTGAGATACATATGGCTGGTGCTGCCAGCCATGCGGCATATCCTGAGGCGGGAAAGAATCCGGGGCCTGCGCTTGCCAGGCTGCTGCTGGAGATAGAGAAGCTTACGGAGGAGTACAACCGCAGCAGGGGATTTGTCAGGATGACGCTCATCGGAATGGATATTGGAAGTGCCAATTACGGTGTGGCTGCATCAGAAGGAACGCTGCGCATGACGGTGAGGGCTGAGAGAGAAAAGGTATTTGCCGGGTATGTGGATGAGATAAAGCAGATTGCACAAAATACTGCGGACGATGGGGGCTTCACCCTTGATATACAGGAGATAGAGCGGTTCCCGGCAACGGAAAATCATGCTGTGAATGTGGACAAACTGAGAAAATGTGCTGCTGACCAGAATATTGTGGTCACAGAACTCGCTGAGCCGATGAGGTGGTCGGAGGACTTCGGATACTATCTGCAGGAGACAATGGGAACATTCTTCGGCATAGGTGATGGTGAGGATCATGCCCAGCTCCATACGGCGGGATTCGAGTTCCCGGATGAGATCATAGAGACAGCAGTTAAGATGTTTGTGGGGCTGGCATTGATGTAGTGCATGTAAGAGATAGTAAGTTATTTTATGTTCAAAAATGGGGTAAAGACGTATGAAGATAAAATATGACAGACGCGTAATGCGTATAATTCTGATCACCGCGGTGGTGGTATCTGTTCCTACACTTGCAGGAATGATCTGTGGTGTGTTTTTTGATGATATTGTCAGTACATTTTGTGATGTTATGATGGTGACCAGCGTTATTACATTTTCCCCTATGGTTGGTTTGTGGCTTGCCTGCTTGGACGCATGGCTGTACCTGAGAGAACTGATCAAGGCCGGATATGAGGTTCCAGATGACAGAAGGAAATATAATTGTGTGCTGGAAAATCTGCCGAGAGAACGAGAAGATTATTGCATCGTTGATGGAAGGGACAGGGATAGCGTGATATCAGCATGTATCACGGCTGCATGTGCACTTTGTTTTGCAGTGGTGGTCATAAAGTATTATGTAGGGTGGTGGCGCTGGCTCCCCGGAGTGTCGATTCCTGGAATATGCCTGTGTATTGTTGTTGTATTCTGGGTGGCTGGGGCAGTTGTATATTATAGACAGTCTGACAATAGAAGATATAGAGGAAGGCTTGAACCAGTCGATGACAGAAAGATAAGAACCTATCTGTTTAAGAAGATAATGACTGTACTTTTGGCTGGCTTTGTATCCGTGATTTTTGATCTGGCTATGTTTTCTGCGGCTGGTTACATGGCTAAAGCGCAGGTGGAGGCGGATGTTGAGAAGGTGAGATACGAGGTCGCTGGTATCAGCGATGTATCTCGTGACGGTCAAGATGGAACATACCAGCCAGGAGAGATAGACACGGACAAGCTGGGCATAGATTTTCGGATGAAAGACGGACATCTTGAATGGCAGTCAGAGCACGGGCAGATGAAGCTTACGTATGTATATACATGGAAATATGGGAAAACGGAAAGAAGTATCATCAGATGATTTTTGCGTAAACTTGTGCCTGTTCAGGCATAAAATCCCTCTCGTAGAACATAATAATAACAAGTTGTAAAAGGGATGTGTGTGGAGGTTCGACATGACAAAAGCGGCAAAGATATATCTGGTGGTTCTCATATGGCTGTCAGCACTGGTGCAGCTGGCGGTACTTCTGATCTAGAATTTATTAACTGTTATCTGAATAGCGATTCGGATTTGATGGATTCAGTAAAATGTGACTGCCTCTTGAGTCATTCCGGAATTGTTCAGAATGAAATAACAGGTAACGACCTGTTTTGTTAAAGAATTAAATGAAAATATATATCATTACCAATGATTATATGTTAGAATAAATCGACTTTGTTTCAAATTGCAGGGATGCAGCCGCGAATATGCGGAATGTTTGGAGACAGGGTCGATTTTTCTGCATAAAATGCAGGATGATCTTCGTGGATTTTGGGAAAAATAGGAAGTCTGTTAGCTATTTTACCCTGGATATCGTGCCTTAAAATGTATCTCGACATGGAGAGGCAGGTGGATAGGGCTACTAACCGTGATCCATGCCATCACCCGGTATCATAAAGGGGTTTTTTCTTAACATGTTTTTGATTCCCCGACAGTATGAGGGCAAGATAAAGTTGTGCTCATGCGAGGAGAGCTATCAGATAGGCTTTTCGTTATTTGCTCCCCGGGCTGGTGAGATATACAGCAGTGATACATGGAGCGTGGATTTGTTGTCCGCTGACGGCGGGGCGGTCGCTCTTGTCGTCCATTTGGAATGGCAGATGACAAATGCGCTTTGTTGGGGCACTGTAAGTAAGTGACGGAGTATGTCACGATACTTAAGGAGGAAATAAATGGAAAAAAACAACAATAATTCCAACAATATCATTGAATTGAAAAACATTGTCAAGACCTATGACAATGGATTCACAGCAGTTGACGGCTTTAACCTCGAAGTGAAGAGAGGCGAGTTCGTCACGTTCTTAGGCCCTTCAGGCTGCGGAAAAACCACGACACTTAGAATGATAGCAGGATTCGAGATTCCTACTTCAGGAGAGATATTACTGGATGGACAGGATATCAGCAAGCTTCCACCAAATAAGAGACCTATCAACACGGTCTTTCAGAGGTATGCGCTGTTCCCACATCTGAATATCTTTGACAACATAGCATTTGGCCTCAAGCTCAAGAAGCTTCCTAAGGCAGAGATCGTGAAGAAGGTCAAGAAGGTCCTTGAGATGGTTGACCTTGAGGGCTTTGAGGACAGAAAAGTCGCCACGCTTTCGGGTGGACAGCAGCAGAGAATAGCTATAGCGAGAGCTCTTGTCAATGAGCCGGAGATACTTCTTCTGGATGAGCCTCTTGGCGCACTGGATCTCAAGATGAGAAAAGAGATGCAGATAGAGCTCAAGGGAATGCATGACAGGCTGGGAATCACTTTTATCTATGTAACACATGACCAGGAGGAAGCACTCACCATGTCAGACAAGATAGTTGTCATGAGCGAGGGTGAGATACAGCAGATAGGAACTCCTGAAGATATATATAATGAGCCAAAGAACGCATTTGTTGCGGATTTCATAGGCGAGAGTAACATCTTTAACGGAATCATGACGGGCAAGTTAAAGGTAAGATTCTGTGGTGCAGAATTTGTCTGTCTGGATGACGTGGAGATTGGAACAAAGGTGGACGCCGTAGTAAGACCGGAGGATGTGATGATCACTACACCTGAACAGGGCGCTGTAAAGGGAGTTGTGACATCTGTTGTGTTCAAGGGTGTACACTATGAGATCACCGTTGAGTCCGGAAGAAATGAGATAGTTATTCAGACCACAAAGTCCGCCAAGGTTGGAGACAAGGTTGGTCTCAATGTTGAGCCTGATGGAATCCACATCATGATATCGGAGACTGCAATCAACAAGATTGAGAGCTCAGTCAATAGAAATTATGCCCTCGGCGTATTTGACGGTAAGGTATCATGCGACCTCACGGAGATCGTTCCGGGTTCAGCCATGAAGGATGGCGTGCTGGTGGATGCAAATGGTGAGGCGATAGACCGTGAGAAGATCAAGGTAATAGTATCTATACTTCCAGAGGATATCGACATGAGTGATGACGAGGAAGCTGGTATACTCTGCGGACATATCATCAATCTTATATATAAGGGAGACCACTACAGCTATGTGGTGAGAACTGACAATGAGGAGGACTTTATCGTGGATGACGAGTACCTGTGGAACATGGAGGACAGAGTCAGCCTGATAATTCCAGAGGATAAGATGAAGTTTTCACTTAAGAAATAGATGGAGGGATGAACATGAACGGCTTACGTTTTTCAAGAAAACAGCTGGGCATCCCATACGCATTATTTCTCATATGCTTTGTAGTTGCACCACTGTTTGTAATTATTTATTATGCCTTCACCAACGGCGAGGGCAGGTTTACATTTGACAATCTGACGGGATTCTTTACCAGCCCGAACACTATAGGTACTCTGGCATACAGCTTTTTGCTTGCCATAGTGACTACTCTGGTGTGTCTGCTGCTGGCATATCCGATCGCATATATACTTGCGAGAAGTGAGATGAAAAGGAAATCGGTAATTGTCATGATGTTCGTGCTCCCGATGTGGATCAACTTCACACTGAGGATCACAGCACTCAAGGAAGTACTCACGGTTATAGAGGGCAATCTGGCATTCCACCCGTTTCTCAATTCGGTTATAGGAATGACATATGATTTCCTGCCATTTATGATACTTCCTATATACACAACCATATTGAAGCTTGACGGCAGCCTTATGGAGGCCGCTGTGGATCTTGGGGCAAATAGCTTCCAGACATTTGTCAAGGTCACACTTCCGCTCACCGTTCCGGGAATCGTCAGCGGAATAGTTATGGTATTTTTGCCATCTATGACTAACTATGTTGTGCTTGACATGCTTTACAACAGCACATACATCATGGGTAGTCTGATAGGAAGCTACTTCTCAGCATACAACTGGAACGGCGGTTCCATGATAGCACTCGTCCTTCTTGTGATAATACTTGTATTCACACTTGTGACAAACAAGTACACGGATGACGACGGTGGAAGCAGAGGAGGTGCGTTGTTATAATGAAGAAATGGTCTAAGATTATATTTATATGCATTATGCTGCTTCTCATATATATGCCTATACTGATACTGGCTGTGTACAGCTTTACGACATCGGCAAATATCGGAAGCATTCACGGATGGTCGCTCCACAATTATGTGACTCTGTTCACCAAAGATGAGCTGAGGTCAATGATCGTTGGAACTGTTCTTCTGGCTGCCGGTTCAGCACTGATAGCAACCATTCTAGGAACACTCGGTGCTATAGGTGCTTTTTATTCAAAAAAATGGGCTTCAGCATCGATAAATGCCATGAATGAGGTGCCTGTTGTAAATGCAGATGTTGTGACAGGTTTCTCTATATGTATACTGCTCATAGTTGCATTCGGCATGAGCAAGGACAGCTATGTTCCGCTTGTCATCGGCCATGTGGTTTTGTCGGCACCTTTCGTATATCTGTCGGTAGTGCCAAAGCTCAAGCAGATGGACAGCAGTCTGTATGAGGCTGCGTTAGATCTGGGAGCTACACCTTTCCAGGGACTCACAAAGGTAGTGATACCTCAGATACTTCCGGGTATTATCTCGGGATTTGCGCTGGCTGTTACACTGTCACTGGATGATTACTTCATCGCGACATACACCAAGCCTGCGACATTTGACACCATAAGTACTTACGTTGTAAATGCGACAAAGGGTTCACAGACGGAAGTTAAGACAGCCCTGTGGGCGCTCTCAACAGTCATTTTTGCATTGGTTGTCATAATCGTTGTGGCTATGAATGTGGCCGGAAGAAAGAAGGAGGTGGAGCGCTTATGAACGGAGTGAATAATTCTAATGCGCTCCACCGATCTGCCCCGCTCGCGAAGCAGAGAGGGGCGAAACATTATAGAGAGGGTGGAGCGATGATAAGACATAGATGTTTTGGACGTTCGATTTCCAGAAAGCTGGCGGCAGCAGTCATGGCTGTTTCATTGCTTGCCGGACAGATGCTGCCGGTAATGGCAGCGGAGGATATAGGAGATGCTGCTTCTGTCAAGAGTGACGGCGCATCTGCTACTGAAAAAGAGGTCACTCTCAGGGTGTGCAGCTGGGAAGAGTACATTGACGAGGGTGGCTGGGATGAAGACGAAGCCCTGGAACTGGACAATGGAACAACTATATTTGGTGAGAATTCCATGGTGGAGGATTTCGAGAGCTGGTATTACGAGAATTATGGTGTGAAGGTGAATGTTCAGTATTCGTGCTTCGGCACCAATGAGGATCTCTATAATATGCTGACTCTCGGCGATGTGTATGATCTTGTATGTCCTTCGGAGTACATGATCATGAAGCTTATGTCTGAGAACAAGCTTGAGCCTTTGTCTGATGGCTTTTTCGATGAGAACAACGACAAGAATTATTATATAAATGGTGTGTCGCCATATATTCGAGATACATTTGAGACTCATGAGATAAATGGTGAGACCTGGAGCAAATATGCGGCTGGCTTCATGTTTGGAATTACGGGAATTCTGTACAATCCGGAGAAGATGACTGCTGACGAGGCGGGAACATGGACAGTCCTCAACAACCCTAAGTTTGCAAAACAGATCACCATAAAAGACAATGTCAGAGATTCCTACTTTGCCGCAGTCGGAGCACTGCAGAGAGACAAGCTGATGGACACTGAATTCAGGGCTCAGGATGATTACTCAGAGCAGCTCAAGGATATCATGAACGATGTCAGTCCTGAGACTATAGCAAAGTCACAGGATCTTCTTCAAGACATAAAGGATAATGTGTATTCATTTGAGACTGACAGCGGTAAGGCAGACATGATAACAGGAAAGGTTGTCGCGAATTACCAGTGGTCAGGAGATGCAGTTTATGCCATGGATCAGGCTGAGGAGGATGGTGTGAAGCTTGACTTTGCGGTCCCTGAGGAGTGCACAAATCTGTACTTTGACGGATGGGTCATGCTGAAAAATGGAATAGACGGTGACGCTGACAGAAAGCAGGCGGCCGAGGCGTTTATCAACTTCGTGTCAAGACCTGACAATGCAGTCCGCAACATGTATTACATTGGTTATACCTCAGTCATAGCAGGTGGGGATGACGATACGGTATATTCTTATCTGGATTACACTTATGGTGCAGAGGATGACGAGGAGGATGTTGTTGATTATCCACTTGGATATTTCTTCACAGGGGACAACTCAGATCCTGACTACGTTCTCAGAGCTCCTGCGGAACAGGTCAACAGACAGCTTGGGGCTCAGTATCCGTCACAGGACGCCATAGAGAGAAGTGCGGTCATGGAGTATTTCGATGAGGATGCCACCAAGGATATCAACCAGATGTGGATCAACATCAGATGCTACAATATCAAAGATGTGCCGACATGGGCATGGTTTATTGTGGCAGCGGTGATCGGTGCACTGGCCGGAGTGATCGTATATCATAAAAGGTCAAAGAAATTTTATCTTGGGAAATAGAATAATATAAAATAAACGGCTGCCCTGATGGTATGTGGTTTTCGGTAAGAAAGGCCATAAGCCATCGAGGCAGCCGTTTTAGTTTATGTGAGCGGCGAGGGAAAGGTTGTGTTGTTTCTGTGGTATTACAGCATCGAATAACCATAGCTGTTGACAATGGCTTCTATCTTCTTGCCGGCCTTACACATAGGGCACTCGTCAACGGAATAAGAAGCATAGTCGTCGATATCCTTCTTGCTGAACAGAGAGTGAACCTCGTGGCCTGCAACCTCGTCTGTAGCTGAGAAGATAGCTGATATTCCTGAGATGCTTCCACCGTAGTATTCAATACATTCGATGCTCTGTTTGATTGTCTTGCCGGTGGTTGCCGATGCAAGGAGAAGGAGAACGTTCTTGTTCTTGATCATTGGCTGAAGGTTATCACGGAATATGAGCTGGCCTGAAGAATGAACCTCAGGTGTCATGATGTATATGGTCTGGTGCTGGTTCATGGACACGATACCGTTCTCTGTGAGGGCATTTGCAAGGTAAGCACCGATAACCTCTGTTCCGTCCATGCAGACGATGGTGTCAACGATCGTTGTTGCAACATACTCTGTAGCCATGGATTTGGCAGCAGCGAGAGCCATCTTTCTTCTGCTTTTGATGGTTGTCATATCGATGTATCTGTTGATGTGGGAATGGTTAGTTGCAAAATGTCCGTCAACTACTTTGATGTCCAGTGCATTGTTATAAGACGATGTGATCTTGGTTGTCATGTTTTCCATAGTTTAAATTCTCCTTTTCTATTATTATGTTGTCTGTAAATAAAACAGTAATTTCCTAGACTATTTCCAGCACGGTGTTGACCAGCAGGTCATCCTGTTTTGGATTCATAAAACAGAATCTTATGTATTTGTTGTCAAGTCCGCCTATATCAGCACAGCTTCGTATATAAAGACCCTTTGGCATGCAGTAATCCACCACATCACCCGCGGAAATAGCATCCCTCAGGATACGGATCAGTATGAAGTTGGCGGCCGGTTTGTACAGCTTGATCGACTTGTGGGTGGACAGTGCCGAGTACACAAGGTTGCGCTCGGTTCTGATGAGCTCTCTTGATTCGGCAATGTATTTTTCGTCGGTGAACATGGCGACTCCGGCGGCCTCCACAAGCTTGCCTATCGCAAATGGCAGTCCGGTGATCTCAAGTGTTTTCTTGAGAACAGGATTCGATGTGATCATATATGCCAGCCTGAGTCCGGGAACTGCAAAAAATTTCGTTGTGTTTCGCAGCACGATAACATTCTCGTATTCCGATGTGAGAGGAATGGCAGAATTACTCTCCAGATCATCAACAAAATCCATGTATTCCTCGTCAACGACCATGGTTATGTTATTGCCATCGCATATCTTGGCTATAAATTCCAAAGACTCTGCATCGATTATCTGTGATGTTGTACCATTAGGATTCGATATAAATATAATATCGATGTCCTCTGACAACTTCGATATAAAATCTGCGATGTCGAGGGTGAAATCCTCCTCCTCAGGTGTGGAGTAGTAGATTATCTCACAGCCGTTCATAGAGAGCAGCTTTTCGTAATTCTGTGCTCCAGGTGTTATCAGGATAGCTTTCTTAGGCGAGGTAAATTCGCACAGTATCTTGACAAATTCATAGGAGCTGCCGCCGACGATTATGTCGTCTGTCTTTGCTCCGGAGTATGCGGATATGGCCTCCTTTAATTTCTTTGTGGTGTGATCAGGGTATACTGATAACTGACTCATGTTGTCCGCAATAGCTTTAGTAACAGATTCGGGAACTCCCAGTGGATTCATGTTAAGATCTGCACGAACAGTTTCGACCTGACTGAGGAGATTCTCTGTTTTTAGATTGATAACCCCATTTTTCATAAAAAAACCCCTTTTTCAGTTGTTTTAAGTTATTTTTCTGTATATATTGTTTAAAAAGAGACAATATTTTGTTATAATCTGAATATATGTCTTTTTGTCAATTATACCGATTGGAAGCTCCAAATACAACCACTATGAGTGATTTTTGACAAAAAGACAATAGAAATAGATACAGGAGACAAGACGATGAAGGGAATAGTTGAACAGTATGCTCGTGGTGAGTTTAAGGTTGACAGACCAGCGGTAGCCATATCAGTCAGCAAGATAGAATTGAATATCGAGGCGGGAACTGTGTATGATGGAGAGTTTACAGTGGATTCTTCAAACAGTTGTGCAGTGAAACTGATGGTATACGACAGCCGCTATATACTGGATTTCAAGAGTCACACATTTGTGGGCAGGAAGAACAGAGTCAGCTATTCATTTGACGCCCGAGGAATCGAGCAAGGCAAATCCTTCAAGGGTCATATAAATATAATCACTGATGGGGGAGAGTTTATCATCCCTTATCATATAGCTATAGTCGCTCCATATATTCAGGTCGAGGGTAAGAAGCTCGAGGATCTGTTCCAGTTTGCAGCATATGCAGAGGAGAACTGGGAGGATGCCATAAGGATATTCGGAAGCGAGGATTTTGTGCGCACTTTTATAGGCAGGGATGAAAAGCTTCAGAGGGTGTATGACACACTGGGAATGTCACTGTCCATAGGACAGGCCATGGAGGAATTCCTTGTGTATACACACAAGAAGAGGGCACTCACACTGTCCGTGGCTCAGAACGATCTGCTGGTTGAGATGCCATCCGAATTGGTCAGGGCATCGGTTACGATCACCAAGAACACCTGGGGCTACACGAATACCAAGATAGCATCGGACTGCGATTTCCTCATACCGGAGACCAGCGTGCTGAAGTGGAACAGCTTCGATGGCAACACATTTGACCTCAGTTTCCTCATAGATCCGCAGAAGATCCACGACGGGGAATCATCGGGTTACATTTATATATGGAACACTTATCAGAATATGAGAATACAGGTGAGCATCAGAAAGCCTGAGGTCATCAAGATGACTCCAAAGAGCAGGCAGACGAGATTCACCATCAAGAGGGCGGAGGAGGCTCTGATCCGTGCATATATTGACTTCAGAACGGACAAGATCGATCTGAAGAAGTACATAGCGGAGACCAGGGATGCCCTGAACACCCTTATAAAATACAGACCGGAGTATGGCATGTACAGGCTGGGACTGCTCCATATGCAGATCCTGGAGGGACACACGGAATTTGTCGAGCAGGAATTTCTGAGAATAGATGCGGATGCCAATTTCACAAGCATGGAGGACATGGAGAAGTGTTATCTCAGTTACCTGAAGTCGCTTCTGCGCAGGGAGAAGTTCATCATAGACAGAACTGCTGCCATGGTCAGAGAAAGGTTTGAGGCAAATGACAAGAACAGGCTGTTCTATTTCTGGATACTGTTATTTGTGGATGTGAATTATACAGAGGATAAATGGGTTCTCTACGAGGATATACAGAAGCTGTTTAACTCAGGTGTAAACAGTCCGGTAATATACTTTGAGATATGCGACATGTTCAACAAGCAGCCTCTCATGATGAAGAAGATCGCACCGCTTGAGATCGCAGCCCTCAGATGGGGCATGAGAAATGAATTTGTCTCAGAGGATGTCATCGTGGAGTTTGTCAAGACTGCTTCGAGACAGAAGGATTTTGACGAGCAGGCATTTAAGATGCTTGAGCAGATATACGATATGAGGCATGACAGGACGACTCTGGATGCCATTTGTGGAATACTGATCAAGAATAAGATGTACGATCCGTGTTATCACAGATATTACAGTGACGCATCGGACAAGGATCTCAAGTATGTTGGTCTGAATGAATGCTTTATCAGGAGCATGGACAAAAACCACTACGATGAGATACCGGAGGCTATACTCAGATATTTCAGTTACAAGAACGTTTTGACGGACGAGGAGCTGGCGTATATATATGCAAATGTCATCATGAACAAGGAGAACCAGAAGTCGGTGTACAGGGATTTTGTCCCTGCCATTGAGCGTTTCATGGAGAAGATGATACTTCAGGGAAATGTGAGCGATGACCTGACAGTCATATACGATGAATTCCTTGATCCTGATACGGTGAAACCGGAATTTGCCACAAAGCTCATCAACATAATCTTCAAGAGAAAGTTCGTGTGTGATAATGAGAATATAACACACATACTGGTATCCCACAGTGAGCTTGGCGGAGAGGTCAAGGTTCCGGTGGTTAATGGTGAGGCATATGTAGAGATAATATCGCCGTCTGCCATAGTCACACTTCTGGATGACAACGGCGGCAGATATGTGAGCACCGTACAGTACAGAATGGAGAGAATCGTAGACGAGAGGAGCTATCTGGACATTTGTCACGAGTACAGTCCAAGGGATTACAGATACCTGTTGTTCCTCTACAACGATATAGATATATTTACACACAGGGATGCAAAGGAGATAAATCTTGCCAGAGATATCGCACTCTGCCCTGAGGTGAGCTACAGGGTGAGACAGGAAGCGCTTACCCATATGGTTGAGTATTATCATGAGAATTTCGATGCGGACATTCTCGGAAAATATTTGTCCAAGATAGATCTGGATTACGTGGATCCTTCATATGCTTCCAGGATAAATACATATTATATAGCTCTGGATATGTATGAGAATGCATTTGAGGGAATGTACAGATTTGGCTATGTGGATGTGGATATAGATGAGCTGATCAAGATAGCCGAGTTTGGAATCGATGACAAGAGATACGATGAGAGCAGGCTGCTCATATCCATATGCGTGTATATATACAGGAGAGGGTACGCCGGACAGAAGATACTGTCATATCTCATCAACAATTACAACGGATCACTCGAGGAGATGGCAAATCTCTTCAAGTCGGTCAATTCAAATTACAGAAATATTGATATGCTGTCTGAGAACATACTCGCACAGATGATGTTCGCGGACGGATATATAGAGTCCATATACGATATATTTGAGGTGTACTATCGCGGCCGCAGCCGAGGCATGGTGGTGAAAGCTTTCCTCAGATATTGCGCGCACCAGTATTTTATAAAGGATCAGAAGATCCCTTCATATATAATGGAGGATCTGTACAAGGAGATCGCCAAGGGCAATATAAAGGACGAGATATCCAGAATGAGCCTGCTGTATTATTTTAGCAACCGAAGTGGACGATACACTGAGGAGCAGCAGGAATGGATCAAGGCAAATGTAAAACAGTTTATAGAATACAGCAAGATACTTCCGTTCTTCAGAAAATTTGAGTCGATCGTAAAGCTGCCAGGGGATATGAGATTCAAGACATATGTCATATTCAAGGGTGAAAGCGGAAAGCAGGTATGGGTCAGCTACAGCTTTGGACAGGAGAGCAGCAGTATGGCAAACTACAAATCCGAGAGGATGAATGAGATAATTCCGGGAGTGTATGTTAAGGAAGTTGTCGTATTCCACGGAGAGTCGCTTGTCTACTCCATCGATGGAGTGGTTGGAACTTCAGTCGTGGTTGAGAGCGACATACTCAAAAATGAGACATTCCATAAGGATGGAAGCAGCAGCTTTGAACTTATCAATAGCATGCTGGTTAGCCAGGAGACAAGAAATGACCATGAGCTCATACAGGCAATGGACACATATCTGTACAACAGCCATTTCTTCGACGCCAATTTGATGTTGCTTTAACTTTTTGATTTTTCACAAGGAGGGGCATAATTTATGTCTGACACACAGTTATATCTGGGTCTGGATCTTGGCCCGGAATATACACAGCTTAGTTATTATAATGTTGACACGCGGGAGCCGGAATCGGTGTACCACAAGGAGGCGAGGGATACATATATGCTCCCTAACATCATGTTCTACAGCGCGTACAACAAAAAGTCGGATGACGGACAGAGTGAAGCTTACAAGTTCATAGATCTGGCTGGCTGGTGTGCAGGGGCGAAGGCTTCAGCCTGCAGGTTCGAGGAAAATGGAACGGTTGTGGATCAGGTGTATGAGCGTACCCTGAGAAATGAGAATATAGAAGTTGCGGGGCGTAATTATAAGGCGGGAGATCTTCTTGTGAAGATGATGATACTGCATATAAGACAGTTTACCGAGCAGTTTGAGAGTTTTGTGATAAAGAAACTGACAGTCACAGTGGCTGACACAGATCCGCGCATCATAGCTGCAGTCAGAGGACTTAAGTCGGCACTCCGTCTGACCCATGACCAGTTTAATATAGTGAGCCATCTTGACAGTGGCCTGTGCTATATATTTGCACAGCCTGAGCCGCTCAGGAATAACAGCGTGGGACTGTTTGATTTCGGCAGGAGCGGGCTGGATTTTTACAGGATAGATATGACAAGGAAATATCCTTTGATAGTGACCGTTGAGCATGTGAACTTCCATGACAGGATGAACATGAAAAGATTTGGAAAATACCATGAGGATATGGATGAGGCATTTGCGGATATAGTTAAGGAATGTATGTCACAGGTGTTTATATCCTCTGTATTCCTCACGGGAATAGGATTTGCTGACAACTGGATGAAGCAGTCGGCGTCGGTCCTGTGTCAGGGCAGAAGGGTATTTGTTGGACAGAATATATATACAAAGGGTGCATGTTACAGATCGCTTGGCGGTGTGTACACGGAGGCGCTCAGCAGATATTTTATAGATACGGAGCAGACGGTCAAGACAAATATCGGAATAAATCTCATGGATGAGAAGAAGACGTTCTGGCCGATAGCATACGGCGGGCTTGAGTGGTTCAACACCCGCGGAAGCATAGAGGTATTCCTCGACAACACAAGAAGGATACAGATCGTATACCAGGATATACTGACTGAGGAAGAATGGCGGGAGACTGTGGAGATATACGGACTTCCGGCGAGACCAAAGAAGACGACAAAGCTGTCGATATCCGTGGAGTATTATGGTGCGGATAAGGGCGCGATAGTCATCCGTGATCTTGGATTTGGAAGTTTGTATCCTACCACAAATAAGATATACAGAAAAGAATTTGACATAGGAGCCATCAGGAGAAAGCATGCGGAGAAGCTTGAGGCGGCGCGAAGGGAAGAGGAGCTCAGGATACGCATGGGTGACACCGAGGAACTGAGAGGCGAAGATCCGGCGGTGGAGCATGGTAATGCAAAGACGGTGGAAGCCGAGCCGGAGGTACATGAAGAGCCTGTGGTATATTACGGAACAGCGTCACCTGTGGAGCCGGAGACTGTGGAAGAGCCGGATGATTTCGGAACGGAAGCAGAGGATGTTGTGGAAGAGATTGACGACGATGCGGGGGATATGACGGAGGCTGAAGAGTTAGAAGATGATGCGGTCTCTGATCCTGAGAACATTTCAGATGAAATTGATGATGACGAAACGGAATCAGTGGATGCTGCATATGAGGTAGATGATGACGAAACGAAATCAGTGGATGCTGCATATGAGGTAGATGATGACGAATCAGAATCAGATGACATTACAGACGATGTAGATGACAGCAAGACTGAGATCGACGAGTCAGAGCCGGACGATGAAGAAACCATAGATGAAGAGGATCTGGATGACGAAGATTCCGATGAGTATGAGCAGAGTGCGTTCAGCATCCCGTCATACCTCAGAGGACAGCATTTTGATCCGGGAGAGTGATACACATATGAGTGGAATTATTATTTGTAAGACAAAGACAGCGGACAATCCGTACACATTCCTCAATACGAAGATAACCATATATTCATATGAGGAGCTGTGCTACTACATATTCAACAATATGGTGCTCATAGGTAAAGACGACCTTGCGGACAGACTCAGCAACTGGCTGAGAACGGCCATAGACATGGAGGATCTTGCGGACAAGATAGACGCGCTCAATGCCAAGAATGCGTATATCCAGGATATCATGGTGGAGATACTTACATTTGGTGAGTTCTACAGCAAGGATGAAGTGAAGGAATTCATGGACGAGTGCAAGAGGATCAGGACTCTCAAGCCGTATGAGCTGGACAAGAAGAGAGCTGACAGCTACATGATGTACAAGCATTACATCAAGGCTGACGCCATATACGATGACATCATAGAGTACAAGGAGTCACATGGTGAGTACGATGAGTTCCTTGGAAATATATATCACAACAAAGGCGTTGCGCTGGCGGGCAATCTTCAGCTTGAGGAGGCAAAGGATGCTTTCATCAGAGCATTTGCGCTGAATAAGAACAATGAGTCATTGATAGAATACTTCTGTGTAATGGCGGTGACGGTGGACACGGCGACACTCCAGAGGGAGATAAGAAAGCGCGGTATGCCGGCCGGATTCCTGGACGATCTGATGAACGAGATCGCTGATTCAAAGGAGGATGTACATGAGATGTCCATATACAACAAAGTCCAGAAGGCTGTGTACAACAGAATGCACGGCGACATAGAGGACTATGACAGGCGTATGAATTCCATCCTGAGTGCACTCAAGGATCAGTTCAGAAACCAGATAGGATGACTTTGTGCTTGACGTACAGCCAGCCTATGTTGTACTATCACAATGAATAAAGAAGATATATGCAAATGCTGTGACGAAGAGGAGTAGCATGTGGAGTCAGACAGAGAGAATGGTTCGTGGGCTGTGAGACCGTTCCTGACAGAGACTTGTGAAGGTAGCTTCTGAGCTGCATGGCTGAAAGATAATTAACAAGGATAAGCCATGCCGGGGCGTTCCCGTTATAGGATAAGATGAGATACAAAACAAGGTGGTAACGCGAATATTTACTCGCCCTTCTGACAGAATGTCCGGAGAGCGGGTTTTTTTGTGCAGTGCATAGGGAATAAGAAAGCTCCGGGGTAAAAAGTCCGGTCCGGATTTATCAAACAGTAAGAAATCAGTAACAATAGAAAGGAAGAATGAGATGAAAGAGTTAGAGAAGACATATGATCCTTCCCAGATAGAGGACAGACTCTACAGAAAGTGGGAGGAGAAGAAGTATTTCCACGCAGAGGTTGACAGGAGCAAGAAGCCATTTACGATCGTAATGCCACCTCCAAATGTAACAGGACAGCTCCACATGGGACATGCCCTGGACAATACCATGCAGGATATACTTATCTGATTCTGTCCAATATCAACGATTTTGAAGACATCCGTGACTGGGCAGCATTCCACCACGAAAAACTGAACGGAAAAGGCTATCCTTTCGGCAAAACTGCCGCTGAATTAAACGAGCCGGAACGCATCATGGCGTGTATAGACATTTATCAGGCACTCACCGAAAGCCGCCCTTATAAACAGGGTTTTTCGCATGAAAAAACCTGCGATATTCTCGATGATATGGCAGACAAAGGCTTTATTGATGCCGGCATTGCACAAAAGATCAGAGTCTGCTTTCAGAATACAACGATCTGATTTTTTGCGTTTTATCTTTACGAAAACATATTTTTTCGTTACAATATGGTGTGTATATGAAAAATCACGATATCATATTCAATGAAAGGAATCAATTATTATGTCAAATCCAATTGTTACAATCGAGATGGAAAACGGCGATATCATGAAAGCAGAGCTTTATCCTGAAATCGCACCAAATACTGTAAACAACTTTATCAGTTTAGTAAAAAAAGGGTTTTATGACGGCGTTATCTTCCACCGTGTCATCAACGGCTTTATGATCCAGGGCGGATGCCCGGACGGAACCGGTATGGGTGGCCCGGGATACAGCATCAAGGGTGAGTTCTCCCAGAACCGTTTCAAAAACGACCTGAAGCATACACCAGGTGTTCTCTCCATGGCAAGAGCCATGAATCCGAACTCTGCCGGAAGCCAGTTCTTT